>Ga0265328_10000005_pt1 | contig 230229 bp, 225 predicted proteins | sample 41624metaG_FD_202086 | JGI IMG/M metagenome (GOLD analysis project Ga0265328, IMG submission 202086) | Rhizosphere microbial communities from Carex aquatilis grown in University of Washington, Seatle, WA, United States - 4-16-24 metaG | ecosystem: Host-associated > Plants > Roots >...
GATCTAAATCAGACAAAACAACACGCCGGCCTTGCGAAGCAAAATAGCCTGCGAGATTGGTGGCTAAAGTAGTTTTGCCACTTCCCCCTTTGGAGTTGGCAATTAGGACAGTGCGCATAGTAAAGGCCCCATCAATTTAACAAATAAATTCTGGTCTAGCTAAATCATGCATGGCTTTTAGATTCTCTAGTACAAAATCTAACCAGACTGATTCTCACTTAAATTATAGATGCAATTTAATAGCCAAAGTAAATAGGAACTAAATTTCAACGCCCATAAAAATATAAGTTGATCATATTTTGAATGCACTGAATTTTTAAATAATCTGCGTTTTTAATTTTTCAGTTAAATGCGGACTTAGAACTTGTAAAATTTGCGCGAAAACTTTCGGGTTTGCAGCGACGATATTGCCTGTTTTTAGCCAACTTTCATTGCCTTCAAAGTCACCCACTATGCCACCCGCTTCTTGTACTAGCAATCCGCCCGCAGCTATATCCCAACTGGATAATCCAATTTCAAAAAAACCGTCAGTATATCCTGCGGCTACATACGCCAAATCTAATGCAGCTGACCCTGGACGACGGATGCCAGTGGTTTTTTTAATCATCTCCTTCAACATCGCCATGTATGTGTCTAAGTGGGTAAAATCGCGGAACGGAAAGCCGGTGCTGATAAGCGAATCTTGTAGTTTTGTTCTATTGGTAACGCGAATGCGTTTATCATTTAAGAATGCGCCGCGGCCTTTGGTGGCGGTAAATAAATCATTGCGCACAGGGTCGAAAATCACAGCTTGTGTCAAAACGCCCTTTTGCTGCAAGGCAATAGAGATACAGTATTGTGGAAAGTTGTGTAAAAAATTTGTAGTGCCGTCGAGAGGATCTATAATCCAAATGTTTTCTGATTCCTCATTGGTATTGCCGCTTTCCTCACCCAAAAATCCGTGATCTGGATATGCGAATTTCAACGTATCAATAATTGCCCGCTCTGCCGCATGATCGACCTCACTTACAAAATCGTTAAAGGTTTTGCTTTGTATCGAAAGCGCGTTCACGTCTTGCGCTGCACGGTTGATAATACGACCGGCTTCGCGCGCGGCTTTTACTGCAATGGTAAGCATTGGATGCATTTGTGATGGACTTTGAAAGAGCTGTTAAAATGCTATTTTAGCATTATTAGGCACTTACCCAAATTGTCGCATCCAATTTTTGACAACATTCGCATCGTTTTATGCCAAACCAGCCACCCGGGCAATATCGGCTCGACCGCGCGCGCCATGAAAACCATGGGATTGCAGCATTTATATTTGGTCAAGCCAGATAAATTCCCCGATAAGCAAGCTACTGCGCTCGCCACAGGTGCGGCGGATTTGCTAGAAAATGCCATCGTCACAGAATCTTTATCTGAAGCGCTGACTGGCTGCGCTTTCGTAATAGGCATGAGCGCACGAAAACGCTACCTATCACACGAACTAGTTAATGTGCGTGATGCTGCTCTGCAGGCCAGAAAAATAGCGGCATTCCAGCCGGTTGCATTTGTGTTTGGCACAGAGATGAGCGGTTTAACCAACGCCGAACTTGATTGCTGCCAATTGCTCGCCATGATTCCTGCCAACCCGGAATACTCTTCACTCAATTTAGCGGCTGCTGTACAAGTGATGTGTTATGAACTCCATATGGCTATATTAGAAGGCAAGCTGAATGTACCCGAAGGTTTAGAACTTGCCACAAATGAGGATTTAGAACGCTTCTATTCCCACCTTGAAGAAACACTCATTAAAATTGGCTACCTTAATCCCAATGCTCCAAAAAAATTAAGTGAGCGTTTACGTAGAATTTACGCCCGTGCCAGGTTAGAAAAAGAAGAAGTGAATTTATTACGTGGCGTATTAACACTCACACAAGAGCCAAGAAAACATACCAAATACTAAAGAATACATAAAACACATACCCTATAACCACAATGGTGTTAGCTTGTAGAACATCCGCATAAAAAGCATCAAGTCATTAGTGAGTAAATTTAAGAATAAAAGTACAGCCTTATCTCCATTGTTTTATTATTACTTTATTAAGCGAAGCTTGTCAGTTTTGTGTAAGGTTGCAGTAATAAAGTGAAACTGTAGTAAAAAACATTCATTAACAAAATTTATGAGGATTGAAATTATGAAAAAATTATTAGCTTTAGTTTTAGTTGCTGCATTCAGTTTTGCTACAGCGTCTGCAATGGCCTGCCCAAAAGGTGAAGTTTTAACAGGCGGTACTGGTAAGCATCACAAAGGTGGTACATGTACGCCTAAAGCTGCTAAAGCAGCTCCAGCTGCTAAAGATGCAGCAGCACCAGCTAAAAAATAATAGATAAGTTGTAAAACAAAAAACCGCCTTCGGGCGGTTTTTTTTTACAAAATCTAGCTTGAATAAACCCGATAGATATAACTTGGCTTTGTAACGGCAATAAGTAAGGTATTCCGCCGTATGCAGGCTGCAAAGCAGCCTGCATACGGCCTTTAAATAACAACAACAGGGGACATACCGTGATTTTTCATAAAATTAATCGACATTACAAGTTATGGCATAATATCAGCATGTTCAATCACATCAAAGAAGACATCTCGATTGTATTTGACCGCGACCCTGCGGCGCGTACACGTTTTGAGATTCTCACCACTTACCCAGGCGTACATGCGCTGATTATGCATCGCTTCAGTCATTGGCTATGGAAGGCTCGATTCTATTGGCTTGGGCGGTTTTTTTCACATTTAGCACGCTGGCTTACAGGAATTGAAATTCACCCTGGCGCCACCATTGGACACCGCGTGTTTATCGACCATGGCATGGGCGTAGTGATTGGCGAAACCGCTGTGATTGGCGATGATTGCACGCTTTATCACGGTGTGACCTTAGGCGGCACTTCTTGGAACAAAGGTAAACGCCATCCCACGCTAGAACAGGGGGTGGTCATTGGGGCGGGTGCGAAAGTACTGGGGCCGATTACCATTGGTAAAAATGCTAAAATCGGCTCTAACGCGGTGGTGGTAAAAGATGTGCCTGAAAATGCAACCGCGGTGGGCATCCCTGCCCGCATTATGGAAGAAGAAAAAACCAAAAAACGCGAAGATACCGCAAAAAAAATCGGTTTTGCTGCCTATGCCGTTGGCAACGATGAAAATGACCCAATGATTAAAGCCATTCATTCATTGTTGGATCATGCCGCTAAGCAAGATGCTGATATGCAAACGCTTAAAAATCAATTGCTACATTTAGTCGATGAAAAATCGGATGCTAAGTTAGCAGAGGCTTTTGCCACTAAAAAAGCAGGGGTTAAATCTAAAATCTAAGCATTTTAACCATCCTGTTGAACCAAATTGGATAATAATTGACTAAAACAGTAGGTTATTATATAATTCTAGGAATATGAGACTTACCACTAAAGGACGTTTTGCCGTTACCGCTATGCTAGACCTTGCTTTAAACGAGGCCGATAAGCCTGTTACACTTGCGGGCATTAGCGAGCGCCAAGCCATTTCGCTCTCCTATTTAGAGCAGCTGTTTAGCCGTCTGCGCCGTCAAGGTTTGGTAACCAGTGTGCGTGGGCCTGGTGGCGGTTATCGCGTAGCTAAATCACACGACGAAATATCAGTCTCTAACATTATCACTGCAGTGGATGAGTTAATTGATGCCACCCAATGCGGGGGCCAAGAGAATTGCCACGATGAAGGTCGTTGCATGACCCATGATTTATGGACATCACTAAACAACAAGATTTTAGATTACTTGTCAGGTGTGACTTTGGCCGATATGGTTGAAAATCAGCGCCAAAATGATGCTGGCCAAACTGAAGGTAATAAATTTAGCCAAATTAACTTTGCACCACGTAAAACATGTGTCGCTGAAGTAACAACCATATAAATGAAAACGGTATATTTTGACCATAACAGTACCACTGCGCTTAAACCACAAGTGCTGGAAGCAATGTTGCCATTTATGGTGGATCAGCACGGCAATGCGACAAGTCGCCACAGCTATGGCCGTACCTCGCGCGCGGCGGTGGAACATGCACGTGAGCAAGTGGCGAGCGCAGTAGGTGCGTACGCAACACAAATCGTGTTTACCGCCAGCGGCACAGAGGCCAATAATTTTGCAGTGCACGGTATATGCAGCAATTTGAAACCCACGCAGATACTCACTAGCAGCATCGAACACCCCTGCGTATCGCGCCCTGCCAAAGCTATGCAGGCATATGGCTGGCAAGCAAAAAGTATACATGTTGATGCGAATTGCAACATTGACATAGCGCACTTGCAAAACTTGCTTATAGCCCCAACTGGTTTAGTATCTGTGATGCTTGCGAATAACGAAACTGGCGTGATTCAAGATATTGCAAAAGTGACTGAATTAGCGCGCGAACATAAGGCCTATGTGCATACCGATGCCGTGCAGGCGCTAGGAAAAATCCCTGTGGATTTTTTTGCGTTAAATGTGCATGCGATGACGATTTCCAGCCACAAAATTGGCGGTCCGCTTGGCGCAGGCGCGCTTGTGCTGGATAAACGCATTGATATACAGCCATTGTTATATGGTGGTGGACAAGAAAAAGGCTTACGCAGCGGCACAGAAAATGTCGCGGCGATTGTCGGTTTTGGCGCGGCTTGTGAGCTGGCCGTTAAAAACTTGACTGCGTTTGATGTGCACACAGACAGTTTACGTAAACACTTGGAAATTGGCTTAAGTAAATTGAATGCGGTGATTTTTGGGCATCATGGCCTGCGCATCCCTAACACCAGTTTTTTTGCTTTCCCCAATATGGATGGAGAAACCTTAGTAACGGCACTAGATAAAAAAGGCTTTGCCGTCGCCAGTGGCTCGGCATGCTCTTCTGACAGCGACAAGCCAAGCCATGTGCTGTTGGCGATGGGCGTGGATGAAGATTTAGCGCGTGGTGCAGTGCGTGTGAGTTTTGGCGACAGCAACACCATTGAGCAAGTACAGCATTTTTTGGTCGCACTTGAAAGTGAATTAAAAAGATTGAAAAATTTAGCCGCCATAGCGGCTTAGCAATATAGAAAGCAATTTGTAAAAATATGAAAAGACGACCGATTTATTTAGATTACTCTGCTACCACACCAGTTGACCCGCGTGTGGCCGCAAAGATGATTCCGTACTTAACGGAACATTTTGGCAACCCCGCGTCTCGCAGCCATCCATTTGGCTGGGAAGCAGAAAAAGCCGTGGAAAACGCACGTGAGGAAGTCGCTAAATTAGTAGGCGCGGATCCGCGTGAAATTGTCTGGACATCGGGGGCCACAGAATCTAACAACCTGGCCATTAAGGGTGCGGCTCACTTTTATGCAGCCAGCAAAGGCAAACACATTATTACAATCGCCACTGAGCACAAGGCAGTGATTGATGTAGTACGTGAGTTGGAACGCCAAGGTTTTGAAGCTACATTTTTAGAGCCTGAACCAGACGGCTTGGTTGATTTAGCCAAATTCAAAGCGGCAATTCGTCCGGATACGGTATTAGCTTCTGTAATGTTAGTTAATAACGAGATTGGTGTGATTCAGGACATTGAATCTATTGGGAAAATCTGCCGCGAAAACAACGTGATTTTCCATGTGGACGCAGCGCAAGCGACTGGAAAAGTTAAGATTGATTTAGAAACATTGCCAGTAGATTTGATGAGCTTTAGCGCGCATAAGACCTATGGCCCCAAAGGCATCGGCGCTTTGTATGTACGCCGTAAACCGCGTATCCGTATCGAAGCGCAAATGCATGGCGGCGGTCATGAACGCGGCATGCGTTCTGGCACGTTAGCAACACACCAAATTGTCGGCATGGGCGAAGCGTTCAGGATTGCACGTGAAGAAATGGAACTCGAGAATGCGCGTATTCGTAAATTGCGCGACAGGTTGTTGCATGGTTTGCAAACTATTGAAGAGACCTATGTGAATGGTGATTTGACGCACCGAGTGCCGCATAATTTGAACATCAGTTTTAATTATGTTGAAGGTGAATCACTGATTATGGCGGTAAAGGATATCGCAGTATCAAGCGGCTCTGCCTGTACATCCGCCAGTTTGGAACCAAGCTACGTACTGCGCGCTTTAGGCCGCAGCGATGAACTTGCACATAGTTCTATCCGCTTCTCTCTTGGGCGGTTTACTACTGAAGCGGACGTGGATTACACAATAGAATTAATGAAAAGCAAAATTGGTAAATTAAGAGAATTATCTCCACTTTGGGAGATGTTTAAAGATGGTGTCGATATTAGTAAAGTACAGTGGGCAGCCCACTAAAGGAGCAACAAGATGGCATATTCAGATAAAGTATTAGATCACTATGAAAATCCGCGTAACGTAGGTAGTTTGGATAAAAACGATCCAAACGTAGGCACGGGCATGGTAGGAGCGCCTGCCTGCGGCGACGTTATGAAACTGATGATCAAGGTAAATGATGCTGGCATAATTGAAGATGCCAAATTCAAAACCTATGGCTGTGGTTCTGCTATTGCTTCTAGCTCACTTGTTACAGAGTGGCTAAAAGGCAAAACCGTGGATGAAGCTTACGCGATCAAAAACTCTGCCATTGCAGAAGAATTGGCTTTACCACCCGTGAAGATTCACTGCTCAGTATTAGCGGAAGATGCAATTAAAGCCGCAGTAGCGGACATTAAAGCCAAACAGTTAGCAGCGAAAGTGGCAGCATAAGCGATGGCAATTAGTTTAACTGAAGCGGCAGCAAACCGTGTAGAAAAATTCCTTGCTAACCGTGGAAAAGGTATAGGCTTACGCTTGGGTGTTAAAACCACGGGCTGCTCCGGTATGGCCTATACACTTGAGTTTGTAGACGAATTGCATCCTGAAGACCTAGCGTTTGAGAGCCATGGCGTTAAAGTGATTGTTGACCCAAAAAGTTTAGCCTACATCGACGGCACCGAACTCGACTTTACCAAAGAAGGCTTGAACGAAGGCTTTAAATTCAACAATCCTAATGTGAAGGATGAGTGTGGCTGCGGTGAAAGCTTTACAGTGTGAGCCTTGGTTACTTTGAATTATTTGGCTTAAGTCCAGCCTTCCATATTGATCTAGCGACACTAGAGAAAAATTACCGCGCGATACAATCCGCAGCGCATCCTGACTTTTTTGTTACTGCTTCAGCTTCTGACAAGCTACAATCCATGCAAACTGCCACACTCGCAAACGAGGCCTATCGGTCGCTAAAAAATCCTGCGAATCGAGCTAAATATCTATTAGAGTTACAAGGGATCAATGCCGTTGCAGAAAGCAATACGACTATGTCTGCTGAGTTCTTAATACAGCAGATGGAATGGCGAGAGTATTTAGAAGATTCAAAAGCAAAAAAAAATATAAAGGCATTAGAAAGTTTGCTGATACAAATGGAAACTGAAGCAAAAAAGCTTCAGTTAAGCCTAGGTGACTTACTTGATACAAAAAAAGATTACAAAGCCGCCACCGAAGATACGCGCAAGCTGATTTTTATTGATAAAGTGTGTGCAGATATTAATAATGCAATTGAGCAATTAGAGAACTAGTATGGCATTGTTGCAAATTTCCGAACCAGGCTTTAGTGCCGCACCGCACCAGCACAAATTAGCGGTCGGCATCGATTTAGGTACGACCAATTCCCTGGTTGCTACCGTGCGCAGTGGCATGAGTACCGTGTTACAAGATGAATATGGCCATGCCTTGCTACCCTCAGTAGTGCGTTATCTGCCAAATGGCGAAATTGCTGTCGGACACGAGGCGCAGGCACAACAAAGCAACGACCCCTCCAATACTATTGTCTCTGTTAAACGCTTTATGGGACGTAGCTTGAAAGACATTGCCGACAGGGCGCATATTCCTTACCGCTTTGTGGAAAGCGATGAAGCCACAGCCAAGCAGTTACAGATTCAAACTCGAGTGGGATTAAAAACCCCGGTAGAAATCTCGGCAGAAATTCTTAAAACACTTAAAACGCGTGCTGAAAAATCTTTAGGCGGCGAACTCGTTGGTGCAGTGATTACCGTCCCGGCTTATTTTGATGATGCACAGCGCCAAGCCACCAAAGATGCCGCAAGATTGGCAGGATTAAATGTGTTGCGCTTATTGAACGAGCCCACCGCCGCTGCGGTGGCATATGGCTTAGATAATGCCGCTGAAGGTACTTATGTCATCTATGATTTAGGCGGCGGTACATTTGATGTCTCTATACTAAAACTTACAAAAGGTGTGTTTGAGGTGCTCGCTACAAACGGCGATTCAGCGCTTGGCGGTGATGATTTCGATCATCGCATCTATTGCTGGATGTTGGATAAAATACGCGAAAGTAATAGTAGCTTTGCTCCACTGAGTGAGGAAGATACACGATTGCTGCTCACTAAAGCACGCCAAGCCAAGGAGTGGCTCACCGATAATTCTGAAACACAAATCGCTTGCCGTTTAAGCAACGGTACGTTTGTGGATATCACGCTCACTGCGGCACAATTTGTTGACCTCACACAAAATCTCGTCACAAAAACACTCTCTCCCACTCGCAAAGCCATGCGTGATGCCAACTTAAAGCTTGAAGATATTAAAGGCGTTGTGCTGGTGGGGGGCGCTACACGTATGCCTCAAGTGAGACATGCAGTACAGGAATACTTTAAACAAGAACCATTAACTAATTTGGACCCTGACAAAGTGGTCGCCCTTGGTGCAGCCATTCAAGCCAATGTGCTAGCAGGAAATAGAAGCGAAAATGATTTGCTATTGCTGGATGTGATTCCTCTATCACTTGGCCTAGAGACCATGGGCGGTCTGGTCGAGAAAATCATTCCGCGTAATAGCACATTACCCATTGCCCGTGCACAAGAATTTACCACTTATAAAGATGGCCAAACTGCCATGAGTATCCACGTGGTACAAGGCGAGCGCGAATTAGTGAGCGATTGCCGCTCTCTTGCAAGCTTTGAATTACGTGGTATTCCGCCCATGGCAGCAGGCGCCGCACGTATTCGCGTTACGTTTACTGTAGATGCAGATGGCTTACTGAGTGTTTCTGCACGCGAAACAAGTAGCAATATCGAAGCAAGCATTGTCGTAAAACCAAGTTATGGGCTGAGTGAAGAACAAATTTTGTCTATGCTTAAAAATAGCTTTGGTGCTGCAGAGTCTGACAAAAAATCACGCATGCTAGCCGAGGCGCGAGTTAATGCTGGGGCAATTATTAGTGCTGTCACCGGAGCACTGGCTACCGATAGTCATTTAATCAGCAAAAAAGAAAAACAGCACATAAAAAAGACCTTGCAGCAGCTGACGGCATTGCAAGCAACCGAAGACACGGAAGCTATTCACAAAGCAGTAGAAGCACTCAATCAAATAACAGGAAATTTTGCCTCCAAACGTATGAATGCAAGCGTAAGCCGTGCGCTTGCGGGTAAGAATTTAAATACTTTAGATATTTAGTAACGTAGAAATAACACCATGCCCCAAATTATTGTATTACCGCACATAGAGCTCTGCCCGGAAGGCGCGGCATTTGAAGCTAAACCAGGGGAGTCAATTTGCCAAAACTTGCTGGACAATGAAATTGATATCGACCACGCCTGTGACCAAGCATGTGCGTGTACTACATGTCATGTGATTGTGCGCGAAGGCTATAAAACCTTGAACGAGCCAGAAGAAAAAGAAGAAGACTTGCTCGATAAAGCCTGGGGCTTAGAACCGAACTCGCGTCTATCGTGCCAGGCGATCGTTGGCACAACTGATTTAGTGATTGAAATCCCTAAATACAGTATCAATATGGCCAAAGAAGGCCATCGCTAATCCAATTAAATAAGGGCGCAACAGACACCCTTATTTATATTGTATATTCGCCGAACTAATTAGCTTCAGCTAGCTCCAGCTCAACCGTATCTTCTTTAGCGTGATGTAACGGTACCTTTTTCAACAATACCGCCGCTATAAATATTGCAACCGCGCTCAGCACGGCTGTTAAAAAACCTGTCAGCGGCACCATCACTGCGGTATAAATCATCAGCCAGAAATGAAATTTACTTTTCATTTCAATCACTTCTTGTATCTCTTTCCATTTCACCATGCCGGAAGCCACGTAGAGCAAAATCCCGCCGATGCAGGCCATGGGCACTTGCTCCAGATAACGAGCCAAAAAAGCCGCCATAAGTAACTTAAACGAAAATTTTGCGATGCCAGCAAGGGGTGAAATCGCACCCAGTTTGATATTAACAGCCGTTCTTGCCAATGCGCCTGTATGTGGGAAACCGTTAAGCAAAGGCGTAACAATATTCACCATACCCTGCCCCCACAACTCTTTGTTTGGATTAAATGGCACGCCCTGATTATTAGCCATACGGTCTGCCATACGGCTACATAGCAGGCTTTCTATCGCCGCTACAAAATAGATTGCTACAGCAAAATAAGCCAAATCGAACCAGACTTTGCCGGTCATGGTTGGTAAAGCCGGCATGGTAATGTGAAAGAAATCAGTCGGAATACTGCCATACTTATCTTTAATAAGCACTAAACCTTTGTCTTTCCAAAAGGTAGCTGCCGCCAGCCAGCCCAGCCCCAAACCAAATACAGGCGCGGGGATAAAAGTTGAAATCTTAATGAGGACTTTGCAAATCGCAAATGTACTTAAGGCCACAATGAGCGCATATACGTTCATCTCGCCTATATAAGCAATCGTTTTCTGAATTTGGCCAATAAAGTCATAACCGATTTTTTGATGAAAACCAAATACTTCCCCAAGCTGAGAAAATGCAATCACGATTGCAATGCCAATGGTAAATCCTACCACGATGGAATGCGGTACCAATGTGACGACTTTGCCTTTCCTCGCCAAACCCGTGAACATCAACATCAACCCTGCGACAATAGAAGCCAACACTAAGAAACTATGGTTATATGTGACCATCAAACTTGCAATAATAGGAATGTATGCCGCTGTCGGACCATAAACCTGATACTTGCTGCCACCAAACAAAGCACCAAGCAAGCCAGCAACGGCGCCGCCTACAATGCCCTGTTCTGGCCTTAAGCCACTGGCCATTGCAAAACCCATCGCCAGCGGAATCGCTACCATAGCGACCACCAGTCCAGCGGTTAAATCTTTCATGATATTTTTAGCCACATTGCCTTTGACTAAATCTTCATAGCGCCCATCATTGGGATTGAGGTAATACTTGAGTGTGGAAAATAATGTGCTGATATCTTGCTTTGGATGCATTTTTTTAATTCTCAAATTTTGGGTTAGGAATGAAGTCAAAAATTACTAAACTAAACTGAATCAAATCATCAAGGTGTCGGGCAGAAAATGTACATCTCCTGTAGATAAATTATAGATGCCGCCTACCACCCCAATTTGCTTGGCTGTGAGCATATCTTGAATAATATCGCTGCTGTGAATAATTTCATCGATTTGCGAAATAACATTCAACTCACAGACCCTATCCACAAAATCGGTATTTTCTGAAGTTCGATTATCAAATACGGTTTTCTCCTGACGCACAGCCGGCCTAATCAGATTGATAATCTCACCGATATGGCCATCTCTAAAATTATCGCAAGCAGCCTTTACAGCGCCACAACCTGTATGACCTAAAACTACCACCAGTTTGCTATTAAGGTATTTGCAGCCAAACTCTAAGCTTCCAATTGCTTTATCCGAAGCTATATTACCCGCCAAACGCACGCTGAACACATCGCCAAGTGCCTGATCGAACACCATCTCGACAGGTGCCCGTGAGTCACTACAACTCAACATGGAAACAAATGGATGCTGCCTTTCCTTGGTCATCATCACTAGGTTATGCATATCTTTATTGGTTGTTAAGTTATTTGCAAAGCGGTGATTGCCTTCAACCAATATATCCAATGCCTCTTGCGGGGACATTTTATCGCGGTCTAATAATGGGTGTTTATACATGCCTTATCCCAGTAAATCTATTCGTCTGGCATTATACCTGATGCGCATCCCGTGTGGCGCTGTCGGGTTGTAGCAGACATAAAAAAGCCCGCCGAAGCGGGTCTTTTTAACTTACCTACTTAATTAAAACTTATAGGTTAAATCCATTTGATACAAATTAAAATCGTTCAGATTTAGACCAATATCCCCACCTGTACCTGCAGTACCCAAAGCGCCATTTTTTCTGGTCGCATGACCGGCAGCAAGGTTAATAAACACATTGTCTCTCAAGTTATATTGCCCTTTCAACACAACACCCTTCATGTTGACGCGTGAATCCATGAAGTCTGAGTCAACTGCGTTTGGGTCCACTGAGTAAGCACCTACATCTTGGTACCAAATTCTTGCAGACCAGTCACCCTTAGCCATTTTATTGCTTTCAAAAGCCTTAAGATCCGCTGCAGAGCCAATTGCTACACCCAACATCCATGCCGTATCGTCATTACCAGCATTACAAACAGCCGTATGAGCCGCCGCACCATATGAAGCGGTAGTAGTAGCAACACAAGCAGCAGCAGCACGACTACTACCATCAGTGTTATACACAAAATCACCAAATAGACGTAAACCAATATTATTCGTAGCCATGAAATTAAATTCCGCAGGAATTTCAATTGTCGCTATATTATTCACTGCTGCAACTGATGCAGTTGTATTAGGTAATGCGGAAGTTGCTGTAACAGCTGAAATAAGGGCATTACTATTTAGGCTGCTTCCAGGGGTAAACCTACCACTTGTACTATCATGCGTGTACATGCTATAAGTTAAAGCCGCTTTAACTGAAGCATTATCATTTATAGGGTACTTAGCACCGCCTTGAAAAACTAACATCTCATTTGTAGCAGCAGACGCAGTTGTTCCTCCAGAGAAAGTTTTTTTATCCCCCAAATATTCGAATTGTGATGCCGTAAAGAACAAATCTGTTTTACCTAAGGTTGAATATTTAAGTTTCTCTGTCAAACCTTGAAATTGAAGGTCAGCATCCCACACCATAGGCGTGGTGTAAAGTGGGTTATCCATTCGACCTGCTTCCAATGTTAACCAATCAATCGCATTCCAACCTATCAACGCACGTTTTACAAACAACACTTGTTTATCATTATAGGTGGAACCTCCAGTACCACCATTTGAGGCGGTGCCAAATGTAGCATTATCAGATCGACCACCTGCTCCCATGGCAAAGTCTATGTCTGAATAAAAATCGTCTGCAGCTGTTTTAACACCTAAATTCAATTTATAGCGCGCTCTATCCCTGTTTTCATTAATTGATTGGGGTGTGATTGATGGAGTGCCAGCTCCGGGACCTTTACCCTCTCTACCTTCATATCTAACGCGCATGTCACCGTAAATAGTGGCGTTATCAATTGCATCAGAAACAGTGACTCTAGACGATTTCTTGATTTTTTTATCTACTGCCTGGTTGTCGTTTTCATGACCTTTCAACAGCGGCAGGGCTTCCTCTTCAGTCAGTACGCCTTTTTGCACCAACGCTTGGACAAGATCAAACGTACCATCTGCCATTGCATTAGCGCCAAAGCCTAGCACTAACGAGCCCGCTAGCGTCGCTACTGCCATTTTATGTAATTTTAAATTCATGTTTATAGTCCCTAGTTAGATGATTTAATCAAAATTTTCAACAAACGAATTCTGAGACACTAATGTGACAGTTTGATGACATAGAACTATTTTTGGCATAAGCCGTTGCATTTTTACAACAACAAAAAAGCCGTCACAAAGGACGGCTTTTTACGTACGATTGTCATGCTGAACTAGATTCAGCATCTCTTTATTTATTCATGAGATTCCGCATCAAGCGCGCAATGACAAGTAATTTATGCTTCTGGTCGCATATGCGGAAAAAGGATCACATCGCGAATGCTTGGGCTATCGGTAATCAGCATCACCAGTCTATCTATGCCAATACCACAGCCGCCTGTAGGCGGCATCCCGTATTCCAAGGCGCGGATAAAATCTGCATCGTAATACATGGCCTCTGTATCTCCCGCTTCTTTGGCTTTCATTTGGGCATGAAAGCGGGCAGCTTGGTCTTCAGCATCATTGAGTTCACTAAAGCCATTGGCCATTTCTCGGCCTGTAATGAATAATTCAAAACGCTCTGTAATGTCCGGGTTTTTATCCGAAGCTCGCGCCAAAGGCGACACCTCTACTGGGTAATCGATAATATAAGTCGGCTGCCACAATTGCGCTTCAGCGGTCTCTTCAAACAGGCTCAACTGGAGCGAACCCAATCCAGCATGTTCAAATACTTTGATACCTCGTTTGTAGAGGTCAACTCGTAAAAATTCCGTATCATTTAATTGAGCAAGTGTGTATTCTGGTGCGTATTTTTGTATCGCCGCAACTATAGTCAAACGCTCAAACGGTTTGCTTAAATCCACCTCTTTACCATCGTATTGCAATACCGCGGTACCACGAGCAGCAATGGCAGCGGCACGAATGCACTGCTCGGTAAAATCCATTAACCAGTTGTAATCGGTGTAAGCCGCGTAAAACTCCATCATAGTAAATTCTGGATTATGGCGAACGCTTAGGCCTTCGTTACGGAAGTTACGGTTCATTTCGAAAACCCGCTCAAAACCACCGACTACTAATCTTTTTAAATAAAGTTCGGGTGCGATACGCATAAACATTTGCATATCCAAAGCATTGTGGTGTGTGGTAAATGGCTTAGCTGTGGCGCCGCCAGGAATGGGATGCAGCATTGGCGTTTCGACTTCTAAAAATTCATTCTGAATCATAAAATTTCGAATTGCGGATACCACTTTGCTTCGCACCACAAAAGTAGTTCTTGTAACCTCAGAAGTAATCAAATCGACATAGCGCTGACGATATTTAACTTCCTGATCCTGCAAACCATGAAATTTTTCTGGCAATGGACGCAGCGATTTTGTAAGTAACCGCAATTCGGTCACTTTCACTGATAACTCACCTGTTTTGGTTTTAAATAAATAACCTGTAGCACCTAATATATCGCCCAAATCCCAATGTTTAAAAGCCTCGTAGGCATCTTCACCAATATTGTCTTTTGAGATAAACAACTGCAAGCGGCAGCCTGCGTTTGCACCGCTACCGTCTTGAATGGTGGCGAAACTCGCCTTGCCCATCACGCGTTTAAGCATCATGCGGCCTGCAACTTTTACATTCACCTCTTTTGCTTCGAATGCTTCATTTTCAGTGCTGCCATGATTTGCATGGATATTGGCTGCTAGTGCATCAGGTTTAAAGTCATTTGGAAATGCCACACCCTGTGCGCGAATCGCTTTTAACTTCTCACGCCTCTCCGCAATCACATGGTTTTCGTCAACTGGAATACCTTCATTATTTTGCTGATTATTTTGGTTATCGCTCACTCTTAAACTCCCTGCTTCAAACTCACTTGTATAAATGGGTCAAGGTCGCCATCTAGAACGCCTTGGGTATTACCGATTTCCACATTGGTGCGCAAATCTTTAATGCGGCCCTGGTCTAACACGTAGCTACGAATCTGGTGCCCCCATCCAATGTCGGTTTTAGCATCTTCTAAAGCTTGTTTATCCGCATTTCGTTTGTTCAGTTCCAGATTGTACAACGCACCTTTTAGCATGTTCATGGCTTCTTCGCGGTTGCGATGTTGGCTTCTGTCGCTTTGGCATTGCACCACTGTGTTGGTGGGAAGATGTGTAATGCGCACCGCAGAATCCGTCTTATTTATGTGCTGACCGCCTGCGCCACTGGCGCGGTAGGTATCGATGCGCAAATCAGCGGGGTTGATATCAATTTGAATCGAATCATCGACTTCTGGGAAAATCTGTACGCTGGCAAAACTGGTGTGGCGTTTGGCATTGCTATCAAAAGGGGATTTTCGCACTAACCTGTGCACGCCGTTTTCAGTGCGTAAAGTGCCATAGGCGTAATCGCCAGAAACCTTAATCGACGCGCCTTTGATGCCCGCCACGTCGCCATCGGAAAGCTCCAGCACTTCCACTTTAAAGCCTTTGCGCTCGGCATAGCGTAGGTACATCCGCAACAACATATTGCACCAGTCTTGTGCCTCTGTACCGCCGCTGCCCGATTGAAACTCGATAAAGCAATTGGCAGCATCTAACTCACCCGAAAACATGCGCTTAAATTCCATGTCTTGTATCTGTTTTTCAAGCGCCAGCGTATCGGCATCCACACTTAAAAGCGTATCGTCGTCATTCTCTTCGCGCGCCATTTCAAACAGCTCTTTGGCATCTTTTAAATTGGTTTCTAGGCTTTGCAGATTATGGACGATGAGCTCTAAGCTACGTTTTTCTTTGCCGAGTTTTTGCGCTTTTTCTGAGTCATTCCAAATATTTGGGTCTTCCATCAACCCATTCACTTCTTCTAAACGCTGGCTTTTGGTTTCAAAGTCAAAGATACCCCCGAAGGGCAAGATTGCGCTCGCTTAAATCATTTAAACGGTTAGAAATGAGATTGAGTTGTTCGGCTTCCATAATTGCCACTAATTGACTTTAAAAATGAGATTATACAACAAAGGCCTACTTGCTTTAATGCGCTTGTGCATTCACCACTTCGCCATCTTCTTTTACGAAAACTCCAATATCAGAATTATCCAGAATATCCAAAACAAGTTCAGATGGACGGCATAATTTAACCCCTTTGGTTGTCACTACAATTGGGCGATTGATCAAAATTGGATATTGCATCATGGCATCTATCAGTATGTCATCAGACAAGTTTGTACTATCTAGCCCAAGCTCAGCATAAGGCGTGCCTCGCTGCCTTAATAACGCTCGTGGACTAATGCCCATTTTAGAAATCAACTCAATCAAGCACTCACGGCTCGGCGGCGTTTTCAAGTATTCGATCACTTCAGGCTCTACACCACTGGCGCGAATCATCGCCAAAGTATTACGAGAAGTACCGCAAGCTGGGTTATGATAAATCGTAATACTCATATTGTTCCAGCTTTCATCAAAATTGATACTAATAATAATGCTACAACTTGTGCGGAAACAAATCCTGCTACATCTGCAGGATTAATGCCTACAAAAGTATTCGTCAGACATCTGGCCAATGTAACTGCCGGATTTGCAAAAAAAGTGGATGAAGTAAACCAGTAGCCAGCTGTGACCGTAAGCGCCACTAGCATTGCGACTTTATCAATAGCATGCTTTACACCTAAGCGAATAACAAACAGCAAAACAAGTGTAGCCAAAAGCTCACTCACCCAAATGCCTAGACCATGTCTAGGTTTAGTAGAAGTTTGAATAATTGAAAACGTAAAAAGCAAATGGGTTAACCAAACACCGGTAATTGCACCTGTAACTTGTGCAACCACATAGGCATAAAGTTCAGACCTACTCAATACGCCCATGCGCCAAAACATGATGCTTACTAACGGGTTGAAGTGCGCGCCAGATATAGGCGCAAGCAAAGTTATCAGCACATACAAGCCGCAGCCAGTAGCAATGCTATTCCCCAATAAGGCCACTGCGGCATTACCAGCGCTTAAACTTTCACCCATGATGCCAGAGCCAGTTATAACAGCTAGCAATAAAGCGCTGCCAATAAATTCTGCGATGATTTTGTTTTTCATGTTTTTGTCATATATATGTCATAATTTTATAATGGGGGAAGTACCAAGGAATGTTGTCCTGTTGGGCAATTATATAATATAGATAAACAAATATTTTTAAAATTATCTGATTAAAGCTCGAGAGTTCGAAAGCGTGCAGATAAACTAATAGCATTCATAATAACTGTTTCGATTGGGAGAAATATTCATGGCTAACGCCACATTTGGTCGATTGATGGCAGCAGTAACGCCGCGTAGTGACAATTACTTTGTATTATTTAACAACTTGGCAGACTGCGCTGTAAAAGGTTCCAAAGTGCTTGCGATGATGTCCGCTGTGAACGATCCAGAAAAATTTGAAGAACATTTCAAAGAAATCAGAACCATTGAAAGCACTGCAGATGAATACACCAAAGAAATTCTTATTTCACTCCATAAGACCTTTATCACACCATTTGATCGTCGAGAAATTCGCGAGCTTGCGATGGCGCTGGACGACATTATTGATTACATGGAAGACATTCCACAAAGTGCGAAAATATACGGTCATACCAACTTCACACCAGAAATGGTGGCACTTGGACAAATCTTATTGCGCGCTTCTGAAAAAGTACGCGATGCCGTCAACATGCTGGCAGACATGAAAAATGCTGAACGCATCTTGCGTACTTGCGAAGAAATCAGCAGCATTGAAGGCGAGGCGGATCATGTGATGCGCGCTGGTATGCATCGTTTGTTTGCTGAAGAATCTGATGCGCGCACACTAATCCGCTCAAAAGAACTCTATGATTTATTTGAAGCTGCTGTCGATAGCTGCGAGGATGTAGCAGACGTTATCCATGGTGTAGTTTTAGAACGTATTTAAGGGGCAAAACATGGATCACGCAATTGTCATTATGGCGTTGCTGGTGTTGGTGGGCCTCATATTCGATTTTATGAATGGCTTTCACGATGCAGCAAACTCCATCGCCCTCATGGTTTCAACGCGCTTACTCACACCGCAGGCAGCAGTGGTCTGGGCAGCATTTTTTAACTTGGTTGCTTTTTTATTTTTTGGCTTACACGTTGCAAATACAGTAGGAAAGGGCATTATCTCCAAAGAAATTATCGACAATGCCGTGATATTTGGCGCACTGAGTGGCGCAATATCATGGAACCTCATTACATGGTGGTTTGGCATTCCATCGTCTTCGTCCCATGCTCTTGTGGGCGGTTTGGTTGGCGCTGGCGTTGCAAAAGCGGGTTCTAGCGCAATTGTCGCAGATGGGCTCATTAAAACCTCAGCAGCCATCATTCTCTCACCATTGTTTGGCATGCTGCTCGCCTTAATATTGATGATTGTAGTATTGTGGTTGTTTGAAAAATCATCGCCCTACCCAGCCGAACGTAAGTTTAACAAGCTCCAATTTATCTCGTCTTCACTGTATAGCTTAGGCCATGGTGGCAACGATGCGCAAAAAACCATGGGTATCATCGCCGTGTTGCTATACGCCAATGGCTATATTCATGGTGATTTTTATGTGCCATTTTGGGTAGTCATCTCCTGCCAAATAGCAATGGGTTTAGGCACACTATTCGGCGGTTGGCGCATCGTACGTACCATGGGCATGGGCATTACACGCATTCGCCCTTCTGGCGGTTTTTGCGCGCAAACCTCAGGGGCAATTGCCTTATTTATTGCCACTTCACTTGGCATTCCAGTCTCCACCACTCACACCATTACTGGCGCGATTATTGGCGTAGGATTGTCACGCCGCGTTTCTGCCGTGCGCTGGGGCCTAGCCTCACGCATTGTGTGGGCATGGGTGCTGACCATCCCTTGTGCCGGCTTGATCGCCGCGATCGCTTATCACTTTGGTAGGCCATTTTTACTTTAGCCCATTTAATTAGACTGGCAATCGGCCTGTATGCCTTACTGCATTTTGCCTACAGGTTGATTGATTCATTAATGAAGCGCACACACGAGAGATATGAATTAAACGCTAGGGAGAATTAATATATCTTTTCATGAGTATCTCAATTTCAATTTAACCAATTTGTCATCAAACTGTCATATTCAATCTCTAGAATCTCCATTAGCTTAAAACTTTAACTTGATGGGGATTTCAATGCAAACTAAATTAATTAAATCATTATGTGTTGCGGCTGTATTCGCAACTATAACAACCAGTGCATTTGCAACTGATATTACAGGCGCCGGCGCGACATTTCCATACCCGATTTATGCAAAATGGGCTGAATCATACAATGTTAAAACAGGTGTAAAATTAAACTACCAATCTATCGGTTCCGGTGGCGGCATCAAGCAAATCACTAATAAAACAGTTGATTTTGGCGCATCTGACAAACCTTTGAAACCAGAAGAACTTGAAAAAGCTGGTCTTACACAGTTCCCGACAGTCGTCGGCGGCGTAGTACCCGTAGTAAATATTCCGGGTGTTGCAGATGGTGAGTTACGCCTTAGTGGTGAAGTGCTCGCCAACATTTTCCTAAAAAAAATTATCAAGTGGAATGATGCCGCAATTAAAAGCTTGAACCCAAGTTTAGCATTGCCAGATTCAGCGATTACTGTTGTACATCGCTCTGATGGTTCAGGGACTACTTTTGTATTCGCTAACTATTTAAGCAAAGTCAGCAAAGAATGGAGTGATAAAGTGGGTGCCGATACAGCCATCGCCTGGCCAGCGGGTGTGGGTGGCAAGGGTAACGAAGGCGTTGCCTCATATGCACAACGCATTAAAGGTTCAATTGGTTATGTTGAATATGCTTATGCCAAACAAAACAACCTGCCTACTGTGACTATGCAAAATCGCGAAGGTGAATTTATTAAACCTGGTATTGCAAGCTTCCAATCTGCAGCCAAATATGCAGACTGGGAAAAAGCAACTGGCTTTTATGAAATTTTAACCAACGAGCCTGGCAAAACAACCTGGCCTATCGCTGGTGCAACTTTCATCTTGATGCACAAATCACAAGATAATCCAGCCAATGGTGCCGAAGTGCTTAAGTTCTTTGACTGGGGTTACAACAATGGCGGCTTAATGGCAAAAGCGCTTGACTATGTGCCTATGCCTGAAAGCGTTATTCAACTGATTGAAACCAGCTGGAAAAACAATATCAAAAACAAAGATGGCGCTGCTGTTTGGTCCAAATAAGCTGATTTGCTTTGATTCAGAACGGACATGCCATCTCAACAAGATGAAATGAAAGCAAGCAATGCAGGGGCGGAGGCATCCCTCTCCCCTGCAACTCTTTTTAACGAACAGACAAAACCTAAAGAAGCAAAATCCATGACAACTCAGATGTCGAATAAAAACATTGGGGCTACATTAGATAAGCTATTTCGTAACACCACCATGTTTTTTGCGTTTCTGGTTTTTATTTTACTGTTTGGCATTATCCTCACATTATTCGTTGGTAGCTTGCCAGCGCTTAAGACCTTTGGCCCAGCTTTTTTTATAAGCTCCACCTGGAACCCTGTAGATATCCAATTTGGCGGCCTAGTCCCTATCTATGGAACTTTCATCACCGCTTTAATTGCCATGCTGATTGGCATACCCGTAAGCTTCGGTATTGCCATTTTCATTACTGAACTATCTCCAGCCTGGCTCAAGCGTCCAATTGGAGTTGCAATCGAGTTACTTGCAGGCATCCCCAGCATCATTTATGGGATGTGGGGTTTATTTGTATTTGCTCCATTGTTTGCTGACCATGTCCAGCCATGGATTAACGACCATCTTGGCAACCTGCCATTGATAGGTCAAGCATTTCAGGGGCCCCCAATGGGTATTGGCATGCTGACAGCAGGCTTTATTTTAGCCATTATGGTCATTCCATTTACATCTTCAGTCATGCGAGATGTATTTGAAATTGTGCCAAATATGCTTAAAGAATCTGCATACGGTCTTGGCTCTACCACTTGGGAAGTAGTATGGAATGTTGTTCTTCCTTATACTAAAACTGGAGTTGTTGGTGGCATCATGTTAGGACTGGGTCGGGCGCTTGGAGAGACTATGGCAGTCACCTTTGTGATTGGCAATGCACATGAATTGTCAGCCTCGCTCATGATGCCTGGCAATACTATATCTTCCTCATTAGCAAACGAGTTTACTGAAGCTGTAGGGGATATTTACACCTCATCACTCATCACACTAGGCTTAACGCTATTTGTAATTACCTTTGTCGTATTGGCTCTCGCTAAAATCCTCTTGATTCGCCTAACTCTGCGTGAAGGGAAACAGTCATGATCCAACAGAATAATAATCGCTATCTGAAACGCAAGATTGTTAACAGCCTTGCACTGAGTATTTCCGTGGTAACGGTTATATTTGCGATCACCTTTTTAGTATGGATTTTATGGACGTTATTTAGCCAAGGCCTAAGTCATCTTACTTTAGACGTGTTTACCAAGATGACGCCGCCCCCAGGGAGCAAAGGCGGGTTGTTAAATGCGATAGTGGGCAGCCTGCAAATGGTGGTGTTTGCAACGTTTATTGGTGCGCCTGTGGGCATACTGGCTGGCACTTATCTTGCAGAATATGGTAGGACTGGCTGGCTGGCGCCGACGACAAGATTTATCAATGACATATTGCTTTCTGCCCCTTCCATTGTAATTGGTCTATTCGTATATGAAGTCGCTGTGCATACCGTAGGGCATTTTTCTGGTTGGGCAGGCTCGTTAGCACTTTCACTCCTAGTAATACCTGTTGTGGTACGCACCACAGAAAACATGATGACATTAGTACCAAGCACCTTGCGCGAAGCCGCGGCTGCGCTTGGCGCGCCATACTGGAAAGTAATTGTTAACGTTGTTTATCGATCAGCCAAAACTGGCATCATGACAGGCCTATTACTTGCTGTTGCTCGAATTAGCGGTGAAACTGCTCCGCTATTGTTTACAGCACTCAACAATCAATTTTGGAATTCAGACATGAGCAAGCCCATTTCCAGCTTGGCTGTTGTGATTTTCCAATTTGCAATGAGCCCTTATGAAGATTGGCAACATTTAGCTTGGGCCGGCGCCCTATTAATCACCCTGTTTGTGTTGGGACTTAATATTTTAGCGCGCACAGTATTCCGCCAAAATCAATCTCAACACTAGTTTAGGATTACTCGATCATGTCAACACAAACTCTTCAAGCGAAGATCTCAACCAAAAACATGCACTTTTACTATGGTAAATTTCAAGCGCTTAAAGACATCAACATCAGCATTCCTGCAAATAAGGTAACGGCCTTTATTGGCCCGTCTGGGTGTGGAAAATCCACTTTGTTACGCACATTTAACCGCATGTATGAGCTCTACCCAAAGCAAAGAGTTGAAGGAAAAATTTTACTGGATGGCAAGGACATTCATGCCTCAGAGCAGGATTTAAACTTGCTTCGCGCTAAAGTCGGCATGGTGTTTCAAAAACCAACACCATTCCCAATGTCCATCTACGATAATGTTGCTTTTGGAGTCAAACTTTACGAGAATCTATCAAAATTTGAGATGGATGACCGCGTTGAATGGGCTCTTCAAAAAGCGGCGATTTGGAACGAAGTAAAAGACAAGCTTCATCAAAGCGGCTCAGGTTTATCTGGCGGCCAGCAACAACGCTTATGTATTGCACGAGGGGTAGCTGTAAAGCCAAATGTCCTCTTATTGGATGAACCTTGTTCTGCATTAGATCCAATCTCTACAGCACGCATAGAAGAGCTAATAGATGAATTAAAACAGGATTACACTATCGTGATGGTCACCCACAACATGCAACAGGCTGCACGTGTATCAGATTACACCGCATATATGTATTTGGGTGAGCTGATAGAGTATAACGACACCAACACGATTTTTACATGCCCTAACCGCAAAGAAACTGAAGATTACATTACGGGGAAATTTGGTTAAATTTATTTCGCCAAACAAATCAAATTACTATTTACCTGTCCCCAGCAAGATTTTGAAAGGATTAAACAATGCAACAATCTGAACACACCTCAAAACAGTACGATTCTGAGCTTGAATCGATACGTTCCAAGGTGCTGGAAATGGGTAGTTTGGTCGAGCAGCAAATTGTTGACGCGCTGGATGCATTGATTGGTTCTAACCCAAAACTTGCAAAAAGCGTCATTAAAAAAGACCATCTTGTAAATTCACTAGAAGTGCAAGTGGACGAAGATTGTAGCCATATTATCGCACGTCGTCAGCCAACAGCGGGTGACCTAAGAATGGTGTTAATGATGATTAAAACCATTACTGATCTCGAACGTATTGGCGATGAAGCTGCTAAAATTGCCCGCCTTGCGCTGAAGGCCAGCGAAACAGATCGTTTGTGGTCACCCCGTTTTGGCGAAATTAAAACTATGACAAACTTAGCGCGAGATATGCTGCATATGGCGCTCGATGCATTTGCACGTTCAGATGCAACTAAAGTGCTAGAAATAGCGCAAATGGATGAGGAGGTAGATGAACAGTTTCAAGTGGCGATTCGTCAACTTATCACTTTTATGCTGGAAGACCCACGTACTATTTCAATGTCATTAGAAGTGTTGTTTATTTCAAAAGCCATCGAACGTATTGGCGACCATGCAAAAAACATCTCCGAATATGTTGTATATATGGTTAAGGGTAAAGATGTCCGCCATATCAGTATGGAAGAGAAAGAACAGGAAGTAACTCGGCCTTAAACTACTATCCTTTGCTGCTTTATTAATAAGCCAGCTTTGCTGGCTTTTCTTTGTAAGCTACTTAACTTTGCTGAATGCTTAGCTTTACTGAGTTGTTATCAACATTTTAAGCTTTGTTTATCAATGCATCGTAAAACTTCACCATGCGTTCAGTTTGAGTGGCCGCAGACCACTTGCTATGGGCATATGCTCTAGCGCTCTCACCTAACACTTTGCGCTCCATATGATTGGTTAAAAGATGATGCACTTTTTGTGCGAATTCCAATTCATTATCTTCGGAAATCATTGCGCCTTGTCCCTCAATCAATATAGAAGCTGTCCCCAGTTCTGCTATCGCCACCACAGGCGTACCCTGCGCCATAGCTTCAAGCAGCACCAGGCCTTGTGTTTCACTCTTGGATGCGAACACAAAGATGTCTGCAGCTTTATAACAAGCATTTAATTCTGAGTTGCGGTCTAAATAACCAATGAACTGCATATTCTTTTCAATACCGAGTGATTTTACGGATGCGCGCAAACTTGCATCTGCCGGGCCTTCCCCAGTAATGACAAGCAAAATCTCAGGAACTTGTTTGCTTAAAAATTTAACTACTTCTAATAAAAATCCAATATTCTTTTCATGCGCAACCCGCCCTACATAAAGCAACATAGGCCTTTGCAGCGGGATACCATACTTTTCTCTAAACTCTTCACCATTTGCTTCGCTAAAACTGCTCGCTTGTAGTCCAGTTGCAATTACTTCCGCCTGCACATTAACCCCGTAATTTCGCAGAACATCCAACATCGGCTGAGATGGTGCAACAATAGCGTCTACTTGATTGCATTGCTTTTTGGATATATGCCTTGCTAAACCACGCGCTGCAAACTTGGGTATCCAGGGTAGATAATGATGTAAATAGTCTTCAAAAAAAGTATGGTAGGTTTCAACAACAGGAATCTCTAACAATTTGGCCAGTTTCAAGCCGGCATAATGTGCAACAAATGGCGTATGAATATGCACGAGATCAAACTTTTTATCTTGCAGAACGGGCAAGAGCCGTAAAACCTCACTATATTTCTTTAGCTTGTCTTCTGGGTCAAAGAAAATTTTACGCGACGGCACACGTGTAATCCATGCTTCGTCCTCAGTATCTACGCCATAATCAGGTGCAATCAGGTGCACATAATGCCCTAATTTTTGCAGCTGTTCTGTGAAGGTTCGAACGGAAGTTGAAACCCCGTTGACTCTTGGAAAATAAACATCTGAAATAAGCAATAAATTCATTAAGTTAGCCATTGGTGAATTAAACCGATGCTAACCTCGGATTGTGACAGCCACATGAATATGATAACAATCATTATCATGAAACTGTCATGAATTTTTCATGCAATCTTCATGTGACAATGTAAAAGTACGCGTCATGAAGACCCGCTTTTTAAGCAAGTTGGTATGGGCGATCCCCATCAGCCTATACGCATTAGATGCTAATGCTTGGGGCTTGTTTACCCATATTTATTTTTCTCAATATATTTTGATGTCATCTACTTTGTTCGATCCAAAAATACAGCAGGCCATCAAAAGATTCCCTAAGCTGGTGCTCGCAGGTGCCTGCCTACCAGATTTGGCAATTATTTCAAAATCATTCAGCACCACGCACCAATGGCGAATTTCTGAGCACATGATAGCAACTGCGGAAACTGAAGAAGAAATCGCCATGGCGGTTGGATACTCCAGCCATTTATTTGTGGATGTAATTGCACATAATCACTTCGTGCCCGCGCACGAAGCCAAATGGCTCAACAAAACTATCTTGACGCACATTGCCTCCGAATGGGCGATGGATGCACACATTGCCAAAAATATTGCACACACTCCGCACCAGCTTATAAGCGACCATATCGAAGAACTCACTCACTTTGTCACGCCTCGGTTTAACGTACACCCAAGGCTTGTAAAGACTAATTTAAAGCGTTTGGCAAAGTTAGATAAAATGCTTAGGCATAGCTGCATTTCGTCACTACTTTTGTGGATTTTAAAAATACGTGATTTGGAATTTGTTAAGAATCTTAATTATTATTTAACCAAAACCGAACACGCGCTGGAACACTTTCATCACGCCATACAGGGTCTGAGGCCAAACTGGGAACCTGAATTGAATCACCTGAGCGCAGCAGAACTTATTGCCTGGCGCGAACAATGTCTTGGCGATTTACGCCTGCATATGTTAATACCGGTAGATTACTACCACGCAAAGCTAATACAAAGATACTAGGTTAATAGAAATGAGTGCAATGACATAACCAATGGCTGCGCCAGCCAATACATCGCTTGGGTAATGCAATCCTAAAATAACTCGCGAAATCGCCACCATGAAAATAAATGGAATCAAAATCAGCGCAAGCACAGGGAAATAAAAAAGGGCTACCAAACCAAATGCGACCGCGTGAAGCGTGTGCCCAGAGGGGAAACTAAAATGATCCAGCGGTTTTCCAGACAACCAAACATCCTGACGCACTTGATAAGGGCGCGGACGATGCGTTTTGTGTTTTAACCATTTGTAAATAAGCGTACCTGTTAAACCGGCCGCCAGCATATGCAACACCGGCTTAATGCCATTAGCTTGCTGCATTACTAAAATCGCCATCATCAAAACATACCAAAAAATACCATCGCCTAGGCGGCTAACCATGCGAAACCATACACGGATTAATCGATATTGGCTGGTGTGGCTAACAGTGACACATAAAGCGCTATCTAGCGCGTGTATTCGGTTAAAATAATATTGCATCTGTTTGGTCATCATTCACTCCATATCTCTAGCAATTACAATTGCTGATAATGGCAGTATGCTGACTGAATGTGACTAATCGATTAACTAAAAATGAAATTTTTTTGACATAACTTACTGATAAATAACAGTTTATACTGTTTTTTCATTAGCTTATTAAAAAATATAACTTATCTGTGCTTTAGCTTTAACCAAAGTACCGCGCAAGATAGAACCAAAGTAATGACATTTGCCGCAACGATTGGCCAGCTGGCGATCTTTACCCCATAGATTATCCAACCCAACACACCGGTACTGAATATGCTATACATGGGTAGCGAAACGCCTGATAAATCACGTGTCTTCCAAGAGTGTAACGCTTGCGGAACAAAGGCAAAAGTCGTTAAAAAAGCCGAAAAATACCCAATAAAATCTGTTGTATTCATATCTAAGTTTTCAAAATAGTTTAATTATGGAATGTAATCCAGTCAGTGTGGATTTTATCCCAATCCTGCAATGCCAACCCATGCGCATTAAACAATTCACGAATCTGTGCAGAATCCCACTTTAGTACATCCTCAAGAATCGGCACTAAGACACTCACTGCACTATCGCTCAGCACAGTTCGATGGGCAATGCGCCCTATCGATTTTGTTTCGGATACAGCAATGGAATGCCCATCGCGGCTATTCACGTCGTGCATCACGTATAAGTCAGAGCTGCCATCACCCACATAAATCACCCTGTCTGGGCTCAACTGCAGTTTTTGCTCCAACTCCTGCAACACAGCCACTTTACCGTTGCCTGCAGGCACACGGACGATTTTGCTAATCTCACCTGTTTCTGCATCAAATTCAAACTCAGAACCAAACACATTCTCCGGAGGCACAATACCTTCAAGCGCAGAACGTACGACTACAGCTGGCCCGGCAGAAATCACAAAGAACTTAAATCGGTATCCATCCAAGCCTTTTGTCAGAATTTCCGTAAACAGCTTTACATTGTCTTTCAGGCGCACGCGTTTGCCAGCTTCAATGAGATGTTCCCGCCGGACGCCGCGAAAGGCAGGGTCGTGCCGCAATAAATAAGCCAGTTCAGCACCTTGCTGAACCAAGTTGGAGCGCGCAAGCCCCGCCACTTTTTCCTCATAATCTGAAACACCTAGCATCTCAGCCAGCACATAACCTGAATCATTGAAACTCAATGTCTGGTCAAAATCGCTTGCCACAAGATACTCAACGGTGATCTCAGGCTTAATATTCATAATATTCACGTTGTTTTTTGCCTTTATAATTTCTCAAACCCCTTAACATGTTATATAACTAAACTCGCATAAGTCATGCCAGCTTAAAATATGGGGGCTAAATAATAAAATTAAAGTACCAAAAAAATCCAAGCCTCTGATATATATTGGCTTTCTGCCAGCTTAATAGATTACTTTGACTAAGCGATGACAGTAAATACTGTTTGTTTAACCTGTGAAATGTGTTAAAACAGTGCATTTACTATTGTCATGTGCAGAGATTGTTGTGCCCAACACGCAAGATTAGAGAAAATAAAATACCGTTTGGTTCAAGATTTTTCTAAGAAGACTCAAAAATAATCGGCCTGCAAGCTAATATCCATGAGGGTTACAGGGATTTTAAATTAGCGCATAAAGTGCATAGAAGCCACAATGTATTGCGCCGAAAAGAAGAAAAGAAAGTTTTACATGCGGCAGATTTCAACCATGGACGTCCGTCAAACCATTCTTACCCTAATCATCCAAAATTCTCGATTAAATGAGTTGCTATAGTGGAAGATCTGTAGTTTTTTTCAAAATTCTCCACATTAATATAATAACTATGATCTGGCGAAAGCTCTTTTACAACATCTAGGTGACATTGTGCCATTTCACGTTGTTGAAACTCATTCACCTTTAAATTTCTTTCATCTAAAATCTGATATAAGGTCATTTTTTTCATTCCTCTGTTTAGGTTAGCCGATTAGTGCTAGGTTTGGAGCATTTTAATGTTAGTAATAGCTTACAACCGCTGTTATCAATTCAATACATCTATAAAACGCACTTAAATATTTTAGTTCTTAATTACGGGGCACTAGGGATAGCAACTCTTAAGACCTGCTCATCACCATGTTTTAACCTTCGAAAATATTCTAGAATAGCGTAATGATTAGCTATTTTAAAAGGGATTCTCACCATGAATTTTGCTAGACTAAATCAGTATATTGTGTTTTTGTTACTTGGCTTAACCTTGTCTAGTCCCTTGCAAGCGCGCGATATTTCATCAGAACAGCGCAACGCAAGTGCTGCTCGCAAGCAGTATGACGAGGCTAGCTCAGATTATGACGCAGCTACACAGCGAGTAACTGATCAGGAAAAATTTGTTGCCCAGCAACAAGCGCTTCTAAAGGAATTGCAAGATAAGCAAAGGGATTCAAAAATTAACCTTGAAAAAGCTAAGGCAGAACTTGATATTAGAGACAAGGCCCTAAACGATGTTTGGGAAGAACGTGATAAATAATCCTAATAAATTATTTAATTTTGTCAGAACCACTATAATTGCTGAATCGATTTAGAAGTTTCCTAAAGCCTACCACTAATACATGAAAAAACTGAGTTGCACTAAAGCGGACACTAACCATCGTATAAACCGACCCTTAGAAGGCTTTCAATAACCATAACTCATATTTGAAATTTTCCGCCAAAAAAATTAATACTTATTCAGCCATTAGACTTTATCAACGCGTGTTGATGCAACATAGTTGCTATCTATGTTCAAAATAAGTTTCACAGCTTTACAATTGAACAAGTAAATTTTCTTTGAATGGAAGTGTGCTATATTTGATTTGCCAATGATGCTCATCAACAATCACGCCAAATGATATTTCAAAATCAAGCCAATCTAAAAGTTGCTCTCGTTCAGGTTGGTGAGTTTGAATGGCATTCATTAAAGAATACGCTTTTGGTAAACTTACCTGACGTGGCCTTGCATAGGCAACATAATTCCCCGAACGCATCAAGTAAGCTGGTGTTTTTAAATCCTGATGACTTTTGTCACTTATTATCTTGAATGAACAAGGTTGCAGGCTACGTTCTAATCTTTTCCATATCTCTAGATACGGCTCATCAACGCCCGATTCTATTAAGGTGTCATAGTCATTAAATAGCATTTTCCCGATATCGCGCACGCCAGTGACCGGCTGAAAATCGATCTCGCGTTGCCACTGACAAATATCCGACTTTACATGCGTTACCCCAGCAAAGCCTTGCTGATTAGCCAGTAACAACAATTCTTTCTCGGTATATTCTTCAATTGCTTGCACTGCGCGAACGCCCGCACGTGTGGCAGGGATGCGAAGATCTATGTGATATTGTTGCGTCTGCATCCACAGCACTAATGAGCTATCATCATTACCTGCAGGGCTTTCTAGCAAAGTGCGCTGCCAGACACCCATGTAGGCGGCTGGAACCAGGGTTTTTGCATTTATTTGCGGAGATATGTCCATCATTACGTGTAAAACTCGGGGAATGTTTTTAGTGTTTTCCAAAATGCGATATCATGATTCGGCCACAAAGCTGCTTTTTCAGCGGCTGCCAACGCTTTAAGCTTGCGTATGCTGGCAACAGCTAATTCAGTTTGGTCTTGCCAACAATTACCAGGGGCGACTTCGTCGACTATATTTTCAGTTAAATCTGCTGCGTCTCCAGCCAATATAATTGGCGCCCCATGAGACATTTCTATCCATAAGGACATATGGCCAGCGGTGTGGCCAGGGCTAGCAATGGCTCGCACGCCTGAGCTCAAGTTGTATTCACCCTGTTTCACTTGCCAATTAGCTTGTGCAATAATTTCGTTATCAAAATAGGCAACGTCGTCTTTTGGGTTGGCATTGGCTAGTTCTTCAGCCTGAATATGCACTTCAGCACCGCACACATCGCACAAACCACCCGCATGATCAAAATGTAAATGCCCTAAAAATATCACGTCAATATCAGCTGTTAATAATCCCAGTTTCGCAAGCTGATTTGGTAGACGCTGCTTCTCATCCATCTTGGGCGCATCTAACAAGAAAGTCTCTGTATTGTAGTATTTGGCGCGCTGTGTAGGGTTGTTAATCTTATTGTAATCGCAACCAACATCGTACAAAATTCGTCCATTTTTGGTCTCAATTAAATACGCCAATATCGGCGCCTCTATTATCTGCCCCACACCACGGTTGAAAGTCGAAATCGATTTATCGTAACGGTGAGTAGCGGTTAAAATCGGCCATAATTTGGTAACAGAAGTCATAATGCGGTCAGAAAAGAAACGCCAACCGCACCAATAAAGGCGTTTGCACTATCGTTGGTGAGCACGCCGTAATCGTCGCTTTGTAGTCGTATCACACGATGGCTATGATATGCCTTAAGCAGCTTAGACATAGGAATAACAGGTAACAAGGTAGTATCACCAAATAGTTTCCGATGTAGCGCTGGTAGCTGATGCCACGGAACGATTGGTTTTTCATGATGTGCGTTGTGGTACGAAAAATTTAAAAACAGCAGATTCAGCCAAGGGTAATGAATTGATGTAAGATTTGAATAAGTATTGGCTTGCTCATAGGCGCGATCACGCAACTTTCCATCTACAATTTCACCGTCAGACTGTAAAAATACATCATAAGTATGCTGAAAAGCATCAGCAAAACGTAACGCGGTTAGCATGATGCAGTATGCCAACAAATACAGCAACCAAGCCTTAAGTGACAACCAAGCCATGAGTATGAAAAACAAAGCTCGAACAAGTAGGATAGCAATTAATCGTGGGCATTTATAATGCCATTCGCGCCGAATAAAGGGCAAAGTAATCACCAAAAAATGCATAAGAATTTCAAGTGCAGGAATATATACCCACTCCAAGGCTCTTATGAGGTCGCTGGCGATTACTGGCATTTTGCGCATCAAATGTTGTACGTTGAATGTCAGCACATCCGCACGATCGACATGATGGCGCATATGCTTATCTCGAATTTCCTCATACGTGCTGTAGCAACTGCCGTTAATCCAACTCATCAAAATTCCCCAGCGGCGATTAACATCTGGCGTTTTGAAGATGCTCCAATGAGAAAACTCATGTAGCAAATAGGCGCTGATAATTAAGCTTTGCGCGGTGAGTACCACACCAGCAAGATTTACCAAAACAAGCCGTGAAAATAACATGTAAACACCCGTAGCGTAACCAAAAATCACAAAAGAAATGGCCATGCTATTAGGTAAAATGTTTTCAGGATTTTTAAATATATTTAGCATCATCTATACCCCCTTATTGCTGCGATAAAAAGCTCCTCCAACCTCCTAAGTGGCTGATGTTTATTGCATCTTGTGTAGCATAAGCTTCGCACATAAAACCTTGCACATGACTGCCATCGGCCAATGTTAAGGTGCCGAAGCCTAGTGGCGATGGCACACTTGCGACAAATATCCCATAGTTTTCTATCGGCAATTTCCAGATTTCTAGCGCGATTGCACTACCATTTTCAAGTACACGCAACAAACCTGGACGCGGAGGATTAAACCCACTGAGCTTAAATAATTGATAGTCCGGAGAAGTGAAGGTGGCCGTGACAAATTCGCCGCCCAACGAGGTTAGTTGCGTATTAAGTGGCAAGCCGCTCATATGTGCTCCACACACTGCAACTTGTATCATATTGTTTGTCATACTGTATTCTCCAGTTTTTGTGCCAATCTTAACAAAGCATTATCATTAAATGCTGGCGCGCAGATGGTCAGACCAAACCCTACTCTACTGCTTTGAAAGCCAGTAGGCACGGCGATTGCTGTCAAATCGAGCAAATTCATAAAGTTAGTGTAATAGCCTAAATTAGTGTTAGTTTGAATTGGGTCAGCGTCCACCTCGGCAATAGTGTAAACCGTGCCTGCAGTAGGTGTTACCAGTACATCAACCTTGCTCCAAACCGCCTCTGCTTTGCGTTGCAACGCTTTTAACTTATACATGGCATTATAAGTATCAGCTGCGCTAAATTTAGCCGCATTACCAATAATTTGTTTAGTGACAGGCAATATTGCTTCTGGCTTTGCGTCGAAGAAATCTTTTATCGCAGCATAACGCTCTGCCACCCACGGCCCTTCGTAAAGCAACTGCGCAGTTTCTAAGAATGGAGCAAAATCAATTTCTAACGCAACCCCTCCAATTTTCTCTAACTTTATGATAGCTTGCTTAAATAGTTCTGGGGTATCTGGGTTGCCAAAAAAAGCAAGTTGGCTGGGTTTTGGCACGCCGAAAACAAAGCTGTTTCCAATTGTTGCCTCATCTGCCGGCGCAAGTTTTGAATACGCATCCTCTACATCAAAGCCTTGTGCGATTTGCAGCACGATTGTGGCATCTTCCGCATTGTTGGCAAATATCGACACGCAATCCAACGTGCGGCAGGCAGGCACGACGCCTTTAGTGCTTAACAAACCTAAACTAGGCTTCACGCCTACCAAATTATTAAATGCTGCTGGCACCCGCCCAGAGCCAGCAGTATCAGTGCCTAAACTAAAACTCGCCATATTTAAAGCCACTGCAACCGCAGAGCCTGCACTGGACCCTCCTGAAATGTATGCGGGATTGAAGCTATTTTTGCAAGCGCCGTAAGGCGAACGCGTGCCTACCAAGCCGGTAGCAAACTGATCTAAATTGGTCTTTCCGACTGGAATCGCTCCAGCATCGATGAGTTTTTGCACTACGGTTGCGCTTTTTTCTGGTGTATAGGCATAGTCCGGGCAGCCCGCCGTTGTTGGTGTTCCAATTAAGTCGATATTATCTTTAATCGCAAAAGGAATGCCGTACAAAGGCAAATTTTTTGCACCTTTTGCTTCCAAATTTTTGGCATAGGCCAACATTTCAGCCATTGGCAAACGGTGTATCCAAACATGATGACTATCATCGTTACCAATTACCGCGTTCAATTGTTTGACTAAACTTGTTGGCGTAAGTCCACCTGAAAGATACAAGTTTCGCAAGTGTGAAATTTTCAGGTTCATATTCAAATCTCCGCCATTACAAGCAAATGTTGGCCAGCGGAGACTGTCATGCCTTCTTTACCCAATATCTGCGCTACTTTGCCGCTGCAGTTAGCCAACACTGAAATTTCCATTTTCATCGATTCTACAATCATTACCAGATCGCCTTCTCGCACCGAATCGCCTAACTTCACTTTAATTTGCCATAAATTGCCGGCCACATGCGATGAGAGTACTCGGCTTCCCTCAAGCAATTCAAACGCATTATCATTGCTTGTCGACTCAACTTCATTGCTATAATTAGCCTGACCTGAAGCAACCCATCGTTCGCGTTCTGCCTCGAAAGCATTTTGCTGATTGGCTTTGAAGGCATTAATGCTAGTAGATTCTCGCATTAAAAACTTGTTATAGTCTTTTAAGTTGAATGTGGATTCTTCAATGTTCAACTCAAATTTTCCACGCGGAAAATCAGCTCGTATTTGCAATAGTTCTTCTGCCGAAACCGAGTAAAAGCGAATTTGATCAAAAAAGCGCAGCAACCATGGCTTTCCACCAGTAAAGTTATTCCAGCGGTTCCACATTTGTATGGTTCGACCGACAAATTGATAGCCACCGGGCCCTTCCATACCGTATACGCACATGTAGGCACCGCCAATGCCAACGGCGTTTTCTGGCGTCCATGTACGTGCAGGATTGTATTTGGTGGTGACCAAACGATGACGCGGATCTATAGGCGTAGCGACTGGCGCGCCTAAATAGACATCGCCCAAGCCAAGCGTTAAATAGCTCGCGTTAAATACAATATTTTTAACATCTTCTACACTATTCAAGCCATTAATACGGCGGATAAATTCGATATTGCTCGGGCACCAAGGTGCGTCCTTACGCACCGATTGCATGTATTTTTCAATAGCCAATTGTGTTGCTGCGTCGTCCCAAGACAGCGGCAAATGCACAATACGCGTCGGCACTTGCATTTCTTCAATTGGTGGCAACTGCTGCTCGGCTTGTAGCAGAATCTTTAATAGTTGGCTAACAGGCAAAATGAGACTCTCATAATGCACTTGCAACGAGCGTATGCCTGGCGTAAGGTCGATAATGCCTTGAATTTTCTGACTATCTAGCCATTGCATAAGCGCATGCACGCGGAAACGTAAATTCAAGTCGAGCACCAAGTCACCATATTCAATTAACAAATATTTGTCGCCTGCCTGACGATAAACTACTTTGGTTTGTGTATTTGCTTGATTTCCGTTAAAAAGCACCGGGCTGTGAGGCTCATGAATACTGGTTTGTAGGGCAGGTGTTTTTTGCGGTCTTTGCGTTAACTGTGCAATAAAATGATTTTGCGCAACTTCCATTGCGTGCGCCTCGTCTTGGCTTATGCGCTTAAAGTGTATTTTGTCGCCTGCTTTCAGTTGCCCCATTTTCCATAATTCGGCCTGCACAATGGTCGCTGGGCAAACAAAGCCGCCTAAACTTGGTCCATCTGGACCAAGGATGACGGGCATGTCACCAGTGAAATCGATAGCACCAATCGCATAAGCGTTATCGTGAATATTTGAAGGATGCAAGCCAGCCTCACCGCCGTCTTGGCGCGCCCACTGCGGCTTAGGTCCAATCAGACGAATGCCCGTAGAATTGGAGTTGTAATGTACCTCCCAATCTGTGCTAAAAAACATGTCAATATCGGCTTCGGTAAAGAAGTCTGGTGCACCATGCGGTCCATAGAGCACGCCGATTTCCCAATCATTGGTATAGCTTGGATATGATTTTTGTGAAAGTGACTTTGCTTGATAAACTTGACCCTCCTGTTGCGTAAGGTGCAAAACATCGCCCACCCTAAGCGCTCTTCCACCATGCCCACCAAACTGACCAAGCGTAAATGTTGATTTGCTACCCAAGTAATCAGGCACATCAAAACCACCTTTTACTGCCAAATACGCGCGACAACCTGCATTTAACACTTTGCCAAAGTTCAAAATACTGCCCGCTTTTATTTGATGCGATTGCCACATGGCGAGTGGGTCGCCATTGAGAGCTAGCTCAATCGGTGCTCCAGTAATAGCAACCACTGCATTTATATTAAATTTGAGCTTTGGGCCGATCAAGGTAATTTCTATACCCGCAACATCCTCAGAATTGCCCACTAACTTATTGGCAATACGAAATGCTAAATGATCCATTGGACCTGATGGGGGCACGCCTACCGCCCAATAACCGACGCGCCCAGGGTAATCTTGAATCGTCGTCATCACACCGCCATCTAACACATCCATCGTCATGGGCTGGTATTTAAAACTCTTGAGGTATTGTGTGGTTTGCTTGCCAGCAGGAAACGCATTATCAATTAACACTTGACGCAGATATTCTAAATTGGTCTCAATGCCGCTCAACTTGGTTTCATTTAGCGCATTTCGCATTTTATCAACTGCTTCTGAGCGGTCGCTCGCGTGCACTAACACTTTTGCAATAAGCGGATCATAAAATGGCGAGACTTCGCTACCTGTTTCTACCCAGCTATCATTTCGCGCTAAGGACGAAAACTGCACTTCTGTCAAAATGCCGCTAGATGGCTGAAAATTTTTATTAGCATCTTCTGCGTAAACACGGACTTGTATGGCATGGCCTTTTGGAGCATGTTTGTAATCACTTAAAAACGCCGTATCTCCGCTCGCAACGCGTACCATCCATTCCACCAAGTCCACACCCGTCACTAATTCGGTTACACCGTGCTCTACTTGCAGACGAGTGTTCACTTCTAAAAAGTAAAACTCATCTGATGCATTGTCATACACAAATTCTACTGTACCTGCCGAGCGATAATTTAGAGCACTTCCTAACTTTACGGCTGTTGCACATAAGGCTAATCGAGTTTCTTCGCTAATATTGGGTGCTGGCGTTTCTTCTATCACTTTTTGATTACGCCGTTGCATAGAGCAATCACGCTCGCCCAGCGCAATTACGACACCTTTACCATCGCCGAATATTTGTACCTCTATATGCCGTGCAGCCTGCACATATTTTTCTAAATAAATGCCGCCATCTTTAAAGTTGTTTTTAGATAAGTGTTGTACTGATTCAAATGCAGCTGCTAACTCACTTGGCGCCCAAATTAACTGCATGCCAATACCACCACCACCAGCCGTACTTTTTAACATCATGGGGAAGCCTACCGTTTGCACAGCGGACTCGGCCTCCTTTACAGTACTAAGTAAACCGGTCCCAGGCAACAAAGGCACACCACTTTTTTGTGCCAGTTCGCGTGCCGTGTGTTTCAAGCCAAAATCCCGCATCTGTTTTGATGTAGGGCCAATAAAAGCGATGCCAGTAGCTTCGCAAGCTTCAGCAAATTTTGCGTTCTCTGATAAGAACCCATAACCAGGATGAATGGCCTGTGCGCCGGTATCTACAGCCACTTGCAGAATTTTGGCAATATTAAGATAACTCTCGGTTGCTGGGGCTGTACCAACACAAACAGCTTCATCTGCATCTAGCACATGACGTGCGCCAGCATCAGCTTCTGAGTATACTGCCACTGATTTAATACCCATTTTTTTCAGCGTACGAATGATACGGCAAGCAATTTCACCGCGGTTAGCAATTAGTACTTTTTTAAACACTGTTACCTCTGGGCGAGTCGTCTCGCTTATTTTATGCCGTAATAGGTCGTCCATTTACGGTTGTGTTACTGCATGGCGTTCCATACCAGCAGCTGAATTGGTGTCGGATTATATGCATTACATGGATTATTGATCTGCGGACAATTTGAAATCAACACGATTACATCCATCTCGGCACGCATTTCCACATATTTACCTGCGCCAGAAATGCCATCGGCAAAGCTCAAAGTGCCATCTACTGTTACTGGAACATTCATAAAAAAGTTGATATTGGCAGCAATGTCGCGCTTACTCATGTGTCGATGTGTAGCACATTCACAGTGGTTGAGCGCATGCATGAAGCTATCACGGCAACTATGCATAGGACGTTTAGCCAAGTCGTAGCGGGTAGTATTACTCTCTGCCGAACACGCGCCGCCAAGCGTATCATGACGGCCACAGGTATCGGCAACAATAGTTAGCATGGCGTTACCTTCGTTGGAATATAACACTGAGCCAGTTGTGAGGTAAAGCTGCTGCTGTCGCACAATCGTATCTACCGCGCTGTAGCGCTCCTCCGGGTTGGTTGAGTTATAAAATAGCGTATCGACCGCTTGGTTGCCTTCCAAGTCTAAAATGCGAAAAATTTGGCTTTTTTTAACTTCCGCCATCCAAGGATCACCTGCGTTGCAGATTTGGTTAAGTACAGCGACATTAGGGTCTAATTCGCTTTCAACGATCATAAATAATATCTTTCTGTGTTCACAAATCCACGGCCATTTTGCTGGCAGCTATTACGGCAAATATCATCTTGCGCGGCTACACCAATATGATAAGCAGACAGTTTTACACTAGCAGGTTGGTAATTTGTTTTAGGGTCTAGTGGATGCGGTGCTGCGGAAAGCACTAACAAGACATTCATGTCAAAGCGAATATCTACGGTGCTGCCAGGTTTGCTGTGATTTTGGACAAAACCTAAATTACCGGCTTCATCTGGTGCAATTTTGCTGAATAAATTAACGGTTGGTGTTAAATCACGGTTACCTAAACCATACTTTGCAAGTTCAATCAATAAACCATCTTTGCCATTTCGATACATTTCATTTCGATGCGTTTGATACGTCGTTGAGCCATATTTCGCGCGCACCATGGCAGCATCAGTCACGCCGCAAATAGTGTCATGCCAGCCAATGCTATCGCCAATAATGGAGCACATCACACGTCCCATATCGGAGTAACACACATTACCCGTGGTTAAAAAGGCTGTGTGCTGCGCCTTGAGCGTATCAGGCATGTTATAACGCTCTAGCTTATCTTCTACGTTGTAGAACAAAGCAGAACAGTTAGCGCCGCCTCCTAAGTCTGTAATGCGTAACGCCATGCCACGACGCAGCAAGCCTGACCAGTGGTTACCGCCAGGAATTACTTCTTCCCATAACACCTTATTTTTATCGAATTTTATTGACATTTTGTAAACGCATTATGCTTAGAATAGGTAGCTGTAACGCTCGATTTCCCATTGGCTGACTGTTAAATGATAGGTTTCCCATTCTTCTGTTTTATATTTAATAAATTCATCGCTTAAGGCTTTACCTAAAGTTTTTTCGACTAATGGGTCATTGGCAAAAGCTTTCACAGCTTCTTGTAATGTTTGAGGTAAAAAGCCTATACCTCGCTGCTGACGTGCTTCTTCGCTAATCTCATATAAATTATCTTCATTAGGCTTTCCAGGGTCTAAGCCTTCACGGATTCCTTCTAGACCGGCTGCTAGAGCAAGAGTAGCCGCGAGATATGGATTCACCGCACCATCTGCGTTGCGCGATTCACAGCGCCCGCCCCCCTTCGGCACGCGTACCGAGTTGGTGCGATTGTTAGACCCGTAAGAATTGAACACCGGCGCCCAACTAAAATAACTCATGGCACCGCGGCGAACTAAGCGTTTGTAGCTATTCACGGTAGGTGCAAAAGCTGCACATAAGGCGGGGCCATGCTTTAAAATACCTGCAATAAATTGGTAACCTAGAGTAGTTAAGCCAAGTCCACGCGGGTCGTCTTTTGGGTTGCAGGCAAATATATTTTTACCTGTTTTTAGTTCATAAAGCGACATATTGAAGTGCGCGCCTGTACCTGTTTTATCGGCAAATGGCTTGGGCATCATAGTCGCTAACAAACCATCTTCTTTGGCGTAATGCTTGGCCATGTACCTGAAAAAAATCAAGCGATCGCACATGGTAAGCGCGTCACTATAATTAAAATCGAATTCAAATTGGCTATTTCCATCTTCATGGTCAAAGGAATATAAATCCCAGCCCAAGCTATTAATAGCGCTGGCCATTTTATCTAGCCAAACAAAGTTATCCATAAAGCCACGCATGTCATAACAAGGCTTTACCAGCTTGTCATCAGGATTTGGCACGCTTAAAGTGCCGTCTTGATTTTGCCTTAATAGATAAATTTCACATTCAATACCAAGATTCATACCAAAACCCATGACTGCAGCCTGATTGAGCACATTTTTGAGTGCCACTCGGGTATTTAAGGGATAAGGTTCCCCTTGAAAATAATTATCCGCTGGCATCCAAGCTACTTTAGGTTCCCAAGGCAATTGAATAATATGGTTAAAATCAGGCACAGAAGTAATTTCGTCATCACTAGGCGCTTGTCCTAAGCCATCTAATGCATAGCCAGTATATCGCTCAGAGCCTGCCGCCATTTGAGGTAAATGTTCAATAGGCACGACTTTAGCTTTGGGAATCCCATGAATATCAACATAAGCACCAATGCAGTATTGCACACCTTTCTCTTTAAGCTGCTGTTGAATGGTGCTGATTTCTGCTGCTGTTTTCATGCGTTTCTAACCTTATCAAATGAATCGAAAAATGAATGTACTAAAGGCGGATTTTCAAGCATACCTTTATTGACTAAGTCACTTAAGTCTTCCACCATCCACCTAAACCACTCTTTGCCTTTTTCTTTGCTTGAAATACTGGGGGTACCAGTTACACCATTCACACTGGTTCTATTTACAGGATGCGAAAATACTAAACCATCGGTACGATCTGGGTCATCTACTAAATGAAGTTTATCGTTACGCACCATCTCTGGTGCGGTTGCCAGCATGAGGGATGTTTCGGCATCATTTGCATGCCAATCTTCGCCATCTGCATGGTGAAACAATTTTACGCGGTTACTAATGTGCGCCGAATTAAACACCGCCACCATCATGTCATCATGTTCGGCACGAAGCATTTCTAATGCGCAGCGCAAAGGAGCAGCATTAGTAACGTGGGTATTTACAATAAATAGACGGCGTACACCACTATGATAGGCCCAATCTCCCAACTCTTTAATTAAGTTAATCAGCGTTATAGGCGTAAGTGCTAGAGTGCCCGGCCAACGCTGGCTGTGCCCAATCGAGCATCCATATGGCATAGCGGGTAGCATGGGTACATTGGTTTTTTCTGCTACAGCACGACATAGAATATCTGCCAAAACGTAATCCATGCCACAACCCATATGTGGTCCGTGTTGTTCGGTAGCACCTATGGGCAAAATGGCTGCTCGCTTGGCTGCCACTAATTTTGCTGGCAATTCATCCCATGTGGTTTGCGACCATTCCATTGTCATATCGCTACTCAACGTTATCTTGGACGTTAACAAAACGTATCATGCGTTGCTGAATTGGAATTTCAGTTTCTTCCTTATCATCATGCGGATGAATCAGCGCGTCTAACCTTGCCTTAGTTGCTATAAATTCTTGAGAGGTAAATTGACTCGCGTTTCGCGGGCGTGGCACAGACACTTCGATTAGCTCTAGCACTTCCCCTGGATGTGCTTTTAACACTAAAATACGGTCCGCAAGAAAAATTGCCTCGTCTAGATCATGTGTAATAAACACAATCGTAATGTCAATATTGCGCCAAATCTCTAGCAAATGCGCTTGCATCTTACAACGTGATTGTGCATCAAGTGCTCCAAAAGGCTCGTCCATCAGCAAAATACGTGGTTGATTCACCAATGCTCGCGCGATTGCAACGCGCTGCTTCATTCCCCCTGAGAGTTCGTGCGGGTATGCATTGGTAAACTTTTCTAGGCCAACCAGCTCCAACCATAAATCAGCCTCGCGACCAGCTTCGTCTCTACTGATATTGTTCATTTCCAAACCAAACATGACGTTTTCCTTGACTGTGCGCCAAGGAAACAAGGTATAACCCTGAAACACCATGCCACGATCACGTCCTGGCCCTGTAATGGGTTTGCCATCCAATAGCACTTCACCACCGGTATAGCTCTCTAATCCAGCCAGAATACGTACCAGCGTTGATTTACCACATCCAGAGGGACCAATCACACACACAAATTCACGCTTATGAGTTTGAAAACTCACATTTTTAAGCGCTACAGTTTCACCCTTAGTTGTTTTGTAAACCTTATCTAAACCCTTCACTTCTAAAATCACATCGCGCTGTTTGAGCTTATCAAAGCGTAGTTTTACGGCATCTGATTGTTCGAGGTAACTAGGTGATTGCAAATTTATCTCTGGTTTATTCATACTCTGCGGTCTCATTTTTATTCTTTGTTTGCGGGTTTATCCCAAGCAAACAAGCGTTTACCAAGATAAGCCAATAATAAATCTGTACTAAGTCCAATAAAGCCGATAATGAAAATGGCAGCATAGACATTTTCAAAATGTTGGTAGCGTGCTTGCTGCGTAATAAACCAAGTGATCCCAGAAGTTGTGCCAATTAATTCAGCGACTATTAAATAGGTCCACGCCCACCCCAACAGGATGCGCTGGTCACGATATAGCTCTGGCAAAATCCCAGGAATCACTACGTGTTGCAACAGCTTGAATTTACCGGTTCCCAGCGTCATGGCGGCTTCTAGCAACGAGTAGTCCAACTTACGTGTAGTATTGGAGATGACCAATACTTGTTGAAAAAAAGTACCTATCACGATAATTGCAATTTTTGGACCATCGTAAATGCCTAAAATTGCTACTGCCAAAGCACCAAATGCAGGTGCCGGTAAATATCGAAAGAACTCTATAAATGGTTCGTTAAGCCTTGATATAGCACTATAGGTGCCGCATAAAACACCTAAAGGCACTCCGATCAATGAAGAAATTACGAAGCCCCAAAAAATGACCTGGATACTTTTCCATAAACTTTGATGTAACCATAAACCATCTTTTTGCACGGGTGGTGTAGTAAACGCTGTATAAAATGCTTTTGCTACTTCATGTGGTGCAGGTAAATAGATAGGATTAGCAGGTATTCCCACAGGTAAAACCTTGCCCTGAGATTGCATATTAGCAAGCTCATCCTTAAAGGTTGTCTTGTCAATAAGCATATCAACCTGGAAATAATCAACGTCTCCTGGTTGTTGGATCATCACCATGGGATGCCAGATAAATGGCACATAACTGACAAGACACCAAATCAATAAAGGAAGTAAAAATGATGCCCATCCGATGAGTTTACGACGATCAGGTGCTAATTCCTGCCTGACTACGAACCAAGATGACATGCTCATTTCTACCCCCAATGATATAATTTTCAGGGTTATTTGTTAAACACTGGATCAATTGCCTTGCTTAAGTCTTGTGGCTCTTTATAAATGGCGTTCTTGACATTAAAGTCATCAGCAATTTTTGTAGATCCATACAAAGATTTCAAACCATCAGCTTTTACAAAAGCAGCCTTACCTTCTGCTAAGTTCAGCAGTCTGGTACCTTTTAGTAGAGGCTTGTAGGCTTCTGGCGTCAGTCCAACGCGTGCTGACATAATTTTTATAGCATCAGGTTGTGTTTTAGGATCGTTAATATAAGCAACTACTTTGCCCCACACTTTTACAACCTTTGCCCAATCGTCTTTACGACTAGATAAGCTAGTTGGACTTACTATTAATACATCATAAATTAAGCCCGGCGCTTGCGCTGAGGTATAAATAGGCTTCGATCCTGGCACCAGTTTCATTGCTTGACCAGAATTTGGTTGCCATGCACCAATCGCCGCTATATCAGCTGATGCAAGCGCTTGCGGAGTTTCGTTGGTTTTGGTATTAACAATGGTGACATCAGACTCTTTCATGCCTGCTTTTTGTAAACCATCTAAAAGTAATAGATGTTCAACAAGGCCCGTCTCTAAACCAATTTTTTTACCCTTGAGATCCTTTAGGCTTTTAACGCCGGGCTTACCAACAATCATGTCATTACCATTGGAATAGTCTGTAAGCATAATCATCACGTTTTTCGCACCACCTGCAGAGGTAACCAGAGCATCTCCATTGGTTGTCGAGTCCGCGTCTATTTTTCCTGCCGTAAAAGCATCCAAAGATGCAGAATAGTCAAACCAGTCAAATTTAACATCCACGCCAGCTTCTTTAAACCAGCCTTTTTCAATCGCCACTTGCCAAGCGACGTAACCAGGCCAGTCGCTATAACCAATCTTTAGTGGCTCTGCTGCTTGTGAGATTTCAGTAAATAATAAAGTAGATGATAAAACTGTTGCTAATGAAAATTTTCTAAGAAAACTTGAACGCATAGTAGGCTCCTAAGGTAGATAAAAAGTCGAGAAGGCGGCATTTAAAAAAACGCTTCCTCCCGGGCTTTTATCCCTCCGTGTAGCCAATTGTTTTTGGCCGACAACTCTCGGACCAGACACTCTTAATCTAAAAAAGTCGGAACCCTAGTTATCTTCTTACAACGTTAGCGGCAAACATAATAACCAAACCGCTTTCTCGTTAATTTATTGTTAGCAACTAGTATGCCATCCAAATAACTATTATTTTTAATAATATATATCATATAGTTACAAAGTTTCACATAATATTTAATAGATTAGCATGCAATTTAATGCACCATACGAGTGCGTTTTTTCATGAAAACGCACCACGTTATTTTGACATCAATGCTTGATTTTGGATGAAATCGACCATCATTATTTAACTGATACTAAACGGCTTATTTCTGACAGACAGCAATAAGTAACAGAGGCGAGGTCAATCAAACTAGAGGGATGGAGAAATCCACATCCTTTTCTTCACATGGTTGTTACAGTATTGTAGGGGGAATGATATTGGCTAGCTATATATAACCAGCCACTTGTTTACTATGCTGGTATTACTCTTTATGCTAACAGAGGTAGTACTACTTTAATTTCATTTAGTCATATTTCAGCACCAATCAGGGCTCGGCAATGCTGAAAATACTTCTTTAAGACCCTGGCCCCAGCCTTGTCGTACTTTTACATAATAGGGATCATTTTCAGCAATCCGTTGGCGGCAATCATCATTAAAAGTATCTGTTCTATAAATCAATAAATCAATAGGCGCTGCTACTGATACATTGCTGCGAATAGTTGAATCAAACGAAATCAACAAACATTTCACTGCGTCCATAATTTCCGTATCATGTTTTATCACACGATCAAGAATCGGTTTACCATACTTAGTTTCTCCAATCTGAAAATAAGTGGTTTCTTTGCAGGTTTCAATAAAATTACCTGCTGCATAAACATTAAATAACCTTGGCTTTTCACCTTTAATTTGACCGCCAACCAAAATGCTGGCATTAAAATCTATGTCATGATTTTTAAAGTGCTTACCATCTCGCTCAAATACTGCACGCAATTCTGCGCCAACCAAACCCGCCGCTTCAAACAAACTAGGCACATTATATAAGTGCTTACTATCAGCTTTATTATTTTTTATAGCTGCTTTTAAGTGGTTGACTACTGATTGTGTAATAGCAAGGTTCCCTGCTGTAAGTAATACAACTACACGTTCACCTTCCACTTCAAAAACGTACATTTTCGGTGAAATTGCAACTTGATCAACCCCCGCATTAGTGCGAGTATCAGAGGCAAATACTAGGCCTTGCTCAAGCAATAATCCTACACAATAAGTCATATGATTTGTTCAAAAAATAAATATGCCTAAATCATACCATTTTGAATAATCGCTTTCAGAAAAAACAAAGGTTTTAAAATGCAGATTCGCGAAAAAATATTGTGCGCTATAAAACATTACATGAAACCCGCTGCCTCAGTTAGCTTGGCTACATTCTCTTTTGTAAAAAATCCATCAAAACCACCATAACGCTGCACATATTCAATAATGAAGGAAGAATGTTCAGATGCATTTGAGAATATTTGTTTCAATCCCTGCTCTTTGGAACCTATTACATCCAGTAAAAATCCCTTACCGTTTTGTGCGATAGCATCTACCACCACATCAATATGCTCTCTGCCGTCTAATTCGCCATCTTTGACAGAAATTGCCATATGATGCAACCGTGGACCATAGTTGCGAACAAATGTCTCTGTGGGCGATGGCAAACGCTCTAAATGATTAATAAAATAAGGGGTGTTATTTGCAGTGAATACTTTCGCCGGGCTCTTGGATTCAGGTACTGAATGTACACTCTTAGTGACATTAGTGGATGAGTTTTGATCTTTGATATTGTATGCACCCCAAAAGTAGTAGCTGGACCAAGAGAGATATTCCAAAATTGCCACTTCACGATTTTGGCTGTAAACACGCGTTGCTAAATGATCCAACGGTAATAATAAACCACTGATGCCAAGCTTGTTTTGCATCAATTTTGCATTTTCATAAGCACTCTGCACATCGGGTCGAATCACGCTAACACCTAGCGCATATACTCTTGGTTCTTCAGTCTGGCGTTCCAAATACGCCACAATGTTATGGGTGTATGGGGAAGGTTTACTGACTGCGATATTGCCAGGTAACTCTAATTTACGTACTTCATCTTGATTAAAAAACCTAAACTCACGCTGTTGCTGCATCTGAACCACACCATGTAAATCACCCACACGCAATACTTCGCCCATATAGCGGCTATTCGGTTTTTTTGCACCTACCGGATAAACTTCATTCAAACTTCTAAAGATACCCCTAAAGTTAGGGTCTTTTACCTCTCTTAACAAAATATCTGGCGAATTTAAATCTATGCGTAATATGTGCGTCCAATGTTTTTCTGTCTCTAATGTTACCAAATAATGGTAAGACGTCATTAATGCGAGCTCAGCAACATACTCAATAGAGTGCTCCGGATCAACCGAAATCATTAACGCATCGATTTCATGAATCATCGAGGTTAGGCCGAGTTTATCCCGCTCTTCTAATAAACGAACAAGGTTTTCTTCAAAGAAAGATGAGTTTTCTTTATCGCCGTGGCGACTGAATTTTAACGAATTGATTGACATATTTTATTGTTGTGCTTGTTGCGCATGCTTAAGTATTTCTGCTTGCTTAATGAGCTCCGTTTGATTAATATGGCGCTGCTGGTCTATCGGTGCACCGGCTTGATTGACCACTACACTAGTCGCCATGCCTTCTAAACCCCCGCCTAATCGCATACCACTTACAGGACTCGCAGAGCGGTAATCCAAGCCGGAGGCTAGCCTGACATGCACTGCGTAAGTACGACACCCATTAGATACATCAAAACTTTGCCAGCCTTCGTCTTGCAGCCAAACATCTGCCCATGCGTGGGTTTGCATCAAACTTCCATCTTCAGTAAATAAATACCCGCTTACATAGCGTGCTGGTAATCCGATACTACGGCAGCAGGCAATAAACACATGGGCATGATCCTGACAAACGCCTTGGCCAAGTTGAAATGCTTCAATAGCTGAAGTCGTCACCTCGGTTACCCCTTTTATATAAGTCACTCGAGCAAGTAGCTCGTGCATCATCACTTCCAATAACTTATTCTGTAAAGACGATGTTGTTTGAAAACGTTTTGCAAATATACGTATAGCGCCATCGCTTAAAGTTAGCGGTGTGTCACGTAAATAAATCGATAATGGCAAAGCCTTATTCTGCGTCAAATTCAGGTCTGGGGTAATCATAGCTAGACCCGTTTCTACTTCACCAAATGCAATGACGATAATCTCTGAATGTGGTGTATCTACCACCATGGTATGGGTAGTATTGCCGTAAGAATCTTCAACTGCGTGTAGATCCCCATTAACTTTAATATCCCAACGTTTTACATGCTGACCAAAGCCATTTTGTGGCGTTAACCTCAGTTGCTGAATAGTGTAGTTTACAGGTTCGCTATAGACGTAACGAGTATGGTGCTCAATACTTAGTAACATATTAATTCACTGCTGCGTTCAAAAATGTACGCTGAATTTCTGATCCAAGCAAGTTATTAGATTCGATAAAATCGCTCAAAAATTCATGCAAGCCATTTTGGAAAATATCATTCATTTTGCCGTAGTGTAATTTAGCATGTAGCTCTCCTGCTAGTCTTCTAGACTCACTCGAACGTATGCCTGAAAGCTGCTCTAAAATTGGCATAATTTCATCAAAACAAGCGTGTAGTGAACGTGGCATATCACAGCGCAATACCAGAAGCTCCGCTACTCGCCAAGGTACAATCGTATCACTGAATACTTTCTGATAAGCCTGAAAAGCCGATACTGATCGCAGCACAGCACTCCACTCATAATAGTCCACCGCCCCACCCACTTCTTCTTGCTTGGGCAACAGTAAATGATATTTCACATCTAATAATCGCGCAGTATTATCAGCACGTTCGATAAACGTACCCAATCGAACGAAGTTGAAAGCATCATCACGCAACATGGTGCCGAAACACACCCCTCTAAATAAATGAGAACGCGCTTTTACCCAATCACAAAACTCTCTCAAACCGCTTTTAGTTAAATCCTGCCCAGAAAACTGGCCAAATTCTAACCACAATGCATTAATATTTTCCCAGGTTTCAGAGGTCATCGCCACACGTACCGCACGTGCATTCTCGCGCGCACTCCGTAACGCACTGTATATACTTGACGGATTATTCATATCCATTGCCAAGTAGTGAATCACATCTGCTGCCAAATACTCTTTATAGTCGAGCTCATAGGCTTCCACATTGCCAGAAATTTCTAAAGCGGGCAGCCATAAAGCAGCTTCACTTTCTGCAGCATTTGGCACTAGCGACATATTGTAAGTGACATCAAGAACTCGCGCCATGTTCTCAGCACGCTCAATAGAACGTGCCATCCAATAAAGATGATCGGCAGTTCGGCTCAGCATACCGGCTCAACTAATTTGGTATTTTTTGCTCTAGTTTCTTTTAGTTCAGCAGCTTGTTTAGGTGGATTTTCCAGCTCACCTTCGAGTACCCAGGTGTCTTTTGTGCCACCCCCTTGTGATGAATTTACAATCAGCGAACCTTCTTTCAAGGCTACACGACATAGTGCACCAGGTACAAGACTTACAGTTTTTCCTGACAGTACAAATGGTCTCAAATCAACATGGCGCGGGGCGATGCCTTTGTCCACTAGGGTTGGGCAGGTTGAAAGAGCCAATGTAGGTTGTGCTATATAGCTGGAAGGGCTTGATAAAATGCGAATACGAAACTCTTCAATTTCCTTTGTACTGGCAGCAGGTCCTACCAACATGCCGTAGCCACCTGAACCTTGTACTTCTTTTACAACCAACTCATCCAAATGAGCCAGCACATATTGCAAATCATCTTCTTTGCTTAATTCATATGTTGGTACGTTCTCTAGAAGAGGCTCTTCACCCAAATAAAATTTAATCATCGCTGGCACATGAATATAGGTCGCTTTATCATCTGCTACACCCGTACCAACCGCATTGGCCAAAGTCACCCCGCCGTTTCTATAAACAGATAAAAGACCTGGCACACCCAACAATGAATTTGCATTGAATACCAATGGATCTAAATAATCATCATCTATACGACGATAAATAACATCAACTCGTTGAGGGCCTTGCGTAGTCCGCATATAAACCGCGTTGTTGCGTACAAACAAATCTTGACCTTCTACCAACTCTATGCCCATTTGTTGTGCAATGAAGGCATGCTCAAAGTAGGCACTGTTATATGCACCTGGCGACAGCAAAACCACCGTAGGGTCTTGCACCCCTGATTGCGCTACTGCACGAAGATTGTTTAATAATACCTGTGGATAATGCTCTACTGGTGCAATGGAATAACGGCGAAATAACTCAGGAAAAAGTCTCATCATCATTTTGCGGTCTTCTAGCATATAAGATACGCCTGATGGTGTACGTAAATTATCTTCCAGTACATAAAATTGTGATTCGCTAGTACGCACTAAATCTATGCCAGCAATATGGGCATAAACCTGATTTGGCACATCAACACCATACATCTCTGGTCTGTATTGCGAGTTAGCCAAAATAGAGGCTGGCACAATACCTGCCTGAATAATTTCTTGCTTATGATAGATGTCATGCAAAAACATGTTGAGCGCATGCACGCGCTGAATAGCGCCTGCTGACAATTTAGCCCATTCTTTTGCAGAAAGTAACCGTGGAATAACATCAAATGGAATCAGACGTTCTGCACCATCCTCTTCACCATACACGTTAAAAGTGATGCCAACGCGACGAAACAATACTTCTGCTTCATCCCTTTTAATGGCAAGCTGCTGATGAGGTACATTTTTCAACCATTTGTTATAAGCTGAATAAATATCGCGGACATCTGCAGCATTCAACTGCATTTCATCAAAAAACTGGAGGGCTGATTTTTGCATAACTTAAGTCTTATAAATTTAATAGAGCTTAAGCAAGGCGCATACCAATTTATTTGTTGTTAAAAATCAATCTCTTCGTGATTATAGTTTTATGAACTTTGATTTTTTGCACTATATGAGTGCGCTATACAAAAACAATGCACCATTTTCAATATACATATTATGTAAATATTAATTATTGTCGTGGGGAATTATGAATGCGGACACCAAATCATGTTAAAGCCGAGGCAAATCCGGACTGAAGTCTAAGATTTTCTAACTACTTAAGCACTAACTCAGCTCGAATAATCCAATAGCTAATCAAAACTGACCAGTTTAAGCACTTCAATTCCACAATTTAAATGATATTACTATCGTTGATAATGTTTAGAAATTTCCACTATTCATTGGAACGTGAATGCGAGCAGAGACATCCGCAGATATATCTGAAGTAACGTTGGATCCAATTGATTGGACTGAGCTACGTATTCAAGGCCACCAGATGATGGATGATATGTTAAATCATATAGAGGGTATACGCACTCGTCCTGTTTGGCAGCCTATTCCACAAAAAGTGCGCAATTCTGTTTGTGAAAATATCCCCGTACATCCTACTGGACTTTCTGAAGTACATAAAATGTTTATGGAGAGTATTCTACCGTTCAGCGCAGCTAATATACATCCAGGATTTATGGGCTGGGTTCAGGGCGGTGGGACACCTGTAGGTATGTTAGCTGAGATGCTAGCGGCTGGACTAAATGCCAATGTAGGCGGGCGTGATCAAATGCCCGTTGAGATTGAGAAACAGGTAACGAAGTGGGTATGTGAACTGTTTAATTTTCCAGAAACGGCAAGTGGGTTATTTGTAACTGGAACATCGATTGCTAATTTAATCAGTATCATAGTTGCTCGTACTGCAGCTTTAGGTGCTGGGGTTCGCCAGACAGGGCTAGCCACTAGCGATAAACGTCTCATTGCTTATACTTCTACTGGCGCTCATGGCTGCATTGCTCAAGCTATGGATCTTTCTGGTTTAGGGACTCATGCGCTTCGCCTCATTCCAATGAATAACAATTTTCAGATGGATTGCAAAGCATTACAGCTAGCAATAATAGATGATAGAAAATCAGGATTGACTCCATTTTTTATAGCAGCAACAGCTGGCACTGTAGACGTTGGTGCAATTGACAATCTTGAAGCGATTGCAGAAATAGCCCAAAAAGAAAACCTATGGTTTCATATAGATGGCGCTTACGGCGCGCTTGCTATACTGGCACCGGATATTGCACCGCGTTTAGCCGGCATTCAACGCGCTGACTCTATTGCTCTTGACTTTCATAAATGGGGGCAAGTGCCATATGATGCCGGATTTATTCTTATTCGTAATGGAAACCTTCACCTTGAAACGTTTGCTGCACCTTCAACTTACTTAAGGCGTGAAAGTCGCGGAATGTCAGCAGGCTCTCCTTGGCCTTGCGACTTTGGACCAGATTTATCTCGAGGATTTCGAGCGCTCAAAACATGGTTTACGATAAAAGTCTATGGTACAGATAAAATTGGAAGCATAATTTCGAATACTTGCAAACTTGCTCAGTATTTAAAAAAAAGCATAGACGACCACCCTTGTCTTGAGCTACTTTCTCCTGTGTCTCTTAACATTGTCTGCTTTAGATTTCGATGCGAAAACTCAGATATTGTTAATTCTAATATTGTAGTGAGCCTTCAGGAAGCTGGGGTAGTTGCACCTTCAACCACACAAATAAATGGAAGTTTAGCGATTCGAGTGGCAATCGTTAACCATCGAACTAGCACTAAGGAAATTGATGCATTAATCAAAGCAACTATTGAGTTTGGTGAAGTCTACTTAAATGAGAATCTTATATGATCCAGAAAAGTACAATAATGAACCAAACTCAAATTCAGCAACCTTTAATCGGTTTGGCCGTATTAGCTAAAATGGCATTTTTAGGTGAAGATTTATCGCCCATTGGTAATCTAATGCTTGAAAGGATTAATACTAACCCAAACGATGCGAATGCATTAATGGATATGTCTATTATTTTGCATTTAAAAGGTAATCGTGAATTAGGATTGGCGCTACAAAGTCAAGCATTAGCATTACAGCAAATCTATCGACTTGGGCCTGATACAGAACAAGCAGGTACTCACTTAATGGCATTACTAAGTCCTGGCGATTTAACAGAAAACAATGTAGTGGAGTTCTTGGTGGAAGGAAGCGACGTTGTGCTTGATATGCTTTATGTAATGCCTGATAGTATATTATCAGCGAACACTCCAGAGCACGATATTTTAATGGTCGCCGTAAGCGAGTCGGACAGGAATCGTCCTTTACTTAAACATATAGAAAACTCCATCCAATCCTGGCCAAAGCCTATCATTAATTCACCTGAAAAGATAAGTAGAACATCTCGTGATGAAGCTTGTAGTGTGCTAACTTCACATCCAGGAATTGTAGTACCTGTGACAACACGTATCAATAGAAAAACTCTGCAGCAAATTGGTCAGAAGCAAATTGCATTATCTAGTATAAATGATGATGTCGCATTCCCTATTATCGTAAGGCCAGTTGATTCCCATAAAGGCATAGGGTTAAAGAAACTTGATCACCACTCAGATATTCTTGAATACATAAACGTACAGACAGAAGAATATTTTTATGTCTCTAGATTTGTAAATTATCAAAGCCAAGACGGCTTATTCAGAAAATATAGAATTGTATTCATCGGAGGCAAGGCCTTTGTTTGCCATATGGCCATCTCAGCGAACTGGATGGTGCATTACATGAGTGCAGGCATGACTGATAGCGCTGATAAACGAAACGAAGAAGCACGTTTTATGGAAACGTTTGATAATGACTTTGGACTTAAACATCAGAAAGCATTTAATAATATTGTTGAGAAAATAAGTCTCGAATTTGTTGGGATTGATTGCAGTGAAACCGCAGAAGGTGAATTATTGATATTTGAGATTGATAGTAGCATGACGATTCACTGCATGGATCCAATAAATGATTTTCCATATAAACATGTGCAACTGCGTAAAGTGTTTAATGCATTTAGAGATTTGCTTAGGTGTACAAAAGATCATAGCTCTATAAATTCAAGCATTTTGAAAAAATATAATGGCTCACACCTTCAGTTGAGCGTACTTTAGCCGTTAAGTAAATATGCGATTTAATTTAAATCACCTTTTAGAAGATAGCATAAGAGAAGCGTTGTGATTTATTCAGCACTGCCTATTACTAATGGCAATAAGCCACCATTGAAAGCGCTACATTTAAAATTCCCTTCAACTATTGAGTTGTTATGTCAAGGCGGGGATGATCGAATTTCACTTAGTGAAAACACAACAGTTAATAAGTATGGCTGCACTCCATACCCTAATCCCAGTTTAATTTCATTTAGCTCTTCAACAGCGTCTATTGTGTCTGAAGCGGCATTTTCTGCAGCTGAAGACCTGCGTGATACCATCATGCTCGCTTTAGAAGATGAATTGCCAGTGACGGTTTATACACATGAGTTAAATCGTATTAAACATGAATTGCTCTGCTTATGTGCACTTGATGATATGGCTAACTTGGAAGTTATTTTTGGAGCTTCTGGCACAGATCTACATCTGATTGCTGCCCAACTAACTACCGCAAGCAAAAACTTACCATTGCTTGCCATTATGCCGGATGTTAATGAAACTGGCAGTGGAGTATCGGCAGCTTTAACTTCTTGCCACTTTGGGAACTTCTCAGCATTAGGACAAAACGTCACAAAAGGTCTACCTGTTAAATATACCAATGCTGTTGAAGTAGTATCTGTTTCGATGAGATTTGCAGATGGTAACTTAAGACCTGAAGCTGTCATTGATGCCGAAATTGAAGCTTTAGTGGAAAACGCAGTTAAATTAGGCCAATCAGTCCTACTCATACTTGTAGACACTTCGAAAACCGGCCTTATTTCGCCTAGCCTTGCTTGTGCAATTAAATTAAAGAAATGTTATCCATCACTTGTGAATATTTTGGTAGATGCTTGCCAATTTCGCATTAGTTCAGCAACATTACGAGCCTATCTTGAATTCGATTTTATGGTCATGATAACAGGTTCTAAATTTTTAACTGGTCCTGTCTTTTGTGGAGCACTACTTGTGCCTCAATTGGTTGCAAATGAAATGTTATCTCAACCCACTCCACTTGGCTTATCAAAATATTCTTCACGTGCAGAATGGCCAGAAAACTGCATGGCGTCCAAATCGCTAAACAATGTTGCAAACTTTGGGTTATTACTACGCTGGCAATCTGCTTTAGAAGAGCTTAAGCAGTTTAAATCATTGTCAGATATTCAGATTGGAAATTTTACTCAGCGATTTGCGAATGCCATTCAGAATAGATTGAAATCAGATGAAAAATTCTCCCAAGTATCAGTTAGGCCATTAAGGCGACATTTACTCAACAATGAGTGTAATTGGGATGAGCTGCCAACAATTTTTACTTTTAAGATGTTTCGTGAGGGTAAGAATGGTTTAAAACAACAATTAAATCATCAAGAAACACTACAAATACATCAATGGCTGCAAATGAATCCTATCAATAAAAACCGGCCAGACATTAAAACCATTGATGCCAATGTTGAAACTATGCAATGTCAGTTAGGTCAACCAGTGTTTATTGGCAGACACGAAGGTCAACCAATTAGTGGTTTAAGATTATGCCTTAGTGCACGACTGATTGTTGACGGTGCTGCAAATAATGAGAAATATGGAAATGATGTTATTCAAACAGCACTATCTGCCTTAGATAATGTTGGCTTATTAATAAAAATGCTACCTGGTCAATTAATTGCCAAATGAATAAATGGTTGCTTATAACTTGGTTTCAGAAATATTAAATATCTTACTAAGCTTTATCATTCAAAAAAGAACCTTTTTTCTGGTTAGCCAGAAGTTCCGATATCGCCAATGCCTGCTTGCTTGGAAACTGTGTTAATACATCACCAGTAGAGGAATCAATAACCTTAACAACGACCTCTTTGGAAGTTTTATCAATACTAAAATCCAAGTTAACATGACTTTTTTTTAGGTCTTCACTTATTTTCTTAACACTCATTTGTAATTGTTCAGGAGTGGGTTGTTTAGCCTCTGTAACTGAAGAAGACAAAGTAGATTTAACAAAACTTCCATTGCTCTCGCTTGAATGCAGCTGAACTATAGGCACAGTAGAAAATGTGTCGTTAATGTTTTGAACTCTCATTTTAATATTCCTCTATTTGGCAATCAAACAAGTGTGCTTATAAATCAAACTGAATATATTGTTTAGTGCAAAATACCACGTATATCTGCTGAACATGCGTTAGTACTTTTATATCTATTTCCATTCAATATGTTTATTAATCGGCTATTTTATTAAAAACTTTAATTATTTTATTAAAAAAATTTTAAAATCTTAGTAGCTAATGATTAGTCGTAGGTTTAAAGTTTATTGCGGTACAGCAATCATTATGAATCAACTGTGAATGACCGCAATTGGCATATTAGTTTAATTTAAAGCTTTAGTATGTACTGTATGTGAATGTCTCCTTTTGGTGAAATTACTCATACAACTTTGCAAAATACTTACTTACAACCCGCATTTGGCACACATAAAAATTTCATTGCTTCATAGCGGCCGTTGAAAATAGAGGCTAGCGACCGAGGCGGTCGCTAGATTATTTAAAAGTTCACGTATCACATTTTCTTGCCCATTAAATTTAGTATTATTTCGAATCAGGATTATAGAAATAACATAAATCTTCCATCTCATCGGCTTGTATGTATTTGGCTACTACAATCCAATTTGAAATAAGATCAGTCAAACTGACATAAGTTGTTTTGTCAAAATCAAAAGGCTCTAAAATATAAGAACGAGTTATAAATGGCCTTAGATCAACATCTTTGATATTTCCTTTTATTGAATCGGGAAGTTGCTTTCGTGCATCATCCATTATTGCTTTCTCGAATGGTTGAGGCAAATTTTTAAGGGGGTATTTTTGAGGATCAAATTTGTTTCTAGTATCAAATAGTTCTTTTGGAACAGGCCCAAAACTGGAGTTTACCAATGATTTCCATTTGATTAGCAAATCACTATTAGGAGGGAAAATATAGAGATTTTCACCGGGTATCCCATTTAAATAACTAACCACCTTAAACACTAACTCATCAGCACCGTCGTTGTCTATATCGAATCGTGCCCACTGTGCTCCCGACACTGCTTGCCATCCAATAGAGTATTTGTTGAATAGCAATTTCCCATGTTCTCTCTTGCTCCGATTAAAAGCATTATCCATTTCATTGCAAAGTTTTGTGTCCTTACTCATGATAAGTGCGTAACTCTTGGGTCTTTTGAGAGCTGCAATACGCTGTTTATAATGCTCATTCAAACAAGACGCATCAGAGCACTTGTTGCGCTCATCTAACCATGCCGATTGCTGATATTCGAGTAGAAGCTGTCTCGATTTGTATTTTTTGAAGGAGTTTCTATAGGCTGTAGCCATCGTCTTATCTAGCTTTTGCAATGTTTGATTATTACAAATTAGCTGTTCTGCTTGAGATGTTGTTTTTTCACAGTTACCCTTGATACTTTCTGCTACTGCAAGATTAGATAGGAGCAGCAAGGAAACAAGAAAAGCAATTTGTATTAATTTATTCATATCAGCAGCCTTATTTATTAATTTGAGCTTAACCAATATAGCATTGAACGCTCGCCATCAGAGGCCGTCCTGAATGTCTCTATCGGCTGGTTTTTGACTCAAAGCCTATCATTTTTATTGAAAAATGGGGAGAATTTGTATTGGAAATCAACATATTCAGAGAAATTTTCAATCCAGCTATATCCTGTCAAATCAATCACTGAATTAAGATGCCATAATTATTATGGCGGTACGAAACAGGCTCGTAATTGCAGGTCTCTAGAAATAACATTGTTAGTTTAATGTTTAGCTGTTGACCCCCAACAATACAAACTGCACTTCCCAGTCAATAGACAAAGCCACCATGCGGTTCAAAAGATCAATATTCAACTCTACCGTGCGCTTTCCCCAACATTGTGTATTAACTATCAAAAATTTAGCAAATATTAAATTTTGTCCTCATATCGAGAAATAAAACTATTTGCTGTTCACTAGATTCGTATTTTTTTACAAAAAAAATTAAGCCCCAATATTTTCTGCATCTACAGGTTTATTTTATTTGTAAGGCATCATTCGCCATATGGGAACTATGGAAATCATGGCAAGACATGCAACTACTGGCGATACGTTTTGATTTTGGACTGTCACCGGAGTGACATCGCAAGCAGGTCTCTCGATCCGGTATTGCAACATCAGCACTACTTTCTGAGTGTTCCACTTGATGGCATGACTGACATTGCTGGGAACGATGCGAAGCATGATTAAAGTGTGCTTTGCTAAACCAGTTCTGATTTATTCGTAGCGGAATGACGCGCCACGGCAAGTCATCATCTTTTTTCATTTCTAAAACATCATGGCAGTATGCACAGCCATCGGACTTCAGAGATTCAGAATATTGTAAATATTGCTTTGGTGCTTGTATCTTTAAAGCATTGATGACGTTCTGCTCCGCGCCATGGGGTAGATGAATTGCGGCATCAGCGGGACCGACATCCAGCTGGTTACTATGACAAATAAGACAGTCGCGCTTGAAAGATATTGCTTTAAAACGCATTTCCTTACCTTCCGGGTGGTGGCAGCTTGTACATGACAATTCGCGCACATCCCAGAGTCCGTTTGGACCTTGCACCTTACCGAAATGTTGGAAGTGTGGGAATTTGAGACCGGATTTTTCAATTAGGCGTGACTTATCTGTTTGCGGGATACGCTCAATATCTTTTACTTCAGAGCCAGTTAAAAATGTAAGTTTGAAAGCGGGATGATCACGATCAAAGTCATGAATGTCCGGTAGCTCAGTTTTAGTATCTACGGCCTTGATATTACCATGACAATTCACACACATTTTATTATCTTGTCGGGCTAGCGGATGAGGGGCCTTATGTTCTCGGTGACATTCAGCACAATGTATGCCGACAGAAAGCAGGTTAGTATGATTAAAAATGCGTTGCTGTAAGACTGAATTAGCAATGTGAGGCCCTGTGTCTCGATGACATTTCAGGCAGGCTTGGTCGGAAACCTTATGCGTCAATATTTGATGACAATTGAAACATTGTGAACCAAAATGAAGATGTGCATTGGAAATGTGCCCAGGACTCCATACCCGATCAAACCCTAATGGAAAAGCTGCCATTGTTGTTTTAAGTTGTGGAATCAAATTCTGTGCCAATGGTAATACCAAAAAAACTAAAGCGATCAGTGCGCACATCCAAAGAGATAGTCGCCGTTTGAAAACCGAAGCCCCACGCAGTGGCTCATGAGTTCGCGATTTCAAATCTTGAAAGTCGTCTGGTAGCCGATTAGCCAGTATAAGGGACACTGAAATATTGACATCTGGTGGTGCTGGCTCCACCGTCAATTTATAAGGTCCGATCATCACCTGCTTACCATTAGTCAGTGCAATATTTTGCTGTATTGCACCATCCGCTTCCAAATCGCCATTCACTGCTACCAGATGTATCTGACCATCATCCAGCCGTTTGATAATGGCATGATGAGTAGCTAAGCGTGGATCCATCAGATGGATAGTACATTCCGCCCCGCGTCCAATAGTTATCTCTTCTGCTGTTAGAGTACGATAACTGCGTGACAGTTGGCCGCGGGAGTTATAAGTAATCTTGATTAAAAGACAATTAATCATATCTTACCAATAAAAAAATACAGCAACTACGTGCGCCACTATTGCCACTATCAAAGCGATAGTGAAAGGGACATGAAAATATAGCCAGAATCCCAATCGGGCACGATACATCAAATCTTGTCGCGCCCGTTTTACTAATGACTCTCGCCGGACCAATATTGAATAAAGTTCACGATGTAATTTCCGCTGCTCTGCGGACAAATCATTATTCAATATGGCCAGTTGTTGTACAGCCATCGCTGATGGGCAGTCTGGCTGAAATCCTCTAAGCTGTTCAAACAAGCCAGTGCCGATTGAAGTTTCACGGCAGGCACGAGCCACCGTGAAATTGATATCATCTGGCATAACCAAAGCAATCTGGCGCGCAAGCTTATCAGTTTCTGCAATACGCAATAACAGCCCATCCAAATTATCTTCACCCATGTTTTCGGTCATTAGTCGCGGATAGATCATGTAGGCATAGTTACCGAAAAAACCGCTAATCACTACCACCAACAAAAGACTGTAAGCAAGTGTGTGAATGTTGATGCCAAAGTGGAATCCGCTGTGCAGGGTTGCCACTACTGTCAGGGCGGTACCTAGATAAATATGCGCAGATAACCAACCCTGGGTGGAACCACTTCCTCGATAACGACGTTTGCGTACACCATACCAAGCCATCCAAAACACCATGACCGCTGACAGCATACCAAAACCATAACCCAGCCAGCTTCCCCCATAGTTGCCGACTGCAGGTTCAAACAGCAGGTAGGAGAAAAATGCGATCAGAATTACTATGACCGCCAATTTAAAGTAACGGTAGTTTTTATAATCGAAAATACTGCTATGTTGCATCAGACTGTTCTCTCTAATTTCCGTCAGAGCCCAGTAAAGCAGCTTCGCCAGATGTACCACCGGCATAACTTAATAGTTCTTCTGGATTGACACGTAACGCCGCGCCTACCGGACATGCACGAACGCAGACAGGTCCATCGGCGATATCCATACACATATCACACTTAACAGCCACCTTGGAACCTCCATCTGAAGGTAAAGACTTTGGCTGGATACCTAACAGCATTTGCCACAGGCTACGCTCAGGCTGGTCATGTATCACGGCCATCTGAATCACGTCATATGGACAGTTTTTCTGGCAATTGCCGCAACCGATGCAGCTATCATCTATGTATACCTCGCCGTGAGGTGCGCGGTGAATAGCATCAGGCGGACAATCTTTCATGCAGTGAGGATGTTCGCAATGTCGACAAGAAGTGGGTACGCGAATGTTAGCAAAAATCGGTCCAGCATCTCGGTCCAATCGTGTAGCGCCACCGTGGGTATCGGCACAAGCCTGTTCGCAGTAATTACAACGTATGCAAAGTGATTCGTCAATTAGCAGCACATCGGTTGCCTCACCCACACCCTGTTGAATCAGAAAGGAAATTAGATTGGATGGCGTGGACTGATTTCCCATAGATCCACTGCTATCCATCGTAGTTTCAAGTTGCTGTCTTTTTTCCTGATCCTGCAGGTGCTGGAGATAGCGCGCGTCAAGAACGCTACGAATTTCCTGATTGCGAGCAATGATGTCGCGCATACGTCCGGCTTCAATCAACACTGCCTCTGTTGCTACCGCGGCACGAACGGTGCCATAGCGCGGCTCACCTGAAATAAGTGACATTTCACCTACATAGTTCCCAGCCGCCACATAAAACAGTACGACCTCTCTCCCACCAATCATGCGCGAGACAGTCACCGAGCCACTTTGGATCAGATATAACCCATCCGCCTCATCTCCCTCGTGGAATAACTCCTCACCAGCATCGTAGTTCAGGAGCTTAGCATTGCTTGCTAAATCATTAAGATCATCCTCGCTCAGCGATAGCCCAATACAGATATGAACAATACTTTTGATCGCAACTTCATTTAGCATACGCCGCATTGACTGCACCGAGCCAATTAAATTTTGCATCACGCGTCGAGGTGTTTCGATTAATACGCACTTAGTGCGAGCTCGAACCGTGCCTGCTCTGCGGCGACCAGAAACAAGTGCCATTTCTCCAAAAAAATCCCCTGTCCTAAGTACCGCATCCGGCACATCATCTTCATTAATCAGAACATCCAGCTCACCCTCAATAATAGAGAAAAATGTCGTGCTGTAATCATTGCGTTTAAAAATAACATCACCAGGATCACGCAACAGGATATTGCTTTCCAGAACTAATTCACGCAGCTGCAGAGTATTAAGCATAGCCAGCAATGGAATGCTTTTCCGAATCTTTTCCAACACGTCATCAACACCACGATCAGTGCAGAAGTTAGCGAATTTCTCGCGTAGCAACGAAGTGTCAGCAGGCTCCACTGGGTTGCCCAAAATGTATTCGATGACCTCATAACCCTGGTTGATTCCTTGCTTGATCAGGGGGTAACCAGCCAACGCACCAATTATGTAAAGCCCAGGCACATTCGATTCGTAATGCGTTGAAAGTAGAGGCAGTGCACCTAAATCAGGTGTAAGGAAGCCAACACCGAAGCTTGCCAGTAAGGCACGAGGTGGCAGGGCTCCAAGCCGCGCGATCACCCGGTGACAGGGAATACGTTCGATACCATCAGGGGTATTGGCTATCACGGCAATTGGGAATTCACCCTTGGTATTCTGCTCAATGGCTTGAGGCTTTGTTTCTAGTAACCAGTCCAGCGCGCCCTTCATTCGGGCCTCGGTCAACTGACTAAGATTGCTGTCTTTGCAGTTGCTGAAGTCTTCAGCAAGATTGAGTATGACCACCTGATTGCGACCAGTCAGTGCCAGCGCATTTTCCACCCCGCTGTCGCCACCGCCGATGACAACAATTGTTTCGTCCTGATAGGCTTGAGGATCATCCAACTGATATTGGACTTGCGGCAGATCGCAGCCTGGAATTTCCAGCTTACGTAAATTTCCTTGTACTCCAATCGCCAGCACCACATGATCTGCCGTTAGCTTTCCGCCGTCAGCCAGTTCGATTTCAAGCAACTTTGTACTTCTCCGTAAACCTATGACCTTAGCTTTATAGCGCACATTGATGTGGTAATCGGCAATTGATTTTTCCCAAATATCCAGTACTTTTTCACGCGACATAGCTGCAAAAGGGAGCATACTGCGAAGTGGTAAGCCACGCGGTTCCGCCATAACGAGCTTACCACGCTGGTAATTACGGATGGTACTGGCCGCAGCCTGTTCAGCCTCAAGTAGTAGATAGGAAACGTTGTGCTCAGCTGCACGCATAGCGGCCGATAACCCGCTAGGACCGGCGCCTATAATGATAATATTGAAATGTTCTGCCATTTCGAATTCAATCATACTTTCAATTTTGGGGACATTGCTAAATTAACACTTCATTATACGCTATAAGACTTTTACTATATGCCTGCCCTGATTATGAATTATGGCCAAGTTTACTGAAAAGCTTCATGATCTCAGGCTTAACCGCATAAAGCTCATCAAAGATTTTCTCTAGCCTTTTATTTGTTCCGCGTAACTGATCTATCACTGCTTTGGGCCAGTCAAAGTATTCCTGTTTGCGATTTAAAGGCTAGTATGCAGCTGTGGTAAAATGAATAGCTCTAAAATTACAAATTTTATCCGCCTGCTTCACCAACTTTGCGTGCTTACTTGCATGTTTAGCATGTTCTATTTGAGCAAGTTTTCGGTCAACTTTAAAGATTTATCATCTGTGACATCTAATACAGTTTTAGTAATCTTTTTAAAAAGTACCCGCATAAGTTCGAACTAAATGGCCTAAATGACAGGTTTTTCAACACAGACATTCAATATCAGACTTTATACCTGTTGTAGGCAACCATGTGGTGAGATGTTAAAACGCATTTTTTGCCAGAATTGTCTCAACGGCTTCAGCAATGGCCAGCCCCAGTTTCGCATGTTGATCGGCATCAAGATGCACCCCATCGACATTACTTGAGTTCGTAACCGTTCCTGCGTCAAAGAAAGCACCGTCACACTCAGAACAAACTTGCTTGTACGCTTCAGCCAACCCAAGACACTTTACCTCTCCACCTTCGAACTTATGTGCAATAGACCCCTTGGGTGTTCTGATAAGCGGCGGGGCTACCACCAGAATTTGCGGCACAGGCATTCCTGGCTCAATGGGCGCTTGGCGAATAACAGACACAAGCGTGGCAATTCCCTGCGCGGAATGCCAAGCGTTGTAATTATGCATGGACTGAAAGTCGTTGGTGCCAAGCATTAGCACGACCAATGCAAGTGGCGAACTGACTTCAATTCGTTGAGCCAACCCGACCAAACCATTGCGGCCAGGTCTAAACGGATCTTCCCATACAGTACGACGACCATTTAGGCAGTCTTCAATGACCCGAGTTTCGTGGCCTCGTGCATTAAGTGTGGCTTCAAAAATACCTGGCCAGCGTTGTTTGAACTCCAAGCGCTTCCTTGTTGTTGGAATGATTCCCCACGACAACGAATCAGAATAGACGAGAATCTGTTTCATGTGCTCGATCAGTTAATATATAACGTTATAGGCATCTATATTAGAGTATAAATAATATAGATGCGCAGTTTGATTGATTTAATTGTAAATCAAGAACTCAATTTATTGGCAATTAACTGCCTATATAAATAGCGGCCGATTTTCCCCATGACGTCAAAATTAGGCTGCGCCAAAGCTGACACTCATTAACTTAAAAGTTGCAAATCAATATTAATTGTAAATTCCAAATCTTCTTATATATTACTAAATCAATCACAGAATTCAGATACCTGATATTTTTCCGATGCCGGATTAAGTTCGCCCTCGCATATGCAATCATTGTTAAACTAATTGCCCTGCATAGCAAGCAGAATAAAGCTTATATGCCGATTACATTTACATTGAAAATTAAATATCTATTTTGAAAACATTTAGACTCTCTATATGTAAAAAAAATCATTCTTCCGCAGTAGGTTTATTTTTGGGTTCATCCGAGAAAACTGGGTAGAGTAAAGGCAATAGCAACAAGGTAAAAATAGTAGCAGTGATTAAACCGCCGACAATCACCACAGCGAATGGACGTTGCGTTTCAGATCCGATGCCATGCGACAAGGCCGCTGGCAATAAACCGATCCCGGCCATCAGCGCAGTCATCAAAATGGGGCGTAGCCGCGCTACTGCACCCTCAGAAATCGCAATCGTTAGAGCTTTACCTTCCAAGGTCAAATGTTTGATCTGTTCGACCATAATCACCCCGTTTTGCACCGAAATACCCGCTAGCGCAATAAAACCTACTGCCGCTGATACTGATAAATGGAGCCCCGCCAAACCCAAACCAGCCAACCCGCCTATCAGGGTAAACGGTATCATTGACAAGACTAATAGCGCATTACGCACTGATTTAAACGCAGCAAACAACACAATAAAAATCAACATCAGAGATAAAGGCACAATTACTGCTAAGCGTTTCATAGCACGTTGCTGATTTTCGAACTGCCCGCCCCAAGTCATGCTGTAACCCGGCGGCAACTTGACTTGATTATTAACTTTTTGCTTGGCCTCTGCAACAAAGCTGCCTTGGTCGCGGTTCATTAAATTGGCTTTAATCGATACAATTCGCGAAACGCCTTCACGACTGACACGCGACGCCCCTTGCTTCACCTCAATATTGGCAATTTCGCTCAGTGGAATAGTGGCAGAGCCGTTAGGCGATGCAATCGGCAATTCAGCAACATCATCAGGCGCATCTCGAAACTCCCGGTCTAAACGCAAAGTAACATCAAAACTTCTTTCGCCTTCATAAAAAGTGTTTACCGTGGACCCGCCCAACGCGGTTTGTATCGTCGCATTGACGTCATTGACGTTGAGCCCGTAGCGAGCCAGCTTCTCTTTATCCAGGTTAATATCAAGCTCAGAATTGCCTGAAATACGGATTGCTTCCACATCAGCTGCCCCTTTTACGGTATTTAGCACCGCCGCTACTTGATCGGCTTTAGCCTCAAGCACAGTTAAATCAGGGCCAAATATTTTGATAGCAATTTCTCCTTTCACTCCAGAAAGCGCTTCTTCCACGTTGTCTTCAATCACTTGCGAGAAATTGGTTGGAATACCTGGCATCTCGTGAATTATTGCCGACATATCTTCTATCAATGCTTCCTTATCGGCAAATTTCCATGTTTCATGCGGTTTCAGGTTGACCAGTATTTCAATGTTGTTTGGCCCTTTAGGGTCAGTGCCATCGTCAGGGCGTCCCACCTGACTTACCACCATGCTAACCTCTTGATATTTAAGTAAGATGGCACGAATATTACGTTCCACCTCTTTGGTCTTCTCTAGGCTACTTGAGGGCGGCAATGTCACAGTTAACCAAATATTACCTTCATCCAATTTTGGAAGAAACTCTGTACCAAGCTTGGGTGCTAACACCAAGGAAATCACCAGTAAAGTAATGGATACAGCGAGAATAGGCCATCTAAAAGCAATCGATTTATCAAGCAGATGCTGATAAAAAGTTTGCATGTTTTGCATCCATACAGAATGCTTTTCCGCCATGTCTCCCTTACGCATTGTGTAGGAAAGAAGCGCAGGTACTAACGTCAATGTGAGCAAAATGGCACCCAATAACGCAAAACTTAAAGTAAACGCCATGGGAGAAAAAATTTTGCCTTCTACCCGTTGAAAAGTGAAAATAGGTAAAAATGCCAAAATGATGATGACCTTAGAAAACAAGATAGGCCGACCCATTTCAATGGCGGTTTGCTTGAGCGTATGCAGACGCCAGCCATAGCCCGCATGATGCGGAAACTGATCTACTTTACTTAGCGCGAGCTTGACCATCAGCGCTTCAACCAGCACGACGGCACTATCGATAATAATCCCGAAGTCTATTGCGCCTAGTGAGATGAGATTCGCTGAAACACCGCGTATATCCATGACAATAAAGGCAAAAAGCAATGACAGCGGAATAACGGCCGCGACTATAAGTGCAGCACGCCAGTTACGCAGAAAGATAATCAGTATGCTCACCACTAACAATGCACCAACAAGCAGGTTTTCTGTCACCGTATGTACAGTATGGTCAATCAGCGTAGTGCGGTCGTAAAGCGGATGTATCTTCATGCCGGCAGGCAACTTAGCGTTAATTCCATCAACTTTAATGCGTAGCTGTTCAATCACTTTTGCAGGATTTTGGCCTTTGGTCATCACCACAATGCCTTCGATCACATCATCATATTTGTCAAAGGACACAATTCCAGAACGTGGCTTATCGCCGATAGATGCGTGACCCACATCGCTGACCAGAATAGGCTTTCCATCACGTGAGGTAATCACCGTATGGCCAATATCCTCGATACTTTTGTATAAACCTAAACCACGCACGACCAGCGCCTCATCACCACGATGCATCACACCGCCGCCAACATTGGTGCTATTCTTCGAGAGCGCATCATTGACTTGCTGTATGCTGAGATCATATTTTTTCAGCAGATAAGGATCGAGTCTAACCTGATACTCCTTAACTGAGCCACCAAAGCTATTTACATCAGCCACGCCTGACACCGTGCGTATCATGGGGTCAATTTGCCAATCTTGCACAGCACGTATTTCTCGTTGCGGCATCCCTATGGGTGCATCAACAATATAACGGTAAATTTCGCCAACTGCTGTGGTAAGTGGCGCTAGCGTAGGTTGATAAGTGGGTGGAAGATTGACGCTTTGTAAATGCTCAATTACTTGCTGTCTGGCAAAGTAATCATCGGTCTTTTCAGAAAAAGTGAGTGTCACAACCGAGAGGCCGGTAATTGATACTGAGCGCATTTGCATTAAATGCGGCACGCCGTTCATACCGCGCTCTATGGGAAGGGTGACTACCCGCTCTACTTCTTCTGGTGCAAGCCCTGGCACTTGGGTAATAATTTGAACATTGACATCTTCAACATCGGGAAAGGCTTCGATGGGTAAATTAGTGACGGCCAGCCAGCCACTTATTATCAGAATAACGCTTGCTATCAGCACAAATACGCGCTGCTGCAGCGAAAAAGTAATCAGTTTCTCGAGCATTGTTAAACCTTAATGACCAGAAGACAGCTCGGAATTAAGCAGAATAGCCCCGACCGTAACAACACGGTCACCATTTTTTAACCCATTTTTTACAATGGCAAAGTCCAGACTTTGCGAGCTAAGCTCCACTTTTCTTTTACTCAGATGGCCTGCAGAAGTTTCTACAAAAACATAGTTATACAAACCTTCAGTAATCAATGCGGTATTGGGCAAACGAATCACTTTGTCACCACCTGTGTTTAGCGGTGTTATTTTTGCGTACATTTCAGGTTTGAGTTTACCTCTTCCATTCACGGAGCAACGTACTTGTATCCTTCTCGTCGCTGGATCAACCATCTCACCGATAGACAGCACCTGCCCATCAAACAGCTCTTCTGGATATGCATCAACCTGAATAGTCACTTTTTGATGTATAGTGACTTTACTTAAATCCCTCTCAGGCAAATCAATACTGGCCCATAAATTGCCAGGATTGGTAATAATAAAAATAGGATTCGGCGCATCTGCCCTGACTAGCGCACCAGGATTAACTTGGCGATCGACGATAACACCGCCGATTGGCGTACGCACCGCATAACCTTCACCCACCATTTTGTTAGAAGCCCCCAAGTTTTTAAGTTTGTCGTTAGCTCTGGTTGCTTCTGCTTCTGCTGCAGCATAATCAGACTCACTGCTTTCAAGTTCTTTTTTCGCAATCACACCACCATCAAACAACATTTTGCTGCGTGCTAAAGCTGATTTCTTGAGCTGTAAATCGGCGCGTGCTTTGCGTGAGTCTGCAAGCGAATTGCCTAATTCTGGCGCATCAATCAGCATGAGCACTTGCCCTGCTTTAACGGCATCACCAATCTGCACATTGATCTTTGTTATGCGGCCATCAATCGGCGTCCCGATTCTTGAAGTATGGTTTTCATCAAAAGCAATTTTGCCATTAAGGGGGTCAGTAGTTGGAGCAGGAACTTCCTTAACCGCCTCTAATTTCAAATAGGCTAATTGCGGCGAATTAGCTGGCAAAACAACCTCGTTGCTATTTTTAACAGATCTCGGAGCCGGCTGCTGAGCTTTCTCATCTGCTAAGCCAATTTGTGAAAAGCTCACGCCCGCTAACAATAACAGGCCGACTAAGCAACGACTCATGGAGTATCCTCATTTTGAATGGCGGCTCGCCATGTGGCGAGTGATTTAGCAAAATCGTCCCGGGCAGTGAGCGCATCTAGTTGAATCGCACGTAACACACGACGTGAATCTAATAAATCTGTCACATTGATTGCGCCATGTTCATAAGCAAATTCGGCAGAATCAGCTGATTTTTTTGCTTCATTTAGCATTTGCTCATCATAACGCCTGACTCTTTCCATCGCTGAATCAAGTGCTGCTTCCGCATTGGCGATTTCACCAATAGCCTGCGATTTGGTTTGGTCTTTAGTATCTTGCGCCGTGTTAACCATGGCTTCGGCCTTGGCAATCTCGCCTTGATATTGATAATTAGTAAAAAGCGGGATTGTCACTGTAGCGCCAAAAGTATTTAGACTGTCACCTGGCCCTTGCCCTGGGTAGCGTTCGTATTGCAGGCCAAATTGAATGTCTCTGGTTTTGAGCGCCTCGGCCAATTTTCTATTCTCTTCAGCCTGCTGGGTGCGGGCATCTGCGGCTAATAAATCTGGACGGCTATTCAGTACATTTTCATCAACATCTGCTGACTTAAGCGTATTTGCAGCATCAATACTAGGGAATGCATCAGAAGCCATAATTTGATTCGCAACACTTTCTTTTCCGATAATATAAGCCAGCGTCGATTGCGCCACCTGATGATTGGCGACTGCCTGGCGTAAATCATTTTGTGAACGTAGAAAATCTACGCGTATGCGCGCAACATCTGAAGATGATATATCTCCAGCCTTTAATCGTAACTCTGCAGCCCGTAATGATTTTTGATAAAGATCAACGGTTTCTTGTTGAATTTTTTCCGATTCTTGAGCGAGTACCAAATCATAATAGGCGCTTTCAAGTGCAAGCTTCTGTTGTCTGAGTGTATCTTTGTAGTCAAATTTGGCCGCCTTTATTTCATGCTCCGCAGCCGCGGTCCTGATAGCGCGTTTGTCACCACGCTCAAAAAGCTGGCTAATTTGTACCGTATTATCAAGGGTTTGGTCATTGAAGCTATTGCTACCATTGCTGGGATTGCGATTGCCATTGTGGCTAAAGCTAAAATTTCTGGTACCTAAAGTGAGGTTGGGATTGGGTTTTTGATTAGCGCTAAGTTTATCAGCCTCAGCACCTTCAACGCCGCGCTTTGCCAGCGCAAGCTCTTTATTATTTTGTAAAAATAAAATTGTAGCGTCGTGAAAAGAAAGTTTGCTCAAAATAGGCTCATCTGCAAGACAGTATGAACTGAACTCACTAAGCACCAGCAGTATTACAAATAGGATATTATTTCTCAAGATATTTATCACCAGCATGATTGCATCAGATTATAGGCACACTTGCCTTTCAGCCCCCTTACCAGATAGCAGCTTCATGGAGGCTTCATTATAACAAGCCAACATTTCACTTTTGTGTATCATTTTGTATCAGCCGCTAAATGGCTTCCAAGCTGTTCCTTCGCAAGAAAAGCATTCAAGATTAGACTCTTTAGGAATGGGGTGAAGTGCTATTTTCAGGTAAAATAGCGCTTTACCTAATAACAGTTGCAAAACATGTCATCGCTTCAAGAAGAAATCTCCCGCCGCCGTACTTTTGCCATAATTTCGCATCCAGATGCGGGTAAAACCACACTTACTGAAAAACTATTGTGGTTTGGTGGTGCTATACAAGTTGCGGGTGAAGTGCGCGGGCGCAAGGCCTCGCGCCATGCAACGTCAGATTGGATGGAGCTGGAGAAACAACGCGGCATTTCAGTCACGTCATCTGTGATGCAGTTTCCGTATCGTGACCACATGATTAACCTGCTCGACACGCCAGGCCATGATGACTTCTCTGAAGATACCTATAGAACACTCACCGCCGTGGATTCTGCAGTGATGGTGATTGATGCGGTAAACGGCGTGGAGGCGCAAACTATCAAACTACTGAATGTATGCCGCATGCGCGACACGCCGATTATCACCTTTATTAACAAACTGGACCGTGAAAGCCGCGCACCTATTGAGTTGCTGGACGAAATTGAAACCACGCTGGGCATGGAATGCGCGCCGATGACATGGCCCATTGGTATGGGCAAAAGCTTTCGCGGAGTTTATAACCTTTATACAGACACCGTCGCTTTTTTTGACCCGCGTGCAGAAAAGGGCACTTCCGAAACGATCAAAGGCTTGGATAATCCACGTTTGGACGAACTGCTTGGTCACGTGGCTGAAGAATTACGCGTAGATATTGAGCTGGTGCGAGGCGCCTCACATACCTTTGATGCGGCGCGCTATCTAAGCGGCAAACAAACGCCGGTATATTTTGGCTCGGCCATTAACAATTTTGGCGTACAATCGTTGCTAGATGCCGTTGTAGACCTGTCCCCTGCTCCGCTTCCAAGAAATACGGCTACACGTCTAGTTGCACCGGATGAAAATAAATTTTCAGGCTTTGTATTCAAGATTCAAGCCAATATGGATCCGAAACATCGCGACCGTATTGCTTTTTTGCGCGTGTGTTCTGGCCGTTTTGAGCGAGGTATGAAAATCAAGCAAGTCTCCACAGGTAAGCTGATGGCAGTGAACAACGCCATTACCTTTATGGCGCAAGACCGCACCACTATGGACGAGGCTTATTCCGGCGATATTATCGGCATACCCAATCATGGCACAATTAAGGTCGGTGATACGTTCAGCGAAGGTGAAGCGCTTAAATTTACTGGTATTCCATCATTCGCACCTGAACATTTTCGCCGTGCACGCATTAAAAACCCCATGAAAATGAAGCAGCTTCAGATTGGCCTAAAACAATTGGCAGAGGAAGGTGCAGCGCAACTTTTCCGCCCGTTACTTTCCAATGACTTGATTTTAGGCGCTGTTGGAATGCTTCAGTTTGACGTGGTCGCCCACCGTCTGGAGCACGAGTACGGTGTGGACATGGCGTTTGAACCTTACGATTGTTATACTGCGCGCTGGCTCAAAGGCAAAGACGCCGACCTGAAAGCAATTGCAGATAAATATGGCTTTAATGTAGGCTTGGATGGTGCGGATGATTATGTTTACCTCGCGCCAAATCGCGTCAATCTGCAAATGGCACAAGAGCGCTACCCAGATATTCAGTTTGCTGAAACACGAGAAATTGCCTAACATTTAAGTTTCAAACAACACGCAGAGCTGGCAAGGCAATTGCCCAAATCAGTCTAGTATCGCACCCGAATGGGCTAACTTAACCGCTATTTTTTCCGCTAATATATCGTTATGTACTCAAAGCCAAACTCACTTAAGCCGTTACTCCGCGACACTCTGACCGAAGGCCTGTTTTTAACAGGAATCACAAACCCAAGCAAACGGGCTGGCGACAATCTTACTGTGGCAACATTCCACCGAGTACTTCCTGAAAACCTGCGTCAGCAATATCCGTATCCCAATATTTGTGTAACCCCCGAAGAATTACGCTGGTTTTGCAGTTTCTTTCAAACTTACTTTACTGCAGGCTCGCTCACCAATATTTATCAACGCTGGTTAGCTGACGAACAACCAGATAAGCCATTTCTAGCCATCACCTTTGATGATGGGCAATTTGATAATCTTAAATATGGGTTGCCAATACTCAATGAATTTGGTTTCAAAGCCACCTTTTACATCCCTGTGTCGAATATCGATGAAAAAAATATCCTTTGGCACGACCGGATTGGATATTGCGCACTCGCCGCAAAAAATCAGGGTAAGGAGGCCATGCAGAAAACGCTCAAGTTAGCTGAAAGCTTTGGCATTCCTGCTAACTTGATGAGCACGTTTGAAAACCATCTAGTACAAAATGCAAAGCGCATTTCTCCAGAAAATCGCTTAAACCTAGTGAAAGCGGTTGAAGACATGCTGGAGACCACGCAACCCAAATGGGGAAGACTCATGACCTGGGATGAAATACGGCTGATACAACAAAAAGGCCATGAAATCGGCTCGCACTCCATGACACATACACTTATGCCGCAGTGTAGCGATGCAGATTTACAATATGAGATTGCCAACTCAAAACTGCGGCTTGAAGATGAACTCAAAACCGAGGTGCAATCGTTCTGCTACCCAAATGGTGATTATGATGCACGGTCGGTAGAATCCGTAAACAAGGCTGGCTACCAGAATGCCGTGACTACACGTTGGGGTAAAAACCAGCGCGATACTCCACCGTTTGAACTAAAGCGCTGCGATATTAATACATTCAATAACTGGAATCGCAAACAACAGCTTTCAGTATCAAGATGTGCCTTTCGTCTGAGCGGCTTGCAGCCAGGCGTTTGATTATATAGAAACTAACCAACAAGCTTAAACAGCTTATAATTTAATGAGATTCTTATGGTTAAGTTAGCCTACTTTTGCAGTGAATATCCCTCCCGTTCACACACTTTCATCCGGCGTGAAATTCACGAGTTACGCCGCCGTGGTGCAGATATCGATGTTTATGCCCTGCGTCGGCCAAAGCAGGAAAACCTTATTTCTGAAAGCGACCTGCAGGAGTTTCAACAAACCATCAGTGTTTTGCCCGTCAAGTTCCAGCAACTGATAATTATTCACCTGAAAATGTTTATCCATCAGCCCTTGAAATATTTTCAGGCGCTTAAAGTTGCTATGGGTCATCACCTCCCAGGCATAAAGAATACATTATGGTCATTATTCCAATTTGCCGAAGGCATATTATTGGCTTATCACCTGCAACAGAAACCCATTCAACACCTGCATATCCATTTTGCCAATACAGGTGCGAATGTTGGGATGATCGCCTGCACTTATCTGCAACTCAGCTGGTCAATGACTTTACACGGGACTTCCTGCTTTGATTACCCCTGGGGGCCGCTGCTGGGTACAAAGTTGGAGAGATGCACGTTCGCCAACTGCATTTCCTACTATGGACTATCACAGGCATACCGGGCCGTCGGCTCTGAACACTGGCATAAATTATTTGTGTCGCACTGTGGAATCGAACTGGATGCAGTCAATTTGGCTAAGTCAAATCAAGCTAATGTCCACAAAGATGCCTCAATCATTCGCCTCATTTCCGTTGGCCGTTTGCATGTTGAAAAAGGCTATCCTGTGATGATCGATGCATTCGCCCGCGCATTGGAATCCGTTCCTAACATGGAACTCGTATTGCTGGGTGATGGCCCCTACAGAAAAGAACTGGAAGCTTACGTCAAAAAGAAAGACATTGAGCAAAAGGTTATTTTTCGCGGTGCAGTACCGGAGCAGACTGTGCTGAATGAAATGGTACATGCCGACATATTTGCACTTTCATCCTTCATGGAAGGCATTCCCATGGTGTTGATGGAGGCCATGATCCTTGAAGTGCCGGTCATTGCTCCGCGCCTGGCCGGTATTCCAGAATTAGTGGTCGACAAGGTAAACGGCCTATTGTTTGATCCTGCTCACTGGCAGCAAATGGCCGAGCATATCGTAGAATTAGCACAGAACAGGGAAAAACGTGGGCGCTATGGTGCGGCCGGTAAAGAAAAAGTATTAGCTGAATTTACTATTGAGAAAGGCGTTGAAAACCTGTGGCAGCGCTTCCTCGCGCTGCCACAATAGCCGTTTATTCGCTGGCGAATGCTTCGCACAATTGACTAAGTAATTGACCAAAAATCGGTAATACTTCTTCTTTGCTGTGTGGACTGTCGTCATCGGTGCCTGCAATCACAAAACTCACGGTGAGTTTATCCAGATTCTCCCTAAACTCTCTCCAGTGCTCAGCTTCGGCCTCTCCAATCAGTTTGAATTTATTGAAACCTGATTCAATAATCTCAAGTAACTCTGCTTCTTGCAAGCCTGCAAACAGCGTTTTGGCGATGATAACTTGCGCCGCAGTTAAATCTGGCGTAATTTTCTCCTGCGCTAAGGGTGCCGTGAAAAATGCAAAAGTTAGCAACGCGTAAGCCTGATAAACACTTAACATATCAAAGTTATTTTTATGCTCAAATGCAGGCTGTCTATCAGCAGATTGAATCGCCTTAAATGTGACGTAGCTAGCTAGATAATGTGCGGAATCCAGCGCGCTATATTCGCTTAAATTAATGTTGGGCTTTGTGCCATCACCATCATCAAAGGTTTCCGCAAGACATAGCGCGTGCAGTAAGGTTAAGCGTTTTGAATAATCCATCATAATCTCTTTTAAAATTTAGGCTTAATTAATTTCAGGTAAGCATTCTAATTGTTCATGCAACTCTAGCCAACGAATTTCAGCATGGTCTATTGAATTAGCAAGCTCTGCCTGACGTTTTAGCAGCTGCTGCAATTCTTCTTTATTTTCAGCCTCATATAGCGCAGATTCACCCGCACGGGCATCTAAATTAATTTTTTCTTGATTCAGCTTCTCAAGGTCTTTTTCAAGTTGTTCGGTTTCTTTCAATAGTGGACGACGCAGCAGAATCCGTGCTTGCCGATCGGCTTTATTTTGCGCATAAGTGTTTACACTTTTATTGATTTGGCCTGCCCTGCAAGCCAATACTGATGCGGCTTCTGGCGATAAATTTTGTTCATATTTTTGTGTAGCAAGCCATAATTTATAATCCTCTAAGTCGCCATCGAACGCTTCTGCTTTACCATTAGCAACCAATACAAATTTGTCGCAAGTGGCGCGCAGCAAGGCTCTGTCGTGCGAAACCAAAATCACCCCACCTTCATAATCTTGTAGCGCAAGCGTCAAAGCATGGCGCATTTCCAAATCCAGATGATTAGTGGGTTCATCCAATAAAAGTAAATTAGGGCGAGTCCATATCAGCAACGCCAAGGCTAATCTTGATTTTTCGCCGCCAGAAAAATTCTCACAGGAACTGCGTGCCATGTCACCTTTAAAATCAAATCCTCCAAGATAATTCAAGTGCTCTTGCTCTCGTGTAGAGGGGTCTAATCGAAGCATATGTTGCAGCGGTGATTCGTGTGGGCGAAGTTGCTCCAATTGATGTTGCGCAAAATAGCCAATTTGCAAATTTTTACCTTCTACGCGCTTGCCACTGAACGGCTTGAGTTCACCAGCCAGCAACTTAATCAACGTGGATTTACCGGCGCCATTATTACCTAGCAAGCCTATACGCTCGTATGGCCGAATAGTAAGTAACACCTTATTTAAAATGCGCTTATCAGAATAACCCGCATCCACCTCATCCAGCACCAGCAAAGGATCTGGTGCGCTTACCGGCGCGCGAAACTCAAAGTTAAATTGCGAATCGATATGCGCTGCAGAAATCATTTCCATGCGCTCGAGCGCCTTGATGCGGCTTTGCGCCTGACGTGCTTTGGTGGCCTGCACACGAAAGCGGTCGATATAACTGTGTAAATGGGCGACTTTACGTTGCTGTTTTTCGTACATCGCTTGCTGCAATGCCAGCTTTTCTGAACGTTGCCGCTCAAAATCCGAGTAGCCACCACGATATAGCGTAATGCGTTGCTGCTCAATATGCAGCACATTATCAATCACGTTATCCAGAAAATCCCTATCATGTGAAATCAGCAACAACGTACCGCGATACTCACGCAACCAACCTTCCAGCCAAATCACGGCATCCAAGTCTAAGTGGTTAGTAGGTTCATCTAATAACAACAAGTCGGAACGACACATTAATGCGCGTGCCAAATTTAAACGCACGCGCCAACCGCCGGAAAAATCGCTTACAAGTTTTGCCAAATCAGCTTGCGTGAATCCCAATCCATCTAGCAAGGCTGAAGCGCGTGCTTTAGCACTGTAACCATCAATATCGCTTAAACGATGATGCAACTCGGCAATCTTTTCGCCTTGATGGTTAGCTTCTGCCACGGTTAAGGCCGTTTCAATTTCACGTAACTCTGCATCCCCATCCAAAGTGAATTCAAGCGCTGGCTGATTCAGCGCAGGAGTTTCTTGTGCAACATGTGCAATCACCCAGTTCGGTGGTATTTCTAAATCGCCAACCTCAGGCTGTAGCTCGCCTCGCAACAATGCAAACAAGCTGGATTTACCCGCGCCATTGGCACCAATCAGGCCGACTTTGTGCCCGGGATGCAGCTGAAAAGTCGCCGCTTCAAGCAACACTTTTACACCACGCGTAAGCGTTAAATTTCTAAATTGAATCAATGTGCGCCTTAATCAAACTTGAACTTTTGGGCCAAACGTCGGCCAAATTTGCTAAAAGGCGTTATTCTAAAGCAATCTAGCGCAATTTCTATTCAAATGTTTACGTTTTATTAACAAGTTATTCACCTAAATTAAAGTAAAATAAACAATAATTTCAATGCACTTTATTCTCAATAACAAATCCATTATTTACGCAACGATAAAACCCAAAAAATGATTCTTCACCTAAAAAAACTATACCGCTGGGTGTTATATGTATTGCTGTTGATGTTACTCATCTTCGTGCTTGCGGCTCTTGCAATACGTTTTGTGGTGTTCCCCAATATTGATCAGTACAAGAATGATATTGCCAACTACGCCACCAAAAGAATAGGCCAAAAAATCACCGTTGGTGCTATTGAAACAGGCTGGGATGGCATTTCACCACATTTTAATATAAAAAATATCGATTTATTTGATGCAGAAAACCGCATGGCATTTCATTTAAATGATGCTGAAGCTAATATTTCGTGGCTAAGCATCCCTTTACTGCATCCACATTTATCAAATCTAATCGTCAATCAACCTGAAATTACGATTCGACGCAAAACAGATGGCAATATTTACTTGGCCGGCATTAGTTTATCGGGGCCAAGCAAACCTGACTTTACCAATTGGCTGATCAGTCAACGTGAGGTCATTATTAAAAATGCTCAAGTGGTTTGGCTAGACGATACACGCAATGCTCCGCCGTTATCTCTCAAACAATTAAACTTAACGCTTTCTAATCCCGCCTGGCGAAGTATTTTTGGTCACCACCAATTTGAATTGTCTGCATTACCTTCGATCGGCACAAATCAAACCATTATTGCCAATGGACACTTCATTGGGCGCGACATCAGTAAATTCAATACTTGGCATGGCGAATTGTTTGCACAGCTTAAACAAACCGATTTAGCAGTATGGCGGCCTTGGCTGGACTATCCTGTAAACATTCAAACAGGCACTGGGAATGCACAAGTAACGCTAGATTTTGCTAATGCAAAAATTGGAAAAATAAAAACGCATGCTGCTTTAAACAATTTATCACTTGTAGTCAATAACCAGACTGCCCCGTTTGTTGCAAAGCAATTCACAGGTGATATTAGCTGGAGCGACTCAAATAAAACTCAAACCATCAGCGCAGAAAATATATGGCTCAACACAAATATTGGCCTAAATATTAACAATGGCAGTGGATATTACTCAACAAGTATAAAAAATGGTAAGCCATGGGTAAAGGCTGTCCTTAAGTTAGATCAATTTAATTTGGCTACAATAAAACAACTATCGCCTTATTTTCAGCTACCAGAAAAAATTGCTGCAAAATTAAATGGGTTCTCTCCGACGGGTGAGCTTCGGGAGCTTAGCGCAGGTTACGAGGGGGAAACAGGAAAACTGAATGCTTACAATATTAATACCTCTTTTAAACAATTGGGATTAACTGCATATCAAAAAATACCTGGGTTTAGTAACTTAACTGGGAATATTGATGCCGACGAGGATGGTGGCGAAATCACACTGCAATCACAAAATGCTTTACTAGATCTAAAAGATATTTTGCGTTGGCCAATTCCCGCAGACAACTTAAACGGTCTAATTAGCTGGAAAATTAAAGGCAATAAAGCGACGATTAATGCCAAAGAACTCTTCATCACTAACCCACATATTACTGGCACTGTAAACGCCAGTTACAACATGAATAATATTAAAGAGTGGGACTTTAAAAATGGATACTTAGATTTAAATGGTAAATTTAGTAAAGGTGATGCAAAATTTGCACCTTTTTATTACCCTACTATACTGGGAAAACCAACCCTGCATTGGTTGGACACTTCTATTTTGGCTGGTCATGCTGAAGATATAAATTTAACAGTAAAAGGCAATCTCGCAGATTTCCCGTATGTGGATAAAAATAATCAGCTCGATAAAAAGCTGGGGCTTTTTAGAGTTACAGCCAAAATCAGCGATGCATTATTAGAGTATGGCGCAGATTGGCCATTGATAGAGGGAATAGGACTTGATATGCTTTTTGAAGGCAAGCGCATGGAGCTCAATGCCAATAAAGGCCATATTTACGGCAATAAAATCATCAAATGTAAAACAGAAATAGCACAATTAGATGCAAGTTCACCCATGCTGCATGTTGTTAGCGAGGTAGAAGGTCCTGTTGCTGAAGGCATCAAATTCGTCAACAAAAGCCCTGTAAAATTGGTCACTCAAGGCTTTACTGACGACTTAAAGACAAACGGTAACGGCAATTTAAACTTAGAATTGAAAATTCCTTTGCATAATTTAGATGCCGCCAATTACAAAGGCTTATACAAAATCACTAATGGCACTATTTTCGCCAACACCGATGTCGGCTTGCCAGAACTAAGCAAAATTAACGGCGCATTAAGTTTTACAGAAAATAGCCTAACTGCACAAAACATTAGTACTGAAATTTTAGGCGGTTCAGCTCAATTTAGCCTACGCAGCGGCGCCGATAAAATATTACATGTGAATGCCAATGGCCACATCACTGACGCTGGCATAAAAAAACTTGCTTCAAATACATTGATTGACAGTATGCAAGGCGGCGCCGACTGGGGCGGTGAAATCACTATAAAAAAACCATTGGTTGACCTTAATTTGCATTCAAACTTAGTGGGCATGGCTATTCTTTTACCACCGCCATTTAATAAGCCGGCTAGTCAAGTGATGGCTTTAAATATAGTAAAAAAACAACTAAGTCCAAGCAATGACAACATCGATATTAGTTATGGCAATGCTTTTTCTGCAAAAATGCTTCTCACTGAACAGGCTGGGAAACTGGCCATTGAGCGTGGCGATATTGGCATCAACATTGCGTCCGTACTGCCTAACCAAACGGGTTTGTCGCTACACGGAAAGCTGGATTACCTCGATGCTGATGACTGGTTAGCGCTATTTAATAAACCTACTAACAATGCTAACCCATCCCTCATGTCAGTTAATAGTGCGAATATTGCTATACAAAAATTAGATATTTTTGGCCGTAGATTAAACGCACTTAAGCTGGTTACACAGCCCAGCACAACTGGCTTGCAAATGAACATCGAAAGTCAAGAAATCACTGGTGATGCTGAATGGCAAAAAGGTGGTAACGGAAAAATTATTGCTCGACTTAAAAATTTAACTATTCCGAATAGCAGTGAAGCTCCTAATAACTCAATAATAAGAAAGGATATTAGAAAATTAGCAAATGGCTACCCAGCACTAGATGTAATTGTGGACAATTTTCAATTAGGCAACAAGAAATTGGGCGGATTGGAAGTCAACGCCTTTGAAAACAGTGATGACTGGGTGATTCAAAAACTAAAAATCACCAATCCAGACAGCAGCTTATCGGCTGATGGCACATGGCATAACTGGACGCGCAACCCAAATACAAATCTGAAATTTTCGTTAAGCGTGAGCGATATTGGCAACACCCTTAAACGTTTTGGCCAGCCTGATGTTGTCAAAGGAGGAAAAGCTGAGATAGTTGGCCAATTACAATGGTCTGGTAGCCCGCATGAGTTTGATACAAACAGTTTGGACGGAAATTTCAAGTTAGATGCCTCTAAAGGACAAATTTTGAAAGTGCAGCCTGGCGTCGGACGTTTATTTGGACTTCTTACTCTACAAAGTCTTCCGCGCCGCTTAACTCTGGATTTTAGAGATTTGTTTAGTGATGGTTTTGCCTTTGACAAAATCAGTGCAAATGCAAAAATTGACAACGGCATTATGCGTAGCGATGATTTTTTTATGACTGGCCCAGCCGCAGAAACTAAAATCAAAGGCGAAACCAACTTAAGAACAGAAACGCAAAGGCTAAAAGTAAAAGTTACGCCTCATATAAGCGATAGTTTATCTCTGGCTGCATTAGCTGGCGGCCCAATCGCTGGTGCAGCGGCTTTTGTTGCACAAAAGATACTTAAAGACCCATTTAACAAAATTATCTCCAGCGAATATACTATTATTGGTACATGGGATAAGCCGCAGGAGGTAGAATCTAATAAGAATAGCGAGCAAAAGTCGAACAATGATTCACCATTAAATCCATAAGCAAAGCTAATTCGTTAGTACAAAATAATAAAACAAGAAAACTATTATGCCTATTACATCGCAAAATAAAACAGAAAAAACTAATAAGCCCATAGCTGGCGTGGTAAAAGTTGCTGGTATTCAAATGGCTTCCAGCCCACAAGTAGCTTCTAACCTCATCGAGGCAGAGCGACTGATTGCGCTTGCTGCAGGACAAGGGGCAAAAATTGTGGTGCTGCCCGAATATTTTTGTATCATGGGCGCAAAAGAAACCGATAAAGTACAAGCAAGAGAAATTCCAAATGACGGGCCAATTCAACGCTTCTTATCAAAAATGGCGCGTGAATACAAAATTTGGCTCATTGGCGGCACAGTTCCTCTAGTCAGTAATTATCCCAACAAGGTACGCAACAGTTGTTTGGTTTATAACGATAAAGGTGAGCAAATTGCGCGCTACGACAAAATTCATTTATTCGGCCTAGATTTAGGCACCGAACATTATCATGAAGAAAACACTATCGAGTCAGGTGACAAAATCGTTGTGGTCGATACGCCTTACGGTAAAATTGGCCTCTCGGTTTGCTATGATTTGCGCTTTCCAGAATTATATCGCGCTATGGGTGAGGTTGACATGATTGTGGTGCCGTCTGCCTTTACCGAAACTACAGGCAAAGCGCATTGGGAGAGCCTAATCCGTGCACGCGCGATTGAAAACCTATGCTACGTGATAGCACCCGCACAAGGCGGTTACCATTTGTCTGGTCGTGAAACGCACGGCAACAGTATGATAGTTGACCCCTGGGGCGTGATTCTAGACAGGCTGCCGCGTGGCTCCGGCGTGGTGATTGCATCTATGAATAGAGATTATCAAGCCAGTTTACGTAAAAGTTTGCCTGCCTTGAAACACAAAACCATTAAGGCTATCTAAGCGCTTAAATCAACATTTTTCAAGAATATACTTAGCATTGCTTTCATGCGGTGCTGGTATAGTATTATGTATCTTAATTAAAAAATTTCAGAATGAAAATCGAGCAACCCAGTTTAACCAAAGCTAACCATTTCAATACAGCAAATGATGTGCTGCTTAAGCCAGCTGGTCTTGATAAGCAAGCCTTGCAGAAAGTATTAAGCAACATCATGTCGCATCAAGTAGATTATGCTGATTTATATTTTCAATATAGCCGCAGTGAGTCTTGGGGCTTGGAAGAAGGCCAAGTAAAGTCAGGTAATTTCAACATAGACCAAGGTGTTGGTGTGCGCGCCGTAAGCGGTGAAAAAACGGCATTTGCATATTCTGATGACATCAATATACCCGCTTTAGAACAAGCAGCTAATGCTACCAAATCTATTGCGGCTCAAGGCACTGAGCACACAGGAAATAGCATAGTGACGCGACAGGCATCGCAACTCTATTTGCCACAGGACCCTATTGCTTCACTTTCGGCTGATGCAAAAGTAAAATTATTAGAACGTCTAGAGCAATTCGCACGTAAAATTGACCCGCGAGTAACGCAAGTCATGGCTTCACTCGCTGGCGAATATGAAGTGGTGATGGTTGCACGTAGCGATGGCCTCATGGCGGCCGACGTGAGACCTTTAGTGCGTATTTCTGTACAAGTCATAGCAGAGCACAATGGTCGCCGCGAACAAGGCTCATCAGGCGGTGGCGGCCGCTTCGACTACCACTACTTTTCTGATGAGGTATTACAAGATTATGCGCAACGGGCAGTACATCAAGCGCTAATCAATCTTGATGCACGCCCTGCCCCAGCAGGCAGCATGACGGTGGTGTTAGGCCCTGGCTGGCCAGGTATTTTGTTACACGAAGCGATTGGACACGGTTTAGAAGGCGATTTCAACCGTAAAGGCAGTTCCGCCTTTTCCAACATGATTGGGCAGCAGGTTGCCGCCAAAGGCATTACCATTGTAGATGATGGAACATTAGTCGACAGGCGCGGCTCACTCACGATGGATGATGAAGGCAACCCTACCAGCAGAACGGTACTCATTGAAAACGGTATTTTGCGTGGTTATTTGCAAGATAGCCTTAATGCCCACCTAATGGGCATGCCGCTTACAGGTAACGCACGACGTGAAAGTTATGCTCATATCCCCATGCCACGCATGACTAACACTTACATGCTCAATGGCGACAAAGACCCTGCTGAGATTATTAAATCAGTTAAAAAAGGCTTATATGCTGCTAATTTTGGCGGTGGGCAAGTGGATATTACCAGCGGTAAATTTGTGTTCAGTGCTGCAGAAGCTTACATGATTGAGGACGGCAAAATTACTTACCCGGTTAAAGGCGCAACACTCATCGGCAATGGCCCAGACGTGCTTAAGCGCGTTACGATGATAGGCAATGACATGTCACTTGATAGCGGCGTAGGGACTTGCGGCAAAGAAGGTCAAAGCGTACCTGTAGGTGTTGGCCAACCCACCTTGAAAATTGAAGGCTTGACAGTAGGTGGCACGGTTTAATACTATAATGTTGTAGTATAGGCTAAGCACAAGAACTTGTGTAAGCGAACCTAAGAAACTTCAGTAAAGGAACTCATGATGGCAACCACAAAAACAACTACTGAAAAAAAACCAGCTGCTGCAAAAAAGACGGCAGTCAGTAAAACCAAGGCAAGCTCTGCGGCTAAACCTAAAGCAGAGAAAAAAGCAGCTGTAAAAAAGGCCCCAGCGAAAAAAACCAGCACATCAAAAGCAACCAAAGCGAACTCCGCCGAGCGCTATAAAATGACTGAGGTAGCGGCTTACTTTATTGCTGAACGTGACAACTTTGCTGGAAATGCAGTGGATTACTGGATTGCTGCAGAAATCCAAATTGGAAAGATGTATTAAATATAATGATGTCTTAAATCGTTTTTTGTGAGCAACTAAAACCCTAATAAAAAAGGACGCAAATTGCGTCCTTTTTTAATTGAATTAAAACTACTTCAATACACGGTTACGGTATTCGCCAGTACGCGTATCAATCTCTATTTTGTCGCCTTGCGCACAGAATAATGGCACTGGAAGCTCGAAACCTGAAGCCAGTTTGGCTGGCTTCATTACCTTGCCTGAGGTGTCGCCCTTTACTGCCGGCTCTGTGTAAGTGATTTCGCGCACAACGGTAGTAGGTAACTCGATTGAAATGGCTTTGCCATCGTAGAATTTCACATCACATTCCATGCCATCCTCTATAAACGGTAATGCATCCTCCATAAACTCGGCATCTACATCGTATTGGTTGTAATCTTTGTCCATAAACACGTAGGTTGGATCAGCGAAATAAGAATAAGTCACTTCTTTTTTCTCTAACACTATGACGTCAAATTTGTCACCGGCGCCGTAAATCATCTCGCTTGGGGCATCAGTCAATAAGTTTTTAAACTTCATTTTTACCACCGCAGTACTGCGGCCAGATTTGTTGTATTCGGCTTTTACCACGACCAAAGGAACATTATCGACCATAATGACGTTACCGGCGCGAAGTTCTTGTGCTGTTTTCATAATTTGCCTTGCAGATTTGATAATTTTGTAAGTCGCGCATTATACATTAACTAAATTTTATTGCAAAAAATCACTAACTTAGCGGCCAAATCAGTTTGCTTTGCTTGTTGCTTGGCTTGCTGATATGTATAGGTTTCAATTGCCTTTAAATTATCTAAATATGCCTGCCAAACATCTTTTGGCGTAAGCCCTGCAGCCCAATACCGGTGAGCTTCGCAGACCACCTCTTTTTTCTCAAAATTCACATAGAATAAATCTAAAAACGCATCCAACTTTTTAATATGCACATTTTCATCTTGAAAATAAGGCTGCCAGATAAATGGCTTGCCTGCCCAAATCGCACGCACCCAACTATCCTCACCACGCACAAAATTGAGGTCACAATCGCGCAGCAGATCGTCATAATCGACCTGCGAGAGGAACGGCAACACTTGCACATGCAGATTTTCACGCGACAAACAATCGCCGACTTTAATCAAACCTACCCCAAAAAAATCTGCAATTTTCGGCAAAATGCTGCTGGCTGGCACATATACGGAGACCACATGGTGATTGGATTGCAGAGCCGTGAATAAATCATGAATGGGTGCGTGCTGGTAGCAAAATAGCGAGATCTTTAAAGTGTTATTGGTTTTATCTTGTTGATTTGAAAAAGCAATACTACGCTCTCGAATCAAACCGCCTGTGGCCTCTGTAAAGCCTGGAAAGTAAAAATAACGCGTTAAGCCGTTTGCTTGTGGTGATGGTTTTCCATGAAAATCCGCCACCCAAGGTTCAGCGGATAAATACTCCAAGTTAATCCATTTGGATTTTTGCCGTACCATTGCAGCCAAATAAACTGGAGGCAAACCGCAAGCAAAAGTCTCGATGACTACTTCTGCAGCTTCGCTGAAATCGGTCTTTTCATCCCATTTGGTGATGCTTATTTCATCACAAACTTGGTAATTTACTGAAAAATTTAAATTTGGAATAATGACTTGCGCAGCATCTAAGTCATCAATTAAGAGCCTAATTTGCAAATCATGCTCAACATGCAATTGCTTTGCAAGGCGCCAGCACACACCAATATCGCCAAAGTTATCAATGATCCTACAGAAAAGATCCCAGTTTCTTAAATTACTCACAGCAAATTAACGCCAAACTGTTTTAGTGTGATGGCATAGACATAAAAAATCACCAAAGTCACAACAACACAGCTCAATAAAGTTGGCCAAAATCCCCATTTTGGAAGCAAGTATGGAAACAGCAAAAACATAGGCAAAGTGGGAATCACATACCAGAACGTGTAATAAGCATGATTGGAAATTTTACTCATAGGCTGTTTTTCTAGGTAAAGCCAAATCAGCGTAAGCACTGTCACAAGTGGTAGGGCGGCAATCACGCCCCCTAACTTATCGCTGGTTTTCGCGAACTCTGAAACTAGCACAACAACGGCGGCAGTGATAAGGTATTTGATGAGAAGGTAGGACATGCATACTCCCTTTATATGTGGGATAAATCTAAAAAGACCAACTTGATTGGTTTAAGTATTTTCTGGCAACTGATAACTTATGCCTACAACCTCAAATACCTCTTCACTTTTAGGTGTAATCACACGAACGTTATCGCCCAAACCTTTACCTAACATAGCTTTTGACAATGGCGACACCCAGCTGATATAGCCTTTACTTGGTTCAAGCTCATCTTTACCAACAATGCGATAAGTAACTTCTGTATCTTCTCTCAAATTAGAAAGCGTCACCCATGCTCCAAAAAACACTTTTTCTAGATGTTGTTGCAAACTAGAATCTACAATTTCCGCTAAATCCATACGCTTCATTAAATGTCTGCAACGACTATCAATTTGGCGTAAACGTCGTTTACCATAAATATAATCACCATTTTCACTACGGTCACCATTGCTTGCCGCCCAAGAAACGGTACGCACTACCTCAGGCCGCTCAACTTTATAAAGTTGATGAAATTCCGTCTGCAAGGCGGCAAAACCTTCAGGCGTAATATAATTTTTTTCGTCATGAATCGCTAAATTCTTTAGTGCCATTTAACTAGCTAACCATTATTTATCAAGCAACTGCACATCTTGCACAAAATAAGAAGTCTCGCCAAAGCAATCTGTTGGAATGCCACGGTGTTCCTCATAAACCAGACGCACACGCTTGCCCACAGTATCATAAATTTTTTTAGCTACGTTTTTATCGCGCACAGTAAATGCAAATTTCTCGGCCTGCGTGCCAGGCATAGAAACCAATATCAATTCGCCCTCGTAAGTTTTGCATACCCAACCTTTTTGAGAAAGTTTTTGCACATAACCTGCACGCTCTCCAGACGAATACACCCATGAGAGCGCCCCCCAAGTATAGAGCGCAAATAGTAAAATTGGAATCAACAAGACCCAAATAAACACTTTAAGAAATTTGGCAAGTTTAGATAGCATTGACTTTCTTTCTGTTTAAACAATTCTGTCATTTTAACACTACTGTTGCATCGAAATATCCAATAGAATTCGCTTATGTCTACGTCTCCCCGCTCACTCATTCTCTGCCCTACTGCAAGGCTGGTTCGCAGTATCCAAGTAGATATCGCGCATGCGCAATTGCTACTTGGCCAAAGACAATGGCCAAGCACCCCCATAAACACACTTTCGCAGTGGCTAGATAGCCTCATTAATACGAGTTTGTTATCTGGACATATTGCTCAACCAATTGGAGAACTAAGCTCATTTAACGAGCAATTGCTGTGGGAAGAGGTCATTACCCAATCACTCAAAAAAAATACTTTTGGCGATTTATTCGATATTGCAGGCTTGGCCTGCGCGGCAATGGAGGCGAATCAATACCAAATTGCATGGGATTTGCATATTCAGCGAGAGCATCAAGCCGAAGAGTCGCGTCAATTTGTACAATGGCAACGTGCATTTCAACAGCGCTGTAAGCAGCTTAATGTACTTGAAAGCGTACGCTATATGGATTGGCAGCTAGATTACCTTGCGCTAGGTACAGACACCCTGCCAGCATATATTGAGTTTGCAGGTTTTGATCAAACCGTACCGCAAGAGCAACGTTTGCGAGATATATTAATAAAGCGTGGTGTGCAAGTAAGCAACTATGCCATAACACTCGCCAAGCCAGCAATTTCTCAACACGTCAATCTGGAAAATCAAGAAGCTGAATGCCGCGCCTCTGTTGCTTGGGCCAAGCAAACTTTAGATAAAAATCCCAAGGCTAAACTCGCCATCATCACCCCACAATTGAGTGAAATTAGGAACCAACTGGCAGATTTATTAGACGATGTATTTTACCCTGCCAGGGCGCGCCCAAGTTTGGCGGATGGCGCACATTGTTATAATTTCTCTCTGGGAACGCCTTTAAACCAGCAACCCATGGTTCAGGCAGCGTTAAATTTGCTGCGCATATTTAGCAGTTATCAACTTCAGCAGACAGATGTTTCAAACATTTTGCTATCGCCATTCTGGTCTGCCAGCCTGCAAGAAGGCGATTCGCGTGCAATATTGGATGCAAAAATTCGCGAAAAATTACCCATGCAGTTTACACTTTCAAACTTTATCGAGTTTGCAAAAAAACAACATGAGACGAGTTCTGATCTCGCACATTTGCTTGCCGATTTAGCCGCTGCATTTACTAGAATTTCAAACAAAAAACTAGCACCCTCGCAATGGATGCAAACTATGGACGCACTCCTTGCTGCGTTAAAGTGGCCCGGCGAGCGCAACCTTACTAGTCTTGAGTTTCAAGTCATTAAGGCTTGGCAAAAAGCGCTACTGCAGTTTAAAAATTTGGAAATTTTGGGCAAAAATTTATCCATGTCTGAGGCCGTACGGCTGATGCAACAAATCTGTGCCGAACAAGTGTTTCAGGCCGAAACTGAAGGAGAACCATCAATACAGATTTTGGGCACTATGGAAGCTTTAAGCTCACCTGTAGACGCCATTTGGTGCATGCAAATGAATGACCATATTTGGCCACCACCAGCGCACGCCAATCCGCTATTACCGGCGTTTATTCAGCGCACGGCGCACGTTCCGAATGCAGATAACAGCATTCAAGCCGCTTTTGCGGCAAATATCCATCAGCGTTTATTGCACTCTGCCCAAAGCATTATTTTCTCTAGTAGCAAAACAGAAGGTGAGAGCCAATTGCGTGCTTCGCCTTTAATGAAAGATATTTCAAGCATAAATGCTGCTATGCCACTTGCAGAAACGCTTGCGGAGCAATTAACTCACCAAGATGATGGTATTTTGGAATATATCACCGATCACCTCGCGCCAGAGGTGCAAAACAGTGAACACGTCCCTGGCGGAACAGGATTGCTACGGGCGCAAGCTATTTGCCCAGCTTGGGCATTTTACCAATTTCGGCTAGGCGCTAAAGCACTTAAAACCCCTAGAAACGGTTTAGATGCGATGGAACGCGGCTCTCTGGTACATGATGTTTTGGAACAATTTTGGCAACCCAATAAAAAGCATCGCCACTTTGCCGATTTGCGCGACATGAATGAATCCGATTTTTCCCAATCCTTAAACCTCGCGATTGGAAACGCGTTACGTAATTTTTCTGCAGAGAACAATGTAGTATCAACTACAATTTTAGAACTAGAACAAGAAAGACTGTATAAGCTGATTGGCGACTGGCTTCAATACGAGAAGGGACGAGGCATTACGTTTAATATCGTCGCCTGTGAAGCAGAAAAACAAGTCGATATATGCGGCATTGAACTCACACTTAAAATTGACCGCATTCATGCGCTTGAAAACGGTGAATTAGAGCTCATAGACTACAAAACTGGACAAAAGCCCGAGATGAAAAGCTGGGGTGAATCGCGTATTACCGAGCCACAGCTGCCTATCTATGCAGCTTTTTGGTCGGATGAAGATTCGAAAGTTGCTGCTGTACGTTTTGGCATGGTGAAAATCGCAGAACATGCATTTTTAGGTGTTGCAGATACGGATTTTGACATGGAAGCCGTTAAACGCAAACCCGCTTTTTTGCAAAACTTTAGCGATTGGCAAGCGCTGTTAACTCACTGGAAAACCAGTATAGAAGCCATTGTGCAAGAAATAAAAGCCGGCGAAGCCATGGTGCGGTTTGAGGATGAAAACCTGCTTGTTTATTGTGAAGTCACGCCCCTACTCCGATTGCCAGAACGTCAATTACAGTTTGAGCGGTTTCATGTTTCATTCTTTGATAATCACGAAACATGACCGCAAACCTCCTAAAAATTGATGAAGAAAATCGTCTACGTGCGCTAGATTTAATTTCGTTTATCGTCGAGGCGCCAGCTGGAGCAGGTAAGACAGAATTGCTCACACAACGATATTTGAGGCTGCTGCAATTGGTTAATGAGCCTGAAGAAATTATTGCGATTACCTTTACAAACAAGGCCGCGGCTGAGATGCGGCTGCGCATTCTTGATAGTTTAATTAACGCCGAAAACCAAACTCCACCTGATAAGCAGCACAAAAATATCACCTACCAGCTTAGCCTGCAGGCATTGCAGCACGCTCAGGATAAGGGCTGGAATTTGATTGAAAATCCATCACGGTTGCGTATTTTTACCATCGATAGTTTGTGTGCGCACTTGGCAAGGCAAATGCCGTTAATTAGCCGTTTTGGCTCACAACCACGGGTAACAAATAATGCGGAGGCACTATATAATCAGGCAGCCGCGCAAACGCTGGCTTTGCTAGAAAATAACGAGCACGGTAGCGTAGTAAAAACAGCTTTGCGTTATGTTGACAACAATACGGACCAACTAACGAGTTTATTGGTAAACATGCTGGCGAAACGCGACCAATGGCTACATCAGGCACAGCACGAAGTTGACATAGAACAACTGCAAAACACTTTACGCTATTTAATAGAACAACAACTAAAAACCACTACCTCCGTATTGCCGCCAACCTTGCAACAGTTGCTGATGCCTATTGCGCGCTTTGCTGCATCCAACCTGCCTTGCGATGCGAGAGTGGCGCTACTAATCGATTGGGAAACGCCGATTCCAGCAAAGTTAGAAGCGATGGCAATGTGGCGAGCACTGGCGGATTTATTGCTCACAGCTACAGGTGAGCCACGCAAAGAAGCGGGCCTTAACGTGAAATTTGGCTTTCCAACCACTGAAGAAGGTCGCGCACAAAAACTAGCCCTAGTGGAAATAATCACAACAATTAGAGACCTAGCGCCGTTGCATGGCGTGCGCTTGCTGCCTAATACAACCAATGATGTGACTAGCTGGCAGATGATCACTTCGCTTTCCAAACTGCTCAATTTAGCCGTGGCGCAGCTATGGCTAGCATTTCAGCGCGCTGCCGAAGTCGATTTTGTAGAAATTGCACAACGTGCAACATTGGCACTGACCGATAGTTTTGGCGAGCCAACTGATTTGGCGCTTAAGCTTGATTACCAAATTAGGCATTTGTTAGTGGATGAGTTTCAGGATACCAGCCCTAGCCAAATTGCGCTTTTAGAACAACTCACGCTTGGCTGGCAAGCGGGTGATGACCGCACACTATTCTGCGTTGGCGACCCGATGCAATCTATCTACCGCTTTCGTAAAGCCAATGTTGCACAATTTATTCATGCACCTACACGCGGCATTGGCGATATTCGCTTAGAAAAATTACAACTTTATCGCAATAACCGCTCTTGCCCTCCTGTGGTGGATTGGATAAACGATACTTTTGCTCACCTATTTCCTAAGTTTGATGATGAAACACAAGGCGCGATTCACTACCGCCCCTTTATGGCAGACCATAATAACCAAAAGCCTCAAGCCGGGGTTGAAGTTTATCCCGTTGTTAAACCAGTGAATGAATCGACAGAGGAAGCCAGCCAACGCGAAGCAGATGCAGTGATTCGCATTATTCAACGTGAACAAAAAGAAAATCCAGGTAAAAAGATTGCCATTTTAGTACGCGCAAAAAAACATTTAACACCACTAGTCACAAAATTACGGCGAGAACACAAAAATATTAAATTTCAGGCAGTCGAGATCGAGGCGCTGCAAGGCCGCCAAATCGCACAGGATTTGCTCGCGCTCACACATGCCCTGCACCACCGTGCGAACCGCGTGTATTGGCTGGCGATTCTGCGCGCGCCTTGGTGTGGCCTCACTTTGCACGATTTGCATGCCCTGGCGGGCAGCAATCATCATGCAACAATTTGGTCCTTGATGCAAAATGATGAAATCATCAATCAATTATCATGCGATGGCCAAGCACGACTAAAACATGTACGCGAAATTTTTGCAGAAGCATTTTCCACACAAGGTCGCATAAATGTAAGCCGTTGGATTCGCGGCATTTGGCTCATGCTCAACGGCACAGCATGTTTATGGGAGCAAAGCGATATTGTCGATGTACAAGCGTTTTTTGCCTGTTTGGATAACTTGGACTGTAGCAACCAGTTCTCGCCAGAGCGTATGGATACTGAGATTACCAAGCTGTTTGCTATGCCAGACAGTCAAGGTGAAAACTTGCAAATGATGACCATTCATAAATCTAAAGGCTTAGAGTTTGATACCGTAATTTTGCCTGGACTAGGCGCGAAGATTGGTGGCAATAATAGTGAGAAACCGCTGGTGTTGTGGGAGGAAGTTAGAGTTAATGACCAGACTGAATTGCTTGCTGCGCCTTATATTCCGAAGAGTGCACGTGATAAAAATCATGATAAGGACTCACTAAGTGCTTATGATTATCTGGAGACGCTGGAAAACGAGCGCGATACGAATGAAGACGCGCGCGTGTTATATGTGGCGGCGACGCGCGCAGAGCGAAAATTGCACTTGGTTGGCATAGCTACACAAAATGCAAAAGGTGAAATTAAACCGACGAAAAACACTTATTTGGATTTGCTGTGGGACGCAGTTTCGCACAAATTTGAAGCAACTGAAACTATGGGAAACAATACCAATATTGAAGATGATGTTGCCAATTTCACACCACGTTTAGTGCGATTAAAACAGCCGCAAATACCAGCTGTGTTACAACTAAATAAAACCATCACAACTGCCCCAAACAAGCTGCAAGCCATGCAGAGATCGGTTCTTCCCACTTTAAATCTCGCTTCAGATGCAGGTACGCTTGCGCATTATTACATGAAAATGATTGCAAATACTGGTTTAGAACATTGGCCTGCAAACCGCATAGATGCTTGTTATAGCACCATGCGGTTTTGGTTGCTTCAACAAGGCCATCCTAAAAATGAAGTTGAAAAGCAAGTACCGCTAATTATTGCCGCACTAAAGAGAACCATCTCTAGCCCACAAGGAGCATGGCTGCTTGCCCCTAGGCCGAATCTTCAAGCAGAATTTAGTATCACTGCACTTGATGAAAATAACAGATTGCAAGAGCACCGCATCGACCTAACATTTATTGAGGCGGATGTAAGATGGATTATCGATTACAAACTAACAGCTGCAGATGAAAACACTGAGGCTTCACAGCACAAACCACAATTGGCACGTTATGCTAACTTGTTTTTACACGAAAACTTGCCGATTAAAACAGCCGTGTTCTTTTTAAATCTTGGCAAATTGGTTTCAGTTTAACATAATTAAACACCAGCATACCATTCATAACCTTCGTCTTCCCAATAACCGCCTTTTCCACCAGCGATATCATCAAACTTTTCCACTAATGCAATGCGCATAATATACTTAGCATGTTTATAGCCAAGCTGGCGCTCAACGCGCAACCTAATTGGAGCGCCGTTCTTGATTGGTAGTGTTTCATCATTTAGTTTATAAGCAAGAATAGTTTGGACATGGTAGGCATCTTCCATATCAATACTTTCGTAATAAAAATTTGTCCCGTCATCATCCATCGGGTCAGCGCAGTAAAACACCACATATCGCGCTTGCGTTAATGGTTTAGCCAGCGAAAGTACTTCATGCAAGGGCGCACCAGTCCATTTGGCAATTGCACTCCATCCCTCAACACAGTCATGTCGTGTTATTTGGGTACGGCTGGGCAACTGCTGTATTTGCGCCAAGGTAAGTTTAACCGGCTTTTCTACTAAACCGTTGATTTCCAGTGTCCAGTTTGCAAAGCCGTTTTTAGCTAAAGTTTGGTATTCAGCACTATTTGGAAAGGAAGTTCCGTTGCTGCGAAAACTGGGAGACATTTCGGCCTCACTAAATTCCTGTGCCATGGTTTTACGCGATCTTAACAGGTGATGCGCATTTATGCTTAAACTCTCCCCCGTACTTAATATATTGCTAAACCATTCGGAGTTGGATAGTTTATCGCAGCCAGTTAATATCACGGCGCTTGTACCCGCTAGCAAGCGTCTTAGAAACCGTCTTCTATCATATATATGTGCCATGTTTAGCCTCCTGTTTTTCAGAAGAATTAATATGAGTTTCGATTCTGTATTGCCCAGTAATCATCGAACGCAAGTTGTTCCAAACGCCAGTGATAATTACCTCAAACACATGAATAAACACAAAAGCCACCAATAGCCATGCGACGATAAAATGGATAGTACGTGCAGTTTGGCGTCCTCCAAACAAATCTATCCAACCTGGAATCAGCGAATCTAGAAAAGGTGACATAGCCATACCCATTAAAATAACCAGTGGCAGCAATATAAATATCACGCTTAAATAAGCAAACTTTTGTAACACGTTGTAAGCAATAGCTGCTTCACCGCTGGGGTGCCTAAAACGTACATGATCTTTAATGGATTGCCAAATTGACGCCCTATCCTTTTGGGTCGTTATGAGATCACGCTGTACGTGTTTAGTTAAGAATGAGTATGTGATATAACAAATGCCATTAGTTACAAATAGCCACGCGAAAAAGAAATGCCATCTTCGCGCCATTGATAGCCATTGCGAACTTGGAAGTGTCATCCAAGAAGGAAACCCTCGTTGTAAAACTCTGCCGTCAGGATCTTCTGAGAGCCCAAATACTCCGGTGGTATTGAAGTCGTGACCAAAAATATTGGTCACCCCCATAAATTTCCCATTGTCAGTTTGTATAGCACGCATTTCTAGTATTGGTGCATGGTTATTGTAGGAAGATTTGCCTAAATTAAGTGCAGGATGAGCGTTAAAGATATTGAGTCCGCTCATCAATAGCACGATAAAACAGAGTACATTAATCCAATGCATGATGCGGATTGGCAATGTGTGAAGATAAATAAAATAGGATTTATAAATTGAGTTTTTTGTGGTTGTCACTTATTCTCTCCAGAATTGAATATTATTAATCCTACTCTTAAAGTGTGATACTCGTTAACAATTAAAAGTTGAAAATTAAGAACTACTACTTATTAGTGTTTAGCATCACAGCTTGCACAAGATAATAGTTAGGAAACATGCGTTTAAGGTTCTCTATTTTCGGCAAATCATTGAATACGATATAGGGATAGTCAGGATTGTGAATTAAGAAATCCTGATGATAGTCCTCTGCAGCATAAAACCCTTTGAATGAATCAACGCGAGTAACTATGTCATGTGAAAATGCTTTCGATTTATTCAATTGAGTAATATAAGCCTGAGCAATATTTTTTTGAGCTTCGTCACTATAGAAAATTGTAGATCGATACTGGGTACCAGTGTCTGGCCCTTGTCGATTAAGTTGTGTAGGATCATGTGCTACCGAAAAAAAGATCTGCAGCAACTCACCATATGACACTACTGCAGGATCAAAGGTGATTTGTACTGACTCAGCATGACCGGTAGATCCAGAACTGACTGTCTTATAATTTGCACTGGTCTTATCGCCGCCTGCATATCCTGCGACAACTTTACGCACACCTCGAACGTGTTCAAAAACGCCTTGCACCCCCCAAAAACAACCGCCTGCCAGGACAGTAGTTTGCAGTGAACTCGCTGCTTTCGGATTATCCAATGCGGGTGATGCAATGATAGTTGGAGATTCGGCTGCATTTATAAGCGGCTGCCATAAAGCAAAGCCTAGCCCTAGCAGCAAGGCTGACGGGAATTTTATTGCCCAACTTATTTTAGAAAATAACATTTAGTGCTCCTGATTTTTTTAAGTTGATAAGAATAGGCTTAACTAAACTATCGGCACAAAATTTAACGCGATTGAATTCATGCAGTAGCGCAAACCGGTAGGTTTAGGGCCATCATCAAACACATGTCCCAGATGTGCATCGCAGCGACGGCATGAGATTGCGTCGCGCTGCATACCTAAACTATTATCTTTGCTCTGTACTATATTCATTGCTGATATTGGTTTCCAAAAACTAGGCCACCCTGTACCAGATTCGAATTTAGTTTTTGCATCGAAGAGCGCCATGTCGCAGCAAATGCAGCGATAAATGCCTTTAGCATGGTTATTCCAATATTTTCCAGTAAAGGGAGCTTCAGTTCCGGCTTGGCGAGTTACTTGATACGCTAGTGCAGATAATTGATTATGCCATTCCGTGTCGCTCTTAATTACTTTGGCGACCCTAGCCACACCTTCGGTTTTTCCTGTCGTTGCAAAATTCTCAATCAATAAATCTTGATTTGGTTTGGAAATATTTACAGTTTCAGCCATCGCCTCTCCCATCAATAAACTAGCTACAGCAGTTGTTAATGCATACTTAAGTAATGCCCTGCGAGAGTGAGATACTTCATCAAGTGAAAATTGTGTAGTTTTGTCTATTAATTTCATCATAATCTCTTCATACTAAAGTTAAAGAAATACCTGAAAGCTACTGCCAGAAATGCTCTATAAATACTCAGTTCAACTATAGCTTTATGAAGCGCAAGTATTTGCATTCTTAACTTTGTCGCCTAGCTAGCTGAATCCTTACAATAAATACAAAATCTTTTATTAAGCGTGCTCAGAACGTAATTCTTAGAACTAGAAATTAGTTACAAGCTTGAATTGCAACTTCTTATCAAAGGTCTCGAATACCTAGGAGTTAGATTCTATATAATAATTGTGTCAAAGTTACTATTCGACTCAAGTCGTTGCCACTTATCAAAGTTCCGTCACCTCCTGATCTTTTGCATGACCGTGAATGTTAATAGCGGGAATCCGATAGGCTAACCAGAACGCCAGTATGACAAAGACAGTAATTAACCACTGACTCTCATGAACGGCTTCTATCAGTGCATGTTCCGCTCCCGCAAAATAATTAGCTGCACCTTTATCAAACTTTGGCATCTCATTGACGAATTTTTTCGCAAGTTCATGACTAAAAAGTATTTGGGGATTATCCAACCAGTGTGCCAATTGATTGGCGTGATTGGCTGCGAGCATATTGTTCACTTTAAAAGTATATTGGTTTGAAATGAGTGAGCCGATGATTGCTGCGCCAAGCATACTGCCGACCATTCGTGTCGATTGGAGCATAGCTGTTGCCACGCCTAATTGTTTCCGTAAAGTACTCGTCTGCACAATTAAGGTTAGGTTGGGAAGTAATAGACCTATACCTAAGCCGCCGAAAGCCATAGCCAAGGCGACTATTGCATGTGATGTCGCAGTCGTAGTCTGAGTCATGGCTATGGTGGAAAACAAGAAAAAAACTAGACCGCTGTATAAAACCTTATTTGGAGATTTCAAACGAGTCATGATGCGGCCATTGATGATACTACCGACCGTGATGAAGACCGCGAGAGGCGTAATCAGCATACCGGCTTGGTTAGGTGAAAGCCTAAAACCTCCCTGAAACAAAAGAGGTGCATAATACATAATCGCGAATAAGCAAAAGCCCATAATCATTGATAACGCAAAAACCGGACCAAGGACGTTATTTTTGAACATGTCCAAAGGTAAAATGGGATTGTCACATCGACGTTCCCACCAAATTAATGTAATGGCGGAAATAGTTCCAGCTGCGCCTGAAGCCACTAAAAGTAATATCGACTTACTCTGTGGTAACCATTCCACAAAAAGCTGCAAACAGCCAAGCGTTAAAGCAACAAGAACCGCACCCAACCAGTCCATTTTAGAAGGTTCTTGCGCAGAATGACGTATGCTAGGTAGAAAATACCAGACAAATCCCAAGCTAAGTATGCCAACAGGCAAATTAACGAAAAATACCCAACGCCATCCCCAGTACTCCGCCAGATAACCACCTAAAGAAGGCCCAAAAGCATTAGCTAAGCCAAAAGCAGTGCTAAACAATACTTGCCACCGTAAGCGCTCACGGGTATCTGGAAATAAATCAGGGATGCAGGCGAAGGATGTAGCCATTAACATACCACCACCAACACCTTGCAATGCACGGGCCAGTACCAGTTGCAACATACTTTGAGCCATGCCACAAAATATCGAGGCCAAAGTGAAAATAATGATAGCGATAACAATGAAAGGTTTACGACCGTGTTCATCACCGAGCTTGCCGAAGATAGGTACGACAATGACTGATGTCAAAAGGTAAGCTGTCCCCACCCAAGCATATAACTCGAAACCTTTAAGTTCTGCAACTACGGTAGGTAGTGCTGTGCCAACGACCGTCTGATCAAGTGCAACCATAACGAGTACGAAACAAAGCCCCAGCATTGCTAACAAGGTTTGGCGAAAGTCTCTTGGGGCTGTAGTAATGGCTGACTTCAATAATTCCACCTATGAACTTAACTAAACCTCTAGCGTGATTATGCCATGTAGTACCAGTTGTTCAGAGGTCGTTGATTTTAAAAATGACTGCTCATAGCTAGTCACTAGATTATAACTGCCATTTGCAAAGCTGAGTGTTTCCTATAAAGGGTCGGTCTGGTCAGGCCGTATAAATTATAGGTGCCTGCTCTTACTCAAAAAATAACGTCATAAATTTGCTTCTAACTTCACTATTTCCGCAATTTCTTCCGCCAATTTTTGCACCAGCTTTCTATCCTGACCTTCTACCATTATTCGGATTTTTGGCTCGGTGCCCGAGGCGCGCAACAGCACGCGTCCTGTGCCATTTAATTCAATTTCGGCTTTTTTAACGACGTTTTGAATTTGTGGAATCTCCAAATCCAGCTTTTGCTTTGCCGACGTAGATTTATAAGTAACGTTAATCAGCACTTGTGGGTATAACACGAGTTCTTCACCCATCTGCATGAGCGTTTTGCCGCTTTGTTTTAACGCATGCAGCACTTGCAAGGCCGCAATAATTGCATCACCGCTAGTATGTTTATCTAGCGTAAGAATATGGCCAGAATTTTCGCCGCCCAACTTCCAGTTTTTGGTCTGCAGCAGCTCCAGCACGTATCTATCGCCCACTTTGGCACGAACAAAAGGAATTTTATGCTTTTGTAAGGCGTGTTCTAGCGCCAAATTAGTCATCAATGTGCCCGCCACACCACCTTTAAGCTTGCCTTTGGCGTATAGTCCCATCGCAATAATGTAAAGTAGTTGATCTCCATCCAGCAAATTACCTTTGGCATCCACCATCATCACGCGATCGCCATCGCCGTCAAACGCAATGCCCAAATCTGCACTTTGCTCTACAACTGCTTTTTGCAAGGCTTGCGGATGGGTAGAGCCAACTTGCTCATTAATATTAAGGCCGTCAGGGAGATTGCCGATGCTGATAATTTCCGCACCCAGTTCATGAAACACATTGGGTGCAACCTGGTAAGTGGCACCATGAGCACAGTCCAGCACGATTTTTAGTCCGCGTAAATCCATATGATTTGGAAAGGTGCTTTTGCAAAATTCCACGTAGCGGCCTGCCGCATCGTCTATGCGCCGCGCTTTTCCCAGCTTGGCAGAATCCATCACTTGCATGGGTTTTTCTAACTCGGCTTCGATGGAATGCTCAATGTTATCGGGCAGTTTCGTGCCCTCGCTAGAGAAAAACTTAATACCGTTATCGTAATATGGGTTATGCGAGGCCGAAATGACAATACCCGCCTGTGCACGTAGTGCGCGCGTGAGGTAGGCCACAGCCGGCGTCGGCATTGGACCCGTGAGCAGCACATCTACACCTGCTGCGGACAGGCCTGCTTCCAGCGCAGCCTCCAGCATATAGCCAGAAATACGCGTGTCTTTGCCTATTAATACAGCTGGGCGTGCGCCTTTTGCAAGATTGCCCTGCAAGCCAACAAATACCCGCCCTGCAGCGTAACCAAGCCGCATCACGAAATCTGGCGTAATCGGCGCTTCGCCCACTCGACCGCGAATGCCATCGGTACCAAAATAATTTTTACTCATTTTTACTCATTCATTATTGTATTGACGACACAACCTTTAACGCCTCAACGGTCGCTTTTACATCATGTACACGCAGCATTTTAGCGCCCTTCATTACAGAAAGCACTGAAGCAGCAATGCTGGCATAAAGCCGCGCATCGACATCGTTACCAGTCATTTGGCCCAACACTGACTTGCGCGACAAGCCAACTAATATTGGCTGGCCTAATGTCGCAAAGCTTTCTAACTTTTGTAAAAGTGAAATATTATGTTCACTCGTTTTACCAAAGCCAAAACCTGGATCAAGCACAATTCTAGACGCCCCAATGCCCGCATGGATACAGGCTTCCAAACGTACTGCCAAAAATGCTTTTACTTCTGCTACTACATCACTATATTGTGGATTAATTTGCATGGTCTGCGGTATGCCTTGCATATGCATTAAACATACCCCAACATTGGAATTTGCCGCAACCTCTAGAGCCCCGTCCTCTTGCAGCGCGCGCACATCATTTATGATAGAAACCCCAACCGCAATAGCGGATTGCATTACTTGTGGCTTGTAGGTATCGATTGAAAGCGGAATATTCACTTGACTGATGAGTGCTTCAATTACCGGGATGACTCTGTCTAACTCTTGTTGCAAGCTTACCGGAGTGGCATTGGGGCGAGTAGATTCTCCGCCAATGTCAAGAATATTTGCGCCTTCTTCCACCAGTTTAAGCGCATGTTCAACCGCTAAAGTTATAGAGGAAAGCTTACCCCCATCCGAGAATGAATCAGGCGTAACATTCACAATGCCCATCACGCGAGGAATACTCAAATCTAGCTGAAATTTTCCGCACTCGAAATACATTGATAAATTCATATAATAAAAAAGGGTAGGCATGAAAACCAACCCTCATTCTAACACCAAACTGTAGCTAACTTATTTAGCTTCAGGTTTTGGCCGTTGGCTGTGGCACTGGTGTCACTGTGTTGCCAGACGATCCGCTGTCGCTAGGCTTTACTTTAGGCTGGCGTGGTTTAGGCTCACGTACAGGTAAACCAGCCATAATGTCGTTAATTTGGTCTGCATCGATGGTTTCATACTCCATCAAGGCTGCGCTCATCGCTTCTACCTTGTCGCGATTATTTTCCAGCAGTTTACGTGCAATTGCATATTGCTCATCCAAAATGCGGCGGATTTCTGCATCCACTTTTTGTTGAGTAGCTTCAGATATTGTTTTAGAACTCATGTTGCCAAAAAATGAATCCTGACTATCACCCGCATAAACCATAGTGCCTAACGCATCGCTCATACCGTAGCGCGTTACCATATCGCGTGCTAGTTTAGTGGCGCGGTCGAAGTCATTAGAAGCGCCAGTTGACATTTGATGCATGAAAATTTCTTCAGCAATCCGACCACCAAAAAGTATCGAGATTTCTTCCAACATTTTGTCTTTGTAGTTACTAATACGGTCAAACTCGGGCAGCTGCCATGTAAGACCCAACGCCCAGCCGCGCGGCATAATAGTAACCTTATGCACAGGGTCGGCCTTTGGCAACAACTTGGCTACAACTGCGTGACCAGACTCATGATAGGCGGTGTTGCGACGCTCTTCCTCGCGCATCACCATAGACTTACGCTCCGGACCCATATAAATCTTGTCTTTTGCGTCTTCAAAATCTTCCATATCCACTGTACGTTTACTGCGACGTGCAGCAAACAAAGCCGCCTCATTCACCAAGTTGGCTAAATCTGCACCACTGAACCCTGGTGTACCACGCGCAATAATATCCGCTTTAACATCTGGATCAATCGGTACCTTACGCATGTGAACAAGCAAAATCTGTTCACGGCCTTTAATGTCTGGCAAGCCAACCATCACTTGTCTGTCAAAGCGGCCTGGGCGTAAAAGTGCTTTATCAAGCACGTCAGCACGGTTAGTTGCAGCAACCACAATCACGCCAGAATTCGCTTCAAAGCCATCCATCTCGACCAATAACTGGTTAAGGGTTTGTTCACGCTCGTCATTGCCACCACCAGTACCCGCGCCGCGGCTGCGTCCAACGGCATCAATTTCATCAATAAACACGATGCACGGTGAGTTTTTCTTGGCGGTTTCAAACATATCACGTACACGTGCAGCACCCACACCGACGAACATCTCGACGAAATCAGAACCTGAAATAGTAAAAAACGGTACTTTTGCTTCGCCAGCAATTGCGCGCGCAAGCAAGGTTTTACCTGTGCCCGGAGGGCCAACTAACAACACGCCACGAGGAATGCGGCCACCCAGCTTTTGAAATTTTCCAGGATCTCGCAAAAACTCAACTAATTCAATCACTTCTTCTTTAGCTTCATCGCAACCTGCTACATCAGCAAACGTCGTTTGGTTGTTACCTTCATCCAATTGACGCGCTTTACTTTTTCCAAACGAAAATGGCCCACCACCTTTGCCACCACCTTGCATTTGTCGCATAAAGAAAATCCAAACCCCAATAAGCAAAATCATGGGAAACCAGGACATAAACATTTCCAGCAACACAGAGCGCTGCTGTTCTGGCTTAGCATCTACCTTTACATTATATTTGAGCAAGTCATTCACCATCCACAAGTCGCCTGGCGAATAGGTATTAAATTCTTTATTATCTTGCGTTTTTCCATGCACGACATGACCGTCTATCTCCACGCTCGCTATGCGTCCATCTTTAGCAGCTTGCATAAATTGCGAGTATGGCATTGAGGTCTCAGATTTGCTTTTTCCAGCAAATTGATTAAAAACCGTCATCAGCACTAATGCAACAACTAACCAAATGGCAATACTTTTTGCGATATTATTCAATTCCCATTCCTTAATTTAAACTGGGTTCTACACATTTTATACCTTTTTAACGGCATTATGTGTCATAACTATAAGCATTAAAGGGCTCTTATTTGCGCTTTAAACCTAACAGATACACTTCACTACTTCGATCTCGTGAAGCTTTTGGCTTGCGTGTCACAACTTTTTCAAATTGCTGACGCATTGTTTTTACGATTTCATCAAAACCCGAACCAATAAATACTTTGACTAGAAAGTTGCCATCTGGTTTCAACCAAGTGCCACTAAAATCGAGAGCGAGCTCTGTTAAATAAGCTGCACCTGCCTGATCAACATCTTTTACACCACTTATATTGGGTGCCATATCGGCGATTACAAGGTCTACAGGTTTGTTATTTAGTACTTCTAGCAAGCGCTTTAATACGGCTTCATCTCGAAAATCGCCTTGAATGAACTCTACACCTGGTATTGCCTGCATATCTAGAACATCTAAAGCAATAACCTTACCCTGACCTTTCAAACGCTGCATCGCAACTTGCGACCAGCTGCCAGGTGTTGAACCTAAATCCACAATAGTCATGCCCGGCTTGATGAGCCTATCTTTATCATCAATCTCGATAAGCTTATAGGCTGCACGGGCTCTATAGCCTTCCTTTTGGGCGCGTTTTACAAACTCATCATTCAGATGCTCTTGCATCCAGGCTTTGCTGGTTCGCGTTGGTTTCATATTAGGAATATGGTGCTTCGTGTTAAAATGGGCTAAATAAATTTTGAAACTTAAAGAAACTAGTTAATTTAAATGCAATTAAAACCTAAACAAATCAGCCATTTACGTGGATTATCCCACAGTTTAAGCCCTGTTGTCATGATAGGCAATAATGGACTTACTGAAAATGTCATTAAAGAAATTGAGCTTAACTTAAACGCACATGAATTAATTAAAATTCAAGTCGCTGGCGATGACCGCGATGCTCGCAAAGCCATATATTCGACTATTTGCACAACAACTAACGCCACCCCAGTGCATCATATCGGCAAACAGTTAGTAATTTATCGCGCTAGCACCACCGTTAAAGAGTCTGCAAAAATACACATTCCCAAGCTTTAAATTATCGCGCCTTAAGCACCAATACAAAACCCAGCAGGCATTCCACTAGATAGGCCACACTTGCGATGCCATGCCATGTATTAAATCGACTAGCAAATACGCTATGCATCACGTCGTTTGGCATTGCATCGTCTTTGAGTTGAGCTAATATTGGCTGAATGCCAAAATGTCCCGCCAACACCAATAACAGCATCACAAAAACAGCCCAAAAGAAGCTTTGTTTAAGTGCACCTGTCCCATTGTTCATTAAGCGTTGGATTAACAAGTAAAATCCACTCGCCATGCCAACATAACTGACAAGGGTAAATAACTTACCGGCTAAACTGCCTGCCATTTGCTTATCTTGTAGCGTATCAAACAAAATGTAAGCTGTTAGGCCGGTCGTCCATAAGGCGCCAACCCATAAGGTGATGATAATTAGATTTAGACGAGGAAACATAATCAGATGTAAAGTACTTCTAACACTTCATACTCTTTAATTCCACCTGGTGCCGCCACTTCAGCCACATCACCCGCAGATTTACCAATCAATGCACGAGCAAAGGGTGAACCAACAGAAATTTTCCCACCCTTAATATCAGCCTCATCTTCGCCCACTATTTGATAGGTTTTGTTATCCCCTGAATCCAAATCTTCAATATTGACCGTTGCCCCAAACACTACGCGGCCTTCGGCATTGAGTGTTGTTGGATCAATAATTTGCAAATTAGATAATTTGGACTCCAATTCAGCAATACGGCCTTCAATAAAGCTTTGTTTTTCTTTAGCCGCCTCGTATTCTGCATTTTCAGATAAATCCCCCTGCGCGCGCGCCTCTGCAATCGCCTGTATCACACTGGGTCTGTCAATACTGCGCAAACGTTGTAGTTCTTCTTTTAGTAACTCTGCGCCTTTAATCGTTACTGGAATTTGATTCACTGCCATAACAACCTCTACCAAAAAATAAACCACACTCAAATTTGAGCGTGGCCCTAAAAATTAAAGTGTATTTTAAACCTAATGTTTGCCTAAAGACAAGCCTTTATGCAAGTCTTGAATCGACTCAACATTTAGCTCCTGCATATGCGCCATACCAATACAGGCAGCTTTAGCTCCCGCCAACGTAGTGTAATAAGTGACTTTATTCTGCAACGCGCTACGACGAATCTCATAAGAATCGGCCACCGCTTTTTTATCTTCTGTGACATTTACAATAAAACTAATTTCGTTGTTTTTAATCATATCGACAACATGTGGGCGGCCTTCAGCCACCTTATTCACTGGCGTTACAGTTAGGCCATTTTCTATCAGCGCCCTCGCTGTGCCTTTTGTCGCTACAAGCGTAAAACCAAGTTTTGCAAGGTCTTGGGCGATATCGACTACTTTTTGGTGGTCTTCATTACGCACGCTAATAAATGCGCGGCCACCCTTTGGCAGTTTAGCTGATGCGCCTAATTGTGATTTCACAAATGCCTCTGCAAATGTCGCACCTACACCCATCACTTCGCCAGTTGATTTCATTTCGGGGCCAAGTATCGTATCCACGCCTGGAAACTTGATGAATGGAAACACCGCTTCTTTCACGGAGAAATAAGGTGGAATCACTTCTTTAGTGACGCCCTGTGATTTTAAGCTTTGTCCTGCCATACAGCGTGCAGCAATTTTCGCCAGTTGCAAACCGCATGCTTTTGACACAAATGGAACAGTTCTTGATGCGCGCGGATTCACTTCCAACACATAAACATCTTCACCTTGAATCGCAAATTGCACATTCATCAAGCCCTTCACGCCAAGCGCTTTGGCCATTTGCACCGTTTGCAAGCGCAATACATCTTGCAATGCCTTGCTTAAACTATACGGTGGCAATGAACAGGCCGAATCGCCAGAGTGTACGCCCGCTTGCTCGACGTGCTGCATAATGCCGCCGATAAGCACATCCTCACCATCGCAAATTGCATCTACGTCGATTTCAATTGCATCGTTCAAAAAACGATCCAATAAAACGGGCGAATCGTTAGAAACCTTTACCGCTTCACGCATATAGCGCTCTAATTGGCTTTGTTCATGCACGATTTCCATGGCACGGCCACCCAACACATAGCTTGGACGCACTACCAAAGGGTAGCCGATCTCATCAGCTGCAATTAATGCCGCTTCTGGCGTACGTGCCGTGCGGTTAGGCGGCTGTTTAAGGCCTAAGTCTTGGATTAATTTTTGAAAACGCTCTCGGTCTTCTGCCCGATCAATCGCATCCGGCGTGGTACCGATTATCGGCACACCTGCTTTTTCTAACGCCCGCGCCAATTTAAGAGGCGTTTGGCCACCGTACTGCACAATCACACCCATTGGCTTTTCAATATGCACGATCTCTAGTACATCTTCTAGCGTCACTGGCTCAAAATAGAGCCTATCCGAAGTGTCGTAATCAGTAGAAACTGTTTCAGGATTACAGTTGACCATAATCGTCTCGTAACCATCATCACGCATGGCAAGTGCCGCATGCACACAACAATAATCAAACTCGATACCTTGACCGATACGATTGGGTCCGCCACCTAGCACCATAATTTTCTTTTTATCACTTGGCTTCGATTCACACTCTTCCTCATAACTGGAATACATGTAAGCAGTATTGGTCGCAAACTCTGCCGCGCAAGTATCCACGCGCTTGTAAACAGGACGTACGTTTAAGGCTTGGCGGTAAGCGCGCACTGCGTGTTGATCGGTTTCCAGTAAAGCTGCTAAGCGTTTATCAGAAAATCCGCGGCGTTTTAACTGGAATAGCATATCTTTGTTGAGGTCAGCAATATGTACACCTTTTAGCTCAGTTTCACGGTCGATAATGTCTTTAATTTGCGCCAAAAACCAATGGTCTATTTTCGAAATATTAAAGATTTGCTCAATCGTCATACCACATCTAAACGCATCGCCCACATACCAAATACGCTCGGGGCCTGGCTCGCCCATTTCTTTAGCAATACGGTCTAAGTCGGTAGTGATTGGGTCTAGGCCATCCACGCCCACTTCTAAGCCACGCAAAGCTTTTTGAAATGACTCTTGGAAAGTGCGACCAATCGCCATCACCTCGCCAACCGATTTCATTTGCGTGGTTAGACGCGAATCTGCTTGCGGGAATTTCTCAAACGCAAACCGCGGCACTTTGGTCACCACGTAATCAATACTTGGTTCAAAGCTTGCTGGTGTTGCGCCGCCAGTAATCTCGTTTCTTAGCTCGTCCAAAGTAAAGCCTACCGCTAATTTAGCAGCCACTTTTGCAATGGGGAATCCAGTCGCTTTCGATGCCAATGCGGAAGAGCGCGACACACGCGGATTCATCTCAATGACAATCATGCGCCCATCATCCGGATTAATGGCGAACTGTACGTTTGAGCCTCCAGTATCCACACCAATTTCACGCAGTACCGCCAACGAGGCATTACGCATGATTTGGTATTCTTTATCGGTAAGCGTTTGTGCAGGCGCCACGGTGATGCTATCGCCAGTATGCACGCCCATCGGGTCAAGATTTTCAATCGAGCAGATGATGATACAGTTATCTGCTTTGTCGCGCACCACCTCCATCTCATACTCTTTCCAACCAAGCATGGATTCTTCAATCAACAATTCTTTGGTCGGTGATGCGTCTAATCCACGCTCACAAATGGTAATGAACTCTTCGCGATTATAGGCAATTCCACCACCGCTACCACCCATGGTGAATGATGGACGAATAATCGCCGGGTAGCCAATACTGGCCTGCACTTGCAAGGCTTCTTCCATAGAATGAGCAATGCTTGAGCGCGCAGAACCCAAGCCAATTTTGGTCATGGCTTCTTTAAATTTTTGTCTATCTTCAGCTTTATCAATCGCGTCTTTACTTGCGCCTATCAGCTCTACATTGTATTTGGCAAGCACGCCGTGTTTATCTAAATCCAGAGCACAATTTAACGCGGTTTGTCCACCCATAGTAGGAAGCAGTGCATCAGGTTTTTCCTTGGCGATAATTTTTTCTACCACTTGCCAAGTGATGGGCTCGATATAAGTTGCATCCGCCATTTCGGGGTCGGTCATAATCGTAGCGGGATTGGAGTTCACCAGAATGACGCGATAGCCTTCCTCACGCAATGCTTTGCAGGCTTGCGCGCCAGAGTAATCGAACTCGCAGGCTTGGCCGATGACAATTGGACCTGCGCCGATAATGAGGATGGATTTAATATCGGTACGCTTAGCCATTATGCTGCTTCCTTCTTCTGCATAAGCGTTATAAATTGATCAAACAAATAACTCATTTCATGTGGCCCAGGACTGGCTTCAGGGTGGCCTTGAAAGCTAAATGCTGGCTTATCAGTGCGTGCTATACCTTGCAAACTGCCGTCAAATAAAGACACATGCGTAATTTTTACATTCTTAGGCAAAGTATTTTGGTCAGCTGCAAAGCCATGGTTTTGGCTGGTGATGTAGACGCGTTTAGTTTCTACATCTTGAACTGGGTGATTGGCACCGTGATGACCAAATTTCATTTTCATGGTTTTAGCACCCGAAGCCAGTGCTAATAATTGATGCCCTAAACAAATACCAAACGTTGGAATGCCTGTTTCCACCAACGTTTTAATCGTACTAATTGCGTAATCACAGGGCTCAGGGTCTCCTGGGCCGTTAGATAGAAAGATGCCATCCGGCTTATACTTCAATGCCTCTGCGGCGCTTGCTTGCGCAGGTAGCACAGTAACTTTGCAGCCACGTGAAACCAGCATGCGCAAAATGTTGCGCTTAACTCCATAGTCAAAAGCAACCACATGGTATTGTATATGAGAAGACTTTGTATAACCTCTGCCCAAAACCCATTCACCTTCGCTAAATTCATACGCTTTTTTGCAACTCACCAATTTGGCTAAATCCATGCCAGCCAAACCGGGGAAGGCTTTCGCTAACTCAAGCGCTTTAGCTTCATCGACATCACCCGCCATAATGCAGCCTGCTTGCGCGCCTTTTTCTCGCAAAATTCTTGTGAGTTTACGCGTGTCAATATCGGCTATCGCAACAATATTATTGTCTACTAAATATTGTGAAAGTGTTTGGGTACTACGAAAATTGCTCTCCAACAAAGGCAGGTCTCGAATAATCAAACCAGCCGCATACACCTTATCTGATTCAACATCTTCTGTATTGGTGCCGGTGTTGCCAATGTGCGGATATGTGAGTGTGACAATTTGCTCAGTGTAAGAAGGGTCGGTGAGAATTTCCTGATAGCCGGTCATGCTGGTGTTAAACACCACCTCGCCTACTGTGTGGCCATGAGCGCCAATTGCAATGCCAAAAAAAACAGTCCCATCTGCTAACACTAACACGGCTGGAATTGTTTTTGACACCCTAAAGCTCCTTAATTTTCATTGCGATGCAATATCTAATGACTGGCAAATAGTAGATATGCAAAACGGGAGGAGCTTTTGGACTCTTCCCGTTTCAGAATTGACGAATTATAGAGGAAATGCGCTTACATTTCAAGTGCGTGCATGCTCTGATTGTGCCACTTCATGAGGCCAAGCTACGCAACAATTGCACCAATGAGTGCAGTACAAATGTCCCACTGTGTATCCCATACATCACCTTGAGTACCCAAATATGCGTCGGCGCTTGTGCCTGAAGCCACAACAACACGCCATTAAATAAACTCATAACAAGCACTTATACTTAATCAAATACAGCACACTATGAAAAACAGCCATTTGGCTTGCATGATTACTAATTTTCTCAACAATATTTCACATAGTAATGACCGCTGGACCAAAACCTTGTGCAAAAAAGCCTAACCTATCATAATAATTTCGACTTAAATGAAATGAGTCGCGTAACTAGTTAAACTGTTGGCAGCTCAGCATAAGTGTAATGCTCGCCTATCATCAAAATAATAACGTGCAACAGAATCAGAAAATAAACAAGATTTGAAAGTGGAAAGTTTTTATTAAATAAAAACAAGCAATGGCAGTGCAATAAATATTGGAAATACTTCTAAAAACCAGGTGAAATAATCGTGAGGACGAATCGCAGGCCATACAAAAAAAGAGACAAAACAAACAAGCAATAAAGTTAAATAATAACGGTTACTCATATTATTCCTAATAGACACACTAATTTCAATTCAACCCGAAGCGCTTAATCAAAAAAGCTTTAACAATCTGTGTAAGCCCTAAATATGCAACTAGAATAAAAGCAAGATATTGCCAATAATCAGTTGGTAAAGGCATCATTTGCAGTGCGGGCGCAAAAACGGAATAAGGAAGATATGCACCCACAGCGCAAATAACCAAGGTTGTAATTAACAGAGGCAGGCTGGGCTTGCTCTGTAAAAATGGGATTTTTCCTGTTCGAATCACATGCACGATTAAAGTTTGCGAAAGCAAGGATTCTACAAACCAGCCCGTCTGAAAAAGGTTTGTCTTATCAGGGGTAGTGCAATTGAATACAAACCACATCAACCCAAAGGTCGCATAATCAAAAATGGAGCTAATTGGACCAATCGTCAATATGAATCTTGTAATATTAGCTATCTCCCATTTGCGCGGCTGTGAGAGGTATTCCTCATCGACATGATCCGTTGCGACTGAGGTTTGAGAAAAGTCATACAGCAGGTTATTAAACAGGATTTGTACCGGCGCCATGGGGAGAAATGGTAAAATGGCACTTGCTCCAAGCACGCTGAACATATTACCGAAATTCGAGCTGGCACTCATTCTGATGTACTTGATGATATTCCCGAATACCTTTCTACCCTCAATCACACCCTCCTTGATTACCAGCAAATTCTTTTCAAGCAAAATGATATCGGCCGATTCTTTTGCAATATCGACGGCGGTATCAACTGAAATCCCAACATCTGCCGCTTTTAGCGCCGCCCCGTCATTTATGCCATCGCCTAGAAAGCCTACTACGTGGTTTTTTGATTGCAGGGCTTTGATAACTCGCGCCTTTTGCTGCGGTGAGAGTTTTGCGAAAACAGCCGTATTTTCAACTTCCACTGCCAACTCTAGGTCTGTCATTTGTTCCAATTGACTACCTAGCGCAATTCTGTCTACAGCAAGACCAACATCATGGCAAATCTTGCGGCTCACCACTTCGTTGTCACCAGTCAGTATTTTGACTACAACGCCGTATTGCAAAAGACTGGCGATGGCTGGCTTAGCTGACTCTTTAGGCGGATCAAGAAAAGCGATATAACCACTTAAAATCAAGCTGGCTTCGTCTATTGGCTTATATAATACCTGATTAAGACTGACTTCTTTATAAGCTACCGCAATCACGCGAAAGCCATCTTCATTCATTTCCTTAACCACCCTGTAAACCTCTTCCATGTGGAGTGGTTCTAAAGGAATAATCTGATCGTTTTTTTGCACGCGATCACATACGCTGAAAATTTCTTCAACCGCTCCTTTGCAAATCAGCAAATGTGCTGTTTTATTTTGTTCAACAATCACAGACATGCGTCGTCTTTGAAAATCAAACGGAATCTCATCGATTTTTAGATAACTATTGGCCTCATGTAGTTTTTTATGAACTTCTACATGTTCCAGCACGGCAATATCAAGCAGATTTTTTAGTCCAGATTGATAATGGCTATTCAAATAGGCATATTCAAGCACCCTTTCGTCTTCTTTACCAGTCACGTCGACATACCTTTCCAAAATCACCTTATCCTGGGTAAGCGTGCCTGTCTTATCAGTGCAAAGAATATCCATCGCACCAAAGTTCTGAATAGCGTTTAGTCTTTTGACAATGACTTTTTTACGTGACATGGCCATAGCGCCCTTAGCCAAATTAATCGTAACCAACATCGGCAACATTTCCGGAGTCAATCCAACTGCCACTGCCGAAGCAAACAAAAGTGCCTCCATCCAGTTGCCTTTGATGAATCCATTGATTAAAAAGACAGCTGGTACCATCACTATCATGATGCGAATCATAAGCCAGATAAACTTTTGAATGCCTTGATCAAAACTGGTGAGTTCCCTTACTCCAACCAAACTGGAAGCGATGGAACCGAAATACGTGCGCCCTCCAGTCGCTACAACGACCGCAATAGCTGTACCAGAAACTACATTAGTTCCCATAAAGCAGATATTGAGTAAGTCCGGAGTACTAATTCCAGTTACCTGGTTTTTATCAGCATGTTTTTCAACTGGCATGGATTCGCCGGTCAGTGATGACTGATTCACAAATAGGTCTTTGGCTGATATTAATCTGGAATCGGCTGGGATCATATCCCCTGCTGATAAATGCACAATGTCGCCAGGAACGAGCTGGCTGATATCAAGTTCTACAGTTTGGTTAGGTGCCTCATTAGATTGTTTCCGGAGCACGGTGGCCCTTGTGCTTACCATTGAGCGTAACTCTTCTGCAGCTTTACTGGAACGGTATTCTTGAAAAAAAGCCAGTGTTGTGGAAAAGACCACCATCAGAGCGATTACCTCGGCGCCTCTGGTCTCTCCTGTAAAAATCGCAATCATGGACAAGCCAAGCAAAAGCAAAGGTAAGGGACTGAGGAAATAACTTAAAAATCGAAGAAAAAGAGACTTCTGCTTTTCACTCGCAACAACATTAAGGCCAAACTTTGCAAGTTTTTTCTTGGCTTCAGCCGCAGAAAGTCCCTCTAATGACGAATTAAGTCTGAGTAAGGTATCTGCGACTTCAAGTTTGGAATATTGATGAAGTTGGTCTGAAATTTAGCACGCCTTAATTTCACATTGAGTACAAAGCTGTTTTTAAAAATCGTGCCTAACGTAATGCCAATACATCGCGCATATCATATAAGCCTGATTTTTTATCACTTAAAAACTTGGCAGCGCGTATCGCGCCAAGTGCGAATGTCGCACGGCTACTAGCTTTGTGAGCGATTTCCACCCGCTCGCCAAGACCAGCAAAAATCACGGTGTGATCTCCAACGACATCGCCGCCACGCAACGTTGCAAAGCCGATTTTGCCTGCTTCGCGTTCACCAGTAACGCCTTCGCGGGCATAGATAGCACAGTCTTTTAAATCTTGCCCTAATCCTTGTGCCGCGGCCTCTCCCAAACGCAATGCAGTTCCAGAGGGCGCATCTACTTTATGGCGATGATGCATTTCGACCACCTCGACATCATAACCATCATTCAATACTTTGGCAGCCTGCTCGACCAAATTAATGAGCAAAGTCACGCCCACACTCATATTCGGCGCAAATACAATGGCGATATTTTTGGAAGCTGCTTCTATTTTGGCTTTTTGCTCAACTGTGAAACCAGTGGTACCAATCACATACTTCACACCGGCTTTTATACAAGCTTCAAGATAATTCAAACTCGCTTCTGGCCGCGTAAAATCAATCAACACATCTGCCCCTTTAAGTGCAGCATTAATGTCGCTCGTAATTTTAACGCCTGTATTTTTCCCGAATTGTTCGCCCGCGTCATGGCCTATTTGCGGGCTTTCTGGACGATCTAAGGCGGAATGCAATTGCAATTCACCATCTGCAAACACGCCCTCTAACAAGGCATGCCCCATTCGGCCTGTGGCACCTGCAATAACAATTTTAATTTTCATGTTTCGTCTTTAACTTTTAATATCAAAAGCCAATCTTCTCCAGCATCCGATCAAAAAAACTGGGTTCAGCTTCTGCAGGCAATGGTGCTGGATCAGAATTTTTTGTCTTAGTTTTATTATCTGCCGCAGCTGGTGTAGCATCCTTAGGCGCATCGGTTGCTTCAATATTACGACTATCTAAATCCTTATCCAGTCTAAAACTAAACGGTTCGTCTTGTTTTGCTGCTGGCCGGTTGGGTGCCGGCGGTACAACTCGTTCTGGAACCGCTGGTGCTGGCACAGCCTCAGGCACTTCAACTACTGGTGGTGCCGCTTTTAACGGCTCAACATCTACTGCCTGCTCTTTTTCTGGCTCCTTCTTGGTTGGCGCTACCGCTGGCAAATCGCCTGCAGGTGTGGCTCCAATCGGCACGGCTAACACGGAAGGCACATCTTGCGCAGGCTCAGCGAAATCAGCTGCTGGAGCCATTGGAACAATCTCCTTCGGCGCGACTATTGGAGAAACCTCCATTGCGGCAGGTTTTTTGTCGTCTTTCTCCCAGAATTTTAATTTATCTAGGAATCCCTTTTCTTTAGGTTTTGGCTCTATCGATTTTGGCAGCATAACTGTACCCGCCTCAGCGCCAGCTTCCGCACCAGCAGTGCCTTGTGGCACCACATCGCCACGCACCTTGCTAAGAAAATCTTTATCAAACTCTAAAATCACGCGTCGTTGTTCAACAATTTTTCCCTGCTGGCGCATCTGATAAAAATAATCCCAACGATCCTTGTGAAAACTATCGACAATTAATGGCGTGCCCATAATAAAGCGCACTTGCGATTTGGTCATGCCTGGTTTTAATTGCAGCAGCATTTTCGATGTCACCACATTACCTTGCTGAATATCCATCTTATAAGGCTTAACAATAGCAGGTACACTAGCACCACAGCCTGTAAGCAAGGCACTACATATTAACAATAACGTAAGCAATAGTTTTAAAAAATAAGACATGATTTTTTTGGGTAAATGACAGATGACCGAATTGACGCTAATATACCACGATGGGTTCAACCCTAAAACCACAAAGTTAACCCTAATCACTATTTTTGGGCATAATTATGATGCATGATCAAAAAGATTTAAAGAACGCTGGCCTCAAAGCCACGCTGCCACGATTAAAAATTTTGGAACTATTTGAGAACAGTACAGAGCGCCATTTATCAGCCGAAGACGTATATAAGGTTTTAATTACCACTGGGGAAGACGTAGGCTTGGCAACGGTTTACCGCGTTCTTACCCAGTTTGAGCAGGCAGGCCTATTATTGCGCCACCACTTTGAAAGCGGCAAGGCTGTATTTGAATTGAATGAAGGCAGCCATCATGACCATATTGTGTGCTTGCAATGTGGTCATGTCGAAGAGTTTTGCGATCAGGAAATTGAGAAGCTACAACACAAAGCCGCCAACGAGCGTGGTTTTAGTATTCACGAGCACTCGCTGTATATTTATGCAGATTGCACCAAAAAACCATGTCCGCATAAGAGTTGACTAGTGTTAGTTTGAATTAAGAAGCCGCAGGCGCATGGCTTTTCGAGAAAAAACTAGCAAATAACTACGTCATTATGAGCTAATACACTCCTGAGTTCTGAAGTTAACTTCCTAACATTTCTTTCGCATGGCTACGCGTGGTTTCAGTAATTTGAATACCGCCCAACATACGCGCAATCTCTTCCACGCGTTCGGTTTTGCTTAAGGCTTTAATATGGCTTAAAGTTGCACCGTTGGCTTGCGTTTTGCTCACTTGCAAATGCTGGGCAGCCTGCGCAGCCACTTGCGGCAAATGTGTGATGACCAGCACTTGGCGCTCTGCGCCTAGTTGTTTAAGCAACTGACCAACCACCTCCGCCACACCGCCGCCAATACCGACATCGACTTCATCAAAAATCATGCACGGCACGCTACCCTGAGACGCTGTTGTAACATGCAACGCCAAGCTGATGCGTGATAACTCGCCACCAGAAGCCACTTTATTCAATGGTCTTGGCTCTATGCCTGCATGACCGGCCACTTGAAACTCAACTTGCTCAAAACCAATTTCCGCAGCCTCACATGGAGTTAAAGCTACTTCAAACTTGCCGCCACTTAAGGATAAGCGCTGCATTTCTGCACTGATTTTTTGGCTTAAAGTTTTAGCTGCTTGCTGACGATTAGCACTTAATTGTTTGGCACTGGCTTGGTATGCAGCAAGAGCTTCTGACTCTTGTTTGGCAAGTGCGCCATCATTGGTAAAGCTTTCCAGCTCTGTCATGCGGACTTGGCAGGTGCTCAACAAATCGGGCAATTCTTCAGGTTTGCTACGATATTTGCGCGAGATATTATGCACCGCTTGAATGCGGCTTTCCACCTCGGTAAGCCGCTCCGGGTCTAGCTCCATGCGTTGCAGATAGCGGTTCAACGCGCGTGCGGCTTCCTCTAGCTGAATCAGTGCGGAATCAACGCCATCAGCCGCCTCTTTAAGTTGCACATCAAAATCGACCAAATTAGTCAGCTTGTTTTGCACTTGCATGAGCATACTTATAGCCGCAGGTTCATTTTCACTCAACATCGCAACACAAGATTCCAATCCGCTTAGCAGGCTTGCGCCATTGGCAAGGCGGTGATGCTCTGCCTGCAAGTCCTGCCATTCTTCTAGAACAAAATTAAGCTGCTGCACTTCGCGTGTTTTATCTCGCAATTCGGCTAGCTCATCATTATAAGCAGCTAAGTTTTTTTCAATCTCCAAGCGCTGATTATGCAGTGAATGCCAAGCTTTATATTGCTTAGCAACCTGATTGACCAATTCGGTACTGCCGGAAAATTCATCTAAAATTTGCCGCTGCGTACTGGTTTTGAGTAAAGAATGATGAGCATTCTGGCTGTAAATATCAACCAGCAATTCTCCTAAGTCTTTAAGCTGACCGATGGTGACCGCAGTGCCATTGATGAAACCACGACTGCGACCATCGGCATAGATAACACGTCTAAGAACAAGTTCCGGAGCTACCTCCAGAGCATTCGTTTCAAGCCAGAGTTTGGCCTGATTATTGATTGAAAAAGTTGCGCTGATATCGGCCTTCTCTGCACTTGCACGAATCACCACACCGTCATTACGCTCGCCCAACGCTAAAGATAATGCATCTATCAGAATAGATTTACCTGCACCCGTTTCACCGGTAAGCGTGGTAAAGCCAGCACTGAATTCCAGATCGAGCGTCTGGACAATGATGAAATCACGGATGGAAAGACTTTGTAACATAATTAAATTAGTAAATTAGAGACTTATAAAAAATCACTGCTTTTGCTAGCAATCAAAACTGACTGTGTTGCCTTCGCCTTGCCGTACAATTTGTACTGTCTTCGGTTTGTCGCCTTACCATTTTTGATTGTTAGCAAAAAATTAGCCCCAGTTGAGTTTGTTGCGCAACATATCAAAATAGCAGTATTCGCTAGGATGAAGCAAAGCAATACCTTTTTCAGCACGTTGCACTGAAATTTTATCGCCCACCTGTAAAGACACCTGAATCTGGCCATCTAAGCTGAGTTGCGCTTCGTCTAACTGAATCAAGGTGACTTCAATTTTACTATCGCTACTTACTGTAATTGGTCTATTCGTTAGAGTATGGGGTGTTATTGGCACTAACGCAATGGCCTCTAAATTTGGATGCAAAATAGGTCCGCCCGCTGAGAGCGCATAGGCGGTAGTGCCTGTAGGTGTACTTAAAATCAAGCCGTCGCCACGTTGCTTGTAGACAAATTTACAATTAATATCAACTTGCAGTTCAATTAAGCGCAAGCCGCTTTTAACTACGACATCGTTTAATGCAAACCCTTGATGCACAAGCTTCCCAGCTCTATGCAGACTTGCAGATAACAGCATACGGTATTCTTTTTGATAGTCGCCAGCCAAAATTCTATCAAGTCCCGCCAGCATATCTTCTGCACGCAAATCAGTCAAAAAACCGAAACGCCCACGGTTAATTCCCACCAGCGGGATTTCGTCATTCATCAGGGTTCTAGCCACACTTAGCATGGTACCGTCGCCGCCCATCACAATGGCCAAATTGACTTGTTTGCCAATATTTTCTAAAGATGCCGTTTTATAACCAGTAAGCTCAGCATATTGGGCAGTATTTTTTTCAATCCACACTTCAATATTTTTAGCGCTTAAATAGCGCGCCAAATTTGCCAAATCTGCTTGCATTTGTTGCAATGCCGATTGATTCATGTATTTGCCAATAATGGCGATAGATGTGAATGCTTGCTTCATGGCGAAATTAAATCACAGATGCCTTTTTGCGCAAAGTAAAAGCGTAACATGTTGATGAGTTTGTGCGTTTACAGTGTAACTATTGTCATAAATCGTGCAAAATAGTCATAACATGGATAAGCGCGCACAAATCTTGCTCAAAACCCTGGTTGAACATTACATCAGTGATGGCCAGCCAATCGGTTCGCGCACTCTGTTGCAGCATTCAGGCCTAGATGTAAGCCCGGCGACGATTCGCAATGTCATGTCTGATTTAGAGCAACTCGGCTTCATCGCCAGCCCGCATACCTCGGCGGGACGTGTGCCCACGCAAAAAGGCTACCGTTTGTTTGTGGATACTTTGTTAACAGTTCAACCGCTAGATGCAAAAGCGATAAACCAGCTTAAAAGCAGTCTAAGCTCACCCAATCAAAATGAGCTAATCAACAGCGCGGCGGATATGCTCTCACAGCTCACGCAATTTGCCGGATTGGTGATGATTCCAAAACGCAAAACTTTAAGTTTCAAGCATTTAGAATTTTTGCCTTTAACTGAAAAAAGAATCCTCGTTATTATTGTCACCAGTGATGGCAATGTGCAAAACCGCATTATATTAAGCGACAAACCTTACTCTGCCAGTGAACTCACGCAGGCCAGCAATTACTTTAATGCCAATTTCTCTGGTCAAACATTTGAGGTAGTGCAACAAAAGTTGCATATTGAACTCAAACAAATGCAGACCGACATGAATAAGCTCATGAGTGCTGCTCTGGAAGCAAATACCAATAAGGCTGATAACGATGGTGTTGTTATCGCGGGTGAGCGTAATTTGCTGAATATTGACGAGCTTTCAACCAATGTCAACAGCTTGCGTAAACTGTTTGATATTTTTGAGCGACGCACTTCGCTCATGCAGTTGCTGGATAACAGCCAACGCGCCGAGGGCATACAGATATTCATTGGCGGAGAAAGCGGGTACTTACCTTTAGATGAATGCAGCTTGGTCACCGCGCCGTATGAGGCAGATGGTCAAGTCGTCGGAACTTTAGGCGTTATAGGGCCAACGCGGATGGCGTACGAACGCGTAATTCCTATTGTGGATATAACGGCAAAACTTTTATCAAATGCATTATCAAATAGTTAAATTAACCCAATAGAAAAAACATGGCTTACTACAACCCAGAACCACCCTACCAACACGGAGACCAGTTAAAAGTAGGTATACTACTTGTCAATTTAGGCACACCGGATACACCTACAGGAAAGGCTTTGAGATCTTATTTGCGACAGTTTTTAAGCGATACTAGAGTTGTAGAAATCCCTCGCACTATCTGGTGGTTTATTTTAAATGGTATCATTTTAGTGATTCGCCCAAAAAAATCAGCTAAAAAATACGCCATGGTTTGGACGCCTGAAGGTTCACCGTTAATAGTTCATGCAAAAAAACAAACGCAGCTTTTACGCGGCTTTTTAACGCAAAAAATCAAATCACCATTTGCGGTTGAGCTAGGCATGAGTTACGGCAACCCGAGTATACAAAGCGCAATCGACAAACTAAAAGCACATCATTGCGACTGCATCTTGGTGTTTCCACTGTATCCTCAATATGCCGCCAGCAGCACAGCATCGGCTATGGACGCGGTTTTCCGCGTATTGCTAAAAATGCGAAACCAACCTGCAATACGCAGCATTCGCAGCTACCACGACCACCCCGCCTACATCACGGCGCTCGCAGAAAGCGTACAAAAGCATTGGCAAATTAACGGTGGGAAACCTTCAAAATTAGTCATGAGCTTTCACGGTGTGCCTAAAGCACATTTAATTGGCGGAGACCCGTACCACTGCCAATGTCATAAAACAAGTCGCTTATTGGCAGAGAAGCTAGGTTTGGACAATGATGAGTATTTAATCGCGTTTCAATCGCGCTTTGGTAAACAAGAATGGCTTAAACCTTACCTTGCAAGTACGTTGGAAAAATTAGGTAAAGCCAAAACAAAACGCATTGACGTCATCTGCCCAGGCTTTTCTAGCGATTGCTTGGAGACGCTGGAAGAAATCGCTATGGAAGGTAGACATATCTTTCAAAATAATGGCGGAGGCGAATATCATTACATCCCGGCACTCAATGAGAATGAGGCCTGGATACACGCAATGACCGAGATTGCGCTCGAAAATCTGCAAGGCTGGGTTTCACCAGAATGGGATACCGCACAGGCAAAAAAAGAAGCAGAAATAACCAAACTTAGAGCGCATGCTTTGGGCGCCAATCAATAAGCGCTATACTCTCACTTTTAGCTCTTAGCTTACATTTATGATAGTAATTACTGGCGGCGCGGGGATGATTGGCAGCATTATTGGTTGGCATCTCAATACAAAACTTTGTCGCGATGATTTAGTCATTGTTGACCATATTACTCACGAAGAGCAATGGCAGAACCTTGCGCACCGCAAATATGCACAATATCTTAACCGAGAACAATTGCTGGATTGGCTTCAAGATTCAAATGGTGAGCCCCGCACCGATATTGAAGCCATTATCCATATGGGTGCCATTAGCACAACAACCGAGCGCGATTTTAATAAGCTTGTTGAAAATAACATTCACTACAGCCAAAACCTATGGAATTGGTGCGCGGCCAATAAAGTGCCGTTTCTATACGCCAGCTCAGCCGCCACTTATGGCGATGGCAGTGCTGGCTACGATGATGCTAATATAGATAATTTACGCCCCTTAAACGGCTACGGATATTCTAAACATTTTTTCGATCAATGGGCGTTGCGCCAAGTGCCTGAGAATACGCCATTGAGCTGGGCGGGCTTTAAGTTTTTTAATGTGTACGGCCCAAACGAGTACCACAAGGAACGGATGGCCAGTGTAGCGTTTCATACGTTTAATCAATTTAAACAGACTGGAACCATGCGGCTGTTTAAGGGCACTAAAGATGGTGTGGCAGATGGCATGCAAAAGCGTGATTTTGTCTATGTAAAAGACGCTGCCAATGTAGTCGTACACTTTTTAAATGCTGCTTTGAGCAAAAAAACTGCTCCTAATGGCATTTATAATATTGGCACAGGCAAGGCATGTAGCTTTAAAGACTTAGCAACAAGTGTGATGGTTAGTCTGAACAAAACACCGCATATTACTTACATTGATATGCCACATGATTTACAAGGTAAATACCAGTATTTTACCGAGGCCAATATGACCAAACTACGTGCCGCTGGCTACACTACGGCGTTCACCAGCTTGGAGGACGGGGTTAAAGATTATGTACAAAACTACTTAATACAAGCGGACCCTTACTGTTAAGGGAATAAAAATGAAATATGTAAATTATTTAATAGGTGAACGCGCAGCTCATATGGCGATGTTTAATGCACTTGAGCCGCTGTTTCCATTAATCAGTGATGTCGGCATTACCATGCAAAATTGCATTAAAAACGGCGGCAAAATCTTAATTATGGGCAATGGAGGTAGCGCAGCGGATAGCCAACATATCGCAGCTGAAATTGTCGGGCGTTTTAAAAAAGAGCGTAAAGGCATGCCTGCAATTGCACTTACAACAGACACCTCCATCCTCACTTCCGTCGGAAACGATTATGGTTACGATTACATTTTTGCGAGGCAAATCGAGGCGCTTTGCAGACCAGAAGATTTAGTCATCGGCATCACCACCAGCGGCAATAGCGCCAACGTAGTGCGTGCTATTGAAGCAGCTAAAAATATAGGCGCAACAACGGTAGGCTTGACTGGTGGAAGCGGCGGCAAACTATTGAATTTATGTGATTTTAATTTAATTATGCCATCAAGTGTCACTGCTAGAATCCAGGAAGCGCATATTTTCGTGGGCCACTCTCTGTGCGAAATTTTAGAGTCAGATTAATTATCTAATGCAACAAAAACTTCTAGACACCGTTAAGCAATTTGGCAACACGAATCAACATGCACTTGTTATTGGCGATGTCATGCTGGACCGCTATTTAATTGGTTCTGTAGGTCGCATTTCGCCTGAAGCGCCGGTTCCAATTGTGTTGCTAAACGAGCAAAATGAACGTGCAGGTGGCGCAGCCAATGTAGCCGCAAACTTAGCTTTATTAGGCATAAAAACCCACATTGTAGGCTGCGTAGGCAATGATAGTGAGGCTAAAACCCTGCTTAGTTTACTTGATAAAATAAATGTTGATGCAAATGGAGTTTGTACTTCAATCAACCGCCCCACCATCGCCAAAACCCGTGTATTAAGCGGACATCAGCAAATGCTGCGGCTAGATCAGGAAAGTAGCGCATTGTTTAATCAAACAGAAAATGCGCAATTACTCAACGCAATTCAAACCCAGCTCGCCTTAAAACCTGCGATTGTAATTTTGTCGGATTACGCGAAAGGCTTATTAAGCGAAAAGGTCAGCCAACAAATCATAGCACAATGCAAAGCCGACAACATCAAAGTTTTAGTCGATCCAAAAGGGCGTGATTACAGCAAATACGAGGGTGCCACAGCACTTACACCCAACAAAAAAGAAACCGCTGAAGCTTGCAACACTACAACTAACGATGCTGATTTAATCAAAAAAGCCAGTGTACTGAAAAACTGCTTAAACCTGCAGTTTTTGGCAGTAACGCGCGGTGAAGAAGGTATAACACTGATAGATGAAAACACGCATCACTTGCCAGCAATTGCCAAGCAAGTGTTTGACGTTTCTGGCGCAGGTGATACCGTTATCGCCACGCTGGCTGCAGGCTTGATGAGTAATCTCACCCCGTTAGAAGCATTGCAATTAGCCAATATCGCAGCGGCAGTTGTAGTAGGCAAAGTAGGTACTGTACCTATTTCACAGCACGATTTATTAGAGGCGTTAACCAACCAACAAAGCAACGAGCAAGCAAACAAAATATTCAACTTAGCACAGCTAACAGCCAAAGTGGATACATGGAAAAAAAACAAACAAAAAATCGTATTTACCAATGGTTGCTTTGATTTACTGCATGCTGGCCATGTAACCTATTTAGAAGCTGCAAAAAAACGCGGCGATAAACTTATTTTGGGACTGAATACCGATCGCTCCGTAAGCGCAATTAAAGGTCCAACACGGCCTGTCGTGCATGAAAACGACCGTGCTCGCGTGCTTGCAGCATTAGAAAGCGTAGATGCAGTTATTTTATTTGATGAAGAAACGCCATTGAATTTAATTAACGCAATTAAGCCCAATATAATCGCTAAAGGCAGCGATTACAGCGCAGATCAAGTGGTTGGCGGCAAAGAAGTACAAAGCTGGGGAGGAGAAATCGCGTTGATCGACTTGGTTGAAGGACGCAGTACCAGCAACATCATTAAAAAAATGAATGCTTAAATCACGCGCTCATGACTGAGAAAATTCTCGTGCTAGGCCCAGCTTGGGTGGGAGACATGGTCCTGGCGCAAAGCTTATTCAAAACACTAAAAATCAAGAAACCCAATTGCACTATTGATGTCGCCGCTCCCTCATGGACTTTGCCACTGCTAGAACGCATGCCAGAAGTGAATGAAGCTATTGCGCTTCCATTTAAGCACGGCGAATTGGCGTTTTTTGAGCGCATAAAATTCGGCAGAAGTCTTAAAAATAAAGGCTATACGCAAGCCATTATTCTCACCAATTCGCTCAAGTCTGCGCTGCTACCTTGGGCGGCGGGCATTCCTAAGCGCACTAGTTTTTTAGGCGAAATGCGATATGGCTTAATTAATGACATTCTGCCTCTGGATAAAAATAAACTTGTTAAAACAGTAGAGCGTTTTGTAGCGTTAGGGCTAGAGCGAGACGAATCGTTACCAAAAAACTTGCCTAAACCGCAATTAAATACAAGCTATGAGACCGCATGGGTATTGGCTTCCAGACTAGGCATTCAAGCATATGAGAACAGGATTTTAGGCCTGTGCCCAGGCGCGGAATATGGCAAAGCGAAACGTTGGCCAGCAGAATATTATGCTGAAGTGGCGCGTGAAGCGCTAATGAAGGGTTGGCAGGTTTGGCTGTTTGGCTCAGATAAAGACATTGCAGTGACCATATCCATAAATCAATTAACACAGAATAAGTGCTTAGATTTGGGTGGAAAGACCAAACTTGGTGAAGCGATCGATTTGATGTCGCTGTGTGACACGATCATCAGTAACGATTCCGGCCTGATGCACATTGCCGCTGCCCTGAATAAAAAATTGGTCGCGATTTATGGTTCCAGTGACCCTCAGCATACACCACCAATGAACGAACAGGCGGTTGTTGAATACCTTGGATTAGACTGCAGCCCATGCTTTAAACGGGAATGTCCATTAACGGGGGATGCACATTTGCGCTGTTTAAAGGAAATAAAACCCGAACAGATAGTGAAAATATTGTTTTCTTAAATATTATAGTACTGGCGATACCAAGCCACAAACTTCTCTACGCCTAACTTTAAAGGCGTGTTCGGCTTAAACCCGACCCACGCTTCTAATGCGCTAGTATCCGCATAGGTGGCTTTTACATCACCCGCTTGCATAGGCAAAAATTCTTTTTGTGCTTTTTTGCCAATTGTATGTTCTAACAAACCAATAAAATCCATGAGTTGCTCAGGTTGATTGTTGCCAATATTAAATAGCCTGTAAGGCGCAACAGTATTGACATGCAAGCTAGGTGTGGCTGGCTTGTCTAAGACGCGAATCACGCCTTCGACAATATCATCAATGTAAGTAAAATCGCGCAGCATATCGCCATGATTAAATACTCTAATAGGCTTGTCATTGAGAATTGCATCAGCAAACAAGAAAGGTGCCATATCTGGCCGGCCCCATGGACCATACACTGTGAAGAAACGCAAACCCGTCGTTGGAATACCGAATAAATGACTATAAGTATGCGCCATCAGTTCGTTGGCTTTTTTAGTAGCCGCATACAAACTTACAGGGTGGTCGACGTTATCGCTCTCAGAAAATGGTAATTTGGTATTACCCCCATATACGCTAGATGAGCTGGCAAACACTAAATGCTGTGGCTGGTTAGCTCTGCAAGCCTCCAAAACATTGGTAAATGCGACAATATTACTGTTAATGTACGCATGTGGATTTTGTAGCGAATAGCGCACGCCCGCTTGTGCAGCAAGATGAATGACCTTATCAAACTTTTCATTCTTGAAGAGTTTTTCTGTTGCTGATTGCTCAGCCAATTCGAGCTTAACAAATTTAAAATTTTTAGCTTTGGGATGAACTTGGATTGTATCTAACCGTGCCTGCTTCAAGCTTACGGCATAATAATCATTGAGGTTATCAACACCCACTACTGTATCGCCACGCTCAAGCAGCCTTAAACAGACTGCATGCCCGATAAACCCTGCAACGCCTGTGAGCAGAACTTTCATAACAACTTACTTTGTCAAACGCCCTATTGAACAGTAATCAATACCTGTATTTTTTAACGTCTGTGGATCGTACATATTTCTGCCATCAAAAATAATATTGGATTTAAGTTTTTGTTTTATTTGAAAAAAATCAGGACTTCTAAATTCCTTCCATTCAGTCACAATCACTAAAGCTTCAGCATTATTTAAAGCTTGGCTAGGCGTTTCAGCAAAATTTAGGCCCTGTACGTTTGTAAATATGCGCTTCGCTTCTTGCATGGCGACAGGATCGTAAGCCGTTACAGTAGCTCCCGCCTGCAGTAAATCATGAATCAATACGCGACTAGTGGCTTCGCGCATATCATCGGTATTCGGCTTAAATGCCAAACCCCACACTGCAAAATGTTTGCCGGTTAAATTTTTACCAAAATGCTTTATAATTTTTTTTGTAAGCACATGTTTTTGCATATCATTTGCTGCTTCAACCGCATTTAAAACTTTTAAATCATAGCCGTTATTATTGCCAGTACTAATCAGTGCTTTCACGTCTTTTGGAAAGCATGACCCGCCATAACCGCAACCTGAGTAAAGAAAATCGTAACCAATGCGCGGGTCTGAGCCTATGCCCTTACGCACCGATTCAATATCAGCACCCAAAATCTCTGCCAAATTAGCAAGCTCATTCATAAAACTAATGCGCGTGGCCAGCATGGCATTAGCCGCATATTTAGTAAGTTCAGCCGAACGAACATCCATTACCACTAAACGCTCGTGATTGCGTTGAAAAGGTGCATATAAGGCGCGCATCGTCTCTTTGCCCTGCTCATCTTCTACGCCGATTACTATACGATCTGGGCGCATAAAATCTTCTACTGCGGCACCTTCTTTTAAAAACTCCGGGTTTGAGACAACGCTGAATTTAATATTCGTTTTACGTATGGCTAGCTCTTCCATAATGGTCGCTTTTACCTGGTCGGCTGTACCCACTGGCACAGTTGATTTATCCACAATGACTTTATAAGTAGTCATATACTTGCCAATGTTTCTTGCAGCAGCAACCACATATTGCATATCAGCAGAACCATCTTCATCTGGTGGTGTACCTACGGCAATAAATTGCACTTCGCCAAATTCAACAGCCTGTCGGATATCAGTAGTAAATCTCAAACGGCCTGCAGCCACGTTACGGCGTACCATTTCAAGCAAGCCGGGTTCGTGAATAGGGATATCACCGTCATCTAAAATTTTAATTTTTGCCGGATCGACATCCAGACAAAGCACGTCATTACCCACTTCGGCCAAGCAAGTACCGCTCACCAAGCCTACATAACCAGAACCAACAACAGTTATCTTCAACGATTACCTCTTATTTCATCTCTACTTTTGTTTATTTTGAATTGCGCCTGATCAATATCAAGTTTCTTGTATAGACTATGGTGCCAGGAAGTTGTCCAAGAATAATCACTGGGTCTAGTTTATGCAAACCATAAGCTAATACAATCAGGCCGCCAAGCAAACTCAAGTACCAAAAACTTAACGGTATCAGGCTCTGTCCATGCCGTTCACTATGTATCCATTGCACAATAAAGCGCATCATAAATAGGCATTGGCCCGCTATGCCGATGCCTAGCCATACCATATCAGAGGGAGAAGTTCCAGCAATTGAATGCCGTAACGATTCAATTAAATGCCCTAAGAAATAGCCAATCCCATGATCCATTTTAATCTTCTATTATATACGGGATTTTTGCCCGTCGTTGTAACCAAGCCACCCCAAACAAATCGACAATGCCAACCATTAGCCTATCAATCGTTCCATAGTTGGATTTCCCATATTCGCGATTTCGATGTGCTACAGGTACAGAAACGATTTTGCCACCCCGCCGCTTTATGAGAGCAGGTAAGAAGCGATGCATATGATCAAAATACGGCAAATCCAAAAATGCTTCGCGCTTGAACATCTTTAAACCACAACCCGTGTCTGGCGTATCATCCCTGAGCATTTTTGAGCGCACCGTATTGGCGATAACTGACGACATACGCTTAACCCAAGTATCGCGACGACTGGCGCGGCGATTTCCACCCACCAAATCGACACCCTCACTCGCGGCAGCCATCAGTTTCGGAATGTCCGTAGGGTCATTTTGACCATCACCATCAAGCGTCACGACCCAATCATATTGCGCTGCTTTTACGCCAGTTCGAACTGCTGTGCTTTGACCGCAGCTTTGCGCATGGCGCACGACTTTAAGCTGTGTAAACTGTGTTTGCAACGCCTTCAATTGGCGGTAAGTATCATCTGTACTGCCGTCGTCCACGTAAATTATTTCATGTGGAATATGTTTTAGCGCTAAATCTATCTCTCCTATCAAACTTGCAACATTGCCTTCCTCATTGCGAACTGGCACAACGACAGATAATTGATTGATTTGCATGTCGATATTTTATATTGCTTAAGCTAGTAATTGAGAAATATTAAGCAGGCTAACTATTTTATTTTCTGCACAGTAAGCTTGCCAATCGGGCACTTCAGTCCAACCGCTTAAAAAAATAAAATCTAATCCCGCATTGGTAGCTGCCAGATGGTCATATTTGCTATCGCCCAAAAAAATTGCCGGAAACTGTATATTGCCACTAGTTTTTTCTCGCGCCAGTACTTCTTCTTTTTTATCCGGGCCTCCAAAAATTCCCGCCTCGAACAAAGGGGCCAAATGTCGTCTAATAAAAATTCTTCTCAGCTCTGCCTGATCTCCGCCAGAAAGAAGCATCCACCTTGCCTGCGGAGTAGCCGCCTTCAGTTCATATAAGTCAGGCGCGACTTCGCACTGCATCAGCGTACTATCCAAAATATCTTCAAAAGCCACTAGATAAGGCTGTATAGCAGCTTCAGTCACCGGCTGCTTCACAATTTCTCTCAAATAATAGTCTATCTTCACATTGCGTGGAAAACTACCTAATTTGATGTGATAATCCACAAATGCTTGCGCTTGTGCATCGGAACCACCTAAGCGTTTAGCAACCTCAAAATAAGCATTAATTTTAGTTTGATTGCTATTGAGCACCACACCATCACAATCAAACACAATCGTTTTATATTGTTGAATATCTAGCAAATAAGTTCCAATAAAAAAAGGGCTGCAGTACAGCCCTCAATTATACTTCATACCATTTTAGGCGGCCTTGATGCTGCTCGCTTCTTTTGCTAATTTGGTAATATGGGCCCAGTCCTTCCTTGCAACCGCATCAGCTGGCGTGAGCCATGTACCGCCGCAAACCACCACATTCGGTAAGGCTAAGAATTGTGGGGCGCTTTCTATTGTTACTCCACCGGTTGGGCAAAATTTTACATCGCCAAACGGCCCTGCAAAGCCTTTTAACAAGTTAATACCACCCACAGCTACTGCTGGAAAGAGTTTTAAGAAATAGTAATCATCAGCATTGGCGGTCATAATCTCAGAGCCAGTCGAAACCCCTGGCAATAGCGGCAGGCCGATTTTACGTGCAAACTGGCCTAGCTCAGTGGTGTAACCCGGGCTCACTGCAAACTTACAACCTACATCTTTAGAGGCCTGTGCATCTTTTAAATTCCGCACCGTTCCTGAACCCATAATCGCATCCGGCACATGTTTTGCAATTTGCTCCATGGCCTGAAAAGCGCATGACGAACGCAATGTCACTTCAAGTACTTTGATGCCGCCTTCAAGCAATGCTTCTGCCATCGGAACTGCGTCTTCTACTTTATTAATAACGATGACTGGAATTACCGGGCCATGATTGGCCAAATCTAATGTACTCATATTTCTCTCTAACAATTATATTGATTATATTTATTTGAATAAGGTAAGCTGGTTAGAGCCAAGTAACCGCACCTTCCTCGGCCGACAGTACATTCCTTCTCATCCCACCAAACAACTCCCGACCGAAGCCATGTGCATTATGATGACGTTTGATATCCGAAAGCTCTTCAACCTCTCGCTCAGCCCATACATCTTCATCCACCAGCACGTTGACCATACCAACCGTTGCATTTAAACGGATAATATCTCCAGTTCGCACTTTGGCTAAGGCTCCACCTGCGGATGCTTCTGGTGTTAAGTGAATTGCCGCTGGAATCTTACCTGAGGCCCCGCTCATGCGGCCATCAGTCACTATAGCAACTCGAAACCCTTTGTTTTGCAACACAGCCAGAGGAGGTGTTAGTTTATGCAGTTCTGGCATCCCATTAGCCTTAGGGCCTTGAAAGCGTACCACAGCCACAAAATCGCGCTCTAGCTCACCACGATCGAATGCCGCCAATAATTCCTCTTGTGCATCAAACACAATTGCAGGCGCCTCGATGATATGGCGATCCTCTGGCACAGCAGAAATTTTAATCACGCTACGGCCTAAATTGCCTTTAAGTAAACGTAAACCTCCAGACTCGCTGAATGGGAATGCTGCAGTTCGTATGATTGTTTCATCACTACTTTCTTTTGGTAAGTCTTTCCAGACCAACTTGCCGTCTTCTTTGACAGGTAATTTAGCATAATCACGCAAACCACCATAAGACACGGTGAACACCTCTGGATCCATATAGCCTGCGTCAATCAGTTCACGAATTACGAAAGCCGGACCTCCCGCTGATTGGAACTCATTCACATCCGCTTTGCCATTTGGATATACACTGGCCAGCAAAGGCGTGGTTCTAGCAAGGTGATAGAAGTCTGTCCAGTCGATGATAATGCCGGCCGCACGTGCTATGGCAACCCAGTGAATGAGATGGTTAGTAGAACCACCTGTAGCCAACAAAGCCACCATTGCATTCACAATCACATGCTCGTCAACCAGTTTCCCTATGGGAGTATAATGTTCCAACTTGGTGTTCTTTAGCACCATCTTAACCGCTTCTCGGGTCAGCAATTCACGCAAACCTTCATGTGGATGCACAAATGCCGCACCTGGCACATGTAAGCCCATGGCTTCCATCAGCATCTGGTTACTATTGGCGGTACCATAAAAAGTACAAGTGCCTGCACCGTGATAAGCCGCTGACTCTGAAGCTAATAGTTCTTCTCGTCCAACTAGTCCTTGTGCATACTTTTCGCGCACTTTAGATTTTGTGGTGTTATCTATACCTGTACTCATGGGTCCGGCGGGTACAAACACACAAGGCAAATGCCCAAACTGTAACGCACCAATTAAAAGACCTGGCACGATTTTATCGCAGACACCCAAGAGAAGCGCAGCATCGAACACATCATGTGAAAGGGCTATTGCCGTGCTCATCGCAATCGTGTCTCGGCTAAATAATGACAACTCCATGCCAGGCTCACCCTGCGTAATGCCGTCACACATTGCAGGCACACCGCCGGCCACTTGCACAGTAGCACCATGCTTGTGTGCTTCATCTCGGATAATATCGGGATAATTCGCATACGGTTGATGTGCTGAGAGCATCTCATTGTAGGCCGTCACAATACCTATATTAGGGGCTTTTTCCACTACCACTCGCAATTTATCATTAGAAGGCATGGCAGCAAAAGCATGTGCCACATTGGCACAACCTAAACGATCAGCTCCTCTTTGCCGATTTGCAATTTCATCTAATCGTTGCAAATAAGCTGTACGAGTTGGTCGACTTACTTCAATAATACGTTCAGTCACTTCTATATGGGATTGCTTCATATCGCTACTTAATCTTGTATAATTGACTCGATTATGCATAATGCAGAAGCAATCGTCAATTCTTAGTTGACTAATAACCCGGCAACATCAAGAAAATTTCAGTACAATCAACTCTAAGCACGAGCGTTACTGAAAATAGACTTCATATGAAAATCAGCGGTTTTACATTTATTCGTAATGGCACCATTCTTGGCTACCCCTTTGTGGAAAGTATATGTTCCGCATTGCCTTTGTGTGATGAATTTATTGTTGCCGTTGGCGATAGCGATGATGACACCCTTGCGCGCATACAAGGTATTGATTCAGATAAAATCATCATTATCCAAACACATTGGAACGAGAAAATGCAGGACCGTGGATTTGTGTACGCACAGCAAAAAATGATTGCGCAATACAATTGCACTGGCGACTGGGCATTTTATCTGGAAGGTGATGAAATATTACACGAGGATGATTTGCCTACAATTCGTGCTGCGATGGAAAATAACCTCAACAATTTAAACATAGAAGCACTTGTGTTTGATTATTATCACTTTTTTGGCAGTCCTGAATGGCTTGCCGTAAGCCCCGCTTGGTATAGGCGAGAATGTCGAATTATCCGTAATAGCATACGAAGCTGGGCGCCTGATGGCCTATATTGGGTGGTGATGGATAAAAATAAAAAAGGTCGCTACCCAAAGGCTGCCTTAGTGAATGCACCTATTTATCATTACGGCAACGCACGAAGCATCAACACAATGCGAGAAAAAAATCAACGCATTGGTCGTTATTGGGGCAAAAACCACCCACTATTTGATGGCTATCAAATTGACCCAAAAACTCTCATACCATTTACTGGTAGTCATCCTGGCATAGTGACTCGCTGGCTTTCCAATGAAGCAGAAAAAAGTTTCACGCCAAACCCGAGTCATAAACTCACAAAACGTGAAATTAAGCACCGATGGATGATGAAATTAGAACGCTTATTTAATTTTAGATTTACTACTAGCAAACATCATAAAGTTATCAAATAATCTTTCACTACAACTATGAAAAACCAATTTTTTACCTTTACGGACACGGCAACCCTATGGCTGATTGTTTTTTGCTGTCTAAGTATTGCCTTACCTACTGCTTTTATGAGTATATCCACAATCTTGTTAATGATTTTCTGGATACTCTCAGGCAATTTCAAAGCCAAACTGGAGCGCATCTTTGGCAGCCCCGCCGCGATGGCTGCCATTGCTCTATTTATCATGTACGCTATAGGAACGATTTATTCAAGTGCAAGCTGGGATTATAGCCTCAAATTTTTATTAAAATACCAAAAACTACTTTTTATCCCACTCATCATTAGCGTCATGACTTCTGAAAAATATAGGGTCTATGCGATAAATTCTTTTTTAATTGGCATGATGTCAGTACTCATCATTTCTTACTTAATGTGGTTAGGTGTAATTCCGCATCGCGTTGATCTTTCACAAGGTTATTTTGTGTTTAAGGGTCGAATTGCGCACAACATCTTCATGTCTTTTGCTTTGTACCTAATGATGCATAGGGCAATAAAAAATACTGGTTTGCATCGCTATGCATGGATAGTTTTTAGCATATTAGCCGCTCTCAATATCATATTTTTAGTGAATGGTAGAACAGGTCAAATTACCATGTTGGTCTTAATTTTCTGGTTTATCTATGAGGTGTGGGGAATTAAAAAAATCACCTATTTAGTTGTTTTAAGTCTTTTAAGTATCGCCTTGTTGCAAACGTTGCATGAACTGCCTCACTCAAGATTAACTGATATTCAGCAAGAATCGGCTGGCGGCACTAGCACCTCTGTAGGGCAGCGCCTTGAAATGTACAAAAATACACTAACTCTGATTAAAAAACATCCAGTATTTGGTGGCGGGACTGGCAGCCTAGAAAATGAATACCGAATAATTGCAGAGCAAGAAAATTCATCGTTAATACGAGTCCCTAATTCCCACAACCAGTTTTTACTAACCACTCAGGAACTAGGAATTTTTGGCTTAGCTCTATTATTAGCCATGTGGGCACTCCACTGGAAGGCTTCTTACAAAACCTCAGAACCCCAGTATGGTTTTGCTCTACGAGGATTGGTATTAACAATAGTAGTCGGCTCTTTATTTAACTCACTCCTATTAGATGCTGGGGAAGGTAAATTTTATTGTGTCCTCGCCGGAGTGCTTTTAAGCTCATATACTTATAAAAAAACTAACTCTTAGGCATCAAACAATGAGCATAAATACTTTCTTAACAACACAACCCAAGATTTCAGCTCATCCAAGCAAAATAAAAACTGAAAATCCCCTATTTTCGATATTAATTCCAAGCTGGAACAATCTTAGTTTTTTAAAAACATGTACTGATAGCTTACGTAAAAACTCACGTTATCAGCATCAAATCATTCTCCATCTTAACGAAGGAAGCGATGGTTCAAAAGAATGGGCTGAGCAAGAGGGTTTAGCTTATACTTGGTCGGAAGAGAATATTGGGATATGTTATGCGATGAATTTATCGCGAACCCTAGCAACTTGCGACTATTTGGTATATTTCAATGATGATATGTATGCCTGCCCAGATTGGGACTATTGGCTGTACGAAGAAGTAAAATTAAAAACATCCCCTTTCTTTTTTATTTCATCTACTGCGATAGAGCCACGTGACATTGGCAATCAATGTGCAATTGCACCTTATGATTTTGGTAACCATCCAGATAATTTCAATGAAACCGCGCTCTTAGCAAACTATGAAACGCCAGTAAAGAGCGATTGGAGTGGTGCGACATGGCCTCCCTGCATAGTACCAACCATACTTTGGGATTTTGTTGGGGGCTACAGTACAGAGTTCTCACCTGGTATGTACTCTGATCCTGATTTTTCAATGAAACTATGGCATGCAGGGGTTAGACATTTCAAAGGTATAGGGAAAAGCCGTGTCTACCACTTTATGTCGAAATCCACAGACAAACTTAAAAAAAAGAGAAACAATGGCAGGAAAACTTTCTTGGATAAATGGGGAATTAGCTCTAATTTGTTTACTCGATTTTATTTAAGGAGAGGTGAATTGTGGAGTGGCAATTTAACAGATCCAAGAAAAGACTTAAAATTCCGGTTTAAAAAAATTCTCAACAACATCAAACGCAGACTCGGTTAAGTATAAGACCTAATGCGATCTATCACCCTAAGAAAGAAAGCCTTTCTTTTCTTAGTGCGTTTGCCTGGAACATGAAAGCCCCTTATAGAGAAATCCATTTTTATGTCGTGGGCGGCAAACAAAGGAACAACTATTTCACCAACCCACTTTCCAGCAATCACCCCCGTAGGCTCATAGGGGAAAACCTCTTTCTCCCAGCCTGAAAATAAATCTCTATTCACGCAACATACCTTTTCTTTCATCCTTCGTGAGCGTGAGCCTCCGTATGATTCCAACTGCCAGGGGGTTTCATGCTTGCGGATTTGTGCTCGCAAAATTGACGTGCGCCATAAACCAGCCTGCAAAGATAGTCTCCATTTTGCCTTTTTATCCACCTCCCAGATTAAAGGTGATGCCGTAGGATGCCAAGGGCCAGCATCAGCAGATTCTGAAAGGCGAATCACGTCTGCCTTTCCCTGTCGCATTAATTCCAATAGATCCTTTATTACATCTTCCCTTACCGGAGACTCAAGAAAGTAATCCTCCTGTAAATATAAGATATAAGGAGTATTGATGCTATCTAAAGCTCTCTCTAAACACTCACTCCAACCTAATCTTTTTGGCTCCCCTAAAGAAACCCTGGTGCAAGCAATATTTAATCCACTAAAACTATAATCTTTAGTTTCTGTATTTAAGACAATCGGGTAAGGGCAATCTGGCCAATAACGATAAAAAAGAGTAAAGAAAGGATTCCAACAATCTTCAAAATTATCGGAAGTGTTTACAAAAATAGTAAGGTCAGTGCTGTTTAGATCATTATTCAACAAGATTAATTTCCATCTCTTAACAATCCAAAATAAAACAATATAGCCAATTCTGGACAGCTATATTATAGTATATCGCCCTACAAACACTTCAATTAGAGTTAAACAAAAAAACGTAATGCCTTTAACCATCAGCCAAAAAATTCTTGCCATTCAGTTTCAATACTTAGGCGACGCAGTCTTTATTACCCCAGCGCTATTTGCTATCAAAACTCAATTTCCACAGGCTGAGCTTCATGTTTTAGTAGCAAAAGAAGTTGCACCACTATTTGAAAATATACCTTGGATAAAAAAAGTTTGGGGTATGCCGCGCTCAAGAGGCAAGTTTAAGCTTGATGAGACTTGGCCTTTTATTAAAGCCTTGAGAAAAGAAAAGTTTGAGCGCTCTGTCGCCTTTGGCTGCAATGACCGCGCTGCATTGACTAGTCTATTAGTTGGAGCAAAAATTCGGCTTGGTCCTAGCGACTCTAACTTAAAGCTTTTACCAAAAATTGCTTTTACAGATAACATTGACAATAAATTACTGCCTAAGCCATACGTAGCGATGTATCTAAAGCTATTATCTTTAGGGTGGAACATACCTATTCCATCATCACCTCAACTTAAAATTATTTCTGATGCTAGCCTCGCCAAAACGGCTAAAACTTTATTGCCCCCACACTCCATACTTTGTCACTTAGGGACATCTCAGATAAAAAAAGAGTGGCCAGTTAATAGGTGGAAGGAGCTTTACGAATTAGCGACTAAAGAAGGATATAAGCTCATTTTCTCAGCTGGGCCAAGTAAAAGAGAACAAGCGCTCATCGTTGATCTAAAAAGGCAAGATCCTTCTATTACTGTCTTGCCGCCTGTGAATGATCTTAGTCTATTTTTGAGCATACTAAATCAAGCTGAGGTTGTCATCGCAGGAGATACAGGACCATTACAATTTGCGGCAGGCTTGGGAGTTAAGATTATCGGCCTATTGGGGGTAGAGAACTCTATTTTACAAACAGCGCCCAATTACCAAAAAAATCAATTAGTGCAGGCAAAAACATGTTCATGTGTTGGCGAACTTGCGAATCACCAAACTTGCCAAAACCAAAATTCATGTATGAACACAATTTTACCATCTGACGTTTTAAGCTTACTTTTAACTATCACCCCTCCCACTTTTTCAAAACAAATAACTTGAGAAGCATTAAAATGCCTCTAGCGCATATAACACTATATAATCACCAGCAAGCATTGCACAAATTAAAGACAAAAATTGCGTATTCTTATTGTTAAAATTTCATCGATGGGAGATGTTATACACAATCTTCCTATCATTGATGATATTCGAACACATTTCCCAGACGCTGAAATAGATTGGGTGGTAGAAGAGAACTTCATTGAGATTGTGAAACTTCATCCCATGGTGAATCATGCCATTCCCATTGCCTTTCGACGTTGGCGACGTAACTTGTTTTCTCGAAAAACTTACCAAGAAATAATCTGCTCTTTAAAAAATCTTAGAGAAAAAAAGTACGACTATATTATAGATACACAAGGCCTAATCAAAAGTGCGCTTATTTGCCTTTGTACTCATGGTGTTAGAATAGGCCGCGACTGGCAATCAAATCGGGAGGCCTTTGCTTCGTTATTTTACCAACGTCGCTTTCACGTTGAGTTTAACCAACATGCGGTAAATCGAGGTCGCCAGCTAACGGCTATGGCATTAGGTTATCCAGTGCCAAATACACCACCTAAATATGGCTTGCCCACCGAAAATATGGCCTCTAATATTGAAGCAGGCCTTGGCTTACCAAAAAAATACGTAATGTGTTTGCATGCCACTAGTCGCAATTCAAAACTTTGGCCTATTCAAAACTGGATCCAGTTGGGTAAAGCGCTTGAAAAAAAAGGCTTTATATTGGTCTTACCGAGGGCTAACAATATTGAGCTAGAACGGGCAAAAACAATTGCAAAAAGCGTTTCTAACAGCATTATCCTTCCAAAACTAGGCTTGATTAAATTAGCTGAAATTACTGCTGGATCAAAAGCCGCCATAGGGGTGGATACTGGCCTGATTCATTTATCTGTGGCTCTTAAAATTCCGTCAATTGCTATTTACATAGACTCAGACCCAAACCTTAATGGCGCTTATGCTGCTGAAAACTCGGTTGCCATAAATATTGGGGGGAGATCCCTTAGTCCAAGCGTAGATGACGTGTTACATGCTTTTTCAGAATTTAACATCTCAGTTTAAATATTTTACTTATTTGTTCTAAAAATATCTAAACTGGCGATACTTTTACGGGTATCTTAGCTCAAACCAAACATCGTAATGCCTAAACTAAAACTACTTCACTCTGCATTAAAGTCTTTTGCCAAATTACCGCTACCTATCATTCAAAAGCTGGGAGTCGTATTTGGATGGGCAATCTATGTGTGCTCTAAAAAAACAGCTGTTCGCATACAACACAATTTACGTCAAAGTCTGATTTGCCAGAACGAGCAAGAGTTGAAACAAATGGTTCGAAAAAACATAGCTGAATCAGGCAAAGCATTACTGGAAACCCTTGCCATTTGGTTCGGTAATCATCGATCTGTACTGGCCTTAGTAAAAAAATGTGAAGGATGGCAACATGTCGATATCGCGCTAAATCAAGGTCGAGGCATCATTTTTCTTACCCCTCATCTGGGTTGTTTTGAAATTACCTCACTTTATTATGGCGCGCACTTTCCAATGACTGTGCTTTACCGCCCACCTCGCCAAGCTTGGTTATTACCTTTAATAAATAGCGGAAGGCAACGCGGGAAAATCACACTTGCACCTGCTAATAGCCTTGGCGTAAAGCAATTATTGCAAGCGCTCAAACGAGGTGAAGCAATTGGCATGTTGCCTGACCAAGCCCCATTTGAAGGCGAGGGCGAATGGGCGTCATTTTTTGGCCGACCTGCTTACACTATGACGCTTGCCTCTAAACTAGCAAAAAAAACGGGGGCGCAAGTATTGATGGCTTTTGGCGAGCGCTTAAACAGTGGTCGTGGCTACCATATTCATATCCAGCCTATAGCCGAAAGCGGCATCAACACGCCAGCCTTACTCAACAAAGAAATTGAACGCATTATCCGGCAATGCCCATCGCAATATTTATGGAGCTATGATCGCTACAAAGTCCGCCACCAAGAGGCTCCTCCGGATTACCTCACCGATTAAAAGCACGCTCATTAGTAAGCATTGATATAAATTATATTGTTCACTTTATAGCTTGAGAATTAAAAAATAACCCCCATTACTTTTGATAGGATTAAAATAATTTACGTAAAAAACAACTTATATTTAAGAATTAAGGATGCTTTATGACTAAAAATAAACAGGACGTCAAAATTGAAGATGTTGGCGAAACCATCCCAACAGAACCAGCCAGCACACAAGAAAGCATTTCGGAATTAGAAGCGCAACTCGCTGAAGCGAAAGCCGCAGTTTTATACGCAAAAGCAGAAAGCGAGAATATCCGTCGTCGCGCGATGGATGATATCGACAAAGCACGTAAATTCGCCCTAGAGAAATTTAGTGGTGAATTATTGGCGGTTAAAGATAGCCTAGACGCTGCGTTAAACGTAGGTAATGCTGATGTGGAAAGCTATAAGAATGGCGTCGAACTCACCGCCAAACAACTTGGCTCAGTGTTTGAAAAATTCAATATCATCGAAGTGAATCCTGTAGGCGAAAAGTTTGATCCGAACAAGCATCAAGCCATCAGTATGCTGGAAAACAGCGGTGAACCAAATACAGTTACCAGCGTTTTACAAAAAGGCTATACGCTAAATGACCGTGTGTTAAGGCCTGCGCTAGTTACTGTTGCAAAATAATTGCCATAAAAATTTTAAGGCTATTGAGCTTCTAACTATTGAAATGGTAAAAACCTACCCCACATAAGATTCAGGTTGATTTATAACTTTAAGAATTTAAAAGGAATAGAACATGGGCAAAATTATTGGTATTGACTTAGGTACTACGAACTCTTGCGTTGCTGTAATGGAAGGTGGTAAACCACGCGTGATTGAAAACGCGGAAGGCACACGTACTACACCCTCTATTATCGCGTACCAAGAGGATGGCGAAATTTTAGCTGGCGCACCAGCTAAGCGTCAAGCTGTTACAAATCCAAAAAACACACTATTTGCAGTGAAGCGCTTGATTGGGCGTCGTTTTGAAGAAAAAGAAGTCCAAAAAGACATCAAGCTGATGCCTTATACCATTGCCAAAGCCGATAACGGCGATGCTTGGGTAGAAGTGCGCGGCGTGAAAATGGCACCTCCACAAATCTCAGCTGAAGTATTACGAAAAATGAAAAAAACCGCCGAAGATTACTTGGGCGAAGAAGTGACAGAAGCAGTGATTACAGTACCGGCTTACTTTAATGATTCACAGCGCCAAGCTACTAAAGACGCAGGCCGTATCGCGGGCTTAGACGTAAAACGTATCATTAACGAGCCAACCGCAGCAGCGCTGGCATTTGGTTTAGACAAACAAGAAGGTGACCGCAAAATTGCCGTGTACGACTTAGGCGGCGGTACTTTTGACGTTTCGATTATTGAAATTTCTAGCATAGATGGCGAACATCAATTTGAAGTATTAAGCACCAACGGTGATACATTCCTTGGTGGAGAAGACTTTGATAACCGTATCATCGACTTTTTAGCAGACGAATTCAAGAAAGAAAATGGTTTGGATCTACGTAATGACTTACTGGCTAAACAACGCTTAAAAGAAGCAGCTGAAAAAGCGAAAATTGAGCTTTCTGGCGCAACACAAACTGAGGTGAATTTACCGTACATCACTGCTGATGCCACAGGACCGAAACACTTGGTAGTAAAAATCACCCGCGCAAAACTAGAAAGTCTAGTAGATGATTTAATCGAACGAACCATCGCACCATGTAAAACCGCAATTAAAGACGCCGGCGTTAAAATCGAAGATATTACCGATGTAATTTTGGTTGGCGGTCAAAGTCGCATGCCAAAAGTGCAAGAGAAAGTAAAAGAAATTTTTGGTAAAGAACCTCGTAAAGACGTGAACCCCGATGAAGCGGTGGCAGTTGGCGCGGCGATTCAAGGCGGTGTATTGCAAGGCGACGTGAAAGACGTGTTGTTGCTTGATGTAACGCCATTGTCACTCGGCATTGAAACGCTAGGTGGTGTAATGACCAAACTCATCAAGAAAAATACCACGATTCCGACCAAAGCCGCTCAAACTTTCTCAACAGCGGAAGACAATCAAAATGCCGTGACGATTCAGGTACTGCAAGGCGAGCGTGAAATGGCAAGCGGCAACAAATCGCTTGGTCAATTCAACCTGAGTGATATTCCACCGGCACCACGTGGTATGCCGCAAATTGAAGTAACGTTTGATATTGATGCTAATGGTATTTTGCATGTATCTGCAAAAGACAAAGCGACTGGCAAAGAGAACAAAATTACCATCAAAGCCAATAGTGGCCTGAGTGAGGATGAAATCAAGCGCATGGAAGAAGATGCAGCTACCCACGCAGATGAAGACAAAAAACTGCGTGAATTAGTGGATGCGCGGAACGCAGCAGACGGCATGGTACATAGCGTGAAAAAATCACTCACCGAGCATGGAGATAAGCTGGAGGCAGATGAAAAGGCAAAAATTGAAGCGGCAATCAAAGACGTGGAAGACGTAATTAAAGATGGTGATAAAGAAACCATCGAAGCAAAAACAAATGCACTGATGGAAGCATCGCAAAAGATGGGCGAAAAGATTTATGCCGAACAGCAAGCACAGCAAAACACACAAAGCGCACAGGCTAGCCCAGAAGGCGAGAAAACCGTCGATGCAGAAGTAGTAGATGCAGAGTTTGAAGAAGTGAAAAAAGACTAAATGCCGAACTAGAGAGCTTAGCCTGCTATACAAGAGCCACGACCATCGTGGCTTTTGTCTATGCCTAACTCAACATTTTCATTAAAGCAATTGGATAAAAAATGGCTGCAAAAAGAGATTACTACGAAGTATTAGGCGTAAATAAAGACGCTACAGAGGAAGAAATAAAAAAATCTTATCGCAAACTGGCGATGAAATATCACCCTGACCGCAATCCAGATAATCCAAAGTCTGAGGCACAGTTCAAAGAGGCAAAAGAAGCTTATGAAATGTTATCTGACGATCAAAAGCGTGCAGCATATGATCAATATGGCCATGCCGGCGTGGACCCTAGCATGGGTGCAGGTGCAGGTGGTTTTAGCAGCGCTGGATTTGGTGATGCTTTTGGCGATATTTTTGGCGATATTTTTGGTGGCGGCCGCGCCAGTGGGCAACGCAACAATGTGTATCGAGGTGCTGATTTACGTTACAATATGGAAATCAGCCTGGAAGACGCAGCCAAAGGCACTGAAACCAAGATTAGAATCCCTGTTCAAGCTACATGCGAGACCTGTAAAGGTTCAGGTGCACGCCCTGGTACACAACCTGTTACCTGCACAACTTGTGGCGGACATGGCCAAGTGCGTATGCAGCAAGGCTTTTTCTCGGTTCAGCAGACTTGTCCAAAATGTCATGGCAACGGCAAAATGGTTAAAGATCCCTGCCCTACTTGCAGCGGGGCTGGTCGTGTTAAACAAAACAAAACATTGTCTGTCAAAATTCCTGCTGGCGTGGATGAAGGGGATAGAATTCGCCTCACCGGGGAAGGCGAAGCTGGTGTCAATGGTGGCCCAACAGGTGATTTGTATGTAGTCATTCACCTAAAGCAACACGAGATTTTTCAACGCGATGGTGGCAATCTACATTGCGAAATGCCGATTAGCTTTACCACAGCAGCTTTGGGCGGCGAGATTGAAGTGCCCACACTGGGCGGCTCTGCCAAAATGAAAATACCTGCCGAAACACAAACTGGCGGTGTATTCAGGTTAAAAGGGAAAGGGATTAAGCCGTTGCGCCAATCTGATCATGGCGATCTAATGGTGCATGTGGTGGTAGAGACGCCAGTGAAACTCACCGAAAAACAAAAGGAACTATTGCGCGAATTTGATACCAGCACGCAAGCCGATGCGGGCAAACACAGCCCAAAAAACAAAAGCTGGGTAGATAAAGCGAAAGATTTTTTTGGGTAGCTAATTCAAATCAACGCTGAACTTTTTGATTTTAAATGCATAGCAAACACTAAACTTAAGTCTAATTAAAAAAGGAAGTTCAAGAACTTGCATAAAATATCTATTTTATAATGGATAGTTCAGTTCTAATTCGATGACTCATATATAGCACAATGCCAACATTTACAATTAAGGTCACCAATTTAATCCATGAATATCTAAATAAAAGTTCATAAATTTCTAAAGGCACATAAATACAACCTGTGACCACGGCTAGCCATTGTGCCCACCTCATTCCGTGCCATAACCCATAAGCTTCTAATAATCTTAAACTTGCATAGATAACAGCAAATAGAGCTAACATCCAAAGTTGAGAATCCCCAATATGGCTTGCCAAATCTACAAAGATGCGTGGATAGTGTTTTGCTGGATTTAGGTGCAATTGCAAGATGATTTCTTCAACGATTATTTGCACATTTTTATGGACTAAGGTTAATAAGCCGAATCCTGCCAACAATACAATTGCTCCCTTAGCCGCTTCAAAGATAGCAACAATGCGCTCGCCTTTATTTTTTACCATTTTATCTCTACTAATGCTGAATTTGAACATTTAGAGCCTTGCCAAATAAAAAGCTGTAGCTCCAAAGTTGCCTCTTAAAAATTAAACGAATACAAAAAGATAACTGCAGCCTATGCCCAGGTCCAGAGGGTCGGATATTATTAAGCCATCCAATACGTTCAACCACGCCCATATCCAATCGTACGGCTTATAACAAGATAAACTACTATCCCGATATAAACGCCTGCTAGAACGTCACTCAGAAAATGATATTCAGTTATGAGTAGCGCAACAGCGAGGCATAACCATAGAGCTCCGTAATACAGTCGATAGCGAGGGTAAAAGTGCCACAAAGCAAGAAAAATAGGAGTAAAGACAAGCATGTGTCCAGATGGAAAGCCCTGAAAGCCTTTTGTGCCTGCAAACCAATGAAAACTATATTGGCTATTGTCTGATAGCCATGTATGTGTTTCCGTTCTTCCAAACATCCATTTCAATACGGTTTTTAAGGCAAACGACAAGGGAAGAACAGTTCCAGATATACGGCAAAAAAATGTACGGTGGTCGAAAATATTTTGATAAACGAAGTAAAAATAAGCCATCCAGCTTAAGCTAGTCAGGGTTATGACAATCATAAGTAATTGATCTCGTATGTTGGAAGTTTTGACATAGGGTAAATAAGTTCCCACGTACTCAGCAATCCAAGCTGCCAAGGGCAAGTCAAATAGCTGTATGCTTAGGATAATAAATGTTATTGCCCCCAGAGTGCTTAAGGTAATTTTTTTCACTTGTGCATTAAAATTCCATCACGATTTCACAAAAATAAGAAAACACTACTTGCATCTCAGTTTATCCAAAATTTTGCCAGCACCAATGTTCTTACAAACTTCGTAAACCTTTGGCAACTTAAACTCAAGTTTAGACTTCTTACTTTTATAATTACAAACAAACCAATAGTCATATTTCGAAGGCCCTAAGTTCCAGTATGGTGGGCCTGCATTGCCTGCGTCCGCATTGTCGGGCTTTAATTGAGCCATTTCGGATGGAGGTCCGCTAAAAAGATCAATGTTTTTTGCCCGTTGTTCGTGATCATTTGCTATGTCCAGCTTTGGGCATGAATATGTTTCAGCAGCTTTAACACTAAATGATGCGCACAAGATATAGAAAACTATATACAAAAAAGTTCGCATGACTTAAAAAATACTTTCAAGTTGTAAATCCAGAAGGAGTGTGATTTTCGTTTCATTGTAAATGAAATAAAATGATTTTGGATGATTTGAGAATTCACTTGTAACTTGAATGACGCGTCCAAGCTTTTGACCATTTAGTATAGAGTCCAGATCTATTCATTCCGGAAGTTTAACCATTATTACTGTGCCATTTTTAGTACCGGGTTGAATAGAAAAACTTCCATTTAACGAGATTACCCGTTCAAACATCCCATGTATGCCAAAAGCATTCTTTTTGTGCTGGTCTTCTGCTGTGATTCCAATACCATCATCGGAAATTTGCATATTGATTTCATCTGCAAAACGAGTTAGTTTTATTGTGACCAAGTTAGCTTTTGCATGTTTAGCGATATTGGACAAGGCTTCCTGGCAGACGCGGAAAAGTACCATGGTTTTCTCTTCATCCAATGCAATATTTTCATCACTAGCAATAAAGTTACAAGGAATACCCATATGCTGATCAAACTCGTTTGCTTGCCATTCAATCGCATTCACTATACCCAATCCAAGAATGTTTGGCCGTAGATCACTGGATATTCGATGTACCATTTCAAAAGTGCGGTCAACTATAAACTCGAGGTACTGGGTTTTTTCAATCAAGGCAGGTTCCTTTCTGTCAATCTGACCAGCCAGTGAAGCTATGCCCATTTTGATCGCAGTCAGGTTCCCTCCCAAATCATCGTGAATTTCACGAGAGATTTTATGCCGCTCCTGTTCTACACTCTTAGTCAAGTGAGCAGATAATTCAGTTAGCTGTTTATATGCCCGTTCGCGGTCTTCTGCCAACTCGTCCAATTGGTCGCGTTGTTGTTCCAGTGAGTTAATGTTTTCGTTTAACTTAGAGACCAGAAATGTAATGGTGTAGTAACCCATCAAATCCAAACAAGTGTTCCAATACCGAATTGCGGGATGTGAGTAAACATGTAGTGATGCTATATTTATTACTAAGAGAAGTAAGCCTGAAAGAAATGATATGGCAAATCCAGCTTTTGAGCCCATATACCAAGTGACTAATACTATTGGGCCAACATAAAAAAATGCTACTGAAATCTCGTACCCAGTAATATAGTCCAGGTAAGCAATTAAGCCAAGGCTAGCTATCGCTAAGCCGGTAATTTGCCACGTTGGCAACTTACTTAGTTTGTGGTTTAAATCTCTTAACATAATTTTGATTATGTCAATTGAATGTATCTGGATTATTTCACAAAAGTAGAATTTTCTACACTCAGCACACCAGCAACCAAATCAATTTGAATGACAGCGATCTACCGAATAACAGGCACCGGCAATTATCAAATTCGGAGTTGCTTTAGCTTCCAGACTGATATAGTCTGGCCTTCTCAGCAATATTAATTCACATTGGTATAAAATAGTTCAAACAATTGAAGGCTTCTACCCTAATATTAGTCATATCGAGCTATTGCTTTGATAATAGTTAAAGAGAAGAATAAAATAGGTACTTTAGCTGTTGCACATTAATCACCACAAAAATATGATGATAATAAGATCACTTCTAATTGCTATGCTGCTTCAAGTTACGGCTGCATATGCTCAAGACTTACAACTCCTTTCTCCAGATGAAATTGTAAAGCAGACTGTTGCTGAAGTACTTACTACTTTCAAAGAAGATAAAGAGATCATTCATGACCATGTAAAGATGGAACATCTAGTTGCTACAACGGTTCTTCCACGCTTTGATTTTGTATATATGACACAACTGACAATAGGCGAGAGTAATTGGACGGCTGCAAGCCCACAGGACCAGTCAGCTTTGGTTGATGAATATCGAACCTTTCTTGCTCACATGTTTTCCAGATCACTTTCTCAATATGACAATGATGTAGTGTCTTTTGCACCGTTAGAGACATCTTCTGGAGAAGATAGAGTTGTCGTCAAAAGTAAGTTGGCTAGCCCTGGTGACGATCCTGACGAGATGGACTTTAAGCTTGAGAAGACCGCGAACGGATGGATGGTTTACGACATTGAATTAGGTGGGGTAGACTTAATCAAAACATATAAATCGAATTTCAAAAGCGCATTAGAGCATGGCGGAGTCGCTAACCTTATTAGCGAGTTACATAAGAAAAATCAGGGAGTTATAGCAGCAAACAAAGAATAGTTCACCCAGTATTAGCTTATCACTGTTGAATCTTGTTCAAATTTAAGCTCTACCATTTATGCTTAAGTTGGTCCGGCCTGATAAGGCACAAAATGTCCCATAGCAGAAAATAAAGATGTTTTGATGTGTTCTGGCCTAATTAAAATTAACACACTGGTCTAACTTCAATATGCGTCATCACATAATCCGCCGACTTGGCATCTTGGTTTCAGCTCTTTACCTGACTGCCTGCGCAGTACTTTATGTAGGGCAGGAGTCAATGCTATTTCCAAGCAATCGCGCACCGCGTATGGCTGAACAATGGAAGCCGAGAATGCCTTACCCCTATGAAGAAATGAGAATCCATTCTAAGAAAGGGTTGTTGTATGGTGTGTTTTGGCATGCCCCCAATGCCAGGGGCACAGTATTGTATTCACATGGAAATGGCGAGAATATCGAGATTAGCCAAAAATTTGTAACTCAGTTTATTGATCGCGGATACAACGTTCTGATGTGGGATTACCCTGGTTATGGCCTTTCTACCGACGCATTGGCTGGACAGGAAAATCTTCTGGCTGAAGCAGAATCCGTTTACCAGTGGTTATCCACTAGGAAAAATACAGGGAATATTGTATTTTATGGCTTCTCCCTAGGTAGTGGTTTTGCGGTTTATCTTGCGAGCAGACACCCCGGGCACAAGTTATTGTTGGAAGCGGCTTACGATAGTCTAACCTCAGTCGCGCAAGACCATTACCCGATGTTTCCTGCAACGTTAATTCTCAAGTATCAAATGCCATCTGTGGAATGGATAAAGGGCATTCCCTCAAAAATTTATATGGTGCACGGTACTGAGGATCGTGTGATACCTATTGATCATCCAAAAGCGTTAGCGAAGGCGGCACCAAATGCAAGATTGATTATGATTAAAGGATTAGGTCATAATGGACTGAGTTACACCACTCAGTATGCTAAGTGGCTGACAAATGCCTTGGACGACAGTGGCTAGCAGAACTGAAATTGGCTGTTGCCAGACCTGCCATGCTAATTTATACCATTCGAGCAACTTTAAATTTTGGTTAATTTTAAATTTGTCCAAAAAAAAATTTTAATCTACCTTTTAACTTTGCAGCTTCAATATGACTTCATTTACATCCACTGGCTAATACTTACATTCCAGTTACATGCATGCCATCAATCTGTAACATCAAGTTATTAGAATAGAGGCTCTTTCAAAAGGAGATTTAACATTATGAATCAAAAGTTCATCAAAAATATATTTATCCCTAGCTTACTCATTGGCGGCTTACTTGCTTCAACTTTGCCGGCAAATGCAGCAGGGTTTAATAAAGATAAAAACAATAATGGCACAACCATGTCATCAACCAAGTTTTACGAAGTATTAGCCAAAACAAAAATGGATCAGCTAGGCCACAACTTTGGTATGCCTGATGAAATACAAGCACTAAAGGACACTTCTGGTAACAGAGTAGGTTTGGTTTGGGTTTATCATGATGCCGTAAAAAAAGAAAACAGTATGCAAGATGCGCACTTTGTAATCATTAATGGTGAATTACAATACGCTACTTTATCAAACGCATCCTAATCAATACATCATCTCAATCGGATTATTTTAATCAACCATCAACAGCCTTCAATTGTGGGCTGTTTTAGTTTGTGTATAACATTAATCATAAAACCTTTACAAATGTATGCCATGGAAGGCAATATCCATGAGACTTACAAGGCCGGTATTTATTGATCTAAACTGTTCTGAATAGTGAATAATTCGTCACGCACATCGCTAAAATCTTCATAGTTTTTACCTTGCGTTCTGGCATACCAATACTTGCTGTTCCATACGTCGCCTTCAATTTTATGAAGTACTGCGTGTATCCAGTTGGCAGTATTGTCAGAGTAATCTTGCGCGATTTTATGTGATTTGTCCCAATCGCCATCCAATGCAGCCTGCACGGCGGTTTTAAGTTGTTGAGTATTGTCTGCCATGGCTATTTAGGATATTCGATGCTGCCTTTTTGAATGAACTCAATCTTATAGCCATCCGGGTCTTCTACAAAGGCAATGATAATGGTGCCATGCTTCATTGGGCCTGCCTCACGCACCACTTTACCGCCCAGCGCTTTCACCTTATCACATGCGGCATAGGCGTTATCCACTTCAATAGCGATATGCCCAAACGCACCTCCCATTTCGTAGCTAGATTTGCCGTAGTTGTATGTAAGCTCCAGCACGGTGTTGTCATACTCATTGCCATAACCTACAAATGCCAAAGTAAACTCGCCATCGGGATAATCATGTTGGCGTAGCAATTTCATGCCTAGCACTTCGGAATAAAATTTTATGGAACGATTTAAATCTCCTACACGGAGCATGGTATGTAGAATTCTCATGGCTTTTCCCTAAGTAAAATATAACTTACTTTTTAGTAATGATATGATATTTTTCCATCAGTTGCGCTTTGGTCTCTACGACATCCGGATTAAAAGGAATGCAATCAACTGGGCAAACCTGTTGGCATTGTGGGTTATCATAGTGACCAACACATTCGGTACATAAGTTGGCATCAATTTCATAAATCTCCGGCCCTTGAGAAATGGCACCATTTGGACATTCTGGCTCGCAGACGTCACAATTGATGCATTCGTCAGTAATCATCAATGCCATATAAATTAAGCCTTACCCAACTTCTGGAAAATCGCCGCCTCCACCGTAGGCGATAAAAACTGGTGCACATCACCGCCCAGTGTCGCCACTTCACGCACCAGGCTGGATGACACAAACATATACTGCTCGGCAGGCGTTAAGAATATGGTTTCTAGCTTGGGGTAAAGCTTGCGGTTCATGCCTGCCAGTTGAAATTCATACTCAAAATCACTCGCGGCGCGCAAACCACGAATTACCATCTGTGCGCCTTGGTCTTGCACAAACTGCATCAACAAACCACTAAACCCTACCACCTTGATGTTGCTAGCTTTAAATACACTTTCAGCAAGCGCTACGCGTTCATCCAGGCTAAATAATGTACGCTTGTTGGTGCTGCCTGCTACGGCCACGATAACCTCATCAAACAAATCCGCTGCACGGCGCACAATATCCTCGTGCCCCAAAGTGATGGGGTCGAAGGTGCCAGGGTAAACAGCAATGCGGTTTTTGCTCATTCAAAACTCCTTTTCTATTTATTACATTTTAGCAAATGATAATAAACATTGCCTGCCTTACTTTGCTTTATAACTTGCCAGTTTTTACTTGGTATAATCTCAAATTCAGCTTCTGCATACACCACGCCATCCCCACTAACATGCAGATTTAGAATCGGTAATAACTTATCTAACCAAGATTTATAGAATGGCGGATCGCAAAAAATAACGTCAAATTTTTGCGTATTATGCGCTAAAAATTGAAGCGCATCTTGATGCAAAATTTGACAGTTTTCTGCATTTAAAAGCGTTTTATTTTGCATAAGTACTTTATAAGCGATATTAGAGCTTTCTACCATGACTACATTTTTGGCATTACGCGATAAAGCCTCAAACCCAAACGCACCAGTGCCCGCAAATAAATCAAGGCAAGATTTGCCTGTTAAATCTTGCCCCAACCAATTAAACACGGTTTGCCGCACACGCTCTGGCGTGGGGCGCAAACCTTCAACATCGGGAAATTTAAGTAAACGACTACGCCAGACCCCAGCATTGATACGGACTTGATTGAAACTTGCTTTAGTAAGTTTTGACAAGATTTTACTTTATAGGCAAAACCTTATTTTACAGCTTTCTTATTTGTTGCGCGGATTTCGATTTTGAAAGCGCTGCTACCGCGCGCCAACAGTGACGGTAACAAAATTCTCTGGCTTAATTCTATTTTGAAACGCATCTTTAATCTGTTTAGTAGTCACTCCTGCGACTTTCTTATTAAAATCATCAAGATAGGTCAAAGGTAATTTATAAAAACCTATCACGCTAAGATAATCTAAAATACTGCTATTACTATCAATACGCATAGGGAAACCACCGATTATGTTATCTTTTGCCGATTTCAGCTCTTTTTCAGTCACGCCATTTTGAATAAATTTTGCCACGGTTTCATTCACTAATTTAAGTGCGTCTGCCGCTTGGTCTTTTTTAGTTTGCAAACCAATTTCGAATGGGCCAAGTTCTGCCATTGGCATAAAGTAGCTATATACACTGTAAACCAACCCGCGTTTTTCACGTACTTCTTCTGTCAGGCGTGATACAAAGCCGCCGCCGCCCAAAATATAGTTACCCACATACAAGGGAAAATAATCTGCATCGCCACGTTTAGTGCCAGGGTAGCCCAGCAAAATATGTGCTTGGCTGGCTGGGTGATTAATATTTTTAACATTGGCGACTTTTGGGAATGTGACCTCTGGCAACTTGCCTACGGCTGGCGTTTGCGGCAAACCTGCGGAAGTGGTTTCTGCAATCATGTGGGCTTGTTGCTCTGTCATGTCACCAATGAGCGCAATTACAGCACCTTTTGCAGTGTAATATGTGTTATAAAACTGTATTAAGTCATCACGCTTCATCGCGGTAATCGTTTCCACTTCACCGCTTTGGTCCAAACTATAAGGATGTTCGCCATACAAAGCCTTCATAAATGCTTTGTTGGCAATACCCTCTGGCTGGGTTGTCACCTCGTTTATGCCAGCGATAATACGCGTTTTTTCCCTATCCAATACCGCTTGTGGAAAGTCAGGTTTGTGCAAAATCTTGTTAAAAGTCTCATATGCTTTTACCTGCTCGCTAGTAAGTGTGCGTAGCTTGAACGTAGCGCGGTCTGTGTCTAAATCACCCCCCAAAATCGCACCTATATCAGCAAATTTGTTAGTAATCACTTCTTCACTCATGCCGTCTGCACCTAGCGTCATCATATAGCGCGTCACACTTGCAACGCCTGATGTTGCTTTAGTGTCGCGCGCACTCCCTGCAGGAAAATTCACGCTCATGTCAATAATCGGCAAGTCATGATTCTCGACAAAATACACTTCAGAACCTGAACTGGTTTGCCAGTGATTAATTTTGACGGCTCCGTTAACTGTCAAACTAAAAGCCAGCAACAGTAATGTAAAAACAGATTTAAAAAACATTTTTTATTCTCTTAATTTTTTTAATGAATGTGAGGATGGCCTTGCGGCTTGGCATTCGGATCAATCGGCTGCGGGTCAAGGGTGGCGACGGTCATGTTATCTTTGACTAGGTATTTATTAGCCACGGCCTGAATTTGCTCAGAAGTCACTGCTTTTAGCTTTTCTGGGTACTCTTTTAATAAATGCCAGCTGTACCCCATGGTTTCAAGCTGACCTATTTGCATTCCTTGGTAGAACATGGAATCGCGCTGGTATATGTTTGCAGCGATCACTGCCGCCTTCACACGATCTAGCTCTTGCTGCGTTACACCGCTAGTTTTAATCCTTTCAATCTCCGCCACCAGTGCGGCTTCCAGTTGAGCCACCGTTTTACCGTCTGAAGGTGTGCCGCTGAGCTCAAACAAAGCTTCACGGCCTCGAGAAGTACTATCGTAACCTGCGCCTACCTCCACTGCTAACGAGGTTTCACGCACTAATTTTTGATTCAATCTGGACGAATCATTGCCGCTCAGTACGCCCGACAACACATCCAGCGCATATGGCTCCCACTCTTGTTCAGGCGTTATAGGCTTATCTGATAATGCTGGCGTGTGAAAACCCAATATCAAATAAGGCAGCTTGCCTGGCGCCTTTACTACAACGCGCCGCTCACCAACTTGTTCTGGTTCTATTTGCGGTTTACGTACTGGCAAAACATGAGGCTTTATCGGCCCAAAATATTGCTTTGCGAGCTTCAATACTTCCTGCGTATTAATGTCGCCAACTACCACCAGCGTTGCATTATTCGGCGCATACCAAGATTTGTACCATTCGCGCGCATCATCTGCCGTCATATTCTCTAAATCATTCATGTAACCTATAACCGGCCGCGCATATGGATGCGCTACAAAAGCGGCAGCCTGAAATTGCTCATTCACCTTCGCTTGCGGCTTATCATCGGTGCGCCAGCGGCGCTCTTCCATCACCACCTTTATCTCCTTTGCAAATTCTGCATCGGTAATTTGTAAATTGGCCATACGATCGGCTTCTAATCTAAAAGCCAAAGGCAAATGCGATTTTTCAATTTCCTGAAAGAAACATGTGTAATCGGTTCCAGTAAACGCATTTTCTTTACCACCTGCAGCAGCGATTATTCTTGAGAATTGGCCTGCCGGTACTTTTTTTGTGCCTTTAAACATCATGTGTTCCAGTGCATGGGCCACACCAGTTTTACCGTTCACCTCATCAAGGCTACCAGCGCGATACCATACTTGTGAAACCACTACAGGGGAGCGATGATCTTCCTGCACAATCACTTTTAAACCGTTGCTGAGTTTGAATTCTTGAATGTCTGCCAGTGAAATTGCTGGAATGAAACATAATATAAATAATGCAAATTTAATTTTTTTTGTTAGCACAAAACACTTTCTAAAACGTAAATGATGAATTAACCACTTAATGACATGCGCCAATTTAGTTTAGTTCCTATTTGCCTAGACTAATAGCACGGTATGAAGTTTACGACTAAAATAACAGTTATTCGTAATTTTAAGATCGCCATGTTCAATATATTTAAGAAAAAACCTGAAGAAAGCAAAGCGCCCGCGGTTCAAATAGCGCCCAAGGTTGAAACGACGCCTGGTATAAAAACCGAGATTAGTTTTACACAACGTTTAAAACAAGGCCTCGCTAAAACTCGTCAGCAACTTGGTGGGCAACTTGCCAGTTTATTCGGTGAGGGTAAGATTGATGCAGACACTTACGAAGAACTGGAAGCTATATTACTCACTTCCGATATCGGCGTTGCGGCAACACAAAAATTATTGGATAACTTAAAAAAGCGCGTTAAACGCGAAAACCTGGAAGATACCAGCGCGCTTAAAAATGCACTTAAGGCTGAATTGTTAAATATATTAAAACCGCTAGAGGCGCCTTTGCAAACCAATAACCATGCACCTTTTGTGATTATGCTTGCAGGCGTAAACGGTGCAGGCAAAACCACGACCATTGGCAAGCTTGCCAAATTATTTCAATCTCAGGGCAATAGCGTACTCATTGCTGCCGGCGATACTTTCCGTGCCGCCGCTCGCGAGCAATTACAAATATGGGGTGATCGCAATAATGTGCATGTTATTGCCAGCGAGGGCGGCGACCCTGCCGCTGTGATTTTCGATGCGATTAATTCTGCTATCGCCAAAAAAATTGATATCGTAATCGCCGATACCGCGGGCCGTTTACCAACACAAATGCACTTGATGGACGAAATCAAAAAAGTTCAGCGTGTTATAGATAAAGCCTACCCTGGCGCACCACATGAGATTTTATTGGTGATAGATGCCAATACTGGCCAAAATGCAGTTAGCCAAGTAAAAGCCTTTGACGACGCACTTGGCGTGACGGGTTTGGTGCTCAGCAAATTAGACGGTACAGCCAAAGGTGGCGTAATCGCAGCGATTGCCGAAGCGCGTCCGATCCCGATTCGCTTTATTGGTATTGGTGAAGCGATTGATGATTTGCGGCCATTTAATACACAAGATTTTGTGGATGCGATGTTTGATTAAACCTAAGTTGATGCATAATTAACACATGATTACTTTCGACCATGTTACCAAGCGTTACCCTGGCAACCATGAAGCATTAACCGATGTGAGTTTTACTATTGAACAAGGTGAGCTGGTATATGTTACTGGACACTCTGGTGCAGGCAAAAGCACGCTGCTGAAGCTGATGGCAGCGATAGAGCGCCCAACATCAGGCACTGTACTCATTAATAATCAAAACGTCAGCAAACTTAAAGCGTCTACGTTGCCTTATGTGCGCCGCATGTTTGGCTTGGTATTTCAAGACCATAAGCTTTTATATGATAGAAATTGTTATCACAATGTTGCTCTACCTTTGGCGATTAACGGTATTACGGGTCAAGAGGCAGGAAAACGCATTCGTGCGGCACTCGATAAAGTAGGCTTACTCAATAAAGAGAAAGTGATGCCAATTACGCTTTCTGGTGGCGAGCAGCAACGCCTGGCCATAGCGCGTGCTGTGGTTTCTCGACCATCCATACTCATAGCGGATGAGCCCACAGGTAACCTCGATAGAAATTATGCAGCAGATATTTTGAAGCTGTTTAATGCATTTCAACAAGTGGGCGTGACAGTGATTATTGCTACACACGATGCTCTAGGTAATGCCAGTTATAAAAATAAAGTATTACATTTAATCCAAGGGAAACTGGTGAATATTGAGGAAAATTCATGAGTCCCTGGTCAAATCTTAAATCATGGTTCACACAGCATACGCAGGCACTAAGTTTAGTATTACGCCGTTTTAAATCAAATAAGCTTAGCACCCTGCTGATTTGCCTGGCAATTGGCGTCACACTTGCTCTACCAAGCATAATCTATACTGTGCTAGACAGTGTAAATGGTCTGGTAAATAATGTAGAAAGTGAATCACAAATTAGTATTTTTTTAGCTTTAAATCATAATGATGTAACTGTACAAACAATTAAAACTGCTTTACAAAAAAATTCCGCCATCAAAAACTTTAAATTTGTTTCTAAAGAGGATGCGCTTAGCCAATTGCAAGCAGCTTCTGCAAATAATGATGTGCTAAATTCACTTGAAAAAAACCCACTGCCAGATGCTTTTTTTGTAGTGCCTAACAAACTGGATTCTGCATCAATAGAAAACCTCAAAACCGATTTAAGCAAAATGGATGGCGTAGATTCGGTAATTGTTGATAGTGCCTGGATTAAGCGTTTAAATTATTTGCTACTACTCGGCAAAAAAGCCATGCTCATTATCACAAGCTTACTGGCATTTGCGCTTGTTGCGGTTATAGGCAATACCGTACGAATGCAAATTTTAACTCAGCACGCTGAAATCGAATTAAGCCAATTAATTGGTGCAACCAAAAGCTTTATTCGGCGGCCTTTTTTGTACGCTGGCGCGCTATATGGCCTGATAGGTGGGCTATTTGCGCTAGTAATTACTTTTTCGGTGATTTTTCAGTTCAACCAATCGCTTTTACCGCTTATGGCCGAATATCAGTCTAATTTTTCATTAAATTATCCTGACTCTTTAACCAGCATCTGCATCTGCTTACTATCTTTGGCTATTGGTTTAGTATCAGCCTATCTTGCCGTATCAAAATCTTTGTTTAAAGTTTTCAAATAGTCGTTAAAAATAACATTTAAAAATTCTTAGTCTTTTTGAACTTTTAGCATCTAGCACTCTCGAAGTAAGAGTGCTAAAATGCCAATTATTGTTAATAAAGGAGTTTCTACTATAAACGCTATAACATTACCGTCAATTTCATCTCTTGATAGCTTTGATCAGTACATGCGTGCGATTAAAGCCTTTCCGCTTTTGAGCGCCAAAGAAGAGCACGATTATGCGACACGCCTGAAAAATGACAATGACTTAGAAGCCGCACAGATGCTGATTGTTTCGCATCTGCGTTTGGTTGTAAGCATAGCACGCGGCTATATGGGTTATGGTTTGCCACAATCAGACCTTATCCAAGAAGGTAATATTGGCTTGATGAAAGCGGTTAAGCGTTTTGACCCTGACCGTGGTGTGCGCCTAGTTTCATTTGCTATGCATTGGATTAAAGCTGAAATCAATGAGTTTATTGTGCGCAATTGGCGGTTGGTGAAAACCGCTACCACTAAAGCTCAGCGTAAGCTATTTTTCAATTTACGCAGCATGAAACATGGCTTGGAGTCACTTCATCCTGACGAAGTAAACAATATTGCTCGCGAACTGAATGTAAAACCAGAAGAAGTGCGTGAGATGGAATACCGTCTAAATGGTCATGAAATTTCTTTGGATGCACACATTGACGATGATGGCGATGAAAGCTTTAGTCCTATTGCATATTTAGAGGATGAAAACCCAGAGCCATCAGAGTTTTTAGCGAACCAGCAAACTGAACAACTACAGTCTATTAGCTTAAGCAAGGCTTTGGAAAGTCTTGATGAGCGTAGCCGTCGTGTTTTAGAAGCGCGTTGGTTAACGGAAAATGCAACATCAACTTTACATGATTTAGCTGCAGAGTTTAATGTTTCAGCTGAACGTATTCGTCAAATTGAACAAAAAGCTATGCAAAAGATTAAAGGCTTAATGCTAGCTGCTTAATATTTTAAGCCAATAAAAAAGCCGCTTATGCGACTTTTTTATTGGCTGTTACTAGGTTAGTCAGGCAGCTTTAGTTTCGACGTTACTTTCAAATGCCAAAGCATTACCCATATGCTGACGTAAAACTTTCAAGTCCATCATCTGTGCTCGTATGCTTTTCTCGATATTTTCAAGTTCCAAAATACGGTCTTCTAAAGTATCGGTTGCTTTGTAAATACGTTTAATACTTTCTAGACGACGACGCAACTGCAATTGATGCTCACGCACCTGTGATTCCATTGGTGCAATCACCGCTTTTAGCCAGTTTTCCACATCGCGATTGGCTACTTCATACACATGAATCACACGACTTGCCAAGGTTTCAAAAAACTTGGTGGTCAATGTCATTTTTTCGTTCGCAATCATATTAAATGCAGTATTAAATTGCTCTTTATAAGCACGCTCGAGTTTTGCTAATTCTTTTTGGTAGCGCAATGTAGAAAATGCGGGCGGCTCAGATTTACGTAATCCATGTTCTTTCGAAAACTTGTCATACATCACGTCCATCATTTTCTTGATCTCTTCAATTTGTGCATCAGATGACACCAAACGACCTTTCAGATCTAAGAAAAAATGATCCATAGCTTCACGGATTGTTTTGGTGAAACTAGCGTTTACCATAGTTTCACGTGTGGTATGTACTTGTACTTTAAGCGCCTCCATACCTAATAAAGTAAACAATTTGTTGGTTTGTTGGGAAAACACGCTGCGTAGTGCCTGGAAACGTTGCAAACCCTTTTCAAAGTTTTCCTTGTCCACTTTCACTTTATTCATCATGTGCTCGACCACATCTTCGTTTTTACCACGCAAACCACGAAGCTCTTCAAGTTGTTCCACCACGCCTGTTACACGTGATTCCAGAATCATATTTGAATTAGCGATTAAATCTTCAATCTCATTTTTTGTATTATCACGAACGATTTCTTTTTTAGACGGAATTAACTCGTCAGACAAAGCCTTTTCAAGCTCAGGCAAACGACTTTGAGCTAACAAAGCATCATCACCATTTATTTTAGCCAATAAGCCTTTTTGTGCCGACGTTGGGAAAATTTGATTCGTTTCCAAACCAAGCAACTCAGCACTGGTTTTAACTTGCTTGTTAATTTCTTTTTCAATTTCTTTTTCGTTCTTAAGTTCGTCCCAAAGACCATCAATCTTATTTAAAACGGCCAAACGGCCTTTTTGTTTCCAGCGTGTGCCGCTAATATATTGACGCCATACATCAATCTCAGATTTCGTCACCCCTGTATCTGCAGCCAAAATAAATAGTACGGCATGCGCATTCGGCAGCATGTTCAACGTCAATTCAGGCTCGGTACCAATAGCATTCAAGCCTGGAGTATCTAAAATAACCAGCCCTTGCTCAAGCAAAGGGTGTGGAAAGTTAATCATGGCGTAACGCCAGCACGGAATATCAACGGTGCCATCCTTATTTAGGCTCATGGCATCATCGCTGTTGTTAGGATCATACAGGCCATATTTTTCAGCCTCTTCAGCTGGCACTCGTTTAGTGCTGCTAACTTCTTTAAACGCCGCTACCATGCTGTCATTGTTATCAACATCAAATGATACCGTATGCCATTCATCTGGATAGCGCTTATACTCGGAGGTAGTTGCATCAGAAGTACGCGTTTCAATCGGCAACATCATGATTGAAGTAGGTTTTGAAGGATCGTATAATAATTCTGTAGGGCACATCGTGGTACGGCCCGCGCTGGATGGCAGCAAGCGCTGACCATAATCTGCAAAGAATATGGCATTGATTAATTCTGATTTACCGCGAGAGAATTCGGCAACAAATGCAACATTGAGTTTATCTTCGCGCAAACGTTCAAGCAAATTAGTGATACGCTGATCAATTTGCGCATCGTTGAGCTCTTGTTCATTTAACCAGCTACGATAATCGCAAATGCTATCAACCAGCGCCTTTCTCCACTCAGAGTAGGCCGTAAACTGGTGCGCTAATTTATTTTCTGCCATTTCCATCCCCAAAAGTAGTTGCCAAAAGTGGCTACTTTTCTAGTTATCGTACTTTATCACGACATTATAAATATTCAAATAAATCAGTGACATCAACGTGCATAATTCATTTGATTTCTGATGAAAGGTTGGTTTTTAGCGATAAACGGCATTTGAGTTAAAAAAGTTGTGGTAAAAACCGCTATTTTATTAGCTAAGTGACTTGTTCTGCTATCATTTCGGTTTGTTCAATTGCATGCATTTTAAATGAGCGGTCTAAACCCAAATTCACCTCGACCTGTTGATATTCGCTTGCACCAGGCATCGCGTTTGTTAGAAATTAAATTTGATAATAACACCGAGTGCATGCTTTCATGTGAGTTTCTGCGTGTTTACTCGCCTTCAGCCGAAGTGCGCGGCCACGGTGCAGGGCAAGAAACGCTGCAACTCAATAAACAAGATGTGAATATCACCGCCATAGAACCCGTCGGCAATTATGCAGTCAAGCTTATATTCTCGGATGGCCATGATACAGGGCTTTATTCGTGGGATTATTTGTACTATTTAGGCGAAAATTACCAGGCGATGTGGCAAGATTACATCACTAAACTCGAAATGGCAGGACATCCTCGTAATATTATCGACAAGGAAGCACTATGAGCAACAAAACCACACATTTTGGCTATAAAACGGTCGATGAATCCGAAAAACAACAGAAAGTTGGAGAGGTTTTTCATTCGGTTGCAAGCAAATACGACATCATGAATGATGTCATGTCGGCTGGCTTGCATCGTGGCTGGAAACGCTTTGCTGTCGATATCAGTGGTGTAAAATCCGGTGATAAAGTGCTTGATATCGCAGGTGGTAGCGGTGACCTATCCAAACTTTTCGCAAAAAAAGTGGGGGCAACCGGTGAAGTTATTTTAACCGACATCAACGCATCCATGCTTGCTGTTGGTCGCGACAGAATGATAGATGCTGGCCTCAGCGTGCCTGCCGCGCAATGCAATGCCGAAAAACTACCGTTTGAAGATAATACATTTGATTGCGTCATCGTTGCTTTTGGACTGCGCAACATGACACATAAAGAAATTGCATTGAAAGAAATGCAGCGCGTAATCAAAGTAGGCGGCCGCTTACTAGTGTTGGAATTCTCAAAAGTATGGCAACCCCTAGAAAAATTTTATGATGCATATTCCTTTAAATTTTTGCCATTTATGGGCAAACTTATTGCTAAGGATGCCGAAAGTTACCAATACCTTGCTGAAAGTATCCGCATGCACCCAGACCAAGAAACACTCAAACAAATGATGCTGGACGCAGGTTTGGGGAAAGTGGATTACTATAATTTAAGCGCAGGTGTAGTAGCATTGCACAAGGGCTATAAACTTTGATGTTTAAGCCTTTAATAACACATTTTCTGCAACACCTCTCTCATCAAAACAATTGGTCGAGAGCATATTTAATAGCCTACGCTGGCAAAGTGATACAGTTTGATTTTGTCATCATTAAAACCAATTTATTGATATTGGAAGATGGTAGTTTAGCCCTTGGAGGCGAAACAGCAGCCCCAGAAGCCACTATCCACATTACTCCCAGCCTTGCTCTCCGAATAATGGCCAAAGACGAAGCAGCAAATAGGCAAATTAAAATTGATGGTGATATCCATTTAGCAACTGAGCTAAGCAAAATATTACAACTGATGCGTTGGGATATCGAAGAAGATTTGAGCCATGTTGTTGGCGACATTGCCGCAAGTAAGGTTGGGGATATAAGCCGCAAAACATTCTATGAAGCAAAAAAACAAAGTGTCAATTTGGCCGAAATGCTCACGGAGTATTGGCAAGAAGAAAGGCTCATATTGGCTAAAAAGCGTCATGTGGAGCAATTTATTGTAGATGTGGATGCGCTTCGTAGCGATGTGGCACGCTTTGAAAAAAGGCTCGAGAAACTTGCAAAATCATTAGAAAGCAAAACCCAATAAATATGCATTACTTTAGGCTGTTTTACATTGTTTTTGTGGCTCTACGTTTTGGCTTGGATGATTTTATCCACGAACGCGCGCCACTACGCCCTCTGCGCAAACTCATTCAAATCATGTTTTTTTGGCGCAATAAGCAACAACCTCGCGGTGAGAGACTACGTGTGGCTTTAGAAAAACTGGGGCCAATTTTTGTTAAATTTGGCCAAGTGCTTTCCACACGGCGTGATTTATTACCCCCTGATGTCGCTGATGAATTGGCAAAATTGCAAGACCAAGTGCCACCATTTACTTTTACTGAGGTACAAAAAAGCATTGAAAGTGCGTTTGGATTACCCCTTTATCAAATTTATAGTCAGTTTGATGAAGTGGCTATTGCCAGCGCCTCTGTTGCGCAAGTGCACTTTGCACACTTGCTTGATGGTAAACCAGTTGCAGTTAAAGTATTGAGGCCGAATATTGTTGCAGTGATTAATCAAGATTTAGCGATATTAAAATCACTCGCTTGGTTGTTGCAAACTGTATCTAGCGAAGGTAAGCGCTTAAAACCGCAAGAAATTGTAGAAGAATTTGCACGTCACACGCAACACGAGCTGGATTTAACGTTAGAAGCCGCCAATTGCAGCCAGTTATCACACAACTTTCCTGATAAGAGATTACTTATCCCAGAAGTCTATTGGGATCACTGCCGCAAAGATGTGATGACCATGCAGCGCATGCACGGCACGCCGGTGAGTCAAATTGGGGCGCTACGCGCTAAAGGTATTGATATTACCAAGCTCGCACACGACGGCGTGGATATATTCTTCACCCAAGTATTTCGTGATGGTTTTTTTCATGCTGATATGCACCCAGGCAATATTCAGGTGGCCGATGATGGTCGCTATATCGCACTGGATTTCGGCATTATGGGCAGCCTGAATGACACCGATAAATATTATCTGGCACGTAACTTTTTAGCTTTTTTTAACCGCGATTATCGTGATGTCGCTGTGGCGCATATTGAATCGGGATGGGTGCCAAAAGACACTAATGTAGAAGAGCTGGAAACCAGCATCCGTGCCATCTGTGAGCCTATCTTTAATAAGCCGCTGAAGGATATTTCCTTCGGTAGAACCTTATTAAGTTTGTTCCAAATGTCGCGCCGTTTTGGCGTGGTGATTCAACCGCAACTGGTGATGCTGCAAAAAACCTTGCTGAATATAGAAGGTTTAGGCCGTGATTTAGACCCTAATATCGACTTATGGCAGTCAGCAAAACCATTTTTGAAACGTTGGATGAGCGAGCAGATTGGTTGGCGCAGCGTGGCAAAATCGCTAAAAAAAGAGCTTCCATTTATCTTAAAGAATGCGCCGCAAATGCCGCGTTTAGCACATCAATTTTTAACCCAGCAAACCAGAGCTGAGCAAAATGCTCCCATACGCGAAACCATTGAAACCTTAATTAAAACGCAAGAAAAACAAGCCCTCTGGCAAAAAAGGATCACGCTAGTATTAATTTTATTATTATTGTTTCAATTGGCAGGTATATTTATAGTATTGACAAGTTGGAAAAATTAGAGTCAACAATTATGAATAAAAAATATTTAATTTACATAATTTTATGTTTTTTAACGTTTTTCTCTTATTTTACTTTAGCACAAAGTACAAGAAATCAAGATTTAAGTCCTGTAGGGTTATGGGAAACATTTGATGATGCCACAGGTAAGCCCCTTTCGCTTATTCGCATCAAAGAACATAACGGCGAATTAATTGCTGTCATCGTAAAGGACCTACTACCCGCAGCCGCTAACGACGAAGTGTGCGATAAATGCGAAGGCAATCTAAAAAATAAACCCATCATTGGTATGACGATAATGGATGGCATGAAGCAACATGGTGACGACTATGAAGGTGGGTATATTTTAGACCCCGAGAGCGGTGAAACTTATCGTTGCAAATTAAAGCTAGATGCAACAGGCAACAAGCTTGAAGTGCGTGGATTTATTGGCGTTTCACTGCTTGGGCGTTCACAAACCTGGACGCGCGAGCAATGAAGCTAATACTTTTGGCAATGACTACAAAAAAACGTCGAACGTTGCCCTAGCCTAATGCATTTAATGGGCTTGCTACACACCTTGCAAGGCTCATCGGTACGTCCATAAGCAAAGTATTCTTGTTGAAAATAGCCAGGACTGCCATCAGTTCCAAAAAAATCTCGTAAGCTACTGCCTCCTGCGTTCAGGGCATCGATAAGTGTCGCCTTAATTTCTGTCACTAATTTTTCACACTGTATTAATGACAAATGTTTAGCAGGTGTTTCCGGGTGTATGCGCGCACGGAATAAAGATTCTGACGCATAGATATTACCAACACCAACCACCAAATGACTATCCATAATCGCCGCTTTAATGGCGGCGCTGCGGGTATGAAGCTCACCATATAAGTATTTAGCGTTAAAGGCGTCTTCTAGCGGCTCTGGACCTAATGCACTGAGTAGTGCGTGGTTATTGGGTTCCAGGCCAGCCCATAGCACAGCGCCAAAGCGACGTGGATCGCGAAGTCGTAGTACTTGGCAATTATTAAATTCGATATCAAAGTGATCATGCTTTTCGGGTGGATAATATCTATCAAGCAAGCTAATGCTACCCGACATGCCCAAATGCAGCATCAAAGTACCAGACTTAACAACCTCATCGCTTGACGCGGCACCGAAATCTGCCAAAATATATTTGGCGCGACGTCTTAAACCAAGCAGTTTTTGATTTAAAAGCGTTTGCGGTAAATGCTCTGGAATTGGCCAGCGCATGCTGCCATTACGAATAACTACTTTTTTAACTGTTTGATTTAAAAGAGGAAGTAGCCCACTGCGGGTGATTTCAACCTCTGGTAACTCAGGCATAATGGTTTGAGGTTTTGATTACTGAATATTAAGCGGCGGGTTAAGCATGGTAAACCCAACGTCATTACTAAAATGGTACAGAATGCCTTCATCAGGGCGACCAAGCAGTAGGTCTGGCGCCTCTTGAATTTTATCAAAATGCACCTTTTTACCATCTTTTAGCTTCACTTCAAACGATGGATAAGTCGTTTTATGGTCTGGTGTATATAGCTCTACTTGCTTGGCTTGAGCTTGCTTCCAGCTGAAATCGAGCCATTCATTCATCTCGTTTTGTGTAGGCTTAGCTTTGGGTGCGTTAACTTTCCATTTTCCATCTTCAACATCCACATTTAAATGCACATCTTCCCATTGCTCCAGATGAGAAAAATCGAAACCAGATATCTGCTTTGCCTCTTCTTTAGTGAGTGGGTTTTTATCAATCAATTCAATAGGTTGTGAACCTGCTGCTTCGGCATAACTACCAGAAAGTAAATAAACTGCATCTTTATAGCCAACGTATTGCTCTTCAGTAACGGGGTTAAATGTACCAAAACTAAACTCTTCTACGTCTGTTTGTTTGGTGAGTTTTAGCCTTAATTGTGGGTTATCCAGACCATATTTTCCTAAATCGATAGCCGGGAGTTTTTCTTTACTCTTGGCCGCAATAATTGCTAAAATGCGTTGAACAGACATTTGATCAGCCCGCGCTTTATAAGGCATCGTCATGCGCCAAAGGCCGTCAACTTTTTCAAAGCTCGTCGGCGCTTTGGTAGGAAACTCTGCCTTTACTGCAGTAAAATCTACCAGCTTAAGTGATGAAATTTCGTACTCGGAAGGCGCGCTGGTATTGGCTTGTGGACGCATATACAAAAACGTCACCAGCCCAGCCACAATAGCCAACATCACAAAATTAAGAAGCCATCTCTGTTTCATATTAAGTTTTTTTCAGAATGATAATTTCTTACGCTTTTCTGCGTTTCCACCACAGCCAGAAACCCGCAATGAAAAGTCCTAAAGGAATGAAATATTGAAAGCCATGAAATACTGACCATGCTATTAAACGATTTTTGTCATCGCTTGGAATGGTGACATTTATATCCTTAAGCGGCATGGGCTGAATAGTAATAAGCTTGTCATCGCCTGCCAGCCAATTGATAATATTGACGCCAAAATCCAAGTTGCCGCCGTTGGTAATGAAGGTATTAGATAAAAAGTTACCGTTGCCCATCACCACTACTCGCTGGCCTTTTTTACCATAAATACGCTCTAAAGCCACGCCGATATTGATTGGGCCGCGTTTATCTTTTTTATCATTAAATACGGCTTTTTGATTTTTTCCGCCATTTACAATTTTGTCTGATTCCAGCCAACCATTGGGTGCAACATCTACCAACTTGCTAACTTTCCAGCCGTTTTCATCGGTACCAACAGCATTGACTTCATGCGCCTCTGGAAACAGAGTGCGTAGCTGGAAATTATGCGTAATGGCGTGATCACCATAAGCACTGGCGAAAGCAACCTTGGCATCCGCACCGTATTGCGCCGCAGTCATATCTACCGCGATACCAGGCGAAACTGTTAAACCCAAATAATCTGCAACTATTTTTAAACCGTGCAAATTGTCATCATCAAGCAACCACAACACATTGCCACCGGATTCCAAATAGGCTTTTATTTTCTTTGCTTCAATCTCACTTAAATCGACTTGCGGACTAGCAATCACTAGCATGGCACCATTGGAAGGAACCGCTTGTGCTATAGTTAAATCAGGGTTAGCAAACTTGAAGCCTTTGGCTTCTAGCTGCTTGCCGAATTCGCCCAAATCGTTATTTTTAACACCTTGTAAATGACGCTCGCCGTGACCATCCAAAAACATTACTGCTTGTTGATTGGTACGTGCTAAACGCACTAGTAAATTGGTCATTTCCTGCTCGGCAATCGGCGGAGAAATATGCTCAGTACGCTTGTTGTACTCAACCACCATTTCGCCATCTTCCTTAATATTAGCCTCTTGTGCGAGTTTTGGCTCGGCCGATGGGTTAATAAATTTAAGGTGGATATCTTTCTTTTCGCGTTGATATCGCGCTATAAAATCAATCATGCCTTTTCTAAATGTGTCACCATGATTTGCGTCATCATTTGTAGCGAACACGGTGATGTTCACTGGATCTTTCATAGACTTAAGTATATTCACACTGCCCCGAGTAAGAATATTGCGGTTGGCCTGCGTGACATCTTTTGCAGCATGATATTGACTGGCTAAATAACCTACCAGCACCACCAAACATACAAATAACACCACAAAAAACCAACTTTGAGCCAACATTTGTAAACGTAAATTTCGATTGATTTTCATACTCTATATCCAATTAGCCTCTTAAACGGTCTGCATCTAAACGGCGAATCGTTAAAGTTAAAAAAGTAATAATAAATAAAACAAAATAAGCAATATCTGCGCTATCGATTAATCCGCCTGCAAACGATTGAAAATGATTCATTAGTGAAAGTTTCGCCATGGTATTACTTGGGTCGCCCGCAAAAAATCGATCTAAAATCATCAGTGCAAAAAGAGCGATAAAACTCAAAATTGCGGCAACCACTGGTTGCGAGGTTAGGCTAGAAAAATATAGTCCAAGTGCAGAAAAACTTGCAACCAATAAAAACAAGCCAAATGAATTGGCCAAAATATAGCCAAAGTCAACATCAGTCCAGATATTAAGCGTAAACAGCATCATTGCAATATATACAATCAGAATGCTTAAAAACGCCACCAAGCCAATAAACTTACCTAAAACAATCTCAGTAAGTGATAGCGGCGCGCTAAATAAGAATGGCAGCGTTTGACTACGGCGCTCTTCGGAAATCAGCCTCATTGAAAGTAGCGGCACTGCAAACAACATAATAAACGAGGCTAAACCATACACGTTCTGTCCGACAAACTGAGTTACGCCATAGCGTTCTGCAGGCCGGATGGCGCCAGACATCACCTCAAAGTAATCATTCACTCCATTCAAGTAATAGGTACCGAATGCAAACATGAGCAAAGCCAAAATAATCCAACCCATAGGCGATGCAAACACACTTTTGAGTTCTTTTCTTGCAATATTTAATATCATTTTCTATTAGCCTTATTATGCTGCATCCGCTGCTGCATCGTGATAAGTCAACTGCACAAATACGTCTTCTAAACTAGTTTGGTCTGGAGCGATTTGGTATAGGCCCCAGCCATTTTTAACCGATGCCTGAACAATTGCCTCATGCGGTGCCATATTTTCGGCAAAACGTACACGCATCATATTATTGTCTGCCACTTCAACTTCGGTCACATCCTTAATTTTAAGCAATTCTTCCACCGAAGGTGCTTTATTAAAACCAATCAACAACTTATTACCGATTCGTTGGCGTTTAAGCACATCAATGCCACCATTAAATACTAGCTTTCCTTTGTCGATTATCTGCACGTGATCACATACCATTTCCACCTCTGGCAGAATGTGTGTAGATAAAATCACACTATGCTCACCGCCAATTTCGCGAATCAATGCGCGAATATCACGAATTTGAATAGGGTCTAATCCTACGGTAGGCTCATCCAAAATAACTACCATAGGCTTATGAATAATAGCTTGCGCAATACCCACGCGCTGTTGATAACCATTTGAGAGATTTTCAATCAAGCGTTTACTCATATGGTTTAGGCCGCAGCGCTCTTTGGCGTTTTCTACCGCTGTTTTAATATGTTTACTGCTAACCCTATGCAAGCGCGCAGCGATGGTTAAGTATTCATCAACGGTAAACTCTTTATACAGCGGGCGCATTTCAGGCAAATAACCAATCAGCGCCTTGGCTTCTTTTGGGTTTTCTATCATATCGATGCCACAAATTTTCACGCTACCCGCGCTAGGAGCCAAGTTGCCAGTGAGCATTTTCATGGTAGTGGATTTTCCCGCGCCGTTTGGTCCTAAAAAGCCGAGCACTTCGCCCTGCTTAACGTTAAAACTCACGTTGCTCACTGCCTCGCGGCCACCGTAAAGTCTGGTAAGTTCGATTGCTTCTACTGTTAAGTTATTCATAAATATTCAGATGCCAAGGTAAAACTACAGGATAAAACTAATGGTTTAAGAAACAAAATGGGTAGATTAGTTTCATGCAAAAAGCTATAGTCATGCTTATATAAAAGTAAATTACTATCCAACCTTTAATTATGGTTGAACTTGCGCCAACTGTCACGTACTAAACAGACACAAGTTAGTATTTAACCTAACACATGGATATTATTCAATGCCGCAAATAAAGAAAATCGTTGCTGCCTTACTTATAAGCTTTATTGGGATAAGCGGTTCAGCAGTGCATGCTGAATCAAAAGTCACCCCCACAATTACCTCCGCCAATGCGGAATTTGTGTATAAATATTTGCTAGGTGAAATTGCTGGCCAGCGCGGTGAAATCACTTTAGCAAGCCAGTTGTTTTTAGATTTAGCCCAAAAAACACGTGATCCACGCCTGGCAGAACGTGCTGCACGTACTGCCGCCTATGCAAATCAGCCCGGCATTGCCTTACAGGCCTCCACATTATGGGCCGAGCTAGATCCAAGCTCGCTTGAAGCTCAACAGGCGTCAAGCCAGTTACTTATTGCTAGCGGAAACTTAAAGCAAGCCAAGCCACATATCCAAAAGTTATTGGCTAAAGAAGAGACTCGCGCGAATGGATTTTTGTTTTTGAATGGCTTATTGGCAAGCCAAAAAGACAAAACGGAAGTATTAGCCGCAATAACAGAATTTGCTGCACCATACCCCAAATTGCCAGAAGCGCATTTTGCAGTTGCACAAGCCGCTTTAATTGCTGACAAGCTGGATATCGCTAAAAATGAACTGGCAACAGCAACTAAGCTGCGCCCTGACTGGGAACTGGGCGCACAAATGCAGGCGCAAATGCTATTGAAAGAATCACCAGACAAGGCGACTAGCTTTTACCAGGGGTTTTTAAAACAATACCCTAAGGCAAACGACGTACGCATGGCGTATGCCAAATTATTAGTCAGCCTAAAGCGTTATGCGGAAGCCAAACCTGAATTTATAAAACTCGTTGAAAGCTCAAATGGTAGCCCTGAAATCTGTGCTGTTGTCGGCTTGCTGTCATTAGAGTCTAACGACTTTGTAATGGCGGATAAATATTTACAACAATCTATCAGTTCAGGATTTAAAGACCCTGACCAGCTTTATGGTTACTTAGGGCGCAGTGCCGAGCGTCAAAAAGATGATGCCAAAGCACTTGATTGGTACGATAAAATTCAACCCGGTGACCACTTTTTAGATGGCCGGCTTTCTGCCGCTAACGTAATTGCACGCACCAAAAATGTTGATGCCGCCATCAAAATGCTGGACGAAGTTGACAACTTGAACCCTGATCAACAAATCACAGTGATTCAAACCGAGGCCAACTTGTTAAGTCAGGCCAAACGCAATCAAGAATCGTTCGACTTAATGGATAAAGCCATACAAAACTGGCCAGACTCTACTGATCTTATTTACGATTACGCCATGGCTGCAGAACGTGTAGGGAAATATGACCTCATGGAAAACGCACTTTATAAGCTAATCAAAATAAAGCCAGATTTTGCAGCAGCCTACAATGCGCTTGGATACTCGTATGCGGATCGCAATGTCAAACTCCATGAAGCGCAATCGCTACTAGAAACGGCCGTCAAATTATCACCCAATGACCATTACATGCTAGATAGTTTAGGTTGGGTGCATTACCGTTTAGGCAATTTAAGCAAAGCGGCTGAATACTTGCGTAAGGCTTATGAAATTCAAGCCGATCCGGAAATTGCAGCGCACCTGGGCGAAGTGTTGTGGAAACAAGGCATGCATGAAGAGGCTAAAAAAATCTGGGCGAGCGCATTAAAGGATTTTCCTGAAAATGATGTGCTAGTGGCCACCGCCAAAAAATTTAGTTCTTAGTTATTTTTTAATCCACTCCGATCGACTTAATTTGCTTTTTAGACGCAATTTTATTGTAATCATCATGTTGATCGTGAGTGGCTGTGCCACGCTACCTCCACCATCAGCTCAACCCCCTACTTCATCCAATATTAATCAAAAACATCTCGCCACACTAGCCAACATCAAATCGTTTTCCCTCAAAGGCCGCTTAGGCGTAGTCACAAATCCGCGAGGTTTTTCAGGCGGCATTGACTGGCAACATGAAACAACTAATGACAATATCGATGTATTTTCGCCGGTAGGAGGCAAAGTTGCTAATATCGTCAAAAATCCCAATGGTGTAACGCTCACCACACAAGATGGCAGAAGCATTAATGGTCAAAATGCAGAATCACTTACTGAAACCACAATGGGCTGGCGCTTGCCTTTAAGCGGATTAAGCGACTGGGCATTGGGCAAACCGACCAGCAGCAAAATTGATGCATCCACATGGGATGACCAAGGCCGTCTCATCACGCTTAAACAAGACGGTTGGGATATTGAATACCAAAATTATGCAGAAAATAATGGCTATTTTTTGCCCAACAAAATTATATTAAAAAGCGAAAAAGCCAACCTCAAACTATTGGTAGAAAATTGGTTAACTCTCGGAAACTGACTTAATTAATATAATCCTGTCAAACCCTCTAAATTCTATTTAAGGCTAATTAAACATACATCTAAACTCAGAATTAACACCTAATTCTGCTACTGCTTATGAATTAAAAATAGCCCATCTCAACGCATAATAGTTTTAGCTAAATTGTGCAGAATCATTACCATTCAATATTTTCTGTAAAACTATTTGACTATGCATAGAAGGCGTAGATACTATGAAATATGGGTTTGTGTTTTTATTGTTGATTTTCACCCTAAGTAGCAAAGCTGCTAACTGGGTAACGTTGAACGAAAACAGTACTTCAAAGCTCATGCTGGATAAGCAATCGATATTACAACAAGATCTATTTAAAAAAGCCTGGGTTAAGATTGAATACAAAGTTCCACAGCAAAATCAGGAATCACTAGGCAAAGAATACAACCTATCAAAATTACTGTGGTTTTTTGATTGCAAATCACAAAAGTCATCCACATCGCAGGTCTTTCAATATTTGGATGATGAGCTTGTGTATTCTGCTGGGATAGATTCTAAAATCGCTGAATTCATTGAACCTGTATCTGAATCTGAGGTTGACATCGCAATGCACCATGTTTGCCTCATAGGTAAACCAGCAGTCACCTCAACGGAAGTTAGGCCCGCAGTAACAAAATCAAATACATCTTCTGCCAAACCTGACGATTCTGCAAAGAAACCTGAAACCAAATCCGAACTTGCGGTAAATAAACCAGCAGAGCCAACAGCAAAAATCGAAATCAAACCAGAAATTTCCGCATCCAAAGTTGCACCAGCCAGGCCAAGCCTAAACAAGAACGAAACCAATAAAATCCATTGGACTTATGAAGGCAAGGAAGGACCGGAAAACTGGGCTAAGCTCAGCCCCGAATTTACTGCTTGTGAAATAGGACGCAACCAATCCCCCATAAATATTGAAAATACCATGTCTACATCGCTAAAACCCATTCGTGGGACACAAAAATTCCCTGCAAAAGACATTTCAAATAACGGACACACGGTGCAGGTAAACTTTAAAGAAGGCAATATGCTGGTACTAGATAGTACGGCATACCAAATGAAGCAAGTACATTTCCATTCGCCTAGCGAAAATAGGATACACGATAAATCATTCCCTTTAGAGGCGCACTTTGTACATTCTGATTCCAAAGGAAATCTTACCGTGATTGGTGTAATGTTCAAAGAAGGCTCAGCAAATCTCGGACTAGCTAAGCTATGGGCACAAATCCCCAATAATGAGGGCGAACCTGTCGTCCTAAAAAATAGGGTCATTCCGAGTGAACTAATGCCAGAAAATCGCAGTTATTATCGATATAGCGGTTCGCTCACTACCCCACCCTGCACAGAAGGTGTGCGCTGGATAATGATGAAAACACCAATGACTGCGTCCAAAGAACAAATAGAAGCTTTTAAAAATGCAATACACCACAGCAATAATCGCCCCATACAGGCTTTGAATGGCCGACTTATCGCAGAATAATATTCTGCAATTAATTTTAAACTAATAGACTTTTAGCATATTTACATGCGTTAAAATACCAACGTATGCAAAACTTTGAAGCATTTTTAGCTCCTGCAAAAATCAATTTATTTTTGCACATTACTGGTCAGCGTGCTGACGGTTATCACACACTGCAAAGTGTGTTCCAATTGCTGGATTTTTACGATACCATTCATTTAAATCCCACAAAAAATAGTGGAATTAAGCGTGTAAATGAAATAAAAGGCGTACCTGAAAGCGAAGATCTATGCGCCTTAGCAGCTAGTGCTTTACAACAAAAAACTGGCTGTAAATTGGGTGTCGAATTTGCGGTTGAAAAGCGCATTCCTATGGGCGGCGGTTTAGGTGGGGGCAGCTCGGATGCTGCGACAGTTTTATTAGCATTAAATCGCTTATGGCAGCTTAATTTAAGCCGCGAGCAGCTTATGCAAATTGGCTTAAAATTGGGCGCTGATGTGCCTGTGTTTATTTTCGGCCAAAACGCTTGGGCTGAAGGTGTGGGCGAAATTCTTAGCCCAGCAGACCTGGAGCCCCTCTATTATGTTGTGCTGACACCACCGGTCCATGTCTCTACACGCGATATTTTTGCCAATTCTCGATTGACAAGAGACACGAAACAATTGAAAATAGCGGACTTTTCGAGAGACGCGAATTCAAACCTAAATTCAGGGCTTTTTAGAAACGATCTTGAAACAATAGTATGTGAAGAATTTCCTGCAGTTGCAACCGCCTTAAAGTGGCTTAGCCAATATGGTAGAGCAAGAATGAGCGGTTCTGGTGCATCTGTGTTTGTAGCAGTTAATTCAAAACAACAAGCGGATGAAATTTTGGCGCAAAAACCTGCAGATATAGAGGGATTCGTGGCCAAGAGCTTAATAAAGCATCCGCATTTTGAGTTAGCAAAATAAAGTTTTTTGGGGAGTCGCCAAGTTGGTTAAGGCACTGGGTTTTGATCCCAGCATCCGAAGGTTCGAGTCCTTCCTCCCCAGCCAAGTTTTTTAATAAGAGCAATAAGCGTGTAGATTAGCTGATTTACACGCTTTAATTTTTTAAACAAAGTTAATTAAAGGTTTTCACTTAATGAGTGGCAACATGATGGTGTTTACAGGCAATGCCAACCCAGAGCTTGCGCAGCAAGTCGCTGTGCACTTGGGTATTGAACTCGGACGTGCTGACGTTGGCCGTTTTAGTGATGGCGAGGTCATGCTTGAACTGCTTGAGAATGTGCGTGGTCGAGATGTTTTCGTTCTGCAATCAACCAGTCACCCTACCAACGATAGTTTAATGGAAGTCATGGTTATGGTGGATGCACTACGCCGCTCTTCTGCTGGCCGCATCACTGCTGCAATCCCTTATCTGGGCTATTCTCGGCAAGATCGCCGCCCGCGCTCAGCACGAGTAGCCATAACCGCAAAAGTGGTTGCGAATATGCTCACCAGCGTGGGCGTAAATCGCCTGCTAACAATGGATTTGCACTCTGACCAAATTCAAGGTTTCTTTGATATCCCTGTAGATAATATTTACGCTACGCCCATTTTGCTAGATGATTTACTCAAGCAAAATTACGAAGATTTAGTAGTGGTTTCACCCGATGTCGGTGGTGTGGTGCGCGCACGCGCGGCCGCCAAACAATTAAACTCTGACTTAGCCATTATCGACAAGCGTCGCCCAAAACCAAATGTAGCCAAAGTAATGAATATTATTGGCGATGTGGCTGGCCGTACTTGCGTGATTGTGGACGACATGGTGGATACCGCAAATACCTTGTGTGAAGCAGCTGCTGCCCTGAAAAATGAAGGTGCGATAAGAGTATTGGCCTATGCCACACACCCAGTATTATCAAACAACGCTGCTGAGCGCATAGCAAATTCAGCGCTGGATGAACTGGTGGTCACAAACACCATCCCTTTAAGTGCGGACTCGGCCAATTGCAAAAAAATTCGCCAATTAAGTGCGGCTGAATTGTTAGCAGAAACGATTAAACGTATTAGCCAAGAGGAATCAGTCTCTTCTTTATTTATGGATTAAGTTTTAACCCTACATACTGGTCGCGGTGTGTGGATTTTTGTGTAGTGCAATTAGGAGTAATAAAATGAGTATCGAAATTAATGCAGTCAAACGTGACGTCAAAGGTACGGGTGCGAGCCGCCGTCTACGTCGCGCTGGCAATGTGCCGGGTGTAGTTTATGGTGCTGGTAAACCAGCCGTCAATCTTGAAGTAAATCACAAGGATTTGTTTTTACAATTCCGTCATGAGTCTTTTCACGCTTCTATTTTGTCCCTTAATTTGGATGGCAAAAAAGAAGACGTGTTATTACGTGACTTTCAAATGCACCCAGTACGTAACACTATTCAACACATTGATTTTCAACGTGTTTCTGCCACAGAGATAATCCACGTTAAAGTGCCATTCCATTTCCTTAACGGTGAAATTGCCCCAGGCGTTAAACTCGGCGGCGGTATCGTAGCGCACATCATGACAGAGGCCGAAGTAAGCTGCTTACCTAAAGATTTGCCAGAATTCCTTGAGGTGGATTTGGCTAACTTAGAAATTGGCAACTCAGTGCATTTATCGCAAATCACCCTGCCTAAGGGTGTTGAGTTTGTTCAACTCGCACACGATAATGACGCGGCAGTTGCAGCAATTGCCAAAACACGCGGTGGCATGGCTGATGAGGCTGAAGAAGCATCTGAAACCGCTACAACCGAAACACCAGCAGCAGAACCTGCAGCTGAGTAATTAGCTAGTTAGCAAATTAAAACGCGTGCTTAAATATTAAGTGCGCGTTTTTTATTTATACTAATCATCATGAGTAGCATTAAATTAATAGTTGGGCTAGGCAACCCTGGCGATAAATTCGAGGCCACGCGGCATAACGCAGGCTTTTGGTTTATTGACACCATAGCCACGCAATCCAACTGTAAATTGACTTTAGATGCCAAGTTCTTTGGAGTTGCAGGAAAGCTAAATCAAGAGGCTTGGTTGTTAAAACCCATCACTTTTATGAATAATAGTGGCAAAGCCGTTGCCGCGCTGGCTAACTATTACAAAATTAGTCCTGCAGAAATCTTAGTGATTCACGATGAGTTGGATTTACCTGCTGGCACTGCCAAACTCAAGTTTGGCGGCGGGCATGGCGGTCACAATGGCTTAAAAGATATTCACGCAGTACTCGGCACAGGTGATTATTGGCGGCTACGATTAGGCATTGGTCATCCGGGCGATAAAAATGAAGTGATTAATTACGTTTTAAAAGCGCCTTTAAAACAAGAAAAAGATGCTCTGGATGCCTGTATTCATGAGGCCTGCAGCTTAGTACCCTTATTGCTTAAAGGTGAGTTTGAAAGTGCAATGCAAAAGTTACACACTAAAAATGAATAGAGAACCTAAATGAAGTGCGGAATTGTTGGCTTACCCAATGTAGGCAAATCTACGTTATTTAATGCTATTACCAAGGCAGGCATCGCTGCCGAGAACTATCCGTTTTGCACGATTGAACCTAATGTGGGCATAGTAGAAGTGCCAGATACGCGTATGCAACCCTTGATTGACATCGTTAAGCCACAAAAAGTACAACCGGCTATTGTTGAATTTGTCGACATCGCCGGCTTGGTAGCAGGCGCTTCAAAAGGCGAAGGCTTGGGCAATAAATTTCTTGCCAATATTCGCGAAACTGATGCCATTGCACATGTTGTGCGCTGCTTTGAAGATAGCAACGTGATTCATGTGGCCAACAAGATAGACCCGCTATCTGATATTGAAGTCATCAATACTGAGCTCGCACTTGCTGATATGGAAACTGTTGAAAAAACGCTACAGCGCGAAAGCAAAAAAGCCAAAAGTGGTGACAAAGATGCGATTGCGCTAGTAGCTGTGTTAGAAAAAGTACAACCGTGGCTAGATCAAGCCAAAGCTGTGCGTACACTAGGCTTAGACGCTGACGAGTTGCAGATACTTAAGCCATTGTGCTTAATTACCGTAAAACCTGTGATGTACCTTGCTAATGTGGATGAAAAAGGCTTTGAGAATAATCCTTTTTTAGATAAAGTTATCTCACTTGGCAAAATCGAGCATGCGCCAGTGGTAAGCATTTGTGCAAAGATTGAGGCTGAAATTTCTGAGTTGGAAGACGAAGACAAACTGCTTTTTTTATCTGAACTTGGTCAAGATGAACCCGGCTTAAACCGCGTTATCCGCGCTGCTTATGATTTACTTGGCTTGCAGACCTATTTTACCGCTGGCGTACAAGAAGTACGCGCTTGGACAGTGAAAAAAGGTGCCACTGCACCACAGGCTGCAGGCGTGATTCATACCGATTTTGAACGTGGCTTTATTCGCGCAGAAGTCATTTCCTATGACGAATTCGTAAAAAACAGAGGCGAACTAGGCTCAAAAGAGGCTGGGAAAATGCGCTTAGAAGGCAAAGAATATATTGTGCAAGATGGCGATGTGATGCACTTTCGGTTCAACGTTTAGATTAACGAGATTCAATATTTAGTCCATGTGAAATTTAATGTATAAAACGCAAACTAATTTTGACAATAAGCACCTAAAACACTAGAATTGCGCCCTTGCAAAGTTTAAACAGGTTTTCATGGTGATGTAGCTCAGCTGGTTAGAGCACAGGATTCATAATCCTGGGGTCGAGGGTTCAAGTCCCTCTTTCACCACCAACAAAGACGCGCCTTTCGGAAGATTGGCGCGTTTTCTTTTGCAATTGGTAACTATTTTTGTAGCTGATTTGTAGCTGAATTTTAACAACGCAAAGAATGGGGATAGATCAACTATTGTTGTCAGGAGACACAACTAAAGCCATTGAGTCAGTAAAAGCTGCTGCAATTAAAGCATCAGACAAAATGATAGCGCCTGCAAAAGTAGAAGCACGTAAAGCGGCTGAACCCGCTAAAGTTGAAGAAACTATAGTGGCTGGACCTGGAAAAGCAAAAACTATAAATGCAAAAAAACATGCAAGTAAACACACTAAAAAAGCGGCCAAGTAATATTTTGAAATAGCATTTAAATAACTAAATTAAACCATTAAAAAAGGCGGATTTATCTGCCATTTTTTATTATGCAAAAACACACTGCCAGCTTTTTAGCGTTGATGTTTACTTAAACATCCTTATAAATGCAATGAGCTTTCATTGCATCCTGATAGATTTTTTTAATAGCAGCATCATCAATCGAGGGTGAAGTAAGCTCGCTTTTGAAAGAACTGCATGCAGTGCTATCTATTATGAGTTCGGTGTTAAGTTTCGCCTTTTCACCTGAGGTTACAGGTTGGTCGTGCTTGGAGCAAGCAGCGATAATAACTATTAAAAAAATGACTATCATTGATTTTTGCATACCCACCATTATACGCTGCTCATCTTCAAAAAATACTAATTTCTCATTCCTAAGGTTGTGGCATTCTTTCGTTTAATATTGATTTGATAAAAGGTTAAAGTTTTTAGAAAGCGTGCCGAAATAAGGCTAAGAACATTAACAATAAATTTATCAACTATTTGTGGATTAAAGATGATGGAACACTCAGTACGCACTATTGGTAACTATGCCTTTGAAACATTGGATTTAACAAATTCTCTTCCGCAACTATATGAAATAGGTGAAAATGTAAGTGCGCCTATGCAAAAATTGCCTGCGCTTCAGGTGGTGGAAATACAATCACTCTCAAAATTGCAAATACGCAAAGCTTTAATATATTTTGAGGTACTTACACAAGTTGAAGAGGCTATTGCAGAAGAAAGCCAAGAAACGCAGGATAGCTGGTACTCCACCAGGCGCATTCAACGTGATGATAAATTTTTAAACGAGATCGCAAAAAAATTACATTTCACAGATCGCCAATTAGATTTTATCTTTGAGATGGGCGTATCGTTGTAATCATATCAAGTTAACGGCAATGCAAGCATAATGCTATTAAGCCACATCTTTGGGTGTGGTTTTTTTATATTCTAAGGTGGATATTGGTTGTTACATTGGTTTAGAAATTGCGGTAAGATTTTACTAACTTCGTCACTTATTATTATTAAAGATATCGATTATGAATAAACTGCTCCCCGCCCTTTTCACAATTGCGCTTGGCTTTGGTGTAACTCTGCCTGCCTACGCCAACCACGACGGCATGGGGGACCACTGTAAGATGCATTCTAATAAAACTTTTGAAGATGGTGATGCCGACCATGACGGTACAGTAGATCGTGACGAAGTGCATAACTTCATGCACGAACACCGCAAGTAAGCAAGTTGTGAGAAGCTCAAGTCATCAGGTGCTTATTACAGGTGCTAACCGCGGCATCGGGCTTGAGTTTGCAAAACAATATGCTGACGATGGTTGGAATGTGCTTGCATGTTGCCGCGAGCCGCTAAGCGCTAATGCATTGCAGGCATTGGCAAACACTCATCGTAATGTTCGGGTGTTTGCACTGGATGTGGCTAACTTCGCACAGATTGATGCGCTTGCCTCACAGTTAAAAGATGAAGACATTGATGTGCTTATTAACAATGCGGGCGTTTACTCACATAGCACTTTTGGTAAAACCGATTATGATGAATGGGTCAAAGCGTTCAAAATCAATACAATGGCCTCACTAAAAATGGCCGAGGCTTTTGTGCAGCATATCACTAAAAGCCAGCTTAAAAAAATTGTCACGATCACCAGCAAAATGGGTAGCATCGATGATAATACCAGTGGGGAAAGTTACATCTACCGCACCAGCAAAACCGCATTGAATATGGTGATGAAAAGCCTTTCGATAGATTTGAAGCCTTATGGCGTTAGCGTTGTGACACTGCATCCAGGCTGGGTACAAACCAATATGGGCGGCCCAAATGCTTTAATCAACACGCAAACCAGCGTATCTGGCTTACGCAAAGTGATTGGGAATTTAAGCTTGAGTAATACGGGGAAATTTATTGCTTATGACGGCAAAGAGATAGCTTGGTAAACTTGTTTAAACCGTTTTAAAAGGCACACGCTCTTCAAGCTCATTGGTATAAACGGCAATGCCTTCTGCTTCACGCGCCAAAAATTGTCTTATGGCCGCCTCAAAATCCGGATGGGCGATTTTATGATATGAGCAAGTAGGACGCGGCTCGAATCCACGAGCGAGTTTGTGCTCACCTTGTGCCCCACCTTCAAAAAACGCTATTTTTTCCTCAATGCAAAACTGCTGTGCTTGATAATAACAAAGTTCAAAATGCAATCCTGATATAAACTGTATCGCACCCCAGTAGCGCCCATACAGCGTGGTTTGATTATAAATATTAAATGTACTGGCAATGGGTTTCCCATTAATTTCTGCCACAATCATCAAAATATGTTGCGGCATACTGTTGCCGATTTCAATAAAAAACTCACGCGTCAAATAAGGTGTGGAATGGTGTTCGGCATATGTATTGCAATAACAGCGATAGAAAAAATTCCAGTCGCTTTCTGTGATTTCCTTACCTTTAATAAATCTGCATGCAACGCCAGCGCTTTCAATTTTCTTACGCTCTTGATGAATTTTTTTACGTTTATCATGACTTAAAGTAGCTAAGAACTCTTCAAAGTCGTAATAATTTTTATTATGCCACCTGAACTGAACACCATCCCGCCTTAGCCAGCCAGCCGCTTCTAAATGTTTGGCGCAAGCATCACCAGGGAAAAGCACATGTGCGCTAGAAAATTGGTATTGATACATAATTCTTTCCAGTGCGTCTAACATTAAGATGGGGGCTTCTGGATGGTTACTTAGTAGTCGCGCGCTGGTAATTGGTGAGAATGGAATTGCGGAAAGTAATTTTGGATAATAATTTAAGCCGCTACGCTCATAGGCATCGGCCCATGCCCAATCAAACACATATTCACCGTACGAATGACTTTTTAGATACAAAGGCATTGCCCCTATCAATTTGCCATCCTGTTTAATTACAAGTGGCCGCGGGTTCCAGCCCGTACCTATTCCTACGCAACCTGTATTTTCTAAAGCGCTTAAAAAAGAATGACTTAATAATGGAGTACCATCAGCCATGGTATCCCAGTCTGAGGGTAATATTTCGTTTACACTGGTAATGAATTCTATAGAAAGATCTTGCCGCTGCATCATAACAAGACTTTGAGCTAAAGGACTTTAAATATCAAGCCCTCAAAATTAACTATTGCTGCTCAGTCGTGGGAGTCGTAGTTGTGGTAGCCTGAATTGGTCGTTTATGGGTATTAAACGCTTGCTTGCTCGCTTTTGCTTTACTTTTATTTTTAATTTCAGCTTCTGTCTCTTGAATATTTTTAGCTTCAATTTTTGCTTCTTCTGCTTTTTGGCGTGCTATCGACTTTGCCTGCGCTAGTTCAAGCTCTTCTAGTGTGATGACACCGTTTTCATCAACATCCACAGTGTTAAAATGTCTTGCGATTTGCGGCAAACATAAAGTCGCTTCTTCACGATCTATCGAATCATCATTATCCTTATCACATTCATTAAACCGCGCTTCCACACTCTCTTTCATAGCCCTGCGCTTTTGCTCAATCTGATAATGTTCAGGGTCTGTAGATTTAGCGTAATCAGCCAGCGCTTTACGCAGGCGAGCGCGGTCTTCAGGACTAAAATTATATTCTAGTGTCTGTTCTAAACTACTTTGATCATTTTCTACTGTAGTTTGTTTGTCTGTTGCAGGTTTATCTTCATTCAGCAGGGGGGTTTTACCATCAGAAAATGCTGGCAATGCAAATGTAACACCCATAAAAAAAAGTAGTAATGACGCGAATGAATAAGAATGTGCTTTTAAAACCATTATTTTTATAGACGCCTCTTTGTTAATATCAGCATGCAGAAATAACCCGTAACTATGACTATGAATTAAGGTTGTAAATGCAGTGTTTCAAACACCAAAATAATTGTAATTAATTGTAACTTCTACCCATTTTGCTATTTTGATGCATTATTAGCACTTAACTAGCACTTAATTAGCACTTAAATGTTTTTACAATTCTAGCTTTATTAAAGCTTAAAACTTATACTAAACTTATTACAACAATTATTCAAATATGTGAGTATAAATAACATGGCTGAAGCGGCTAAAAAAATATTAATGGTTGATGATGATGCACGCATACGAGAGTTACTTCAGCGTTATCTTACCGAACAAGGTTTTAACATTAAAACAGTTTCCGATGCCAAGGAAATGGATAATGCACTAGGCACAGAAAACTTTGATTTATTAGTGCTTGATTTAATGCTGCCTGGTGAAGATGGGTTAAGCATCTGCCGTCGTCTGCGCGGCAACAATGTAACCACGCCCATTATTATGCTCACCGCGCGAGGTGATGAAGTAGATAGAATTATTGGTTTAGAGATGGGTGCTGATGATTATTTGCCCAAACCATTTAACCCACGTGAGCTGTTAGCCCGCATTAATGCGGTAATGCGCCGCCATGAATACAGCCCAGAATCAGATAATACTGGAAAATCGGAAGCGTTTTGTTTTGGCGAATTTGTGTTCGACCCCTCTACCCGTAGTCTTAGCCGCAATGGCATGCCAATTACCATCACCAGCGGCGAATTTGCCTTGCTTAAAGTGTTTACCGAGCATCCACGTCAACCGCTTTCGCGTGATCGACTCATGCAGCTGGCGCGTGGCCGTGAGTTAGATGTATTTGACCGCAGTATAGACGTGCAAGTCTCGCGCTTACGACGTATTGTCGAACCCGACCCTGCACATCCTCGCTATTTGCAGACCATGTGGGGCTTCGGTTATGTGTTTATTCCAGATGGCGAATCAACACATTAAAGCCAGCTTAAAAGTTATTGCATTGAAACTCTTACCACGCACTCTGCTTTCGCGCTTGATGTTGCTTATCGCAATTCTACTGGCGATAAGCATTTACGCATCTCTCAAAATTTTTGATTACTTTGATCGCGAGCCGCGTGCCACTACCGCCGCACTCCAAGCCATCACCATCGTCAATTACACACGCGCTTCACTTATCGCTGCGCACGAAGATCGCCGTCTAGCATTGCTTTCTGAACTTTCTGGTCGTGAAGGTGTGCGTGTTTATGCTGCAGATTTTTTAGAAGATATTGAGCCGCTGCCACCAGACCCATTTATTAACCTGATCGCACAAAAGATTCGCGAACGGTTGGGCGAGGAAACAATTATTACTGTGAATCATTACGGCATCCCAGGTTTGTGGATTAGCTTTAATGTTGGCTTAGACGATTTCTGGGTTGTCATCCCAAAAATTCAAGTGGATCGGCCTTTCCCGTGGCATTGGTTAGGATGGGGCGCAGTTGTGGGTTTGCTTTCTTTGCTTGGAGCATATTTAATTGCCGCACGTATTAATCGACCGCTTAATCTATTGGTGTACGCAGCGGAGAGGTTGAGAAACGGTGAGCCAGCGCCACGCCTGCCAGAGGATAGCGTAGATGAGTTACGCGAAGTAAGCCGAACATTTAACGAAATGGCAGAATCACTGGTGCGGCTAGATAACGAGCGCACATTATTACTTGCAGGTGTTTCGCATGACATCCGTACTCCACTAGCTAGGCTGCGTTTAGCCGTGGAGCTATTACCAGATGATAGTTGCGGAAGTTTAAAGTCAGGCATGATTGAAGATATTGCCGATATGGATAATATCATCCACCAGTTTTTAGATTTTGTACGCGGCGTAGAAGGTGAGCCCACCAAAATGATGGATATTAACGTACTATTGCAATCGCTAGCTGACCGTCAAGCCCGGGCCGGTCGTGACCTTAAACTAAAACTTTCCACAACTTACTTTATTCCGCTACGGCCACTCGCCATGCAGCGTTTACTGGATAACCTGGTTGGTAATGCTTATGCTTACTCTAAAGGCGTAGTGACGGTGGAGAGCAAAATTACAGCCGAAAATATCATTATTAGCGTACTGGATAACGGCCCCGGCATACCGTCAGAACATGCTGAGAGGCTACTACGCCCGTTCGAGCGCATGGACAGTGCACGCAATAAAAACGAAGGTGGAAGCGGACTAGGCCTGGCCATTTGCAATCGTATCGCCAAGCTGCATCGTGGCAGTTTAGAACTGATTAATCGCCCTGAAGGTGGTCTTGAAGCCAGACTCACGCTTCCAATACAGCGTTAACTAGGTATTCGTCGTCTCAAACCAGTTCAGCTTTTCGCGCAATTTCACCACTTCACCAATAATCGTTAAGCATGGCGGCTTCATTTCAGCCGCAGCCACTTTTCCAGCCAAATTAGCCAGAGTTGCCGTCACTACTTTTTGTCTTTGTGTCGTGCCCTGCTGCACCACGGCCACAGGCATATTGGCTGATACACCATGCTGAATCAATTTTTCACAAATTTCGGCCAATCCCACCAAACCCATGTAAATCACCACAGTTTGATTGGGGCGTGCCATCGCAGTCCAATCTAAATCCAATGTGCCATCCTTCAAATGCCCGGTAATAAACAAACAGGCTTGCGCATAGTCGCGATGCGTTAGCGGAATGCCTGCATAGCTAGAAACACCATTGGCCGCAGAAATGCCAGGCACTACCTGAAATGCCACGCCACGCTCCATAAGCGTTTCGATTTCCTCACCACCTCGTCCAAAAATAAACGGGTCGCCGCCTTTCAAACGTAGTACACGCTTACCTTCTAAAGCTAGCCTTGCCAATAGCTCATTGATTTCCTCTTGCGGCATGGTGTGTTGATCACGTTCTTTACCCACATAAATTAGTTCAGCATCACGACGTACTAGCTCCATCACCTCGGGACTCACCAATTTATCATAAACACAAATATCACATTGCTGCATCAGACGCAAAGCCCTAAACGTCAATAAATCAGGGTCACCCGGGCCGCCACCGACCAGAAATACTTCCCCTTTTCTAGTGGCAGTATCCTTATCGTCGATTAAATCTTGCAACAACTCACGCGCCGCCTGTTCTTGGCCTGCCAACACACGTTCCACCATCGGGCCTTGCAGTACATCCTCCCAAAAACGGCGTCTAGCTTGAGTAGTAGCAAATTTTGCTTTAACCTGATCGCGAAATTCACCCGCAATGGCGGCGATTCTTCCATAACTTGCAGGCAACATGGTTTCTATTTTGGTACGAATATAGCGCGCCAACACAGGTGCATTACCTTCGCTGGAAACCGCAATCACCACTGGGCTGCGGTCGATAATCGAACCCATGGTAAATGTACACAGATCAGGCGCATCTACCACGTTTACTGGTATATTCTGATCTTTTGCAGCAATTGAAACAGCCGTATTTACTTCCGCATCATCAGTGGCAGCAACGACCAGACATGCTCCTATCAGCTGACTCTTCTCATAACTAATTGGCTTATATTTAATTTTTTTTGCATCAACTAACTCTTGCAGCTCAAGGCAAATTTCAGGCGAATAAAGTGTTACTGCCGCATCGGCTTTCAATAGCATCGTCACTTTACGCATGGAAACATCGCCACCGCCAATCACCACACAGTGACGATTTTTAATATTAAAGAAAATGGGGAGTGCTTGCATAAAATTCGAGCCTGATGATTGGTACTATTTTACCTCGCACTAAGCAAGTTTGCGTGATGCAAATGGCCAAATGCGCTAAAATCTTGCTTTGCAAATGAGTGCACATACTTTGAACACCATAAAAAAAAATTTAGCTAAGCAAAAAGTATTTATTAAAACCTTCGGTTGCCAGATGAACGAGTACGACTCTTCACGCATGGCGGATTTGCTGGAGTGCAGTGATGGCATGACGCAAACTGAAAACGTGGATGAAGCAGATGTAATTTTGCTTAACACCTGCTCAGTTCGAGAAAAATCTGAAGAAAAAGTCTTCAGCCATCTTGGGCGATTTATTCCGCTGAAAGTAAAAAATCCAAATTTGATTATTGGCGTAGGTGGTTGCGTAGCATCACAAGAAGGTGACAACATCATTAAACGTGCGCCTTATGTAGATGTGGTATTTGGCCCGCAAACCTTACACCGCCTGCCTGATATGATCAAAAAATCGCAAAGTAGCGGCAAGTCACAAGTGGATATTACATTTCCTGAAATTGAAAAATTCGATCATTTGCCACCGCCGCGCATAGAAGGCGTTAGTGCATTTTTGAGCATTATGGAAGGTTGCAGCAAATATTGCAGCTTTTGCGTGGTGCCCTATACGCGCGGCGAGGAAGTGTCGCGCCCATTTGCAGATATATTAACTGAAGCTGTACATTTGGCTGCGAAAGGCGTAAAGGAAATCACCTTGCTTGGGCAAAACGTAAACGCTTATCGTGCCGAATATGATAACGTTGAAGCGGATTTGGCGATGCTGATTGAAAGCATTGCCGAAATTCCGCAGATTGAGCGCATTCGATTTACAACCAGCCACCCTAATGAAATGAACGAACGGCTAATCAATTGTTTTGCAAACATTCCTAAATTAGCAGTGCAATTACATTTGCCTGTCCAGGCTGGTTCCGACCGTATTTTAATGGCGATGAAGCGTAATTACACTACTCTGCAATATAAATCAATTATCAGGAAATTACGGGCTGCAAACCCAAACCTTACTTTTACTTCAGATTTTATTGTAGGTTTTCCTGGTGAAACTGAAAGCGACTTTGAAGCCACGATTAAACTAATGCAAGATATAGGGTTCGATGCCAGCTTTAGCTTCTTATACAGCCCGCGTCCTGGCACGCCTGCTGCGTTTATTAAGGATGATATGCAGCAAACCCTAAAGTTAGAACGTTTGGCGAAGTTACAAGCCATAAATGAAGTGCAAGCCAAAGCCATATCTGAAGCCATGCTTGGCTCAATTCAGCGCGTGTTGATAGAAGGTGCATCATGGAAAGATAGCAACTTGCTCGCTGGAAAGACTGATAATAATCGTGTGGTGGATATTATGGGCGAAACAAATTTAATTCATCAATTTGTGAAAGTAAAAATCACCGACGTGTCAAATCCGCGCCGCTTGCAGGGTAAAATTATCTGATTATGGAAATTACTTTAACCCCGGAAGATAACATCCGTTTAGCAAATCTTTGCGGCGCACTGGATGAAAACATCAAGCAGATTGAGACTGCGCTTGAGGTCAATATCAATCGGCGTGGCGGTACATTTAACATCACAAGCGCCAGCAGCCATTCAGCAATGCAAGATAATATGCGCCTTGCAGCTCAGTTAATTGAAAACTTTTACGTACGCGCCAAAAAACCGCTTGAGTTGGAAGATGTTCAATTAGGTTTAGTGGAAATCGATAAACTCAAGCCTGAAGATGTGGTAACTTCGGCCATGCCGGTATTGATGACGCGACGTGGTGATTTGCATGGCCGCACGCCACGCCAAGTGGAATATCTACAACAGATTCAAGACCATGACATTACTTTTGGTATCGGTCCAGCAGGCACAGGCAAAACCTATTTAGCGGTAGCCTGTGCGATAGATTCGATGACTCGTGATCGTGTTAAGCGAATAGTTCTAGTCCGCCCTGCGGTGGAAGCGGGCGAAAAGCTAGGCTTTTTGCCTGGTGATTTAAACCAAAAAGTTGACCCTTATTTACGCCCTCTATACGACGCGCTATATGACCTTGCAGGGTACGACACAGTAAATAAAATGTTCGAGCGCGGTGCAATTGAAGTTGCGCCACTCGCCTATATGCGCGGACGTACGCTCAACCAAAGTTTTATTATTTTAGATGAGGCACAAAACACTACGCCAGAACAAATGAAAATGTTCCTCACTCGTATTGGTTTTGGCACCAAGGCTGTCATTACAGGCGATGTGACGCAGATTGACCTGCAACGACACCAAAAAAGCGGCTTGGTAGAAGCGCAAAAAATATTAAAAGATGTTAAGGGCATTTCTATGACACACTTTTTATCTGCTGATGTAGTGCGCCACCCATTGGTTCAGAAGATTATTAATGCCTATGAAAATTATGAACTTAAAAATAATGAATCTTAAAAGATTGTGCTAAATCAAAGCAGCCTTAATTTCTCTTCAAAGCCATTTGACATGTCAATTGTTAAGGATAATGATATTCCATTTACAGATTAAGGGATCCTTGCATGGCTACAGTAAAAAAATCCACCGTTACCCCTATCACTCGGCGCGTATCCAAAGGCGATATTTCTCCTAATCGCAGCACATCAGGCATCGAAAAATTTTCTGTAGAGGAAAAAATATCGGCAGCCCGCGAATCCAAAACCACCGCGGTGCAGGATATTATTAATCACATAGCAATTAGCAAGGATCTGTCAGCTTTACCAGAAGCATTACGCGCGATTTTGGACGGTGCATCTCCGGACGACGCTGCGGCACTCAGCAGAGCCATAGCTAGCATGCCGAATATGGAAGTTGCAAGAACTCGTGCCCATGCTGATGAAGAGCTTGCTTCTGATTGGAGGGACGGCGGCTATCCATATAAAAACCTGCTATCCAGGAAATCTTATGAAAAGCAGAAATACCATCTCCAAGTTGAGCTGTTGAAGCTACAGGCTTGGGTTAAAGAAACTGGCCAACGTGTTGTTATTTTATTCGAAGGGCGTGATGCAGCGGGCAAAGGGGGCACGATTAGGCGCTTTATGGAACACCTTAACCCTCGCGGAGCGCGCGTGGTCGCTTTGGAAAAACCCAGCGATGTAGAGCGTGGTCAGTGGTATTTCCAACGTTATATTTCACAACTGCCCACTGCTGGAGAAATCACATTGTTCGACCGATCCTGGTATAACCGCGCTGGGGTAGAGCGAGTAATGGATTTCTGTAACAATGACGAATATCTGGAATTTATGCGTCAAGCGCCTGAGTTTGAGCGCAACCTGACTCGAAGCGGCATTCATGTCATCAAGTTTTGGTTCTCCGTCAGTCGCGAAGAACAATTACGCCGTTTCAAGGAACGCGAAATGCATCCGCTCAAACAATGGAAACTGAGCCCGATTGACCTCGCCTCGCTGGATAAATGGAATGATTACACCAAGGCTAAAGAAGCTATGTTTTTCCATACAGACACCGCAGACTCTCCATGGACAGTAATTAAGTCTGATTGTAAGAAACGCGCGCGCCTAAATGCTATGCGCTATGTGCTGCACAAACTGCCCTACACAAACAAAGATCTAACGTCAATTGGACCTCTTGATCCGCTTTTAGTGGGCCGTGCGCATATCGTATATGAACGCGGTGAGCATGATAACCAAGCAGTACTTTAAGTAGCCCAGCATTCCTCGGGGTATAATTTAGCTGTTAGTTAAACGACTTAAGGATAAAAATGACACCAAATAAATTTAGCCGAATGACGCAACATGGACTTAGTCTATTTGGACAGGGTGTACTGATCATCATTGCTTTTGCGACTGTTTTTGCAGTATTTCAAGCAATTATGCATATTTGGGAGGCCCATACAATTAGCGTAGGTGACCTGCTGTTGCTGTTTTTGTATCTTGAAGTGATGTCTATGCTCGATCACTACCTAGGTTCTGGCAACCTACCTGTTAGGTATCCACTGTATATCGGCATTATTGCATTAGCCCGTTATTTGGTACTCGAAATCGCACAGATAGATGCATGGCGGATGTTCGCGCTTTCTGGATCTATCTTGCTAATTGCATTGGCTATTCTAGTGGTTCGCTATGGGCATGTGCGTTTCCCTTATACTGATTGTCCTTCACAGACAAAATAATCAGCACATCAAACCAATACCCAGCACACCTACCTGGCTGTTGGCTATTTTTATCCGTTCTTACAAATATGCCTAAACTAAATTTATCAATTCAATACGCTTCAAAAGATGCAAATCTGCCTACACCAAGCCAATTGCGCAAATGGGCAAAAGCCGCTTTGCGTGTAGATACCGAGGTCACAATTCGTATTGTAGATGCACAAGAGGGGTTGGAACTGAATAGTACTTATCGCGGTAAAGATTATGCGACCAATGTGCTGACTTTCCCACTCACGGAAACACCCGTTCTTTTGGGTGATGTCATTATTTGTGCACCAGTGGTGATTGCCGAAGCCAAAGCACAAAGTAAACCACTTGAGGCGCATTTTGCACACCTTACCATACATGGCATCTTGCATTTACATGGCTATGATCACGAAACCGAAGCGCAGGCAGAGTTGATGGAAAGCCTAGAAATTTCTATTTTAGCCAAATTAGGGTATGCTAACCCCTATCTCATTACATAGGGCGCCACTCAATGGCTTCCGAACCGGAAAAGTTAAGTAACAAAGCTAGTTTAAAATCCAGCGACAAACCCACTTTATTAGAACGCTTAAGCAATTTTTTATTGCGAGAGCCAGAAGACCGCGAACAGCTCGTGGAGTTACTTCACGGCGCGTATGAAAATCACCTGATGGATGCTGACTCGCTCGCCATGATAGAAGGTGTGCTGCAAGTAAGCGAGATGCAAGTACGCGATGTGATGATTCCACGCTCGCAAATGGATATCATTGACATCACCGATCCGCCTGAAAGCTTTATTCCGCATGTGATTAAGACCGCACACTCGCGCTTTCCGGTCATTGAAGATGACAAAAATGATGTTATTGGCATTTTACTGGCCAAAGATTTATTGCGTTATTACGCGGGCGAGGATTTCGATGTGCGCGATATGCTGCGCCCCGCGATATTTATCCCTGAGGCCAAGCGATTGAATGTATTGCTAAAAGAATTTCGCAGCAACCGTAACCACATTGCTATTGTGGTGGATGAATACGGCGGTGTAGCAGGTATGGTGACAATTGAGGACGTGCTTGAGCAAATTGTTGGCGATATTGAAGACGAATACGATTATGACGAAGATGAAGACAATATTTTAAAAGATGCTAAAGGCCATTTCCGTGTAAAAGCACTGACAGAAATTGACGATTTTAATGAAGCAGTCGGCACTCATTTGAGCCACGAAGAGTTTTCTACCATCGGCGGTTTGGTGGTGAATAAATTTGGGCACTTACCCAAACGCGGCGATACAATTGTTATTGATAATTTAAGTATCAGTGTTCTTCGTGCCGATAGTAGGCGCTTATATTCTATATTAGTAGAAGTGATTCCAGACAAACCATTCCCATTAGAATCGACTTAATTAAGATTAAAGCAAACGAACTAAAGTAATTTTTAAATCTCTTAAGTTTTACAGATTGGAGATTTCGATGAAAACTTGGCCATTGACCGTTTTACTTGCAACTAATTCTTTGTTAGCTTGTATTTGCTTTGCAGACGATGCCAAAACTCAACTTTTGGCCACAGAAATTCCAACCGAAGAAAGAACCTTTGTCGATGCGATTAATCAATACGACAAAGCTAAAATTGTTGCCCAGTTTGGTGAACCAGCCAAGAATGATGACGTAAGAATTAAAGGCACCAATAAAATTGCGGCCTCAATTTGGCAATATCATAATATCAATACCGCAGCGGATGGTGGCTATTACCCAACCACTGAACTCGATTTCATTGATGACAAAGTAGTGCAAGTAGTATTTTTAAATAATGATGGCTCGGATGGCGAAGAAAGTGGTAAATCATATGAAATTCCACAGCCTGAACCAAATATGTAATTGTTTAAGAACCAATAAAAAAGGCGCCTATGCGCCTTTTTTTGATATAAGTATTACTTATTTTTTCAAATTGTCACGAATTTCACGTAGCAATAATACATCTTCTGGTGTTGGTGCCGGTGGTGGTGGTGGCTCAGCTTTTTTCATTCTATTCACCATTTTCACCATCTGGAATATAACAAAAGCCAAAATGAGAAAATTGATCGCAATGGTAATAAAATTACCATAAGCTAACATCGGAACGCCCGCTTTTTTAAGTGCTTCATAAGTGCCTGCATTACCTGTTGGAATATCCTTCAAGGCAATAAACATATTACTGAAATCGACACCACCAGTAATCTTACCGACCACAGGCATAATAATGTCGTTTACTAACGAATCAACAATTTTACCAAACGCCCCACCGATGATGACACCAACTGCCAGGTCCATCACATTGCCTTTACTGATAAAGTCTTTAAATTCCGAGGCCATGCTCATTGCTTATTCTCCTTTAGTTATTTTGTTTTAAATAAGGTGCCACATGCGCAATATAGGGCTTTTGCAAGCCCGCTGTCAATAACATAAAACCTTGCAAATGCTGCTTTTTTTGCAGAAATCAAGTACAAACACGTACAATCGCGCTTAATCAATTGTTATTGACACTGCAATATATGCTAAAAAATTCCCTTCCATTTTTAATCGCAATGATACTTGGCGCCTTAGCTGTGTTGGGTTTCGCACCATTTTTTATTTTCCCCGCAAACATACTTTCACTTGCCGGATTATGTTATTTATGGATTAAAGCCGGCAACCCAAAAACCGCATTCAAGTTGGGATTTCAATATGGCTTAGGATTATTTGGCGCAGGTATTTATTGGATATACATCAGCCTACATGATTTTGGCAACATGCCATGGTGGTTCGCGGGCTTTAGTACCTTTTGCTTGTGTGCATTTATGGCCCTATTCGTGGCCTTGGTAGGTTGGTTCAGCAAAAGATTGGGCTCACCACTCATTAGCATTCCAGTACTATGGGGCTTAAGTGATTGGACGCGAAGCTGGATTTTTACTGGCTTTCCTTGGTTAACAATGGGTTACAGTCAAGTCCCACACAGCCCTCTGGCAGGTTTTATACCGCTTGTAGGCGTATATGGTGTTTCCGTCATCGCCGTATTTTTTGCTGCATTAATTGCAAATTGGTTGGCGAATAGTCCATCAAATTTAATTTCTAAACGCAATACAATCGCAGCCTTGATGTTGGTCATTGTAATTGGCGGCGTGTTGAAAACAGCTGAATGGACATTACCTATTGGCAAGCCAATTTCAGTCGCACTATTGCAGGGCAATATCGCACAAGACGAAAAATGGTCGCCTGAAACTGCACAAAATACGATTAACCAATATATTGAAATGACACAGGCCAGTAAAGCGAAATTGATAGTATTGCCAGAAACCGCCTTTCCAGTGATTTCCAGCCAGATTGACCCAAGCATTAAAGACGCGCTAAACACTCGTGCCAAACAAAATAACGGCGATATGATTGTAGGTTTGGTAGAATTTAACGAGGCAACGAATAGCACCCCAAGTGAATATTTCAATAGTGCCGTTAGCTTTGGCAGCAACCCTAATCAAACTTACAGAAAAAATCATCTAGTACCATTTGGTGAGTTTATTCCATTAAAACTAGTACTTGGCTGGATTTATCGCGATTACCTGCATATGCCTCTAAGTGATTTGTCGCGTGGTGGTTCGCAACAAAAACCTATGAATTTGGCTGGCCAAAAAGTCGCTGTCAATATTTGCTACGAAGACGTTTTTGGCAATGAGATTATCCATCAATTGCCCAACGCCACATTGCTCGTCAACATTAGCAACGACGCGTGGTACGGGCTATCTTATGCGGCAGATCAACATATGCAGTTTTCACAAGCACGTGCTTTGGAAACTGGCCGCATGGTGCTACGAGCCACCAATAATGGCGCCACTGCCATCATAGACCAGCACGGTTACATACTTGCCCATGCGCCGCATTACACAAAAACCACGCTTAACGCGCTCGCACAAGGCTATAAAGGCAGCACACCTTATGTGCGCTGGGGCAATTGGCCGTTTATCATCTTTTGTTTTAGCGCAATTGCTTTTGTGATTAGACGCAAAACCAAGTAAAATCAGCCTTTTGACAATTTAAGCTTACACGCCTTTCCTAGACTTTGTTTTTATACGAAAAAGACTAGAAGGCTAGGCGACGACAGTACAACTTTAGTAAGGCAACCCGAAGCTGACAACGTATTTTTTGGATTAAAACAATGGCATTAACGTTTCAACAGATTATATTAAATCTTCAGTCCTATTGGGATAAACAAGACTGCGCCTTACTACAGCCTTATGATATGGAAGTGGGCGCAGGCACTTCGCACACCGCGACATTCTTACGCTCGCTTGGTCCAGAACCTTGGAAAGCCGCTTACGTGCAACCTAGCCGCCGCCCTAAAGATGGCCGCTATGGCGAAAACCCAAATCGATTGCAGCATTATTACCAATACCAAGTCGTGCTCAAACCCGCACCAGCTAACATTTTAGAACTTTATTTAGGCTCGCTAGAGGCGCTTGGTTTTGACCTGAAACAAAACGATATCCGCTTTGTTGAAGACGACTGGGAAAACCCGACGCTAGGCGCATGGGGCTTGGGTTGGGAAGTTTGGCTGAACGGCATGGAAGTGACCCAATTCACCTATTTTCAACAAGTCGGCGGTATCGATTGCAAACCCATTACCGGCGAAATCACCTATGGTTTAGAACGTCTCGCTATGTACTTGCAATGTGTCGATAGCGTGTACGATTTACAGTATTCTGAAAACGTAAAATACGGCGATGTGTTCCACCAAAACGAGGTCGAACAATCCACCTATAATTTCGAGTATTCTGACGTGGAATTTCTGTCGACCGCTTTCATCGCGCACGAAAAGCAGGCGAAACATCTGGTCGAAAACAAGCTCGCGCTCCCTGCATACGAACAGGTATTAAAAGCCGCACACACTTTTAACTTACTGGATGCGCGCGGTGCAATCAGCGTCACGGAACGTGCCTCCTACATCGGGAAAATCCGCAACATCGCACGCAGCGTTGCAGCAAGCTACCTAGAAAGCCGCGCCAGACTTGGATTCCCGCTTGCCTCAAAAGAACATGCGGCAGAAGTGCTGGCAAAATTAGAAAAAGAAAAGAAAGCAGCATGAGTAATTTATTAGTCGAATTATTGGTGGAAGAGCTACCGCCAAAAGCCTTAAAATCTTTGGGAGATGCTTTTTCAAATGTGTTTTTTAATCAGTTAGAGCACTTTGGACTTGTATTAAGAGCAGAAATTATAAATGTAAAATCATTTGCCACTCCAAGAAGACTAGCAGTATTCATTCCTAATGTAATGTCCAAGGCGATTGATAAACAAGTTATTCAAAAACTCATGCCCGCGAGCGTGGGCTTGGATGCGAACGGCAACGCGACCCCTGCTTTAATCAAACGATTGCAAGCTTTAGGCGCAGATGAATCTGCGGTGAAAAATCTGCGCAAAGAAAATGACGGCAAAGCAGATGTGTTATTTTTAGACCTGAACCAAACCGGCGCTACGCTGCAAGCTGGCCTGCAAGCTGCGCTTGATGAAACTTTGGCCAAATTACCAATTCCAAAAGTAATGACTTACCAGCTTGAAAACGGCTGGGATACAGTCTACTTTGTACGACCTGCCCATGGTTTAGTAGCGCTGCACGGTAGCGAAATCGTACCAATCACCGCACTGGGATTGGCTTCTGGCAATGTGACACAAGGCCACCGTTTTGAGGCAGCAAAACCAGCGATTACGCTGAAAAACGCCGATAGCTACGCCGAGCAATTAAAAACCGAGGGCGCAGTGATCGCGAGCTTTGCTGAACGTCGCGCAGATATTGAACGCCAACTCAGTGACGCTGCAGCTAAACAAAACCTGAAACCGATAACCGATGATGCCTTGCTAGACGAAGTGACCGCACTGGTTGAACTCCCGAATATATTGCTTGGCCAGTTTGAAGAGATTTACCTCGAAGTGCCACAGGAATGCTTGATTTTGACCATGAAGGCAAATCAAAAATACTTTCCATTACTTGATGCTGGCAACAAACTCACCAACAAGTTTTTGATTGTTTCTAACATTTCACCCAAAGACCCAAGCGCTGTCATCGGCGGTAATGAGCGCGTGGTGCGACCACGCTTGGCTGATGCGAAATTCTTCTTCGACCAAGACCGTAAAAAGACATTGGAATCACGCATTTCAGACTTAGATAAAGTGGTTTATCACAACAAGCTTGGCAACCAAGGCGAACGTACTGCGCGCGTTAGAGCTATTGCCAAAGCGATTGGTCAGCAGCTAGGCGGTGATAACTTGGCTGCACAAGCTGACAAAGCCGCTCAACTCGCCAAAGCCGATTTAGTGACTGATATGGTAGGTGAATTCCCAGAACTACAAGGCATTATGGGACGTTACTACGCGCAACATGAAGGCTTGGATAATGACGTTGCCTTTGCAATCGAAGACCATTACAAGCCGCGCTTTGCTGGCGACGAGTTACCACGTAATCAAGTAGGTGTATGCGTGGCATTGGCAGATAAACTAGAAACTTTGTACGGTCTTTTCAGTATTGGCGAAAAGCCTACTGGTGACAAAGACCCATTTGGCTTAAGGCGCCACGCATTAGGTGTAATTCGCATTTTAATTGAGAAGAAATTACCAATCCTGCTATTTCACAGCACTAAAGACAATCTACTGATTGCTGCAATGGAAACTTTTTCAGAAAAAAGTGCGGCGTTACTTGATCTATTACCATTTATATATGAACGCCTAGCTGGAAGCTTGCGCGAACAAGGATTTGGGGCTCAGGAAGTAGAAGCAGTACTATCTTTAAATCCGCATCTACTAGCTGAAATCCCAGAACGCCTAACAGCTGTTCGAACTTTTGCATCTCTTCCAGAAGCGCCTGCTCTTGCTGCAGCAAATAAACGCGTCGGTAATATTCTGAAAAAAGTAGAAGGTGAAATTAATTCCGAAGTAAAGGCTAACTTACTACAAGAGCCTGCTGAAATCGCGCTTAATGCAGCTTTATGCAAAGTAAAGCCCGAAGCCGATATGCTGTTTGAAATTGGCGATTACACGGCATCCCTCAAAGCATTAGCTGCGCTTAAAGCGCCTGTGGATGACTTTTTTGATAACGTGATGGTGAACGCAGAAAAGATAGATTTGCGTAATAACCGCTTGGCTTTATTAAACCATCTGCACCAAGCTATGAACCGCGTTGCAGATTTATCAAAACTGGCGGGCTAACATGAAATTAGTTATTCTTGACCGCGACGGCGTTATTAACCAAGACTCTGTTAGTTTCATCAAAAGTCCGAATGAGTGGATTCCTCTGCCAGGTAGTTTGGAAGCGATTGCCCTACTCAACCAGTCTGGTTTTCGTGTGGCGATTGCAACCAATCAGTCGGGTATTGCGCGCGGGCTATTTGATATGGCGACATTTAACGCGATTAATGACAAAATGCATCGGGCGCTCGCTCATGTGGGCGGCCGCATTGATGCGATGTTTTATTGCCCGCACGCAGCAGAAGACCATTGCGAATGCCGCAAGCCAAAAACCGGTATGATAGATGATATTAGTCGCAGATTTTCGGTAGATTTGAGTGAGGTGTATGGGGTAGGCGATGCCTTACGTGACTTGCGAGCATATGCCGATGCAGGCTGCAAGCCAATACTGGTAAGCACCGGCAAGGGTGAAGAAACTTTAGCACACTGTGACTTGCCTAGAGGCACTTTAGTTTTTGCCGATTTAAACGAGGCGGTGCAACACATCATTATGGAACATGATTGATGTTGTTTTTACGTTCGTTAGTGTTTTTTTTAGGTATGCTGATCATCACGCCGATCTTTGCCATGCTGGTCATTTTAATGTTTCCGCTCAACAATATTACCCGCTCACGCATGGCCAGCTACTGGGCACGGTGCGCCATTTTTTGGCTTAATCTTACTTGTAATCTTGGCTATGAGGTGCGTGGTCTCGAGAACATTCCCAATCACCCTTCGGTCATATTATGCAAGCACCAATCCGCGTGGGAAACGATTGCATTACAAGTGATTTTTCCACCGCAAATCTGGGTGATGAAGCGCGAGCTTTTATTCATCCCCTTTATGGGATGGGCTTGGATCGCACTTTCCGTCATACCTATTGACCGCAGTGCAGGTCGCGAAGCGCTTAAAAAACTGGTGTCATATGGCAAAGATAGGTTAGCTAAAGGTTTATGGGTGGTGATATTCCCAGAAGGCACGCGCATTGCACCGGGCAAGCGCGGCAAATACCACATCGGCGGCGCTTGGCTGGCCACGCATACCCAAACTACTGTTGTCCCTGTCGCGCACAATGCAGGCCTATTTTGGCGTAAAAATACATTTATTAAAAGGCCTGGTACGATTACCGTCAGCATCGGCAAGCCAATTGAGACGGCAGGTTTAAAAACAGATGCGCTCAACCAACAAGTGGAAGATTGGATTGAAGCGGAGATGTTGAAACTGTGACCAACCAATCGCTCACGCTTGCCAATGGCGAAACCATTTCGTACTTACTGGAACGCCGTCCACGCCGCACGATTGGCCTTAGAATCACTGAAAACGGCTTAGTGGTGCATGCTCCAAAACGCATTTTTGAGTTTCAACTCAATCAAATTCTGCAAGAAAAATCCAACTGGATTTTAAATAAACTTAAAAACCGCGAGGACAACCAGGTTGAGAAAATTCAGTGGGTAGATGGCGAACATTTGCTGTATTTGGGCAATGATATTCATCTGAGCATTACACAAAGCAACAGCAATAAAACACTAATTTTTTATCAAAAAAGCTTAAATATGGCATGCCTGCAGCCCAATAACCGTGCGGCTTGCAGCCGTAGGGTTATTCAATGGTATAAAAAACAGGCAGCATTAGATTTTGGCCGTCGCTTAGAGATTTTATCTGCGAAACTTGGCGTTGAAACTCCGCCACTCACGCTCTCGAACGCGCGATCGCGCTGGGGCAGTTGCAATAGCCGAGGTGAAGTCCGCTTAAGCTGGCGCTTGCTGCAAGCACCGCCGCACATCATCAATTACGTGATTTGTCACGAGCTGGCGCACTTAAAACAAATGAATCACTCAGCTAAATTTTATGCGGTACTCGAAAGCCTGTTCCCCAATTACAAAGCGGCCGAGAAAGAACTTAAAGCATTATCACCACATCTGCACCGCATGTAGCCTTATCCATATTTTGCACCTGCTTTTAGTTTTGTGTTAAGTTATTGTTGCTTTATCTGTGACTAAATTTACAAGGGGGAAAATAATGTCCTTTACAGATTCAATCAAGCTATGTTTTGCCAAATATGCAGATTTTACAGGCCGCGCCAAACGGCCGGAATATTGGTGGTTTGCCCTTTTTGGCTTTATAGCTTCGCTACCTTTAAATTTTGTTAGTCCATACCTTTCATGGGCATTTTCACTCGCTATATTACTGCCATCATTGGCAGTTGGCACACGCAGATTACACGACATGAACAAAAGCGGTTGGATGCAATTGATTTGGATTATTCCAGTGTTAGGCTGGATTTACATGATTTACCTGCTCGCACAGCCTGGCGACGCTGCAGACAACCCATACGGCGTGCCACCAGCAAATTAGCGCATTGCAACTACACCTCTATCATTCTGACGTAGTGGGTTTAGCAGGCAAGCCGCGAAGTGGATCGCAAAATCATATACTATTCAATATCTCACAAGCTTGCGGGCTAAGCCCGCAATGACAGTTTTTTTACAATAACTTACTTACGTCGCTCGCCATCTCTGCAGGCTTTTCACCGTAATTTATGTATAGTCTAATTTTTCCTGTTTTATCATATACATACATACCAGCACTGTGGTCTATACTGTAATCAGTTTTTGATTTTCCTTCTACTTTTGAGTAGAAAATTTTAAAGTTGGCCAGCGTTTCGGCAGTTTCTTGCAAACTGCCACGCAGGCCGATAAATCGCTTGTCAAACGAAGGTACAAATTGCGCCAGCACTTCTTGCGTATCGCGCGCTGGATCCACCGTTACAAACAATACTTGCACCTGGTCTGCCTTATTCCCCAGCAATTTCATGGTATTTTTCAAGTCGCTCATAGTGGTTGGACACACGTCAGGGCAATGCGTATAGCCAAAAAACAACATCACCACTTTGCCTTTAAAATCGCTCATGGTGCGGAGTTTTCCCGTATGGTCGGTTAGTTTAAGTGGCAGAGGGAAATCCGCACCCGTGATATCGGTAGCTACAAACGGAGTGGGTGATTTTGCAAGCCCGCATGCCGAAATCAGCAAAAACAACGCAATAAGAAACAATTTTTTCATGGTATTGATATGTCATTACGTCTTAATTAACAATCATTTGATTCTAACATAAGCAATAAATTCGCCGCTTGGTTTACAATAACGCTTTTACAAAATTCGTTTAAAAGGCAGCAACATGGCAATACCAAGCTCAATGGCAGACCGCGACGGCGTAATCTGGTACGACGGCAAATTAGTGGATTGGCGCAGCGCGACTACACACGTACTTACCCACACCTTGCATTACGGCATGGGCGTGTTTGAAGGTGTACGAGCCTACAAAACCGACAAAGGCACTGCCATTTTCCGTTTGCAAGATCATACTGACCGCCTGTTTAATAGTGCGCGCATTTTGCAGATGAAAATGCCGTTTGATAAAACGACCATTATGGAAGCGCAAAAAGCTTCCGTACGTGAGAACAAATTAGAATCTGCTTACATTCGCCCTATGGCGTTTTATGGCGCTGAAGCGATGGGTATTGCCGCCAAAACCTTGAGCACGCACGTGATTTGCGCGGCGTGGAGCTGGGGTGCCTACATGGGCGACGAAGCATTGACCAAAGGTATTCGCGTTAAAACCAGTTCGTTCGCACGCCACCATGTGAACATCACCATGTGCAAAGCCAAAGCCAATGGCAACTACATGAACAGTATCTTGGCGCACCAGGAAGCCGCGCAAGATGGCTACCATGAGGCCTTGCTGCTGGATGTTGACGGCTTTGTGGCCGAAGGATCGGGCGAGAATATTTTTATCGTTCGCAAAGGCAAACTTTACACACCCGATTTAACCAGCGCGCTGGAAGGAATTACCCGCGACACGATTGTTCAATTGGCGAAAGAAATCGGCCTGGAAGTTGTTGAAAAACGGATCACCCGCGATGAAGTTTATGTTGCGGATGAAGCTTTTTTTACCGGCACCGCGGCTGAAGTTACGCCAATCCGCGAGCTGGATAACCGCACTATTGGCAGTGGTACACGCGGCACGATTACCGAAAAACTGCAGGCCATGTATTTTGATGTCGTTAAAGGTAAATCGGCCAAACACGCCAATTGGCTAACGCTAGTTTAATATGCGAGACAAACAATGTCTGACACCAAAGAAATAGAAGTCACCGCGAAAGACCTACCGCTGCACTGCCCTACCGATGCTGTGGCAGCTTGGTCTTCTCATCCGCGTGTTTTTTTAGATATCGCAGCAACAGGGCAAGTAACATGCCCTTACTGCGGCACTAGGTATAATCTTAAAACAGGTGAGTATGTAAAGCATCACTAGTAGTATTGGAATTGATCAAAAGCAGCATGTTCATTTTAAGTTATTTGCTGTAAATTCAGCGATATTGGAGAAAAAATGCCTCTAGTTACTATTTCAATATTAAAGGGTAAAAGCCCTGAGTACATCAGAGGCATCGCAGATAGCGTCAACGCTGCCGTAATTGAGACTATGAACTTTCCAGACGATGATCGTTTTCAAATTATTAACCAACTAGACGCCGATTGTTTGCAACTTCAAAACAGTAATGATGATCGAGTGATGATGCATCTAGTAATGCGCGCTGGTCGCTCTAACAAGTCAAAATTGGCATTTTATAAAAAAGTTGTTGAAAATCTATCTCGAAACCCAGGTATCAATCCTGCCAATGTACTTATCACTATTACAGAGAATCATGATATCGACTGGTCATTTAGAGATGGTGTTGCACAGTTTGTAGTTTAAAGTAGTACTTACATTGTATATTAGCCAACCGTAATAAACCGAAAGCGAGATTTTTCACGCAATGTATTGCATAAAATCAATGCAAACTACAAAGCTTTGATTTTCGCGCTCTCGCCCCACAAAGCTTCAATCACTTGCTCGGCATTTTCCGCCTCACTATTCGTCCAAAAATGCACTTCCGCTTTTTGTTTACTGGTTGATAGCAAACCCTTTTCTTCCAGTTTATTTTTAAGCTGTTTCGCCACCGCTACGCCGGTATCAATCAGCGTTATTTTGCCACCCACAATTCCTTGAATCGCCATTTTTATAAACGGGTAATGTGTGCAGCCCAGCACAATGGTATCTGCGCCTTCAGCCAATAATGGCGTGGTGTACTGGCGAATTAAGGCCTTTGTTTCCGGCGCATCCAACTCTCCGCGCTCAATGCATTCCACCAAGCCAACGCAGCCTTGCGTGACCACTTTAACATTGCGACCGTAACTTTCCAGCAGCGCGGCAAATTGCGCGCTTTTAAGCGTTCCTACTGTGGCTAGCACGCCGATGACACCGCTTTTAGTCGCGGCGGCAGCAGGCTTAACGGCAGGCTCCATGCCGATAATGGGTAAATCAAAGATTTCGCGCAATTCGTCAATAGCCGCGGCAGTGGCCGTGTTGCAGGCAACTACTAATGCTTTTACATTTTGCGAAATTAAAAAATCTGCAAGAATCATGCAGCGCGAGGTGATTTCCTCTGGGGTTTTGTTGCCGTAAGGCGCATGCAAGCTATCTGCCACGTACATTAGATGCTCGTGCGGCAACAAGGCGTGAATATGCTTGAGCACCGAAATGCCACCCACGCCGGAATCGAAAATGCCAATAGGACGAGAACTCATCGAAACGTGTTTGAATGATTTATAATGTACGAATTATATAGGATTTTAATTGGCAAATAGATTAAGCAAAATTTACACGCGCACCGGCGACGCCGGCACGACCGGCTTAGCAGATGGCACGCGTCTGGCAAAAGATAGCTTACGCATTGCGGCGATAGGCGATGTGGATGAGTTGAATTCAATTGTCGGTATCTTGCAAACAGAGCCTCTGGAAGCCAATATCCATGAGGTTCTTGAAGGTATTCAACATGACTTGTTCGACATCGGCGGGGAACTTTGTATGCCCGACCATGCCATGATGAAAGCTGAACGTGTGACCGCTTTAGAAACACAATTGGACGCGTGGAACGATACACTTCCAGCATTAAAAGAATTTATTTTACCCGGTGGCAGCCGCGCGGCAGCTTATTGCCACTTGGCTAGAACCGTTTGCAGACGTACTGAACGGCAGATGATCTCCTTGAATTCACACGAAAAAATTACTGAGATTTCACTGCAATATATCAACCGACTTTCTGATCTATTGTTCGTGCTTTGCCGTATCCTCAACAAAAACGCCGGTGTTCCGGACGTACATTGGAACAATAACCATAAAAAATAATGATTAAAAGCTTCCTACAAAAAGTCTTTACCAAAAAAGCCAAGGCAGAAATTGCGATTAATCGGGCAGCCATGGATCAATCTAATAGCAGCGACACAAGTGCTGCAAAGATAATCTCTTCAAAAATCCATAAAATCAACAAAAGCCTGATTAGCCAATCCGCGCTTAAAACCTGCGAAGGTTTACATAAAGCTGGATTTGAGGCATTTATCGTTGGTGGCGCGGTGCGCGATTTGCTGATGAACTATAAGCCAAAAGATTTTGATGTAGCGACCAACGCCACACCTGAAGATGTTTATAAAATATTCCGCCGCTCGCGCATTATCGGGAAGCGTTTCCGCCTAGTGCATGTGTTATGGGGCAACGAGACGATTGAAGTTTCTACTTTCCGGGGTCATCATCAAGCGGATGGCGACGGCCAGACCGCAGATAGCGGGCGGATTCTACGTGACAACATTTTTGGCAGCTTAGAAGAAGACGCCGTGCGGCGCGACTTTACCGCCAACGCCTTGTATTACAACCCTGCGCGTGAAGAAGTGCTAGATTTTCACAACGGCGTAGCAGACATTAAAGCTGGACTTTTACGTATGATCGGCGACCCGAAAACGCGCTATCAGGAAGACCCTGTACGAATGTTGCGCGCAGTGCGGCTCTCGGCCAAGCTGGGCTTGAAAATTGAAAAATCAACTCAGGAACCGATTCAAAAGCTAGCAGATTTGCTGCAAGACGTACCGCCCAGCCGCCTGTTTGATGAAATGCTGAAATTATTTTTATCTGGCCATGCGGTAGAAAGTGTTAGCGCTCTACGAGCGCAGCATTTGCATCACGGCATGCTACCCTTACTGGACGTGGTATTGGAGCAACCACTCGGCGAAAAGTTTGTGATGCTGGCGCTTAAAAATACCGATGACCGCATACTTGTGGGCAAATCATCCAATCCGAGTTTTTTATTTGCCACGTTGCTCTGGCATGAGGTTTTAAAATCGTGGGAAATTTATAAAGCCCAAGACCATAATCTAATACCTGCGCTACATATGGCGATGAATGAGATTATTGATGCGCAGGCAAAAAAACTGGCTATTCACAACCGTTTTACCGCTACCATGAAGGAAATTTGGGGCATGCAACCACGCTTTGAACAACGTGCTGGCAAACGCCCGTATGCACTGCTAACGCACCCGCGCTACCGTGCGGGTTATGACTTTTTATTGCTACGTTGTGAATCAGGTGAATTGCCGATGGAATTAGGCGAATGGTGGACTGAGTTTGCAGACGCCAACACAGAACGGCGCGCTGCGATGTTATTGCCTGATACCAGCCAGAAAAAACGTCGTCGCAAACGTAAGAAACCTGCAAACCATAGTGAGCCGACAATTAATGAGTAAGGCTTTTGTTGCCTTAGGCAGCAATTTGAACGAGCCTGCAAGCCAAGTGATACGCGCCTTTCAGGCCATCGACAAACTGCCAAAAACTAAGCTGAATAAAACTTCCAGTTTGTATCAAAGTGCACCAGTTGGCTATGCAAATCAGCCCGATTTTATTAACGCGGTGGTAGAAATCAGCACACAACTATCTCCAGAAACCTTGCTTGCGGCGTTGTTAAATATTGAAATTGAAGCCGGGAGGGAACGTCCTTTCGCCAACGCGCCGCGTGTGTTAGATTTGGATTTATTGCTATATGACGATTTAACAATTAATACTAAAAGTCTCACTCTGCCGCACCCGCGCATGCATGAACGCGGATTTGTGCTGCTGCCTTTGGCTGAAATTGCGCCTGAATTATCATTACCTGATGGCTGCAATGTTGTAAAATTAGCGCTTGCACTCAAAAACCAAGGTATTAAAAAACTCGCATGACCATTTTTGATAAATTTCCTTACATCGTTATCGAAGGTCCTATCGGTAGCGGCAAAACCACGCTGGCACGCATGTTGGCAGATAAATTTTCAGTGCAATTATTGAGTGAAAAAGCCGAGGCAAACCCATTTTTACCACGTTTTTATCAAGATGCGCAGCGCTACGCATTGCCCACCCAACTGTTCTTTCTGTTCCAACGTTCTCGCCAAATAAGTGATTTAAATCAACGTGATATGTTTTCAAAACCCACCGTAGCGGATTTCTTTTTAGAGAAAGACCCCCTATTTGCACGCCTGAATTTGGATGATGAAGAATATACACTTTATCATCAGATCTATACGCATTTGCAACTCAAGTCTAGCAAGCCAGATTTAGTGATTTACCTGCAAACGCCTGTGGATGAGCTTGCCGAGCGTATCGAAGAACGCAATGTGAGCTATGAGCAGGAAATTCCACGCGAGTACATCGAACGACTGTCTGATGCTTATAGTGAATTTTTTCATACTTATGATGCATCACCGCTGCTTATCGTCAACAACGAAAAATTGAATATCATCAAAGACGAAAATGCCTTGAGTTTATTGATCAATAGGATTGGTCAAATCAAAAGCAGCCGCGAATATTTCAACCCAAATTTTGAGTAAGCTTTGCTTCAAAAAATCCAAAAAATAGTAAATTCCTGCGAAAAAATCGCCATGCTTACCTGCTATGACGCCACTTTTGCCAAATTAATGGAGCACGCAGGTGTGGATATTTTGCTGGTTGGAGATTCGCTCGGCATGGTGTTGCAAGGTGCGGAAAACACGCTCAATGTGAGCATGCACCACATGACGTATCACACAAGAGCAGTAAAAAATGGCGCGCCTAATACGGTAATTATGGCCGATATGCCGATTGGCAGTTATGAGCAGGATAACGAAGCAGCACACAAAAACGCGCTTTGGCTCATCAAAAGTGGCGCCCATATTGTGAAATTTGAAGGTGGTGGCAAACGCGCAGAAACCGCACGATACTTGGTTGAACGTGGCATTCCAGTTTGCGCGCATTTGGGTTTTACACCGCAATCAGTAAATCAAATTGGCGGCTACAAAATTCAAGGTAAAACCCAAGAATCTGCCGAACAGATTATGAAAGATGCAAAAGCCATGAGTGATGCAGGGGTAAGTTTTGTGTTGCTGGAAATGGTACCTGCCACCCTTGCCAAAAAAATCACTGGAACCATTAAAACACCCACTATCGGCATCGGCGCTGGGGTTGATTGCAGCGGGCAAGTGTTAGTGCTGCAAGATTTGCTTGGCATTTACTCTGGACCTGCCGGCAAATCGCCAAAAGAATTCAAATCGCCGCGCTTTGTGAGAAATTTCTTAAAAGATACCAATAGTATTCAAGTCGCTATATCCGCCTATGTGAAAGCAGTTAAAGACAAAAGTTTTCCTGCGCCTGAGCATAGTTACTAACTTCGCCGCTATTTATGCAAATTATTCAAACTGTTCTTGAGTTAAGAAACTGCCTTAAAAACCAAGCCAGCATTGCCTTCGTACCCACCATGGGCAATTTGCATGCGGGGCATATCCATCTGGTGGAAATCGCCAAACGGCATGCAGAATGTGTGGTGGTGAGCATTTTTGTAAATCCACTTCAATTTGGTCAGAATGAAGATTTAGCAACCTATCCTCGTACCTTGGAAGCAGATTGTGAAAAACTAAAAACCGCTGGCGTGAACATTGTATTTGCCCCAAGCGCAGATGAAATGTATCCCGAAGCCCAAACCATGACCATTATTCTACCGCCAATCGCCAACGATCTATGCGGTGCCAGCAGGCCAGGGCACTTTGCTGGCGTAGCCACCGTTGTGATGAAGCTGTTTAATATCGTACAGCCCAATGTTGCGGTATTTGGCAAAAAGGATTTTCAGCAACTTTTTATTATTAGAGAATTGGTCAAACAGTTTAATCTGCCCATTGAGATTATAGCCGGCGACACCTTACGTGAGGCGAGTGGTTTAGCATTAAGTTCGCGAAATGGCTATTTAACTGATACACAACGTGCCGTTGCAAGCCAATTAAATAGCGCATTGCGAAGCATTGTAATTTCAGTAAAAAACGGAAATAAAGACTTTGCTCAACTCCAACAACAGGCGATAGCACTACTGAAATTCCAAGGCTGGGAAGTCGATTACATTTCAATTCGCTCATCTACAACCCTAAACCCTGCCTCAATCAATGAAAAAAACTTGGTTGTTTTAGTCGCTGCTAAAATTGGTAAAACACGTTTAATTGATAACATAGAATTTTGTATCGAAACCTAATAAGCTTATAATCCACACCTTATTAAAAAAACGTTTAAGCACATGCAAAGAACCATGCTCAAATCTAAGTTACACCGCGTTCATGTAACGCACAGCGAGCTGCATTACGAAGGCAGCTGCGCTATTGATGAGGTGTTGCTAGAGGCCGCCAATATCCGCGAATACGAACAGATCAGCATTTACAATGTAACCAATGGAGAGCGCTTCAGCACCTATGCCATTCGAGCAGAACGTAATTCTGGCATTATATCTGTCAACGGTGCAGCTGCGCATAAAGCCAATCCCGGCGATATTATTATTATCGCTACCTACGCCGTTTATAATGAAATCGAGCTTGAAAAATTCGCCCCCCAATTAGTTTATGTTGATAGTAACAACCTCATAAAATCTCAACGCACCACCATACCAGCACAGGCCGCATAGATGACATCTGATTTAAAATTTGATTTAGAAGCAATGAAACTCGCGGTAATTGATGCGATTGAAGATATTAAAGGCTTTGATATTAGCGTGATGGATGTTCGCAAACTCACCAGCCTCACCAACTATATGATCGTAGCATCTGCAACCTCTAGCCGCCAAGCTAAAGCCATCGCCGACAATGTACGTGAAAAACTTAAAGATAAAGGCTATCAAATTCGCGGTACTGAAGGCGAAAAAGAAGGCGAATGGGTATTGGTGGATTTGAATGATATTGTCGTACACATTATGGTGCCAGCTACACGCGCTTATTACAACCTTGAGCAATTATGGGGTGAAGCTGAAAGCCGTCGTGGCCACATTAAAGCTGAGTAAATCGACCTTCATGCCCAAGAGATAGTTTTGAAGTTACATATTATCTCTGTCGGCCACAAGATGCCAAGCTGGGTTGAAACTGCTTGTGCTGAATACATTAAGCGCTTGCCACGCGAGCTCACATTAGAAATCATCGAAATCAAACCAGATAAGCGCGCCGATGGTAAAAATAGCGCCGTGGTGCAGGAGGCAGAAGCCAAACGCATTTTAGAAACGGTTGGTAAAGATTTTCTAATTGCCTGCGACGAAAGTGGACAAGAAGTGACTACCTTACAACTCGCTGAAAAAATGCAATATTGGCAAACACTTGGTCGCGATGTCAGTATCGTGATTGGCGGTGCAGATGGTTTGCACCCTGGCCTTAAAAAACAAGCTGATTTCATATGGGGCTTATCCAAGCTCACATTACCACATGCATTTGTGCGCGTGTTGCTGTGCGAGCAACTTTATCGAGCGCATACGGTCATTCAAAGCCATCCTTATCATCGTGGATGACTTTGTGCCAAAATTGGTCAGTTTACTGACAAAGAAATTCATGCATCGTGATAAATTCCACAGTTTCATCCATAATCCATCAGTGTAATTATCGATAAAGACTATTCATCGCCAACAACGCGCCATGCCGCACAACAAACATTGGCGCTAGACTGGTGCTAAAACCTCTGCTCGATAATAAATGATAATGCCCAGTATATTACCAAGGGCATAATTATTGCTTTAACTCTTTTGAGTTAAAATACTGTTGTTGTTTTTTGGCGACAGTTACTTAGCTTCAAGAAATGAACTTTTTTAGCACTAGACAACACCATTATGTGTCGGTGATAATATTGCTAGTATTTTGCTTGAGTTCTATTTTTTAATTAAAGCAAAAGAATTTTAAGGTTAAATGAACCAAACAATGCTATCAAAATTACATGTTTTCACCCTAAGTTGCATAATTGGACTGTTGGTTTCTGGCTGTGCCACGCAAGCCAATAAAGACCCGCTTGAGGGTATCAATCGTGGTATTTATAAATTTAATGATGTGGCTGATAATGCCGTTATCAAACCTATCGCCAAAGCCTACAAAGCAGTTGCGCCATCACCTATTCGCATTGGGATCAACAATTTCTTTAATAATTTAGGCTCCTTCACCACAGTATTAAACGACTTACTGCAATTTAAATTTGCCAATGCTTTTACAGATACTGGTCGATTTGTAATTAATAGTACCTTTGGCATAGCAGGGCTTGTAGATCTTGCAGGCATGGATAAAATACCTCTGCATAAAGAAGACTTTGGCCAAACTTTGGGTTACTGGGGAGTAGGCAACGGTGCCTATTTAGTGTTGCCGTTTTTAGGCCCAAGCAGCGTAAGGGATACCACAGGATTGGTATTTGACGGGCTAACAACAGATCCTATTAGTTATGTGCATGCTGATGGGCACGTACGTTTAAGTAACCAAATTCGTCTTGTTCAATTTTTAGACAAACGTACGGAATTGCTTGATGCTAAAGATATTGTGGATGAAGCCTCTCTTGATCCTTATGCATTTACACGCGATGCTTACTTGCAACGCCGCGATAGCCAGATTCGTGGCGATGGAACAAAAAAACCAGTAGATGATGGCTTTGAGCCTGCAGATGAAGATAAGTTGGCGCCGGCACCATAGTTACTTAATTTATTAACAAAAAAGCCTCACTTGAACTTGAGGCTTTTTTGTTACCTGCAAATTATTACTCACCTGCCGCCACAGTCATCTGTTCAATCAAAATAGAACCGGTTTGTTTCGAGCTTTGCTTATTCACATCGCTACCAATAGCAATAATTTGTTGCAACATGTCTTTCATATTACCGGCAATAGTAATCTCCTCCACTGGATGGACAATCACACCATTATCCACCCAAAACCCAGCAGCGCCCCGCGAATAATCACCCGTGACCATATTTAAGCCCTGCCCTAGTACTTCGGTTACGAACAAACCTGTGCCCATGAGCTTCAACAAATCTGCAAAACTATGATGGGTGTGCTGCACAATCAAATTATGGCTGCCGCCTGCATTGCCCGTAGTTTGCATGCCCAGCTTGCGGGCTGAATAGCTGGATAGCACATAGCCTTGCAATACGCCATTTTCAACAAGTTTGCGTGATTTTGTCGCAACGCCCTCACTATCAAATGGGCTACTGGCAACTCCTTTTTTAAGGTGTGGCAATTCATCGATATTAAGTAAGGGGGAGGCTATCTTTTTACCTAAACTATCTAGCAAAAATGAGGATTTACGATACAAACTGCCACCAGAAACCGCACTGACTAGCGATGAAATGAGACCTGATGCCAATGGCGCTTCAAACAACACAGGGTATTTACCCGTTTGAATCGATTTAGCGCCTAACCTACGAATAGCGCGCTCACCCGCCAATTTACCAATATATTCAGCCGACTCCATATCATGCATGTCACGTGCACTGGAATACCAATAATCACGCTGCATAGCGTTATCACCTTCAGCAATGACTGAACAACTAATGCTATGACGCGAACTAGGATATCCTCCAACAAAGCCATAGCTATTAGCGTAGGCAAAAACACTTTCACTATTAGTAACGCCCGCGCCTTCAGAGTTGCCAATACGATTTTGATCTACAGCAAATGCTGCAGCCTCACATTGTTTGGCAATATCAATCGCTTCATCCACACTGATATTCCATGGATGATACAAATCCAAATCAAGTATTTCTTTGGCCATTAAATTAGCATCTGCCAAGCCACAAAACTCGTCTTTTGCAGTATATTTAGCAATATTACAAGCCGCCTCTACGGTATCCTTAAGCGCCTGTGGACTCAAGTCCGAGCTGCTGGCATGGCCTTTTTGCTGTCCAAAATACACAGTGACAGAAATACCCTTGTCGCGGTTATATTCTATATTTTCTGTCTCGCCCATGCGCACTGAAACATTTTGCCCAGTACCATAGCTTACTTCGGTTTCGGCGGATGACGCGCTAGCTTGTTTAGCATATTTCAGCACATCCTGGCTGATTTGTTTTAAGGTGTCTAAATCGATTATATTATTAGTCATTAAATTTAAGCTGAAACATTAAAACTGCTATCATACCGTAGCAGCATCAAAGCCCATAACCTCGTGACTAATAACGTGACCGAAAAAAACAATCCCTCAGACCCCATCAGTAAAACCAAACTTAAAGCAACGGCTGATGCACAACAAGCCATTGGTAAAAAGCTGGTAGATTTACCCAAAGATAGACTGATAAAACTTAACCTGCCAGAAGCCTTATTTGAAGCGGTGCTTGAAGCCAAACGCATCACCGCAAATGGTGCAATTCGCAGACAATTGCAATATCTGGGCAGACTGATGCGCAACATTGACAGCACGCCAATTATTGAACAACTACAACGTTGGGAAGGCAAACATAATGAGGAAAATGCGCACTTTCATACACTTGAGCGCTGGCGCACACGTTTACTTACCGATAACAATTCTATATCAGAGTTTTTGCAAACATTTCCACATGCCGACAGTCAACAACTGCGCACTTTAATTCGAAATGTGCAGCGTGAAGAAATAGCGCAAAAACCGCCAAAAAGCAGCCGAGAATTATTTAAATTGATCCGCCAGATCACAGAAAATACTACTGAAAATGCCATAGATAGCACGAACGAATTAGAAGAGTAAAGTTGATCGATGGAACACTCTCCCGCTATTTTACATGCTAAAGAACTATTGTTTCTATTGAGTATTATTTTAGCTGCCGGTGCGCTTACAGGCATTATTGCACGCTTCCTCAAGCTGCCAGATGTTGTTTTATTTCTGCTCACTGGCATGGCACTAGGCAGCGCTGGGCTGGGCCTAATTGATGTAAAAGTCGATTCCACAATCAATCAATTATTGCTCATTTTTGGCTCTTGCTACATATTGTTTGATGGCGGTGCCAGTGTGCACATTAGCGTACTAAAAAAAGTGTGGCCTACTTTATTCATTATCTCCACCATTGGCGTATTGATTAGCGCTTTTGTCACTGCATATGCCGCCCAATATCTACTTGGCTTGCCATTCATTTTCGCATTGTTGTTAGGCGCGGTTATCGCCTCAACCGATCCCGCCACACTGGTGCCGATTTTCAAACAAGTAAAAATACGCGCCAAAGTGGCACAGACTGTAATGAGTGAATCAGCCCTTAACGACGCCATGGCGGCGATATTGACTTTTGCAGTACTTGGCCTTACCACATCTGGCGGCGCGCTTTCTATTGGCGAGAGTTTGCTCGATTTGCTCAAACAAGCCTTATTCGGCATCGCTGGCGGCGCGATTTTGGGCTATTTGGCTGCACTATCTATCGCTCATGAAAAATACAGCTTTTTAGCCGAATACGCTCCACTAATCACCATTATGTCGGTGGCAGCCGCCTATTTAAGCATCGATAACCTGCATGCCAGCGGTTTTATGGCAGTGTTTGTGTTTGGATTGATGTTGGGCAATAAAGAGTTATTTGGTTTTAAAATGGATCACCAGGAAGAAGAAAAACTTGAGGATTTCATCTTCACCACCTCACTTATTATGCGCATTTTCATTTTCGTGCTGTTAGGTTCGCAAGTCAACTTTGGCTTACTTCAGCAGTATTTTTGGCCTGCGTTGGGGGTAGTAGCAATGTTTATGTTTATTGCCAGGCCGTTAGTCGTGTTTATTTGTGCATGGCCAGACAAGCGCGCCAAATGGACATTGCAGGAACTATTGTTTATGTGCTGGACGCGTGAAACTGGTGTGATTCCTGGCGCGCTAGCAGGCATGCTGGTTGGCTTAAAAGTGTCGTATTCTGACGTAATTGCGTCGGTTACCTTTATGGCGATACTTATTACCATTGTCATTCAGGCCACCAGCACTCGCTGGCTAGCTTTAAAACTGGATTTGCTCGAAGATTAATTGCTGTTATTTATTTGTGTCGTAGCAATCGCTTTGTTGCCTTCGCGCTCATATTCAATCGCAATATTCTGCCCTTGGAATTTTCTCACCAGCGATGACAGTTCTTCCGGTTTATTTAGCTCAACATTCGCAATTTTTGTCAGCACATCACCTCGGATTAAACCAGCCTTCGCTGCAGGCGAATCTTTAATCACCGCTAATACTTTTAAACCTTTACTTTCACTTTCTTGTTCAGAATGGTCTGTCTTTTTTGGCACTAGTTTAATAATATGCACACCCAATAACGGTGTTGGTAATTTCCCCCAATAACTCGCATAATATTGATATTGAGTTGCATTGGCCGCTATGTCCTTAGCCTCCACTTCACCACCATTCTTTTTGGCCGCTTCTTTTATCAATTGAATCTTAGATGCGGCAGTCTTGGTAGAATCATATTTGCTATACACTAACACGATATCGGCCTTAATCACCTTAGCATGCTGTAGCGCCAGCTCTGGCACTATATTGCCTGCCTCAAAACCGCTTGCACCCATCATGTCATAGCCATTTTCTAGCATGCTGATGTTGTCCTCGTCTTTTTGGTTACCAGCATAAATCTTAGTATCAGGATTTTCCTGCATTGAGGTCAAATTACCCGTATTTTGCGCTTGGTAATTTTTTTCATATAAATTTTCCTCCGCTAAAACGTTAAAACTTAACGTTCCTAATAAAACCAAACCTAATAATATTTTCAACATCGATAAAACCTCAATTTTTTGTCATGTTATCATTTGCTAGACTCACAAATTAAGAAACAATTCACATGAACATAAAAATCGGTTTAGTTTCTATCAGCGATCGTGCCAGTACTGGCGTTTACGAAGATAAAGGCATCCCGGGTTTGCAAGACTGGCTAAGTCGAGCACTTATAACGCCCTTTACGTTGGAAACACTCCTAATTGCGGATGAACAAGCACTGATTGAAAACACGCTGATTGACTTGGTAGATGCAAGAGGGTGTAACTTAATCCTCACCACAGGCGGCACTGGCCCAGCCTTGCGAGATGTCACGCCAGAAGCGACCCTTGCCGTAGGTGAAAAAGAAATGCCCGGATTTGGTGAACAAATGCGTCAAATCAGTCTCAACTTTGTGCCGACAGCTATCCTCTCACGCCAAGTCGCAGTAATACGCAAGCAATGTTTAATTATCAACCTGCCCGGCCAACCAAAGGCCATCGCACAAACTCTGGAAGGCTTAAAAGATGAGGCGGGCATACAACAAGTTCATGGAATTTTTGCCGCCGTGCCGTATTGTTTAGACTTGATTGGTGCGCCATACATTGATACCAATGAGAATATTGTAAAAGCGTTTCGCCCAAAAAAATAATGACTTCAGAATTCGATTTAATTCAGCAATATTTTACTAAGCCGACGCGCAATGCAAATTTAAGCGTGGGCGATGATGCTGCGTTAATATCGGTTGAAAATGGAATGGAGCTCGCCATTTCAACCGATATGCTGGTAGCAGGCACTCACTTTTTTTCAGATTGTGACCCGTACAAATTGGGCTGGAAGGCGCTGGCAGTCAATGTTTCCGACATGGCTGCAATGGGCGCGCAAGCAAAATGGGCAACACTGGCAATTGCTTTACCTGAAATTAACGATGCTTGGCTTGATAATTTCTCTAAAGGTTTTTTTGCTTGCGCTGAACAATTTAGTGTCGATTTAATCGGCGGTGATACTACACGAGGACCATTGACAATTAGCGTGCAAATTATGGGTGAAGTCCCCGCTGGTCAGGCACTTAAACGCAGCGGAGCAAAAATTGGCGATGATATATGGGTGAGTGGTCAGTTAGGTAGTGCAGCTTTAGGTTTGGCTCAATTACAAGGCAAATTAACACTAAAAAATGAATTGGTTTCCTGCTTGAATGCACTGAATTTACCCACTCCTCGCGCCGCTTTGGGCTTGGCTTTACGAGGAATAGCCCATAGTTGTATTGATGTTTCAGATGGCCTGCTAGCAGATTTAGGACACATTTTAAAAGCCTCTAATTGTGGCGCGACGATTGATTTAGAAAAAATCCCCTGTATTGATTATTTAAAAAATGATTTAAACAACACCAAGCTACAACAGATGTTATTAGCAGGTGGTGATGATTATGAGTTATGCTTTACCGTGTCAAAAAGTAATCGAGAAAAGATTTACTTATTAAGCAAGGAGCTTGATTTGTCATTGAGTGTCATCGGTGAAGTCCTCATGGATATTGGCTTGCAGACACATTATAAAAACAAGCGTGTAGCTATTTTAAAGCAAGGTTTTGACCATTTTGAATAATCCCGACTTCAAATTTTTATTTTCACGTCCTGCGCATTTTTTTGCTCTAGGTTTTGGCAGCGGACTTGCTAAACAAGCGCCTGGTACATTCGGCACAATTGTTGGCTTACCGCTATTTTGGCTAATTTCATCGTACACTATCAGTACACAACTTATCGTGATTTTCGCGCTATTTTTAATCGGCATTTATCTTTGCGATAAAGCTGGCAAAGCCTTAGGTGTCGCCGACCACGGCGCGATTGTGTGGGACGAAATTGTGGCAATGATGTTAGTACTTGCTTTCTCGCCGCCCTCTTGTCTGAACTGGGTTGTCGCATTTATATTATTTCGCTTGTTTGATATTTGGAAGCCGTTTCCAATTAAACAATTCGACGCAAAACTCAAAAATGGTTTCGGTGTCATGTTTGATGATTTGCTCGCCGCCATTTACGCGATTTTAAGTTTGAAAATAATTTTATGGATAATCACGGCAATATTGTTGCTGAACTTGCCAAAACCCTAGGCGCTACATTAAAAGCGCATGGATTGATGCTAGTTTTGGCAGAATCCTGCACTGGCGGCATGGTTGCACAAGCGATTACCAGTGTGGCCGGCAGCTCCGCGTGGTTTGATCGTGGCTTTGTGACTTATAGCAATGCTGCCAAAATAGAAATGTTAGGCATATCGTACCAAACACTAGAAAAACATGGTGCAGTGAGCGAAAAAACAGCAATAGAAATGGCACTGGGCGCTCTTAAACACAGTCATGCGCAAATCGCAGGCAGCATCACAGGCATCGCCGGCCCCGATGGCGGTACAGTTGAAAAACCAGTAGGCACGGTGTGTTTTGCCTGGATAGGACTTAACATGCCCACATCGGCGATTACCAGGCACTTCGAAGGTAATCGCGAAGAAATCCGACAACAAGCCACTATCACAATAATGACAGGGCTTATTGAAAGACTAAACCTTTTAAAAAACAAAAGTTACTCTAAAATTAAGTGATTATTTAGTCGTGACCGCGGTGACCACGCTCCTCACCGCCATGCCCCCAGCCATGATGCTCGCGCGCTTCATGACCCCAGCCGCCGTGATGGCCACGGAAGCCATAATTTTGGTATCCAAAAGACATTGCTGGTGCATAGCTGTAATAACGTGGCGATGGTTGGTAATACATAACAGGCTCGCTATAGTAAACTACTGGCGGCGCATAGCCATAACTGCCAATATTCAAGCCAAAGCTAATAGAATCATGCGCCTGTGCGCTTGTTATCGAGGCCGTGCAAATGGCTAATACTATAACTCTAGTATGAAATGTTTTCATCATCTTCTCCGTTCAAAAAAATAACTCTCCGTGTTTAGAAAACGCATCAATTTCGAAATCGTTGACATCATCTAACATCATGTAATCAGTTTATTACTTGGAATTACCTCCCTGTTTCGCTTACGTTAAACAGCAAATTATGGAATAATTACACCTTAAATTAAGTCCCTAAAATTAAAGGCAAAAAACATGGATGACAACAAAAGCAAAGCACTCGCCGCCGCCCTTTCTCAAATCGAAAAACAGTTTGGCAAGGGCTCTATCATGCGTATGGGTGACAGTGACATTGGCGAGGACATCCAATCCGTTTCGACCGGTTCGCTAGGCTTAGATATTGCACTTGGCATCGGCGGCTTGCCGCGTGGCCGTGTAATTGAAATCTATGGCCCAGAGTCATCAGGTAAAACCACATTAACGCTTTCAGTGATTGCGCAAATGCAAAAAGTAGGTGGCGTAGCGGCCTTTATTGATGCTGAACATGCGCTTGATCCTCAATACGCTGCCAAATTAGGCGTTAACGTGCCAGAGCTATTGATCTCACAGCCTGACACGGGTGAACAGGCGCTTGAAATTGTCGATATGCTCGTTCGCTCAGGCTCAGTAGATATTGTGGTCATTGATTCAGTAGCTGCGCTTACACCGCGTGCCGAAATTGAAGGCGAAATGGGTGACAGCCACATGGGCTTGCAAGCGCGTTTAATGAGTCAAGCATTACGTAAGCTCACAGGCAATATCAAACGTACTAATACCATGGTGATATTTATTAACCAAATCCGCATGAAAATCGGCGTGATGTTCGGCAACCCAGAAACCACTACCGGCGGCAACGCACTTAAGTTCTATGCATCTGTTCGCTTGGATATTCGCCGAACTGGTGCAATTAAAAAAGGTGATGAAGTCATTGGCTCTGAGACCCGTGTAAAAGTGATTAAAAACAAAGTGGCGCCGCCGTTTAGACAAGCAGAATTTGACATTTTGTATGGAGAAGGCATTTCACGAGAAGGCGAGATAATTGAGCTGGGAGTGAACGCAAAACTGATTGAAAAAGCGGGTGCTTGGTATTCCTATAATGGCGAAAAAATCGGACAAGGCAAAGATAATGCCCGTGAATATCTAAAGGAAAATCCAAAAATTGCCAATGAAATCGATGCAAAAATTCGCGCAAATATAAAAGCGCTAAGTGAAACCATGACGGCCGCACGCAGCGAGGATGACTAAGGAATTTCAGCCTAAAAGCTTACGCCAGCGCGCGCTGGAATACCTTGGCAAGCGCGAATATTCATACGTTGAATTAAGCCAAAAACTTAAATCTTACGCTGAAGAAACCGATGATATTCCAGCCATATTGGATGATTTTAAAAAGCGTGGCTGGCTTTCTGACAAACGCTTTACCGAACAACTTGTGCATGCTCGTTCGCACAAATTCGGTAGTGCAAAAATCGTGCATGAACTACGGGAAAAAGGCATTTCAGAAGAATTAATTGAAAGTGCAATTGAGCAAGTAAAAGATAATGAACTGGATAACGCCAAAGAAGTGTGGCTAAAAAAATATAAAAATGCACCCACAAGCCGTGATGAATGGACAAGACAGGCCAGATTTTTACAAAGCCGTGGCTTCGGATTTGATGTAATTAAAAAAGTGTTAAACATAAAAACTGATGACAATTAAATTAAGCAACGATCCTAGTAGCAACGAAATCCGCCAAGCATTTCTTGATTTTTTCGCCTCTAAAGGCCATCAAGTCGTAGCTTCCAGCTCGCTTGTTCCACACGGCGACCCCACTCTGCTATTCACCAACGCTGGAATGAACCAATTCAAAGACGTGTTCCTGGGCTTTGATAAACGCCCTTACACTCGCGCCACGACCAGCCAGAAATGCGTACGTGCCGGCGGAAAACATAATGATTTGGAAAATGTAGGCTACACCGCGCGCCACCACACATTCTTTGAAATGCTTGGCAATTTCAGTTTTGGTGATTACTTTAAACAAGATGCCATTGCCTATGCTTGGGAATTGCTGACCGACGTATTCAAACTACCAAAAGACAAACTCACCGTAACAGTTTATTCCGATGACGAGGAAGCCTACGACATCTGGCACAAAACGATTGGTATTCCGAAAGAGCGCATTATCCGCATAGGCGATAATAAAGGCGCGCGCTACGCATCGGATAACTTTTGGATGATGGGTGACACTGGTCCGTGCGGTCCGTGTACCGAGATTTTCTACGACCACGGTGAGCACATCCCTGGCGGCCCACCGGGCAGCCCAGATGAAGATGGCGACCGTTTTATCGAAATCTGGAACAACGTGTTCATGCAGTTTAACCGCGACGAGGCGGGTGTGATGCACCCATTACCTAAGCCCAGCGTGGACACTGGCATGGGCTTGGAACGTATTGCAGCTGTGTTGCAGCATGTGCATGCCAATTACGAAATTGATATTTTCCAAGGCTTAATTAAAGCCGCTGCGCGCGAAACCAAAACAGCAGATTTAAACAGTCCTTCACTAAAGGTACTGGCAGACCACATTCGCGCCTGTAGCTTCTTAATCGCTGATGGCGTGATTCCTGGCAACGAAGGTCGCGGATACGTGTTGCGCCGCATTATCCGCCGCGCTATTCGTCATGGCTACAAATTGGGTGCACGCAAAGCGTTCTTCCATAACATGGTGGCTGATTTAGTTAAAGAAATGGGGGGTGCTTACCCAGAGCTAAAAACAGAGCAAGCGCGTATTACCAGCACACTTAAATTAGAAGAAGACCGCTTCTTTGAAACCATTGAAAACGGCATGCAGATTTTAGAGTCCGCTCTAAATGGAGAAGGGTCTGGCGAAGGTTCTGGTTCCGATAATAATGCTATGGAAATAAGTGGCGAACTAGCTTTCAAACTGCATGATACATTCGGTTTCCCACTTGATTTAACTGCAGATATTTGCCGTGAACGCGGAGTTGCTGTCGATACTGCTGGCTTTGATGCCGCCATGACACGGCAAAAAGACCAAGCGCGTGCGGCGGGTAAGTTTAAAATGGCGGCGAACCTTGAATATAAAGGTGCTGGCACTGATTTTAAAGGTTATGAAACATTAGAAACCAGCGCAAAAGTACTAGCACTTTATAAAGATAGCAGCCCTATAAGCCACTTAAATGAAGGAGACCAAGGCGTCGTCGTTTTAGATGAAACACCGTTCTACGCGGAATCTGGCGGCCAAATTGGCGATTGCGGCGTACTGAAAAGTGACAATGGTATTTTTGCAGTGGAAGATACACAGAAAATTCAAGCTGCCGTTTTTGGACATCATGGAATTTTAAAAACAGGTACGCTCAATGTTGGTGATGTTGTCAAAGCCAATGTAGATATAACTTCAAGAACCAACACCATGCGCAATCATTCAGCCACGCACCTGATGCACAAAGCCTTGCGTGAAGTTTTAGGCACTCATGTGCAACAAAAAGGTAGCTTAGTCGATACCGAAAAAACCCGTTTTGACTTTGTACACAACGCGCCGATGACTGACGCTGAAATTGCCAAAGTGGAAGCAATAGTAAATGCGGAAATACTTGCCAACGCTCCTACACAAGCGCGTGTGATGGATATTGAATCTGCACAAAAAACCGGTGCCATGATGCTTTTTGGCGAGAAATATGGCGACGAAGTGCGTGTGCTGGATGTTGGTACTAGCCATGAATTATGCGGCGGTACACATGTAAGCCGCACTGGTGACATTGGCCTATTCAAAATCGTCTCTGAAAGTGGCGTGGCTGCTGGCATACGCCGCGTTGAAGCCACGACTGGCAATGGTGCGCTCAAGCTTATCAACGCACAACAAACTTTAATTTCCCAATTATCGAGTGAACTGAAAGCACCTACTGGCGAGCTTGCCAATAAAGTTGCTCAGTTAAACGAGCATGCAAAATCACTCGAAAAAGAATTAGCACGCTTAAAATCTAAACTCGCTAACAGCCAAGGCAATGATTTAACCTCTCAAGCCATTGTAATTAATGGCGTTAAAGTGCTTGCAGCAACACTAGAAGGCGCTGATGCCAATGCCTTGCGTGAAACTATGGACAAACTGAAAGACAAGCTTAAAACCGCCGCAATTGTGCTTGCAAGCGTGAATGATGGCAAAGTAAGCTTGGCTGCGGGTGTAACGAGTGACTTGATTGCAAAACTAAAAGCGGGCGATTTGGTCAATCACGTCGCATCTCAAGTGGGTGGCAAAGGTGGTGGCAAGCCGGATATGGCAATGGCAGGCGGTACTGATGCGGGCCAATTGTCGAAAGCGCTTGCGAGCGTGCAAGACTGGGTAACACAAAAACTTATTTAACTTTATACCTATAAAATTATGGCATTAATTGTACAAAAATACGGTGGTACCTCTGTTGCGAATCCTGAGCGCATTCGCAATGTCGCCCGACGGGTGGCGCGTTACAAGGCAATGGGGCATCAAATTGTTGTGGTGGTTTCAGCCATGTCGGGCGAGACTAACAGACTGATTGCACTTGCTAAAGAAATCATGCCAGAGCCAGATCCGCGAGAGTTAGATGTAATGATTTCTACAGGTGAACAAGTAACGATTGGTTTAACCACGCTTGCCCTGATGGAGCTTGGGATTAAAGCCAAAAGCTACACTGGCGCGCAAGTTAAAATCCTCACCAATGATGCATTTACCAAAGCGCGTATTTTAGATATTGACGATCACAATATTAAGCAAGATTTAAATGACGGCCATGTGGTTGTAGTGGCTGGTTTTCAAGGAGCCGATGAGTTTGGCAACATAACCACGCTTGGACGCGGCGGCTCGGACACCACTGGCGTAGCACTTGCAGCAGCACTCAAAGCAGATGAATGTCAAATTTACACTGATGTAGATGGTGTATATACGACTGACCCGCGCATCGTACCAGAGGCGCGTCGTTTAGATAAAATCACCTTTGAAGAAATGTTAGAACTCGCCTCGCAAGGCAGCAAGGTTTTGCAAATCCGTTCAGTAGAATTTGCGGGAAAATACAAAGTAAAGTTACGTGTGCTCTCTAGCTTTGAAGATGAAGGCGAAGGCACTCTTATCACATTTGAGGATGAAAGCAAGGACACCAGCATGGAAGAACCTATTATCTCAGGCATCGCCTTTAACCGCGACGAAGCTAAAATTACTGTACTTGGTGTGCCGGATAAACCAGGTATCGCCTACCAGATTTTAGGCCCAATTGCTGAATCCAACATTGACGTGGATATGATTATCCAAAACACGGGTGCGGATGGCACCACCGACTTTACCTTTACCGTGCACAAAAACGAAATGAACAAAGCATTAAATATCTTGCGCGATAAGGTACAAACTCATATTAATGCACGTGAAATCAGTGGTGACGATAAGATTGCAAAAGTAGCTGTGGTTGGCGTCGGCATGCGCTCACACGTAGGCATAGCCAGCCAAATGTTCCGCACACTGGCAGAAGAAGGCATCAATATACAAATGATTTCTACATCTGAAATAAAAATCGCTGTAGTGATTGAAGAAAAATATATGGAACTTGCTGTGCGTGTACTACACAAAGCATTTGAATTAGAAGGCAAATAAGCCGATTTTTAATTGATTTATAAGGGCGTTTCGCGTAGTATCACGCCCTCAAAAGTAGTAAGTTATAAAGAGTAAACCGGAGAGCTGGCCGAGTGGTCGAAGGCACTTCCCTGCTAAGGAAGCATACGGGCTTAAATCTGTATCGAGGGTTCGAATCCCTCGCTCTCCGCCAGTAAGTCTGAGCCCCTTCATATAAAGGGCTTTTCTTTTACCTGAGCCCCGCAACACGCGGACTTCTGCGCGATATACTGATTCTCAAGTTTCTTATCAGCGCCCTATTTTTGTAGATTTAGCCTTTCCCAAACACATTTTCTCTGTTGGGCATTTTGCCAGTACGACTTTGGCATTTTCAATCATGGTTTAATGATTCTTTTAATTGGCTGAATGACACAGACCCGCAATGCGGGTCTGAAGAAATTACTTTACTGATAGGGCTTAGTTGTTCATACCCAATAATTTTCGCTGCACATCCCAGTCTGTCGGTAGCGGCACCATTCGAATCAGACGATCAATATTGAGCTCAACCGGATGCTCCCCTTTTACAATGCGCTGCACAATATCCGGAGCCAGGAATGCGAGATGAACCACTCTTGTCACGTATGAGCTTGTTACCTTTTCTTGTCGAGCGATAGTCTGAATACTGTCACAGCGCCCGGAACTCAATTGAGCAAACCATTTATGCGCCTTGGCTATTCGTGCCACCAGTTTTGGATCAGATTGCCGGCGTGTCAATTCTCCCGGCGCACGCACAATCAGCCGCACAGCCATCCCGCAACGTTTCAGTTCCACCGGCACTTCAATGACAGTCACTGGCTGCTCATCATGCTCTGTGGTTTCAGATTGAATTACGTTCCAGATTTTATTCATGGCGATTGCAATCTCGAGCTTATTTTTATGAACTGTAATGCGATTGATGGTACGTTGCAGAATATCGATTTGTTGAACAGAATTAGCTTCAGATAATTGCTCAGCCAGTTCTGCGGCAACCTGCATCTGGCGACGTGCCTTATCCGCTTCAATGCTTCCCATTAACCTCACCAGACGCGACTCATCCTTAAGGAAACTTATCAGGGTTCGCAGTAGCACATCTTCCAGTTCCTGCGCTGGCAGTCGTAACACATCGGCACTTGCTCTTTGATCCTCCGACTCTGATTGTTGGTCGATGTAATACCGGTAGCGCAGTGCACCTTTCTTAGAGTGCGTTGGCGTCAATCGATTTCCAACTTCATTAAATACCAGTCCTGTCAGTAGACTAGGGTTAATCGCTGTTGCACGGGTCCTGTGACCTTTCAGGTTTGCCTTCAGCTTATCCTGAACTGCCTGCCACAGCTCAATATCTATAATAGCGGTATGCAGACCGTCAAAGGCAGTTCCCTTATGCATAATCTGTCCGATATAGATCGGGTTACTGAGAATTTTATACAGGCTACCTCGGCTGAAGGGCCTACCACCTGAGGTATTATCACGTTTTGATATGCGGACAGGCGTTAACTGCCCCTGCCGGTCCAGTTCTGATTTCAATAGCCGTACGCATCCAAGTTGCAGATAACGCTGATAGATATTATAGATTTGCCGAGCTTGAGGTTCGTCTATTCTTAATGTGCGCTCATGCGGCACATAACCCATAGGGATCGAACCGCCCATCCACATGCCTTTGCGTTTAGATGCCGCAATCTTGTCACGAATCCTCTCACCAGTAACTTCCCGTTCAAACTGTGCGAAGGACAGGAGCACGTTCAAAGTTAAACGGCCCATTGAACTAGTAGTATTAAACTGCTGGGTCACAGATACAAATGATACGCCATGGGCATCAAACAGTTCCACCAGCTTGGCGAAATCTGCTAAAGAGCGTGTTAACCTGTCCACTTTGTACACTACGACTATTTTTACTTTGCCAGCAGTAATATCCAACAGAAGTCGCTTGAGTCCAGGGCGCTCTGTGTTACCGCCAGAGAATCCACCATCATCATAAGCGAATTCAAGTGCCTGCCAGCCCTGCGCCTTCTGACTGAGAATATAAGCATCGCATGCTTCTTGCTGTGCATCCAGTGAATTAAATCCCTGCTCTAGCCCTTCTTCAGAGGATTTACGAGTGTAGATTGCGCAAGGCAGCATCTCCTTCATGACCGCAACCCAAAGAACAGTGGCCCAGACCAGGGGGTGCCGGTAATCAAACGTGCAATGGCAGTAAGGCTGCGATGTTTCTTTCCGTTATATTCAAACCCCTGTGCCAGTACCGTCACGTGATGCGTCTGTCCTTGCCACTCACGGAGTAACTGCGTTCCAGCAGCAAACGACGATTGAGATGTTTTAGAGGCTACTTTGCGCTGCAGTCCTCGCACTATGTGGCCGACTCCATTTGGGCCGACGTTTGCCTGTAGCGCCAGCTGACAATGCCATGCCAGCGCAGAGCGCAGTAATGTTGATTGAATATGTCGCGGCGCTGGACAGGTAAATGTGTCAGCCCATCTTTTAGCAAGTGCTTCACGGCATAGCGCATTTAGCTCAATTAAGTCTTTATCCGTTCCTTCAATTGTAATAATACTCATGACCTATCCTCCAACTAGCCAGCCATAAGGGTTATGGCAACAACACCAGTAACGCTCTGGTGCTAAGGTATTGCAAGTTGTTTCCTTATGGTTATCTAATTTTTATTCCTGCTGTCTCAAATCTGACAAAGCAAGTAATTTATTTCAAATAGTTCGAGCCTAGATTAGAGAGCCAACCCGTTATACAGATAAGAACATATTCCCCAGGTTTCAAGTAAATTTCATCTAATCAAAAATTCATTGTTTATTCAATACGTTGCATACAAAGCTATTGCCTGATAGGCTAACGGTTAAATGTATTTAAAGCCCCCCCGTGTTACATAAACGGGATTATGCTATTATCAGCTGATAGTAATAGGTCCCCATTACGGAAATAGATGAAATGGCAACCAACCTTCCAGCAAGGCTAAACAAAGAACCATTGATTGATGCGATATTTGAGGTGAGATTCACTAGCCAGATACCTGCGTCCATTATTTTACCTGGTATTTTGTACAACAACTTGGATGGAGATAAAAAGCTAGACTCACTTCCAGTTGCTCAAGTACCAAAAAATGTAAGGGATGCTGATCCTAACTTAAGATATGCTCCACTTAGCCGAATTGACTGGACAATTTTTTTTATTAGTATCAGTGATTATAGCGTCTTAATAAGTTGTAAATATCCCTATTGCGGTTGGAAACAATTCAAGCCAGCTATTGATAAATTAATAGCTATACTGGATGAGAGCGGTATCATTGATAAAGTGGAAAGGTACTCAATGAAATATATTGATTTGATTCCCTCTCAAGAAATTCAGCAAAAGGTTGCAATGATTAACTTTGACGTATCCATAGCAAACCACAAGTTGGAGAAGGAACAGTTTCACCTTCGAATTGAAATTCCAAGTAATGATTTTGTTCATGCAGTGCAGGTGGTATCAACTGCGCAAGTTGTGTTGCATAACGGTATACAAATGGAAGGGTTACTTATCGATATTGATACATTTGTTGCGCAATTTAATGATTCACTAAAATCCTTACGTAAGGATTTATTAGATAGATTAGAAGCAATTCATTTGGCAAACAAAACAATGTTTTTTAATTGCCTGAGACCTGATGCGCTTAAACAATTGGAACCAGAATATGAATAATATTCAATATAATTTTTATACACCCAGTAATGTAGTGGTGGCGGGAGCATTATTTGCTATACAGATAGCACCTGTTATGGCTAACCAACCAACACCCCATCAAGAAGTAAATCGTCTATATTTTTTGTCTGACAGCAGTTCTACGTTCAATAACTATGAAAATTTTGTCAGAGATCCATATCTTAAATTTATGACAAGAGTTGATCTAACCCCAACTAACAACATCATAAAGCCTAAAACGGAACTAGGACGTAAGCTTTTAGAGTATCGGAAGGTAGCCTTAGCTAAAGGCATGAGAACGCTATCGGTTGATGAAATCGATGCAATGATTAGCGAAGGGCGTGGCTTATCAACCACATGATACGATGTCAAAAATACTGACATTTTTAGATACGAATGTATTGATTTCAGCCATGTGTGGGAGTGGTACTTTGGCAGATCGTTGTTTTGAAGTCATAGATGACCCAAATAGAGAGTTTGTAGCATCAGATTTTTTGAAACTTGAGTTATTGCCCAAGCCAATTTATAACAAACAAAAAGAATGTGCAGAATTCTATAATGAATATATTTGCTCTGCATCGAAAATGTTGGGGACAAGTTCCGCAACAACTGCAAATGCTTTCGAGCTTGCGTCCCAATATGGATTAGGTCCTGTTGATGCTATACATTTTCAGACAGCAATAGAGGCTGATGTTGCTGAGTTCATAACTATAGAAAAACCAACCAAGCCATTTTTCAAGATAAATCATCCTTCTGTAAAGGCAATTTCATTACGTGAAAGTCCGAGTGCAAAAGAATAGACCCAGTGCCCACTTTCATCACCTCGGGCGCACTCTAGGAGAATAAGAACTTAATAATCCAGTTCTCAGTTTTGTCTGAGCTGGTGAGCCGGTTGAGGCTCTAATAAATCACTGTAATTGATCAAAATCAAGCTATTTTCAAGCCTTAAGTAAATTGAACTAAAGTCGCAGGAATTGTTTTGAATTTAATGCTAACATTCGACGACATGACCCTGTCCGAACTCATAACCTGTTTAGCCAACCGCTTTCCGCAACTTGCTTCTGGTGATGCTGAACTATCTGTAAAAGCCATCTTAAAAAAACTCTCAAACCAACTTGCGCAAGGTGACAAAGTTGAAATTCGCGGATTCGGTAGCTTTAATGTGCTGAAACGTTCAGCACGGCAAGCACGCAACCCAAAAACCGGCGAGACCATTTCAGTTCCACAAAAACATGTCCCACACTTTAAACCGGGTACAGAACTGCGCAAGTGCGTAAATTCCGAACCAGTGCCAGTTACCGTCACTAATCATGGAGGCAGGCCAGCCACCAATGGTGTACTGCCAGGCTGGATGCTTTTCAGGACAGCAGTTGTTATTGAAGCTTTCAACACAGCACGTCAAGCAGGCAATAAGTATGAATTTGCCCTTGAGGCGGCCGTCGATGCTGCAATAAGAATCGATCCTAAAATGAAAGCTTCACGCTCGATGGTCAAGAAAATTCTCAAGGAATACATGCCAGAAAATGGCGAAGAAATGCTCAGGGTCACCAAAATCACCGAACAAGCAAACCCAGCTTCTGAAAATACCTCGACCAATACTAGTTTTACACTTGGTTTCGTACCCAAGGCCACCTACCCGCACCCAAGCGAAAAAAATAAAACATTGTAGTATCAAAGTAGAAAGTTTTTTGAACTAAAGGGTTGCTTGAAATCCTATAAATGCTGTAATTAAATGTGTGTTCTTTCTAACTTCTCACAAGGAGAAAAATGATGAACACCTCTAATTCCAGCTTAAAAACTGGCCCACCCAGACTTGAAATTATTCAGCGCAAGATTGCTGACCTCAAACCCGACCCCAAAAATGCCCGCATCCATAAATCGCGCCAAATAAGCCTGCTGGCTAAAAGCATCAAAGCCTTTGGTTTCAATGTGCCAGTGCTAGTTGATGGAGACGATAATGTCCTTGCCGGCCACGGACGTCTCCTCGCCTGTCAGAAACTGGGCATGCTGGAAGTGCCTACTATATCATTTGCGCATCTGTCTCCTGAACAGGCGAAGGCCTTCATGATTGCAGACAATCGCCTCACCGAAATAGCAACTTGGGATGACAAACTGCTCGGTGAACAGCTTAAGTTTCTATCCATTGTAGACCTTAATTTTGATATTGAAGCAACTGGGTTTTCTGTCGGGGAAATAGATTTACATATTGAAGCGCTAGATACTGATCCAAAAATTGACAATGCTGACACCCCACTCACGCTCACCGGACCAGCAGTCACCGTAACAGGTGATGTCTGGCAACTCGGGCCGCATCGGCTACTGTGCGACAATGCACTAGAGGAAGCGGCTTATACCAGCTTAATGGATGACAATCTAGCAGCAATGGCGTTCACCGATGTGCCCTACAACGTCAAAGTGGATGGCCATGTTGGCGGCAAAGGGGCCATTAAACATCGCGAATTTACCATGGCATCGGGTGAAATGTCTGTTGAAGAATTCACTGCCTTCCTCACTACAGCTTTTACCCGCATGGCTAAATTCAGTCAACAGGGGGCCATCCATTATCATTGCATTGACTGGCGACATCTTCCGGAAATACTTGCCGCCGGAAATTCGGTTTATTCCGAACTAAAAAACCTTTGCGTATGGGTCAAAAATCAAGCGGGCATGGGCTCACTCTATCGTTCGCAGCATGAACTGGTGCTTGTCTACAAATACGGGCAAGCCAGTCACCAGAATAACGTGCAACTGGGCCGCTTCGGCCGTTACCGCACCAATATCTGGGAATATCCTTCCATTCACAATATGCGTAATGGCGAAGAAGGCGATCTGCTGGCATTGCACCCCACCGTAAAACCAATCCGCATGGTGGCGGATGCCATCCTCGACTGTTCAAGCCGCGGTGACGTTGTGCTCGATTCCTTCATGGGCAGCGGCACTACCTTACTTGCGGCTGAACGTACAGGTCGCGTTTGTTACGGCATGGAAATTGACCCAATATATGTCGATACAGCAATCCTGCGCTGGCAGAATCTTACTGGTGAAGATGCCATACATACATCCAGTGGTCAGACCTTTACTCAACGCCAGTTAAGTCTTGCTGAAAAAATTGCTGAACCATGCAACCACAAGGGGGTGAACCATGAATAAGCCAGACTATGAAGTGGGTTACGGCAAACCTCCAAAGAAATCGCGTTTTAAGGAAGGTGAAACCGGTAATTCTAAGGGAAGGCCTAAAGGTAAGCGCAATATCGCCACCGTTCTCAATGCGATACTCAATGAAAAAGTCATCATCAATGAAAATGGCCGTAAGCGTAGCGTGACCAAACTGGAGGCTTCTATCAAACAGGTGGTGAACCGGGCAACTGCAGGTGATTTACCCTCCATGCGTCTATTGATACAGCTGGTACCTGCAGTAAATGCAGAATTAGCCAAAGATACACCTACCCTGTCCAATAAAGCAGATGACAAGCAGCTTTTAACACAACTACTGGAACGCGTTAAATATGCAAACTTAAATTCTGGGGCTGACACAGCACCACAACTATTGATAAAGGATGAAAAATAATGAATATGCCATACACTCTGTCCGAATCTGAAAAAGCCGCCTTGTTACGACATGACCTGAGCAGTTTTATTTTTCAGTGTTTTATAGAACTCAACCCCACTAAACCTTACTCACACAACTGGCATATTGATCTCATTGCCTCCAGGCTGTTAGACGTGCTTGAAGGCAAAACCACACGCCTGATTATTAATGTGCCACCCCGCTCACTTAAGTCTGTGATGGTCTCTGTAGCATTTGTTGCATGGGCGCTGGGGCACCATCCCAGCCTACGGCTTATCTGCGCCAGCTACGGCCAGGATCTGGCCGATGATCTTGCACAGTTCTGTCGGCGCATTATGCAAAGTGAATGGTATCTGCGGCTGTTTGGAGTAACTCTCGTTGGTGGCCGTCCCCCTTTGGCAGACTTCAGAACCACTGCCAGCGGCGGGCGCTTCGCTACCTCGGTAGGCGGTGTGCTTACCGGGCGTGGCGGTGACATTATCATCATTGATGATCCACTTAAAGCGGTTGACGCCCTGTCTGATACAGAGCGTCAGTCAGTCAACGACTGGTTTGACCATACAGTAATGACTCGTTTGAATGATAAAAAAACCGGTGCTATTGTCATTATCATGCAGCGATTGCATCAGGATGACTTAGTGGGTCATGTATTAGAACATGGAGATTGGGACGTATTGTCGTTACCGGCCATCGCAGAAGTCGAAGAACGCTTTGTGTTTAACACCGTTTTTGGAGAGCAGGAAATCACCAGAAAGGTTGGCGATCTCCTCCATCCTGCTTGGGAACCACTCGAAGTACTGGAAAATATGCGCGCAACCCTGGGAGAATATAGTTTTGCGGGTCAGTATCAGCAGTCGCCGGTACCCCTTGGTGGTGGCTTAGTCAAAACCAAATGGCTGATTTATCTGGATCCACACGAATTTCCCGAGGATTACGACAGCATCCTTCAATCCTGGGATACCGCCAGCAAAACAAATCAGCTGGCAGATTTCAGTGTGTGCACCACCTGGGGCATCAAGGACGGTAAATTTTATCTGCTGGATGTATGGCGCAAACGGGCAGATTTTCCGGAATTAAAACAAGCAGTGATTGCACAGTATTTGAAACATAAGCCGCAGACAATTCTGGTCGAAGACAAATCGTCAGGTACTGCATTAATTCAGGAACTGAAAGAAGCTAACATCTACTGTATTAAATCAGTGATTCCCAAAGGGGATAAAGAAATGAGGTTGTTTAATAAAACAACGCTGTTCGAAAACGGTGCAGTCAATTTACCCGCTAAGGCCAGTTGGCTGGCTGAGTATGTACATGAATTAACTTCATTCCCTACGGCTAAATATGACGATCAAGTGGATTCCACTACACAGGCTTTAGAATACTTTGGTAATGATTTTCCAGGATCAGGACTATTTAAATATTATCAAATGGAGTATGAAAAACTGCAAAATAAAAATAGACCGCCAGATATTTAATGTTCAACATGCTTGATCCGGCTAAATAGCGCCGGTTCAAGCAGATCATTCAATTCAACATTCAGGGCTTCGGCCAGAAGCCCCATGTTGTCTATTGAAATATTGCGCAGCTCGCGTTCCACCTCATCCACGTAAACACGACTTATACCTGCTTTTAAAGCTAATGTTTCCTGAGACATTTCCTGCATGCGCCGTGAGCGTCGTTAGTTCTTTGCAAAGATCTGTCTGGGGGTGAGCGAGGTTGCATTTTTCATAACACAAGCTTCGCCCAAGAACAGCATTCAAACAACACTGTATCGAGTCCTTTAGGTGAACTATAAGAGTCATTTAATAGTTAATGATAAACATTTAGATACTAAACAACGGCTTCGAGGAGCATGTGAAATGAAGAGCATAAAGATTAATGGTGGACATCCAGCCCATCTGATCAGTAACCTGCAAAACTAGAAATCACTATGGCACTGATCAAATGCCATGAATGCGGAAAAAAAGTCAGTACCGAGTCGCCGACCTGTCCAGGCTGTGGTGCAATAGTCAAAATATCAGAACCAAGGGGTCAGGAGTTCAAATCTCTTCTGGCGCACCATAAAAATCAAAGGCTTATACAGATTTTTTGCTTTAACTTACCCACGCCCCACATGTTCCTTCTATAGTCCAAATTCAAGCACTCCAACTATAGAATCAACCCTGACATTATAATCGGACTGTTAATCCGTGTGTCCCTGGTTCGAGCCCAGGTCGAGGAGCCAAATACTAAAAGCCTTGCAGAGATGTAAGGCTTTTTCAATTTAAACGCTGGTTAGCACTATGGGTTAAGCTCCAAATGGAAATCAGATAATTAATCTCTGCTAAAGTCTATGTCCAACGCATTACAAAAGCAACACAACAACCCTTTGCATGGCATCACGCTGGAAGTATTAGTTACTTCGTTAGTTGAGTATTATAATTGGGGGTGAGTTTGCTGATCGCTTTATCATCATTCATGTGACGTATGAGGAAGCGGCAACGCTGGTTAACTTAAGGAGAAATCCAGCGAAGCCTAATCACAATGCAAACGAGGAGTATCACACTATGACTAATGACCATTCTACCAATAAATTTACCTTAAAGGATAGCCAACGCAGGCACCGGCGGGATAAGTTGGGCTAATTTACCCCCACTTCTTACCGAGCTCCTCCAGCCCTGCCTTTTGTAAATCTTCAGGACTCATCAGAATACGAAATTTACAATTTGCTTGGAAGATGAGAAAGAAGGGCTCTGCAAAGGCAGGCACATCCGATGGGGTTTGTACGTCAACCACGAAGATTCCGCCGCGTTTTCCGTCTTGCTCTGTGAAATAGGCTGTCTCTGGCTTGATTGTCTCGATGATGCGACCAATAATCTCGCCCACTTTGCCGCTTCTGACGAGAGAATTGAAAGGTTCATGTGGGAATTCAACCGAAAGTAACATTTTCATGTGATGACCTCCTAGTATTGGGGCATTTGAAAGCGGTGTCCGCATCCGCCTAACCCTTATTATAGAGACCTACGGAGCTCAATATTGAAATATTAATATAGAGCGCAACTTTAGTCATGGGAATTTAAATGAATGTCTAATTTTGATGGAATTATTAAGAAATAAGTAGCTAACATGCCAAACACGAAGGACTGGTTTTGGCCGGTTTTTGCCCCTAGAGATTATTAAATGGCTTGCCAAAAAGCCGCCACTGGCACATCAAAAAATCAAGTTTCCCGAAAACAGACACTGAAAAACGTAAAAACTGACCCTTTGCAATCATTCAACGCTAGAGTTAAGCATGCGCTGAAACGAAGTGTTAGGAGTTCCTCTCGACGCTTAGCCAATGATGAGGTAGTAGCTCACGCAGAGGTACGGACTTGCCTTCGGCGATGGCAACCATTGTGTTGGCGTTTGCAGAGGAGACTTGGAGCATCAACTCTCGACAACGACCACAGGGCGGAAGTATTCCTTGGTCGTTGACAGCCACGATCTCGGAGATCAGCCGTTCTCGGTGTTTGAGCATTTCAGCAATCGCGCTGTGTTCCGCACAGAAGCCAACGCCGCATGCCATGTCAAGGGATATGCCCGTGTAAACTATGCCTGCCTCAGTCTTGAGCGCTGCAGCTACAGACCCCGCCTTCGAATTCTCGGTGAGTTCGAACTCGCCGAGGATTTGTCGGGCAGATGAAATGAGATCGTTCATATTGTTGCTCGCAAACGTGGACGCCTAACAGTCAATATATTAATAAATGAATTATCTTGGTGCATGGTTAAAATCTTCTGTCCCTTCTTATTCTTATTGTTTCTCGTCTCTAATATTGAAATATTAATATAGAAACAGAGCATGATTAATTTAATTGTAATTGAAGAACTTCGTTTATAGGAAATGAACAATTGAGATGAATGACTATTCATGACCGTAAGTGCAGATTTGTATTAAGGTTTTAAAAACCACAAAGCAACCATCCGATAAAATGAAATTCGGAGTTAGTTAAACTGCCCTGATCGACCAAACCCAATCATTTGTAACAATTAGTTCGAGCCTGGATCAGGGACCCACTACTCGTGGCGCATGAACTCTTCTGCACGCACATTGGCACCATAGCGGGTAATGAGTGATTCGATCTCCGCCACCAAGGAATCATCCTCATCGTCCTCAAGCACTCCATCGCCAACCAGTCT
>Ga0265328_10000006_pt1 | contig 227698 bp, 217 predicted proteins | sample 41624metaG_FD_202086 | JGI IMG/M metagenome (GOLD analysis project Ga0265328, IMG submission 202086) | Rhizosphere microbial communities from Carex aquatilis grown in University of Washington, Seatle, WA, United States - 4-16-24 metaG | ecosystem: Host-associated > Plants > Roots >...
TAGCGGTTGCGAAAGGCCGCCGCTCCCTCGTGCGCCAACGTCGTCAGCGCCGGGTCGAGCCGGTGCACAATGGCGTGGACGGTTGCATAAGACGGCGCGGCGATCTCGCGCTCTGCGGCGATTCTTGAGACCTCACGATAAACCGCCGCAACAGAGAGGCGCGGTTTGCGCAACGCCAGCCCTTCGATCAACGCCGTCAAATCCCTCGACAGCTTGCGCCGTCCCGCATCGTTGCGGGCGGAACGGACGAGACCGGCCAGCCCTTCGGCGCGATAGCGTTTCAACCAGCGGCGCACCGTGCGAAGGGCGACACCGGCAAGACGCGCGGCGCGCGCAAGCGGAACATCGTTTTCAAGATGAGGCTGGAGAACAGCAAACCGCGCCATGGCGTCCTTGCGCTGTTGCTCTGAAAGGCAAGCGAGGGATGGCGGGGGCGTGGACTCGCTCATCGCTTCGTCCTTCACGCGTGGCGGTTTGGTCGAAAGCCTGTCCGTAAGGGGATCGTTCAGCGGACAGTCCGACCGGACGGCGCGGATCGCTTAAAGCGCGGCGATTGCCGTCTCAATGAGATGGTACGATGATTCTTTCAATAAGGGTACCTTTATCGTACACTTCCGGCATGACCATCATCATCGGCTACGCCCGCTGCTCGACCGACAAGCAAGACCTCGCCGCTCAAAAGGCGGCGCTCGAAAAGCTCGGCGTTTCCTCGCAGCGCATATACACCGACCACGGCATGACCGGCACCAATCGCGCGCGCCCCGGCCTCGATCAGGCGCTTGCCGCCGCCCGTGCTGGCGACACGCTTGTCGTGCCTAAATTGGATCGGTTGGCGCGCTCCGTTCCCGATGCGCGCGCCATCGCCGACGCCCTCATCGCGCGCGGCGTGAAATTGGCTCTGGGAGCGAGCGTCTATGATCCCGCCGATCCCATGGGCAAAATGTTCTTCAACATTCTCGCTACCTTCGCCGAATTCGAGGCCGATTTGATCCGCATGCGCACCCGCGAGGGCATGGCGGTCGCAAGAGCCAAAGGGAAGCTGCGCGGCAAGCAGCCCAAGCTGTCGGACAAGCAGCAAAAGGAGCTGCGCCGAATGTACGACACCGGCAATTATTCCATCAGTGATCTTGCCGAGGTTTTTTCCGTCTCCCGGCCAACCGTCTACCGAACGCTCAACCGTCAAAAGGCCGCCATTTAGCGATCAAAAAATCCCGCCACTTATCGATAAAAGTCACAGCTGAGGATTAGCTTCGAGCCTTTACGCCAATCGCTTTCAGGGAAGCCGCAACGGTTTCGGGGTTGGAATTGTTGGAAATCGCTGATTTAAGGCCTGCACGAGCATCAGCGCCCAACTCAGGGTGTGTCAGTAGTTTCTGCGGATCGCGCCACTCAGCGAACCAAGGCTCTGCGATTTCGGCCATATAGAGACCCAGCTCTTCTAGGCATCTGTCGTATGTGCTGCCTGTTTCCGCATTGAAGCGATGATGATAGGCGTAACCAGTTTTTCGCCGCGCGTGGTCGCTGATTATCCCGATGGTGCCGCCGGCGACACGAGCATTGAGAACCCGAATACTCAGCATCACTCGGATATCGACGGAAGCAGTGCGCGGGGCGCCATAAGTGCTCCCACGCCTATGAAAATAGATGATCTCCGCACAGGTGTCGTTGAGCCGCACCCATGTTCTGTTCTTCGTATGAAGAAAGCCACGAAGGCTGGCCTCTTGGGAAAAATCAGCACAAACCCGCTTCATGCCTTCCGTTACGCTTTGCGAGAAGCGGTTCATTCATTGCCTTTCATCATGGATGAGCATCGTCATAGCCGATTTCCGAAGGCCTTCGAATACCAAAGGCATTTGACGTCATATCGCCACAGCCAGATACTGCCTCAAATTTGTCCACGCCGCCTAGCAGCCCGCTTCGTCGGGCTTTTGCACGTCGCAGCGGCGCTCTCGTCGCCCGTGCCATTTAGCGATCAAAAAACCGCGCCATTTATCGATAAAAGTCACAAAGAATCATAACATTCTTGGCGCAAAACTCCGGCGCCAAACTGACCGACGATTTCGCGGCTTGGCCGGCGCCGACGGGACGGCTGCTCAAGGCCAAAGCAGAAATTCAAACCGACCCATTCCCCTCCGCTCCCTCGCGGGCTTGTGAAGGAAACGCGGCGAATTCATCGCGCCGGGCGGGTGGTTATCGGCTTCGCCAGCATTATCTGACCGGGCGAGGACGCCGGCTGGGCCAAGAGCCGCCCCCCCTGTCGCCGGCCAGCGGCCAGGGCTAGGATGCGCAGCCGTCGAATAAATAGAACGCGGCCTCTCAGGCTTCGCCCGGGCCGCGCCCGCCTTTTCTCCCGGAGGAACGCTCAACATGACCAGGCACGAGACATTCGCGGCGCAAACGCCGCCGTTCAAGGCGCGTTACGGCAATTTCATCAATGGCGCCTTCGAGGCGCCCAAGGCCGGGCGCTACTTCGACAATATCTCCCCGATCACCGGCCAAAAAATTTGCGAAATTGCACGCTCCGACAAGGACGACATCGAGGCGGCGCTCGACGCCGCGCACGCCGCCAAAGCCGCCTGGGGCCGCGCGAGCCCCGCCGAGCGCGCAAAAATCCTCAACGCGGTCGCCGACCGAATGCAGGCCAATCTCGCAACGCTCGCCGCCGCCGAAACATGGGACAATGGCAAGCCGATCCGCGAGACGACCATCGCCGACGTGCCGCTGGCCATCGATCATTTCCGCTATTTCGCCGGCTGCGTGCGCGCGCAGGAAGGCTCGATCAGCGAGATCGACCACGACACTGTCGCCTATCACTTCCATGAGCCGCTCGGCGTCGTCGGCCAGATCATTCCGTGGAACTTTCCGCTGCTGATGGCCGCGTGGAAACTCGCGCCGGCGCTCGCCGCCGGCAATTGCGTGGTGATGAAGCCCGCGGAACAGACGCCCGCGTCGATTCTCGTCTGGGCGGAGATCGTCGGCGATCTCTTTCCCAAGGGAGTGCTCAACATCGTCAACGGCTTTGGCCTCGAGGCTGGCAAGCCGCTGGCGTCGTCGAATCGCATCGCCAAGATCGCCTTCACCGGCGAGACGACGACGGGCCGGCTGATCATGCAATACGCCAGCCAGAGCCTCATCCCGGTGACGCTCGAACTTGGCGGCAAATCGCCGAATATCTTCTTCGAGGACGTTGCGCGCGAGGACGACGACTTCTTCGACAAGGCGATTGAAGGCTTCGTGATGTTCGCGCTGAACCAGGGCGAAGTCTGCACCTGCCCGAGCCGCGCGCTGGTGCACGAGAAAATCTACGACCGCTTCATGGAGCGCGCGCTGGCGCGCGTCGGCGCGATCAAACAGGGAAACCCGCTCGATCCCGAGACGATGGTCGGCGCGCAGGCCTCGTCCGAACAGCTCGAAAAGATTTTGAGCTACATCGACATCGGCAAGCAGGAGGGCGCGCAAGTGCTCGCCGGCGGCGCGCGCAACATTCTGGGCGGCGACCTCGCGCAAGGTTTTTACGTGCAGCCGACCGTGCTGAAGGGCCACAACAAAATGCGCGTGTTTCAGGAGGAAATCTTCGGCCCCGTGGTGTCGGTCACGACCTTTAAGGACGACGACGACGCGCTCGCCATCGCCAACGACACGCTCTATGGCCTTGGCGCGGGCGTGTGGAGCCGCGACTTGAACCGCTGCTACCGCTTCGGCCGCGCGATACATGCCGGGCGCGTCTGGACCAATTGCTACCACGCCTATCCGGCCCATGCGGCCTTCGGCGGCTACAAGCAATCCGGCATCGGACGCGAGAACCACAAGATGATGCTCGACCACTATCAGCAAACCAAGAACATGCTGGTGAGCTACAGCCCGAAGAAGCTCGGCTTTTTTTAGCGCGGGCGGGGCGATGCAGAACGATCTTGCGCGCGTGGTCGCGACGCCGGCGGCGCTCGCGCTCATCGCAAAGCTGCGCGCGGAGCATGGTGCGGTCATGTTTCACCAGTCCGGCGGATGCTGCGACGGCTCGGCGCCGATGTGCTATCCGGCGGCGGAGTTTCTCGTCGGCGACAATGACGTGAAGCTCGGCGAGATCGGCGGCGCGCCATTTTTCATGAGCGCGTCGCAATTTGATTACTGGAAGCACACGCAGCTCATCATCGATGTCGTGAACGGCCAGGGCGGCATGTTCTCGCTCGAAAACGGCAGCGGGTTGCGTTTCCTGACGCGGTCGCGGGTGTTCTCCGACGAGGAGGCCGCGAGACTCGCGCCGGCGACTCCGCCGTAGCTGCGGCCATCCCGTGCGCGCGCCGTCGCGTCAGCTCAAGGCGAGGAGATAGCGATCCGGAAGATGGTCGCCAATGCCGATGGGAAGCTTCGTGAAACTCAAACCATAGCGCTTCGCCTGCTCGTCCTCGATCACGCCTCCCGCCGTCAGATTGGCGACGGAGGCGGAAAGCAGGCTCAGCAGCGACGAGGCTGGCGTGGGATCGTTCGAGGATAGGTCGGAAGTCGGCGTCAAGCCCGCGAACTTCGTGAAACGCGGGATTTGCAACAGGCGCCCGACATGCTGAAACGCATATAGGCCCACAGCCGGCGGCGGCGCGAGCGGCACGACGTCTTCGCCATGCCGAAGCCGAAACGTGCGGGCGCCAAGCGCCGCCGAATAGCTTTGCGCGAAGTTCGGGTCCCCCACGCGCGGCATTCCGTAGGTGTAAACGGCTTGGGGCGTGAGCCCCGCGTCGCTGAGGAGTCTGGCGCTCACGACGGCGAGCGCGCCGCCGAGGCTGTGTCCGGTCAGCACGATGTTTCGTCCCGCGGCCCTGGCTTCGCTCGCGGCCGCCTTGACCGCGTCCCAGACCGTGTCCGCCGCGGCGAGAAAACCGCCGTGAACGTCTTGCTTCGGTTTTAGGCTGAAATCGGTTATCCAATTGGCGATCCTGGCCGGGTCCGTTCCGCCGAAGCCGATGATCGTCGCGTCCTCTCGCGAAGCGATCAGACATTTCGTCTCGGAAACAGGCAAAACCGTCGCGCTCGACCGATCGAAGCTCCCGACGAGCCGAAGACCATAGAGCCTCAGCATCTCGCCGACCTTATCTGCGTCGCTCTCGTAAGAAAGTTGCGAGAACCATCCAAGCGCGCGCGCGTTGTCGAAAGCATAATCCGTCGCCGAGCCCAGGAACGCGTCGAAAACATTTCCCGCCGCCAGATATTTCGCCTTGTCGAGTTCGACCAACCAGCTCATGAGATTGCTCCTCGCGCAAATCCCTTGCCATCGCGCGCAGCCATGATCGCCACTGCATCGCGAAACTGTCTCGAGTCGCGGCTTTCCGCAAGCGTCCCGAGCAAGAACCGCTGCCGCCGGCCAGGGCGGCGTGTTCTCGCTCGAAAGCGGCGGCGGGCTGCGTTTCCTCACGCGGTCGCGGGTGTTCTCCGACGAACAAGCCGCAAGCCTCTCGCCGGTCATGAGCGGAGCTTGACGCGCGGAGCGGCAATCGCCGAGCCGGCGCCGCCCTGTCACGCTTTCTTTTAGCGGCGACAGAGATTGTTTTGTTCGTTTGGGGCGCTAGTTGCGGAAGTTGTTTCTCTGTTTAGGGAAGGCAAGCAAATGGAACGTCGCGAATTCGTTACCGCGCTCGGCGCCGCGGCCGCCGCGATCTCGGTTTCTCAAGCCTTCGTCAATGAAGGGCACTCCGCCACGGAACACATGCATCCACCCAAATACAAAGCCCTGATGGAGACGGCCGCCAAGTGCGTTTCGACGGGCAATGAATGCCTGCGCCATTGCTTCGGCATGTTGTCGATGAACGACTCGAGCATGGCGGATTGCACCAAGGCGTCGTACGATCTGGTCGCCGCCTGCGGCGCGTTGGAGGTCCTGGCCGCGGTCAACTCGACCTTTACGCCGGCCTTGGCGAAAACAGTCGCGGACGTCTGCATGGCCTGCAAGAAGGAATGCGATAAATTCCCGCAATATGTCGAATGCACGGACTGCGGGACGGCTTGCAAGGCGTGCGCCGAGGAATGCCGCAAGACGATGGGTTGACGCCAAGCGCGTTCGCGCGGCGCGTATTTCAAAATCGTGCCGCGGAACAGAGTTGGTTTTGAGAGCGGCGCACGCGAGGGCGCGCGCCACCCGGATGGGGTGCGTTGAATTATTTGGGCGCTACGCTCCAGATGCGAAGGGTGACCATAGCGTCGAAGGCGGCTGCGAAGGCGACAGGGCGGCTGGCGATGAGCAGCTCGACGCATGTTTATTTCGGACGCGAGACGGCATCCTACCCGCCCGTGAAGCGGCCGTGGCTGCGCCCCGCCGCGACGGCCTTTGTCGTCGCTGTCCACGTCGCCGTGGCCGGGCTCTTGATCGTGACCTCGGTCCCGCTGTTCCATGCAATCGATGTTACGCTCGTGCCTTCCGGCGACCCGTTCGGTTCGCAAGAGCAGGAAGCCGACGACACGCCGCCGCCGCCGGAAGACGCCGAGCAGCCAGATCTCGCCATGCCCGCGCCGATGATCATGTCGCCGGATGCGCCGGTGAAAGAGGCGATCGCCGAGCCGAAGACGCGCACTTTCGAAAAGAGAACCGCCCTGGCGAGCGCGAAAGAACACGCCGCGCCGGGACGCCGTTCGCCTGGCTTGCCCGAGGGACGCGCGGCGGCGCGCAGCCGCATGGACTACGCCGCATTGCTCGCAGTCGCGATCACGCGACATACGCCGACGGCGACGTCCATTGGCGCAGGAACGGCGCATGTCGGCTTTCACGTCAACGCCTACGGAGTCATTGTTGGAATTTCCGCCTCGGGATCGAGCCCCGCGCATGCAGCGCTGGCGCGGCGTATCCTCACGTCCGTTCACGCGCCGCCGCCCCCCGGCGGTTCGTTCTTTGGCGTCCAAAATTTCATCTTCGACTGATCAAAGCGTATCGTCGCGCCCCCGGGCGCCGCTTGAATTCGACCGTTAGGGCGCTAGTTCCGCTACCTAACGTCGGCGCGTACACGCGCGAACTTCGCCTTTCCTCTTCAAAGGGTCTTTGACCGTCCGACCGAAAACGGCGCGTCCGCGCGCTTGGAGGAGGAAACGCCATGCCGGCCAAGCATGACATCAAATCTGGATTGGGGTCCAACCTGCTGATCGCTGCCGCCGGCGGCCTGGCGCTAGGTTTGTTTTTTGTGGTGTTGGGCGGCACGGCTCTGGGCTACGCCATTGTCGCGACCGTCATTGTCGCGGCGATTCTGTGGGTCATCTTCGGCGTGATCGTCTGAGCGCGGCCTAACTTTTACGACATGATCGTCGCTAACGCCTCGATGGAACGCTGCGCGAGACGTTGAAGCGGCGCCGCCTCCGGCTCCTTGCAGTCCATGGATTGCAGGGATTTATCGCCGAACTTCCTGGCGTCGGGACGAATAGAACATCGATTACGCCGCCACGGCGATTGGGCTCCCGGTTCCCACCGGTATTATGGTGCAAGCAAATTCGATACTCGGAGATATATAAACAGGCTCCAAACCCAAGGCGCGGGTCCGAGCGCACAAGAGCTCGGGCGTGCATAAGGGTGACTCTCGCAGATCGCGCCACAAAGACGATATTCATTCAGTCTATCAAGCAGACGAATCCTTCAATCGCTATATATCGATGCTATGGTAAATATTATTTCCTCTTTTTTACGACCATCTTCTGCATAGCGCAAGCCACGGCAACATCAGGCGCGCAGCGATTGCGCGAAAGCCAAGCATTTGACGATTCCGCGACAACGCGGCCTCCCGTCCCGCCTTCCCCTCGCAGGCAAAGGCGGGTATCCTGCAACCCTGTCGAAGGCGTCGCCGCATCGCCGGCGCGGGCGCGAGGAGAGAGAGTTATGTTTCTTATTTTTCTTGGGATTGTCGCCGCTGTCGGCGTGTGGCTGGTGTCGACCTACAACAGCCTTGTTTCGCTGCGCCAGCGTTATGGCCAGGCTTTTTCCGACATCGACGTGCAGCTCAAGCAGCGCCACGATCTCATCCCCAACCTCGTCGAGACGGTGAAGGGCTATGCGGCGCATGAGAAGGGCACGCTCGAAGAAGTGACCAAGGCGCGCAATCTCGCCGTTTCCGCGCAGGGGCCGGCGGCGCAATCGGCGGCCGAATCCGCGCTCAGCGGAGCCTTGGGGCGGTTGATCGCAGTGGCCGAGGCCTATCCCGACCTCAAGGCCAACGCCAATTTCCAGCAACTGCAGAGCGAACTCTCCGACATTGAAAACAAGATCGCCGCCGCGCGCCGCTTCTTCAACAACACCGCCGCCGAATATAACGCCACGGCCCAGGGCTTTCCGGGCGCGCTGATCGCGCAGCGGTTCGATTTCAAGCCGGTTGATTTTTTCAATCTCGAAGAGGGCGAACGCAAGGCCGTGCAGGAAACGCCGAAGGTGCAGTTCTGAGGAAGCGGCGGCGCCTAGCGAGTAGCGATTAGAAAGACGCGGGAGCTTTCTCCACTCGCTACCTGCTACTTGCCACTCGCTACTCGCCATTCGCTACTCCCTACCAAAGGTCGGCGACGATGTTCAAAGCCTATGGGCTTTATTCGCATATTCAATCCAACCGGATGCGTTCGGTGTTTCTTCTGGCCGGCTTCGTCGTCCTGCTGATCGCGCTGATGTTCTCCTTTGCGCTGATCTTCGAAGCGATGGGCCAGGACGCGCGTCTCGAAGTCATCGTCGCGCGCGCGATCTTCGACGTGAAGCAGGGCTGGCCGCTGGCCTTCGGCGCCGCGGGCATATGGTTTTGCATCGCCTTTCTGTTTCACCAGCACATGATCGACTACGCCACCGGCTCGGCGGGGGTGACGCGCACTGAGGCGCCGCGGCTATATAATCTGCTGGAGAATCTATGCATCTCGCGCGGCATTCCGATCCCGCGATTGAAGATCATCGAGGACGGCGCGCTCAACGCTTTCGCCAGCGGGCTGCGCGAGGGCAATTACAGCATATCGGTTACGCGCGGACTGCTCGATCATCTCACCGACGCGGAGATCGAATCGGTGCTCGGGCACGAGCTGACGCATATCCGCAATCGCGACACGCAGATGATGGTGATCGCGACGATTTTCGCCGGCATTTTCGCTTTCGCCGCCGATCTCACCTTCCGCAACTGGAATTTTCCGTTCGGCTTTTCGCCGCGCCGCGACGATTCGCGCGAGGACCGCAACGGCGGCGGCGCCATCATCGCCATTGTGATCGCGCTGGCGATCATCGCGCTGAGCTTTGGCGTCTCGGTGCTGATCCGCTTCGCTCTGTCGCGTTCGCGCGAATATCTCGCCGACGCCGGCTCGGTCGAGCTGACCAAGAATCCCGACGCGATGATCTCGGCGCTGCGCAAGATCTCCCAGAACGCGACGATCCCCGCCATGCCCTCGCGGATGCAGGCCTTCTTCATTGAGAGCCCGGCGCTGCTGCCGGAAAGCGGCTGGCTGGCGACGCATCCGTCGATCGAGAAGCGCATAGCGGCGCTGGTGGAGTTCGCCGGCGGGCGCGACGATCCGGCGCAAACTTACGTCGAGCCGCCCGAAGCGCCGCCGCAGCCGTCCTTCCTGCCGCCGGGGGTAGGACCTAACGCGCCGCCGCCAGGGCCGTGGGGGTGATGGTCGCGAGGCTAAGCCATGTATAGCACCCTCGCCGCCGATAAAATCATCGACACGCTCACGCGGCTCGATCGGCGCATTGGCGAGCGGTTCGAGGGCGCTGGTCTCGCGCGCGTCTGCGCCGAGCTGACCGAGATCGCCCGGCGGACGCACCGCCGCTCCACGGAGATCGCCCGACCCAACCTCTGGCTGCGCGGCGGCGTCGTGATTTTGCTCGCGGTCGGCGCGGGGCTGCTCGTGTTCGTTGGCGCCAGGTTGTGGTCGAACACGAAGACTAGCAATGACTTGTACAACACGCTGCAAGGCATCGACGCCGGCTTCAACATATTGGTGCTGATGGGGCGGCTCTTTTCTTTCTGTTTAGCATCGAGGAAAAGGTCAAGCGGCGACGCGCGCTGAAGGCTCTTCAAGAACTGCGCTCCATCATCCATGTCATCGACATGCATCAGCTAACGAAGGACCCGAGCACGGAGACTTCAATCAATCAGCCGACCCCGTCCTCGCCAAGGCGTTCGCTGACGCCCTATGAATTGGTCCGTTATCTCGATTATTGTTCGGAGATGCTTTCTCTGACGGCCAAAGTCGCGGTGCTCTACGCCCAGAGCTTTCCCGATCCCGTCGTCGCCGAGGCCGTCAACGATCTCGAGCGCACCTCGGCGAATCTTAGTCAAAAGATCTGGCAGAAGATCAACATCATGGAGCGCGCCATCGACCGGGCTCCGGCTCCGGCCCGGCCGCCCATGCCCCAACACAAACCGCGCGCGCGTTGATGACGTCGGCCCGGCCGCGAATGGTCGCCTTGCCCCGATGGCGGGATCGCCCCACTTTTGGACCTTCCCGCCCGGTCTCCCATTCGGTCTTGCCCAGCCTCGCCGGACAAAACGGAGCCGGCTCAAACCCGCGAGCGCCAATAAGCCGCAGAGTAGGCCATGTTTAACGGCAAAGTCCACCATAGTCCAACGGAAGAACACGACAGGCGTCGAAGAATACTCTTTGGAGAGTAGAAGCGTCGATTTGCGTATCTATAGCCTTCCAACAATATTTCAGGGCTCATGCGCCTTGGTTGAAAAACGACATCTTCACGGCCGTTATATTTTGTCCAATCGCGCGTTAGAATGCGGCCTTCCGCCTCGAGGCGCCGATACAGCTCGGTTCCCGGATATGGCGTCAGTATATTGAATGTCGCGTTTTGCACCCCGGCCATTTCAAGGAAATCCAGCGTACCGCGGAAAACCTCCTCGGTGTCGGCGTCAAACCCAAAAACGATTCCCGCCTGCACCGCTATCCCGAAAGAATGGATTCGCTGAATGACCGTCAAATATTGATCGACGACATTGAAGCCCTTTTTAACGTCATTCATGCTGGCTTGAGAAATCGACTCCAGCCCGATGAAAAGTTGTTTGCAGCCGCTACGCGCGGCCAGCTCGAGGAATTCCTCATCTTCGCCCGCGTGAATGCTCACTTGGCAACTCCACCACTTCTTATGCGGCTCGATTGCACGAAACAGCGCCTTGGCGTAGTCGCGATCGATGGCGAGATTATCGTCCCACAGGATGATCACTTTCCCGGGAAAGGAAGCATATTCCTCCGCCACGGCGGAGACCGGGCGGCGACGGACTTTACGTCGATACATCGCCGCAAGTGCGCAGAACTCACATGCGTACGCGCACCCCCGCGTGGCGAACAGCCTCCCCGAGGTAAGGTCGCGTCGATGAAACAGCTCCTTGCGAGCCATCGGCGCGTTTTCCAGCGTCGGCGCGACGATTGAGGCATATCTGGACTTGTGTCGTCCCTGTTCAAACTCCTTGAAGAATTCCGCCAGCGTGTCCTCGGCTTCGCCCACGAAAATCACATCCGCGTGTCGCCGCGCCTCCTCCGGCATCAAGGTCACGTGCGGTCCGCCCAACACGACCGGAACGCCCCGCTCTCGAAATCGCGCGGCCATGCGGTAAACATGAAACGCGCTTGGCGTGTGAAAGGTGATGCCGACCAGATCAACCGCCAATGACGTGTCAACGGGCGCGACGGCTTCGTCGACGTGGATGACGTCCCAACTGGCTGGCGCGAAGGCCGCCAAATACGGCATGGTGATTTGCTGGAAATTCAACACGCGCGCCCGGCGCGCCTTGCGTATCTCGGGAGATGACGCAGTAATGAGCAGGAGCCTGCGGCGATCGGAGGATCGCTTCGTGGACCGCTGCTCGTTAGTGTTGGGATATGTGCCCGAGTTGGGCATGGTTCCAAACCCGCCGCGCCTCGACCGACGCGCCGCGCGTCCGCCTCCTCCGCGGCTCTCCAGAAAGCCGAAATGGACAGCCGCTCGGGGTCAAATCGGTCCAAGGTTAACGATTCGCGGCCTTCCGGGCCATGGATATCAAATATTAGATCTGTATGACTAGAGCCTCCCGCTCCCTCAAAAACGCCGCCGCCTGTCCGACCGACTCCCGCGCCTCCACCATCAGCGCCGCCGCCAACTCCCAGCAATGCGGCGCGTCCTCCCACAGCGCGACGCGCGCCTCTACGCCCGCCTCCGCCGCGCGCGCGGCAAACCTCACGGAGTCGTCGCGCAGCAATTCGCTCGTGCTCGCGTGCAGCAGCAGCAGGCCGCGCGGATCGCCATAGAGCGGCGAGGCCTCCGGGTTCCTCGAACTCTCTTCGCCAAGATAAGCGCGCGCGGCGTTTTTCAGGGCGTGGAGCCCAACGCCGCCGCCGCCGAGTCCGTGGGACTAGCGGTTGAAAGCTGAAACTCGGAGCGCTCTTTGACGCATCGAGCCGAAAGAATGCGGGAACTGGCAATGCGGGCCGACGCGGACAGGCGGAGACGCCCAAACAGAAGCGCCGCGAAGTCATAGGCCATTTTTATTAGCTAATTCATACACTTGTGCGAGATCACCAAATTGCCACCGTTAAGCTGTTCTCTTAAACTCGCTATGCCGTGCAAGACATCGGTTTTGCACCCTTCAAAACGATAGCCGACTCATTAGCGCAAGGGAACCAAGCCAGTTGGCTCCCTTGAATCGTTCTTTAGCGTCGAAGTTCGTCGTGTGCGTGCGTCTGGTTTTATTGCCCCTCCTTCATGCTGCGGCGTCGCATATTTGCGTCGCCATGAATCGACTGAAGAAGCGCAAAACAAGGAGCATTTAATATGACAAAGAGCATTGCGACGATCAAAAATCCGAGCGACGTTCAATTATCGCGGCCCCCCGTAAACTCCATATTGGCCGTCGCGCAGACCGCGCATGACCTGGAGACCGCGCATCGAAAGGCGGCCAAGGCCAAAGCCTTCCGACGCGCCGCGAATCACGCGAGTTTAGACGGCGAATTTCGCCCGATCATCTCGGTCAAGCGACGCCATGAATCCTTGATCCCGTTCGTCCTGCGCATGGCCCGCCTCGTCGCCGTTCAAGTTCGAGGGCGCGAAAAACATTTATGAACCGGATAGGGTGGATCGCGCATTATACTGTCGATCACGTTCCCCGTGCGGGCGGCGAGAGCCCCTCAGCCGCCCGCCCTCTCCCTCAAAAACGCCGCCGCCTGCTCGATCGACTCCCGCGCCTCCGGCATCACCGCCGCCGCCAACTGCCAACAATGCGGCGCATCCGCCCACAGCGCGACGCGCGCCTCTATGCCCGCCTCCGCCGCGCGCGCGGCAAACCTCACGGAGTCGTCGCGCAGCAATTCGCTCATGCTCGCGTGCAGCAGCAGCGGCGGCAGGCCGCGCAACTCGCCGTAGAGCGGCGAGGCCAGCGGGTTCCTCGAACTCTCTTCGCCAAGATAAGCGCGCGCGGCGTTTTTCAGCATGCGGCGGGAGAACAGCGGGTCGCTCGCCTCGTTGTCGCGCGCCGAGGCGCCGGCGACGGCGAGATCGGTCCAGGGCGAAAACAAAGCCGCGGCGGCGGGGAGCGACAGGCCGGCGTCCCGCCGCGAAATCATCAGCGACAAAGCGAGACCGCCGCCCGCCGAATCGCCGGCGATGACGATTTTGCCGCCCCTCTCGGCCAGCGCCGAGTAAACCGCCAGCGCATCGTCCAGCGCCGCCGGAAAAGGATGGCGCGGCGCCAGCCGATAGGCCGGCGTGAACACGTCAAAGCCCCGCGCCGCGAGGCCGCAGGCGATGGGACGGTAATGCCTGGGCGAGCCGGCGAAAAAGGCGCCGCCGTGCAGATAGAGCAATGTGACGCCTCCTTCGGCCTGCGCCCATTCGCCGGCGACGCCGCCGACGCGTTCAGTGCGAAAGCCGCCCGAAGGCTCGGCGTAGGGCAGTTGCAGATCGAAGACGCGTCGCGCCTCGCGCAGAGAGGTCGCCGCCGCGAGCCCGCGCTTCACGCGCCGCCGCAAAAAGGCGTTAGCGACGCGCGGCGACAGGCTTTTCATGGATCAGCGGGGCTGCGGTTTGGGCGCCGCCGGGGTTTTACCGGCCCCCTGTTCGCTCAGCAGAAGATCGAGGCGCGCGTCGAGCAGTCCCGCCGCGCGCGAACGGTCGCGCCATTGCACGGCCTCGGCGATGTTTTTCTCGACGCCGCTCCCCTGCGCCAAAATATAGGCGAGGCGGTTCTGCGCGATCACATTGCCCATCTCCGCCGCCTTGCGAAACAGTTTAACGGCGCCGGCGAGGTCGCGCTCGACCCCGGAGCCGTTGAACTCGAGGATCGCCAGTTCGACCATTGCGGCGGCATGGTCGTCGGCGGCGGCGGATTTGAACCAGTTCGCCGCCTCGCCGTCGTCTTTGGCTACTCCCTTGCCATGCTTGTAGAGCTCGCCCAGCGCATATTTCGCGTCGGTGTCGCCAAGCTCTGCGGCGCGGCGGAAATATTCCGCCGCTCGTTCGAAATCGGCGAAGACGCCGTTATTGTCGAGCGCCATCTCGCCGAGCAGATTGATCGCCGCAGCGTAGTTTTGCGCCGCCGCCTTTTCGAGATAGGCGCGGGCCGTCTCGCGCGCCTTGGCCCCGGGCGAGTCGGACAGCAGCGCGGCGCCGTAGAGATAGGCTCCCTGCGCGCCGCCGGCCTCCGCCGCGCGCTTGAACCACTCCAAAGCCTGCTTACGGTCGCGCGCGACGCCGGCGCCTTCCGCGTAGAGCCTGCCGATCAGCGTCAGAGCGGCCACGTCTTTCGGATTATCGGCGACGCGCTTTTTCGCCTCGCGCATCGCCAGCTGATAATCGCCGCGCTGATAGGCGCCAAAAGCGATGTCTGGCGCAGGCGCCAAGGGCGGAGGCGAGACGGCCGAGGGCGCGAGCGCGGGCGGCGCATTTTGCGCAGCCATCGCGGCGGCGGGCGCACCCATCGCCAGCAGCAAGGCCCAAAACCGCATTGTCGAAAGCCGGCGTTTCATGCGCCCTGCTCCGCTATGGCGCGGCTCGCGTCGGCGACTGCGGCGCCGGGGCCGCGCGGATCGCGCCAGACGCAATCGCCGAGCATGATGAAATCCGCGCCGGCGGCGGCAAGCGGCCCGGCCTCTTCGAGGCTTTGCGCCAGCGCGACGCAGGGCGTCTCGAAAATCTCCGCCCACCAATTTACGCGCTCCAGCAACGCCGCCCGATCCAAAGGTTCGGCGCCGTCGCCGAACAGCACGTAATCCGCGCCCGCCTCGCCGGCGGTCATGACGTCGTCGCGCGTGACAAGTTCGCCCGCGCCGACGATATGGCCGGGCGACAGACGTTTGATCGCCGCCGCCAGCGGCGCGCCGACGCCGCCGACATGCACGCCGTCCGCGCCGGCTTCCAGCGCCAGCTCCGGGGAGCCGTCGATGAGCAGCGCCGCGCCCTGCGCTTGCGTCGGCTCCGCGATCGCGCGAACGAGCCGCGCCGCCGTGGCGCCCGTTAGCGGCCCCAACCTCAGCAACAGGCTCGCGATGTCGCCGCCCGCCAGCGCCTCGCGCAGCGCCGGCAGAAAAGACTCCGCCTCGTTGAGAACGGGCGTGACGAGGTAAAGGCTTGGGCTCGGGGCGGACATGGCTCTCGCTTGGGAAAAATGGCGCTTCTTGGTCTCTTACGTCGCGCGAGACTGCGGCGAAAGAGCGACGCGGGGATTTTCGCCGGGATAAGGCGCGTCGCCGGGCTCTTAGTGGTTAAGAGTCTGACGCCTGGAGCCCTGTTTCGGGCTGTGAGGGGGAAAAGGTCGAAGTCGGCAATGCGCTAGGAGCGGACGCGACCGGTTGACGGGCAAAAGAGGAGGGTCTTTAGTGGGCGCGACCTAAACGCGAAGGAATAACCCATTTCCGCAGCATGCTTTTGTCGCCCAGACAAGCGGTTCCGGTCTCCATTAGCAACAGGAGCATCGATGCTCAGATTTACAGAGGTCGTGGCCGCACTCGGCATTGGTCTGGTATCACTGTTCGGCTATGCGGAGAGGTCTAGCGCGGCGGAAAAGCCGATCACGGCCATCGACGTTGTGTTGGACCCGGACGCCACAATGATCCGGCACGCGGAGGCCGCAAATGCTCGCCTGCTGAAGGTCTTCCCAAAGGGCTTCGCTCTCGACGATACGCATCACCCGCATATCACGATCTTGCAGCGATACGTCCGGACAGCGGACCTCGACAAAGTTTATGCTGCGGTCGGAAAGGTTCTAGCCAAAGAGAGGGCGACCAGTTGGAATTTGAAAGCGCTCAAATACTACTACATCCCTTGGAAGGATAATGGCCTTGCGGGCATTGTGGTCGAGCCGACAAATAATTTGATCAAGCTGCAAAACAAGCTAATCAATGCAGTGGCTCGCTACGCGGTGAAAAATGGCGCCGCTGCGGCGTTCGCGGCGCCGCCTGAGGACCCAGAGATCAATCAACCGACGATTGATTACGTCACGACCTTCGTGCCGAAAGCGAGCGGCAAACATTTCAATCCGCACGTCACCGTCGGCATCGCTTCCCAAGATTATCTGAAGGAGATGCTCGCCGAACCCTTTGAGGAGTTCACATTCTCGCCAGCCGGGGCGTCCCTATACCAACTCGGCAACTTCGGAACGGCTCAAAAGCAATTGAAGGTATGGGTGCTGAAGCCCTAAGGTCCTGACAGGATAAAGGCGAAGACAATTATGGGCGGCGCGTGTTTTCCAACGTGACGCTGTAGCTGACAAGAATTGTTCAAACGGAGCCATCCATGTCGCAGAACCCTTTTTCCCTCGGGGTCAGCCGCCGCGCGCTGCTTTCCGGTTTGGCTGCGCTCCCGGCTTTGTCGATGCTCCTTCCGGTTCCCGCAACGGCGCGAAGGGCGGCAAGCGATCCCCTCCGATCATGGAACAACACGGCGTCAAAGAAGGCCATCGTGGACTTCGTCGACAGGGTGACGAAGCGCGGCTCGCCCGACTTTGTGCCGGAGGACGAGCGCATCGCCACCTTCGACAATGACGGCACTCTGTGGGCTGAGCAGCCGATGTATTTCCAACTCCTGTTCGCGCTTGATCGCGTGAAGGCTCTAGCGCCGCAGCACCCGGAGTGGAAGGAGAAGGAGCCGTTCGCCTCGCTGCTTCGGGGCGACGTGAAGGGCGTGCTCGCCGGTGGTGAACCGGCCATCGCAGAGATCGTGATTGCCACGCATACCGGTATGACCAATGAGGAATTTGAGCAAATCGTGCGTGACTGGATTGCCCGGGCGAAGCATCCGATCACCGGGCGGCTCTATACCGAGATGGTCTATCAGCCGATGCTGGAACTAGTCGCCTATCTGCGGGCGAAGGGCTTCAAGACCTACATCGTCTCTGGCGGCGGCATCGAGTTCATGCGTCCTTGGACCGAGAGGGTCTATGGCATTCCACCCGAAAACGTCGTCGGCAGCAGCGCCAAGGTCAAATTCGAGTTGCGCGAGGGCAAGCCGGTGCTCATGCGTCTGCCGGAGATCAACTTCATTAACGACGGCCCCGGCAAACCTGTCGGCATTAATGAGCACATAGGCCGCCGTCCGATTGCGGCGTTCGGTAACTCCGACGGCGACCTTCAAATGCTGCAATGGACAACGGGAGGCAGCGGCCTCCGCTTCGCCCTCATCGTGCACCATACCGACGCCGAGCGTGAATGGGCTTACGACCGCAACTCCAGTATCGGCCATCTGGACAAGGCGCTCGATGATGCCCGAGCGAGAGGCTGGACCGTTGTCGACATGAAAAATGACTGGAAGACCATCTTCCCGTTTGGGAATAAGTGATAACGGCGCAACGATGCGCTGTGTCCCTGCGCTACGGTGGCGACGGTTGCGCTTTGCAGTTCAGCCAGCTACGGAAAGACCGCAACGGCTCGCCAGCAGCCCAGCGGCAACCGTTCGCGGCATTCCCTCTCACGGGCGCCAAGCGTCAGGTTCTAACCCTCAGCCTCCCTTGCGGCCGAGCAGCCGCTTGACCATGCGCTTGGGTCTCCGCGCGGGAGCAGGCTTCCCGACGTCAGGCGAAGGTCGGGAATCGCCCGTCGGCGAACAGCGGCGGCCGCAGGCGTGACCAGTTGGACGCGAACTGGAAGGCGTCGAGATCGGTGAAGGTCTGGCCGATCACCTGCATGCCCGCCGGCATCCGCTCCTCGACGATGCCGAGCGGCACGTCAACGACCGGATAGCGATTGAGGAGGTTCCACGGCCACGTCAGCGCGTAGCCCAATCCGGTGCCTTCCCAAAACGCCAGCTTCTTTTCCTTGCTCTTGAACATGTCGGCCTTGACAAGAGACGTCGCCATGGTCGGCATGAGCAGGATGCGGTAGCCTTTCCCGAAAACGCGCTGCTGGACCTGCCGGTGCCAGCGTTCGAGTAACTCCTCGGCTGCTTCAGCCGGACGCGGTCCGACGGGCGCGACCATGCCGAGGAAGTCCGTCATATACGCGGAGAGCTGATCTCGATGAGAGTTTGCGAGCTCGGTAAAGGCGCCAATAGACGTCGACATTAGCCCGTGCAGGAAGGTCGACCTCTCGGCCTTCGAGAAGCCGCAGTCGACTTCATCCACTCTGCAACCGGCGGCGCGCAGGGCCTCGATCCCCTTAAGCATCGCATCCTTCATCGACGGTGTGACGGTGGCGATGCCGGCGCCCCAGTCCACGGCGATGCGCCATCCCGAAAGATCCGGGTATTGGGTAGGATAGTCGAGGCCCGGCCGGATTGCAGCCATGATCTTGTCGGACGGGCCGACGACCGCGTTCTGGAGATGCACGAGGTCGTCGAAGCGCCTCGCCATGGGACCCGAAGTCGACATGGGGACCTCCCCGCCCGCAACGCGCCCGAATGGCGGCCTGAAGCCGAAGACGCCGTTTTGCGAGGCGGGAATGCGGATCGATCCACCCATATCCGAACCCAAGGCGAGCGTCGCGAAACCCGCGGCGAGAGCCGCGCCCGATCCCGCGGAGGATCCGCCCGGGGAATACTCGAGGTTCCACGGATTATGGGTCGTGCCCCAAGCGCGGGTCGACGCGCCGAGGAAGAGGTAGAATTCCGGCACTGTCGTCTGGATCGGCATAATGGCGCCGGCAGCCTCGAGCGAGTCGATGATGGCGGAATTTTCCGTGGCGCGCGGCGAGTTCTTGAAGAGTAAGGAGCCCTGCGTAATCCGCCAGCCCGGCCGGGCGAATTCGTCCTTGACGGCGACCGTAATGCCTTCAAGCGGCCTTGCCTCGCCGCGGCGATAGCGATCTTCGGACTGTTTGGCTTCCTTCAGCGCCTCGTCGAAGTGTGCGTCGGTGATGCAATTGACCTTTGAATTGAACGTCTCGATCTGTTTGATCTGCGCCTTCAGAAGATCGACGGGCGAAGCCTTCTTCGCCTTGAACATGGCGATGAGTTCGTCGACTGACGCGTAACAGAGCGGATCGGCGGCCTCGGCCCGCACGGCTGGTAGATCAAGCGCCGAAGCGACAAACGCCGATCCCACGCCTTTTATGAGCGTTCTTCTGTCAACCATGTGCGCCTCCAAGTTTTGACGGGATTGATTTCGGCCATCGAACGGCCTCAGGCGTGCTGCTCGTGTACAACTTTTCCGTTCATCACGGTCATGAGAACCTTGGATTTGCGGACCTCATGCGGGGCGACCTCGAACAGGTTCTTTTCCATGACGACAAGGTCTGCAAACCATTGGTGAAAGGTTGGATTTGCGAATGGGAGAAGTTGCTCAAGGACGCCAGGACTTCCACGGCCTCCCTTTCCTTTTTCCTGCGATGCGAGGGCGGGGGCGAATTACTCCCTCGATAGACGGGCGCTTATCGAAATTGAAATTGCCGCTGCTGCGGTCCGTGGTCGACTACACCCAACGACGGCTTTCGTCGACCCCGAAAATTCGTCTATCCAACCCCGGTAATGTCTGGATCTCGCGCATGCTTGCCTTTCGGCGATCGTCTGGCGTTTTCTCGGGACCGGCCCTTCGCTCTATGCCTGCAATCCGCCGCTATGAGACCTTTACAGGTTGATCGGCGACAGGCCGCTCGGGATCACAAGCAGTCCAGCGGCAACCGCTTGCTCCATTCCTTCTCAGGGGTTCCACGCGTCAGGTTTTGACCCTCAGCTCTCCTTGCGGCCGAGCAGGCGCTTGACCGCGCGCTTGACGCTGGCGCGCAGGTTGCGGCGCAGTGCGTCGGCGCGGCAGGCGGCGTCGAATGCGCCTGTCACGCCGGCGCGCGATTGCACCGCCACGTCGCAAATGGCAAGACGATCGGGCCAAAAACGGTCGATCATCGGATGATTGGCGATGGCGCAGGAATCGGTCATGTCGATGTCTCCGCGCGCCGCCTGCGCCCGCGTCAATTCGTATAACAGATGAATGCCCGGCGCCTGCGCGCGAAAAGCCTCGTCGAAGGCGATTTTCCAGAAATAGGCGCGCCCGCGGCTTTCGATGACGACTCCCATCGCCAGCGGGCGGCCCGCCAGCGTCAGCCGGGCGACGCTGCACTTGTTTTCGCGGGCCAGCATCCGCGTCGCGCTGCGCGCGAAGGCGGACAAAGCGGGATGCGACAGCAGCGCGCCGCTCCCGCCCTTCCAGCCCGAGGCTTCGAGCGTCAGAAACTGCTCCAGTGCGTCGCGCACCTCTTGCGGCGAAGAAACGACGGAGAATTCGACCGCGCCCAGTTCGGCCAGTCGGCGCTGGCGCCGATGCAAGTCCTTGAGCGCCTTCTTCGAGGCGCCGCGCAGCCATAATTCGTCGGCGTCGGAGCCTGCCGGCAGCACGGCGCGCTCGAACTCGTCGAGGATCGCGACGGCCCGGCCGGAGCCGCGCGCGGCGTTCAGTATCGCCCGGTGGACCGGGCCGTCCTTGACGAGACGCGGAAAGACTATGCCGGCCGCCGGCCGCGTCCTGGCGAGCCACTCGAAAAACTGCTCCACAACCGCTTCCGCGCAGTCCCGATCCAGCAAAGGCGCCGCCAGCGCCGCCTGCTTGTCGAGCCAGAGACGGGCCAGGCCGCCGCCGAGCCAAAAGCCGCTCCAAGAGCTTGCCGGCGTCAGCGGAAACAGGCCGACGAGCCGCCGCTGCTCTCCGGCGCTCTCCCCCTCGCGCCAGACGGCGACAAATTGCGGGCGGGATTTGGCGGGGGAATGCCGCGCCAGCGACAGCGCGAAGCCGGGCTCGATGAAGGCGTTGGGTTCGAGTGAACGCCGAGCCAGATCGCGCCAGGCGTCGTAATTGTCGTCCAGCTGTTCGACGCTCAGCGTCCGCATCAAGAAACCGTCCCTTCCGAAGCTTTCGCTCGCCAAGCGGCGCCGCCTCGGTCTCGCGGGAGAATAGCCGAAGCCCGCCACGGGGGAGCCGACGGATTTCATGATCCAAAACGGCGCCGTCATCGGGAGCGCTCCTGTTGTAATCTTGTTTTGGGCCGGCGGGACGCGAATTTTCGGGACAAAAGCGGTTGTCGGCCCCAGTTAAGCGAAAGGACTTCAAATCGCGGGCCAGCGAAGGGCAGGACGCGCTCTGGATTTTCGCGCCGCAGCATGGTTAGGTTCGAACATGCCCGTTAAGCTTTGCCGCTCCCTGATCCTCCTCGCCGCATTGACCGCCTTTGGCGCGCCCGCGCTGGCGAAGGTGGAGATTCACGTCGATCTCGATCGACAGCGCATCACCGTCGTGAAAAACCGTGAAGCGCCCATCGTCTGGAAAATTTCCAGCGGGCGTCCGGGCTACGAGACGCCGACCGGGCGGTTTATCGTGCAGCGCCTGGACGCCGATCATTTTTCGGACGAATACGACCAGGCGCCCATGCCTTACGCGATTTTCTTCTCGCGAGGCCTCGCCATTCACGGGACCTACCAGAGCGGGCTCGGCAGACCGGCCTCGCATGGCTGCGTGCGGCTCTCGGTGGATCACGCGCGCGAGCTTTACGAATGGGTCGAGCAATATGGCGCCGGGCCGATCGACATCACCGGCGACGCGACGAGCGTCGCGCAATTGCAGGACGACGAACCGCAGCCGACGCGCAAACGCGCCGGGCGCGTCCGGCAAAACGTGATCGAGGAGCTGCCGCTCAACAATTATTACGATTACAACCGGATCATTCGCGAAAGGTGAGCTTTCGAGAACGGCGCTTCGAGGATTGACGATGCAAGAAGACGATTGGACCGCTTCCGACCGCTTCATCGAGGATCATCTGATCTCCGCCGACGAGGCCCAGCGCGAAACGCTTCGCGCCAACGCCGCCGCCGGCCTGCCGAAGATCGACGTCTCCGCCGCGCAGGGAAAATTCCTCTATCTGCTGGCCCGCTCTATAGCGGCGCGGCGGATCCTGGAGGTCGGCACGCTCGGCGGCTATTCGACCATATGGCTGGCGCGCGCGCTGGGGCCGGACGGAATGCTCGTCACGCTCGAATTCGAGCCCAAACACGCCGAAGCAGCGCGCGCCAATATCGCCTTCGAGGGATTGAGCGCGCTTGTCGATCAGCGCGTCGGCGCGGCGCTCGATCTATTGCCAAAGCTGCTGGCCGAAGGCTTTGGCCCGGTCGATCTTTGCTTCATCGACGCCGATAAGGAAAACAACGCCAATTACTTCAATTGGGCGCTCAAATTCGTCCGTCCGGGCGGTCTGATCATCGTCGATAACGTGATCCGCGCCGGGGCCGTCGCCGATCTTTCGAACATGGACCCGATGGCCATCGGCGGCCGCGCGCTGTTCGACACGGTGGCCGCCGAGCCGCGCGTCACGGCGACCGCGCTGCAAACCGTCGGATCCAAGGGCTGGGACGGATTTCTGATCGCCAGCGTGATTTGACGCTGGCGCGAAGCCCGTCGCTTCAACAGGCTCCTTGTGTCCCTTGTGCTCTTGGCGGCTAATGATTCCACCGCCAAGACACAAAGAACGCCAAGACGAAACCGATGGCGCCCGCTCAAACCGCCCGTCGCGTCAGGCGGCGGGCTCCAGCGCCGGCTCGTCGGGGTCTTCGTTTTCGCGCGACAGCAGTTCGCCGTCGGGACCGAAAAACTCCGCCTCGACCTTGTTGCCGCTCTCGTCATAGCGCCAGTGGATGCGCGCCGCGCCCAACCCCTTGCGCGGCGTCGGCTTGCCTTCGGTGTTGTAATAGGCCTCTTCGACCTGATTGCCGCGCTGGTCGTAGCTGCGGGCGATCCGCGCCGCGCCCAGGCTCTTGCGCTTGATCGGCCGTCCGTCGGCGCCGAAATAGCTTTCGACGACCTCGAAATGACGCGGCTCGACGGCGTCTTGCGCCGATGTCGGCCCGGCCTCGCCCGTCAACGCCGATTTCGGCGGTCGGCCCCGGCGGGCGGGAACCCTGACCGCGTTTGCGGCCTCGGGATTTGTGCCGGGATTTGTGCGTTGAAACGCGTAGTCCATGATCCACTGACCTTGATGGAAACCGGTCGCCGCTTTGTCGCGAGCTGGCGCTCTGCTTGTGGAGCGCGGCAGGACTCGTCATCCTGCGACTGGTTAAGGAGACGATAGCGTCTTCGCATCCCACGGGGACGGAAAACGCGACTCGTTACGGCCTTGCGGCCATCGTCAGAGGATGGAAATTGGCGGCGCCCTGGAGCCGACGGGCAGCGTCGGCCATGCCGAGAAAGCGCCCCTCGCGTCGCCGGACAAAGCGTCCTGCGCATGGGAAATCCGGACCAGCGCCTCCTCCCAGGAGGAAGCTGCGGGAACGCCGCCGGAACAATGGAAGACGCAGCATTGATCGCCGTGAGCGCGTCTCGGCGCCGGCGCCGCCGGATCGCCGCCCGGCTGCGCGTCGCCTTTGGTCACGCAGATCGAATTGGCGGAAAGCCCCGACTCGCCGGCCCTGAGATTGGTCGCGAGGCCGATCATCAGACCTTGCAAAACAAGCAAAGACGCGACGAGCAGCGATGCTGTCGTCGATCCTAGCTGCCAGGTCCTGGGAGTTCTTGCCGTCATCGTACTCTATAGCTAGCGTGTCACTGCTTCTCGGTCAATGAGCCGCGACACGTTTCTCCGCGACTTGTCGACAGATTTCTCTGCGACTTAAGGCCGCCATTCCGCTTCTTCCTCGGACGCCAGCTCCACGCGGCGATGCTCGTCGATGACAGCCAGCAGCGCGCGTAGCGCTTCGGTCACGCCTGCCCCGGTCGCCGATGACAGCAGCAGGGGCGCCGTGCGCTCGGCTCGACTGGGCGGCCCTGCGGAGGCCATCGCACGCTTCAGGCGTTCGCGTTGTTTTTTCAGATGTTCGGCGTCCGCCGCGTCGGTCTTGGAGAGCGCCACGATCTCGGGCTTGGCGTCCAGTTCCGCGCCATAGGCGGAAAGCTCGCGCCGCACCGTCTTGTAGTCCCTCCCGGCGTGCTCGCCAGTGGCGTCGACGAGATGCAGCAGCACGCGGCAGCGCTCGACATGGCCGAGAAAGCGGTCGCCGAGCCCGTGCCCCTCATGCGCGCCCTCGATGAGACCGGGAATATCGGCCAGCACGAATTCGCGCTCGTCGCGGCGGACGACGCCGAGCCCCGGATACAGCGTCGTGAAGGGATAGTCGGCGATCTTCGGCCGCGCCGCCGTAACGCTGGCGAGGAGCGTCGATTTTCCGGCGTTGGGCAGGCCGATCAGCCCGGCGTCGGCGATCAGCTTCAGGCGCAGCACGATCACTCGCTCGATGCCGACCTGGCCGGGATTGGCGCGGCGCGGCGCGCGATTGACCGAGGTCGTGAAATAGGCGTTGCCGAAGCCGCCATTGCCGCCCTTGCAGATCACCACGCGCTCGCCGACATGGGTCATGTCGGCGATCAGCGTCTCCTCGTCCTCCTCGTAAATCTGTGTGCCGACCGGAACCTTGAGCACGGCGTCGGCGCCGCGTCCGCCGGCGCGGTTCTTGCCCATGCCGTGCATGCCCGTCTTGGCCTTGAAATGCTGCTGATAGCGATAGTCGATCAAGGTGTTGAGCCCGTCGACGCATTCGGCCACGACGTCGCCGCCGCGTCCGCCGTCGCCGCCGTCCGGCCCGCCGAATTCGATGAATTTCTCGCGCCGGAACGACACGCAGCCGGCGCCGCCGTCGCCGGAACGCACGTGAACCTTGGCTTGATCGAGGAATTTCATCGGGTTTGACTCATGTTGAGGTCAATTTGGCGCGCCGCGCGCCAAACAGGCTATGCGCCGCGCCGCGCTTCAGCGCAGCCGTCGTCACGGTAAGGTCGCCGCCGCGTCTGGGCGCGGCGACGACGGCGACGCCGGTTTGCTGGAAGCCCAGTTTATCCAACACGCGCAGCGACGCCGTGTTCGAGGGCAGAGCCGTGGAGGTGATTTCACAGACGCCGCAGACGTTGAACACCAGATCGACGAAAGCCGTGGCCGCCTCGGTCATAAGCCCCTGTCCCCAAAAGGGCTTCGCGAGCCAATAGCCAAGCGCCGAGGCGCCCCGGTTTGCGGCGCCCATCACGTCGATCAGGCCTATTAAATCGTTAGGCTGGCGCTTTAGCGCGATGGCGAGGCAGAGTCCCTCTCCCGTGGCGTTGGCCGCGCGCATCGAGATGATGTGGCCGTCGGCGTGATGCCGCTCGTAAGGAACTGGAATACTGGCGGTTTTCAGCGCGACATCGGGGTCGGAGGCGTAGCGGACAATCGCTTCGGCATCGGCGGCGCGCGGCCAGCGCAGCCACAGACGCCCCGTTTCGAGCCGGAAAATATCGTCGCGCGTGATCTCGGGAAACATCATTCGACTCCAAGCAAAAGACCGAAACCGGTCCCCGAACGAAAAAGGATAAAGCAGCGGATCGCTCTTCCTAGCGGCCCAATGCGGCCTTTTCCGGACGTTGCGCTTGGAGCTTTCGCTCGTAAAGCTAAAGGTGTTTCACGGAGTTGCGAAAACCTTTGTTCCGCCGGGGGGTGCTTGGGCCGGCGGAGGGTCTTGTCTAAGATCCTTGACGCCTATTCCGCGGCTGCCGCCGCCGGGACGACCGTTACGCTGGCGCGGCCGCTGGTGGTCTTAAAGAGCACCTTGCCGTCTACGAGCGCGAACAGCGTGTGGTCCTTGCCGATGCCGACATTGCGGCCGGGATGCCACTTGGTGCCGCGTTGGCGCACAATAATATTGCCGCCGATCACAGATTCGCCGCCGAACTTCTTGACGCCGAGGCGCCGGCCGTCCGAGTCGCGGCCGTTGCGGGATGAACCGCCTGCTTTTTTGTGAGCCATCGTTCTGCTCCGAATTTTTTAGCGGGCGCCCGGCGCCGCTGGAATGGGATGCGCGTTCATGCGCGCTGATGCGTATTTAAGCATGCCCGGCGCGTATTTTCCACGCCCGAATGCGCGCTTTTGTCAGCCCTCGATCGAGGTGATCTTGACCCGCGTCAAGTCCTGCCGGTGGCCGCGCTTGCGCTTGGAGTTCTGGCGGCGGCGCTTTTTAAAGGCGATGCTCTTGGGGCTGCGGGCCTGCTCGGCGATTTCGCCGAGAACCTTCGCGCCCGCGACGGTCGGGGCGCCGATCGTCGCCGCGCCGTCCCTGGAGACGAGCAGCACTTCGTCGAAGGTCACCGCGGCGCCCGCGGCGCCGGCCAGCGCCATGACGGTGATGGTGTCTCCGGCGGCGACGCTATACTGCTTCCCGCCGGTCTTGATGACTGCGAACATTGTTCTTTCCTGTGGTCGCTCCGGCTCTGACGACGTTGCGCCGGCCGGACTTCTTGGCGTTTCACCGTTTCGTGTCGAACGGTTTTGGCTCCGGCCTGCTTCGCCGCCCGAGGGCGCGCAAAAACAAAAACGCGGCGAATCCGCCGCGCCGAAGCGAGGATGCAATAGCCCGGAGGGGGGATATTGTCAATATAATCGCCGACGGCGGCGACAAATTATGCTTGGCGGCGGCGCGAGCGCCTCCTTGCCCCCCGTCAATCGGCCATTTCCCGCTCGCGATGCACATCGTGAATCACGACGTGGCGGCCTTCCGGCGGCATTTGCATATAGTCGCGGCGGGCCAGCGTGCGCCTGGTGTCGCAATAGCCGCTGCGCCAATGCTCGCGCATCGAGGTCGCCGAGAACTCGTAGTCTTTGGAGTCGCCCTCGTAAGCCTGTTGCTGATAGATCAGATGCAAAATCGTGATGTCGGGAAGACGCGCCAGCTCGTCGCGCATCTTCTTGTCCTCGTCGGTCAAAAGCGCTTCGGGCACTTTGCTGAGCGCTTGGTAGACGCGGCTCTTCCACTTGCGCATCTGTCGATAAACATCGGTGTTATAACGGGTGCGCGAGGCGTAGGCGATGTCTTTCTGACGCGCCAGGACGCCTTGAATGTCGCGCGGCAGCGCGCCGCGCGAACTGAACAAGTCGACTTGAAAAATGAGCATGTTGTGCGTTCCGTCCTCCTCCAGGACGTGCTGCAGCGGCGTGTTGGAGACAAGGCCGCCGTCCCAATAGTAATCCGTGCCGATCTGCGTCATCGGAAAGGCCGGCGGCAAGGCGCCGCTGGCCATCACGTGCTCTGGTTCGATCTCCAGGTCGCGATTGTCGAAATACAGGAAATTGCCGCTGCGAACATTGACGGCGCCAACCGAAAAACGCGTGCGCCGGCTATTGATCAGGCCGAAATCAACCAGCTCCAGCAGCGTCTTGCGCAGCGGTTCGGTGTCGTAATAGCTCGTCGCGTCCCTCGCCCCGGCGGGCGCGAGCCAGGGATTGGTCTGGCGCGGCGTGAAAAAGCCGGGCTGACCCTGCGTCGCCGTCATGAACGAACTCGCGGCGTTGCGGGCCTTGCGATAGATGTCGCCGTCCGGCGTGTAATGCCAGATCGTGCGGTCGGTGACGCGCTCCCAGAAGATGCGCAGCCGTTCAAGCCGATGTTCCCTGAGATTGCCGGCGATGATCGCCGAGTTGATGGCCCCGATTGAGACGCCCGACACCCAGTCGGGCTCGATTCCCGCCCCGTGCAGCGCTTCGTAAACGCCGGCCTGATAGGCGCCAAGCGCGCCCCCGCCTTGCAGCACAAGCGCGATGCGGTCGCACCGCTCGGGACGCCAGCCGACGCGCTCCTCGCCGCCGACGGCGGGATGATCGACCGGCGGTTGCTCGAATGCGTTCATTTGCGAACACTCCTCATAATCAGCCGCACAGCGGGATTGACCTGCAACATTGATTGTATCGGATGACGCGACAATGACTTTGAGGCCCGGATTTCACGAATTTGTCGTTGCGGGTTCGCGTCTGTGTCCGCGGCTGATGGAATTGTAATCTCGGGGAAAAGCGCCTCGCGCTGGCGACTGGGCGATGGGGAGTTTGCGGTCGAAGCTCCGCTCCGGCTCTGATGACCTTGCGCCGACCGGACTTCTCGGCATTTCACCGTTTCGTTCGAACAGTTTTGGCGCCCGGCTGGCCTTGCCGCCCGAGGACGCAAAAACAAACCGCCGCGCCGAAGCGACAGTGGGACAGCCTGGAGGGGCGGATGGTCAGTGTCGCAGGCAAGCGACAAATCCCTCGAACCGGCAGCCGCGTGCCGCGCCCCCTGCAGTGACAGGCGCTCGGTGTCGCCGCTAGCGTCGGAATTGCCGTCGATCCATTCGTCGAGGTGGCCGTGCGATGATTGGCGGTGTCGCCGAATTTGAAACCCGAATGATTGTCGATCAAGATTAGGCGCATGTCGGCCCCTTTTCACGCCGCCAGAACATCAGAGTCGTTGGGCGCGGCGATACTAGGAGCGGGGCTGAAGATTGTTGATATTTTCGAAATCTCCTCTGTTTAGCATTGCCTTTGACCATCCGAAGCAGTCCCATCGAAAGCTGGAATATCAACGCCGAGACCTCATGCCGACCATAGCACATCGAAAAGAAAGCCCTTCACAAACCAAACATGATGCTATTCTCCAGGTCGCGTCAGGCGAGATATGGGGCAAGGCCGCTAGAATTGGCGGCCTCTTTCCCACGGTGAAGGCCTATCCTGGAGTTTTGCCTGCAAACGCCAGGGGAATTAATTTCACAACCGGAATCGACCCTTACCCCAATGGAACGCCGTTCGAGATTCATTGGGTCTATCCCGACACCCCGGGGGTATTACTAAAGACGAAAGGTGGAATTGATTTCGCGGTCATTTCAGCAGTCGTCACAAACCTACAACCCTGAGCGCATGATCCAGTTCCAGAACATAGCCAGTCGCCCGGACTTTAGGCCCCAAGCAATTATTTGGCGGCCGGCGTCTTATTTTTCGCCCATCGTTAAACAAGGTGTCGATGAATTGGACGAATTCAATTACGTTTCATTCTGCATTGGCAATTTTGTCTCGTTTGAAATGCGGACCTATGCCGGGCACCCTCAGGAGACATCGACCGTCTATTTGAGCTTTGCCGACAACGAAGTTGATGAAATCAAAGACAAAATCGACGTCATCATGAGGGAGCTGTGCTTACCCAATACCGCGTTGGCATGGATACGTGGTCGCGAGTTCAAATATGGAGTCCTTAAGCGTCCAGCGAAGGATCGGCTTTTAGAGGAGGAGGCTCGGAGCCTCGTCCTCAAGATCGTCGCAAAAGAACCAGCGCGCCGAGCGACCACTACAAGGATCAAGAGTCGCATTCCCGTCGAGTTCAATTTGTCACCCCTCGATTTGGAGCAGTCAGTATCTCGCCCAGCGGAGCGAAAATGGCATCAGATTGTCGGAAACGTGATCTCTCATCGCGCGTCGGCGAACAGCATCATTTCGAGGGGCTTTGCTTCGAGAGACGGGGAACTTCTAACCGTCATGCCTGCAGGGTTGGCCTATCTGAACAGCATAGGATTCTCAGTCGCCTGATCTGAAAACCTGGCCTTGTATCCAGGAGCCAACCACTTCAGCTGAGCTGGGCCGGTGTGAGCCATATCCCAAACGAACCAAGCATAAGCGGTTGTGCCCGAGCCCTTTCTTTCGGCACCAGCCATGTAGAAGGTGATGCGCTCACTGAATGCCCATACTCGGGCTGGTGGGGTGCTGGAGAAGATAGTCCGATAGCGGTTGCCCCCTTCAAGAAAGGCTAGGCGTAGCAGCAGGGCAAACTTGCGACGCGACTGCCGAAGGCCGGCTGCGACAAACCTCTCAGCGGAATTGTAAGGCGGGTTAGTTACAATGTTATCGACCACTCTGGTCGCATTTACGAAGTCGACCCCAACTTCACCGAAGCCGCGATCGTAAAGATCGCTCGAAATCACCTCGTTGCCTTTTGACGCCAGAACGCGAGACATAGAGCCATCGCCGCAGGCCGGCTCCCAGATAAGCCCTTCGAATTTTTCCACGTCCAATAGGGCAGCCGTCGCCCAGCCCGGCGTTGGGAAGAAATCCGGCCCGTCGAGGTCCGCACTACGCTTCATCGTGGGCTTGAACCCGCCATTCAGATGATAAGTGTGGTCCATTGGCGTCACTAGCTCGGAGATTCGATTGAAGCGAACTTACTAATCAGCGAAAAACCATACCGTGCGATCATTGGCATGGCATGAGAAGAGTCGCCAGATTGTGTGAACATACATAGAACGATTTTGACTCCCTTTCAAGTCTTAGCTCGTCTCTCAGACGGTGGCGGCGCGTATCCGGCTGCTTACCCGGCCTCGCAAGGCTCGTCGCGATGACGACACCCGCGCCCGCCTTCGCGGCAAGACCGGTGATGATATGCGCCGTTTTGGCGTCTGCGGCCGAAATGACGACGACGCGCGCCGCTATTTCCTGACCGCGGCGAGGCGGGCGGCGTTGCGCGCCTTGTGCTCTTCGAGCGAGATGAATTCTCCGCGTTCGAGCGCGGCGAGACCTTCGTCGACGAGCGGCTTGGTCCAGGCCAAATCATCGTCCTCGATCTCGCGTTCCAAAATGCGCTCGTCGATCAGCTGGCGCGCCGCCTCCTCGACCGAGGCGAAGTCGCCGGTCGCGACACGGGCTTGCAGCCAAGCCTCTTGATCGGGCGTGAGGGTGATCGGCATGCGTCCTCAATATCACGAAATCCGGTGTTTCGACAAAAAGCCCGGCGCGCGCGCCAGGACACCCCCAAATCTCGCCTTTCCCCGTGGACAGCGGCGCGCGATTCTGTTATCCCGCCGCTCACGGGTCAGGTGCTCCCTCTAGCGCCCGGCTAACTGTTTTCTCATCATACGCCTGCCGCGCGCAAAGCGGGGGCCCTCAACCATAGGATCGCTTCGTGCAAGTTCTCGTTCGCGACAACAATGTCGACCAGGCTCTTAAGGCGCTCAAGAAGAAGATGCAGCGCGAAGGCATTTTCCGTGAAATGAAATTGCGCGGCCATTACGAAAAGCCGTCCGAGAAGCGGGCGCGCGAAAAGGCCGAGGCGGTCCGCAGGGCGCGCAAGCTGGCGCGCAAGAAGTTGCAGCGCGAAGGCCTGCTGCCGATGAAGCCGAAGCCGGCTTTCGGCGCACGTTGACGGTTGGTTAAGCTTAAAAGGTCCTAATATCGCCACGGCGACGACGTTTCTATGGGCGAGCGTTGGCGACGGGGATTTGATCGACGCGGCGTCTCGGCTCGGGGAGGATCTGACGGCATGAGCGAAACCCACGCGACGGCGCGCGGCCAGCTCTTGCGAACTCGCGCCCTGGGAGTTAGCGCTGCGGCGTTGACCGCGCTGGCGCTCGGCGGCTGCCTGACCGACCAGGTCATCGAACGGCCGGGCCGCGGCATCGCCGAAGTCACGGAAACCGACCCCAGAGCCGCACAGGCCAATATCGAATCGCTGTCCGACGTGATTCGTCGCAATCCGTCGAGCCCCGAGGCTTACAATACGCGCGGCGCCGCTTACGCCCGCCTCGGCCGCTTCCAGGAGGCGGTGGACGATTTCACCCAGGCGATCCGGCTCGATCCCAATAATTTCGTGGCCTACACCAATCGGGCGCTGGCCTATCGCCAGAGCAATCGCAATGATCTCGCGAGAGTTGATTTCGACCGCGCGATCTCCGCCAACCCGAACCACGCGCCGGCCTATATCGGCCGCGCCAATCTGCTGCGGGTGCAGGGCAATCTCGATCAGGCGCGCGCCGATCTCGACACGGCGATCCGGCTCAATCCGGAAAACGCCCAGGCGTTCCACGCGCGCGGGCTCATTCATCAGAAGCTCGGCGACAATGACCGCGCGGTGACCGATTTCGACAACGCCATCGACCGCGACCCATTCGCGGCGGCGCCCTATCAGGCGCGCGGCGAAAGCCTGGTGACGCTCGGCAAATACGACAAGGCGATCGAGGATTTCAACGCGGCGCTCAATGTCGACAACAAGAGCGCGATGGCCTGGGCCTGGCTCGGCCTCGCCTATGACCGCAGCGGCAATCGCGTTAAGGCGCAGGAATCCTACCAGCGCGCGCTCTTTCTCGATCCCGGCCAGCCCATCGCCAAGCAGGGCGCGCGCGGTTAGGGCTGTTTCCGCCCGGCGCGCGCGAAGACGATCAGCTTCGCGGTGAGGGTCTGCACCACTTCGTCCCTTTGATTGAATGTGGTGGTCTTGCAGACCACGCTTCCGCGATCCGGGTTGGAGCGCGAGGGCGTTATCTTTATCACCTCGCTCTCGATGCGCAGGCTGTCGCCGGGGTGCACCGGGCGCGGCCAGGCGAGTTCGCCGCCGGCGCCGATCACCCCCTCCGCGAAGGGCGCGCCGCCCTCGATCAGCAGCCGCATTGTCAGCGACGCCGTAAGCCAGCCGCTGGCGATCAGCCCGCCGAACATGCTGGATTTGGCCGCTTCCGGGTCGGTGTGGAAATATTGCGGATCATATTGGCGGGCGAAACGGATCATCTCCTCCGCCTCGACGGCCACCGGCCCGGCGCAAAAAATCTGGCCGACGGCGAGATCCTCGAGATAGAGCCCTCGTGTCATATCCCCTCCCCCGAATCGAGCTCCAGCCGCTTGATCGCCGTCACATCTCCAGCGCCGGCTTTGAGGTTTCGCGCGCGCACTTCGGCCAGCGGCTCGCTCGTCACCTGCATATGCGCGGCGTTGGCGTGGAGCAGCAGGCGCGCGTCGCGCATTACGCCGACATGGCCCTTCCAGAATATAAGATCGCCGCGTTGCAGCGCTTCGCCCTCAGTGACCGGCCGGCCGAGCGCCGCCTGTTGCAGATCGGTGTCGCGCGGGGCATCGACGCCGGCGAGCAGCAGCGCGTTCTGCACGAGGCCGGAGCAGTCGATCCCCATCGAGCTGCGCCCGCCCCAAAGATAGGGCGCGCCGATCAGCGTTTCGGCGACGGCGACGAAATCCGTCAGGGGCGCGTCGATCTTCGCGAGATGTTTGGCGAAGACGAAGCCGCCTTCGCTGGTCACGGCGAAGTTGTCGCGCTGATCGACGATGGCGAGCTCCGCGCCGAGCGGCAGCGCGAGCAGCGGCGGGTCCTTGATGTTGGGGCGCGGATAAACGAAGGTTCGCGGCGCGCTCACCCGATGCGTCGGCGAATAAAGCCGGCTCCACAGCGTGTTGGCGGCGATCCAGCCGACATATTTGTCGCGCGCCAGCTGTCCCCAGGCCCAGCCTTCCTCTTCGTCGTAGACGGTCACCAGTTCGCCGTAGAGCGCCTGCGTGTCGAGCCCGGCGTCGGGACGCGGCTCGCGCTTCACGTCGACGACGCCTTCCTTGACCTGCATGACGACGCCCTCGACGAAGCGAGCCGCCGCGACGCGCCCTTCGAGATGTTTCGCGGCGAGATCGGGCCGCGCCGGGGTCAGCCGCCTGTCGAAGTTCTCGCTCATGACGCCTTGCCCCGGCGGGAGGCGAACGCCTCGATCAGATCGTAGAGCAGTCGCGCGATCTGAATGTCGCCGCCTTCCGGGCGGCCCGGCTTGGCCGCCCCGTTCCAGCAATAGGCGTCGAAATGCGCCCAGCGCTCAGGATCGGCGACGAAGCGGCGCAAGAACAGCGCCGCGGTGATCGAGCCGGCGAAGCCGTGACTCGTGACATTGACGAGATCGGAAATCTTGCCGTCCAGGCCGCTGTCATAGGCGTCCCACAGCGGCAGCCGCCACACCGGATCGTTGGCCGCCTCGCCATGCCAGGCGATCTCTCGCGCAAGCGTGTCGCAGCCGGTGTAGAAGGGCGGCAATTCCGGACCCAGCGCGACGCGGGCGGCGCCGGTCAGCGTCGCGAAGTCGAACAGCAGGTCGGGCTCGTCCTCGCTGGCCAGCGCCAGCGCGTCGGCGAGCACCAGCCGCCCTTCCGCGTCGGTGTTGCCAATCTCCACCGAAAGCCCCTTGCGGCTGCGATAAACGTCGCCGGGCCTGAAGGCGGACCCCGATAGCGAATTTTCGACGATCGGCAGGATCACCCGCAAACGCACGGGAGCCCCGCCCTCCAGCAGCATCGTCGCCAGGGACAAGGCGACCGCCGCGCCGCCCATGTCCTTCTTCATCGGCAGCATTGCGCTGGAAGGCTTGATGTCGAGCCCGCCGGTGTCGAAACACACGCCCTTGCCGACCAAGGTCACTTTCAGGGCGTCCGAAGGGCCGTGGACGAAATCGACGAGACGCGGGGCCTGCGCGCTGGCCCGTCCGACTGCGTGGATGAGCGGGAAATTTTCGGCGAGCAGCGCCTCGCCGACAATGACCCGCGCCTTGGCGCCATGATGCTGCGCAAGGTCCAGCGCGACGCTGGCGAGCGCCTCCGGCCCCATGTCGTTGGCCGGCGTGTTGATGAGATCGCGTCCCATGGCGATGGCGCGGGCGATCCGCGCAAGGCGCGTCCCGTCGACCCCCTCGGGCGCGCAGAGCCGCGCGCGCTCGGTCTTTGGCGCGACATATCGGAAGAATCCGTAGCGCGATAGCAGAAAGGCCAGCGCGGCGGTCGCCGGATCCGCAGGCCCGCGATCGAAGCGATAGAGTCCCGGCGGCAACAGGGTCGCGAGCTTGCCCGGCAGAAAGGGATCGCGCGAACGCGCGCCCTGCGCTTCGACTCCAAACAACACGCGCTCCAGCGCGCCATCGGCGCCGGGCGCGAGCAGCAGCTTGCCGGGCTTGGGCTCGAAGCCGCAGGCCTGTGCAAAGGCGCGCATTTGCCGCGGCAGTTCCGCCGCGAGCGCCTCCCAACTTTTTGCGTCGACGAAATCAATCGGGATCGCCTCGCGCGACCATTCCGCCAGACCGACATCGACAGCCATCTCGCCTCCTTGCACCTTCAGCGTCGGCGCCTCGAATTGGCACGGCGCGGCGCCCTTCGTTAAGCAGCTGTTAGGGTTAACGCTTTACTGCTGACAATTGCAGTCCAACTGGAAACGAGAATAACCGCCGTGAACAAGGCCGCAACCCGCTTCCCCGCCTGTCTTTCCTTCGCGCATGCCGGCTCGAAGCGCAACAGCCGCGCCGCAAGCGCTTTGGCGCTCGCGGTTCTTATCGGCCTCTCGGGCTGTTCCAAGGGGATGAACGACATAACGGGCTCGCTTGGAAGAACCCAGGCGCCGGCGACAATCCCGACAGAAGAGGGCGCGCTGCGGCGATTCGCCGACGAATGGGGACGCCGTTACGACGCAAACCCCAAGGATAAGGTCGTCGCGATGACCTACGCCCGCGCGCTGCTCGCTCTCGACCAAAGCACGCAGGCCTGTGCCGTGCTGCAGAATACGACGATCCAGAATCCGCAGGATATGCAAGTGCTCGCCGCCTATGGCAAAGCGCTTGCCGACGCGGGACGGCTGACCGAAGCCGCCGATATTCTGTCGCGCGCCCATACGCCGGAGCGGCCGAACTGGTCGGTGGTGTCGACGCAAGGGACGATCGCCGACGAACTCGGCGATCACAACGCCGCGCGAGAGTATTATCGCGAAGCGCTCAAAATCCGCCCCAACGATCCGACCGTCTTGTCCAATATGGGCCTGTCTTTCGCGTTGTCGCGGCAATTGCCGCGCGCCGAGGAGACGCTGCTGCTCGCCGCGACGCAGCCCAGCGCCGATATACGCGTGCGCCAGAATCTTTCGCTGGTGCTGGCTTTGGAGGGCAAATTCGAGCAAGCTGAAGAATGGTCGCGCCGCGATCTCTCGCCGATCGACGCCGCCGCCAATATCGCTTCGATCCGCGAGATGATTTCGCAGTCGAACACTTGGCGCGACATCGCCACTGCTCGGCCCACCAACGCCCCCGTCGCCCGCCGCAAGGTCAGCGCGGCGGCGCCGCCCGAGTCGCGCTGAACGCAAAGTCGCGCCGAACGTAAAATTCGATCGCGGCGCCCATGGCGACCAACGACGAAATCCCGTGGGCGGCGCCCCGCGGGATTTTTTTCAACCGTCCCCGTTGAAAACCCGCGCCCGATCGAGTCTTCAGAATCCAGAGGCCATCACCTGCATGACCGCCGGCGCCATGACGACGACAAGGAGCACCGGAAGGAAGAATATGATCATCGGCACGGTGAGCTTGGGGGGAAGACCCGCCGCCATCTTTTCCGCCTCCATCATGCGCATGTCTCGGCTTTCCTGCGCGGTGACGCGCAGCGCCTGTCCGAGCGGCGTGCCATATTTCTCCGCCTGGATCAGCACCGTGCAGATCTGCTTGACGCCATCGAGGCCCGTGCGCGAGACAAGATTAAGATAGGCCGTGCGCCGATCCGGAAGAAACGACAGTTCCGCCGTGGCGAGCGCGAACTCCTCGGCGAGTTCCGGGGACTGCTGCCCCACCTCCTGGCTGACCTTGCGGAAAGCGTGTTCGATGGACATGCCGGACTCGACGCAGATGAGCATCAAATCGAGCGAGTCCGGAAACGCGCGCTTCATTGAAAACTGGCGCTTCTGGATTGTGTTGGTGAGATATACCTCGGGCACCTTGATGCCGACGTATGCGGCGCCGACGGCGACCGCCATTTGCAACACCCAGGTCAGCCCGTGGTCGTTGATCGCGCTCAAATAGAACACCGCCGCAAAGAAGCACGCGATCGGAGTCACGGCGCGAAAGAACAGAAACGCCGTTTCCGCCTGAGGTCCGCGAAACCCGGCGCTCGAGAGTTTCATTTTCGCATCGTCGGTGCTTAGCCATTTCGACAGCGACAGCTTCTCGACGACATCCTTCATAAATCGCTTATGCTCGTGACGCAGACTGCCGCCCTTCGTTTTGGCGAGCGCTCGTTCGCGCGCCCTGATCCGCTCGCGCTCCGTGGCGACGGATTTCATCCGGCGCTCCAGCGTGTCCGTGTTCATCAGCGGCATCGCCAAGGTGTAGACGGTCGCGGCGACGCTAATCGCAACCAGCACCTCGCTCACCAGTTGAGGGTCAGAGACAATCTTGACGATCTCATCTGAGTTCATAGCGCTAACTTTCTCACATCCCTCGATCCAACATTCACGACGACTGCCAGGCTTTTCCGTCAGATGTCGAAGTTGATCATTTTCCGCATGATCATAATGCCGATGAGCATCCACAGAAGGCAGCAGACGACGATGATCTTGCCCGTGCTCGTTATGAACAGCAGCATGATGTATGTTGGCCTAATGAAATAAACCGCGCCGCCGACGAAGAAAGGAAGAGCTCCAATGATCCCCGCCGAAGCCTTCGCCTCCTGCGACATCGCCTGAACCTTGCCCCTCATTTTCTTGCGGTCTCTCAGCACCGTCGAAAGATTGGACAAGGATTCGGAAAGATTGCCGCCCGACTTTTGAGTGATATTCACGACGATCGAGAAGAACGAGGCTTCCGGGATTGGCATGCGATCCGCGAAGCGCTCGGTCGCTTCGCCGACGGAAAGTCCGATGGTCTGCGATTCGACGATCTGTCGAAATTCGCCTCGCACCGGTTCGGGCGCTTCGCTGGCGATGACGCGGAAGCAGTCGGCGACCGGCAGGCCCGCACGGATGCCGCGGACGATAACGTCTATGGCGCCCGGAAACTCCTCGAGGAATTTCGCGACGCGTCTGTTGCGCAGGAAGGAGAGAACCCAGATCGGCAGGCCGAACAGCCCGACGACGGCGCCGCCGGCCGTGACGAGCATGCTGTCGTTGACGATATAGAGCACCACGGTTAACACCAGGCCGCTGAGGGCGGAGGCGATGAAGTAGCTCGTAGGAGTCGCAGTTAGCCCGGCCTGGGCGAGGCGCTGTTCAATCGTGACTTTCTTCTTCTTGTTTTGGGATTCGAGTTCCTTAAGCGTGTCGGCGATGGCCTTGCGTCGCTTGGCCGGATCGGCGCCGACGCGCGTGTTGACGGCGCGCTCTTTCGTATTCGACATCAGCGCCGCCGCGCGCTTTTGCGCCTTAGCGTCGCGAGAAAGATACGGATAGGCGAGGACATACATCACGGCCGCAACCACGACAGCGATCAGACCCGCAACGAGAGCGGCATTGTTCTCCATCGAAGCGCACCTCCAGATGCTGCATTACACAAAACAAACGTAACCCGATCCGACACGACAGCCGCGCCTATCGTCGTTCGGCCTCCTCACGCGGCGCAGCGCGCCGCGCTGATAGTTCATTGCGCGCCGACGAGTTCCGAAGCATCGAGCGCAGCGGCAAGACGCTCCTCGTCGCCATAGTAACGCGCGCGCTCCCAGAAACGGGGCCGACCGATGCCTGTGGAACGATGCCGACCGATTATCTTTCCGTTGGCGTCTTCGCCAAGGATCTCGTAAATGAACAGATCCTGCATCGTCACGACGTCGCCTTCGGTGCCGAGCACCTCGGTGATGTGCGTAATGCGGCGCGAGCCGTCGCGAAGGCGCGCCGCCTGGATGATCACGTCGATGGACGAAACGATCATGTCGCGGATGGTCTTCGAGGGAAGCGAAAAACCGCCCATCGTGATCATGGATTCGAGACGGCCGAGCGCTTCGCGCGGCGAGTTGGCGTGCAGCGTGCCCATCGACCCGTCATGACCCGTGTTCATGGCCTGCAGCAGATCGAACGCCTCGGGTCCGCGCACTTCGCCGACGATGATGCGTTCCGGGCGCATACGCAGACAGTTCTTGACCAATTCGCGCATGGTCACGGCGCCCTGCCCTTCGAGGTTGGGCGGGCGCGTCTCCAGCCGGACGACATGGTCCTGTTGCAGTTGCAGTTCCGCCGCGTCTTCGCACGTGATCACGCGCTCGTCGTGCTCGATGTAATTGGTCAGACAATTGAGCAGCGTCGTCTTTCCGGAGCCCGTGCCGCCGGAGATCAGCACATTGCAGCGCACGCGGCCGATGATCTTGAGCACTTCGGCGCCCTCGGGCGAAATCGCGCCAAAGCGCTGCAACTGATCGAGCGTGAGCTTGTCTTTTTTAAACTTACGAATTGTGAGCGCGGGGCCGTCGATCGCCAAAGGCGGCGCGATCACATTGACGCGCGAGCCGTCGAGCAAACGCGCGTCGCAGATCGGCGAGGAGTCGTCGACGCGACGGCCGACCTGGCTGACGATGCGCTGACAGATGTTCATCAATTGCGCATTGTCTCGGAAGCGAATGTTGGTGAGCTGAATCTTGCCGCCCACTTCGATGTAGGTCTTCATGGAGCCATTGACCATGATGTCGGCGATGTCGTCGCGGCTAAGCAAAGGCTCCAGCGGACCGTAGCCAAGCACGTCGTTGCAAATGTCGTCGAGCAGCTCTTCCTGCTCGGAAATCGACATCACGACATTCTTGATCGAGATGATCTCGTTCACGATGTCGCGAATTTCCTCGCGCGCGTTGTCCGGGTCGAGCTTCGATAGCTGCGCGAGGTCGATCGCTTCGATCAGCGCGCCGAAGATGACGCTCTTCGTTATGTAATATTCTTCGGATTTCTTCGTTTCGGTCGGCGCCACCAAGACAGGGGTCGGCGCCGCCTGGTTGCGTTGCGCGGGGAAAGCAGATGGCGTTTTGGACGCGACGGCGGGGGCGGGCTGCGCCTTTTGAACGCGCGCCGCGGCATGCTCGCCAACTTCTGTACGCTTTCCAAACATTGTAGTTTGTCCCTACATTTTATGGATACTTAGCTTGTCAGCCGCTCTTTTTGCGCCCAAGGCGTTCGAACAATGGCCCCAGAAGGCTTTTCTTGGACTTGCGCACATGCGCGCGCCCGATAAGCAGGCGCGCGAGATCGTCGAACGTCTCGACAATTTTCGACGAGGGATCGATTTCGGCGAGCATCTGGCCATTATTTGCCGCCGTGCCGAATAGTTTCGGCTCGAAAGGAATTACGCCGCAGGGCTCGACCTCGATCGCCTTGGCGAATTCGGGGATGGTGATTTCCGGCCGTCGCGGCACGCCGACATTGTTGAGCAGCAATCTGGGCGGGTGATCGTTGGGGCGCGCCGCGCGCAACGCGTCGAGCAGCGTCTTCGCGTTGCGCAGATTGGCGAGATCCGGATTGGCGACGATCACCACATCGTCGGCGCCTATCAGAACGTGGCGCGTCCAGGCTGTCCATTGATGCGGCGTGTCCAGCACCGTGCAGGGCGTCGAAGCGCGGAGAACGTCCAGCAGAGGATCGAAGGCGAATTCGGGCAGATCGTAAAGCCGATCCACGGTCGCGGGCGCCGCGAGGAGGCTCAAAGTGTCGCTGCATTTCGAAAGCAGGCGGTCGATGAGGTTTGCGTCGACGCGCTCCGGCGAGAACACCGCCTCGGCGATGCCCTGCGGCGGATCCTGGTTGTAATCCAACCCGGCGGTGCCGAACGCAAGATCGAGATCGGCGACGACGCTCTGAATTTCCAGCACGCGCGAAATCGACCAGGCGAGATTATGCGAGATATTGGATGCGCCGACGCCGCCCTTGGCGCCGACGACTGCGATGACGCGGCCAAGCGCTTCCGCGCTGGGGCTGTTATAGAGATGCGACACATGCTGAATGAAGCTGAGCACCTGGAAGGGCGCCACCACATAATCGCTCACGCCGCGCGCCGTCAGCGCGCGATAGAGCGCGATGTCGTTCTCGTGGCCGACCACGATGACCTTCGTGCCGGAGTCGCAGAATTCCGACAGCTCGTCGAGCTCCCCAATCAATTGGGCGCGGTCGCTCGTCGACTCGATGACGATGAGATTGGGCGTCGGCGCGGAGCGGAACGCTTCGATGGCGGCCGCCACGCCGCCCATATGCACCTTCATATGAGCTTTCAACATGCGGCGATCCGCCGCCGCGCTGTCGATGACCTCCGCCACCGACGACGTTTCGCAGAAGGCTTGAATCGAAATTCGCGGAACCTGCGCGATCTGGACCGCATGGTCGACCGACATGCCGGCGTGTTCGACGATTTGGTCGCTCATCAATTGCCTCCGGTGCTTTGCGCTTTGGCCGCCCATCCAGTTCCGGGATCGATGCCCGCGCGAACCTTCTGGATCGCGCGCATGCGCGCCTCGACATCGGCCGGCGTTTCGCCGCGCGCCTCCACCAGATCGCGCGGATCGGCGATCTGCGCCGCCAGCGTCGCTTGATTGGCGCAACCGAAGTTCCAATAGGTCGTGTTTTGCCACCCATCCAGCGACGTGCCCGAGGCCAGGTCGTCCGGCCATTCGCCGCAGGGCCCTTTCACTTTCGCCTTGACGCCAATGAAGGACAGGCGAATCGGCGCGGCCAGGCTCGCGTCGCCGACAGGATAAGCGCCAACATAAATTTGTCGCCCGACGCCTTCCGCCTCGAGGGCGCGCCGAACTTTTTCGAAGCCGCCGCGCAACGCCCTCGGGTCGCGGCCGCCGCTCGGCGCCAGAACCGTGATCGACCCTTGACCCAGCGCCCGGTAGCGCGCCACAAACTCTCTGATACGCAGGAGATTCTCTTGGTCGAGGCGGCTCCCGAGGGATGGTGGAAATACGTCGATCGTGTGCGGCGCTTGAGCCAATACGATGGGATGCCGTTCGCGGTAGTCATAGGGCACCTCGGGGGCCAACGCGATCTTGTTCAAGCCGCAGGCTCCCAATGGCAGCAACAGGGCGAGCGACAAAACGCGCGTCGCCGGACGCAAGATACAAAACCCGTTTTTCGCAGCGTCGACGCCGAGCGCTCTCAACGCGGCTTTGGAGTGTTTCGACATAAGCGCCATCCTCTCGGCTCTAAGTTTTAATCGTGAATGAAGCCGATACGGCCTTTGTAGTTCTTGTTAAGATCGGGGTTGTTGCGCGTTGCGTAGAGGCGATTGATCCGACCGAGCAACCACGCCTGGGGATCGCTGGCGTCGGTGAAGTTGTCGTCGGGATGGGACACGTCTTTCGCCGGAATCGGTTTCACGATGTAAGGCGTGACGATGATCATCAGTTCGGTCTCCTGGCGCTGATAGTCGCGCGAGCGGAAAAGCGCGCCCAGAACCGGCAGATTCATCAAACCCGGCAGGCCGTTGATGGACGAGGCGTTGTTTTGCTGGATCAGACCCGCCGTGGCGATCGAACCGCCGGACGGCAGTTCGACCGTCGTTTCGCTCTTGCGCTCCTTGAAGCCCGGCACGGAAACGCCGTTGTAGGAGTAAGTGGTGGTGGGGTCGACTTCGGTCACGTCGGTGCCGACGTGGAGCAGAATGCGTCCTTCGGATTGCACGACCGGGGTGAAGGCGAGCGAGACGCCATAGGCTTTAAACGCAATGCTGGGCGCGCAGATGTTGCTTCCACTGGTGATCGTGCAGCCGCCCGGCCCCGGAACGGCGATTTCGCCGCCCACCATCATTTTCGCGATTTCACCCGAGACCGCCGTCACGCTGGGTTCGGCGAGAATGCGCGCGACGCTGTTGCGCTCGAAGGCCTGGAGCGTCGCCCTCGTGCCGTTCGGCCCATTTAAGACCAGCGCTGCGTTGCTGAGCTGCGGATTGATGGCGAAGGGGTTGTTATTGGTCAGCGTGCCCCAGCCGCCACTGGCTAAGGTGTCGACGCCGCCCGCGGGATTCGCTGAGACGCCGAGCTGCTTGAGCACCGTGCGCGAAACTTCGGCCACGGTGACCTTGAGCATCACCTGATCCTCGCCGCGAATAATCAACCCGTTGATGACGCTTCCGCCGTTGGGACCCTCGCCTCCCCCTTCCGCCTTTTTCGAGGCAAAACCTTTGGCGATGTCGACGGCGCGCTGCGCGTCGCCCGGCGACGTCACAAAGCCGGTCAGGATAATCGTGTCATTCACCGTGCGCGCGACGATCTCGGACCTCGGCACCGCCGCTCTCAGCAGCGGTCCCAGTTCGCCGACGTCGCGGCCGACACTGAGTTCGTATTTGGCGAACTGACGGCCTTCGCTATCGACCGCGAAAACCGTGGTCTGACCCTGCGTGGCGCCCATGAGGTAGATCTTGCGCGGCGTCCGCACGATCGCGTTGGCCACCGCTGGGTTCCCGACGACGACTTCCGCCGCGTCGCGCGGCAGATCGATCACGACGGATTTGCCGACGCCCATCTGAATGCTGTGCGGCTTTCTCGAGGTCTCGCCCGAGCGATCGTCGAAGCGCTCTTGCGCGTTCGCGGACGCGAGCAGCAGAGCCGCGCCGATCGTTGCGGCCAACGCGGCGCCGATCCCCCTATGCATCAAGCGGTTCATGCGCGGCGCTCCGTGGCTGTTGCTGGAAGGAAGTTGTGGTTTCATCATGAAATTCCACGCTCTCGCGATTGTTACCGGGCCCGCAGACTGGTCGTCACGCCGTAGCGCACGATGGTCAGGGAGCCGTCGCTGGGAGTTTCGGCGGTTTCGGATTCGCCCTCCTTGGGGCGGGCGTCGACGAGCGGACGCAACTCCAGCGACAGCGTGCCCGAACGTTGCGCCAGCAGGACAATTTCGGCCTGGCGCGGATCGAGCTCCAGTGTCGCGGTGGCGCCGGTGACGACGGCCTCGCCGTTTTTCGTTTCGATAGTCTGCCCCATCGCCAGGACGCGAACGTTCGAAACGACCAGTTCCGACGCCATCACGTCGGCGCCCCGGTCTTTCGTCAATTCCGGATCGCGGTAAAGTTTGAGAATATCGACCCGGTCGTTTGGCAGAATGAAGCCGCCCGCGGTGCTGTTCAACGAGACGTCGATCGCGATGGCGCGCTTGCCGCTGCTCAGCAGCGTCGACATCATGCTCGGCGTCGCGCCTTTAACTAGCCGCTCGCGGCGAATCGGCTCGGAGCTGGTGATTGGCGCACGAACGAAGGATCCCCTCAGATCCTCCATCGCCCTGGGAGAATCGCCCTTGGTGATGACGCCCTTGGGCATCGTCGACTTCGGCCATTCGATCCATTCGATGTCGTCGTCCTTCAGCGCCGTCCCGTAAGGAAGGTCGTGTTTCGCGACGAGCACTTGATCGGTCATCATCGGGATGATTGGAGCGACCACCGTGGGAAGTTTCGGCGGCGGCGCGCTCGCGGGACGGCTCATGAGCATGAACGCTGCTCCCCCCGCGAGGACGGCGACTCCTAATACGGCGATCTGTGCCTTGTTCATTTTCGCAGTTCCAATTTCCTCGCCTAATCGAGGTCAGGTTCAATTGAACGAGATAAAGATCAAATTAGGGTTAACCGATTGCTTCAAATTTCGCCGATCGGTCCAAAGCGCTTACGCCGCCGGATATTGGAGCCAGGATGCGGCGCACAGGGAGAGCGGCGAAATGTTAAGATCGGGGCGTGATCGAACGAAAAACGCCGCCCGGCGACGGGCGGCGTTAAGATCTTTGCGCGGCGCTCGCTCTATAGATGCGAGAGCCCCGTCCAAACGGTGGTGTGCGGATAGATCGCCAAGCCGGCGAGCGCCAGGGCGATCCCGTAAGGAACGCCGCCGTTCTTCTGTGCGAGTTTCGCGATAAATCCGACGGACAGCAGTTTCTCGGGGAGGTCATAGCGGCGCAGAATCACCAGCGAGACGGTCAGAACGCCGCCGGCCAGCGAGGCGATCAGCCCGTAATCGAACAGCAATTGCCATCCCAGCCAAAGCGCCGTCGCGGCCGCGAGCTTCGCGTCGCCGCCGCCGATCAAGCCCAATTGAAACATCGTGAAAGTCACCACCAGCATCGCGACGCCGCAGCTGACATGCAGACCGACGGTCGCAAGCGGCAGGCGCAGATACAACGCCAGGGCGAAATAGACGGCGATCAACACCAGGGAGATGCGATTGGGGATAGTCATCGTGAACAGGTCGGCCAGCGCCGCGAAAATCATCAGCAGCGGAAAAACAAGCAGCGCCAGGGAGTCGAACATGCACGAGTTCCTGTATGTCGAGGATGGGCGACGGGGCCATTCGGGGGCGACTGGCAGACTAAGAGGCAAATGTTGATTGCGCGTTAACCTCAGCCGTCGTTGCCGCGCAGCCTTGTGAACGGCAAAAAGGCGGCGCCGTTTCGGTTCAATCGGCGGCCCGGTTGCAAATTAAGTCCTGAACACTGAATCCGGTCTGAAGCCGGAGCGAAATCCCAAGACGCCCGGATGAACGTTAGCGGAAGATGGCCAACGCCGCGGTGGCGTATTTTTGTAATTCGAGCGGCGAATCATCCCGGCCGGACGGCCGAGACGATCCCGACGTGGCAAAGATGAAGCAGCGCCGCTCGCGGCGCCGCTTCAGTTCAATGGGCGGCGATCCAATCGCCGCCGTACGCGCCTGTTAGAGGTTGCTGGCGACCGTGTTGAAGACGGCGCTCAGATGGGTGCCGACCGAGGTGAAGGCGGCGATAGCCGCGATCGAGATCAAGGACGCGATAAGGCCGTATTCGATCGCCGTGGCGCCAGACTCGTCCTTCACAAAGCGCGAGAAAAAGTTAGTCATGACTGTGCTCCGATTGTTCATTTTCACTGAGGTTCCGCGGTCGACAAAGGACTTGTCGCCAGAACAATGTGGAATATCCGCGCAGAGTGTTACGAAGGCGTTGATCCGAGTCTTAAAACCTCGCCCTGCCTGAAAAAAAATCTCGCGCCCGGCCGTTCGATCGGCGGCCGCGCGCCCTCCGGAAATGACGACGGCCAGCGGCGTGAGCGCGTATGATATTGGCAAATAGCGTGATTCGCGCCGTCACGGCGCTCTCTCCCGCCGCCGCCGAAATTCATTAACGCTATCGCGCGAGGCCGCGAAAATCGACGCGCGCGGGGCGAGTTTCTGCGCGGAAGTACGGACGCGCGCGCATTCTTCGCGCGCCTTTAGTAAAGATTCACCATTAGCTGTTTTAAGTCGTGTTTAGGGCTGTCTGACCGCCCTTGCTTCACGGCGGGCGCCCTTCGCTAGCGTTCGCCCCCAATATATCGATGGTGAGCCGAATGAAGTTTCCCTCGTCGCTTTATAAAGGGCTCCTGAGCCTGGGATGCGCCTTGATTGTGTTGCTGGGCGGAGCGAGCCTGCCTTCGAGGGCGAGCGAAAAGGCGATTCAGGTCGAACTCGATTACGCGCGCGTTGTGAAGATCCCGCCGGGCGCTCAGACGCTGGTGATCGGCAATCCGCTGATCGCCGACGTAACCATGCTGAGAAACAATCAACTTATGGTCATTACCGGCAAGAGCTTCGGAACGACCAATCTCATCGTGCTCGACGCCGCCGGCGCTCAGGTGGGCGAGTCGATGATCACCGTGGTGCATCCCAACGACAAACTCGTCGTTTATCGCGGACCGCACCGGGAATCCTACTCCTGCACGCCGGACTGCATGGCGGCGGTCGATCTTGGCGACGATCACGCTTATATGGGCGAGACGATCGCCGCGATAAAGCTGCATGAGGGCACGCTGACGATCGGCAAACACTGATCCAGTTTGGAACGATTGAGCGTCGGAAATGCAACGGTTTGATTGTATTTTGGTAACACGTCGGCAAGCTTTTTGGAGCAGTATGTCTTTCTAGTTGGCATGGCGCCATTCGCCATCGCTCTCGAGCAATGGACATGCAGCATGAAGCGCGCGCACGTTAACGATTTTCTCGCGAGGATGAGGCGGCGGCTGGCCGAAATCGCGTTTTTGAAGAATCGGGACGGCGTGACCGCCGTCGAGTTCGCGATGGTCGGCATTCCCTTCCTGGGGCTGCTCTGCGCGATCTTCCAAACAGGCATGATCTACTTCGAATCCGCAATTCTGCAAGAGGGCACTCAGATCGCAAGCCGCGCCATCCTCACGAAATCGGCGGCCAGCGGCATGACCTACGGGACTTTCATCAACACCTATGTCTGTCCCTCGGTCGGCGTGCTGCTCAACTGCGGCAGTTTGCAGGCGGACATTCAGAGCTCGTCGACCTGGGCCAACGCCGCAACGCTCGATACGGGCAACTTCTATAACAACGCCAACAACACATCCACGACGGTGATCAACATGCCGCAGGCCGGCAATATCGCGGTCTTGCGCGTCATGTATCCGATGAGTCAGATGGCGGCGATCATCGGCGGCACCGCCCTTCGAGGAGCCGGTTTCGGCGACGTCACCGCCGGCGAAACATCTCTCAACGGACAGTTGGTGACCATGCTGGTGGGGGTTTACGCCTTTCGGGTGGAGCCGTGATCATGCTGCGGATGCGGACGCGAACTGCATCTGGCAGCCGTATGGCGGCGGCGTTCGCGAAAAACCAGTCTGGGCTCGCGGCGATCGAATTCGCTTTCCTTCTCCCGCTTATGCTGGCGATTTATTTCGGCATCGTCGAGCTCTCGCAGGGCCTCAGCGCCTCGCGCAAAATCGATCTGGTCGCCCATGCGATGTCCGATCTCGTGGGACAGATTACCGGCGACCCCACCGTCATCCCCGTCACCAGCGGCCCCAATGTCGAGGCGTCGCTCTGCGACTCGGGTACGAACGGCGTATGCGTCGCCAGCAACGATATTGGGCAGGTATTTGCGGCAGGCGCGGCGCTGATCGCGCCCCTGCCCGCGACATCGCTGAAGATCACCATCAGCGAGGTGAACATCCAACTCATCGGCGGCGCATATAAAGCGACCGTGGACTGGTCGGTCGCCTATAATGGCGGAACGCTGCGCAACGGGACGGGTTGCACTCTGAACACCTATCTGAGCGCGTCGGACGTGGCTCCCGTGAGTCCGACCAGCATGCCGACCAGTTTCACAAACGCCGCGGCGACTCCGACGCTCGGACCGCTGATCGTCGCCGACGTGACTTACACTTACAATTCGACCATAGGCCAGCTCTTTCCGGCATGGATTCCCTCCGCCAACAATATTTTGATGCAGCGCACCAGCTATTCGCCGATACGCAACACATATACGAACACCATCCCCACTCCGGCGCTTTTCAATCATATTCAAGCGCCGACGACCGCGACGACCTGGGCGACGTCGATTACCGGGGCCACCAACGTGAACTGTCTCGGCTATTTGACTCCCAAGCTCCGTTGAACTCGCGCCTTGCGCCTGTCCGTCACGCTCCCGAGCCGCCCAGCATCAGCGCGAGATTCTGAACCGCCGCGCCGGAAGCGCCCTTGCCGAGATTGTCGAGCCGCGCCACGAGAACCGCCTGGCGCTTCGCCTCGTTGGCGAAGACGTAAAGCTCCATATCGTCGGTTCCGTTCAGCGCGGTGGCGTCCAGCCGCGCGGTTTGAGGCGCGGGGAGCGTGCGCACATGCCTGGCGCCGGCGTAACGGCGCGCCAACGCGTTTTCCAAATCCGCCGCCTTGGACCGTCCGGGCAGAGCGTCGAGATGGAGCGGAATCGAGACGAGCATTCCTTGACGGAAATTTCCGACCGATGGGACGAACAAGGGCGGCGCCGAAAGCCGCGCGTAAGCGGCGATTTCCGGCAGATGCTTATGTTCGAGGATGAGCGCGTAAAGCTCGAACGGCGGCGCAGCGCCTTGCTCGTAAGCCTCGATCATCTGGCGGCCGCCGCCGGAATAGCCCGAGACGGCGTTAATCGTCACCGCCATGTCGGCGGGAACGAGGCCCGCGTCGACAAGCGGGCGCAGCAGCGCGATGGCGCCCGTCGCGTAACAGCCGGGATTGGCGACGCGCGCCGCCCTGGCGATTTGCTCGGCCTGTCCCGCCGCCAGTTCGGCAAAGCCGTAGACCCAGCCGGGCGCGACCCTGTGCGCGGTCGAGGCGTCGAGCAGGCGCGGCGCGCTTTCGCCCAGCGCGTCGCAGAGCTGGACTGTCTCCCGCGCGGCTTCGTCGGGCAGGCACAGGATCGCCACGTCGACGCTGGCGAGCAGATCGCGCTTGGCGCCCGCGTCCTTGCGCAGCTCGCGCGCGATCGAAACAACTTCCAAATCCTTCCGGCCGGCGAGCCGCTCGCGGATTTCGAGCCCCGTCGTGCCGGAGTCTCCGTCGATGAAAATCCTAGCCATGACCGATCTCCCGCAAGATAAAAAAAGGGCGGCCCGATGAGCCGCCCTTTCGCGAACCTTCCCGGCAAGCGCCTTAGCGCTTCGAGAACTGGAAGCTGCGGCGGGCTTTCCGCTTGCCGTATTTCTTGCGCTCCACGACGCGCGAGTCGCGGGTCAGGAAGCCTTCGCGCTTCAGCGCGGTGCGCAGATCAGGCTCGTAATGGGTCAGAGCCTTGGACAGGCCATGACGCACCGCGCCCGCCTGACCGGAGAGGCCGCCGCCGACGACCGTGACCGTGAGGTCGTATTGGCCGGCGCGCTTGGCCACGGCGAGCGGCTGCTGAATGATCATGCGCAGAACCGGACGTGCGAAATAGACCGCCACGTCGCGCCCGTTCACGGAAATCCGGCCCGTGCCGGGCTTGATCCAGACGCGGGCGATGGCGTTCTTGCGCTTGCCGGTCGCGTAGGCGCGGCCCTGCTTATCGAGCTTCTGCACGTATTTGGGAGCCTGGGTCGCCGCGGCGACCGCCGACTGGTTGAGGTCGGCGAGGGAGGAGAGAGTGGTCTCGGCCATGTTCAGGCGCTCCGGGAGTTTTTGGCGTTCAGCGCGGCGACGTCGAGCGGCGCGGGATTTTGCGCCGCATGCGGATGCTCGGGGCCCTTGTAGACGCGCAGATTGCCGAGCTGCACGCGGCCGAGCGGACCGCGCGGCAACATCCGCTCCACGGCCTTTTCGAGCACGCGCTCGGGAAAGCGCCCGTCGAGAATCATCTTGGCCGAACGCTCCTTAATGCCGCCGGGATAGCCGGTGTGGTGATGATAAACCTTCTGGTCGCGCTTGCGGCCGGTCAGCACCACCTTATCGGCGTTGACGACGATGATATTGTCGCCGTCGTCCATATGCGGAGTGAAGGTCGCCTTGTGCTTGCCGCGAAGGCGGAGGGCGATGATCGAGGCGAGGCGCCCGACGACGAGCCCCTTGGCGTCGATCAGCACCCATTTCTTTTCGATGTCGGCGGGCTTCGCCGAAAATGTCTTGCCAAACATGGGAATGTGGTTCCGTGGCGTGTCGCTTGCGCCGCATCTTGCGGCTGAGCGCTTCGGATAAGCGACGACGAAGCCGATGTCAAACAAATTACGGCGCGCGATCACGTTAGAGCGCTAGAAATAGCGGCGATTGAGAATAGAGGTAAAATAATACCGCTGTCCTCTCGCCCCCGCGGCGCCGCTCCTGCGACGTTGTCGAACGAGACCCGCGCCTTGCCAAGGGCGCCGAAATGAAGCAGTCTTCCGCCTCTCGCAACGTTTCCCAAGCACTGCCGGCCCGCCTTGAAAGGCGTGACGGCGGCCAGAGAATTTCGGCCTCGCCGCCGATCCCGGCGACGCGCGAAGCGTGCGTTCGTCTTGTGTCCATAAGGGGGAAGTCATGCCGACCACAGCGCAGCTGGAAGACTTTTTTCAAGGCCTCGCCCCGACAATCCGTCAGGCTTTGGAGGACGCCAACATTGTCGTGTTTCTTGTATATCTTTTCACGGTGATCGTATTCGCACTCATAATTTTACTGCGCAAATCGGCCGACGACAAAAAACCCGAAAAGACATTGGAGTTATTGGCGATCATTGTTGGAAGCAGCATCGGCCTCTGCGTAGGTTTTTTCATCGGCGCCGCGGGTCCGGATGGCCAGCAATATGTGGCCGTGGGCGGAGCGATCTGGGGATTTGTCGCCGGCTACGTCCTTTCCAAACTCGAACCATTGTTCGGAGTTGTCATCGATGACGTCAAGGCGCTCAACGCCGCGGAAAACAAGAGCGATCTCTATATAAAAGCTTCTATGTTCCTATGCTGCCTTATGTTCACGCTTGTCATGTCTCTCAACGTGAAAGCCGCCAACGCGAAGCGATATCAGGAAGAAATCAGGAAAGCGCCGCAGTCTCAGTCCGAAGTTCAAAAGGACCATTCGCCCGCGCCCCAGCCGGCTGCGCCCGCTTCGTCGCCGAATTAGCCCGCCGCGCGGCTCGCAGGCTGCGGCCGTTGTCCGAAGACCGCCGCAAAGCGGTGTAACATCGGACCGACCGATTCGTTACGAGGAGCCGATTTGATGCCTCATGAAAAAAAGCCTGTTGTTTCGCGCCTGCGACCAGCTCTCGCGCCGACTCTCGCCCTTGGCCTCGCGCTGGCGCTGTGCGGCGGCGGGGCGCGGGCCGGCACGTACGAGTTTCTCGCCGCCCCCCAGACCGATCTTAACCGGGTGTTTCGGCTCGACAGAGTCACCGGCGAAGTCGGCGCCTGCCAATATGGTCTCAAGGAGGGCGCGCCCTTCGGCGTGACGCTGTGCTATCCAGCCGGCGAGGGCGCCAAGGGCGGCGCTCCCGGCGAATATGAGCTGGTCAGTTCGCGCCACACCGGCGAAGCCGGCGTGTTTCGCGTCGATCTGCGGACGGGCGCAATGTCGATCTGCTTCGTCTTCAACGAAAGCTCCGTCGTCTGCACCGCGCCCGCCAAATGACGGGGCCAACCCCCTCCGACAGCCTGAAGCGCGCCGCCGCCGCCGCCGCGCTGGGCTTTGTCCGCCCCGGCATGAAGCTGGGCCTCGGCACCGGCTCGACGGCGGCGCATTTCGTCGATCTGCTGGGCGCCAGCGGGCTCGACGTGATCTGTGCGCCGACCTCCGAGGCGACGCGCCTTCAGGCCGCGCGGCTGGGGCTGCGGCTCACGACTCTCGACGAATATCCGCAGCTCGATCTGACGGTCGACGGGGCCGACGAATTCGACGACTCGCTGCGCCTCATTAAAGGCGGCGGCGGCGCGCTGCTGCGCGAAAAAATCGTCGCGGCGGCGTCTCGCCGCATGATCGTGATCGCTGACGCCTCAAAACGCGTGAAGCGCCTCGGCGCCTATCCGCTCCCCGTCGAGATCGATCCGTTCGGCGCCCGCGCGACGCAACTGCACATGAAGGCGGCGGCGCGCGAACTGGGACTGGAAGGCCCCGTGGCGCCTCGCGTAAAGGACGGCGCGCCCTTCATCTCCGACGGCGGGAATTTTATCGTGGATTGCGCCTTCGGCGCCATCCCCGAGCCCGAGGCGCTGGCTGCGGTGCTCTCCGCCATCCCCGGCGTCGTTGAACATGGCCTGTTCCTTGGCCTTGCGACAACCATCCTTGTCGCCGGCGAAAGCGGCGTCGCGGCGCTGGGAGAAACGAGCTGACCGAGTTCGAGGCTCTCGCGATCTCCGCCGTGGCGGAGGCCGCCATCGCTTATGCTCTGACGCGGGCGCGGCGCTGGGACTGTCGCGGCGCCGCGCATGTCGCGGCGGGGTCCGCGGCCGCCACGGCGATCACCCATCCCCAGCTGTGGGCGGCGGCGCTCTGGGCTTATGAGCGCTACCCCTATTGGCCGTCGGTGCTGACGCTGGAGGCGGTCGTCGTTGCGGTCGAGGGCGCCCTCATCGCCTGGATGGCGATGCTGAGGCTCGACCGGGCGATGCTGGCGTCGTTGGTCGCCAATTCCGGCTCGCTGGCGCTTGGGTTGTTAATCGAGTGGTAGGGCGTCCCCTCCTTCTCCCACTCGTGGGAGAGGGTGGCCCGGCGTAGCCGGGTCGGGTGAGGGTTTTGGGGAAGTTCCAGCCCGGCCGCGGCGCCCCCTCATCCGACCCTTGCTGCGCAAGGGCCACCTTCTCCCGCAGGCGGAAGAAGGGAGCGCCCGTGCTTTTTTTACTGTCAGCACTGCGGCTCCGTCCCAACAGAGCAACGCCGTCAGCCAAATTTCGTTGCGCCATGTCACGCCGTCGACGCGCCGGCCGGAAGATGCAAACTCCCCGCACACCCCGTGGTTTGCGGGGCGTCTTTCGTGAAAAAAGGAGGCGCATTTACGCGGCGTGCGCGACAGTGGCCTCTACCGAAGCAGTTTCGAGCACCGAGCCCTCAATGCCTGCGGCCTCCCGAATCCTGGCCAGCGCAGCCTCGCTGACTTCGCCCAGTCCGGCGTAGGTCATGACGGAGCCGATGCGTTGCGGCACGCCGATCACCTCCGCCGGATAGCCGGCCTGTTTCAACACCCGGCGCATCCGAGCGTCGTAAACCGAAACTATCTGGGTGAGGCCAGCCAGGAGCCCGACTTCGACAAGGCCAGCAAATAGCTCTCCCGTCGTGCGATTTAGACGGTTGCTCGACCGCTCCTCGACGTAAGTGGGGTGCACGGCGAAGCGCGAACTCTCCCAAATTGCCGAGCTTTCAACGATTTCCCCATCGGGCAGGAGGCAGCCGAACACGTCCCGCAACATGTTCGGTCCGGTGGTGGGCAATAGGCGCAGAGTCCCGCGGACCGCGTTCGTCACGGGGTCGATCGACAACAGATACAGCGGGTCGGCTTGGTCGAAAACGTCGATCTCCAAACCATCCTTGACCTTCACGTCCCAGCCAAGTCGTTCGAAGAACACAATGCGGCGAAGGATGTGCATTTCCTCGATGGCCCTAGCGTGAGCGGAGCGTTGGTTGCCTTGAATTAGCCGGATCATCTTGAAGCCCTTTCTTAGCGTTCGTTTGCGACGAAATCGCCTGGAAAGAGGTAACCGGCCTCAGCATTTCAGAAAATTCCTCAAATCTCCTATATTGACAATTGATCCAAATTAGTACGGAGGTGGAATTAGCTCCATCTTAATAGCCCTGGCGACCGCATGCGTAATATTTAGGCAGTTAAGCTTGTGCCTTGCCATATCCAAATACATCCTGACTGTATTCATTGATATATCTAATATATCACCGATATCCTCGAACGTTTTTCCATGCGCGGCCCATTTAAGGCATTCAACTTCTCTCGGAGACAGACTCACTTGTGGCGTGGAAGCGTTAATAATATGTAATACGGTCTGGTGAATGTGAAAGGCCAAAAGGTTCAACTCGCAAATATGCTCCCTCTTGAAGGAACTCCATTCTCGTTCACTCATATTCCCAACAACTGAAAGGAGCGCCTTCTCCCCTCCCCTTCCACGTATCGGAAATGTTATCCCTTGTGTACCAATACCAAATTCCTTCGCTTCTCCAAATATTTGAATCTGTGATTTAGACTTAAGTTTTATACTGCCCCAATCTGTTGGCAAAATTGATTTAAGTGACGCAGCAACTACAGGGTCGGCCTTTACGTATTCTTGGCTAACATATCGTTCTATCCAACTTTTCGGATAAGTCACGTAACCCAGCGGAAGCCTTTGCTCCGCTACTGGCAGTTGCAAGCCCATGTAGGCCACATGCGTCATACCGTAAGATTCGGCGACCAGCTTCAATACGTCGGCAGCTAAATCATCTCCCGGTTGGACCGCATCTATTTTATCAACCAAGAGATGAAATTGAGGCGTCAGCTTCATCATGTCCAGCCCTGATTTCCAGCCCGTTCGCACATCTATCATATTCCACATAGTTTTTCACCTTCAAATCGTTGGACGCATAAGAAATCGGAGGCGCTTCAGCCGGAAAATTGAACGAAAGCGCCGCCGCATAAACGTTCAAATTGTCAGCCGAGGCGGGGATATCTGGGCGGCGACGCCGATTTGGCGAACGGCGTTGATTATATTGTTCCTTTTTCAAGAGCGCCGGAGCTGGAGACTTTGCCTTTGGTTTCCGGGAATAACCAACTATTATAAAAGGGGTTTCAAATAGAATTCGTCACATTTGCTTTATCAGAAGTGGATAAGCCTTCCTGAGGGCTTGACATTTGCAATAAAAGCCGGATCGAAACCGCCTCTGCGCGGTCGCAATAAAAGTTGTCGCGGCGATATTTCACGCTTCGAAGCGCGGCCAAATCGCCGATGACGAACGCCCGAGCGAGGCGCCGCGCAATCCGTAGCCGAGGCGCTCCGCCGCTTCGCGCAAGAGGGGACGCTGACGCCAAAGACTGCGCGAGACGTAGAGAAAGCGCCGAGTCCGCTCCCTCTCCCCCCATAGCCCGTCATTTTTCACCGGCCACGGCGGGGGAGGCATGGGGTGGAGCAAAACTCGTTTGATTTAATTGTAGCGCTCCGCCAGATTCAATTCTTTGGCGTCGCGCGCAAAATCGCCTAAATGCGGGATTATCCAATAAAATTCGCGGGCAAGCGAGGGGCGGCGTGGAAACGAAAATCTTTGTTATTCTGGTCGCCGCTTTTGCTGCTTTCGGCTTGCGCCCCGCGCTGGCTCAGTCCGTCGACGCGCCGCAAGCGCCCAAATCTCAACCAAAGAAGAAGCCCAAGCCCGCCAAAGTAAAACCCGCGCCGGTCGCAACTACATCAGCCCTGCCCTGCCCCCGCGCGAAATGGAAAGACGATCCGGTTTGCTTTGGCGAGAACGATCCGGCGGCGCTGCCCCTGCCCTCGGCTCAGTCGACGCCGCCCAAGGAGGGCTCGAACCGCGCCGGCGATATTTCGATCTCGCCCAAGGCGAAGGTCAACCAAAATTCGCAAGACCCGATTTATGGAAATAATCCTAACCCCAACCCAAGCACGTCGCAATTTGGTGGCGGTCTCGGCGTGAATTTTCATTTTTGATCAGATGCGCGTCCATGCGCGCAAATGCGGCGAAAATGCTCTAAAATGCGCGCATGAGCATGGAGCCCAAACCCCACCCCCGTCCGCCTGCCGCGCGCGGGCTGACACCGGCCCGCCGCCAGGCGCTCGACATTCTGACACGCGCCAACCGCCCGGTCGGCGCCTATGAAATGATCGATATGATGCGGGATGCAAAGGGGAAACGCCCGGCGCCGATCTCGGTCTATCGGGCGCTGGGCTATCTCCTCGACAACGGCCTCGCTCATCGGCTCGCCTCGCAAAACGCCTTTGTCGTCTGCGGGCACGCCCATGGCGCCGAGGAGCCGGTGGTGTTTCTGATTTGCGAACAATGCGGTGAGGTGAGGGAGGCGACGTCGCCCGGACTGGCCAAGGAGCTCGCGGCCCTCGCCGGCGCGGCGGGATTTGCGCCGCGCAGCCGCGTCGTGGAAATCGCCGGATATTGCGAACGCTGCGCGGCGGGATGAAGCCAGCGAGAGAGGCCCTCGGAATGAAGTATAATCAATCATTTAAGGCGTTATCGCCCGCCGTCGCGCTTTGCCTTCTGGCGAGCCTGGCGCTGGCGGCGTTCAATTTCCCGCAGCTCTCCGGCCGAGTGACCGATCAGGCCAATATCATCTCAGCGGAGACCAAAGCCGCGATTGAGACTAAGCTCCAGACTCTAGAGGATAAATCCAGCATCCAGCTCGTCGTCGCGACCGTGAATTCACTGGAGGGCGCCGACATCGAAAGCTACGCCAACGGCCTGTTCCGCGCCTGGAAACTGGGGTTGGCCAAGAAAAACAATGGCGTGCTGTTCCTCATCGCGCCCAATGAGCGCAAGATGCGCATCGAGGTGGGCTATGGGCTCGAGGGCGTTCTGACCGACGCCGTCTCCAGCGTGATTATCAGGGCGGCGGTCGCGCCACGCTTCAAGGCCGGCGATTACAGCGGCGGGATCGAACGCGGCGTCGACGCGATCATCGACGCTCTCTCCAGCGACACGAGCGAATGGACGAAACGCGCGGCGCCGCAGGACTCGTCCGCGCTGATCGACCAGCTCTTGCCGTTCATCATCTTCCTGCTGTTCGTATTCATCATCATTTCCATGTCGCGCAACGCGCGCGGCGGACGCGGAGGCGGTCCGATGATTTTTTTCCCGCCGAGCGGCGGCTATCGCGGCGGCGGCGGCGGTTTTGACGGCGGCTCCTTTGGCGGCGGGGGCGGCTTTGGCGGCGACGGCGGCGGATTTTCCGGCGGCGGCGGCTCGTCGGGCGGCGGCGGCGCTTCGGGAGACTGGTGATGCGGGTGACCAAACAGGACTTTGAGCGCGTCGCCGAGGCGATCCGCGCCGCGGAGCGGCAAACCGCCGCCGAAATCGTCTGCGTTCTGGCGCAGCGCTCGTCGGATTATTCCTATGTGCCGGCGCTATGGGCGAGTTTTGTCGCGCTGGCGACGCCATGGCCGTTCATTCTGTTCACACATTGGCCGGTTCGCGAGATCTTCGCGGCGCAAATCGGCGTCTTCGTCGCCGCAGCGCTGCTGTTCTCTTTTGCGCCCCTGCATGCGCTGCTGACGCCGCGCCGGGTCAAGCGGGAACGCGCCCACCGCGCCGCGCTGGAGCAGTTTTCCACGAGGGGCGTGGGGCGAACAAGCAATCGCTGCGGCGTGCTGATCTTCGCCTCGCTTGAGGAGCGCTACGCCCGGATCATCGCCGACGAGGGCGTCGCGGACAAAATCAGGGACGAGGAATGGCGGCCCGCGCTCGATCTGCTGCGGGCGCAACTGCGCGAGGGACGCATCGCCGACGGCTATGTCGCCGCGATAGAGGAATCGGCGCGGTTGCTCGCCGGCCACATCCCGCCCGGCGGGAGGGATCAGCTGCCGGACAAGTTGTTTGTGATGTGACTTTGGTGTGAGGCGGCTTCGTCCCGCACGGGAGTCCGCTTCGTTCGCAATTGCGCTGGAGGTTCAAATGACGCTCGGAACGCTGTTATAGGCTTTGAGCTGGCGGAAAGCTCGAGTTCGGCAGTGCGCCAAGTTCGGACCTGGTCTCCGGTTTTGGGTTTTCCCGGGCCCGGCGCTTACAATGAATCGTTCGCAGCCGGCGGGCATAGGCGGAGCGGATTTCAGGACGGCTCGATGCGAATGTTGCATCTGGTGGGCCGTCTGCAATTTCTCGTCCGCGGGAGTGGTTCATATGTTGTCTGCACTGAGCGAGTGGCTCTTTGACACTTCTGGCCTAGCGCCGCATGGATTCTGTCTGCTTTGGGAACCGGGGCTGATTTGGCTCTATGCGATTTCCGACACGGTGATTGCGTTAGCCTATTTCTCGATCCCCTTGGCGCTCGTCGTAGTGGGAAGACGACGTAGCGACCTCGTCTTTCGGCCAATGCTATGGCTGTTCGCCGCGTTCATTCTGCTTTGCGGCTCAACCCATTGGCTCGATTTGCTAACTCTGTGGAAGCCGCTCTATGGCCTCCAGGGGCTCGTCAAAGCGGTGACGGCGATCGCCTCGATTTTCACGGCAGTCGCGCTATGGTGGACCCTGCCGCATTTTCTTGGCCTTCCTTCGGTCGCTCAATTGCGCCAGGCCAACGCCGCGCTGCTTGCGAGCGAGGAACGCTTGGCCCATGCGCAGAAAATGGAGGCAATAGGGCAATTGACGGGCGGGATCGCGCACGACTTCAATAACCTGCTTCAGGTCATCACAGTCTCGCTTAGTGTGATCGAACGTCAAGTCGCGCGTGGACGCGGCAACGTGATCGAGCCCTCGATAGCCTCCATACGAAAAGCCTCGAAGACCGCCTCGAATCTCATCAATAGGATGTTGGCGTTCTCCCTGCGGCAGACATTGCTGCCTCGAGTGATCGAACCCGATAAGCTCGTCGTAGGCATGGAGGACATGCTGCGGCGGACCTTGGGACCTGAAATCGAGCTGGATCTGCGCTTGGGTCGCTGCCGATGGAGCGCAAGTTGCGACCCGTCTCAACTTGAGAGCGCTTTGTTAAATCTGGCGATCAACGCTCGCGACGCCATGCCGCAAGGCGGCGTGCTCAAGATCGTTACGGCGGACCGGGAGTTAGCCGCCGATCAACTGCCTGATCCGGATGTGCAGCCTGGAGACTACGTTGAGATTGAGGTGACGGACAGTGGCGTGGGCATGAGCCGCGACGTGTTGAGCCGCGTCTTTGAACCTTTCTTCACGACAAAACCGACCGGTCAAGGAACGGGTTTAGGCTTGTCGCAGATTTACGGTTTTGTGAAGCAATCGGGTGGGTTTGTGCGGATTGAAAGCAGCCCTGGCGAGGGGACGAGCGTGCGTATTTACTTGCCGGGACACGAGCCGCAGACGAACCCAGACCCCGAAGACAGGCCGGTCGCCGAAAGGATCGATTCTGCGGCCGCTGCGCATCGAGGGACAACCCTTATCGTTGAGGATCAAACCGAGGTCCGCTCCCAAATCGCGGAAGCGCTCAATGAAATTGGCTACACAGTCATAGAAGCCGGCGACGGGACGGCCGGATTGAAAATACTAGAATCTGGCGAGCCGTTGGACCTGCTGATCACCGACGTAGGCCTCCCGGGGTTGAGCGGACTTCAGTTGGCTGAAGCCGCTCGCGCTTTGCAGCCTAATCTACCGATCTTGCTTATTACCGGATATGCGGGCAAGTCGCTCGCAACGTTGCAGCTGGCGCCGAATATGGAGGTTCTGCGCAAACCTTTCGCCCTCGACGAATTGACCGCCAGAGTTCACGCGCTTTTGAAAAAGAGCGCCTTGCCCCAGTGATCAGCTATGGAGCTTCCTGCGTCATCTCCCGAACATGCTTGGATAAACAGCGCGGAACCCAGCGCATCGGGTCCGGCGGCCCAATGTCCGTCCCTGTCGACGACCGCCTTGGCTCAAGACCGGTTCGAGAGCGACCGCTTGCGGCATTCCCCTTCCTCCGCAAACGCGCTAAAATCTCGTCTTATCGCGTCCAAACGGGAGGCCGCCAAATGACCGGCTTTTTCCTCGTAATCCTCTATTTCGCAATGGCGGCGGTCGCCGCCGTCATCATCATGCAGCCCGACCGCTTCGTCGTGACGCGCTCTGCAGTCATCGATGCGCCGCCGGAAAAAGTGTTCGGCCACATCAATGACCTGCGCAACTGGCGGGAGTGGTCGCCCTGGGCGAGGCTCGACCCTAACGCGCAAAACAGCTTTGACGGCCCCGCGGCGGGGCCGGGCGCGGCGTTTGAATGGGCCGGCGACAGGAAGGTCGGCGCCGGGCGCATGACGATTGTCGACAGCCGGCCGTTCGAGAGCGTCGACATCAAACTCGATATGCGCAAACCCATCGCGGCGTCGAACGACGTCTCCTTCCGGCTGGAGCCGGAAGCGGGCGGGCGCACCAGGGTCGCCTGGACCATGTCCGGACGCAACACGCTGATCTCGAAGGCGATGAGTCTCGTGATGAATTGCGACAAGATGTGCGGCGCCCAGTTCGAAAGCGGACTCGCCAATCTGAACGCGATTTTCGCGAAGTGAAGCCGAGGCCGCGCCAAAAAGGCGCATAAGCCTCGAGCGCGCTTCACAAACGCTGGCCGGGGGTTGACGGCGCGGGCGTGACGGCCGGTTTGACGGCGACCGAGATGTTGTAGACGCCGATTTCGCCGTTGGAGCTTGTCACTTCATAGGCGAGTTCGTCCGCGCCCTGGTAATCGGCGTTTCCCTGATAGAACACCACTTGCGCGGGAGTTTGCAGGCTGGGGCAGTTGGCGACTCGGTTCGTCGTGACCGTGCCGCGCCTTATGCTCAATATCCCATGCTTGGGCGGAGTCAGCACGCGGATCGTCGGCAGCGGCGCCGGCGCGCAATCCTTCTTGGCCGATGCGTAATAGCCGATTTGAGCAACCGTTCCGGCGACTGCTTCGACGCTCGTGTAATTCGTCGATTGGGCGAACGCCGTCGCGCTTGCCAGGAACGCGAGAAACGCCGGGACATAGCGACGAACGCTCATTTTGCACCTCAATCGACAGCCGCGCCCCTATTTCGCGCGCTTTTGCAATCTTCACAAGCGCTTCGTCCCGCTCGGACGACCCGCGCCTTCGCGCGGCCTTCTGGGAGCGATCGACAATTTGCACATGGAAATTGTCGCCAGCAAGGCTAAGATGGCGCGTGTTTGCGTTTACGGGTCAAGGAGGCCGCCTTGCGTTGCTTCGTCACAGTCGTCGCGTTTCTCGCCAGCGTCTTAGCGGCTGGCGCCGTGGAGAAAGAGAAGCCCACGGAGAAAGAGAAGCCCGCCGAGAATATGCAGGACGTGCACATGCATTTCGTCAAGTGCTTTCAGCCTCCTCTGGGAGCCAAGGCGTCGCAGGTCACGTTTCATTTTTCCCTCAACCGCGACGGCGGGATAATTGGCGAACCGCGCATAGGCTGGCTCAAATTCCAAGGGAGCGACAAAAGCCGAAAGCTTGTCGAGACTCGGTTTGTCGCGGCCCTCAAGCGTTGCGTTCCGATCCCGCTAAGCAGGAATATGGCGCGAATGGCGCCGGGAAAAGTGTATTTCTTTCGTTTCAGGCTGGAACCAGGCAAAACCGACGGCGTCGAAACGGACATCGGGCCTTACTAATTAAATCACGCGCCTTTCTCCGGCTCCATCACATCCCCGTCGCCCCGCACCAAGCGTGTTACGAAGGCCTGCGCATGGGCGGAGCCGGCGGGCCGGGACAAGGCCGACGCGCCGCCGGCGGCGAGACCCAGCGCCGCGCCAGTGAGGGCGGCGACGGCGATCACATCGCCATCGCGCGGGTCTCCGGCGATCAGGATCACTGACGTCATTCCGACCAGTCCGCCGAGCAGCGCGAACAGCGCGTCGCGGTCGTCGGCGCGCGGCCAGCGCGCCAGCGCGGCGACCGGCGCCGTCGTCGCCGCCGACAGAGCCAGGGCGAAGGCGATCAATCCGCGCGGATCGAACAGATCGAGAGCGCTCGCCGCCGAACCGGCGGCCGCGACGGCCAGCAGCGCCAGCCGCGTGGTGATAAGCCGGCGACTGGTCAAATCGATCTTGCCGCGCAAGCGATAGATGGCCTCGTGCCCCAGCGCTGTGCTGAAGGCCTGCAGGCCCGCGGCGGCTAGCGCCAGGGCCAGCGCAATTTGCGCCGAAGCGAGCAGTCCCGAAACGGCGGCGCCCATTTGCTCGAGCCCCGGCAGTCCGGTGAGCAGAAATGCGCCGTTCACGCGGATGTCTTTCGCGCTCAAAGGCGTTCCGGGGGAGGCGCCCTTTCCGGCGCAGGCGCGGCGCGCGCTCGCGGGATCGAGAGTCGCAGCGCCGCAGATGGTCACAAGGCCATGCGCGCTGGCGGCGTAAATCGCGTCGGGCAGACGCTCGGGCTGTTGCCCGACGCCTTCGCGCGTCAGCGACAGCGCCGCGCCCGCCAAGACCGTCGCGATCAGAAAGGCGAAGACGAAAGTCCAGCCGAAGGCGGCGCAACCCGCCAGCCTCGCGCCCTGAGCGCTTCGCGTCGCTACGGCGGGCGCGAGCAGCGGCGCCAGCGTGGCGATTCCGAGCGTCACGGCGAGCGCGACGAGCAGTTCGGCGCCAACGCCCGTCGAATGCGCAAGCGCGCCCCAGCCCTCGAGCCGAGCGGCGACCTCGCCCGCCGCGCCCTCCGAGTCGCCAAAGGGGGGAGCGCCCCGCAACGCCAACATCAGCGTCGGCCAACCAAAGCCCGCGATAGCCACGGCGCCGGCCGCGCTGGCGGTCCAGATCGTCCCGCGCAGACCGCCTGGCCCGGCGATGAGCAGGACGGAGAAGCCGACGACCGCCGCCGCGAATTTGCGACCGCCGCCCAAAAGTCCCGTCAGAACTTCGACCGCCGACTGTTCTCCCGCCAAGGCGATCAGCGCAGAGGAGGCGCAAGCCAGCGCGATCATGCCAAGACGCGGCGCGAGGCTGGGAAAGCGCGCGGCCAGCAGGCCCGAAAACGAGAAGGCTCCGGTCTTGCGCAGCATCGGCCCCAGATAAAGCCCGATCACCGCGACGCCCGCGAAAACCCCGCCGGCGACGCCCAGCGACCAGGGGCGCGCGGCGAATTGCGGCGCAAAAGGCGAGATGACGCCAGCGACGAGCGCGGCGGTGGCGAATCCGGCGTATTCGAATGGGACGGCGCGGCCCGCCGCGTAATAGAACGACACGCGCATCGAGTGAAGCAAGGCGCCGAGCACGGCGAAAGCGGCGATGGTGAAGCAGGGCGAGACCGCCTCGACGAAAGCCAGCGGCGCGCCGACACGATCCAGCAAGGCGACGAAAGCATAGGCGAGCGCGAAAGCCGCCGCCGCGAAGGCGATGCGTCCGTCCAGCCTCTCGCGTTCGCGCCGGCTGAAGTCGTTGGAGATTTCCGCCATGCTTGATCCTTGCCGTTGTGCTTATATAAACAGAAGTCTATCGGAGCCGGCGGCGCGTTCCAAGGCTTCGACGAGGAGCACGACGTTTGATCGCCCCATTCAGCATAGCCGTCACCACCGTCGCCAGCGAGACCAAAGCGCGCGAAATCGCCAGTGCGGCGCTGGAGGCGCGTCTTGCCGCCTGCGTGCAGTTTTTTCCAATTCGAAGTCTTTATGTCTGGAAAGATGAGTTGCGGGAGGACGCCGAAATCGCGCTGCATCTGAAAATTCGCAGCGCGGATTTTTCCCAGCTGCGAGCGTTGATCCGCCGGCTGCACGATTACGAAACGCCGGAGATTTTAAGAATCGACGTCGCCGAAGGCGACGCCCCCTATCTGGATTGGCTGAGCGCTTCCGTGCAAAGGTGAGCGCTCGGTTTCCCGCCCCTTCGCCTCAATCAACTCCCAGCGCCATGACCATCGTCGACCGACTGAACGCGACCAAAGACGCCATCGACCGCGCGGCGCGCGACTGCGGGCGCGATCCCGCCGGCGTCGCCCTCGTTTGCGTCACCAAGACTTTTCCCGCCGAGGACGTCGTTCCGCTGCTCGGCGCCGGCCAGCGGGTGTTTGGCGAGAATCGCGTCCAGGAGGCGCGCGGCAAATGGCCGCCGCTGCGCGCGATCTATCCAGACATCGAACTGCATCTGATCGGGCCGTTGCAGTCGAACAAGGTCAAGGAGGCGATCGAGACCTTCGACGTTATCGAGAGCGTCGACCGCGAAAAAATCGCGCAGGCGCTGGCCGCCGAAATGTCGCGGCAGAACAAGCATCCGCGCCTCCTCATACAGGTGAACACCGGCGACGAGCCGCAAAAGGCGGGCGTATCGCCAGCGGACGCCGACGCTTTCATCGCGCTCTGCCGCGACAAATACGGGCTGAAGATCGATGGCCTGATGTGCGTGCCGCCGGTTGACCAGCAAGCCTCGCCGCATTTCGCGCTGCTCGCCGACATTGCTGCGCGCAATGCTCTGCTCACACTGTCGATGGGCATGAGTTCGGATTTTGAACTGGCGATCCAGCTCGGCGCGACCCATGTGCGCGTCGGCTCGGCGATCATGGGACAGCGCGATTACGCAGTTGCGCCATCCGATTCGCCGGAGGCTGAAACGGAAGCCTGAGGGCTGGCGCTCGAAAGCCGTCAATCCGAGCGACGCCCCCACGGCGCGGCCGGACAATTAAGGCGCCTAAGGCGCCGGCTGGCCTTTCCCCCGGCCCCGATCCGGACGCAATCCAGCAACACTTCGCGTTTGCGCGGACATATCGCGGAAACATGCGCCTGCGACATTGCTCGTGTCGAGGGAGAAGGCCGAAGCTTCGAAGCGGCGCCCTCGCCGCCCCGACGAACGAGGGGTTTCGGCAATATGAGCGGTCGCGCCCGCGACGCGGACGAGGCGTCGGGCATTTCGCCCGCCACAACGAGGAAACAGATGCGATGAAGAAACATCTTCTGATCGCGGCCGCCGCTGCGGCGCTTTTGCTGCCGGTTCTCTCTACCGGCTCCTATGCCGAGCCGCCAAAGCAGGAGGCTGGCGCCCCATGGAAGCTCTCGGATGAAGACCGCGCGGCGCTGGTCGACGCCCGCATCGCCGGTCTGAAGGCCGGGCTCAAACTGACCGCGGCGCAGGAAAAGAACTGGCCGGCGGTGGAGGCCGCGATTCGCGACCGCGCCAAGGCGCGGGCCGCGCGCAGGGCCGAATGGGCTGAGGTGCGCAAGGAGCATGAGGGTCACCACAATCTGATCGAGAAAATGCAACACCACGCCAAGGCGCTCGAAACCCGCGCGGCGGAATTGACGAAATTCTCCGAAGCCATCAAACCGTTGTACGACAGCCTCGACGAGGGCCAGAAGCGCCGCTTGGTCGTGATTCTGCACACGATCAGCGGACATCATGGTCATCACTTCGGCGGCGGCGAAGGCGGTCCGGACCACAAGGGCTGAACGCCTCCCCGACCAATATCAGCCGGCGCGGGAAGACCGAGGTTTTCTGCGCCGGGCTTTTATGCGCCGATGTGACGCGCCAAGTTGATTCGCGCGCCTGAAGGGAATCCCGCTCCTGGGCAAAGCCATGGAAAGCCGGCGCGCCGCGCTTGTCATTCATTCTCGAATCCTGTACTTCTAACCGTAACATACGTTACGCTTCACTGCTCCGCCGAAGGGCCCTTCGCCGCGAACGCCGTCATTTCGCCGCCAAGGCAGATCAATATGACGCCTCGGTTTCCCGGTGGATTCGCGCCCAGATGGAACCCGCGACGTTGATGCGTCGCCGGCCGCGCGGCGCATAGTCTAGCAAATTCGTCGGAATTAGAGCATAAGGCGCATGTTTCGAATGGGGAAAGCGGAAAATCCGGTCGTGCCAACTTCTTCTCGCTTGCGCCAGTGGCCCGATTTGCTCGCCATGCTCACCATGCTGGCGGCGCTGGGAGGTTGCAATCTGGACTGGGAGAAACCCGAGGCGAGCACGCCCCCGCCGGAGCGTTTCCGCGAGACCAAGCCCAAGGAAGCCCCGTCGATTGGCTCCGCGCACGACTTCGCGGCGCGATTCGGCTCGATGGAACTAACGGGCGTCGTGGATCAGGCGCTGGAAAACAATTACGACATCGCCGCCGCCGTGGCCCGCATCGCCCAGGCCGACGCGCAGGCGCGGATTTCCAGCGCCGCGCTGTGGCCAGCGCTGACGATGAACGATTCCGCGCAGCGCACGCAAACTCCCGGGACGGCGATCAGCCTGAATACGGCCGCCGGCCAGGCCGCCACGTCGACGGCTACGAACAACGGAAGCTTCTCCGCGACCCGATCGAATCTTTACAAACTCGGTCTCAACGCCAGCTACGAGATCGACTTCTGGGGCAAGAACGAGGACGCCTCGAAGGCCGCGCGGCTGCTCGCCAACGCCAGCCGATTCGATCGCAACGTGGTCGAAATCGCCACCATCGCCTCGGTGCTCAACTCCTATTTCCTGGTGCTGAACGCGCAGGACCGGCTGCGCATCGCGCGCGCGAACGTCAAGATCGCCGACGAGGTGTTCAAGGCGATCAAGATGCGGCTCGAAGTCGGCACGGCCACCGTGCTCGACACGTCGCAGCAGGAGACGGTGCTCGACACGCAAAAGGCCTCGATTCCGCCGCTGGAGGAGACGTTTCGGCAGCAGAAAAACCTGCTCGCGGTTTTGCTCGGACGCACGCCGGAAAGCTTCGACACGAAGGGCGCTTCGCTGGCCAGGCTGCGCTTCCCGCGGATCGAGCCGGGGCTGCCGTCGGAAGTGCTGTTGCGCCGGCCCGACGTGGCGGAGGCGGAGGCCAAACTCGCTTCGCAGGAATTCTCCGTCTTGCAGGCGCGGGCCAGCTTCTTCCCGTCAATCACGCTGACCGGCCAATATGGCGTGCAGAGCATCGTCTTCAAGAATCTGGCGACGCCCCAGGCCATCGGCTGGCAGGTTCTGGCCAATGCGGCGCAGCCGCTGTTCGACGGCTACAATCTTCAGGGCCAGTATATGTTGCAACAGGGTAAATATGCGGAACTCACCGCAGACTACCGCAAACAGACGCTGACGGCCCTGTCCGACACCGAAAACGCGCTGATCGCCATTGCGCAGACCGGGCGGCAACTGAAACTGCAGGAGGACGCGGTCGGGGCGGCCAAGCGCGCGCTGGACGCGGCGCAAGCCAGACTGCGCGAGGGCACGATCGACATCGTGACGCTCTCGACGACGGAAACCGCTTATTTCCAGAACCAGGACACGCTGGAGCAAGTGCGGCTTGCGCATTTCGAGGCGGCGACCAGTCTATATCAAGCGCTCGGCGGCGGCTGGGCGCCGACGAACCGCGAGGCGGAAATCGCCCGCGCCGACGAAGCCTATCAAGCGGACAAAGGCCCTTGGCCATGAAGTTTCCACAGAACCGGCGTCTGAAATTCCTGGGGATCGCAATCGCTGTCGCTCTGGCGCTCGCCGCGGCGTGGCGCTGGGGGCTTGCGCGGTCGCCCACTTCGACAAACGCGCCTGGCGACGCGGCTCCAGTGATTCCCGTCGCGGAGGCGGCGGCGCGCGCGGCCGACGTGCCCGTCACCATCGACGCGGTGGGAACCGTGCAGGCGCTCAATACCGCGACGATCCACACGCAAGTGGACGGACGCCTGGTGAAGCTTCCCTTCAGCGAAGGCGAGGACGTCAAGAAGGGCGACGTCGTGGCGCAGATTGAGCCCAATCTCTATCAGGCCCAATACGATCAGGCCGTCGCGAAAAAGGCGCAGGACGAGGCCACCCTCGCCAACGCGCGGCTTGATCTCGTGCGCTACCAGAAGCTCACGGTCGGCCATTACGGCTCTCAACAGCAATATGACACGCAAAAATATCTGGTGGCCCAGTTGGAGGCCCAAGTTCGCGCCGATCAGGCCTCGATAGACAGCGCCAAAACGACGCTGGACTACTGCACGATCCGTTCGCCGATCGACGGCCGCACCGGAATAAGGCTGGTCGACGTCGGCAATATTCTGCACGCCGCAGATCAAACGGGAATTCTTGTCATCACGCAGTTGAGGCCCATCTACGTCATATTCACGATTCCGCAGCAGTCCCTGCTCGCGGTGCAAAATGCGCAGATGAAAGGCGTCTCGCAAGTCAGCGCACTCGGACCCGACAACGCCACGGTGATCGAGTCGGGCGAGGTTTCGGTTATCGACAATGCGATCGACCAGACGACGGGCACCGCGCGGATCAAGGCGACATTCGCCAATCCGAATCTGCGCTTGTGGCCGGGACAATTCGTGAATGTGCGGCTTGTCGTCGACACCATCAAACAGGCGATCGTCGTGCCGAGCACCGCGATACAGCGCGGCCCCAGCGGCGCTTACGTCTATGTGCTCGGAGAAGACGACGCCGTCAAACTAAAGAATGTGACGACCGGACAGCAAGACGAAAACATCGCCGTCGTGACACGGGGCCTCGCGACGGGCGAGCGAGTCGTCACCAGCGGTTTCGCCCGCCTCTCTAACGGAGCTAAAGTTCACGTGGTGGCGGCGCCGGAAGGAGCCGCGCTCGCCAAGCCCCCGCAAGACGCCGACATGAGACCCCTGGGCGGAGCGGTCACTTTGGGCGGCGGAGACCGCCGCGGCCGCTCCTCCGCCACGCCAGTTCCAAACGACGCTTCGTCGGGCGGGACGCGAACGAAATGATCTAAATCATGAATATCTCGGGGCCCTTCATTATTCGGCCGGTAGCGACGACGCTGCTGGGTTTCGCCGTGCTTCTCGCCGGCGTGATGGGCTTCGCGCGTTTGTCTGTCTCGCCTCTGCCGCAGGTGGACTTTCCAACCATTCAGGTGACGACGCAGCTTCCGGGCGCCAATCCCGACACGATCGCCTCTCTCGTGACGGCCTCGCTCGAACGGCAATTTGGACAGATTCCCTCGCTTTCGACCATGTCGTCGCAGAGCGCGTTCGGATTCTCGCAGATCACGCTGCAATTCGATCTCGACCGCGACATTGACGCGGCGGGGCAGGATGTACAGTCGGCGATCAACGCCGCGGCCTCGACGCTGCCGCGCAACCTGCCCTATCCGCCGGTTTACGCCAAGGTCAATCCGGCCGACACGCCGATCGTCACGCTGACGCTGCGCTCGCAAACCTCGACCTTGCGGGAAATGAGCGATCTCGCCGACACGCAGATCGCGCCAAGACTCTCGGAAGTCCCCGGAGTCGGCAGGGTGTTGGTGGAGGGCGGCGTGCGGCCCGCCATACGCATCCAGGCCGATCTTGCGAGGCTCGCGGCCAATCGATTGAGCATGGACGATCTTCGCCTCGCCATCGCCGGCGCGAACTTCGCCGGGGCCAAGGGGTCAATCGACGGCTCCCGGCAATCCTATACGCTCGACGCCAACGACCAACTCCTGCTGGCCAGCCAATACAAGAATATCGTCATCCAATGGAGCAACGGCCGACCGATCATCCTGACCGACGTGGCCAAAGTCGTGGAAGGGCTGGAAAACAGCCGGGTCGGCGGCTGGTATCAAGGCGAGCCGGCGGTGGTCCTCGATGTCGTGCGCCAGCCGGGCGCCAACATCATCAACACCGTCGAGCTGTTGAAAAAGGAGCTGCCGCAGCTGCGGCGCCTTCTCCCCTCGGGCATGTCGCTCGACATCGTCAACGACCGCACGGACACGATCCGCGCCTCCATCGCCGACGTCGAGTACACGCTGGTGATCGCCATCGCGCTGGTCGTCATGGTGGTGCTGCTGTTCCTGCGAAATATACGCGCGACGATCATCGCCGGCATCAGCCTCCCGCTGTCGATCGTCGCGACATTCGCCACGATGTGGGCGGCGGGTTTCTCGATAGACAATCTGTCCTTGATGGCGCTCACCATCGGCACCGGCTTCGTGGTGGACGACGCCATCGTGATGATCGAGAACATCGTCCGCAACATAGAAAAGGGCAAGACGCCGATCCAGGCGGCGCTGGACGGCGCACGCGAGATTGGCTTCACCGTGGTGTCGCTGACCGTTTCGCTCATTGCCGTGTTCATCCCGCTGTTGTTCATGACGGGCATCGTCGGGCGCATGTTCCGCGAATTCGCGCTCACCTTGTCGATGGCTGTCGTCGTCTCGGCGATTGTGTCGCTCACGCTGACGCCGATGTTGTGCAGTCAACTGCTGCGCTTGCCCAAGCATGGCGGGGGCGGCTTTGAGGCGCCCTCCTCCTGGCTCGAACGTTTCTATGCGACGACGCTCGAATGGGCGCTGAAGCGCCAACCTTTCATGCTGATCCTGACGGGAGCGACGCTCGCCCTCACCATTGGGCTTTATATCTTCATGCCCAAGGGATTCCTGCCGCGCCAGGACACGGGTCTGCTGACGGCCGTGCTCGAGGCCGCCCCCGACATCTCCTTCGATGCGATGAAACAATTGCAGTCCGACGTCTCCGGCGTTTTTGAACGGGACAAGGACGTCACCGGCGTCACTTCCGTACTGGGCGTCGGTCCGCTCAACCCGACCACCAACGTCGGTCATTTCTCCATCACGCTGCGTGATCGCGACCTTCGCAAAGACAACGCCGACGTCATCGCCGACCGTCTCAAGGCTGAGACGCAAAAACTGGCGGGCGCGAAGCTGTATATCGAGCCGGTGCAGGACATCCAGATCACGACGCGCGTAAGCCGTTCGCAATACCAGTACACCCTGACTACGGGAGACAACGCGGAACTGCGCAACTGGTCGACCAAACTCTTCGACGCGATGCGCCGCGAGCCCATTCTGCGCAACGTCGCCGCCGAAACGCAGACGGGCGGGCTGCGCAGCTTCGTGCGCATCGATCGCGAAAACATGGGGCGGCTCGGCATCTCGATGCAGAACGTCGACGACGTTCTCAACGACGCGTTCGGACAGCGGCAAATTTCGACGATCTACACGCAGTCTAACCAGTATCGCGTGATTCTCGAAGCGGCGGAGCAATATCAACACGACCCGAAGGCGCTGGAGAAGCTCTATGTCGCGGCGCCCGGCGGAGGTCCGCAAACGCCGTTGGGAACCTTCGCGCACATCGAAAGCGTCTCCGCCCCGCTGTCGGTCGCCCATCAGGAGCAATTTCCGGCGGCGACGATCAGCTTCGATCTCGCGCCCGGCGCGTCGCTCGGCGACGCCCTGGAGGCGATCGCGCGAGTCGAACGAGAGATTCAAATGCCCTCGATCATTGTCGCCTCGTTCAGCGGCGATGCGGCGGAATTTCGAAAGTCGCTAGCCAGCGAACCATATCTCATTCTCGCGGCGGTCATAGCGATTTACGTGGTGCTGGGCGTCCTCTACGAGAGCTTCGCGCATCCCTTCACCGTGCTCACCACCTTGCCCTCGGCTGGCGTCGGCGCCTTGTTGGCCCTGATGCTGTTTCATCTCGACATGTCGATCGTCGCCTTGATCGGCATCGTGCTGCTGATGGGCATCGTCAAGAAAAACGCCATCATGATGATCGATTTTGCGCTGGAGGCGGAACGCGTGGAGGGGCTTTCTCCCGAGGACTCCATCGTGCGCGCCTGTCACTTGCGTTTTCGTCCGATCATGATGACGACGCTCGCGGCGCTGCTCGGCGCATTGCCTTTGGCGCTGTCGCAAGGCGCCGGCAGCGAATTGCGCATCCCGCTCGGCATTTCCATCGTCGGCGGCCTGCTGCTGTCGCAATTGCTCACTCTCTATACGACGCCCGTCATCTATCTCGCGGTCGAGCGGCTGCGCAGGAGGCTGGCGGGCGAGCCGAGCGACGAAGCCGCCACGCCGGTCGCGACGGCGCAGGAGCAGGCGCCGGAGCGCAAGGAGGCTGCGGAGTGAGCATCTCGGCGCCTTTTATCAAGCGGCCGGTCGGCACGACGCTGCTCGCTGTCGCCCTGTTCCTGATCGGGTCGGTGGCTTACGTTTTTCTTCCGGTCGCGAGCCTGCCCGCCGTGGATTTTCCGATCATCGGCATTTCCGCCGCCCGCCCCGGAACCGATCCGCAGACCATGGCGGCTTCGGTCGCCGCGCCGCTTGAAAGGCGGCTGGCGAATATCTCCAGCCTCAACGAATTAACCTCGGTGAGCACGCTTGGCGCGACGCAAATCGTCGCGCAGTTCGACCTCGAGCGGAATGTCGACTCGGCGGCGCGCGACGTGCAGGCGGCGATCAACGCCGCAACGACGGACCTGCCCGCCGATCTGTCGGCCCAGCCCACTTTTCGCAAAGCCAACTCCTCCGGCGCGCCTGTTCTCGTGCTGGCGCTCACCTCGGACACGATGCCCACGAGCGCGATCTTCGACGCGACGGACACGGTCATCGCGCAGCGGATTTCTCAGGTGTCGGGCGTGGGCAATGTCATCGTCGCCGGCGCGACGCAGCCGGCGATCCGCGTCCAGCTTGATCCCGCGCGGCTCGCCACGATGGGCCTCGGCCTCGACCAGGTCGCGAGCGTCATCGCCAACGCCAACGTGCAGACGCCAACCGGCGCCTTCAACGGCGATGGGCAGGGAGTCACCATCGCCACGGACGATCAACTCAACACGCCGCAAGACTATCGCAGCATCGTGGTGACCTCGAAAAACGGCGCGGTCGTGCGGCTTGGCGACGTGGCGAAAGTCGATCGCGGCGTGCTCAACCGCATGGCGGCCGGTTGGTTCAACGGCAAGCCGGCGGTGATACTCGTTATCTTCAAGCAGCCGGGCTCCAACGTCATCGAGACGGTCGACAGCATAAAAGCGCTGCTGCCCAAATTACAGGAGTGGGTTCCTCAGGGCATTCAGATCTCCGTATTGTCGGATCGCACACTGACGATCCGCTCCAGCATCGCCGACATTCAGCGCACGCTGTTCATCTCGGTGTGTCTGGTCATGGCGGTCGTCTTCGTGTTTCTGCGTCGGCTTTCTCCGGTTGTCGCGGCCGGCGTAACGGTGCCGCTTTCCTTGGTCGGCTCCTGCGCAGCCATGTGGGCGGCGGGATTCTCGATAGATAATCTGTCGCTGATGGCGCTCACGATTTCCGTCGGCTTCGTCGTCGACGACGCGATCGTGATGATCGAGAACGTCGAAGCGCATGTCGAGCGCGGCATGGGCCGTTTTGAGGCGACGCTGCTTGGCGCAAAGCAGATCTCCTTCACCGTCGTGTCGATCAGCCTGTCGCTGATCGCCGTATTCGTTCCGTTGCTGTTCATGCCCGGCCTCATCGGAAGATTGGTGCGGGAATTCGCATGGACGCTCACTTTCTCGATTATCATCTCAATGTTCATTTCGCTGACCGTGACGCCTATGCTCTGCGCCTGGCTGCCCGCGCAAAAGCATAAAGCGCCCAATGCGTTCGACCGTCTCTTCGAAAACGGTCTCGCCAGGGTCGTCGATTACTATGCGCGCAGCCTGCGCAGCGTCGTCGATCACCCGTGGTTTTCGCTGGTCGCGATTCTCGTGACGGCCACTCTGACTGTTTACCTCTATCAGTCCATTCCGAAAGGAAATCTGCCGCAGGACGACATCGGTCTCCTCAACGGCACCACCGAAGCTTCGGCGGATGTCTCGTTCGCGGAAATGGAGCGGCTGCAAAAGCAAGCCATGGACGTGCTCGCCGCCGATCCCGATGTCGCCAATGTCGGCTCCTTTATCGGTTCGACCAATCAGGCCGCCCCTTCCAATCAGGGCCGGCTATATGTGGCGCTGAAGCCTTCCGATCAGCGACGCTCGTCGAGCTTCCAGGTGATCGACCGCTTGCGGCCGGAATTCGGGAAGATTCCCGGACTGGGCGTGTTCCTGATGCCGTCGCAGGATTTGCGGACCGGCGGCCGCCAAAGCAAGTCGCAGTATCAGTTCACCGTTTCGGACACTCAGTTTTCCGAACTCGACGAGTGGCTTCCGAAAATTCTCGAACGTCTGCTAAAGCTGCCGCAGCTCGCCGATGTGTCGTCGGATCAGCAGCAGGGCGGGTTGAAGGCCAATGTCGTCATCGACCGCAACGCGGCGTCGCGCATGGGAGTGCAGATCGCCACGCTGGACGCGGGCTTGAACAGCGCCTTCGGCCAGCGGCAGGATTCGATCATCTACACCCAGCGCAACAATTACCGCGTCATCGTCGAAGTCCCGCAATCGCGTCAACGCGATATCCGCGATTTGTCCGGCATCTACGTCACCAGCGCGAATGGTTCGCAGGTTCCTCTCACCGCGCTGGCGCATATCGAACGCGGGAACATGCCGCTAGTCGTCAACCATCAGGGCGTCGTTCCGGCGATCACCATCACCTTCAATCTCGCCACCGGAACGTCGCTCGAACAAGGAACGGCGGCGATCGATGAAGCGATCTCCCAGATGAATCTGCCGCGCGGGCTGCGCACCGCCTTCGCCGGCGACGCCGCGGATTTCCGCAAGACTTCGGGCGGCATGGGGCTGATCATTCTGGCCGCTCTGCTCGCCGTCTATATCATCCTCGGGGTTCTCTATGAGAGCTACGTTCATCCGATCACCATCATCTCGACCTTGCCTTCGGCAGGCCTCGGCGCCTTGCTCGCATTGGAGCTGTACGGCGCCGAATTTACGGTGATCGCCTTCATCGGCATTCTGCTGCTCATTGGCATCGTCAAGAAGAATGGCATCATGCTGGTGGACTTTGCGCTGCATGCGCAGCGCGAGCGGGGCTTGAGCGTGCATGACGCGGCGATCGAGGCGGCGAAGGAGCGCTTCCGCCCGATCCTGATGACGACGCTCGCGGCGATATTTGGCGCTTTGCCGCTCGCCTTCGCTACCGGCGTCGGCGCCGAGATGCGCCGTCCGCTCGGCATCACCATCGTCGGCGGATTGCTTCTAAGCCAAGTGTTGACGCTCTATACGACGCCAGTCATCTACCTGCTGATGAGCAAGCTGCAACACAAGAAGCCCGCGCCGGCGCCCGTTGGAGCGTTTTCAAGCGAAGCGAAGGCCGCTTCGCATTAATTGGCTCCAGGGGCGAGACGACCGAGCGCCGCGTCTTCAGCGCTCGGGCGGCGCGCCGCGCGCTTCGCCGTGGTCCGACAATCGCTCCGCCAAAGCCAAGGCGAGCGTCGAAAACACAAATGTCAAATGAATGCCGATAGCGAAAAATAGATCACGGTCAGTGGTTTCGTTCGCGTCGATGAAGGCTTCGAGCAATTCGATCGCCGTAATGGCGACGATGGTGGCCATCAGCTTCAATTTGAGTTGCGAAAAGTCGATATGACCTATCCATTCGGGCCAACTGCCATGATCTTGCGGCGAGATGCGCGAGACGAAATTTTCATAGACCGAAATGGTGACGATCACCACCAGCGCCCCGACAAGGGTGGTGTCGACGAGATTCAAAATCGCCAGCGTCGCATGCTGATCTTGCCCCTCCACGAGCAATGCGAAAAGCCCGAACGCCTTTTTGCCCGCCTTGACCAAAAGCGCGAACAGCGCGAACGTCAACATCACCAGAAGCGGCGCGAGCAGCCACCGCGTCAACAGCAGATAAGACTCGAATACACGTTTCAACATTGTGGCGCTTCGTGACAGAGTGCGAAAGGACTAATCCCGGTCCATTCAAGTCCTAAAAGCCGGCGTATTGCAATCCCATCTCCGCAGCCTCCTTAACAAGGGTCTTCGCGCCCCCGAGGCTGCGGCGCAGGACAAGGAGGCCCAGTGGCGCGCATCGTTCCCGACCATGAATTTCCAACGCAGCTCGCCCCGATGACGGCCGGGACCGACGATCCTTTCGCGCCGCTGCGCGCGGCCTCAACGGACCGCCCCTTCGTCGTGGGGCAGATCGGCCAGTCGCTCGATGGGCGGATCGCCACCGTCAGCGGCGAGTCGCGCGACATCAGCGGCCCGGCGGCGCTCGATCATTTGCATCGTCTGCGCGCCCATGTCGATGCGGTGGTAGTCGGCGCCGGAACCGTCGTCGCCGACGACCCCCGGCTGAATGTGCGGCGGATTGCCGGGCGCAACCCCGCCCGCGTGGCGATCGACCCCAGCGGGCGGCTGGACAGCGCCGGCAAATGGCTGACAGAGGACGGAGCGCGACGCATTCTCATCAGCGCCGGACCGGTCGCAGCCGCGCCTGGCGTCGAACGGATCGAGCTGCCCCTGCAAAAGGGACGCATTGCGCCGGAAGCCATTGTCGCGGCTCTGTTCGCGCGCGGGCTGCGCCGTCTGCTGATCGAGGGCGGCGCGCGCACGCTGGCTGGCTTTATCGAGGCGGGCTGCGTCGATCGGCTGCATGTTCTGGTCGCGCCGGTGATTATCGGCTCGGGCCGCGCGGGGTTCGAGCTTACCCCCGCTCCGGCGCTTGCGCAGGCGCTGAGGCCGCGCGTCAACGTGCATATTTTGGGCGGCGGGGATGTGTTGTTCGATTGCGATTTTTCGGATGCCGAAGGACAACCGCGATAAAAGGAGCGAGCATGTCGGACCGACAGGGCGAAAGCGGCGGCCAAGGCTATTCGGCGCCGGCGAAATGGCTGCATTGGCTCGTTGCGCCCATCGTGCTGGCGCTAATCCCGGTCGGTGCGATCATGGGCGATCTGCCGCGGGGCGCGCTGCAAGACCGGCTGTTTTTCCTGCACGAATCCTTCGGCCTCACAGTGCTGGCCTTGATGATCGCGCGCATCGCCACGCGCCTGCGCGGCGCGCCGCCGCCCGCGCCGGGGCTCACGCGCGCCGAACGCATCGCCGCCGCCGCGACGCATCATTCGATTTACCTGCTGCTGGCGCTGACGCCCGCGCTCGGCTGGCTGGCGCTATCGGCGTATGGCCTGCGTCCCGCCTTCTTCGGGCTGTTCGAGCCGCCGGCCCTGCTGACCAAGGACGAGCCTTTGTCCAAGCTGCTGTTTTCTATGCACGGCGTTGCGGGTTTCAGCCTCGCGGGATTGGTCGCGCTGCATCTTCTCGGCGTCGCGCGCCATGTATTCGTCAAGCGCGACGGCCTCGCCCGGCGAATGCTTCCGGGACGGGGTTAGGTTCTTGTTTCGACGCGTTTTCTTAACGCGAACCCACCTCCGCTTCGCTTTAAAACCGCCCCTCGAAAGTGAAGGGCTTGCGGCGATTGCCGTCCCGCAGATGGATGTGCTTGGAGAAATCGGCGCGGCGGCGGTTATAGTCCTGGAGCCACCAGCCATCGCCCAAGGGATCGAAAACCGGCGCGTCGGTGCGGCGAAACACCGCCGTCGAGCCGACGCATTCGACCTCCTCAAACATGGCGTCCTCGGAAACGAACTCCGCCAGCCGGCCGATGGTCGGAATCTGGATGTCGTCGATGATCAGCAGGCCATTTGTCTTGAGATGCGGATAGAAGAAATAATATTCGAGGTCTGGAAAAGGAAAGCCGTGCGGCCCGTCGATCAGCACCAGATCATAGGGGACATGATCCTTGTAAACCGGCAGCGTCGCCTGCGTCGGCCCGAATATAACCTCGACCCGATCCATTCGCGTCGCTGCGCAATCCACGAAATAGGAGACGCTGGAGGACTCGAAGCCCTCGCGGTCGTCGAGGCAGAAAACCTTGTGATGTTGCGATATGCGTGAAAAGAATATCGTCGATTTGCCGCATCCCGTCTCCGCGGAAGCGATCGGCGTTGCGGGCAGCAGTTTCTCGATGCGCAATAGAGTCCGCAGCGGAAGCGACCCGGCGCCATGGGCGTAGCCAGCCAGTTTTTCGTGGCCGGCGATCTCCCCCGCGATTGTCGCGTCGCCCTTCGCCCTGAGCCGAAACGGCGAGGGAACGGCGGACAAGGACGAGGCCCAAAGGCCGCGCTTCAGCCGGTTCAGCTTTTTCTGCACGAACAGCGGCAACATTCTATCGCGTTTCCCCAAGGCGCAATCCCGCACGCCGGCCAAAGGCGCTCCGCAGCCGCAATGCGCCATTGTTCTAGACGCAATGGCGTCGCCGGGCGAAGTCGCGGAGCTGCTATATTTGTTTAGCGCGACCCGATGGCGGGATCGAGGCCGAGGCGATGGAGGCCGATTTTGTCACGGCGATTCAGGGGGACGTCGCGAAAATATCCACATGGCCTATTTCGCAGCCGCTCGCTTTGCGCCGCGCCGCGCGCCAGTCGGCGGTTGTCGCCTCCCCGACCAGCCCGGTCTGCGCCACAGCCTCCGCCGCGCCGTCGGCGAGCGCTGCGATCAACTCGGCGTCGCCCTCTCCAAGCCGCCAGGGGCTGGAGCCAACGTGAACATCAAAGCCATGCCGCTCCAGCGTCTCTTTCAAGATCGCGCCAGCGCGCGGGCCGGCGGCGGGGCCAAAGCCCTTGTCGCGCGCCTGGTGAAGATGGAAGGCGGCGAGCATGGCGGCGTCGGCCCGGTGCGGCGGAGTCCAGTTCTCTCGTCCGTCATAACTCAGCACCGCGTAAAGCGGCAGACGGCGGCGGGCGAGTTCCGCGCAAAAAACCTCGATCCATTCCGGCGAGACGAGATCGAAGAAGGCCGCCGCGCTCACGAGATCGGCGCCATCCAGCGCGCGCGAGAGTTCGGCGTTTAGATCCAGCTGCTCGAACGCAATCTCCAAGCGGCGGTCATTTTTGCGCAATGTCAGAGGTTTTTCGCCTTCAACCGCGTCGGCCCAATGCGTCAGCGCCGTGCGCGCGCTATCCAGCAAAGCCGCGTCGTGATCGACGAGCCGCCACGATTGACGCGCGCAAAGATATGGCGCGAGGGCGCGCGTATTGGAGCCCGCGCCGCAGGCGAGGTCGACGATCTTCATCTCGTCGCGCTGCGCGAAATGCACGGCTGCGGCGTCGCGGACCGCGCTGTCGCGGGCGCGGCGATCGGCGCCCTCGCGCAAGGCGAGCCATTGCGCCTCGAAGCCGGTCATTGAGTCATCGCCGGGGCGATGGCGCGCGCCGCGCGTGCGATGGTTCGCGCCGTATCGCGCCAGTGCGGCAGTTTTTGGCCGGCGCGCCGGGAGGCTTCGCTCAAGCGCCGGCGCAAATCCACGTCGAGGATCAGCCGGCGCAGCGCCTCGCGCAGAGCGTCAACATCGCCCGGCGGGACTTTCAGCGCGGCGCCGTCCGGCGCGGTCTCGGCGCAGGCGCCGCCGGTCGTCGTCACGATCGGCAAGCCGCGCGCGAGAGCCTCGGCCAGCGCCATGCCATAGCCCTCGTAAAGCGACGACGAGACAAAAATATCGCTGGAGTCGTAAATTTCGTCGAGCGCCTCGGCTGAGACTTCGCCAAGCCAGTCGACGCGCGCGCCAAGCCCGCGCGCCTCGATCAGCCGCGCCAGCGCCTGCGCGGTTTGGGGCGCGTGATGGGCGCCGCCGACAAGCCGCAAGCGCCAATCGAGCTCTTTCAGCTCCGCCAGCGCTTCGACCAATAGGTCGAAGCCCTTGCGCGCGATGATCGAGCCGACCGCCAGCAGCGTCGTTCCAAGGCCCGAGCCCGAAGCGCGCGAAGCGGGCGTCGTTCCGGGAAGCGCGACCGTGATGCGCTGCGGCGAAACGCCAAAATCCTCGATCAGAGCGTTTCGCGTATGCGCGCTGGTGACAATCACATGCGCGGCGAGCGCCAGCGCTGCCGCTTCGTTGCGCAGCAGCGCCTGCGCCCGCGCGGGATCGAGACCGAGTTCGAGCCCCAGCGGATGATGGCAAAGCGCCAGCACAGGGGCTGTGATGGCGCGGATCGCCTCTTCCGGCAGAGCGCCGTAGGCAAGGCCATCGATCAACGCCACGTCCCTTGGCGCCAGCGCGGCGTTGATCGCCCCCGCGGCCGCTTGCGCCTGCGCTTCGCTTGGAAAGGGAAAGCTCCCTTCCAGCGCGACATGCCGGATCTCGATATTAAACTCGGGCAGAGCAGCGATCACGCTGCGATCATAACCATAGCCGCCCGTTCGCGCAGAAAGATCGCCCGGCGTCGCGAAGATGAGTCTCATTGCCCGACTGGACCTTCGAACCAGGCGCGGGCGACATGCGACTCATGCAGCGTCACGCGGATGCGCTCGATCCCCTCGCCGCCCGGCCCGAGCGCGCCGCCGCGCGCCGCGCCTGCCATGGCCTCGAAGATGTGTCGCGACAAAAACTCGGTGGTGGTCTGCTGTCTCTTAAATTCGGGAATCTCGTCGAGATTGCGATAGTTCAGCGGCGCCAGCGTCGCCTTCAGCGCGTCATGAGCGCGGCCGATGTCGACGACGACATTATCGACGGTGAGCGTGGGGCGGAAAAACGCCACGTCGACCACGAAGGTCGCGCCGTGCAGACGCTGCGCGGGTCCAAACAGCTCCCCGCGAAAACTATGCGCGATCATGATGTGGTCGCGAACCTCGACGGCGTACATGCGGGAACATCCTTTCAAGAATCGGCCGATAGCGTGGAAGGGATAGGACGAAAGGCCGGCGCGGGGCAATCGGCTCCCGGAAAAGACGCAAGGCCGCCGCGAGCGTCTCGCGCCGTCTCACTGTCGCCAAAATTACACGTCATCTCACTTAAACTCAACTATTTCGATGGAGTTTATAGATGAAGCGTTTCCCGGCCGCCCTGATCGGCAAGCTCGCGCTGATCGTCCTGGCGATCTTGCTTGGCTTTGAGACTTTCGCCGTGGTGACGGCGCGGGGCGACACTCCGCGGCTATTCGCGAAATATGAGCGCCCGACAAGCCCCGAAACAACGCCGCTCGATCATTTTCCCCCTCGAAGAATCGACGCCCTGATCAAGGTGCAAGACCCAGACTTCTGGAGCCATCGGGGCATCGACGCGCTCTTGCCGCTAACCACGACGACGGTGACGCAAAGCATCGTCAAGCAACTCTACTTCGAGGATTTTCAGCACGGTTTCTCGAAAATCAAGCAAACGCTCATCGCCCGGTTCGCCGTCGACCCTCTGACCTCCAAGAACGCGCAGCTGACCGCCTTCATCAATCTGGTCGGGCTTGGCGAAGTCGACGGGCGCGCAATCCACGGCTTCGAAAACGGGGCCAAGGCGTGGTTCGGCAAGCCCCTCGCCGAGATTAGCGAAGAGCAATATCTGTCCTTGCTGGCGATGATGAACAAACCTCGCGATCTGTCGCCCGGTTCGCCCGCGAACAAAGAGCGCGTGGAACGCATCGAGAAATATCTCGCGGGCTCCTGCGAGCGGCGCGGGCTCTCGGATGTCTGGCTCGACGCCTGCGCGGCAAGCGCGACGCCTTGACAAAAAACGCCCCGACTTCGTCAATAACGCATCACGGTCGCCAGCCCTGCGGCGCCGGGAGCGAGAATGCGCGGCAGTTCGCGCGGCGCATTCTCGAACGCGACCTCCTCCGTGATAAGCGCGTCATAGCGCGCGTCGGCGAGGAGTTCGAGCGCCTTGTCGAGACGCCGCGCGAAATTCCAGCGCGGACGGCGAGACGGCGCCACCTGCCCGACCTGCGAGGAGATCAGTCGCAGCCGCCTCGCGTGAAACGCCTCGCCAAGCGGCGCGGCGACGGCGGCCTCGCCATACCAGCTCATCTCGACGATGCCGGCCTCCAGCCCGGCGCAGCCGAGCGCCATGGCCAGGCCTTCCGGCGTAGCGCTCGTGTGGAACACGAGGTCGACGCCCTCTTGCCCAAAGCCGCCCCGCCCAAGCGAGGCGAAATCGGCGGCGGCGACAAAGCTCGCGCCAAACAGCGCCGCGATTTTTGCGCGCGAGGCGTCGATGTCGACAACCGTGACTTCCGCGCCCGGCAATCCCGCGCAAAGAGCCGCGACGAGCAGCCCGACGACCCCGGCGCCGATCACGACGATTTTGTCGCCCGGCCCGGCGGCGGAATCCCACAGCGCGTTGAGCGCCGTCTCCATATTGGCGGCGAGCGTCGCGCGGCGGGGTGGAACATTTTCGGGGACGGGCCGCAGCATGTCGAGCGGGGCGAGGAAACGGTCCTGATGCGGATGCAGGCAGAAAACCGTCTTTCCCGGCCACTCCCCTGGGCCGGCTTCGACGCGGCCGACCGCGCAATAGCCATATTTCACGGGGAAGGAGAATTCTCCCTCCTGAAAGGGCGCACGCATGAATTTTGCTTGCGAGGGGGGAACCCGCCCCTCGAAGACCAGCCGCTCCGTGCCTCGGCTGACTCCGCTCCACAGCATGACGACGCGCGCCTCGCCGGCGCCGGGCGCGCCGAGAGAGGCGGAACGCAACGCGGCGTGGCGCGGCCGCTCGATCCACAGAGCGCGCGCGCGGTCGGTCTCGTTATTGGCTACAGTCGGCATGACTCCACCTTGATGCTGTCCGTCAATGCGATTCGATTTGGCGTTCGTGTCGAGATGCGTGCAAAAGCGCACGCCGAAGGGTTAAAGAGAGGCGACCGGAACATGGAATCAGCCGCCGCAGCCGGTCCATGCCGGGTTTTCAGCCTTCTACGCCAGACAAACAAGAGCGCGTCGGCAAATAGCTTTCCGCGCCTGCTGTGCTATAGCCCGCGCGTTCGCAAGAATTTTAAAAACTCTGACGAGACGAGAGAATGAATAAAGAGGGTGCGCAGGCGAAGCAGACTCCGTTGCAGAATCCGCTGGAACTGGCCCGCCGTCGTCGCATGGTCGCGGTGATGAACCTTTCGATCTATCTGCTATTGCTCGTATGGCTCGGCGCGATTCTGCAGCAGGACGGGTGGAGCGACATCGATCTGGCGATCTTTATCGCCTTCGCCGTCGCTGCGCCCTGGAGCGTGCTGGGCTTTTGCAACGCCACGCTGGGGTTCTGGCTGTTGCATCGGCGCCCGGATGCTTTGCGCATGGTCGCGCCCTTCGCACGGGACGGCGATGCGGCGACGCCGCTCAACGTCCGTGTCGCGATGCTGATGACGATCCGCAACGAAGACCCGGCGCGCGCCTTCGCGCGGCTGCGGGCGATGAAAGCAAGCATTGATCAGACCGGGTGCGGCGCGCAATTCGACTGGTTCATGCTGAGCGACAGCACCAATCCCGACATCGCGGCGCGAGAAGAAGCCGCCTTCGCGAAATGGCGCATCGAGGGCGACGCGGCGCGCCTCCAATACCGTCGTCGTCCCGACAATCGAGGCTACAAAGCCGGCAATATCCGCGATTTCTGCGAGCGCTGGGGCGACGCTTACGAATTCATGATTCCCCTCGACGCCGACAGCCTGATGGATGGCGGAACGATCCTGCGGCTCGCGCGCATCGGGCAGGCGAATCCCGGCGTTGGCATTGTTCAGTCGCTTGTCGTCGGATCGCCTTCGGCTTCGGCCTTCGCGCGGATTTTCCAGTTCGGCATGCGCGCCGGCATGCGCGTCTACACGATGGGCGCCGCCTGGTGGGGCGGCGATTGCGGGCCGTTCTGGGGTCACAACGCTCTGGTCCGCGTGGCGCCTTTCGCCGCGCATTGCGCGCTGCCCAAGCTGGAGGGCGACCGGCACATTCTCTCGCACGACCAAATCGAGGCGGCGCTGATGCGCCGGGCGGGCTTCGAAGTGCGCGTGCTGCCTTTGGAGTTGGGGAGTTACGAGGACAATCCGCCGACCTTGCTCGATTTTCTGCGCCGCGATCTGCGGTGGTGCCAAGGCAATCTGCAATATTTGAAACTGCTCTCGACGCCGGGACTCGTCCCGATGAGCCGCTTTCAGCTGGTCTGGGCGATCGCCATGTTCATCGGCGCGCCGGCCTGGACGGCGATCATCGCTCTCGCCACGCTGACGCCGCTGCTGAGCCCCGCCACGTCGTTTCCGGTCCGCTCCACGGAACTGCTGTACTGCCTGTTCCTGGGTTTCTATCTCGCCCCCAAGCTCGCCGGCTACGTCGATGTAGCGCTCACCCCGGGCGGGCTTGCGCGCTATGACGGCGCCGCGCGCTTTTTCGCCAGCGCGCTGATCGAAGCCTTGGTCTCCTTCGTCATCGGCGCCGCGACGACGTTGCAGACAACCCTGTTTTTGCTGCGCCTGCCATTCGGCGGCGGCGTCGGCTGGGACGGACAGGCGCGCGACGCTCATTCGCTGTCGTGGTCTCGCGCGGTCCAGGCGCTGTGGCCGCAATTGCTGTTCGGACTCCTGGTCGTTTGCCTCGGCGCGACCCGCGCGCCGAGATTGCTGCTGTGGTCGCTGCCGCTGACGGCCGGCTATGTCCTTGCCATACCTTTGGCGATCGTCACGGCCTGGCCGCGTCTTGGCCGCTGGATGGCCGGCTGGCGCCTTTGCGCCATCCCCGAAGACGTCGAGCCGCCTCCGATTTTTGCGCTGCTGGCGCGGGAGGAGGCGAGCCGGCAAGAGCCGGACCTGCCGCAAAGCGATCGCGCTGCGGCGACGGCGACGGCGAGAGGCGCTTGATCGTTCGCCCGCATCAAGCGCTTAGGATTTGAAGTTACGAAATTCCGGGACAAAGAAAATCGGCGGACGCCGTTTCTCCCAATGACTCCCTGCGAACGGTTTTATTTTATTGACAAAGCGGCGAGCCGACATATTCCCTACTCTCCCATGATGACCGAAACGGCTCTCCCCCGACGGCGCCGCTTGCGCCATGCATTGGCCTTGCCCAATCTGCTCACCTATGGGCGATTGGTCGCCGTGCCGGTTGTCGCGCTGTTGTTGCAATGGCCTACGGTGCATTGGATGCGCTGGGCGGCGCTGGGCGTCTTCACCGTGGCCTGCGTCACGGACTTCTTCGACGGCTATCTCGCGCGCATCTGGAAGCAGCAGTCGCCGCTGGGGCAAATGCTCGATCCCATAGCCGACAAGCTCCTGGTCGCGACGACGCTGCTCGCCGTCGCCGCCAATCAGACGCTGGTCGGCTGGACCATCTGGGCGGCGATCATCATTTTGTGCCGGGAGTTCCTGGTCTCGGGTCTTCGCGAATATCTCGCCGATCTCAAAGTGCGTCTGCCGGTGAGCGCGATCGCCAAGTGGAAGACCACCGTGCAGATGTTCGCGCTGGGCTTTTTCATCGCCGGGCCGGCGGGCGAGGTGGTGCTGCCGGGGACGGTAATCATCGGCAGCGTGCTGCTGTGGATCGCGGCGCTGCTGACGCTCTACACCGCCGCTGATTATCTCGTGGCGGGCTGGCCGCATTTTGGGGACGACGAGGAATGAGAGCCGTCTACTTCGCCTCGGTGCGCGAGCGGATCGGCTTGACCGAGGAAGAGATCGCCCCGCCCGCCAGCGTCGCCACCGTCGCCGAACTGATCGCCTGGCTGTCAGCGCGGGGCGAGGGCTATGCGGAGGCTTTCGCCAACGCCGCAACGATCCGCGCCGCCATCGACAAGAGCCATGCCCGGCCCGATTCGCCGATCGGCGCCGCCCGCGAGATTGCATTTTTTCCGCCGATGACCGGAGGCTGAAGTGGTCGCGCCCACTGTGCGCCTTTGCGCCGAGCCGTTCGATGCGGCGCGCGAAGAGGCGCTGCTGCTGGAAGGACGCAGCGACATCGGCGCGCTGGTGTGTTTCACGGGCCTGTGCCGCGACGAGGCGGGGACGCTGACCGCGCTCGAACTCGAACATTATCCGGGCATGGCGGAGCGCGAGATCGCCACGATCGCGCAAGACGCGCTGGCGCGCTGGCCTTTGCAGGGACTCACGGTCCTGCATCGCTACGGGCTCATTCGCCCCGGCGAGAAAATCGTGCTGGTCGCCGCCGCTGCCCGCCATCGCGCCGAGGCTTTCGCGGCGGCGGAGTTTTTGATGGACTATCTCAAGACGAGGGCGCCCTTCTGGAAGAAGGAGCATCGCGCCGACGGGCGCCGGGGCGGCTGGGTCGAGGCCAAGGCGAGCGACGATCAGGCCGCCGCGCGCTGGAAGGAATGATCCCGCCCCTCAAAACGCCCGCCAGGGGGCGATCAAATGCACGATCCAGGCATGCAGCGCTCCGGTCGCAACGGTGAGCGCCAGAACCACCAGCGTGAAAACGTCGCCATGGTCCTTTGGGCATTTCATCATGCGCGGCAGGCCGTGGTAAAACACATAGAGCCCGTAAAGACCGAGAATATCGAGCCATCGCAGCCCGGGGACGAGGCCGAAGACGGCCGCGAGCCAGGCCGGCGTGTAGGAATAGGCGGCTAAGGTCAGCGCGCGCCTGTCGTCCGACTTGCCGTCGAAATGCGGCGCGATGGTGGAGATCACGAAGGCGACGAGATAGAGCAGCGGCAGGCTGAGCGCGTATTGCACGAAGGCGCGCAACAGCCCCGCGCCAAAGGAGAGATGCTCGACATCGGCGGGGCCGTGGCCGAAGCCGAAAAAATAGCCGCCCAGAAAACTGGCGAAGGGCGGAATCAGCGCCAGATAAATTATATAGCTGCGGTATAGCTCTGCGACGCTTTGATCTTCGGCCTCGACAATCGCCCATTCCGCGTCGGGCGCAATGATCAACCCCCTGATGCGTTTGACGATATTCATACGATGCCCCCCGGACCAGCTTCCTCGCGCGCCAGAGTGACGCCGGCGCGTCGGGAAGGCAAGACAGGACGATCAATCCCGAAAACATGGGGCTTGCGGGAGGAGCGGCGCTATGCGAGGGAGAGTCTCAATTGGCCAGCTTGCGGCACTCCGAGCGAGCGACCTCGTTTCCAAGCGCGATAGGCCGCATGAAAAAATACCTCGACTATCTCTGGCCGGCCCTTGGCTTCGCCGCCGTCATCTTCTCCTTCTACCTGCTCTACCACGAGTTTAAAGGAGAATCGGTCGGGAAGGAGGTCTGGGCTGCGCTCAACGCCATCTCCGCGCGCAATTACTTCCTGGCCGGCGCCGGAACGGTGCTGGCCTATTTTGCGCTCGCCTGGTACGACCGCATCGCCCTGCTGCACCTTGGCGTGAAACACATTTCCTGGGTGTTCATCTCGCTGTGCTCCTTCACGACCTATGCGCTTTCGCACAATATCGGCGCGAGCATATTTTCCGGGGCGATGGTGCGCTATCGCGCCTATTCGACCAAGGGCCTGACCGCCTCTCAGGTGGCCGTGCTGGTGGTGCTGTGCTCTTACACTTTCGGATTCGGCAATGTGCTGCTCGGCGGGGCGCTGCTCACCTACGATCCCGATCTGATGCAGCGCCTGTCGGGCTTCCTGCCCGATATTTTCACGCATCCGCATGCGGCGCGGGGCGTGGGCCTCGCATGCCTCGCCGGCGTAACGCTATACATCATCGGCTCGCTGATGCATTTCAAGCCGATAAAGATCGGCAGCTTCGAGATACTCTATCCCCGCCCCGAGGTCATGTGGCAGCAGCTTTTCGCCGCGCCTTTGGAACTGATCGGCGCCGCCGCCATCATTTATTTCGCGCTGCCCGAGGAGGGCAATCCCGGCTATCTCGTCGTGCTCGGCGCCTTCCTGCTGTCGTTCTCGACTGCGCTGGTGTCGCACGCGCCGGGCGGGCTCGGCGTGTTCGAACTCATCTTCATCAAACTGACCCCGGATGTCGCGCGCGTGAAGGTGTTGGCGGCGCTGCTGGTGTGGCGCCTGTTCTATCTGATCATTCCGCTGCTGTTCGCGCTTGTGGTGGTCGTGGTGTTCGAGCGCGGCCGCCTTGCGGATGCGCTGCGGCGCGGGCGCGGCGCGCCGCCTGCGGCGGGTTAGACGAGGCCACGCGCGAGACGACAAGTAGAAAAGCCGGCTCCCAGGCGAGGGAGCCGGCTTTTTCTCGCAACGGCGAAAGTGTTCGCGGTTACGCGCGATATTGTTGCAGCCTCGTCGTCCGCAAGCCGGCAAGGCCATATTGATCTATCGACATTTGCCAGCTCAGGAACTCGTCGACTGTCAGCGTGTAACGGCTGCAAGCCTCGTCGAGGGAGAGAAGCCCGCCGCGAACGGCTGCGACGACCTCCGCCTTGCGGCGAATGACCCAGCGCCTTGTGGTCACTGGAGGCAAATCGGCAATCGTCAAAGGGCTCCCGTCGGGGCCAATGACATATTTGACACGCGGACGATACGTCTCGGTCATATCCTTACTCGCATACTCGAACAAACACGCAGTATCCCGTTTATAAGCGACTGACTTTAAGATTTGCCTAAGCGCTAGGATTCAAGGCGTTTTTAAATTTCAACGCATTGTTAGGAATTGAAGCTCGGTTCGCGACGTAATTAGGCGACGATGGCGCGTAACGTTCAAAACGTAACACCTTTACTAAACAAGACCTTTATTTTGGCGAGGCCGCTGTCGCAAATTCATACGGGCGGCGCTGGAGCGCTTTCGCTCCGGCTTATTTTCCAAGCATTTAACCGTATATGAGCCTGAGTTTTTGTTTAACGAAACCTCAAAGCTGGCCCTTCGCACGTTTACCGCATTGCCTCGACCCTGACGCGCGCGACGCCCGCCCGGAGAAAGCCAAGCGCGTCGGCGGCGTTCGTCGATACGTCGATGATGCGTCCGCCCGTGAACGGCCCCCGATCGTTAATCGTGACGACGACCGATCGATTATTGCGGAGATTGGTCACCCGCGCCTTGGAGCCAAACGGCAGGGTGCGATGCGCCGCGGTGAGGCCGTCAACATTCGCGCCGCTCGCCGTGCGGCCTTTGAGGCCGTAATAGGACGCCTTGCCGGTCCAGCTCGCCGCCAGCGCGGGCGGCGCAAACGCCAACAGCGTGACGAGGCCAAAAGTCAGCTTTCTCAACAATGTCTCCAAGTTGGGTTCACAACGCCGCCGCAGGCAAGGCAGTCCTGCTGCGGCACCAAGATGATTAGCTGCATTAAATATGAGATGTGTTCGAAAAAAGGCGAACACTTTTCGCCTTCGAGCGTATGATCGGCCGCCTGCGAAGTAGTATCGAAACGCCAGAGGCTTAAAATCTACACATTCTTATCGAAGCTATTTCTCTTCGGCTTGTACAGCACATTGAACCCGAGGCGATATTCCTACCGGAAAATCGCTCGCCGTAAACTTAGTCAAACGCGTCAGCGAAGGCGCCTTTTCCTTCAGAACGGCGCGCCGAGTTTTTCGGGAAAAGGAGAGCCGATCAGATCGCATCGGCGGTTCGCATAGACGAAACGCAGCGAAAAAGCGGGATGTTCTCTCGAGTGCGACGCCGCGCTCGCGCGTTGTCATGGACCAACCTGGCGGCTCGGTGTGGAGCGCGGCGATATATTGAATTCAACGGAACGCGGCGTCGCGCGTCCGCGCGCCCTGCCCCGCTTCCGCCGACAAATTGGAAGGCGATTAGGATAAGCCGATAGCTCTCGCTGTCAGGATCGACGCGGCTTCTGGCCCTTCTTTTCCGAACGGCTTGCATAAAACAGCGCCAAGGCTAGTCCACACGCCAGCGCCAACAGTATGAACGGCGTCTTGGACGCCGGCGCGCCGCCGACCGAAAAAGGGTAGCGCGCCACCCAGTGTTCGCCGCTCGGCCCGTCGACGGTCACGACGCCGATGTAATTTCCGGGCTCGTCGAAACGGTGGGCGAAGCTGAAAGTCCCTTTGGGATAGATTTGCGGCGGCAGATAAGCGACGGTCGAAGCGTCGGCGGACGCGCCCTCGGTCGCCGTCTCGCCGGTGTCGCGCATGATGCGGAAATCCATCTTCATCTGCCGCAGTTCGTCCTGCGCAAGGTCGAACACGAAAGTCGTTTCGCCGATGTCGGGAACATCCTCACAGAATTTGCGCTGCGACGCAGCAAACTGATAGCCGGAAAAATACAGGAAATCCGGTCCGGCCTTGAGCACGCACATGTCCTGGTCGTAACCGAGGGCGCCGCGCGCCTTGGCTTGCGGCGCGGCGAAGGCGAAAGCTAATCCCGCCGCCGCGGCGCAGGATAAGAGGTTGTTGCACAGTTTCATGGCGTCCCCCCAGGATTGCCGGCGCGCCGGCGTTGGCGGCGGCGCGGTCTTGTTTTGCCTGATTATAACTGGCCCTTGTATTGCCGTTAACTACCCTTGAACGTTACGCCTCGGCGCGCAGCGGGCGCATCAACAGGGCGTCGATCGCCGCTTCGACGCTCAGACGACCGGCGAGAATGGCGTCCACCGCTTCGGCGATGGGCATTTCGACGCGGCGCTCGCGCGCGATATAGACCAGCGCCGAGGCCGTGAAGGCGCCTTCCGCGAGCTTGCCGTGGCTCGCCTGCCGCGCCGGCTCGCCTCGCCCAAGAGCCTGCCCCAGAGCGAAATTGCGCGATTGCGCGGAGCCGCAGGTGAGCACGAGATCGCCGAGGCCGGAGAGACCCATCAGCGTCTCCTGTCGCGCGCCCAAGGCCGCCCCGAGCCGCGCCAACTCGGCGAAGCCGCGCGCGATCAGCGCCGCCTGCGCGCTGGCTCCGAGCTCCCGCCCCGCCGCCATGCCGCAGGCTATAGCGAGCACATTCTTGGCCGCGCCGCCGATTTCGACGCCGCGCAGATCGGTGGAGCGATACAGCCGAAACGTCTTGGTCGATAATCGCTCGGCGAGGCGTTGCGCCGCCTCCTCGCGCGCCGCCGCCAGCGTCACCGCCGTCGGCAGTCCCTTGCAGACGTCGAAAGCGAAGCTTGGTCCCGAGAGCACGGCGACCCCGACTTGCGGCGCCTCCTCGGCGATCACCTCGCTCATGAATTTATGGCTGCCGCGCTCTATGCCCTTGGCGCAGATCACAAAAGCCGCGCCCTCGCGCAAGAATGGCCGCGCCTCCCTTGCAACGGAGCGCATCGCCTGCGCCGGGACGACGCCCAGCACGATCTCGGCGGCCGATAGCTCGGCGAGGTTGCTGGTCGGCGCCACCCCCGGCGCCAGCGGCAGACCGGGCAGATAACGGCGGTTCTCGCGGTCGCGCGCCAGCGCCGCGACATGGGCGGGATCATGTCCCCACAAGGCGACGCGGTCGCCCCCCGAGGCGGCGACATTGGCCAGGGCCGCGCCCCAGGCGCCCGCGCCCAACACCATCACGCGGGCGCGCGTCATCTCGCGCCGATCCGCTGATTATCGGCGCGCGCCCACAGGCGCTCGAAGTTTTCGGTGAAACTCTGGGCCAAGGGAGCGCTCTCGATCACGATGAGGTCGTTGTCCTGATAGTCCTCGCCCGAAACGCTGAAATTGGCTGAACCGCTGCGCAAAATCCGGTGGTCGACCACGAAGGACTTGAGGTGCATCGGATCGCGCGAACGGCGTTTGCGGCGCAACTCGACATTGGGCGTCGCGGCGATCTGCGCGACCGCCCCCTCCGAATGCGCCATCTGCTCGGCGTCCAGATAGACCCGCACATGCACGCCGCGCATCGCCGCGCGGCCGAGTTCCGAAATCAGCGCCTGGTCGGTCAACACATAGGCGGCCATGTCGATCGAGGTTTTCGCGCTGGCGATCAACCGCGCGTCGACGCTCTCGATCCCGACATGCGGCGTGTAAAAGGTCCGCACGCCGGCGACGACCGGCTCTTGCGCCAACAGGCCGCTTGAGGGCGCCTGCGGCGTCAGCGCGAGGCCCGCGACGGCGGCGGCGAGCAACGGGCGCATCGCTCAGGCCTTGCCGTGATGCGAGGCGCCGGGCGTCGCGTCGAGCGGCCAGCGCGGACGTGCGGCGAAATCGAGATTGTCGGCGAGCCCCAGCTTGAAGCGCTCCAGCCCCGCCCAGGCGATCATCGCGCCATTATCGGAGCAAAGCTCCGGCACAGGCGCCACGAAGCGCAACCCGGCCTCGGCGCAAAAACGCGTGAGCGCGCGCCGAATGGCGCCATTGCAGCCGACGCCGCCGCCGATGACGAGACCTTGCGGCCTCCCGGAGGCCCCGCCCGCCTGCGACGGACTTTGCTCGGCGAACAGCCTGAGTCCGGCGCGCACGCGATCGACGATCACGTCGACGACCGCCGCCTGGAACGACGCGGCGAGGTCTCGCTTATCGGTGTCGCTCGGCTCCTCGCCGAGCCGCAACAGCTCCTGCCGCACCGCCGTCTTTAGCCCGGACAGCGAGAAATCCGCGCTCGCGCGTCCGAGCATCGGACGCGGCAAATCGAAACGATGCGGGTCGCCTTCAAGCGCCAGCTTTTCGATCTGCGGTCCCCCCGGATAGGGCAGGTCGAGCATTTTGCCCACTTTGTCGAAAGCTTCGCCGGCGGCGTCGTCGACCGTCGAGCCGAGTCGCTGATAGGCGCCGACGCCCCGCACCGCGACGAGCTGCGTGTGGCCGCCGGAGACGATCAGCGCCAGATAGGGAAATTCGATTCCGTCGGTCAGCCGCGCCGTGAGCGCATGGGCTTCGAGATGATTGACGGCGACGAAGGGCTTGCCCGCCGCCAAAGCCAGCGCCTTGCCGGCGGTGAGCCCCACCAATATGCCGCCGATCAGTCCCGGCCCCGCCGCCGCCGCAATGGCGTCGAGGTCGGCGACCTCGGTCCGCGCATCCTTAAGCGCGCGAGCTATCAGCCGGTCGAGCACTTCGATATGAGCCCGGGCGGCGATCTCCGGCACGACGCCGCCATAGGCCGCGTGGCGGGCGATCTGGCTCATCACCTCATTCGAAAGAATTTCGCCGCCGTCGAAGCCGAGCCGCTCCTCGACGACGGCCACCGCCGTCTCGTCGCAGGTGGTTTCAATGCCCAGAACACGCATGTAAGTCCTGTTGCTCGGGGGAAAGAAGCCGATTCGGCGCCCGCGCGGATGAGCGACAAACTATAGTGGCCGCGGCGGCGGAGGCAAATAGGCGGCAAAAGCGCGGCGCGACTTTCGCCGTTCCTCCTTGATTCCCGCGCAGAAAGCCTTTCGCGCGACGCAGAGCTGGGCGCTATGCCTGATTTTTGATCGGGGCGCCGAACTGAACGCCGTATTATTTGTTACAAAATTATATAGAAACCGCCAAAAAATCTAATGGAGCGAGCTTGTCGGACTCGTTAGTTTTCGACCAACAAAGCGCCAATCGCGGAAGAATCATCAACATAGGGTCGCAGGAGCATCGAATGTCGAGAAGAGCCCTTACCTCGCTGCTCGCGCTGTTCGCGTTACAAAGCGCGGCGAGCGCGGCAGATCTTCCCGCGCAAAAGGCTTCTCCCGCGCCGGCGCCCCTGATGTTCAGCTGGGAGGGCGGATATCTTGGAACCCAGGCCGGCTACGGCTTCAACACCGTCAGGGAAAGCGGCTTCGATCCCATTCCAGGCTACGCCGGCCTCGCCAGTCCTGTCTCCTATTCGCAAAACTACAGTTCGCGCGGCCCCTTCAGCGGCTTCCATTTCGGCTACAACAAGCAATTCGGTCAGTTCGTGCTCGGCGCGGAAGCGGACTTCGACTTCACCGGCCAGAACACCAACAAGGTCTTGTACAACAGCCTCGGCGTCGCGCTCGGCGGGCCGACGCAGACCAATATCGCGGATAATCTGCGCTGGTCGGCGCGGGCGCGCGCCGGCTACGCGGACGGGAGGACGCTCTATTATCTGACCGGCGGCGTCGTCAACGGAACCTCGACGGTTCAGCAGAACTACTGGCCGCTCAGCGCGCCGAACGCCCCCGTCGCGGACTATTTCAACATTCAGCGCTTCGGCTGGAGCGCCGGCGCCGGCGTCGAATACGCCTTCACCGACGACTGGTCGGGGCGGGTCGAATATCGCCACAACGACTTTGGAGCCGCCACCGTCAATTCCGTGCAGGTCCCCGGCCTCGCCTTCCGCGAGAGAGCGGCGGAAGACCTGGTGGGACTGGGCATAAGCTATCATATCGGCGCGCCAGGCGCGGGCTCGGCCGTCGCCGCAGCCTCGGCGCCGGCGGCCAAATACGAACCGCCGCCGCCGCCGGACCCCACCTTCATCGGCCGGCTCTATCATGGCTATAAGGACGAATGGGGCGCGCCGATTCCGGACAACCCGAACGCCCCGCCGAGCCGCCGCGCCGGCTATGGCCCCGCCGCGCAGCCGTCGCCTCCCTATCCCTTCACCGAATGGCCCTATGGCGGCGCCACGCCGATCGCCGTGTCGCTGCCCAATTCCATCGACTCGCCGCTGATGAAGGCGCTGAGCCCGACGCCGGTGGGCAAATTCCTCGAGGACAACCACATCCAGGTCTACGGCTGGATCGATCCGGGCTTCAACATCAGCAATGCGCATTCGTTGCCGGGCGCGCTCGCCGGCGGCAACTCGCCCGCCGCCTACTCCTACCAGCCCAATCTGCTGCAACTCGATCAGGCCGTGGTCATCATCGAGCGCGTGCCGGACACGGTGCAGACGGACCACTGGGATTGGGGCTTCCGCCTCTCGCCGATTTACGGCGAAACCTATCGCTACACGACCGCCAATGGTTTCTTCAGCAAGCAATTGTTGAAATGGAATGAGTTCGCCGGCTACGACATGCCGATGTATTATGGCGAGGTCTATATTCCGAATATCCTCGACGGTTTGATCGTGCGGTTCGGCCGCTATATCTCGATGCCGGACATCGAGGCGCAGCTCGCGCCCAATAATTACATGTATTCCCACTCGATGACCTATGTCATCGACGGCTATACGAACCAGGGCGCGGCGGCGACCTTGCAGGTGAACAAGAACGTGATGGTGCAACTGGGTCTTTCGGTCGGCACCGACTCTGAATTCCAGAATGCGCGCACCGTCAAATATGCGGCGGTGCCGGGCGGCGTGCTTTACAACCCCGCGCCGGGCGTGTTCGCCACGACCAGCGGACAGCCGGCCTACGCAGGTCAAGCCGATCCCGGCATCAAGCCGAGCTTCGTCGCCTGCGGCCGCTATCAGACCGACGACTCTCGTGACAATATTTATCTCTGCGCCAATGGGATCAACACGGGAACCTTCGGCTACAACAACCAGCAATGGTACGGAGGCTCCTTTTACCACACCTTCAACGACCAGTGGCACATCGCGATCGAGTCCTGGCACATGCATGAGGACAATGTGCCGAACATAAGCAGCCCGTTCGTCAGCGCCGTCGCCAACCCCTTCTATTACATGGTGAACGGCCCGAACCTCGCGCAATGCTCGAATCCGCTGCAGCTAACCTGCACTTCGCGCGAATGGTCGGTGGTCACCTATCTCAACTATAAATTCTCGCCGATGGACAATATTTCCTGGCGCATGGAATATGTCGACGACATCACGGGCCAGCGCACCGGCATAAAGACGGCCTATTTCAACTATGCGTTGGGCTGGCAGCACTGGCTCTCGCCACAGATCGAGCTGCGCCCTGAAATCGCCTTCTACAATTCGCTCAACGCGCCGGCCTTCCAGCAGAACCCGCCTTTGCTTCAGGTGAGCCCGACGAACATCGGCACCAAGAGCCATCTCGCGGTCTTCTCGGCGGATATGATCTGGCACTTCTGACCGAACTTCGACGCTTCGCGGACGGGCTGACGGCCTTGCCGCGAAGCGACGGCCCGAGAAATTCTCGCTTAAATTGCAATCCAAAACACGTCCGCAAAGCGGGTGTCGGCTGTTTTCGAACAAGACTCGAGCAGATGGCGCTCATTTTGTTCGCCTAGGATATTATTATGATATGCAGTAATATATTCGACTATCCCCGGCGCGATGATTCCCTCCTCGGGGCCCTTGGGCCGACGCGCCGTTGCAAACGCCCGCGTCGAAGCCGGAAAACATATTATCAAGTTGATATTATTTATGAACTTATGATTGCGCCCGATCGCCCGGAAACGAGACGCATCATCCGGTTGATATTTTGCGTCTAACTTTTTCGGGTCGAGCATAACGGAAATCTGCCCAATCGATAGCCAGCCGCCGCTTATTCGTTTATTATCCGAATCACGAAAAAAATGTATCATACGGTTGTGCTAGGCGAGCGGCGCGCTTCTCCGCTCGCGACGCTTAAGGAGCGATCGTGGAAGCCTTTGCAGCTTCGAGCAATGGGGCGTTTGCAGCCTCCAACGCCCGCGCCGACACGAAGCGGGTCTTGATCGTCGACGCAGAACAGGCGTCCGTCAGACTGTTGCGCGACGCGCTGATCGCCGAAGGCTACGAGATCGCGCAGACCGGCTCCGGCGGCGAAGCCATTGTTCTGGCTATCTCTTGGCAGCCCACGCTGATTATTCTCGATATCAGCCTGCCCGACATCGACGGCCGTGAGGTCATCCGCGTGCTTCGCAAGCATTCGCCAGTGGCGATCATCGCGCTTTCGGCGCGCGATCACGAATCGGAAAAGATCGCTACGTTAGATCTTGGCGCGAACGACTTCGTTTGCAAGCCGATAAAGCTCGGAGAGCTTCTGGCGCGGGTGCGGGCGGCTCTTAGAACGCGCGTCAGCTTCGAGCCGGTCACATTAGTCTATCAAGCCGGGCATCTCACCATCGACGCGGCGACGCGAACAGTGACTTTGCGTGGGCAGTCGCTGCGCTTCACGTCCAAGGAATTCGAGGTGCTGCATATTTTGGCGAGCGCCAACGGACGGGTGGTCACGCAGCGTCAGCTGATCGAATTGGTTTGGGGGCCGGCCAGTGCGGACAGCGTTCAATATCTTAGAGTTTTCATCGGCCGGCTGCGCAAGAAAATTGAAGACAACCCCGACGAACCGAAGCTTCTCGTGACCGAGCGCGGCGTCGGATACCGCTTGATTCTCGGTGGGCCGGTGCATTCCGAGTGACATGCGCGCCGCGCATTTTCGCGCATCGAAAGGAGCAGCAACGCAAGGGCGGGCGCCAAGGCGCATGCGCCCCAATTTCGTTGCGACACTGCGGCGAACGGTTTTTGGCCCTCCCTAACGGCCCCAAGCCTCGGCGGAGAGAATCATCATATATGATGATTTCGAGCTTTCGTTTTGCACATTATTCAGACTGACGCAAAACACACGAATCCTTCTCGCAAGGGCTGATTCCTGACATTTTTGAAGCTCATAAGGCGCGGTATTTACTAGCCTTTTTCTGTAGCTGTGTCTTTATGGTTACAGTTGTAGAGATTCGTAAGGGAATGATATCTTGTTCATTGCAGCCGTCCCGCCGCTTGATATGAAAATGCAAAAACAACACATTATCCATTTATGTATTGGCGCTGTTTCAAAATTAGACTTTGGCGTCGGCGGGTGGCGAGAAAAGCTGCGCGCTTGCCCGCGGCGGCCGAAGCGCTCGTTAATTTCTCATAAAATTCATTAGCTTGCCCGGCTTCCGCATAGCCTGGACAAGATTCCCGGAGCCGCCGCTCGGAGAGCGTCTTTTCCGCCTCTTGGTATAGATTCGGACGAATTCACTCGATACGCCTCAAATTTAAGCAATTCGACCGTCCCAACAAGTTTACAAATGTTATGTTGGACCTGTTGGCGTTCGAAAAAACATAATGGAACGAATCCGACGGTGCGGGCACTTTTGACTCATTGCGGAGGCTATCTGCTTCGCAACCGAATCAAAGGGGAGTTCATCCATGCCAAGAAGGGCAATATCATGGGCGGCGCTGCTGGTCGCTCTGCCAGGCGTCGCGCTAGCGGCGGACCTGCCGAACAAGAAGGCTCCCGCCCCGGCGCCGCTGATGTTTTCGTGGGACGGCGTTTATGTCGGGTCATCCTTCGGCTACAACTTCAGCTCGCTGAACGAGCAGGGCCTCGATCCGCTCGCGCCGCAGTATTCGGGCCTCGCGGCCGGACCGGTCGGCTATCAGCAGTCCTTTTCGCCGCGCGGCGTGCTGACGGACTTCCACGTTGGCTATCTCAAGCAATTTGGCAGTATCGTGCTGGGCGGCGAGGCGGATGTCGGTTTCAGCCCTAGCAACACGGCCAAGACGTTGTACAACGGTCTCGGTGTCGGGACGAACGGCCCCTTCCAGACCGCAATCCAGGACAATGCGCGGATTTCGCTGATCGGCAAGGCCGGCTACGCGGACGGCCGCTCTCTCTATTACGTCCTCGGCGGTCTGGCGATCGGCAACACGTCGATACAACACAATTATTGGGGGCAGCCCGCCACTTATACGTCCCTCAGCTCTCAGACGCTGATCTCCAATAACGACATCAGCAATTACGAGCGCTTCGGCTGGACCGTCGGCGCGGGCCTCGAATACGCCTTCACCGATCACTGGTCTGCGAATGTCGAATTTCGCCACAGCGACTTCGGCACGGGGCAATTCACCTCGACCGGCAACCAGTATTCCGGGCTCAACATCCCCGGCAACGTCGCGGCTCCTGGCGGCGGCATCTTCGGCCTGACCTTCAGGGAGCGCGAGACGGAAAACAACGTCCGCCTCGGCATCAACTATCACATCGGCGCGCCGGAGGCGCCCATTTTCGCCGCCGTCGCGCCGAAGGGCCCGACCGCGCCGGTCGTCGCCGCCGCGCCGCCGCCGCCGGACCCGACCTTCATCGGTCGCCTCTATCACGCCTATAAGGACGAATGGGGCCTTGGCGCCCCGGCCGAGGTTCCCGGCGCGCCGCCGACTCGCCGCGCTTACTTCCCGCCGGCGCCCGAGGCTTCCGGCCCCTATCCCTTCACCGAATGGCCCTTCGGCGGCGCCAACGGCGTCGGCATAACGACTCCCAGCTCTGTCGACAGCCCGCTGATGACCGCGCTGGCGCCGACCGCCGTCGGCGGCTGGCTGAACGACAATCACATCCAGATCTACGGCTGGATCAACCCCGGCTTCAACGTCAGCAACACTCATACGCTGCCGGGCCAGATCACCGGCGGCAACAACCCCGCCGCTTACTCCTATCAGCCCAATGTCATCCAGCTCGATCAGATTGTGACGATCTTCGAGCGCCTGCCCGACACGATGCAGAAAGACCATTGGGACTGGGGTTTCCGCTTCTCGCCGCTGTTCGGCGAAACCTATCGCTACACCACGGCGAGCGGCATCTTCAGCGATCAGTTGCAGAAGTGGAACAAGTTCGCCGGCTATGACGCGCCTATGATCTACGGCGAACTCTATATTCCGAACGTCATGGAAGGCCTGTTGATCCGCCTTGGCCGGTACATCTCCGTGCCAGACATCGAAGCTCAGCTCGCGCCGAACAACTATATGTATAGCCACTCGATGACCTACGGCTATGACAACTACACCAACCAAGGCCTGGTCGGCTCGCTGCAGCTGACCAAGAACTGGATGGTGCAGGCGGCCATCGCGATCGGCACGGACTCGTCGCTGTGGAATGCGCGCAACGCGACTTATGCTCCACTACCGGCGGGCGCGCCCTATTCTCTGTTGCCGGGTGTCTGGGCGACGGTGCCGGCGGGCTATCTCTCGCCGGGGCAGGCGGGCTACAGCGGCCAGGTCGATCCCGGCATCAGGCCCAGCTTCACGGGTTGTATTCGTTATCAGTCGGATGACGCTTACAACGCGATCTACTCCTGCGCCAATGCGATCAACAGCGGAATTTACGGCTATAATAACCTCCAGCAATATACGACGACGGTGTACCACAAGTTCAATGAGGACTGGCACATCGCGATCGAAGGCTGGAACATGCATCAGAACTACACGCCAAACACGTTCTCGCCGTTCTATGGCGTGAGCCCCGACATATTCCTCAACCAGAACAACGTGTTCCCGGTGGCGACTTGCAAGGGGAACATCTCGCCGACCTGCACGTCGAGCGAATGGTCGGTGCTGACCTACTTGAACTGGAAGTTCTCGCCTCAGGACAACATCTCCTGGCGTGCTGAATATTTCAACGACATCACCGGCCAGCGCACGGGCTTCGCGACCAGCTACTTCAACTACGCGATGGGCTGGCAACATTGGCTCTCGCCCACCGTCACGATCCGTCCGGAAATCGCCTTCTACAACTCTCTGAAGACCCCGGCCTTCTCGAACGGCACGCAGAGCCACGCCACGATCTTCTCGGCCGATTTGATCTGGCATTACTAAAAACAACGCTTCGCGCGGCTTGGAAGCAGGCCGCGCGAAGAGACCAGCATTGGAGCGGCGGCATGTCTTTGGCGTGCCGCCGTTATGCGTTTGCGGAGCGGCGAGAGCCCTCATCCGCCCCTTGCTATTTGAGTTATTGAAGTCGAATCAAACGGCGTCCCGTCCTTCTCCCGCCTGCGGGAGAAGGTGGCCCCGCCATAGGGCGTGCGTAGAACGCCCGTCATAAATGACGGGCTATGGCGAGGTCGGATGAGGGCTGTCTCCGCTCCTTCAAAGAACAACGCGAACAATCCCCCGCGCAAAAGTGCTATGTTGCATTTTATGCGTGCGATGGTGCTGCGGCGAGTCGGCGAAAGACTGATCATGGAGGAGCGCCCCGAACCCCAACCGGGGCCGGGCGAAGTTCGATTGCGCGTCGAGGCCTGCGGCGTCTGCCGCACCGATCTGCATGTCGTCGACGGCGATCTGCCGGACCCCAAGCTGCCGATCGTGCCGGGGCACGAGATCGTCGGCAGAATCGAAGCGGTCGGCGCCGGCGTGACGCTGGCTGTTGGCGCGCGGGTCGGCGCGCCCTGGCTCGGCCATACCTGCGGCCGTTGCCCCTATTGCGCCAGCGGGCGCGAGAATCTGTGCGACGCGCCGCTGTTCACCGGCTATACGCGCGACGGCGGCTTCGCCAGCCATGTGGTCGTCGACGCGGCCTACGCCTTTCCGCTCGCCGAAGCGCTCGATCCCGTCGCCGCGGCGCCGCTGCTCTGCGCCGGGCTGATCGGCTGGCGCTCGCTGAAGGCGGCGGGAGAGGCGGAGAAAATCGGCCTGTACGGCTTTGGCGCGGCGGCGCATATTGTCGCGCAGATCTGCCGCTGGCAGGGGCGGCGCGTGTTCGGCTTCACGCGCCAAGGCGACGCCGCCTCGCAGAACTTCGCCCTGTCGCTCGGCGCGGAATGGGCGGGCGGCTCGGACGAGGCGCCGCCGGAGCCGCTGGGCGCCGCAATCATCTTCGCGCCGGTCGGCGCGCTTGTTCCCGCGGCGCTCGCCGCGGTGGCCAAAGGCGGCCGTGTCGTCTGCGGCGGCATTCACATGAGCGACATCCCCGCTTTCCCCTATTCGCTGCTGTGGGGCGAGCGCAGCGTAAGCTCGGTCGCCAATCTCACGCGCGCGGACGGCGTGGAGCTGCTGGAGCTCGCCGCGCGCGCGGGCGTGCGGACGACGACGCGGACGTATCCGCTCGAAGCGGCCAATGAAGCTCTGGCCGATTTGCGCGACGGACGGCTGGAGGGTGCGGCGGTGCTGACGCCGTAACGAAACGCGCGAGGCGCGGGAAGGGCCGTGATGGATCCCTGGGAGGCTTGGGCGTGGCCCTGGCTCACGACGATGGACATCTATCGCCGCGCGTTGGAGCCCGTGCGCGACGAAGCCGACCCGCGCGAAGCGGCCGAATGGACGACGCCAAACCGCGTGACGCTGGACCTCCCGAGTTTGCTGCTGCGCGATTTCTCGTCAGGAGAGAGCCGGGCCCGCCCGATCCTCGTCGTCGCGCCCTTTTCACTTCACGACGCGGGGCTCGCCGATCTCGCGCCCGGCCACAGCCTGATCGAGAGCCTGCGCGCCTGCGGTTGCCGCGAGCTCTTTCTCGTCGAGTGGAAATCGGCGACGGCGGCGACGCGGCTGAACACCATCGACACGCAATTGGCCTCGCTCAATGTCGTCGTCGACGAGATCGGTCCGCCGGTGGATTTGATCGGTCTTTGTCAGGGCGGCTGGCTGTCGCTGGTATATGCCGCGCGTTTCCCCGCCAAGGCGCGCCGTCTCGTTCTCGCGGGCGCGCCGATAGACACGGCGGCCGCGCCATCGGGCTTCTCCGCCTCGATCAATCCGATGACCCTCGTCTTTATCGAAGCGCTGATCCGTCGCGGAGAGGGGCTGGCGCGCGGCCAGGACATGGCCGAACTTTGGCCGCGTCCGGCCGATAAAGTCGCGCACGCTCTGGAGTCGCTGGAGCTGGAGCCGCCCCTAGCGACCGATGCGCAGCGAACCGCCGTCGAGAATTTCGCGCGCTGGGACGCCCGACTGCTCGATTTGCCGGGCCCCTATCATCGCGAGGTCTTCAACTGGCTTTATCGCGAGAACCGGCTGGCGTTGGGACGCTTTTGCGCGCTGGGACGCAGGGTCGATCTTCGTCGTCTCGAACAGCCCTTGTTCCTGCTCGCCGGCGAGCGCGACGAGATCGCGCCGCCGGCGCAGGTTTTCGCGGCGGCTTCGCTGGCCGGCGCGCGGAAAAGCGACACAGCGACCGCGCTTGCGCCTTGCGGGCATCTCGCGCTATTCATGGGCCGGCGCACGTTGGCGAACGAATGGCCGCGCATCGCACGGTGGCTGTTAGATTAACGCGCGTCGCTCTTTGCCTTGACTTCGCGGGACGCATGGCATATTCGGCCCTTCTCGCACGCAACGCGTCGCTGCGGGGGAGTAGCTCAGTTGGTTAGAGCGCCGGCCTGTCACGCCGGAGGTCGCGGGTTCGAGTCCCGTCTCTCTCGCCATTGCCCATTCGCATGAATCTCAGATCTTCGCGCGGCTGATCGCCGCACGCCTGCTGTTGCGCATTGCGCTTATGATGAGACAGGCTACGATCATCTTCCTTCGCGGGGCCTCACGGCCGCGCTTCGGAAACAACAAAGCCTCCTAAGGGGCGTGGAGAAATGAAAGCATGAGTCACGTCGCGCATGAACTGCACGAGGAATTCCCCGAAAAGGCCGAAGCGATCAAGGAACTGAAGGGCGGCAACGCTCATTTCGCGCGGCTTGCCGATTCCTATCACGAGCTCAACCGCGCCATTCACCGCATGGAGACCGATATCGAGCCGGTCGCCGACGACACGCTCGAAGGCTTGAAAAGAAAGCGGCTGACTCTGAAGGACGAGATCGCTCAGTTTCTGGCGACGGCGTAGAGCGCTCTCGAGCGAAGCGGAAACCGGTTCGCGTGAAGAAAGCGCGACGGAACCAAGGAATCTAACCGCGCAGTTACGGGATGTTCGTCCAAGCCTTGGCTTAGACGAACATCCCTTCCAATCTATGAGCTAGCCCGTTCGGCTAGCCGCGGACGAATCAACGGCTCGCGAGAACCGTCACGCTCACTCTGCCCGTGCCGCTTTGAATCAGTCCGAGCCGGGCGGCCGCGCCGCGCGAAACGTCGAGACTGCGCCCAGTCCAGGCGGCGGGTCCGCGATCATTGACGCGCACGACGACCGAGCGGCCGGCATGCGAGAGCAGCAGTCTCGTCCCGAGCGGCAGCGTCCTGTGCGCGGCGGTAAGCCCCCATTTGTTGAAACGCTCGCCGCTCGCGGTGTGGCTGTTGGGCTCGAGCGCGCGCGGGCCGCCGCCGTACCAGGAGGCCATGGCCGTGAAGGCGCCGCCAGGAGCCGCGCCGCGAGCCGCATGGCGCTCGCCGCGCGCACGATGTCGGCCGTGCGGGCCCGAATAGGCGGGCGCCTGCGCGGCGGCGCCGCTAAGTGTCCCCCCCAGAAAATCGCTGACGACGTCTGCCTTGGCTTGAACCGGAATGGACGAAAGTCCAATCGCGAAAAGCCCTGAGATAAGCCGCTTCATTCATACTCCTTTTTACGATACGCAAAGCACATTCATAAGCATGAACGCGCATTCCCAACGCTTGCAGCGTTGATCCACCCTCCATAGGATTGATGTGATTTCGTTGATCTATAAACTCAATGTGACGAAATAATGTTCAGCGAAAAATCATATAATTTCACTTTGTGATGTGTCGTCACGAATTGTTTGCCAATCGTAGCTCATAACATATAGTGAGCTTGAGACGCATATGCCAATTCCTGCGCTGATGCACTCTGAGTTTTTTGCGCTAAATCTCAATTATTGCGATCATATGACATGATGTATTCGCATAGGATTTATATATCGGCTATACGCCCGCCTAAAGTATTTTGGCGGGCGAAAACGCTGCGCTCAATGTCAAAGCAGATTGCGGCCCCCGCCCTTCCAAAGTTGTCGGAAAGCGCGTCAAAGCCCGCATCCGACGCTTCGCGTCCGACGACCTGGAGTCCTGCAAATGCGAGCCCGAAGGCTCGCGGTCCGACCGCCAGCCTTGGACCGCGAGCCTTCGGGCTCGCTGTCGTCAGCCCTGGCGCGCCTGTTGCGACAGTGCGGTCAAGGTCTCCCGCAGTTCGTCCGGAGTCGTCACGCGCGCCGGAAACACGATGCGCGCGCTCGCGTCGCCGGCGATAAGGTCGAGCCCTTCCGGATCGAGCCCGCTGGCCCGCCATTTGGCCGCCTTCGCGCCGCCGAGCTTTTGCGCGATCAGCGCCAGGGCGTCGGCATGATCGGCGTTGAGATGGGCGAGCGCGCCCTCCTCCGCGGCGATCAGCGCCAAAGCCCCCTCCTGCGGCGTAAGCAGCGCTTGCGGCCCGAAATCCGCCGCGCGCGCAAAACCGCCGTTGAGATGCACGGCGGAGACTTCCGCCCGCCAGAAGGAAAAATCGGGGAAATCGGCGTAGAGCGCGGCCTTGGGGTTGCGGCGCAGATAGCGCGCGCGCAGCGCCGCGTCCTTGGTCCGCGCCGCGCGCGCCAGAAGCGTGAGGCGCGGATGGGCGAGCGGGTCGCCGCTCCCGCTTTGCGCCAGCAGCAGCGAGAGCCGAGGGTCGCGCACGAGATTACGGGTGTGCGCGGCCAGCCGCGACATGAGCAAAATTGGGGCGCCATCGTAATCGGTGGCGACCGCCGTCAGCGTGGCGAAGGGCGCGCCGTCCTCGGTCAGCGTGGCCAGCGTCGCGGCGCGGATCTGCCGCAGCAGGCGCTTGGCCAGGCTTACGGGATCGAAATCGGGGTCTTGCCGGGGGTCTTTCGGGGGCTGTTGGCCGGGGTTCTGGCCCGGAATTTGGTCTGAACCGGCCATCGGCGCGGCGTCCATTGGCGTCGACATGGGACGAAAAACCTTTGTTGCGGCGGCGGGCGCTCGGGGAAAGCGTGCTTTATGCCGAATAAGCGTATATAAGGGCGAAGCGGGCGGCGACGCATCCGTTTCGTGACAGTTGGGGCGCAAATCCCATTGGCGGTCCCACCGTCGCCGGATTTTGGGGCGGCGGACGGCCAGGACCCTTGTCGCGCGAGACGCCGCTCCCTGGCGCGCTTTTGTAGGCTTGGCGCTCATATGTAACAGCGTGCGCGCGGGAAAATGAACCTTCAGCTTCGGTTCATGTCGCAAAGGCCAAGATCGGATCGAGACAGATTCCGGCCGTAACAGCAAAGGTTGACAATGCCGACCATCGCTCTCGTCGACGACGATCGCAACATTCTCACCTCGGTGTCGATCGCCCTGGAAGGCGAAGGCTATCGGGTCCAGACCTACACCGACGGCGCCGCCGCGCTGGACGGCCTGCGCGCCAATCCGCCGGACCTCGCCATTTTCGACATTAAGATGCCGCGCATGGACGGCATGGAGCTGCTCCGCCGGCTGCGGCAAAAGTCCGATCTGCCGGTGATTTTCCTCACCTCCAAGGACGAGGAGATCGACGAATTGTTCGGCCTCAAAATGGGCGCCGACGACTTTATTCATAAGCCCTTCTCGCAGCGTCTCCTGGTCGAACGGGTCAAGGCGATCCTGCGCCGCGCCAACCCCAAGGAGGCGGCGGCGCAGAAGGAGTCGGAGGCCAAGGTGCTGGAGCGGGGCGCGCTGACCATGGACCCCGAGCGCCACGCCTGCACCTGGCGCGGCGACCCGGTGGTGCTGACAGTAACGGAGTTCCTGATCCTCCAGGCGCTGGCGCAGCGTCCCGGCGTCGTCAAAAGCCGCAACGCGCTGATGGACGCGGCCTACGATGATCAGGTCTATGTCGACGACCGCACCATCGACAGCCACATCAAGCGGCTGCGCAAAAAGTTCAAGATGGTCGACGACGATTTCGAGATGATCGAAACGCTTTACGGCGTCGGCTATCGCTTCAAGGAAGGCTGAGCTTACTGTTTCGCGAGAGGAGCGTGGACACTCCATGAGCGTCGAAGCGCGCGAGCGGGCGGATGCGCAAACGCCGGCGCGGCAAAGCCGGGCCGCGCAGGGTCGCGTCGGACGTTTGGCTTCCGTGCGGCTGCTGCGGCTGGCGCGGGCCGCGCAGGCGCATTTGGCGTCGTCGCTGACCCGGCGCATCGTCGTGCTCAATCTCGGCGGGCTGGTCGCGCTGCTCGCCGGATTTCTCTATCTCAACCAGTTCCGCGAGGGGCTCATCGAGGCGCGCGTCGCGAGCTTGCAGACGCAGGGCGAAATCATCGCGGCGGCGGTGGCGGCCTCGGCCACGGTGGACACCGACGCCATCACGATTGATCCGGAAAAACTCCTGAAACTGGCGCCGGGCGAGAGCTACAACGTCACCGACGGCAGCCAGCCGGCGCTGGAGTTTTCGCTAAATCCCGAGCGTGTCGGCCCGTTGCTGCGGCGCCTCGTCTCGCCCACCCGCACCCGCGCCCGCATTTACGACCGCGACGGCGAGCTTTTGCTGGATTCGCGCTCGGTTTCCGGGCGCTCGAATATTCTGCGCTTCGATCTGCCGCCTGGCGGCGCTTACGGACAGCCGCAAACCGGCGCAGACGCACAGACGCCATACGAGGAGTTCGTCAGCACGCTGCGCCGCTGGATGCGCCGGCCTGGACTGCCGCTTTACGAAGACATCGGCACGAGCAATGGCAAGGCCTATCCGGAGGTTGCGGATGCGCTGACCGGCAACGCCCGATGGGTGGTGCGCGCGAACGTCAAGGGCGAGACGATCATTTCGGTCGCCGTGCCGGTGCAGCGATTCCGCTCGGTGCGCGGCGCCCTGCTGCTGTCGACGCTGGGTGGCGACATCGACGTCGTCATCGCCACCGAACGCTGGGCGATCATCCGCATCTTTCTGGTTTCCGCCGGCGTGATGCTGCTGCTGTCGCTGCTGTTCGCCGGCGCCATCGCCGAACCGATGCGGCGTCTCGCCGAAGCCGCCGAGCGCGTGCGCCGCGGCGTCAAATCGCGGCAGGAAATTCCCGATTTCACCGATCGTCAGGACGAGATCGGCCATCTCTCGGGCGCGCTGCGCGACATGACGAAAGCGCTCTACAACCGCATCGAAGCGATTGAACATTTCGCCGCCGATGTCGCGCATGAACTCAAGAACCCTTTGACCTCGCTGCGCAGCGCCGTCGAAACTCTGCCGATCGCCAAGACGGAGGCCTCGCGCGAGCGGCTGCTGGCAATCATCAAGCACGATGTCGGCCGGCTCGACCGGCTTATCAGCGACATTTCCGACGCGTCGAGACTCGATGCGGAACTGGCGCGCGCCGACATGGCGACTGTCGATCTGTCCGCCGTGCTGGAGACCGTCGTCAGCATGTCGCGCGGCGTCGAAACCGGCGACGCCGTGACCGTCCAACTGACCAGGCAAAACGCCGGGAGCGAGGCGATGCGCGGCCGTTGGCGGGTGCTCGGTCACGATTCCCGCCTCGCGCAGGTGTTCGACAACATCATCGCCAACGCTCGGTCCTTTTCGAGGCCCGGCGGCGTGGTTCGGGTGATCCTGCGGCCGGAAACCGGCCTCGGCCTCTCAAGCTACATGCGCGACGGTTATGAAATCATCGTCGACGACGACGGGCCGGGCATTCCCCAAGGCGCTTTCGAGCGGGTGTTCGAACGCTTTTACACCGACCGGCCCGAGCAGGGCTTTGGCCAGAATTCAGGCCTTGGCCTGTCGATCTCGCGGCAGATCGTCGAGGCCCATGGAGGCCGCATCCGCGCCCTGAACCGCACCGTCCTGGAGCCCGAAGGCACGGACGAGCCGCCCGGCGGCCCCGACGCGCCGCAGGACGCGATCCTTGGCGCGCGTTTCGTCATATGGCTGCCGGCCGAACGATGAGCGGCGCCGAAGCCGCCACGCAGTCGGCGCACGCCAATGCGCTGCTCCTCGGCGAGACGGGGGTGCTGCTGCGCGGCGTCTCGGGCGCCGGCAAGAGCGCGCTGACCTATGAGTTGATCGCGCGGGCGCGGCTGCGCGGCGCGTTCGCGCGGTTGATCGGCGACGACCGGGTGACGCTCGTCAACTGTAATGGGCGATTGATCGCACGCCCGCACCCTCTCGCCGCCGGGCGAATTGAGTTGCGCGGGCTCGGGCTGGCGTCCGAGCCTTTCGAGCCGGCGGGCGTGATTCGCCGCGTCGTCGATCTCGCGCCGCCGGGCGAACCGCCGCTGCGCTATCCCGCCGAGGCCGACGCCACGACGCAATTGTGCGGTTTGTCGCTGCCGCGCTGCTTCGCCGAGCTGCGCGACCCCGCCGCGGTAGAAAAAATACTCTTTTTTTGCATAGGCTTAGACTAATTTTGGCGCATTTGACGCTTTTTGCTTGCCAATTTCGCCGCATTGCACAAAATGGCCGTTCGAAAGGCGCCCGCGACAGATTGACCGCGCTCGTGTATAACCCGCTTCGGGCTCACTATATAATGATAGTCAGTCCTTCGCTCTTGTTCTTGCGGGCGATCGGGCGTAGGCCGGCGGCGCCGGGCCTCGCATTCTTCTTTCGGGTCGCCTCGCGAGACGTCTTCATGGGTGGTAGCGTCGCATGATCGGAATGGTCCTGGTGACCCATGGACATCTCGCCACGGAGTTCCGCGCCGCGCTCGAGCATGTGGTCGGTCCGCAAAAGCAGCTCGCCTCGATTTCCATCGGGCCGGAGGACGATATGGAGCGTCGGCGTCTCGATATTATCGAGGCGGTTAAACAGTCGGACACCGGCGACGGAGTGGTGCTGCTCACCGATATGTTCGGCGGCACGCCGTCGAACCTCGCGATATCCGTGATGAACGGGGCCAATATTGAAGTGCTGGCGGGCGTCAACCTGCCGATGTTGATCAAGCTGGCTTCGGTGCGCGATTGCCAGACGCTGGAGCAGGCGGTGCTGCAAGCGCAGGACGCCGGGCGCAAATATGTGCATGTCGCCAGCCGAATTCTCAACCCCAAATGCGCCACCGCCAAACCGCAGACGATCGAGCCCGCGAAGTGACCGAACAACAGACCGACTTGGCGCCGGCCGATTTGGCCGTGACCGACTTGGCGTTAGCCGACCGAGAGCTTTCGCGCGACCTGCCGATCGTCAACATGAGGGGTCTCCACGCCCGAGCCACGGCTAAATTCGTTCAGTGCTGCGAGCGTTTCGACGCCGCCGTCACGGTGACGAAGGATGGCGAGACGGTGGGCGGCAGCTCGATCATGGGCATTTTGACGCTAGGCGCGGCCCAGGGCTCGACAATCCTGGTGACCGCTTCCGGACCGGACGCGCAAGCGGCGCTGGACGCGCTGACGGCGCTGGTCGCCGACCGGTTCGGCGAAGGAGAGTAGACGTCTCCTCGACTATCGGAAACGCCCACTGCGCTTTCGCAGTCGATTCCAACGGCGGGGACGACGACGTCGTCGACGCTGGTTCAATAAGGCGAGCGCGAGATTTTAAGAAGCAGCGCGCCGCTCGATCGAAAGACGAGCGGCGTCAACCGCCTTTGAACGTCAGAAATTTACGTCCGAATCTCTCGACGAAGGACTGCGGCGCTCGCGCGATAGCCGCTGCCGGCAGTTTCCTTGGGCCCCCATGCGCGACCATGCGGGTGATTTCGGTTTGACGCTTGGCCGTCGACAACGACAAGAATCAGCTCTTTCCGATGCGCGCGCCGCCTCCGACCGCAGCAAAAAATGCGCGCAGCATTGCTGAGTTGGGATGGACGACGATGAAGAGGCCCAACGACGTCGACAAAAGGAGAATGTCAACAGCGCTGTCGTCGACGCGGACGCGACTCGCTTAAGAAATGCGGATTGGCCAGGATCGCGGCGAATCAAAACCCGACGTGAGCGATTGGCGCGACCTCGGCCTGATCGCGTCGCGACGCGAGCCGATCAAGCGCAAACAGTGTAAGTCCCGTGCAGCCTGATCCCGCGCGGTCTCCCCCGATTTGAGACCGGGGTCGTCGCGCTTTATCCGACGCCCCTGCCCCCGCGCCGCTAATTCCCTTCGCCCGGCAGCCCCGGAAACGGCAGAATCTCGATCCCCTCTTCGAGCAGCGATTTCGCCTCGGCGAGGCTGGCGCGGCCGCGAATAGCGCGTGATTTGGCGTCGCCGTCCTGGATCTTGCGCGCCTCCGAAGAGAAGCGCTCGCCGACATCCTCGGTCGACGCCACGATCGTTTCGCGCAATTCGCGGATCATGGCGCGCAACTGCGCATGGCGCTCGTCGAGCAACGCCACCGCCTGGCGCTCTTCCTGGTGCTGCGGAGACGGCGATTGGCGCGTCTCTTCGGCCGCCGTCTCGGGCTCCCCCCGCGCGGACTTGCGCGCCACATGCGGCGCCATCACCGCCTTGGCGACATTGGTCGATTGGCAGAACGGGCAAACGACGACGCCGCTCGACGCCTGCGCGTCATAGCTCGCGCTGTCGCGAAACCAGCCGTCGAACTCATGCGCCTCGGCGCAAACGAGCGAATAATGAATCATGTCCGCGCCTCGCCAGCCGCCAGCAGCGGGTCGAGCCCGCCCGCGCGCTCCAGATCGTAAAGGTCGTCGCAGCCGCCAATATGGCGTCCGTCGATGAAAATCTGCGGGACGGTGGTCAGCCCGCCGGCCAATTCGCTCATGCGGGCGCGGGCGGCGCGGTCGCCGTCGACCTTGATTTCCTCGAAAGCCGCGTGCTTTCGATCGAGCAGGCGCTTGGCCGCGAGGCAATAGGGGCATGTGGCGGTCGTGTAGATGACGATGCGAGTCATGATGATTCCGTAGCAGACGCGCCTCTATACAGGAATTTACGCGCCTGTCACCGTCCGCGCGAAAACCAGCAGGTCGACGCGGGCGGCGCCGGCCTTGGCAAGCGCCCGCGCGGCGGCGTTGGCCGTGGCGCCGGTGGTGAGCACGTCGTCGACCAGCACGATCTTGCCGCCGACAATCCGCCCGGCCTTGGCCTTGTCGACGCGAAAGGCGCCGGCGAGATTGGCGGCGCGCTGCGGACGCGTCAGCCCCACCTGCGGCGCCGTCGCCTTGACCCGCTCCAGCGCCAGCGTCTCCAGCGGAACCGCGCTCTCGCGCGAAATGACCCGCGCCAGCGCCGCCGACTGGTTGAAGCGCCGCGCCGCCAGCCGCAGCCGGTGCAGCGGGACCGGGACCAGGAGATCAGCGTCCTGCAACAGCTCGGCGCCGGCGCGGGCCATCCAGCGGCCCATCGGCTCCGCCAACTCAAGCCGATCGTAATATTTCAGCCGGTTGGCCAGCCCCCGCGCGGTCGCTCCGTCGTAGCGGGCGACGGCGCGGGCTCGTGCGAAAACCGGTGGATGCGCCGCGGCCTCCAGCGAGATCATGCCCGGCGCCTCGAAGTCGCGTTCGAACGGCGTCCCGAGCCGCTCGCAGAACGGGCGCTCGATAAAGCCCATCCCGCTCCAGCAGTCGACGCAAAGTCCGCCATGCCCGGCGACCGCCTCGCGGCAGCCGAGGCAGCAGGGCGGATAGACGAGGTCCAGTAGCCGGGCGCCGGCGGTCTTGGCTCGGTTCAGGGCGGTTTGCAGCGGCAGAGCAAACATGAGGCGAAGCATAGGCCCGCATCCTGGCGCGGACAAACGCAAAAAGCCCGCCCGCGCGCATTCGCCAGGGACCGTTTGACGCAGCCGCCGCGCCCGCGCAGGATGAGCTCAAATCGTCATCGAGGAGACGCCGCCGATGGACGCCAAAATCATTGTCGCCCGCGACGGCGCCGTGACGCGCATCGCCTTTAACCGCCCCGACAAGAAAAACGCGCTCGACCGCGAGATGTATCTGGCGATCATCGCCGCGCTGAACGAGGCGGAGGCGGACCCCGGCGCGCGGGCGGTTCTGTTCTCTGGCGCCGGCGGGGCTTTCACCGCAGGCAACGACCTCAATGATTTTCGCGCGGCGCTTCAGCCGGGCGAAGACTTTCCGGCGCTGCGTTTCGTTCGCACGCTCGCCGCTTTTTCCAAGCCGCTGATCGCGGCGGTCGAGGGCGAGGCGGTCGGCGTCGGGACGACGATGCTGTTTCACTGCGATCTCGTCTACGCCGCCCCTAGCGCCCGCTTCAAAATGCCCTTCGTCGAGTTGGGCCTGATGCCGGAGGCCGGCTCCAGCCTGCTCGCCCCGCGCCTCTTCGGCCAGGCCAAGGCCGCGCAATATCTGCTGCTCTGCGAGAGTTTCGACGCGCAAGAGGCGCTGCGCCTGAACCTCGTCAACGCCGTGACGTCCGATCCTCTGGCGGCGGCGGCGAACGCGGCGCGGCGCCTTTCGCAAAAGCCCGCCGAGGCGGTGATCGCGACGCGCCGGCTGTTGCGCGGCGCTCCGGAAGAAACGCGCCAGCGCATCGACGAAGAGGGGCGACTGTTTGCGCAGGCGCTGGCGACGCCGGAGCTGCGCGCGCGGCTTGAGGCGTTTTTCGCGGGACGGCGGGAGTGAGTCTCGCGGTCGAAATCCGGCGCTTTAAACCTTCGGGCCCATCCTCTCACCTTATTGCGCTTCTTATGCGCGTGTGACTTTTGTTGCAGCTTCTCTTTGGGTCCACCTCCACAATTCGTCGCGGTCGATGAACGCAATGAAAGGACCCATTCCAATGAAGCGCCTAAAATTCCTCTCCGATGCCAAGCAGCCAAAACCGACTTGGCGCGCCCTGATCGCGGCTCGCAACGCGGCGCCCGCTTTCGTCGCCGGATGGTTCGCCCTGCTCGGGGCGATCAGTCCGGCCAGCGCGGGCGCGCTGGACGATGGACAAATCATGGGCATTTACATTCAGGTCAACGGCTTCGACGTCGAGACAGCTTTGCTCGGCCGCGCGCTTTCCCATTCAAGCGCCGTCCGCAACTTGGCCGCCCATGTTTCGACGGATCATATGGGCGTCCGGCAAGCGGCTTACGCGCTCGCTGCAAAGTGCAACGTGTCGCCAGTGACGCCGAGCGATCGCTACGCCGCGGCTGTCGAACACGGGCAGGCGATGACGAAACTTTCGGCGCTCAAGGGGGCTGAATTCGATAAGGCTTACTTGCGGCATGAGGTGGCGTTCCATACCGCCGCGATCGACGCTGTCCGGCAAGCGCTGGAGCCTTCCGCAGCCTGCACCGATTTGCGCGCGCACTTCCAGGCGGTGCTGCCGGCCTTCGAACATCATCTGGCGGAAACCCGGGCGCTGGCCCAGGAAATGAACGCTCTATGATGCAAGGCGCGCCTGTCGACGCTCGCTGCGGCGGGACGCCGCGCCCCCTTGCGCCGGCCGACGCTCAGGTGACGAATGGGCGCGAAACAGCCTATGATCGGCGCATGCTCGCTGCGCCGACTCTTCATCTGTTTCCCCTGCTCTCCGATCTCTCGAACGCGAGCCGCGATCTGCTCGCGGCGTCCGCTCGTCGCATCGCCTGCGCCGACAAAACGCCGCTTATCGCTCGCGGCGACATGGTGGCCGGCGCCTATCTCGTCGAACGAGGCGCGCTACGCGTTTATTACGTCAGCGCCGAAGGTCGCGAGGGCACGCTTTATTGGGTCGAGCCAGGGCAGTCCTGTATCCTGGCGCTCAACTGCATGTTCTCGCGCCTCGCCTATCCGGCTTGGGTCGAGAGCGACGGCGCGACCGAGATCTCCATCGTCCCCGGCGATGTTTACCGCCGCCTCTTTATCGCCGAGGCGGCGATCCAGGGATTCACCTTCGACGCCCTGTCGAGCCGCTTGTTCGAATTGATGGCGTTGATCGAGGAGACCGCCTCGCAGGGGCTCGAGGCGCGGGTCGCCGCCTTTCTGCTGCGCCGATCGAAAGGAGAGGCGGAAATCGCGATGACGCAGGAACAGATCGCCGGTCATCTCGCCACCTCGCGCGAAGTGGTGTCGCGGGTTCTGCGCGGTCTCGCCGCTCGGCGACTGATAGAGACGACGCAGGGACGCATCGCCCTTCTCGATTCGGACGGCCTCCGCCAGATCGCAAAGTAGCTCGCGAGCGCGCCGACGCATGGCGTCGAAGGCAGACGAGCCCGGGACGCGGCGTCGGCGCTCGGGAACGCGTCCACTTTGGTGAAACCGGTCCAACCACGGCGAGAACCGCGAAGGCTCCCCTAAGCCTCGCCCGCGCTGGCGTAATTCACCAGACGCGAGGCGCGGATCAGGATGATCCGCATTTTTTCGGCTGCGTGTTGGCAGGTGGTCGCGGCGCGCTCAGTATCGTTCGGCAGACCTTCCTGAAACTGACGCCGCACCGAGGCCACGCTGGCGAGGGCGATCAGATCGAGTTCGGCGACGAATGTCTCGAAGCGGCGGCGAAACGAGGGATTCAACTCGTCATAGGCGTTCAGCGCGCAATGTCGTCCCGGCAGCTTCGACGCGCGAAAATACTCCTGATAGCTCACAGGCTTCCACGCCAACAGATCTTCGAGCAGCTCCGGCATTTGCGGGATCTGCTCCAGCATCATCACCAGTTCGTTGAACAGATTGAGGTAATCGTTCGCGAGGCCGGACGCCGGATTGACCAGCGTCTTGCTCTGCAGCGCCTCGACTGCCTGCTCGCGGCTATGCTGCGATTCGATGAGCTGCAAATCGAAAGACATGACGCCTCGCGTTGAATTCGTTGCCATTATGAGTCGTAATTGATAATTTTTTATTGACGGATACTAACCATTCCCGCGCTGTCCGGCAAACCGGGGGTAGCCTTCTGGAGTCTCAACGTCCGGTCATGCGCGCACAGTTTGCGGCGATAACGCGAGTCGAAGCAGTTCGCGAGGCGCCGCGACGCCGAAATGACCCGCGTCGTCACAGACGAACGCCAGCTTCTCTCGCCCGCTCCCAAGCGGCGGGCGAGATATGCGACCCGAGGTCGGGGCGATGGGCCTCCTGTTTGGCCGCGAGCCCTCAGCCCTCGTAAAAGTCCCGCACCAGCCGGTCGAGCAGACGCACGCCCCAGCCGGAGCCCCAGCTCTGGTTGATGTCGCCGCCAGGCGAACTCATGCCCGTGCCGGCGATGTCGAGATGCGCCCAGGGCGTCTTGTCGACGAAGCGTTGCAGAAACTGCGCCGCGGTGATCGAGCCGGCGTGACGCCCGCCGGTGTTCTTCATATCGGCGAAGCGCGAGTCGATCATCTTGTCGAAGGCCGCTCCCATCGGCATGCGCCAGAGCTTTTCGCCCGTGGCTTCTCCCGCCTTGGTCAGCCGCTCCGCGAGTTGGTCGTTGTTGGAGAACAGCCCGGCGTATTCCTGGCCGAGCGCGACGAGAATGGCGCCGGTCAACGTCGCAAGATCGATCATGAAAGCCGGCTTGTATTTCTCTTTCACGTACCAAAGCGCGTCGGCGAGCACGAGCCGGCCTTCGGCGTCGGTGTTTATGATCTCGATGGTTTGGCCCGAGAGCGACTTCACGATGTCGCCGGGCCGCTGCGCCTTGGCGTCCGGCATGTTTTCGACGAGCCCAAGCACGCCGATCACATTGGCCTTCGCCTTGCGCGAGGCCAATGCGCGCATGAGCCCGGTGACGGCGGCGGCGCCGGCCATGTCGCCCTTCATGTCCTCCATCGAGGCGCCGGGCTTGATTGAAATGCCGCCGCTGTCGAACACGACGCCCTTGCCGACGAAGGCCAGCGGCGGCGCGTCCGCCGGGCCGCCGTTCCAGCGCAGCACGACAACCATGGTCTCTTGCGCGGAGCCCTGGCCGACGGCCAGCAGCGCCCGCATGCCAATATCGGCCAGCGCCTGTTCGTCGAAAACCTCGACCTCGACGCCGAGCGCGGTCAGCTCTTTGGCGCGCCTCGCAAATTCGTAAGGGGTGAGCACATTGGCGGGCTCGTTGACCAGCGTGCGCGCGAGCAACACGCTCTCGGCGAGGCCAACGGCCTCCGCCAGCCCGGGCGTCGCGGCTTCGACATTCGCGACGGCGAGCGCGATGTCGCTGGCGCCTTCGCGCTCCGCGTCGTCCTTCTTCTTTTTGGTCTTGTACTGCTCGAATTTATAGCCGCGCAGCGCCGCGCCAAGCGCAAATTGGCCCGCCGCCGCGCCGGCGTCGGCTGGCGCCTGGGGCGGATCGAACAGCACGACGGCGCTTGCTCCCGCGCCGAGCCGGCCCACGGTCTGGCCGCCGAGCGCCAGAAAATCGTCGAAAATCTTGGGCTTTTCCGCCGGCGCGCCGTCACTGGCGGCGGCGCCGGTCCCGAGCAGGAGCAGGCGCGAGGCGCCGGGAACCCCGGCGGGCGCCAAAATCTCCAGCGCCGAGCCGCTCTTGCCGGTGAATTTGGCGAAGGCCGCCGCCCGCGCGATCTGCTCGCCGGCGTCCGCTAGCTGCGCCTTGGTCGCCTCGCCAAAAACCAGTTCGGCGCCTGCGAAGACGACAAGCGTGCGCGGACTGGCCTTGTCTTCAGGGCCGGCGAGGCGGCTTTTGGCGTCGTCATAGGACAGCAGCTCGAATTTGACATCAGCGGACATTGCGACCTCGCGGGAGGCGCGGCGGACGCGTGAAACGGGCCCGCCGCGCAATGAGAAGGCGCGCAATATCATCTTCCAGCCGCGCGGGGTCAATTCGACCGGGCGCTTTTTTGCGCGCCGCCGCATTCGCCCTCGAAAAGCCGCGATAGCGGAGCGAAAGTATAGCCGTCGCAAGGGGCGCCCGTCGAGGACTTGCGGGACGCCCGTTGTTGGGTTTCGCCCGCGAAAACAATATTGAATGGACAAACGCCGCATTTTCGCGGAAAAGAGGCTCGATTGGGGTCGGTCGCAGTAAGGTTCCGCGTGAGCGTAGATAAACATAGGCCGATGGCGAAACACAGCTTTCTTTCCCGCGTGTCGCGATGCGCGTTTGGGGCGCGACCGTGATCGGCGTTACGCTTGCGCGTTATTTCGCTTGGCGGTTTCTACGGATGATTCTGGGAATCTTCCTGACGATCTTTTGTTTGATGTTCGTCATTGTTTTTGTCGAACTGCTGCGTCGGGTGAGCGACAATCCGCAAACCGGCGCCGGGACGGTCGCGCTGATGTCGATCATGCGGGCGCCCTATTCGACCGAGATGATTCTGCCATTCGCGGTGTTGTTCGGCTCCATGGCGACTTTCGTCGACCTCACCCGCAAACTCGAACTGGTCGTCGCGCGCGCGTCGGGCATGTCGGTGTGGCAGTTTCTGGCCCCGCCACTGCTCGCGGCCTTCCTGCTCGGCGTGTTTTCGGTGACTGTATATAATCCGGTGTCGACGACGCTGAAGCAGCGTTCCGATCAGATGGAGTTCGAACTGTTCGGCGTGCAGGGCAGCGTGCGAATCGACCACGGCCTCTGGTTGCGCGAGCATGGCGTCGACGGACTTTCGATCGTTCATGCGACCGGCGCGGCGGGAGGCGGCGCCGAGCTTTCCGGCGTGAGCGTCAATGTCTATTCGCAGGATGGCGACTTCATCGAGCGGGTCGAGGCGGCCCGCGCCACCCTGCAGCCGGGCGCCTGGCTGCTGGAGGACGCGCGCGTCAACGCCCCTGGCGAGCCGCCGACCGTCGTCGGCCAATATCTCCTGGCGACCGATCTGACGCCGGAGCAACTCGCCGCGGCCGCCGCGCCGCCACAAGGCGTGCCGTTTTGGGACTTGCCCGACCTGACCCAAAAGACCTTGGAAGCCGGGCTCGACGCGCGGGGCTATCGCCTGCAATTTCAAAGACTACTGGCGAGACCCTTGCTGCTGGTCGCCATGGTTTTGGTGGCGGCTGCGTTTTCGTTAAGATTTTTTCGATTTGGCGGGATCGCCAAGACCTTGGCGGGTGGCGTCGCCGCCGGCTTCGTGCTTTATATCGCTACCGAAGTCTTCTCCGACCTCGGCGGCGCGGGAACGATAAGCCCCTCGCTCGCCGCTTGGTCGCCTGCGCTTGTCGGGAGTATGTTGGGTACGTTGTCGCTCTTGCATTCGGAAGACGGTTGATGCCAAGCCATCTCAGCCATCGGCGCGACATATCGCGCCCTTCCGCAAACACAGGGCCTTTGCGTCGCCCTGAACGAGGGCGCATGCTCTTGTCGGCGCTGCTCGCATTGTTCGCGTTCTGCGTTCCCGCGGCGGCCCAGGACCCCAACGCCGCGCCAAAAGGCGCCGAACCCGCAGCGCGCATGGTCGTGGAGGCGCGCGAACTCGTCAATGACGAGAACAAGAACACCGTCACCGCCAAGGGCGATGTTCAGATCTATTATAAAGGGCGGCTCTTGGAAGCCGACCGCGTCGTCTACGACCGCAACACCGAGCGCGTCTACGCCGAGGGCCATGCCCGGCTGACGGAAAGCGACGGGACGGTTTCTCGGGCCGAACGCTTCGACATGACCGACGACTTTAAAAACGGTTTCGCCGAGAGCCTGCAGGTCGACTCCGCCGACAACACGCATTTCAGCGCGCCGCGCGGCGAACGTTCGGGCGGCGAGACCAGCGTGTTTGACCTTGGCGCCTACACCGCCTGCGAGGCCTGCCAGGACAATCCGCAGCGTCCGCGCCTTTGGCAGGTGCGCGCCAAGCGCATCATCCACGACAACACCGAAAAGATGATTTACTTCGAGGACGCCAGCCTCGAGTTCATCGGCATTCCGATCGCCTATGTGCCGTTCCTGTCCGCGCCCGACCCCACGAAGAAGCGCCAGACCGGCTTTCTGATGCCGGTCGCCTACTCGCGGACGCAGCTTGGCCAGGGCGTTAGCCTTCCGTTCTTTTGGGCGCTCGCGCCGGATTACGATCTCACTATCACCCCCACCTATTTCACGCGGCAGGGTCCGTTCCTGGCGGCCGAATTCCGCCAGCGTTTCCAAAGCGGAACCTATTCGATCAAGCTCGAAGGCACCCATGTCGGCGACAAAGGGGCTTTCGCGTCGGCGCCGTTCGGCGCAGGGAATCTAAGCTGGCGCGGCTCCGCGCAAAGCAACGGCGAGTTTGCGATCAGCGACTTCTGGCGGTTTGGCTGGGACGTCACGGCCCTGAGCGATCGCTATTTCCTGCAGGATTACAAGCAGCACAACACACTCTACAATAACTACTACTTCCGGGAGGCGTCCTCGACGGTCTATCTGACCGGAGAAGGACCGCGCAGCTACTTCGATTTGCGCGGCTATTATTTCCAGGTTCTGTCGCCCAGCGATGTACAGTCGCAACAGCCGATCACCCATCCCGTTCTGGACTACAACCGCGCCTTCGACATCGACCCTTCGAAAACATATGGTATCGGCGGCCAGTTCGACATCGACACCAATTTCACCAGCACGTCAGCGCAAACGGCGAATTACGAGTCCATCCAACCGCGCACGTTGGACAGCATCTATGGGCTTTATAACGTCTGTCAGATTTACGCGCCCGCCGCGAACCGGGCGCTCGGCGGCTGTCTGCTGCGCGGCATTGGCGGCGATTATGAGTCGGCGACCGTCGAGACCTCGTGGAAACGCAAGGCGATCGACCCCTTGGGCGGCGTCTGGACGCCCTTCGCCTTCGCGCGCTTTTCGGGCTCCTATCTGAATTACGACAATCAAGGCGTGACGCCCATTTACAACAACAGCTATCAGCCGATTCCCAACTCCGCCCAGGGTCTGTTCTTGAACGGCGTCGACAACGCCTTCCGCGGTCAGGCGACGCCCGGCTTCGGCGTCGAGTGGCGCTACCCGCTGTTCGCCCGCGGCGATCTCGGCGCTCTTGTGCTGGAGCCGATCGCCCAGATGGTGGCGCGCCCCAATCAGTCGTCGATTCCCTCGCTGGTCAACATGGACGCGCAAAGCCTCGTCTTCGACGATACAAATCTGTTCGAATGGAGCAAATATTCCGGCTACGATCGTTTCGAAACCGGCACGCGCCTCAACTACGGCGGCCAGGCGACCCTGACCGCGAACGACGGGACTTATGTCAATGCGCTGGTGGGGCAGTCGCGACAAGTCACCGGCGCCAACCCCTACGCTATCGCGGACGCCGCCAATGTCGGGCTGGCCTCCGGCCTCAATACGCGCGCCTCCGACATTGTCGGGCGCGTGGCGGTTGCGCCCACGAACTATCTCACCTTTGTCGGCAAAGGCCGTTTCGACGCCGAGAGCCTGGCGCCAAGACGTCTCGACATGTTCGCCTCCTACCGGATGGCGCCGCTGACGCTGGAGTTGCACTACGCCAATTACAACGCCCAACCGCAGATCGGCTTCGACGTGCGGCGCCAGGGCCTGGCGGCCAACGCCCGTTACGACTTCACGAAGAACTACTTCGTGGCCGGCAATGTCACTTTCGACATGAGCCGCTACCTCTACAATTCGCTGACCTCCAATCAGTTGCTCACCGACGCCTTGACCGGCGTCAACACGACCACGCTGACCGGCGTCAATCTGACGGGCACGGCGCCGGTGTTCTCGATCGCCGGGCTCGGCTTTGGCGCCGGCTATCACGACGAATGCACGGAGCTGTCGGTCAGTTATACGTCGATCTATGCGCCTCAAGCCTCGACGGGGCTGCCGGCGCGCAATCAGACAATCTTGCTGTCGCTGAAATTGCGCACGCTTGGCGAAATTAAAACCGGCCTCGGTCTCGGCTCGGTGCTGGTCAATGATGGTGTGCGCGGGCAGCCTTGATCGAAGATGCGACTCGCCCCGGGGACGAGGCCGCGCCGGTCGCGCCGGTTTGAACGAGAGTCAATATGTTAATACCTTTCTGCGCCAAGAAACATGAACGCGCCGCTTAATCGGTCTACAGGGGATAATAATGCGCTTCAAGAACTGGACTTCGACTGCCTGCGCCGCGCTACTGGCCGCGTGCGCCTTTTTCCTCGCGGCGCCGCTGCGCGCCAGCGAATTCACCAGCGACCAGAAAGCCGAGATCGGCAAGATCGTCAAAGAATACCTGCTGGCCAATCCGGATGTCGTCAAGGAGGCCATCGACGAATTGGACAAGCGGGAGAAAGCCGCCGAGGCCAAAGCGCGTGAAAAAACGCTGACCAAGGAAGCCGACAAATTGTTCAATTCGCCGAATCAGGCGGTGGTCGGCAATCCCGACGGCGACGTCACGCTGGTCGAGTTCTTCGACTACAACTGCGGCTACTGCAAGCAATCTCTGGCCAATGTCGCCAAGCTGATCGAGAGCGATCCGAAGCTGCGCGTCGTGCTCAAGGACTTCGCCATTCTGGGGCCGGAATCGGTCGAGGTCGCGCAGGTCGCGATCGCCGTGCGGCATCAGTTCAAGGGGCAGAAATTCTGGGAGTTTCACCGCAAGCTCTTGGGCGCGCGCGGGCACATCGGCAAGCCTCAGGCGCTCGCAGCGGCCAAAGAGCTTGGCGCGGACATGGACCAGCTCGACAAAGATTTGAAGAGCCCGTCAATCCATGAGACGCTGGACGAAGTCACCAAGCTGGCGGACGAACTCCACTTCAACGGCACGCCGTCCTGGGTTGTCGGCAAGGAAGGGTTTGTCGGCGGCCTTCCCTATGCGGAGATGAAGACCAAGGTCGACAACGTCCGCAAATGCGGCGCGTCCACCTGCTGATTCAAACGGCTTGACGCCTTGCTTCTCTGGCGAGCGGAGAAGCAAGGTCTCGTCGATCCGGCTCGGGCGTCGGGGCTTTCTTTGCGGCGCCGACCGGTTTATGTGGATTGCACTGGCGCGCCGCGCCCTGCTTCTGGTGTTTTAATGTCAGCCGTCCACGTCCTCAACGGCCCCAATCTGAATCTTCTGGGCGCCCGCGAACCGGAAATCTATGGCGAGGCGACGCTCGACGACATCCGCGCGTCGCTCGCCAAGCGCTGCGCCGCACAAGGCGTCGAACTGGTGTTCAAGCAATCCAATTTCGAGGGCGACCTCGTAACCTGGATTCAGGAGGCGGGCGCCGCGGGAGCGCCGGTGATTTTGAACGCCGGCGCGCTGACCCACAGTTCGATCGCGCTTTACGACGCAATCAAAGGGGCGCAAGCGAGCGTTATCGAGGTCCATCTCTCCAACGTCCACGCGCGGGAGAGTTTCCGCCATCACTCCTTTATCACGCCGGCCGCACGCGGCGTGATCGCGGGCTTCGGCCCGCTCTCCTATCTGCTGGCCCTCGAGGCTCTCTTCGCCAACGCAACGAGAAAGACCTGAGCATCCATGGCGCGCAAACTCCCACCCCCCCGTTCGGCCGGCAAGGCCGCTAAAGCCAGCGCGAACGTCGCGGCTTCATCGCGCCAAACGGCCGAACCCAAGACCGGCTCGCGCGAAGAGAGCTTGCTGCGGCTCGTCGCCGGCCTTCTCGCCGATAACGATCTCACCGAGATTGAGATCGAAAAGGGCGATCTCCGCATCCGCGCGGCGCGCGGCGGGGCGCCGGCCGCCCCTGCGGCGTTGGCGCCGACCTACTATTCTTCGGCGCCGGTCGCGGCGCCAGCGCCAAAACCGACGCCCATCGTCGCCGAACCCGCCCCCCATGCGGACAGCCCGAACGCGGTCAAGTCGCCGATGGTCGGCACGGCCTATCTGCGGCCCAGTCCCGAAGCCAAGGCCTTCGTCGACATCGGCGCGCGCGTCGCGGCGGGCGACAAGCTGCTGCTGATCGAGGCGATGAAGACATTTAATGATATCGTGGCGCCGAAGGCGGGCGTTGTGACCGCCATTCTCGTCGAGGACGGGCAGCCGGTCGAATATGGCGAGCCTTTGCTCATAATCGAATAGGCGACGCCGCAAGATGATCGATAAAATTCTCATCGCCAATCGCGGCGAAATCGCCCTGCGCATTTTGCGCGCGGCAAAAGAGTTGGGCATAGCCACGGTGGCGGTGCATTCGACCGCCGACGCCCATGCGATGCATGTGAAGCTGGCCGACGAATCGGTCTGCATCGGGCCGGCCGCGGCGCGCGACTCCTATCTCAATATTCCGGCCCTGCTCTCGGCCTGCGAGATCACGGGCGCCGACGCCGTACATCCGGGCTACGGCTTTCTCTCCGAAAACGCCCGCTTCGCCGAAATTCTCGAAGAACACGGCATCACCTTCATCGGCCCCAAGGCCGAGCACATTCGCTTGATGGGCGATAAGATCGAAGCCAAGCTGACCGCCAAGCGCTTGGGGATTCCCTGCGTGCCGGGCTCCGAGGGCGCGATCACCGGAGAACGCGAGGCGCTGCTCGAAGCCGAGAAGATCGGCTATCCCGTGCTGGTCAAGGCGGCCTCGGGCGGCGGCGGACGCGGCATGAAGGTCGCGGGCGACGCCCAGGAACTCGCGCAGGCCATCGTTTCGGCGCGCACCGAGGCCAAGGCGGCCTTCGGCGACGACACCATCTATCTCGAAAAATATCTGCAAAAGCCGCGACACATCGAAATTCAGGTGTTCGGCGACGGCAAGGGCGAGGCCATCCATCTCGGCGAACGCGACTGTTCGCTGCAAAGGCGCCACCAGAAGGTCTGGGAAGAGAGCCCCTCCCCCGCGCTCAACGACACGCAGCGCCGCGAGGTCGGCGAAATCTGCGCCAAGGCGATGCGCGAAATGCACTATTCCGGCGCCGGTACGATCGAGTTTTTATACGAGAACGGCGGGTTCTATTTCATCGAGATGAACACGCGCATTCAGGTGGAGCATCCGGTGACGGAATCGATCACCGGCGTCGATCTCGTCGCCGAACAGATCCGCGTCGCCGCCGGCTCGCCCCTGTCGCTGAAGCAAGAGGACGTCACCTTTTTCGGCCACGCTATCGAGTGCCGCGTCAACGCCGAGCATCACGCGACCTTCCGGCCCTCGCCCGGCCGCATCGCCTATTACCATCCGCCGGGCGGCGTCGGCGTACGCGTCGATTCGGCAGTCTATCAGGGTTATACGATCCCGCCCAATTACGATTCATTGATCGGCAAACTCATCGTGCATGGCCGCAACCGCACCGAGGCGCTGATGCGCCTGCGCCGCTCGCTCGACGAATTCATCGTCGACGGCGTCGACACGACGTTGCCGCTGTTTCGCACGCTGGTGCGCAACGCCGACGTGCAGAACGGCATTTACGACATCCACTGGCTCGAACATTTTCTCGCGACCGGCGGCATCGAGCCAAGTTTTTAGCGCGACGCCCCTCGACAATGGCCGCGGCGCGCTTGCCACTCGATGGGCGGCGGTCTATAAAACGCCGCGTCACGCTCCCTTCGTCTAGCGGTCTAGGACGTCGCCCTCTCACGGCGAAAACAGGGGTTCGATTCCCCTAGGGAGCGCCATTTTCGATACCACTCGGAATAAAACCGCGAACACAAGCGGAGATGAGCGCGTTCAACGTCTGCTCCGATTGCGAAACCACCCTTGTCGGGCGGGCGCCCTTAAAGTGCGCCTTCGGTTCGAAAAAGCGCTACGCGAGGCTCGACGCCAAAGTCTCTCGCCGGTCGCCCCCACTTGCTTCAATCCAACATGGACGTCCCATCGTCGATCCCGCGCAGCGTCATGCCGGCGTCAAGGCATTGTCCAAGCAGCTTCGTGTCCCGGAGGGCCTCCAGGCAGCGGCGCGCCGGCTCGGGCGCGACGCGATAGGACAATGTCGCGGCTTTCAGCCGCACTTGTGGGTTGTAGTGATCATAGAAACGCATCAAGCCGCGGCGCGCCTCGACGCCTCGCGCCTTCAACTCCTCGTGCACGGCTTGTAATGCGTCATAACATTCATTGATTTCCTTTATCGCTTCTTCCTCATAGTCAATCGCAACTTCACCCTGCACTAGACAGATCTCTTCGAATCGCTCCAGCAACTCGTCAAGGCTCATCACCTTGAGGCTCACGTTCTTCCTGGCCAAAATGTATTTTTTGAAGAGAAAGTCAATTCTTTCGCCAATTTTTCTTTCCTCCTCCTCAACGTCTGCAATATTATTGCAGGCTTGGAACAGACGCTTAAATTCAGCGAAGTGCTCCCGCGGCGTCATTTGTGGAAAATCTTCCCTGTCGATCATGGCTTCAATACTCCAATTTCCTGCAACCCATCGAGTCCGACGTGAAAGCGCTCTTCCAGGCCTTTACCTTTGAGATATTGGCGCGGCGTCAGGCCGTCATATTTTTTGTTTGGGCTTTCATACCACCGGTTTAAAAGCCAATGCCGAACTGTCGGAATGCTCACCAGATTTTCGGGACCGTCGATGAAAGCGTCCTCTGAATCGTCCGACGCCGCCGTCGCCCGCTCCACGATGTGATGAATATCATAGCCCGTTTCGCGTTTCCTCGCCGCGCCTCGCAGTTCATCCAGAGTTCGCGGTTCGTTGAAATAGGCTTTCACATAGGGGGCGGCTTCGACCGCCGCATCATGCGCCGCCAAACCTAAATCCACGATTGCCGCCGCGATTTCGGCGACCGGGACTTCCGGACCCAATGTTGAACCCGCGACGCCCGTCATCGCATGCTCAATCATCGATTTTACGATGCGCGCGCCGAACCTGCCGAGGACTCGTCGGCCCAATTGGCCGCCGCTCTCGCTTTCCGACTCTTCCTTTGGCCGGAACTGGCCGCCTTTGCCGCCCGGGGTTCCCGCCGGCCATCCAGGATGTTTGGGATCGTCGGGGCTCGCCTTCAGTAAGCCGGTTCGGGCGAGCGCCGCCGCGCATTTGGCGAGGCCCAGGGGTGAGGAGTCTAAAACCTCCGGCAAGCGCAAATGCACGGCGGCGATACAGGCGCGGGCCGGGTCGGCGTCGTTGAGCGCTCTGGCGACGGCGCCGATCCCGCCCATTTTGGCCATGGCGTCGACCGGAGCGCCATAGCAGCGCGCCAGATCGCGATTGATGGTGGCGAGAGGGCGCGGGGCCCAGCGTCGCTTGCCTCCGCTCCCGGGCTCGTTGTGAAGCAGCGGGATGGGGCCGACGAACAGGCCATCCTCGCCGCAAAATACGCCGCGACCGACGCGGCGCAAGGAAAGCGCGTGAACGCGCCCGAAGGGGGCGTCGAACATGGAGAACTCCGAATTGCGGGAAAGAGGGAGCGGGATCGCCGCGGGCTCGCGGCCGCATGCGAGCAACAAAGAAACCCGCCAGGGATTCCCCGGCGGGTTCAAGGCGCTGATTTGCACGCTGACAAGAACTCTATCTTCGAGCCCACGGATGTGAATTCAAAAATTTGTTCCGGGCGCTTGCAACGATCGCGTCTGCTGCTTTGGGGAAGTCGTTTTCCGTGCGAGGACGGCTTTCCTTTCTGGAGTGCGCGGCTAATCCCGGAGGAACGAAAGAATCACATGGCAATTTCAATAAAATACGTGTTCGCGATTTTATCCCGAGTAGCGCGCCAGTTAAATCAATTAATAGTGAAATATCTAACCGCTCGCGTCCAATATCTGCGCAATCGCCGGCCTGAAATCTCCAGGCGCCGTCAGGGACGGCGGCGCTTGCCGTTATGCTCCACCAATTGCCCTTGAGAGACTTCCTCCGTCTTCATGTTCGAATTGTAGTAGCGCCACCCCATGGCCCAGCCTGCCGGTTGGGACGTGAAATCGGCCCAGCGGTCGACGTCCGGCGGCGCGCCTTAATCGACCATGCGACAAGTATCACGACGACGACGAACAAAAGACCGATTCGTTTGAGTGATGACTCCGCCCTGCGTCGCCAGCTTCTCGCGATGCGCAGAAGCTAGGACAGACATCTTGCGTCCATATTGATCGATGCGCCGCCCCAGGCTTCGGGTTGATAGCGACTGCGCTTTTTGCGCATCCGCTTGCGCGGCGAAACCGCGAACCCGCGCGCAAACGCCGACGATCAAACTCTGGGACGTTGAGGCTCGGCGGATCTCCCTTGTTCCGATTTCTCGTTGCTAGAGCGGCGATCGACGCATATGTTGCTGCGCGCCCATGCTTGAACCGGCCACGATAAAATCCGTCTGTTTCGTCCTGATGCCCTTTGGCGTGAAGCCGGACGCCTCGGGGCGCGCGATCGATTTCGACCTCGTCTACCAGTCGATTTTCAAACCGGCCATCGAAGCCGCCGGCCTGCTCCCCATCCGTGCCGACGAGGAGCAGTCGCATGGCTTCATCCACAAGCTGATGTACGAGCGCCTGCTGCTGTCCGAATACGCCATCGCCGACCTCACCACTCTCAACGCCAACGTTTACTACGAACTCGGCGTCCGTCACGCGGCGCGGCCTTCGACGACGATTATGACCATGGCCGACCAGACCGGCCTGCCCTTCGATGTCACGGGCCTGCGCGCTTTCACCTATTCGCTCGACGCGGACGGCAGGCCCAGCGACGCGAGCGGCGCGTCGAATTTGCTTGGCGAGCGGCTTAAGAGCTGCATCGCGCGCGATCTTGTCGACAGCCCGCTGTATCAACTCGTCGACGCGTTGCAGCCGCCGCCGATCGACCGCGAACGCACCGACGTGTTCCGCGAGCGCGCCGCCTATTCCGTCGAGACGAAGGCGCGTCTCGCCAACGCGCGCGCCGAAGGCAGGGTCGAGGCGATCGAAGCGGCCGAGAAATCGCTCGGCGACGCATCCGGATTGGAGGCTGGCGTCGCCATCGATTTGCTGCTGTCCTATCGGGCGGTTGGCGGCTACCAGAAGATGCTCGATCTGGTCGCCCGGATGGACCAGACTCTCGCGCAGACGATCCTCGTGCGCGAGCAACTCGCCTTCGCGCAAAACCGTCTCGGCCAGTCGCGCGAGGCGGAGGAGACGCTGAAGCAGCTCATCGCCGCGCGCGGCCCGTCGAGCGAGACCAACGGTCTGCTCGGCCGCGTCTACAAGGACCGCTGGGAGAAGGCGGCGAAGGCCGGGGAGGTTTTTACCGCCAGATCGCTGCTTAAACAGGCGATCGAAACCTACCTTGAAGGCTTCGAAGCCGATTGGCGCGACGCCTATCCGGGAATCAACGCGGTGACGCTGATGGAGATTGCTGACGATCCGCGCCGGCACGCGCTAATTCCCGTGGTGCGCTATGCGGCGGAGCGCCGCCTCGCCCGCAAGGGACAGGCCGATTACTGGGACCACGCGACGCGTCTCGAACTCGCCCTTCTCGCCGACGACGAGAAGGGCGCCGCCGACGCGCTCGGCGACGCGCTGGCCGCAGTCCGCGAGAAGTGGGAACTGGAAACGACGGCGCGAAATCTTCGCCTCATCGCGGAAGCGCGGGCGGCGAGAGGAGCGGGGCCTAGCGCGGTCGATCCACTGTTGGCGGAACTGGCGAAGCGGATCGAGACTTGGGCCGAGCGCGACGCCATTTCCGGTCGGCGCTAAGACTCGTCTGCGGCGGCGTTTGGGGCCAAGGCCGCCTTTTGCGCGCCTGAGGGGACAACGGACGCCCAAATTGGCGCTCGACCGCCGCCTCGGAACCCGCCTCCGCGAGAGGCTCGCCGGCGTGCGAACGACACCCAGTACGTAAATATACGGGGTTGATCCAATTACGTCTTTCGATGTTTTATCGCCCCAGCCCGCTGCATGCGCCGCGGGGAGGCCAAGGCGGCAGATTTGCTTTCCAGGCGACTTGCGCCGCGCGTTCTCATGGCCGCGTTGTCAAGCGTGCGCGATGCGCCCGTGAGCGCCTTTGCGAAGACATGAGAGAAGGAAGATGTCGTGCCGAAGTCTGCTGGGTGTCCGAGGCTCGATTTCGATGAAATAGATTCAAATGCGGTCCCGTCCGCCAAACATTGTCGTCTTCTCACCAGCTATCTGCTCGATTTTTGAAAAGGGCGACGGCGGTGCGCGGCTCGATCCTTGGACATGAACAACAATGATCGATATCGACGCGCGTCCGCCGTTCGAACAAACGAAGGGGGAATGTCCAATGGACATGGCAACACCAATCGAAACCGACCGACCCGCGCAAAGCCCCGGCCGCGTGACGCGCGCCGATCTTGCGGAAGCCGTGCGCCAACGCCTCGGGGTGTCCAGCGCCAAATCGGTCGACTTGGTGGAATTGGTTCTTGCGGAAATTCGCGACGCGATCGTTTCTGGAGAGCAAGTGAAGCTGAGGTCCTTCGGCTCTTTCAATGTACGCTCGAAGAACGAACGTCCCGGGCGGAATCCTAAGACCGGAGTCGCCGCCCCCGTCTCGGCGCGCCTCGCCGTGACTTTCAAGGCTTCCGGCATTCTGCGCAGTCGCCTCAACAATAAACACGGGATCGCCGAGGAACAGTGAAGGAAGAATGGCGCGGCAAAGTTTCGCCCCGCCCCCACTCGTTCTCCACTGCGCCGCGTTGAACTGTTGGACGATGCGCCAAAGCGCCGTTGCGCGGCTTGCGTGCGAACGACGCGTAAACACGAGTACGTAAAGATACCAAATTGAATTGAGCCCACGTTCCAATATTCAATCCGCCGTGTCCTGTTTGCGTGATTCCGACGGAAAGCTTCCGACGAATGTTAGGCCGTCTCTGGGACTTCGCCGCCGCGGCCCGCTGATTTCACGAAACAGGGCACGCTGCGCGCCCATCCAAATTGTCCCGACGGCATAACGCCGCGGGGAATTATGTGCGCCGAAACGTAAGAGGAGGCTCCATGTTCATCGACTTCCAAGAGATACATTCGCTCGGAACGGACCAGTTTCAACTGATTGCCGCAACGGCGACTGCGGCGGCAAACGGGCTGCAAACCATCTCGGCCGAGGCCGCGGAATTCTCGAAGAAGCGCATCGAGACGAACTACGCCCTGGGCCAGCAGCTGCTGCGCGCCCGAAAACTCGATGAGATCGTCGAACTTCAGTCCGACTTCGCAAGGGCTTCTTTCGATGACTTTATCGTGCAGGCGACAAAGTTCCGCAGTCTTTACTCCGACCTCGCCAAGGAAATTCTCAAATCGGCGAAGGTTGCGCCGCTGGAAAAAGCGGCCATTGCCGCGCCCCGGTCGAACGGGCCTGTCGCCGCGAAGCAAACATCGGCGCAGTAACAAAGTGAAAGACCGCCAACGGGCAGATAAGCGTCTGCCCGTTGGCGTTCGCGAGAGAGCGGAACGAGAGACTAACGCCAAATCCCAAGAATCCTGACTCGATCAGAGAGTCGACTCCCGCCGGGTATTGTCAGGGAGGTCTGGAATTCATCCGCGCGCCGCCTGCGTCGAAATATGGAGGCGAGCGTTGTTCAAACGCCATGTGCGCGCAAGAAGCTCAATGACGCCGATCCGGCCGTTCGTCGGCAGTGGCCGGCGCGGTTTGGAGACGCCACAGCGGCACAGAAGCTGGATGATTTATTTTCCGGCCGCAAGGCCTCTTTGAACATCCTGACGCTGATGGGCGAGAACGATGAGCGAGGATGAACGCGACCGCGTGTCTTCGAGCGCGCGGCGCTCGCAGGCTTTGGTTCTTTCACCACAGCCAGGGACGCTGCAATCTGGAGCCTCTCGATGGTTGCGGCGCCGGCCGTCGGGGTGGTCGGAAAGAAACAGCCGCAACACGACAAGCAAGTCGGCCGCGCGATTTAACGCTCCAAGGTCCAGCGCGGTGCGGATGTCGGCGACGATCATCTCGCGCACGGTCGCCGAGCCCCATTTCAGATTGAGAAGGTAGCCCGCAAGCCGCGAACGATGTCGCGTGGATGGGATCGCGCCCACCACCATCTCGCCCGACACGAGGCCCGAGAAGATCTTGCACTGCTCAATCGTAATCATTTCATTTACCCCAAAACCGTAGGGAACTCGTTGTGGCGTCTCGGCTATTGATACAGGCCGGCCGCCATTCTTGAAATTGTGTCTTTTACGTACCAGATCAGAAGGTCGCCGGCGGCCCGCATGGTCGGAGAACCTGTGTCAACTCCCGAAAGGCCCTTCGTCAATTTGTCGGCCTGGAGACGATATAACGCAGCGCCAAGGGTCAATCGGCGTAATAGGTTCGCTGAGTCGAACCGGCGGCAAGCTCGGCCGTTGAACGCCGCCAGCGGTCAGACGGAACGGCGCAGCGTCCGGAAATTCTTGATGCCGCGCCGTCGGAGAAGCCAAATTCAACTCAGTTAAGGGCTCGAATGGGCTGGGCGCGCCGACGACCGCGCCTCGGAACCGAGGAAGGGATCGATGGTCGCGCCGCCGTATGTGGTCGTGAACGAAGAGGGCGATATCGTCCATTTTTCCTCACGAGCCGGAGAATGTCTCGAAGCGTCGCCGGGAGCGCCGACCCGCCAGCTTTTGGCGATGGCGCGCAAGGATTTGCGTCTCGATTTGCGCGGCGCGCTGCGCGAGGCGATCGAAACGCGTCAAACCGTCAGACGGCAGAACCTTAAAGTCGGAACGGCGGATGGCGGCGTCGACCTCGTCTCCCTGATTGTCGAGCCGCTGCCGGACTCGATCAGCGGGCGGAGGCTGTTCCTGGCGTTTTTTGACGAACGGGGACGCGCGACAAGCGGCCAGGCGGTCGCCGCCGAGGCGGACGAACTCCAAGGGGGTGCGGCGCGGCTCGAAGGAGAATTGCGCGATGCGCGCGAGCGCCGGCAAAGGTCAATCGAGGAACACGAAACCACGCACGAGGAATTGAAGTCGACGAACGAAGAGCTTGAATCCTCCAGGGAGGAGCTGCGGTCGCTGAACGTGGAGCTGCAGACCGTCAACCGCGAACTCTACAGTAAGGTCGAAGAGCTGAACCACGCCAATGGCGACCTGCGCAATGTCTTTGCCGACGCGCGGATCGCAACGGTTTTTCTGGATCGCAATCTCGTCATCCGCAGTTCCACGCCATCCGCCTGCGAACTTTTCAACATCATCCCGACCGATACAGGGCGTCCGCTGACCGACCTCGCGACGAAGCTGGATTATTCGAACCTCCAAGCCGACGTCCGCTGGGTTCTGGACAGCGGAACGCAGATGGAGCGACGCCTGCGCGACAAGGAGGTTGAACCGTCGCATTACATCGCGCGTCTTACGCCTTATCGCGATCCCTGTCAGAACATCGACGGCGTCGTGGCCACGTTCATCGACGTCACCAGCCTGGCCAGATCGGAATACCTTCGCAAGCTGCACGCCGACCGGTTGAGCTCCATGGCGGAAATGGCCACCGAATTGGCGCATGAACTCAATCAACCGCTCTCGGCGACCGCCACCTATCTCAAAGCCGTACGGCGACTGCTGAAACTTTCGCCGGAGCTGCGACCCGCCAGCATCGACGAGGCCCTGGACCGCGCCACGGCTCAGATCATGCGGGCTGGCAAGATCATCAGTCGTTTGCGCGAATTCTTCGCCAGCGGCGAGCCCAACAAGAGAGGCGAAAGTTTACACAGCTTGATCGCGGAAGCCTGCGAACTGACCGCCGGCGCGGCGAAGGAAGCCAATATTCGGATGATTCTCGCATTGAACGCGGAGAAGAATAGCGTTTTTGTGGACACGGCTCAAATCAGGCAAGTATTGGTCAACCTCATTCTCAGCGCTTCCGAGGCCGTGGCGAGCTCTCGGAACCGCCAGATAACGATCTCGACTTCGCTGATCGAAAACGAAACGATACAGATTGAGGTGGCGGACACGGGCCGCGTTCTTTCCGAATCGAACGAAAAGGATCCGTTCGAACCGTTCTTCGTAACGAAAGAAAGTGACCTGGGGATAGGCTTGTCGATCTCACGCCTGATCGTCGAGGCGCATAACGGAAAGATATGGACACAGTCCAATGCCAACGGAGGCGCCATTTTCAGCTTCACTTTGCCGCAGGCGAACGCACAAGCCGAGGTGTAGATTAGGCATGGCCTGCCCGGCCAAACCGCAGCAATAAGTGCGACAATAAGCAGCGCAACAGTCATACGTCCTTCGGCTTTAACTCGGACGAAAAATAGCTATTTAAACAATTAACTTTCGTAATATCGGCTTAGGGCGTTGGCATGACTCTCGGTCCAACCATTCACATCATCGACGACGACCCGGCGATTCTCGATTCGCTGGGGCTATTGCTGACGACGGAAGGCTACAAGGTTCGAACCTATGAGTTGGCGCAAACGTTCCTCGAAGGGATCCGACAAAGCGACCGCGGCTGCGTCGTGACGGACGTGCGCATGCCGGAAATCGGCGGGCTCGATCTCTTACGGGCGCTCAAAGAACAGCGCGCGTCTCTTCCGGTCATCGTCATGACCGCGCATGGCGATATTCCGCTCGCCGTCGCGGCGATGAGAGAGGGGGCGGTCGATTTTTTCGAAAAACCGTTCGATGGCGACGCTCTTCTCGCTTCCATTCGCGAGGCGCTCGAGCAGGGAAACGACGAAGAACCGTTTGACGCCGAGACGCGTATGATTCAGGAGAAGCTCGCAAACTTGAGTAATCGGGAAACGCAAGTGCTGGGGGGGCTGCTCAAAGGGCAGTCGAATAAAATAATAGCGCATGAGCTCGGCATTAGCACCAGAACCGTCGAAGTCCACCGCGCCAATGTGATGACGAAAATGCAAGCGGGAAGCTTGTCTGAACTTGTGAAAATGGCGTTGGCCGTCAAGCGGGACGGCTAAACGTCTAAAAATACGGATTATGTTTCTTTGGGTTGCTCGCGCGGTTTACGTTATCAAAACATCACTATACCCTGAGACCGATCACGATGTCCCCGCGGGCGCCAGCTGGCCGCGAAAGTGCCCGGGGACTTGGCGACAGGATGCGGAACCTCGGTCAAAAGTGGCGACCGACCAAGTGGGGTTGAGGAAAGTCATTGGCGATTGACAGACCGTCGGAGCAGGATTCTCCCGTCCTCGGCGGGAGTTGGCTGCTCAAACTGGCGCGGAGACCCCCAATTCAGGGCGCTCTGATCGCGATCGCTTCCTGGCGCCATCGATCGTTCTGGTGGTCCGACGTGGGGATCGGCGCGCTGGCCGCCGCCGCGGGCGCTCTGGCCCGGTTGGCGTTGCTGGGAGGATCGACAACAAAGGTCGCCTATCTGACTTTCTATCCGGTCGTGATGATCGCCGCGCTTTTTGGAGGCGTGTCCGGCGGAATTCTTACGTCCGTCTTCTGCACGTTCACGGTCCACTACTTCTTCGTTCCGCTCGCCGAGGCCGCGGACGTGCTCGGACTCGCGGGATTTCTGACCAGTTGCGCCCTCATTATCGGCCTAACCGAGATGCTGCACCGCGCGTGGGCGCGCGTGGCCGAGATCGAGGCGGCGGGAGCCGTGCGCGACAGGCTTTCGGCGATCGTCGCCTCTTCCTCCGACGCTATTCTCGACAAGACTCTCGATGGGATCATCACCAGCTGGAACGTCGCGGCGGCGCGCTTATTCGGCTATAGCGCCGAGGAGATGATCGGGCAGCCGATCACCCGCACAATTCCGCCAGAACGCATCGAGGAGGAGGCCAGCATCGCAGCGCGGATTAGAGCGGGCGAGCGCATCGATCATTATGAAACGGTCCGGCTGGCCAGGGATGGATGCAGACTCGACGTTTCCCTGACCATCTCGCCGGTCAAGGACGCCAAAGGCGAGGTCGTTGGAATCTCGACGATCCTCCGCGACATCGGCGATCGCAAACGGGCCGAGGGGGCGTTGCGCGAAAGCGAGGAGCGGCTGCGCTTCGCGCTTAGCGGCGCCCGTGCGGCGGCGTGGCAATGGGACATCCTGACCGACGAGCAAATATGGTCAACGGAAAGTTACGCGCTGCACGGGCGTGATCCCAAACTCGGTCCGCCCCGACACAAGGATTGGCTTGCTTGCCTGCACCCCGACGATCGGGCGCCGACCGAACGCGCGGTGCATGACGCTTTGAACAAGCGCACGCCTGAATACCGGACAGAATATCGCGTGGTGTCCCCAACCGGAGAGCAGCGCTGGCTCGCCGCCATGGGCACGGTCGACTATGCGCTCGACGGCTCTCCCATCCGCATGTCGGGCATCAATCTGGACATCACCGAACAAAAGCGCGCCGAGCAGGAGCTGCAACGGCTCAACCGCACCTTGCGGGCCTATAGCGCCAGCGGCTGGGCGCTGGTGCGCGCCACCGACGAAACTGCGTTTCTGCGCGAGATCTGCCGCATCGTCGTCGAGGATTGCGGCCACGCCATGGCCTGGGTCGGCTATGCCGAGCGGGACGCCGAACAGAGCATCCGCCCAGTGGCGCATGCCGGTTTCGAGGACGGCTATCTCGACACGCTGCGTTTTTCTTGGGCGGACAGCGAATATGGTCGCGGCCCTGTCGGCACGGCCATCCGCACCGGCCAGCCCGCGATATTTCATGACATACGGACCGACCCCAACTTTTCACCGTGGCGGGAGGAGGCGCTGCGTCGCGGCTATGCCGCCTGCATCTCGCTGCCGCTGACGGCAAACGACAAGACGTTCGGCGCGCTCGCTATTTATTCCGGACGACCGCACGCCTTTAGCCCGTCCGACGTGGCGCTACTGCAGAAACTGGCCGACGATTTGAGCCATGGTCTTGGCGTGTTGCGCTTGCGCGAGGAACGCGCCGGCCAGGAGGCCGCGTTGCGATCCAGCGAAGCGCGCTTCCGGACGCTCGTCGAACAGGCTTCCGACGGCATCTTCGTGACCAACGCGCAGGGCGCCTATATCGACGTCAATTCCGCTGGCTGCGCGATGCTGGGCTACTCCCGCGAGGAGCTGTTGCGCTTGAGGATCGCCGACGTCGTCGACGGGCCGGAAACAGAGCGCATCGGACCGGAGGTCGCGCGCTTCGACGCCGGGGAAATGGTCGTCAGCGAATGGCGCTTCCGCCGCAAGGACGGCTCCATTTTCACCGGCGAGGTGAGGGGCAGACGGCTTGCGGACGGCCGGCTGCAAGCCATCGTGCTCGACATCACCGAGCGCAAGGCCGCCGAGTTGGCGTTGCGCGAGGCCGACCAGCGAAAGGACGAATTCTTGGCCATGCTCGCCCACGAGCTGCGCAATCCTCTGGCGCCAATCCGCAACGCCGCGCATGTTCTCGGCAAACTGAATGTGAATGAGCCGCGCGTGCTGTGGGCGCGGGACATCATCGAGCGCCAGGTCGCCCATCTCACCCGCCTGGTGGACGAACTGCTGGACATCTCCCGCATCGCGCAGGGCAAGGTCACCTTGAAGAAGTCGCGCGTCGAACTGGCGGAGTTGGCGCGCCAGGCTTGCGACGCCGCGCAGCCGTTAATGTCGGACAGAAGGCACCACTTCGAAGCAAAGATCCCGGAGAACCGGGTGATGATCGACGGCGACCTCGTGCGTCTGGTCCAAGTGCTGCAAAATTTGCTCGACAACGCCGCCAAATACACGCCCGAAGGCGGACGCGTCGAATTGATCGCCCGTCTGTCGGGACGGGAGGTCGAGATTGAGGTGCGCGACAACGGCAGCGGCATCCCGGCGAGCCTTTTGCCTGAGGTGTTCGAACTGTTCCGGCAAGGCGAGCACGGCCCGGATTGTTCGCGGGGCGGGCTCGGCATCGGTCTCACCTTGGTGCGTCAACTGGTTGAACTGCATGGCGGGCGAGTGGAGGCGCACAGCGCCGGGCTCGATCAAGGTGCCAGCTTCACCGTCCGGCTGCCGGCGGCCGGCGAGGCCGCGGAAGAATCCACGCCCGCCGCCGACGTTCGGCCGCTCGCTCCCGCGGCGGGGCTGCGGGTGCTGGTGGTCGACGACGACCCGGCGGTCGCCGAAAGCATGGTCATGTTCCTGGAACTGGAAGGCCACCAAGTCCGCAGCGCGAATTCGGGCGAAACCGCGCTGCGCCTGTGCCAGGAGTTTCTGCCTCAAGTGGCGCTCCTCGACATCGGGCTGCCCGGAGACGACGGCTGTGTCGTCGCGCAAAAGATCCGGCGCCTGCCAGGCGGCGCCGAGCTGAAGCTGATCGCGGTCAGCGGCTATGGCGATGAGAAAGCCGCGGCGCGCAGTCTAAACGCCGGGTTCGACGCCCATTTGGTCAAACCGGTCGATCCCGAAAAGCTGAGCGTCATGCTCACGAAGCTCGCGGGAATCTAGCGCCTGCGCGCTTCGTAATCGGCAGGAGGCGCGTCGGCGATCGGCCCGACAGCTATCGGCTCGCGTCGCTACTCCGGCTTGGCCAACTCCTCTATCGCAGCTGCGAGGAAGCGACCCGCCTCGCCGCCCGACACCACCCGGTGATCGAAAGTCAGGCTCAAGGGAAGTATGCGGCGAACGGCAGGAGCGCCGTCGAACGCAACGACTTCGCTTCGAATGCGGCCCGCGCCCAGAATGGCGACCGTGGGCGGCACGACGACGGGCGCCGCATATCTGCCGGCGATCATGCCGAAATTCGACAGGGTGATCGTGGCGCCCCGCAGTTCTTCGGGAAGCAAGCGGCGCGCGGCCATGTCAGCGCGCAACCGGTCAAGCCCGGCGCGCAAATCGGCGGCGTCGCGATTTCCGACATCGCGCAAAACCGGCACGAACAAGCCTTCCGGCAAGTCGACCGCGACGCCAAGGTCGATTTTGCTGAGCACGCGGCGCGCCGATGCGTGGCTTTCGAACCACGCGTTGAGGGACGGCTCGGCGCGGCAGCCCGCCACAAGAGCGCGTATGAGGCGGATCGTCGTGTCGGCGCCCTTGGACCAGCTTTCGATATCGGCGTCATCCATGATCGTCGCCGCGGCGACTTCGGATCGCGCGAGCGCCATGTTTTGCGCCATGGCGCGACGGAAACCGCGCAACGGCTCGGCGGGCCCGGCTTCGCTCAATATGCGCGCGACGCGCTGCACATCCGCCGCGGTGATCACGCCGTCGACGCCCGACGGCGTGACGATGGCCAGATCGACTCCGAGTTTGTGAGCCAGGGCCCTGACAGCGGGCGTGGCGCGAATGCCGGCGGTCGCATGGTCGACGGAGATTGGCGCCTCGCGCATCACCTGCGTTCCGGTCGAAACCGCGCCGACGATGGAGCCGGCGCCCTCGTTTTCCTCGCCCGCGCCGTCGAACCCCACGAGAGGGGCTCCGATGTGGACGAGTTCGCCGACGTTGGCGAACAGCCGCTCTATACGCCCCGCGTGAGGCGAAGGAATCTCGACCACGGCCTTCGCCGTCTCCACGGCCAACAAAGGATCGTCGACCGCCACCGTCTGGCCGGATCGCACGCGCCATTCGACCAGTTCGGCTTCCTGCAAACCCTCGCCGAGGTCCGGGAGTCGGAAAATCTTCATCACGCCACCATGACCTTTCGGACCGCGTCAGCGATGCGCTCGACGCTCGGCATATATTGCATCTCGAGCCGGGACAGCGGCACAACGACGTCATAGCCGGTGACGCGCTTAACCGGCGCAAGCAGGGAATAGAGCGCGCGCTCGCAGATCTCGGCGGCGATCTCCGCGCCGAACCCAGCGGTTCTCGGCGCTTCGTGAACAATGACGCAACGCCCCGTCTTCTCCACCGAGCTAAGAATCGTTTCGCAGTCGAGCGGCTTCAAGGTGGCCACGTCGATCACCTCGATCTCGACGCCCTCTTTCTCAAGAAATTCGGCGGCGGCCATGGTTTCATGCAGCATCGCGCCCCAAGCGATCACCGTCGCGTCGCGGCCTTCCCGCGACACGAAGCAGGCGTCGAGGGGCAGCGCTTCGCCGTCGTCGGCGACTTCTTGACGAAATAGTCGATACAGCCGCGTCGGCTCCAGGAAAACAACCGGGTCGGGATCTCGGATCGCCGCCAGCAAGAGCCCATAGGCGCGCGCCGGCGAGGAAGGCGTCACCACGCGCAGTCCGGGAATATGCGCAAACATCGCCTCCGGACTCTCGGAATGATGCTCCGGCGCGTGAATGCCGGCGCCGCATGGCGAGCGCAAGACCATCGGGCAAGTCAGCCTGCCGCGCGTGCGATGGCGTAGCCGGGAGGCGTGATTGATCATTTGGTCGATGACCGGGTAAATGAATCCCGCGAATTGAATTTCGGCTACGGGCTTCAGTCCCACGGCCGCCATGCCGATCGCCGCGCCAGCGATCGCCGCTTCGGCGAGCGGCGTGTCGATCACCCGCTCTTGTCCGAAGCGCGCGAGGAGGCCATTGGTCGCCCGAAACACGCCGCCATTGACCCCGATGTCTTCCCCCAGCAACAGCACATCGGGATCGCGCTCCATTTCATGCGCGAGCGCCCGATTGACGGCCTCGACCAGCGTCAGTTCAGCCATCCCCCGCCCCCGTTAGCGAAGCGGAACTTGCAGCGTCCCGCGATCTCTTCCCCGGCGCGAAGCGCCGCGCCTCATCGAGCTGGCTTTGCATGGCGCAGGGCAGCGCCGCAAAGAGATGATCGAACATGGCCTCGCTTTGCGGAGCGGGCATGGCGAGATACGCCGCCACTGCTTGCTCAACCTCCTCGACGCATTGCTTAAGAAGATCGTTTTCCTTCTCCTTCGTCCAAAGTCCTTTCCCGACGAGATAGGTCCGCAGCCGACCGATCGGCTCGCGCGCCCATTCTTGCCGCACGATTTCCGGGTCGCGGTAACGTGTGGCGTCGTCGGCCGTCGTGTGGTCGCCCAAACGATAGCTCAAGGCTTCGATCAACGTCGGGCCGCCGCCCCTGCGCGCCTTCTCGATCGCTCGACGCGCGACCTCATAGACCGCGATCACGTCGTTTCCGTCGACCTGCAGTCCCTCGACACCGGCGCCAATCGCTTTTTGAGCGAGGGTTTCCGCCGCGCATTCCCGCTCGCGCGGCGTCGAAATAGCCCAACGATTGTTGTTGATCACGACGACGAGAGGCGCGCTCCACACGCCCGCCATGTTTAGCGCCTCGTAAAAGACGCCATTGCCGGAGCCGCCGTCGCCGATGAAACAGACCGCTACGCGATCCTCTCTACGCAGCTGGAAAGCGTAGGCCGCTCCAACGGCGTGAGCGACCTGCGTGCCGACGGGAACGCAAATGGGAAAATCCGCGCGAGGAATTGCGAAATCGCTGCCGCGCTCGTCGCCGCCCCAAAAGAGAAGATTCTCGACCATGGTCATGCCGCGCAGCAATTGCGCGGCGTGATCGCGATAGGAGGGAGCCAGCACGTCGCAAGGCAGCATGGCGGACGCAACCCCAACACCGATGGCTTCCTGCCCCAGCGCCGACGCAAAAGTCCCCAGCTGTCCGGTGCGCTGCAATGCGATGGCTTTGCCGTCGAAGGCGCGCGCGCGCGTCATCGCCCGGTAAAAGGCCTCCAACACACTCGCGTCTTGCGTGATCGCGCCGGCCATTTCGTTCAGCTCGCCCGAAGGCGAAAGAAGCTGCAAATAGTCGATCCGAAAGCTAACGCTCATCTGCTTCCCCGAAAGCTCTGGCTCTGCGCTGTCATTCACAGTGGAGGTAGCGCGCCGGCGGGTGAAGTCATCGTGCGCCGCGCAAATTTTGTGACGTTTTTTAGACTGAGAATTCCGCGCCCGCCGCTCGGCTCCGCAAGACGCCGCGGCCGGGCCGCCGGCGTTAACCAATGCGCTCGATCGCCATCGCCGTCGCTTCGCCGCCCCCAATGCAAAGCGCGGCGACGCCTCTGCGAAGATCATATTTTTGCAGCGCGGCGATCAACGTGACGACAATGCGCGCGCCGGATGCGCCGATGGGATGACCGAGCGCGCATGCGCCGCCGTGAACATTCACTTTGTCGTGGGGAAGATCGAGCGCGCGCATGGCGGCCATCGCGACGACCGCGAAGGCTTCATTGATTTCGAACAGTTCGACGTCCCTCAGCTTCCAGCCCACCTGCTCCATCAGCCTTTCAATCGCGCCAATCGGCGCGGTCGGAAATTGGCTCGGCGGTCCGGCATAAGCAGCGTGGCCGACAATCCTCGCCAACGGCGGAAGCGCCAGGCGCTCGGCTTGCGCGAGGGTGGTGAGCGCCAATGCGGCGGCTCCGTCGGAGATCGAGCTGGAATTTGCGGCGGTGATCGAGCCGTCGGCGCGGAAGGCGGGCTTCAACTTCGCAATGTCGGCGACATGCGAGCGGCCGGAATTTTCATCTACGGCAAGGCTGCGATCGCCTTTGCCGCCGCCAAACGTCACCGGGACGATCTCGCCATCGAAATCGCCGTCGGCGATGGCGCGTTGCGCGCGCGTCAAGGAGGCGCTTGCGTAGTCGTCCTGCATTTGGCGCGTGAATTGATGGCTTGTCGCGCAATCCTCTGCGAAGCAGCCCATCAGCCGACCCTTGTCGTAGGCGTCCTCGAGCCCATCGAAAAACATGTGATCGATGAGCTTGCCATGCCCCATACGGTAGCCGGATCGCGCGCGCTCCAGCAGATAGGGCGCGCGGCTCATGCTCTCCATGCCGCCGGCGATCACAGCCTGCGCGCTCCCCGCGCGCAAGGCGTCATGGGCGAGCATAATCGCCTTCATGCCGGAGCCGCACATTTTGTTGACCGTGACGCAACCCGTCCTATCCGGCAGACCGGCGCCCAAGGCCGCCTGCCGCGCCGGCGCCTGTCCGAGGCCGGCGGAGAGGACGCAGCCCATGACGACTTCGTCGATGGCGCCGACGGGAATCCCCGAACGCGAGACGGCCGCTTCGATGGCGCGGGCGCCAAGTTGGGGCGCCGGCACATCCTTCAACGCGCCGAGAAAGGCGCCCATGGGCGTGCGCGCCGCCCCAACGATGACGATTGAATCTGGGGCGCTCATCGACGAGCCCTTTCAGCTTGGCGGGCGGGGAGCCCTTCCCCAGGGCGACCCCGCCAATCGCCCCACGCAGCGGCCGGCCATGGCCGGAACGCCGGCCCGATGTCGCCGCTTCCTTGCAGCGTCGCGGCGATGGCCTCGTCCTCGACCTGCGCGAGCGTCGCCGGGGACCAGCGGGGGCTCCGATCTTTGTCGATGATCGCGGCGCGAACGCCCTCGACGAGATCATGGGAGCCGAGCAAACGACAGGCGACGCGAAATTCGTTGACGAGGCAGATTTGCAAGCTGTCGGCGCTCGAAGCACGCTTCAGCAGCTCATGCGTGAGCCGCAGGCTCGTCGGCGACTTGCGGCCGATTTCGGACGCGGCCTGGCGCGCGAACTCCGACCTCTCGGCGACAAGCGCGTCGATGACGTCCTCCACACGATCATAATACATGACCGCGTCGAGCAACGCTTTGTGCTTCTCCAACACGCTTTCGCCGGGCGGGCGCGCCAGACTGGACAGGACCAGGTCCACATCCTCGACGCTCTCGATCCCTTCCAGGCTCCGCCGCAATCGAGGAATGTCGCTGGAGTCGATCGACAGGTCGGCGAGGCCGACGTGGATCGCGTCCGCTCCTGTCGCGGAGACGCCCGAAAGCGCCAGATAGACGCCCGCGCCCCCGTCGCGCGTCAGCAGCCAGGAGCCGCCGACATCCGGGATAAAACCGATGCCGGTCTCCGGCATTGCGAGACGCGCGCGCTCGGTCGCGACGCGGCGATTTCCATGCGCCGAGATTCCGACGCCGCCGCCCATGACGACGCCGTCCATTACGGCGACATAGGGCTTTGGGAAGGAAGCGATACGCGCGTTCAGCGCATATTCTTCGCGCCAAAACGTCTTGAACGCATCGCGCTCGACGCCTTGCAAATCGTGCAGCGGGCGAATATCGCCACCCGCGCAAAGCCCGCGCTCGCCTTCGCCCGTCACCAGAACGACGCATATGTTCCTGTCCAATCCAAACTCGTCCAGCGCGCGCGCGAAACCGCGCACCATGCCGATGGTGAGGCTGTTGAGCGCCTTCGGGCGGTTCAAGCGGATCGACCCCAAATGGCCGACGCGCGATACGAGCAGATCGGTTTCACTCATGTCCCCGCGACGCTCCCAGGATGTCCCGCGCGACGATGACGCGCATGATTTCGTTGGCGCCTTCGAGAATTTGATGCACGCGCAAATCGCGGACGATCTTCTCGATCCCATAGTCGCTCAGATAGCCATAGCCGCCGTGCAATTGCAGCGCGTCGTTGGCGACGGCGAATCCCGCGTCGGTGGCGATCCGCTTGGCCATGGCGCAAAGCGTGGTCGCTCCCGCGACGCGCGCGTCGAGCGCGTGAGCGGCTCGCCAGAGCAATGCGCGCGCCGCTTCGAGCTCAGTCGCCATGTCGGCGAAACGAAACTGCAACGCCTGAAACTCGTCGAGCGAACGTCCAAAAGCCTTGCGCTCGCGCAGATAGCCGACAGTTTTATCGAGCGCAGCCTGTCCTCCTCCGAGCGAGCAGGCGCCAATGTTCAGGCGGCCGCCGTCCAATCCCGCCATGGCGATCTTGAAGCCCTGCCCTTCCTCCCCGAGCAGGTTCTGGGCCGGCACGGGACAATTCTCGAAACTCACCGCGCGCGTCGGCTGCGCGTTCCAACCCATCTTTCGCTCCAGGGCGCCGAAAGTCAGTCCAGGCGCCCCGCCTTCGACGATCAAGGCGGATATTCCGCCGGCGCCATCGCCTCCCGTGCGCGCCATCACAAGATAGAGATGGTCCTTCCCCCCGGCGCCCGCGCCGGAGATGAACTGCTTCTCGCCGTTCACGACAAACCGGTCGCCGCGTCGCTCGGCCCTTGTTCGCAGCGCGCTCGCGTCTGAGCCGCAACTGGGTTCGGTGAGACAATAACTCGAAAGGACCTCCATCGAGGCAAGGCGAGGAAGCCAGGCGCGCCGCTGCGCCATTGAGCCGAAAGCGTCAACCATCCAGGCGCACATGTTGTGCACGGAAAGATAGGCGGCGATGCTCGGGCATCCCGTCGCCAAAGCCTCGAAAACCAGCACGGCGTCGAAGCGGGAAAGACCCGACCCGCCGAATTCCTCGCGCGCGCCCATCGCCGCCATCCCCAGCGCCGCCGCTTCGCGCAAGGTGTTCATCGGGAAATATTTGTCCCTGTCCCAGGCCAACGCGTACGGGGCGAGCTTTTCGCGCGCGAAGCTTAAAGCCATGTCGCGCATCGCGAGTTGTTCGTCGTTCAATCCAAACGTCGACAACATCCCCGCACCTTCTTTTCCCACTATCGGAATCTGGGGCGAAGCCGCGTCATGGCAAGCGCGGCTTCGCTCCGAAGGCCCGCGCGAGCGCGCTGGCGGGGCTTCGGCCGAGGCGCTGCGAAATGAACGCGCCGGCTTTCAACACCGCGTCGAGTTCGACCCCCGTATCGACGCCCAAACCGTCCAGCATGTAAATCACGTCTTCCGTCGCGACATTGCCGCTGGCGCCCGGAGCATAGGGACATCCGCCAAGGCCCGCGACGGAACTGTCCACGACCGCGACGCCCGCTTCGAGACAGGCGAAAATATTTGCGAGCGCCTGACCATAAGTGTCGTGAAAATGGACGGCGACGCGCTCCAGTCCGACTTCGCGCGCGACCATCTCGACCAATCGCCGCGCCTCCAGCGGCGTGCCGACGCCTATCGTGTCGCCCAGGGCAATTTCCTCGCATCCGATGGCGCGCAGTTCTCGCGCGACGGCCGCGACCTGACCCGGCGCGACGGCTCCCTCATAGGGGCATCCGAGCGCGCAGGAGACGTAGCCCCGCGCCCAGAGGCCCCGGCGCGCCGCTACCTCGACCACGATTTTGAAACGGGCGAGACTCTCGGCGATGGAGCAATTGATGTTGTTTCGCGAGAATGTCTCCGATGCGGCGGCGAAGATGGCGATTTCCTTGGCGCCGGCGGCCAACGCCGCCTCCAGTCCGCGCAGATTGGCGACGAGGACCGACAGTCGAAGGTCGGCGCGCGCCCGCAATCGCTCCAGAACCTCGCCGGTCGACGCCATTTGCGGCGCCGCCTTCGGCGACACGAAACTTCCCGCCTCGATAGAGATCAGCCCCGCCTGCGCCAGCATTTCGATCATGGCGACTTTGGAGTCGACGGGGAGGAGCGCGGCTTCGTTCTGGAGACCGTCGCGGGGGCCGACCTCGACGATGCGCACGCGCGGCGGCAGGATCATGCAGCTTCTTCCTCCACCAGCGCCGCCAATTTTGCGCCTTCCGCCATCCATTCGCCCTCCGTGCAGAGAATACGCTCGATCTGGCCGTCTCGCGGCGCGGTCAATGCGACTTCCATTTTCATGACTTCGAGATTGATGAGCCGCGTTCCCTTTTTCACTTTCTCTCCTTCGGCGACGAAGATGCGCGTCACTCTCGCCGGCAGCGGCGCGCGCAATTGCTGATCCAGATCCGCCGCTGGCGCGGGCGGCTTTAGCGGATCGACCGGCGTGAGCGAATAATTGCGGCCGGCGAGGATCACCGCCAATTCTTCGCCGGCACAGCCCGCCGCTTGCGACGGGCGTTCTGGATGCTCTATGCGCACGATCCCGACTTCCCGCGCCGCGCCGTCGACGCGAAGCCGCATTCTCCCGTCATGTTCTTTCGCTTCGACAATCGCGGAAATCGCCGGCGCCTCGAGGCGAAAGCCTCCCGCCGCGAGGGGATGAATTTTCGCGCTCAACCTTCGCGCGTTAAAGTTGAATTCGATGTCGTGATGACCCACCCCATCGATGCGCCATCCATCGCCCATCGCCCAGGGGGACCATGGGTCGCCGCAACCGGCCGCGCTGGCCTGGTTCCGGCGTCGCAGATCGGCGAGCCAGGCGGCGGCCCCCGCCGCCAGAATTATCGCTTCCTCCTCTTGCGTCGGCGCCGCCGTCATCGTCAATTGCGCCGCCTCGGCTTCAATGAATCCCGTGTCGAATTCGCCGCGCTGAAATTGCGGATGAACGACAAGGGCACGCAGCAGATCAAGATTGGTCGCAACGCCCGCGAGTTCGAAGGTTTCGAGCGCCGCGCGCAGCCGTCGCAAAGCTTCGGCGCGATCCGCGCCCCAAACGATTAGTTTCGCGAGCAGCGAATCATAATAGTGCGTAATGCGATCGCCGGGCCGCACGCCAGTGTCGACGCGGATGGCCTCACTTTCGAGCGGCGGCCGCAGATGCGCGATTTCGCCCACCGAAGGCAGGAAGTCGCGAGCCGGATCTTCGGCGCAGACACGCGCCTCCACCGCGCAGCCATGCATCGGCAACTCATCCTCGGTCAGCGGCAACCGCTCGCCGCAAGCGACGCGCAATTGCCATTCGACGAGGTCCTGCCCCGCGATCATCTCCGTGACGGGATGCTCCACCTGGAGCCGCGTATTCATTTCCATAAAGAAGAAATCGTCGTTTTGAACCAGGAACTCGACCGTTCCCGCGCCGATATAGCCGACGGCTCTCGCCGCCGCGACGGCCGCCCGGCGCATCGCCTGGCGCAGTTCCGGCGAAAGACCTGGCGCCGGCGTTTCTTCCAAAATCTTCTGATGGCGCCGCTGCATCGAGCAGTCGCGCTCCAAAAAGGACATGCAGCCTCCATGCGCGTCCGCGAAAATCTGAATTTCGACGTGTCTTGGCCGGCTTAAATATTTTTCGATCAGCAGGCGGTCGTCGCCAAAGGAGGCTTGCGCTTCGCGCTTTGCGCCGGCGATCGCTTCGGGCAATGCTTCCGCCTCGCGCACGACGCGCATTCCGCGCCCGCCGCCGCCGCTCGACGCCTTGATCAACACGGGAAAGCCAATGCGCGCCGCCGTCTCGCCCAGCGTCGCAACATCCGTCTCTTCGCCGTGATAGCCCGGCGTGACCGGCACGCCGGCGCGCTCCATCAACGCTTTCGCGGAAGCCTTGGACCCCATCAGCCGCATTGCAGAGACCGGCGGTCCGACGAAGATCAGGCCGCCTCGCGCACAGCTTTCCGCAAATTGCGGATTCTCCGCCAGAAAGCCGTATCCGGGATGCACAGCTTGCGCGCCCGAGCGGCGTGCGATCTCGATGATCTTGTCGATGGCCAGATAGCTTTCACGCGCGGGCGCTGGACCGATAAGCCAGCCTTCGTCGGCCAGATCGACATGCAGCGCGCCGGCGTCGGCCTGCGAATAGACGGCGATCGTCCTTATTCCCAGCCGCTTGGCCGTCTTGATGACGCGGCAGGCGATCTCGCCGCGGTTGGCGATCAGCAGCCTGTCAAACATTCAAGTCTTTCCAAGACGGCGGACGCTTTTCGAGAAAGGCTTTGAGGCCCTCGCGGCCCTCGAGCGAAGCGCGCCGCGCCGCTATCCGCCGGGCCGTCTCACGCGCCAAGTCGTCGTCGATCGCGCGGCCTTCGCACTGAGAGACCAGCGATTTGGCCTCAGCCTGCGCGCCCGGCGCGCAGCGCAACAACGCCGCGACGACTTTTTCGCACAAGGCCGGCGCCGCCTCTTCGCTCGCTGCCTCATGAACGAGCCCAATGTCACGCGCGGCTTGCGCAAAAATCACTTCGGCGGTCAAGAAGTAGCGACGCGCCTGACGCGCGCCGATCGCCCGGATAACGAAAGGTCCGATCACCGCCGGAATGATCCCGAGCTTCGCTTCGCTAAGGCAAAAGCTGGCGCGCTCGGTCGCGATCACGATGTCGCAGCAGGCGGCGAGACCCACCCCGCCGCCATAGGCGGCCCCGTGAACAAAGGCGATGGTGGGCTTCGACAGACGATCGAGTCTGTGCATCAATTCGGCAAGCGCGTTAGCGTCGGCGAGGTTTTCGTCGAATGAGGCGGCGGACATGCGCTTCAACCAATCGACATCGGCGCCGGCGGAAAAGCTGTGTCCTTCGCCACGGATGAGAACGATGCGAACATCTTCTTGCGCGTCGAGCCTGCGCAAAGCGTCGGATAGATGCGCCACCAGTTCGCCGTCGAAGGCGTTGTGACGCTCCGGACGGTTCAGCGTCAAAGTGGCGAGGCCGCGTTCGTCGATCGATTCCAATAAATCCATCGCCTTCCACTCACATGCGAAATAATCCGAACCGCGTTTCCTCGATTGGCGCGTTGGCGCTTAACGAGAGGCAAAGACCAAGCACGCGGCGCGTGTCGACGGGATTGATGACCCCGTCGTCCCAAAGCCGCGCGCTGGAATAGAGAGGATGCCCCTGCCGCTCGTATTGCTCGAGGATTGGCGCCTTGAACGCTTCTTCCTCTTCCCGCTCCCACTCTTCGCCACGCGCTTTGAGCGCGTCGCGACGGACGCGGGAGAGCACGTTCGCGGCCTGTTCGCCGCCCATCACGCCGATCCGGGCGTTCGGCCACATCCACAGAAAACGCGGCGAATAGGCGCGTCCGCACATCGCGTAATTGCCGGCGCCGAAGCTGCCGCCTACGATGACGGTGAATTTGGGCACGGCGGCGGTCGCCACCGCCGTCACCATCTTGGCGCCGTCCTTGGCGACGCCGCCGGCTTCATATTTGGCCCCGACCATGAAGCCGGTGGTGTTTTGCAAAAACACTGCGGGCATGCGCCTTTTCGCGCAAATCTGCATGAAATGAGCGCCTTTTTGCGCGCTCTCGCTAAATAAAATTCCGTTGTTGGCGAAGACTCCCACGGGATAGCCGCAGATATGAGCGAAGCCCGTCACCAACGTGGCGCCGTAGAGCGGTTTGAATTCGTCGAACACGCTGCCGTCAACGATGCGGGCGATGACCTCTTTGATGTCGAATGGCTTGCGCGGGACCGCGGGAACGAGTCCCAGCAATTCGTCGATCTCATAGCATGGCGGCGCCGGCTTTTGCGACGCGATGGACGGAGGCCGGCGTCGCTCCAGATTTGCTATCAACTCGCGCGCAAGACCAAGCGCACGCGCGTCGTTCTCGGCGCAATGATCCGCCACCCCCGAGCGTCGGCAATGGACGTCGGCGCCGCCCAATTCCTCGGCCGTGACGACTTCGCCGGTCGCCGCTGCGACCAGCGGCGGGCCGCCCAGAAAAATTGTTCCCTGCCCGCGCACGATGATCGTCTCGTCGCACATCGCGGGAACATAGGCGCCGCCGGCCGTGCACGATCCCATGACCACGGCGATCTGCACGACGCCCTGCGCCGACATCATCGCCTGATTATAGAAGATGCGTCCGAAGTGATCGCGATCTGGAAAGACTTCGTCCTGACTGGGCAAATTGGCGCCGCCGGAATCGACCAGATAAATGCAAGGGAGACGATTCTGCATGGCGATTTCTTGCGCGCGCAAATGTTTCTTGACCGTCATCGGGAAATAAGCGCCGCCCTTCACGGTCGCGTCATTGGCGACGACCATGCATTCTCGTCCCGCGATGCGCCCTACCCCCGCGATCAACCCCGCGCAGGCGATCCGCCCGTCGTACATGCCATAGGCCGCGAATTGCCCAATTTCGAGGAAAGGCGAGAGCGGATCGATCAGCGCCGCGATGCGCTCGCGCGGAAGCATTTTGCCGCGGGCCAAATGGCGCGCGCGCTCCTTCTCGCCGCCGCCATTACAAAGCAGCTCTGAGGATCGACGCAGATCGCCGACCAGCTCGACCATCGCTTCGCGGTTGCTCGCAAATTCTGGCGAGCGCACGTCGATCGAAGATTCGAGAACAGGCATCGGATCGCTCTCAACGTCTCACGCAAGCGGGTTTATTCGCAGCTCAAGCGCTTTCCTCGAACAGTTCGCGTCCGATCAACATGCGGCGGATTTCGCTCGTGCCGGCGCCGATCTCGTAAAGCTTCGCGTCGCGCAGCAATCGCCCGGTCGGGTAGTCGTTCATATATCCATTGCCGCCCAGGCATTGGATTGCTTCGAGCGCCATGGCGGTGGCTTTTTCGGCCGCGAACAGGATCGCGCCGGCGGCGTCTTTGCGCGACGCGCGTCCGTTGTCGCAGGCTTTCGCCACCGCATAAACATATGCTCTTGTCGCGCTCATCGTGGTGTACATATCGGCGAGCTTGCCTTGCATGATTTCGAATTCGCCGATCGAGCGCCCGAACTGCTTGCGGTCATGGACATAGGGCAAGACCACATCCATGCAGGCGCGCATGATGCCTAGTGGGCCGCCCGCAAGCACCGTGCGTTCGAAGTCGAGCCCGCTCATCAGAACATTCACGCCGCGCTCCGGCCATCCCAGCACATTCTCAGCCGGAATGAGGCAGTTCTCGAACACCAGTCCACAGGTGTTGGACCCGCGCATCCCGAGCTTGTCCAGCTTTGGCGTCGTGCTGAATCCCTTGAACGCGCTTTCGACAATGAAAGCGGTAATTCCATGCGAGCCGGCGGTCGGAGCCGTCTTGGCGTAGACGATCACGACATTGGCGTCAGGCCCGTTGGTGACCCACATCTTGTCGCCGTTGAGGACATAATGATCGCCGCGTCGTTCCGCCCGCATCTGCATGTTTACGATGTCGGAGCCGGCGCCAGGCTCCGACATCGCGAGCGCGCCGACGTGCTCGCCGGAAATCAGCTTTGGCAGATATCGCCGCTTTTGCTGGGCCGTGCCGTTGCGATGGATTTGATTGACGCAGAGATTGGAGTGAGCGCCATAGGAAAGACCCACCGAAGCGGAAGCGCGGCTGATCTCCTCCATAACGACGACATGTTCGAGGTAGCCGAGATTGGCGCCGCCATAATCTTCGGCGATCGTCACTCCGAGCAGTCCGAGATTTCCCATCTTCCGCCAAAGATCGGCGGGAAAGGCGTTGTCGGCGTCGATTTTCGCCGCGCGCGGCGCAATTTCCCGCGAAGCGAAGGCTTCCACCTCGCGACGAAGCAATTCTGTCGTCTCGCCGAGGTCAAAATCCAGAACCGGGGTCCAGTGACGCATAGTGCACGCCCTCCGCGCTTCAGGCGTCGGCATAGCGGATATATCTGTCCCTCGCTTTTGGTTTCAAGACTAAGGCGTTGCGCTCGCTTGTGGCGAAGGGCGCCGAACGAAGGCCGCCTAAACACGGGCCAGGAGCCCCGGCAGACTGGAAAAGAAGCGAAGGGATTCGGGGTTGGCGAGCGCCTCGCGGTTTTTCACGGGTCGGCCGTGGATGGCGTCGCGAACGGCGAGTTCGACCAGCTTGCCGGATCGCGTATGCGGCAGTTCCGGCGCTTCGACAATCATCGCCGGCACATGTCGCGGCGAAGCCTCTTCTTTGAGCTTATGCTTAATGCGGTCGATCAGGGGGTCGTCGAGACGATGGCTTGGCCGCAGCTTTACGAAGAGCACAATGCGCTCGCCGCCTTCCCAGCTCTGCGCCACCGCCAAGGCTTCCTCCACCTCCGGCAAAGTCTCGACGATCCTGTAAATATCCGCCGTGCCGATGCGCACGCCCTGGGGATTGAGCGTAGCGTCGGAACGGCCATGGATAACGAAGCCGCCATTGACGGTTTGCGTCGCGTAATCGCCCTGCCGCCAGACTCCGGGATACTGGGAAAAATAGGCGCCGCGATATTTTTCACCGCCCTGGTCTCTCCAAAAGCCGACGGGCATCGCGGGAAACGCCCTTGTGCAAACCAACTCGCCTTGTTCGCCGAACAGCCGTCGTCCGTCCGCATCCCAAACCTCCACCGCCATGCCGAGCCCGGCCCCCTGGATTTCACCGCGATGCACGGGACTCCAGGGATTGCCGCACACAAAGCAGGAACAGATGTCGGTGCCGCCGCTGATCGACGCCAGCTGAACATTGGTTTTCACGTCCCGATAGACATAATCGAAACTTTCGGGAGACAGCGGCGAGCCCGTGGAGGTGATCAGGCGCAAATGCGCGAGATCGTGAGTTTCCCGAGGGCGCACGCCCAGCTTCTCGACGGTTTTGAGATAGCCGGCGGAGACGCCGAACAAGGTTGCGCGCTCCCGGCTCGCGAAATCGAACAAGGCCGCGCCATCCTTCGCCATCGGAAAGCCGTCGTAGAGCAGGATGGTCGCGCGGCTGGCGAGCGCGGAGACCAGCCAGTTCCACATCATCCATCCCGTCGTGGTGGCGTAAAACACGCGGTCGCCGGGCCGCACGTCGCATTGCAGCTGATGTTCCTTGAGGTGCTGCAGCAGAGTTCCGCCGGCGCCATGGACAATGCATTTGGGCGCGCCGGTCGTTCCCGATGAAAACATGATGTAAAGCGGATGGTCGAAGGGAAGCGGCTCGAAGGCCAACCGCGCGCCCTCGTGATCTTTCACAGCCTGCGGCCACAGGCGCGCGCGGGAAAATCCTTCCAGCGGCGACGCCGCGTCAATGTACGGAATAACTACAGTCTCTTTGACGCATGGCAATTTCCCGGCGATCTCGCGCGCGTTGTCCAACCGGTCGATTTTTTGGCCCTTGTAATAATAGCCGTCTGAGACGATCAGCACTTTCGGTTCGATCTGACCGAAGCGCTCCAGAACGCCGCGCGCGCCAAAATCCGCCGAACAGGACGCCCAGACAGCTCCGATGCTGGCCGCCGCCAACATGCCGACGACCGCCTCAGGCCCGTTATGGGTATAAGCGCCGACGCGATCTCCGGGCGCGACGCCAAGCTCGCGCAAATGCGCGGCCAAGGCGGCGGCCTCTGCTTGAACCCGTGCGAAAGACAGCGTTCGCTTGGATTCCTGCTCGCCTTGGAAAACAAGGGCGATCTCGTCCTCCGGCCTTTGGCGCAGCAGATTCTGCGCAAAATTCAGCCGCGCGTCGGGAAACCACCGCGCGCCCGGCATTTTGCCCCCATCGACAAGCGTGCGCGCGCCCCTCTCGCCGATAACGCCGCAAAACTCCCAGAGCTGCGACCAAAAGGCGTCGCGCCGCGCGAGGCTCCAGCGATGGAGGCCCGTATAATCAAACGCGTCAGCGTAATTCGCGGTCGCGCCGCTCGCTTGCGCAAAAGCGGTTAAAAGGCACCCGCGCCGACGCTTCAACTCGGGCGTCCAGATTGGAGTCATAGCCGTCTCGCTTAACCTTGCCGCTCGCCCCCGGGGAAAACTGGTGCGGCGCGGCGGAGCGGCAAGGGCCCAAGGCGAAACTTTCGGGCGCAATGCTTCAATACCCGCGCAGCGAATGGTTTTTCGCGCCAAAAGCCCCATATTTACTGTTTAAAGCCGCAGACTCCGCGGAGCCTTCGGCGGGGGAAAAGCCGGATGAACAAGCATTCGCCGCAACCGCCCAAGAATCGTTACGCCGATGTCCCGCGCGCGGCGGATTGGACTATCGACCAGAATTGGCCATCCTATTCCGCGCAAGAGCATGATCGCTGGAACCGTCTTTTCGCCCGCCAAACAAAACTGCTTCCCGGGCGCGCCTGCGATGAATTTCTCGACGCCAAGGCGAAGCTCGAATTATCGCGCGCGGGCATTCCAGATTTTGCGGACTTGAGCGATCGGCTGGCGGCGATGACCGGCTGGCGCGTTGTCGCGGTCGCCGGCCTTATTCCCGACGACGCTTTCTTCGAGCATCTGGCCAACCGGCGCTTCCCGGCCGGAGCATTTATTCGCCCGGAATCGGAGCTCGAATATCTCCAGGAGCCGGATGTCTTCCACGACGTCTTTGGCCATGTGCCGCTGCTGGCCAATCCGGTCTATGCGCGCTTCCTCGAAGCCTATGGCGAGGCGGGCCGGCGCGCGCTGGGTCGAGGGCAGTTGCACAACCTCGCCCGTCTCTATTGGTACACTGTGGAATTTGGCTTGATGCGGACGGCGCCGGGCATGCGCATCTTTGGGGCCGGCATCATGTCGTCTCCGGCTGAAACCGCGTTTTCGCTGGAGGACGCCTCGCCCAACCGCGTGCTCTTCGATCTGCAGCGCGTCATGCGGACGAAATATATCATCAGCGATTTCCAGCAGACCTATTTCGTGATCGAGAGCTTCGACCAGCTCCTGCGGGACTGCGATCAGGATTTCGGGCCGCTATACGAAAACTTGCGGACAGCGCCGGACCTCGAGGCGCACGAACTCGCCCCGGAAGATCGCGTCCTCACGAAAGGCGACTTTCACTATTTTCGCGCCAAAGAGCGTCAAAGGACGCTCGTCTGAAGACGAGCTACCGGGAAGGCGCCCGAAGCTGCGTGACGCGCTGTTCGATCGCCCCGAAAATCGAGCGCCCGTCCGGGGCCAGCATTTCGATGCGGATTTGATCGCCCGCCTTCAGAAAGCCCCTGCGCGCGGCGCCCAGCAACAGCTTCTCAACCACGATCTGCTCGGCGAGGCACGAATAGCCGAGGCCTCCTTCCGATATCGGCTTGCCGGGCGTCCCGCCTGTCGCGCGGTTCGACACCGTGCCGGACCCGACGATCGTCCCGGCCGTAAGGGCGCGCGTGCGGGCCGCATGGGCGATCAACTGGCCGAAATCGAAGGTCATATCGACGCCAGCGTTCGGTCGGCCAAGCGGAACATCGTTGACATAGGAGAGCAGCGGCAAGGACAGTTTCGCTCCGTCCCAGACGGCGCCGAGTTCGTCCGGCGTAACCGCCGCCGGCGAGAAAGCCGAGGAAGGCTTCGACTGGAAAAAGCCAAAACCTTTTGCGAGCTCGTCGGCGACGAGACCGCGCAGGGTCACGTCATTGACCAGCATGACCAGTTTGATGTGATCGCGCGCGCTCAAAGGATCGACGCCCATCGGCACGTCGCCCGTCACCACGGCGATCTCGGCCTCAAGGTCGAGACCGAACCGCTCGTCCGGCAACGGAATTTCGTCGCGGGGCCCGAGAAAACTGTCGGAGCCGCCCTGATACATCAGCGGGTCCGTCCAAAACGACGGCGGCATCGTCGCGCCGCGCGCCTTGCGCACCAGTTCGACATGATTCACATAGGCCGAACCGTCGACCCATTGATAGGCGCGCGGCAATGGCGAGGCGCAGTCCTGCGCGCGAAACTCGAAGCCGGCGACCGCTCCAGCTTCCAGTTTCGCGGCGAGCGCAGCCAGTTTCGGCGCGGCGCGAACCCAATCGTCGAGCGCTATTTGCATCGTCGCGGCGATGTCGCCGGCCTCCGCCGCGCGCGCGAGATTACGCGACACGACGACGAGTCTCCCGTCTCGACCCTGTCTCAGCGAGGCGAGCTTCATGAGCGTCCTTGCGGCGTGCCGGTAAAGCGTTTGCGAAGGCCCGACCAGCAGTCGGCATAGTCTTCCTGCAGCGTCGCGAGCCCGGCCGCGTAGGATGTGAGATGTTGAGGCAGATGCGATTCGAACATGAAGGCCAGCGTGTCCGCGAGCCGTTCGGGTTTCAACTCGGCCTGCGTGGCGCGATCGAAGGCCGTCGCATCCGGTCCGTGCGGCGCCATCGAATTGTGCAGCGACATGCCGCCCGGCGCGAAGCCTTTTGGCTTGGCGTCATATTGGCCAAGGATCAGTCCCATGAACTCGCTCATAACATTGACATGATACCACGGCGGACGAAATGTATGTTCGGCGACCAGCCAACGCTCCGAGAATATCACGAAGTCGATGTTGGCGACTCCGGCCTCGTTCGACGGCGCGGTCAACACCGTGAAAATCGACGGATCGGGATGATCGAACAGCAGCGCTCCGATCGGCGCGAAATTGCGTAATTCATATTTATACGGGGCGTAATTTCCGTGCCAGGCCACGACGTCGAGCGGCGAGTGAGCGATCTCGCAAGCATAAAATTTCCCGCCCCATTTGACGGTCACCACGCAATGCGCAGTCTTGTCCTCGAAGGCGGCGAGCGGCGTCTTGAAATCGCGCGCATTGGCGAGGCAATTGGCGCCGATCGCGCCGCGGTTGGGCAAAGTCAAAGACGCGCCATAATTTTCGCACATAAAGCCTCGCGCAGGGCCGTCAAGGAGCGCGACCTTGAATTTGACGCCGCGCGGGATGACGCAGATTTCACCGGGAGCAATGTCGATACGGCCAAACTCGGTGAAAAACGTCAGGCCGCCCTGCTGCGGAACAACCAGCAGCTCGCCGTCGGCGTCGTAAAAATATTCGTCGACCATCGATTGCGTCGCCAGGTAAATATTCGCCGACATTCCCGATCGCGCGTCGGCGTCGCCGGCCGTCGTTATGGTTCGAACGCCCGAGATAAAATTTAGCGTCTCGCTTGGAATGGGAACCGGACCCCAGCGGAACTGACCAAAGCTCGCGGGGTCTTCACGCGAGCCGGGTGCAGTCTTCCACAGGGGCGCATCGGCGGCGGAGAATTTTCGCGCGTGTAAAACCGAGGGGCGGATGCGATAGAGCCAGGAGCGTCGATTGGCGCCGCGCGGCGCTGTGAAACTCGTGCCGGAAAGCTGCTCGGCGTAAAGACCATAGGCGCAGCTTTGAGGCGAGTTCTGACCCAGGGGCAACGCCTCTGGGAGCGCCTCGGTTTCGAATTCATTGCCAAAGCCCGGCATATAGCGGGACGTCGCCGACATCGCCGTCACTCCGACGCTTGCTGCAGCACGCCGCGCCGGAGTTGATCCTCTTCGATCGATTCGAACAGCGCATGGAAATTGCCTTCGCCAAATCCTTCATCGCCCTTTCTTTGGATGAACTCGAAGAAGATCGGACCAAGCAAAGTCTTGGAAAAGATTTGCAACAGCGCCTGGGCTGGTTCGCCTTCCGCTCTCCGTGGCCCGTCGATTAGAATGCCCAGTTCGCGCAAGCGCTCGATCGGCTCTCCATGCCCAGGGAGGCGCTCATCGAGCCTGGCGTAATAGGAATCCGCCGGCTTCGGCATGAACTCCAGTCCCTCGCTACGAAGCTTCGCAACGGTCGCGTAAATGTCGCGACATGCGCAGGCGACGTGCTGAATCCCTTCGCCATGATAGGCGTGGAGAAATTCCTCGATCTGGCTGTTTTCGTCCGCGCTTTCGTTAATCGGAATGCGAATCTTGCCGCACGGGCTCGTCATGGCGCGCGAATGCAGTCCGGTGAATCTGCCCTCGATATCGAAGTAGCGAATTTGGTGGAAGTTGAAAATCCATTGATACCAATCCGCCACCACGTCCATGCGCCCGCGTTGCACATTGTGGGTGAGGTGATCGATGACCGTCAGTCCGGCGCCCAAGGGCTTAGGATCGCGCTCACCCGTCCAAGGAAAATCGACGTCCCAAATCGAACCCTTGTCGCCGTAACGATCGACGAGATAGATCAGCGCGCCGCCAACGCCTTCTATCGCGGGAATATTGAGCTCCATCGGACCGATATGCGTCGGAACGGGCTTGGCGCCCTTGGCGAGCGCGCGCCGATAGGCGTCCGCCGCGTCGGCCACGCGAAATCCCATGGCGCAGGCTGAAGGACCGTGACGTTTGGCGAAGTCGGCCGCGAAACTGTCGGGCTCCGCGTTGAGCACATAATTCACGTCGCCCTGGCGATAGAGCGTGACATTCTTGGAACGATGGCGAGAGACTGCCGAAAAGCCCATCAATTCGAACGCCGCGCCGAGCTTCTGCGGATCGGGATGGGCGAATTCGACAAATTCGAATCCATCCGTGCCCATCGGGTTTTCGTCCGAGATTATCGCCGGCCGGGTCTCGCGCCTTAGTTGCACCATGAGGCGCCCCTCCCTTCTTCGATTCCCCCCTCGATTAGTTCAAGATATGGCGCGCCGCGCGCCGTTCGAGCCCTATCTAAAGCTCCAGGCGTAATAATTTTGGCGGGGCGTTGGCGTTGCGAGGCGAGAGATGATTCTCTACGACTATTTCCGCTCCTCCGCGGCCTATCGGGTGCGGATTGCGCTGGAGCTTAAAGGTCTCGCCGCCGAGCATCGCCCCGTCCATCTGGCGCGCGGCGAACAATCGCAGCCGACCTATCTCGCCAGAAATCCGCAAGCGCTGGTTCCGGCGCTGGAGCTTGACGATGGGAGCGTGCTCACGCAGTCGCTTGCGATCATCGAATATCTCGAAACGCAGCAGCCGGAGCCTCGACTCATTCCTGCGGACCCCGTCTTGGCGGCGCGGGCGCGGGCGGTCGCGCTGGCGATCGCTTGCGATATTCATCCGCTCAACAATCCGCGCGTCGTCAACTATCTCGAAGCCGAACTGAACGCTTCCCAGGCAAGCGTCGACGCGTGGAGACGACACTGGTTGCTGAACGGACTTGAGGCGGTCGAAAAGCTGATCGCGCCGGCAGGATCGCCAACCGGCCCATTCTGCTTTGGCGCCGCGGCGACGCTGGCGGACGTCTGCCTCATTCCGCAACTGTACAACGCGAGGCGATTCGAAACGCCGCTTGATCATCTCCCGCGCATTCTTGCGGTCGAAGCGGCGTGCGCGGATCTGCCAGCCTTCCGCGCGGCGCATCCATCCCGTCAAGCCGACGCCCAATAGGAGTGCGATCTCGCGCGTTCCGCTGGCCTTAAAGGCGGACGCGAGCGCCCGACGGATCGTAAAACGGCGCCAGGGAAGCCTTCGCGCGCACGCGTTCTCCGGCCACGTCGAGTTCATAATTTCCGCTGAGCGCGAAAGCGCGGTCGACGCCGCCTGGCGATCCAGCCGGGTTGCGGACATAGCCGTAGCCGATCGGCTTGCCGACGGTATAGCCAAAGCCGCCGCTCGAGAGCCAGCCGACGCGCTCGCCGTCGCGGTAGATCGTCTCGCGACCAAGAAGAGCGACTTCGGGGTTTTCGACCGAGAAACCGACCAGCAGGCGCGGCGCCGGCGCCACGGCCGCTTCGACGAGCGCATCGCGCCCCTGGAACGGCAGGCCGGATTTCAGCTTGACCGCCCAGCCGAGCCCGGCCATCGGCGGGGTGTGGTCCGGCCCGATATCGGCGCCCCAGGCGCGATAGCCCTTTTCCAGACGCAGCGATTCAATCGCGCGATAGCCGGCGTTTACGAGGCCGAACGGCGCCCCGGCCTCGGTCAGCCGATCATAGACCGCGACCGCGAACTCGACGGGAATGTGAAGCTCCCAGCCGAGTTCGCCGACATAGGTGACGCGGATCGCCAGCACCGGAGCGCCGGCCAGCCGGATTTCGCGCGCCGTCATGAACGGGAACGCCGCATTGGCGAGGTCGTCGTCGCAACAGGATTGCAGAATCTCTCGCGCGCGCGGCCCCATCAGGGCGAGAACGCAATTGGCGGAGGTCACGTCGACCAGCGTCGCGTCCATTTTCGCGGGTATGGATCGTCTGATCCAGTCGAAATCATGCGTTGCGAAGCCCGTGCCGGTGACGATGTAAAAGCGGTCGGGTTCAAGCCGCGTGACGGTCAGATCGCATTCGATCCCGCCCTTGCGGTTCAGCATCTGCGTGTAGATCACCCCGCCGGGCGGCTTGGCGACATTATTGGCGGCGATCCAGGACAGCGCGCTTTCGGCGTCGCGCCCAACCAGCATCGCCTTGGCGAAGCTCGTTTGATCGAACAGCGCGGCGGTTTCCCGGCAGGCGCGGTGCTCTCGCCCCACCGCCTCGAACCAGCCCGGCCGCGCGAAGGAATAGCGATCCTGCGGTATTTCTCCCGCGTTGGCGTCGGCGAACCAGTTGGGCCGCTCGAATCCCATTTTTTCGCCAAAGCAGGCGCCTTTAGTCTTTAGTCTGTCAAACAGCGGCGAACGGCGCAGCGGCCGGCCGGATTGATATTCTTCCAAAGGCCAGGCGATGCTGTAGTGCCGGGCGTAGGCCTCCAGCGTGCGCGTGCGGACCCAGTTCGGGTCTTTGTGGTTCGCGCCGAAGCGGCGAATATCCACCGGCCAAAGGTCATACGGCGGTTCGCCGTCGGCGACCCATTCGGCGAGCGCCATGCCGGCGCCTCCCGCCGAAGCGATGCCAAAGGCGTTGAAGCCGGCGCCGACGAAGAGATTGCGCAACTCCGGCGCTTCGCCGATCATCCAATTGCCATCCGGCGTGAAGCTCTCCAGCCCATTGATCATCTGCTTGATGCCGGCCGAGGCGAGCGCCGGGACGCGCCCCAGCGCGAGGTCCATGATCGGCTCGAAATGATCCCAATCATCGGACAAAAGGCGAAAGGCGAAATCCTCGGGCACGGCGGAAGCGCTCCAGGGAATGGGGTTCGGCTCATAGCCGCCCATCACCAGGCCGCCGACTTCCTCCTTGTAGTAGGTGAGGCGGTCCGGATCGCGCAGCGTCGGCAGATTGCCGGTCACGCCGTCGATGCGTTCGGTCACAATATATTGGTGATGCACCGACGCGAGGGGAACAGTGACGCCGGCGCGCGCGGCGAGGCGCTGCGTCCACAGCCCGCAGCACAGCACGAGCTTCTCGCAGGCGATAGGCCCCTTATCCGTGACGACGCCTTTGACGCGCCCGTGCTCGGTCAGGACATCCGACACCGAGACGTTTTCGGCGAACTGCGCGCCGGCGAGCCGGGCGCCCTTGGCGAGCGCCTGGGTGATGTCCGAAGGATTCGCTTGCCCGTCGGTCGGCAGGAAAGCGGCGCCGACGACATCGTCGACATTCATCAGCGGCCAAAGCGCCTGCGCCTCCTTGGGGCTCAGCAGTTGCATTTCGAGCCCGAAACTGCGCGCCGTCGTCGCCTGTCGCTTCACCTCGATCCAGCGGTCGGCGTTGCAGGCGAGACGCAGCCCGCCGTTTCGCTTCCAGCCGGTCGCATATCCGGTCTCCGCTTCGAGCTTCTCGTAAAGCTCGACCGAATAGCCGAGCAGCCGGGTAATGTTCGCGCTCGTGCGCAATTGGCCCACGAGACCGGCGGCGTGCCAGGTCGAGCCGGATGTGAGCTGATGACGCTCCAACAGCAGAACCTCGACGCCGCGATTGGCGAGGTGATAGGCGACCGAGCAGCCGATGATGCCGCCGCCGACGACAATGAATTGCGCGCTGCGGGGAAGTTCGGTCATGTCCGCTCCATCTCTTGGAATGCGCTCCAGGCGGCGTCGAAGCGCCGCAGATTTTCGTCCGTATAGGCGACATAATCGAAGTCGATCGTCGACCGACGCTCAGAGACCATGCTCCACATCGCCTCGCGCAGCAGCGAGGCGCAAAGCATGGCGCGAAACTTTCGCCTCAGCGCGTCCGTCACCGGCGCCTCGAAATAAGCCGCCAGCATCGCGTCGTCATCGCTTTGATCAAAGCCGTTGTTCGAGGCGAGGCCGCCAAGATCGAACAAAGGCGTATTCCAGCCCGCGTAATCCCAATCGACCAGCCAGAGACGCTTGCCGTCGTCGATGAAATTGGCGGCGAGCAGATCATTATGGCCGAAGACGAGATCGATCGGCCCCACCGCCCGCTCCAGCGCCTCGGCGACGCTAAGAAAGCGCGGCAATTGCGCCGACATGCGGCTTTGATCCTCTTTCAGCGTGTGCGCGTAATCGCGAATGATGTGGAAGACGTTGAAGGCGAGGGTCGGGCCGCGCAGATGCCTGGCGATTTCGCGATGGACGCGCTTGACCAGAGCGACGCAACGGTCGCGATCGGCGCGCACATCGTCGGGGCCGTAGCTCTTTCCCGCAACGTAATCGAGCACGAGGACCGACGGCGCCGCGTAGAGAACCTTGGGCGAAATTCCCGCCTCGCCAGCCGCCCGCGTCGCCGCGAGCTCATTGAAGCGCATCACCCCATGGACGGGGATATCGCCGCCAAATCGCACGACGGCCCGGCGCGCCTGGTCTTTCACGAGATAGTTCTTGTTTGTGATGCCGCCGAGCAAGGGCCGGATTTCGATTTCGCCGCGCCAAATCGGCAGAGCCCCTATGACCGTCTCGGGATCGGATGCGCTCAAAGCCATGCGGGCTCAGCCTTCTCAAGGGAACGAGGCAGACTATAGCGGCGCGGGGGGATTCGCTAGGGGCTTGGACCGCGGACGCAGGCGCAGTCAGCGTCAGCGGCCCAAACTCAACGTCAGTTTCGCTGTTGCAAGGCCTTGAGGGCGACCGAGAACGACAGCAACAGGGAAAGCGGCGCATCGAGAAGGCGCACAGCGCCATAGCTTTCATACCATTGCGCCACGCCATCGTTTTTGGCGTCGATTAGCAGAGCCACGCCGCCAGCCTGTTCGGCGACGATCATGCAGCGTTCGGCGGCGCGCAGCATAAGGGTTCCGCCAAGTCCGCGTCCTTGCACGCTGCGATCGATGGCGAGGCGGCCCAGGCGATAGACGGGAACCTCATAGCGGGCGAGGCCGCGCGTTGCGACGACGGGCGCGCGCTCGAATTCGATCGAGGCAGGGCTCAGCGTATAGAAGCCGAGGATGCGCGCAGGCGTCTCGTGCGGGCTCGCCACAAAGCATTTCGCGCCGCCGGTTTCATGGTTTTGACGCGCGTAGCGTTTCAAATAGGTGTTGAGATCGTCCTCGCCGCAGTCGAACGTGTTGCGGTCATGGCTCTTGCCGAGCGGCGCTTCTTGCCAAATCAGCGCGGTCATTCAAGCGCGAAACCGGCCTTCGCCGCGCGCAGCAGCCGCGCGGAAGGCTCCGGCGGATTTTCCAAAAGATCGAGCACGCGCAAGGAATCGCGCTCCGACAGCCGCAGCTTCTCGGACTGCGAAATGACATCCAGAGCGCGGGGAAGCGCGGCGTGCAGAATGAAGCTGGTCAGGTCGAGCCGCTCGATGGCGGCGGCGCGCGCCAGCACGGCCTTGTCTTCGGGCTTGAGCCGGAGTTCGACCCGGCCATTATCGACATGTTCGCGGGGCATGGAGTCACCTCGCGCGGGATGATACGGATGGAATCCGTACAAAGCAAGGGAATGCTTCGAGGGCGACGCCGGCCTGTAGGTGAGTGTGAATATGATAATACCCTTTACCATATGTGTTAATTGGAGACTCTCATGAAACGCGATATGAATCTTATCAGGGATATCCTTTTGGCGGTCGAAAGAAATCCATCGCCGACAGAGATGATGCAGGAATTAGAAGTTCCGGGGTTCAATGACGATGATGTCCATTACCATGTGGAACTGCTCGCGAAGTCAGGGATGCTGACAGCTCATGAGAGACAAGCAATCGGGTTATACGCTTGGCATCCTATCGCGCTAACTTGGGAAGGCCATGATTTTCTTGATGCTGTCCGTGATCCTGATGTTTGGGCAAAAACGCAAAAGGGCGCAGAGGCCGCTAAAGGTTTTACCGTCGATCTTCTGAAAGACCTCGCCAAGGGTTTGATCAAAAAGCAGATCGAGGAGTACACGGATGTCAAACTCTAGGTCGCTCGTCGTCTTCGCCGACCGCACCCCTGCCCTCATCGCCGCCGCCGCCGGCGGCCGCGCACGCCTTAACCCCTAAACCACCGCCGGCAAATCGCGCCGACCGTCGACGACGCGCACGATCTCGACCCAATCGACCGGGCCGTCATCCGTGTCGGGATGCGTTTCGAAGAGAATGAGATACGGCTCCTCCACCAAGACCCGCGAGCGCGAGCCTGAATATCGGGGCGGCGCGGTCCGAGCCGGGGGTGACGCGACAAGGCTTCGGCCTTGGCTTCAATCCTGTCGTACAGCCGTTCCGCGGCCGCGGGATTTTCGAGGCCGATGACGACGTAAATGTCGAGCAGGTCCTTGCGAGCTTCCGGACTCCAGACCAGCCTAACCACCATCGGCTTGGGCTTTCTGGGCCTCCGCCAGGCGCCGTTTCGCCTCCCGCCTTAGCTCGCCAAAATCAAGCGGCTCCGGCGGGCCGCTGGCTCTGCCCTCGTCCCACAGTCGTCGAAGCCGCTTCACTTCTTCCTGGCGAAACTCGCGCTTGAACTGCCAGTCGCGGACGGCCTCGCGCACAATTTCACTCGTCGTCGCATATTCGCCCGCTTCGACGGCGGCCTTGAGGGCGGCGAGTTGCCCCCCGGTCAGGGCGACGCTGACTTTCTGGATATCGGCCACGGCGCAGCTCCAATCGTTTTTCAGACTCATTCCTACTACTTAGTAGCAAGAAAATCCATTCGAAACGCCCTTACGCCATGCTCGCCAATCGCGCCCTCGCCCGAGCGGCGAAGGAATTCTTCGATTGGCGGGAGGCGCGCGCGGCGCCATAGTTTCACTGCGCCGCGCCTTTCCTCGCCCCCACAGGCCACGCCCATGTATGCGTCAACCATTCGCGGAACCCGCCACGCCTTCTCCGACCTTAAGTCATTGATGGCGAAGGCGACGCCCTTGCGGTCCGGCGATTGCCTCGCGGGCGTCGCGGCGTCCAGCGAAGCCGAGCGCGCGGCGGCGCAAATGACGCTTGCGGATTTGCCTCTGTCGACCTTCCTGCGCGAAGAGCTCGTGCCTTATGAGGAAGACGAGGTGACGCGGGCGATAATCGACGGTCACGACGCCGGGGCGTTCGCGCCCGTCGCCAGCCTGACGGTCGGCGGATTGCGCGACTGGCTCCTTTCGGAGACTGCGACGGACGAAACGCTTGCCGCATTGGCGCCGGGGCTCACGCCGGAAATGGTCGCCGCTGTGGCAAAAATTTCGCGCAATCAGGACCTCATCGCGATCGCCGCGAAACGCCGCGTGGTGACGCGGTTTCGCGACACTTTGGGGCTTCCCGGCCGGCTGTCCTCGCGCATTCAGCCGAACCATCCGACTGACGATCCCAAGGGAATTCTCGCAAGCGCGATCGACGGTCTGTTGCTGGGCAATGGCGACGCCGTCATCGGGATCAATCCGGCCTCCGACAGTCCGGAACGCTGCTACGAGCTTTTGCGGCTTATCGACGAATTGCGCGAGACGCTCGACATACCGACGCAATCCTGCGTGTTGGCTCACGTGACGACGACGCTACAACTCATGGAGCGCGGCGCGCCGGTCGATCTCGTGTTCCAGTCAATCGCCGGAACGCAAAGCGCCAATCGCAGCTTTGGCGTCGATCTCGGTCTGCTCCGCGAAGCCAATGAAGCGGCGCTGGCGTTGCGGCGCGGAATCATCGGCTGCAACGTCATGTATTTCGAAACCGGCCAGGGCAGCGCGCTGTCGGCCGGCGCGCATCACGGCTGCGACCAGCAGACGCTCGAGGCCCGCGCCTATGGCGTGGCGCGCCTGTTCAATCCCCTGTTGGTCAACACCGTCGTCGGATTCATCGGCCCGGAATATCTCTTCGACGGCAAGCAGATCATTCGCGCCGGGCTTGAAGATCACTTTTGCGGCAAACTCCTGGGCCTGCCCATGGGATGCGACGCCTGCTACACCAATCACGCGGAAGCTGACCAGAACGACATCGACGATTTGCTGACGCTTCTCGCTGTCGCGGGCGTCAATTATGTCATGGGCGTTCCAGGCGCGGACGACATCATGCTCAACTACCAGAGCACGTCCTATCATGATGTGCTGGCGGTTCGGCGCATGCTTGGGCTCGCGCCGGCGCCGGAGTTCGAGCAATGGCTATTGAGGATGGGCGCGATGGACGAGCGCGGTTCGCTTAAGCCCCAATCGCTGCCGGTCGCTGTCCTGCCGCTTCTTGCAAAGGCGTGAGCGATGACCGAAAACCTGCCGGAAATCCAAGGCAAATTGGCGGCGTTGCGCGCCGCGACGCCGGCGCGGATTTTCCTTCCGCGCGCCGGCCTGGCGTTGACGACGCAAACCAATCTGAAATTCCAGCTCGATCACGCCGAAGCCCGCGACGCCGTCCACGCGCGCCTCGACGTCGAGACGCTTATCGGAACTTTGCGATCACGGGGCTTAGAGCCCGTTCGCCTCGCCAGCGCCGCCCAGGATCGCCGAACTTATCTGCTGCGCCCCGATCTTGGCCGCAAGCTCGATGACTCTTCGCGTGTTCGTCTGGCGCGTTCGGCGGGCGATTACGACATCGTCTTCATTATCGCCGACGGTCTTTCGGCGCGCGCCGTCGCCTCCCATGCAATCGCCCTGCTGGACGAGGCCCTGCCCCTGTTTCGACGCGGTTCATGGAAGCTGGCTCCAATCATCGTCGTCGAACAGGGCCGTGTGGCGATGGGCGACGAAATTGGCGAAATTCTCGGCGCCAGGCTCGTCGCCATGTTGATCGGCGAGCGGCCGGGGCTTTCGTCTCCGGACAGCCTCGGCGTCTATCTCACATTCGCGCCCCGCGTCGGCCGCTCCGACGCCGAGCGCAATTGTTTGTCCAACATCCGCTCGCAGGGAATGTCTTATTCGGTAGGCGCGCAAAGATTATTCTATCTATGCGTCGAGGCGCGTCGAAGGAAGCTGACGGGGGTCGGATTGAAAGACGAGACGCCTCTCGCAAAATGCGAGGGACCGCCTCAACTCGGCGGCCCGGAACGGTAGATCGATCACCGGCATAGCGATTGCCCGGATCGGACGTCAGGTTCGATTCTCGACGAGCGCAATGAGGCCTTTCAACAAAGCAACCGGATCGGGCGGACATCCACGAATATGCAGGTCGACGGGGATCACTTCGGAGACCGCGCCGACGCAGGCGTATCCGCCGGCGAACACGCCGCCGTCGAATGCGCAATCGCCGACGGCGACGACCCATTTCGGATCAGGCGTGGCGGCGTAAGTCCGCTCCAGCGCCTCGCGCATGTTCTTTGTTACGGGGCCCGTCACCATGAGAACGTCGGCGTGCCTTGGCGACGCGACAAAACGCAGTCCGAATCTTTCCAGATCGTAGAACGCGTTTCCGAGCGCATGTATTTCCAGTTCGCAGCCGTTGCACGAGCCCGCGTCGACTTCGCGGATCGACAGGCTGCGGCCGAGCTTGCGACGACTGACATTCGCAAGGACGCCGGCGAGCTCGGCGACTGCGGCGTCTTCGGGCGGCGGAGCAAACTCGGTCAACGGCGAACGAAGCAGCCCCTGGAGTAGAAATTTGAGCATGGCTGTCAAACTCTCAAAGGTCATGCCCCGAATAGGAGCAATTGAACGATTTGTTGCACAGCGGAAAATCGGCCACGATATTATTCTCGATCACCGCCTCGAGCAGCGGCCATTGGAACCACGACGGATCGCGGAGATGGCATCGCTGCACAACCCCAGCGGCGCCGATTCTCACCCAGACGAAAATGTCGCCGCGAAAACCCTCCACAAAGGCCGCGCCTTCTCGGGTTTCGCTCGAAGTCGGCACGCTCTCGTTGCGAAGCGGCCCTTGCGGAGTCCGGTCGAGAATCTGCTCGATCAATCCCAGCGACGCTTTGATCTCGTCGAAACGCACCCAGACCCGCGCATCGACATCGCCCGCATGGGCCGATCCCACCTTGAAGGCGAGCTCCGGGTAAGGCGCATAGCCTGGCGAGCGGCGCGCATCGAAACGACGGCCGGAGGAGCGTCCAATGACGCCGCCGCAGGCGTATTGATTCACCAGCTCGGAACGCAGACGCCCTGCTCCGACCGTGCGATCCTGTATGGAGGTGGTGTCGCCATAAAGGTCGATGAAGCGAGGAATGATTTTTTTCGCTCCGCTCAGCAAAGCGTGCAACGCCACTACGCCTTCCATGGTCAAATCGTCGACGACGCCGCCCGGGACGATGCGGTCCATCATGAGCCTGTGGCCGAAACACAGGTGCGAAGCTCTGAGAACCCGCTCGCGGAGAATGCTGGCGTGCGTGTGCATCAGTGAAAAGGAGGCGTCATTGCAGATCGCGCCGATGTCGCCGATATGATTGGCGAAGCGCTCCAGCTCGGCCATCAATGCCCGCAGGAATGTGGCGCGTCGCGGAACCTCTATTTCGAGCGCGGCTTCAACTGCGTTGGCGAAAGCAAGAGAGTAGGCGACGGTGCTGTCGCCGGAAACGCGGCCAGCCAGACGCGCGGCCCGATCGAGCGGCGCGTCCACCATCAATTGCTCTATGCCCTTATGGACGTATCCGAGCCGCTCCTCTAGACGGACGACGACTTCCCCATTCGCCGAAAAACGGAAATGGCCTGGCTCGATGATGCCGGCGTGGACGGGCCCCACCGGGATTTGATGAAGCGGCGCGCCTTCCGCGGCGAGGAATACGTACGGGTCTCCCGAGGCTTCTGACGGCTCCGGTTTAGCGCCGGGGCGTCGCACGCCCCAACGGCCATGATCGAGCCAGCTCCGCACATCGGGCGAGCCCTCGGCGTGGAGCCCGTAAATATCGGAAATCGTGCGCTCGAGCCGCAAGGCCGGCGGATGCATGTGGCCAACGGAGGGAAAACGTCCGTTAGGACATTCGATGCTGACAATCCCGATCTCTGAAGATTCATGATCCAGTAAGACCATGTGAACGTCGAGGCCATCGCTCCACAGACCCAGCATGTCTCCATTGCCCTTGCTGATTTCGCGAATCACGCGCAACCAGCGGGTCTGATCGATCACGTGGCGCGGCCAAGGACCGGAGTGTTCGACCGGGCGCCCTCCTCGCATCGTCTCTCGAAGCGATATCATGCCGAGTCCCTTATTCCTTTGCGGGCTTATCCAAGCAGCCCCGCGACATTCTGGAACCAGACGGCGACGTGAGGCTCCAGCCAGATTCCCATCAGCAACACCAGGGCGAGATGGAAGAAGAGCGGGACGACCGACGCTTCAACCTCGCCAATTGAGTCCGACGGCTCCCCGAACGCCATTCCGATAACCCGCAGCAACAACGCGCCAAAAGCCACCAGCAGACCGAAAGCCAGCGGGATGGCGAGCAGCGGCTGGCGCGCGAATGTCGAACTCACCACCAGAAACTCGCTCATGAAGACGCCGAACGGCGGCAGGCCGGCGATGGCCATGACGCCGGCGACAAGCCCCCAGCCGAGCACCGGATGGCTTTCGGTCAAACCGCGGATATTGGCGATCTTCTGCGTGCCCTTGACCTGCGCGATGTGACCGACGGCGAAAAATATCGCCGACTTGGTCAGACTATGCATCGTCATGTGAAGAAGTCCGGCGAAATTGGCCAGTGGCCCGCCCATGCCGAAAGCGAAGGTGATGATGCCCATATGCTCGATCGACGAATAGGCGAACAATCGCTTGATGTCGTCGCGGCGATAGAGCATGAAGCCGGCGAATATCAGCGAAACAAGGCCGAGCGTGATCATCAGCGGACCCGGCGCGATCGCCGCGGCGTTGGCTGCGAGCAGCATTTTGAAACGCAAAACCGCATAGAGCGCGACGTTGAGAAGCAGCCCCGAAAGAACCGCCGAGATTGGGGTCGGTCCTTCGGCATGCGCATCGGGAAGCCATGCGTGCATGGGAACAAGGCCAACTTTCGTGCCATAGCCCAACATCAGAAAGACGAAGGCGACATTCAGCAATCTCGGGCTAAATGCCGCCGCGTACTGCATCAACGAGGTCCAGACCATGGCGTCGTAGCCCTCTCCGAGCACCGGCTCCGCCGCCATGTAGACGAGGATCGTGCCGAACAGGGCAAGCGCAATTCCGACGCTGCCGAGGATAAAATACTTCCAGGCCGCCTCCAGCGCTTCGGGCGTGCGATAAATGCCAACCATCAACACCGTCGTCAGCGTGGCGAACTCGATCGCCACCCACATCAAGCCAATATTGTTGGCGAGCAGCGCCAAATTCATGGCGAACATCATCGACTGATACATCGCGTGATAAAAGCGCACATGCGCGGGCTTTAATTTCCCGGTCGCGATTTCGTGACCGATATAGCTCGCGCTGTAAACGCTCGTCGTGAAGCCGATGAAAGTGGAAAGCACGACGAAAACAACATTCAGATCGTCGACAAAGAGATAGTTGCCGGCGGTCGGTCGATCGAACAGCAGCACGCCGGCGAAAAGGAAGGCGGCGCCCGATGAGATGAGGTTGATGTAAGCCGTCAACCGATAGCCGGACAAGAGCGCGAGAACGAGCGCCGACAGGGCCGGGATGATCAGCAATGCGTCGGCGGCTTCTAGAGCGGGGATGTTCATCGACGGCCTCCGCGGGCGCGGTCAAGCTCCTGGACGTCGACCGTGTCGAAACGTTCGCGAATGCGGAACAGAAAAATACCGATCACGATGAAAGCGATCAGAACCGAGAAAGCGACGCTGATCTCGACGACGAGCGGCATCCCCTTGGCCCCGGTCGCGGCGAGAATGAGCCCGTTCTCAAGCGACATGAAGCCAATGACCTGGCTGATCGCATTGCGGCGCGTCACCATCATGAGCAAGCCGAGAAGCACGACCGACAGCGCGAAGGCGAGATCTTCGCGCGCCAGCGGGTCGGCGGCGGCCGTGGCCGGGAGCATGACGACGAGGGACAAAGCGACGAGACAGATGCCTAGAAGCATGGTGACGCCGACTCCGCCGACCACCTCAATATCGCGGTGGATTCGCAGACGCACCATGATGCGTCGCAGACTTACCGGAATGATCACGGCCTTGAAAACCACTGCGATCGCCGCCGTCAGAAATAGATGGGGAGAGTGCTGACTATAGGCCTGCCAGGCGACCGAAAGCGACAAAACGACGGCATGCAGGGTGAAGATATTGATCAGCCCGGTCATGCGATCTTGATAGAGCAGCATGAAGCTGGTCAGAACGAGGCCGCCGGCGAGCAGATGTGCGATGTCGAACGCGAGCGTTCCCATTACAAGCTCCGTGACACGAACAGCAGCAGCGTGCCGAGAAGCCCCAGCATCAGCGCCGCGCCAAGGAAGTCCGGCACACGAAATACGCGCATTTTCGCGGTCGAAATTTCGAACAGCGCCAGCAGGGAGCCGCCGACGGCCAATTTAAGGACAAAGGCGAAAACGCCGAACGTCATGGCGCGGAAATCGGCGCCGTGCGGGGCGAGCCCCCATGGCGCGAAGATGCATGCAATCAAGGAAATGTACAAGAGAAGCTTCAACGCCGCGGCGAGTTCGATCACCGCGAGATGACGCCCGGAATATTCGAGCGCCATCGCTTCGTGCACCATGGTGAGCTCAAGATGCGTCGCCGGATTGTCGACAGGGATTCTGCCATTCTCCGCGATAGCCACGATGACAAGACCGATCAGCGCCAGTCCGTACGACACGCGCAATTCTATATGCGAGAGCATATGGAAGGCGATTTCGGACAACTGGGTGGAGCCGGCGATTAGAGCGACGACGAAGACGATCATGATCATCGCGGGCTCGGCGAGAGAGGCGAACATCGTCTCGCGACTGGAGCCTATGCCGCCAAAGCTCGTTCCAACGTCCATGCCGGCGAGCGCGAGAAAGAATCTGGCGCTTCCCAATAGCGCGGTGATGACGATGAGGTCCGCCGACCAGCTGAACATCAGTCCCGTGGCGAATGTCGGGACCAGCGCCGCGGCGACCCAGGTCGCGGCGAAGACAAGATAGGGCGCCGAGCGAAACAACCATGAGGCGTTGTCCGCGAGCACGACGTCTTTGCGCATCAGTCTGAGCAAATCGCGGTACGGCTGAATGATCGATGGTCCGCGCCGACGCAGCAACCGCGCCTTCGCCTTGCGCGTAAATCCGAGCAGCAGCGGCGCCAGCGCCAGCACCAGAATCATTTGGGCGCCCTGAGCGGCGAAATCGAAGATCATGGCCATATCGCAATCACCAGAAGCAGGCTGACGAGCGCGATGAAAACGAGCCCCAAATATCCTTGAATCGTCAGAAAATGCGTCTTATCGAGCTGATCCGCGCAGAAATTCACGCCGCGCAAGATCGGCGTATATATGCCGTCCCAGACCCGGTCGCGGATCTCGATGCCGAACCGCGCAGGGCGAATATCTCCGGGCGGCGGCATATCGAGATGGTCCCGCGCGACAAATGCGACATTCCCCAGGGTTCTGCGGATTGGCTGAGCAAAGCTGCTGCCGGTGTATTGGGTGACGGGGCTTGGGTCGGGATAACCGCAATCCCATGCGGGGCCCCGCCGTAAGACGTTTGAGCCGAATCGGCGAACGATCCATGCAGTGAGGGAAGCCGAGGAGACGATGAAGGAAAACACCAGAAGGCCGTTGTAGGAGCTGCGGCTCTCGGCGATCGGCACGATCGACAGCCAGGGAATCGCGCCCTGGGTTGGCACATGGCCGCCGACGAACAGCTTTGCGGCCGGCGTGATCGTATCGATCATATAGCTCGGAAATAGACCCGCGAGGAGACACAGGATCAGGAGACCGGACATCGCCGCGAGCGACCATGGATCTGTCTCCTGCGCATTCTTGGCGGCGATCGATCGGGCGCGCCCCAAAAACGCAACGCCGTAGGCGCGCACGAAACATCCCGCGCACAGCGCCGCGCTCAGCGCCAGGGCGACACCCACCGCGGGAACCAATAGTTTCAGACTCCATTGCGGCAGCGAAGGGCTGAGCAAAACCGCCTGGAAGACGAGCCATTCGGAAACGAAACCGTTGAGCGGCGGCAAGGCGGAAATCGCCAGGCAACCGCCCAGAAACACAAAGGCCGTGCGCGGCATGGAATGGATAAGCCCGCCAAGACGCTCGATGTCGCGCTCGCCAGTGGCGTTGAGCACGGCCCCGGCGCCAAAGAACAGAAGGCTCTTGAATAGAGAGTGATTGAACACATGAAACAGAGCGGCGGTGAAAGCCAGCGCCGCCGGCAAGGCCATGCCGTTTGACTTGAACGCCAGCGCGAGGCCGAGAGCGACGAAGATGATGCCGATATTTTCGATCGTGCTGTAAGCGAGCAGCTTTTTCAAATCGCTTTGGATCGTCGCGGAGAGGATGCCGAGCATGGCGGTGATCGCTCCGAGCGTCAGCGGCGGCATGCTCCACCAGAACTCCGGCGGCCCAAGCAAATCGAAAACGATGCGAACGAACCCGTAGATGGCGACTTTGGTCATGACGCCGCTCATCAAAGCGGAAACATGGCTCGGCGCGGCAGGGTGGGCGAGCGGCAGCCAAATATGTAGAGGAACCAGTCCCGCCTTCGACCCCGCGCCCAGAAGCGCCAACAGCAGCACGAGGCCGGACTTCCATGACGGCTGGGCCGTTTCGCGGATATCCGCGAAGGAGTAGCCGCCCACGGACCCTGCAAGCAATCCGAACGCCATCAACAGCGCAAGCGTGCCGAAGCTCGCCATGAGCAGATATACGAAGGCGGCCCGTCGGTTCTCGGCGTCATGATGGTGCGCCAGGACAAGCGCCCATGACGAAAGCGACATGAACTCCCAGGCTATGAGAAAACCGAAAGCGTCGTCGGCCAGCAGCACGAGATTCATGCCGGCCAGAAAGGCCGGGAAAAACGGCAGGATGCGAGAGGGATGCTTCTCGCGAGCGCCATAGCCGATCGCGTAAAAGCTGGCTGCGGAGCCGCCAAGGTTGACGATTGCGAGGAAGAACCCGCTCAGCGCGTCGAGTCGGAAATGCGCGCCGATCCACGGCAGGCCCAGCGGCAACGCGGCCGTTAGAGCGACCGCGCTGCGAGGAACGACCGCCGCGGCGAACAGGACGAGGCTCAGGCTAAAACAAAGGCCGTAGACGGTTCGGCTCGCCGCGGCGCTGCGTCCCAAGGCGATGGCGAGTCCGCCTACGCCAAGCAGCGCGGCGATGCTCCAAAGGGCTACGGTCAAGGGCATTGCCGGCTATCTCCCCTCCCCGCTCGACTGGGCGTCGTCCGCCGCTTGGCCTGTCTCGACGGGCTTGCGCGGGGCGACCGCGGGCTTTTTGAGTCGGACGCCCCGCCCTCCGTCTGAGCTTTCGCGAAGAAATTCGATCCCAATGCTGTCGAAAGCAGCGATCAATTTGGTCAGGGAATCGACGTTGCCCCGGATGAGATCCTCACTCATCTCCATTCGTTGAATGGTCGGAAGAGACAGGCCAGAGAGTTCCGCGAGCTTGCGTTGATCCAGGCCGGCGAGAGCGCGCGCCGCTCGAAGCTGAGCCGCTGTTATCATGTCAGAACCATCAGTTGTCCGCTGACATATGTGACTTCTGAAAGTTAAAACATAGATAGCGGCGTTACAAGAAAATTTGATATCGACGAACGAATGAGCGTCGGCTCACCGGTCAAAGGCCGGGCATCGAACGTACGAGACGTCGACGGCGCGTCGGCGCGAATCCGGCCGCCGCATTTACGCCGGGCTAACCAGCCGGCAAGTCTGAAGCCCGCGCCCTTTCGACGCCGCAAAATCCTGTGTTACCATCGGGCTCATGACGCTTGATCCGAGAATACGCCCGCGACCCGCCTCTTCGACGCCCGGCCTAATACACGGGCGACCCGCATGAGCGACGACGCAGCGACGCCGACCCCGGCGGCCGAGCCCCAACGTGCGGCCGCTTCGCCCGCAAAACATCTCAAACCGGGGTTCCTCGCCGCTCTCGCCGCGCCGGTGCAAAAACTCTGGCCGCGCGAGACGGACCTTGGCCGCATCGGCATGGCGATCGCCGCGCCGGTGCTCTGCTGGGTGTTTTACACCACCTCCAGCGGCATGGTTGACATCATGCAAAAAGAGGCGGGCGACTGGATCGGGCTCGCCGGCGCGGTGATCGCGACGACGGCGATCCTGGTGATGCTCACCTCGACCTCCTGGTCGCTGGGCGCCGACCTCGCGAGTCTCATCGCCATGCGGCGCATGGCGCGCGAGCGGGTGATTATCAAAACCTTCGTCACCGCGCTGGTTTTCGCCTTCGTCTTCTCGATCTCCGCGTTCTTTTCTTTCACCTATTATTACAACAATATTTTCAAACTCTCGTCGAAGAAGATCGTCGGCGAACTGCAGCCGATGGAGCTCGCCGCCGACATCGTGCTGCCGACGTCCAAAGAGGTCGCCGCGCGTTACGACGAATACACCGCGCAACTCGAAGCGACGCCCGGCTTCAAGAGCTATCTTGATCAACTCGGCGCGCTGAGCGAAACGGCGCGCACGGCGGGAGCCGGCCTGCGGGAATCGATTCGCAAGGGCCAGGAGGCGCAGCAGCGCGTCGCGATGGAGGCGGCGCGAAGGGCCGCCGCCGATCTCGCCGAAGCTCAGGCGGCGACCCGGCAGCTCGACGATGCAATGGCGCGCATACAGCAATTGGAGCGCAGCGCAGCCGATCTCGACTCGATCATCAAGGCCAAGCAGGACGAAGTCGCCGGCCTGGAGACCACCGCGAAACAGGAAGAGCAGGCCGCCGTCGACGCCTCCAAGGGGCTGGACGGGCTCGGCGCCTCCTGCGGCCCCAACTGCAACTCGCATCGGGCGAAGGCGACGGAGGCGCAACGGCGCGTCGCGACGATCAAGGAGACGCTCAAAGGCCCTACAATCGAGCGCGCCGGGATGTTGCGTCGGCGCGATGCGCTCAACGCCGAAGTAATCGCCCTGAGGCAAAAGGCCGACAGCGCCGCCGAGGCGCAGGCCCGGCCGCTGCCGAAAGGCGAAGCCGCGCCCGATCTCGGCGCTATGCTGCATCAGCTGGACGCCCTGCGCGACGAGCTGCGCGCCGACCCCAGTTGGCGCATCGTGCGCGAAGCCAAGCCCTTGTGCGAGACAATCCTCTTGGCCGCACGCGACGCCAACGCCCTCCCCTCCGCGCTTTCCGGCGATTTCGCCTGCGAGCCGATCGGCGCGCCGGCGCGCGACCGCTTGACGGCGCGTGACGAGATGACCGCCGCGCGCGCCGCCTTCGACAAGAAATGTTCGCTGGAAGGGGAATTGCGCGACGAAATCGGCGCGGTCACGAACCGCATCCGCGAGGCCTCGCCAGCCGATCCGACGGCCGTAGCGACCGGCTTCACGGCGGCCAAGAAACTCGTCGACGCCTGCGTCGTCGCCGGAAAGCCGGCCGGCCTCTCGGAAACCGACGTGCGCGCCCTGCTCAAAAGAAGCGACGATTTTTTGCGCGCCCATACGTCCGAGCGCAACAAGTTTGAGCTGGCGCGCGAGGCGTTCTGGAGCTTTACGCCCGACGCGACGATGGCGATCTGCGTCGCCATGGCGCAAGACGCCTTTGTGTTCATCATGAAATTTCTGTCGGAGATTTTTAAGCGCGGCCTGGAGACGCGCGAGCGGCGGCAATTCGCCGCGCCGCTGGATCTGACCGACAGCGAGGCCGATCCGGTCGAAACCCGCGCGATGAAGGCGGCGATGCGCGCGGCGACGCCGGTGCACGGCGACATGAGCGAAATCGATCCGGAGGCGGCGACCTTCGCCTTACTGCCGCTCAATGTCCGCGAAAATCTGACCGCTTTGCTCAACCGCCTGGTGCGCGACGAAATCGCTCACGTCGACCGCAAGGGCTATTATATCGTCGACAACATCACGATCTCGCAGATCGAGCAGCGTCTCGCCAGCGCCTTAAGGATGCGCTGGTCGCGCGGCCTGCGCGGCGGACCCGACGCCGGCGCCGACGGACCCAAAGCCTATTATGGCGACGCCTCCGGAGAACCCGCGCGCCGACGCCGCCCGACCGCGCTGGAGCGCTATCTGACGCATGTTCCGGAGCCGGAAGAAGTCGCCGGCGCGATGGCGGAGCGTCCGCGATAGCGGTAAAAGTCTCACACTTGGCGCCGCTCGGAACGCCGCAAGCGGGCGCCGTTGGGCCGGTTTTCAATCTAACCGGTCGCTCCCCTCGGCGCGCGCAAGGTAATACGACCCCCGCCGACAATCGGGCCGGTGCGCGCTCTCGATCCGGCGACCGGGCGGTTGTGGCCCGCGATCTTTCAAACTGATCGCGAGCCGCCAGGTCATAACCCTATCGGCTCGCCTTCATGAGCAACACCCCATGAGGACGGGATTAGCTATTGTATTCCCTCTCGCCCGCCACCCAAGTTTCACTGATCTTGATGGCGCCGAGCTTTGCGGGCTCAGTCTTGTAAGGATCCGCCTCAAGAATGACGAGATCGGCCTCCTTGCCATTTTCGAGCGAACCGATGCGATCCCCCATTCCGATCTGGCGCGCCGCGTCGATCGTCACGGCCCGAAGCGCTTGATCGAGCGTGACCGCCTGATCTCGACCGATCGTCGAACCGTCGATGTCACACCGCCGCGTGACCGCCGTGCTTACGAGCGCAAGCGACCCCGGCGGCGAACATGGCGAGTCGGTATGCAGGCTGAACGGGAGGTCAGCCTTGACACATGCGCCCGCGGGATCCGTAAACGCCGCGCGTTCCGGACCAAAAATCTGATCTCGGTAGGCCGCGCCATAAAAACGCACGTGGTTCATGAGGAAACTCGGCTGGACGTTGAGCTTTTTCATACGCTGGATTTGGTCGGGCCGCGCCATCGTCGAATGTTCGATGCGGTTGATCCCGTTGGACGTTGAACCGCCATAAGCGGCCTCTATGGCGTCAAGAGAGATATCGATCGTGTGGTCGCCGTTACAGTGGATCAATATCGGCAGACCGGCGGCCTTGACCTCGGCCACCATCTGTTTCAGCTGCGCCGCGTCGTAATTCGCCGAACCACTGTTATCCGTGTCGAGATAGGGCAGCGTCTGAGCGCCCGTCTCCGTCTGGTTCGATCCGTCTCCAACAATCTTGATGCCATAGAGAGAGAACAGCGAGTTCGGCAACTGCGTCGCCTTCGCGCCGAGCCCCAGACTGCGATAAGGCTCGATGCCTTTCATATCGTCGTACATCAGGCTGGCGCTCGTGCGGCAGGCCAACCGGTTGGAAAGCTTTGCGAAAGGCGCAATCCAGTCAGAACGCAACGTTCCTGGTTCATGGACAGTCGTATTGCCCACCGCCGCGACGGAGCGCAGATAATCGCTCACCGCTTTCGCGGCGAGTTGGGGCGTAATTTTGGGGAGAGCGGGGAGCAGAACCTTTATCATCGCGCTCTCTTCATAGACGAGCCCGTTGAGTTGTCCTTTCTCGTCTCGTCCGAAGCGCCCACCGCCGGAGAGTGCGCCGATATTGTCCGGAATCTTGGTGACTTTCAGCGCGAGACTGTTGACGCAGGCGTCATGACCATTCGTATACCAGACAAAGATCGGATGGTTCGTCGAAATCCCGTCCAACTTCTCCCGCGAGAGGTCGCCTCCCTGAAGAAGATTGTCGAAATTGGAGCACAAAATCCATTGTCCCGGCGGGGTGCGCGCCGCCAGCGCGCGCAGTTCGTTCAGCAACTGCCCGCGCGTGGGAAATTTCGTGTATCCGACGTCGGTGAGGAGCTCGAAAATGAGCGCGGAGAGGACGGTGTGATTATGCGGGTCGACAAAACCCGGCATCAGGACCCGTCCCCGCAGATCGACGATTTGAGAGTTCTTCGTCTTCAGGGCGTTGACGGCGCTTTCGGAGCCAAGGGCCAAGATCTTGCCACCCCCGATCGCCAGCGCTTTCACCGGCGCGGCGCCAGGAATCGGAATGATCTTCCCGCCTTTGAAGATCACCTCCGCGCCCAAGTCGGCCGCTGGAGCGGCCTGGCCGCTTGAGACGGACGCGGCCGCCGCCGCGGCGGCGACGGAATAGGCCATGAAGTTGCGTCGGGTCGGGCTGACGGCCCCGTGATCGAAGACGCGGCCCCTGCCGCCTTCAAAGCAATCCCTGTGGAGAATGAGGGGAGTGAAACAACCGCGGCACATTTTGTCGCCTCTCGAATGAGACTTAAAGCAGCCACGTTACAGTATATTGGCCGGAAAGAAAGAGGGCGGAATTTCCTGCCGAGCAACTTATTGTAATCTACGGCTTTTCTGGTTCTGTTGCGTTAATTTCATTAGAGCGTGATCCGGTTGCCCCGTCGGAGGCATTTAAGGCGGCCAATGAATAAAACTGTTCCGCTGCGGAAATATTTTCGCCCGGGTCGGAAACCATCTGGCTCTTGTTGATCATGCGCTTGAGTTCGACGCCTTGCAAGGAGGTTCGGGCCGAGCGAAAAGATTTGAAACCGAGCATCGGCCGCACCGCTCGCTTAACGGCCCGGTGGTCCGGTTCGACAATGTTATTCAGGTATTTGATGCGCCGCATCTCGATCTCTTGACCGGCTTCCTCCTTGAGCGCCTCGATCGCCGCGGCATTGGCGCCGCTCTTGCCGCTCAATGTCCGCGAAAATCTGACCGCTTTGCTCGACCGCCTGGTGCGCGACGAAATCGCTCACGTCGACCGCAAGGGCTATTATATCGTCGACAACATCACGATCTCGCAGATCGAGCAGCGTCTCGCCAGCGCCTTAAGGATGCGCTGGGCGCGCGGCCTGCGCGGCGGACCCGACGCCGGCGCTGACGGACCCAAAGCCTATTATGGCGACGCCTCCGGAGAACCCGCGCGCCGACGCCGCCCGACCGCGCTGGAGCGCTATCTGACGCATGTTCCGGAGCCGGAAGAAGTCGCCGGCGCGATGGCGGAGCGTCCGCGATAGAGTGCTTTCGGCAAAAGTGGCCGCCGGTTTTGCCTCGGAAAGCACGAAAAGACGAAAGACTCTAGCGGCGGAAATCCAGCGCTTGCCGCCTGCGGCGCGGACTCCCGGTAGCGCTCGCCTTTGGACCAATTTTGACCCAATCCGGAGCTCGACGCCCATTGTCGTCCGGCGGCGGCGTCTCGATGTCGCCTGATGTTTAGATCAACGACAGAGGAATCCGCTCCTCAATAATGCGGGGGTGGCGGCTCCAGGGCGTCGCGCGGGGCTCCAGCGCTCTGAATTTCCTCAAGCAATTTGGCGACTTGCCGCTCCAGAGCGTCGATCTTGCGCCATTGCGCGGTGATTGCGTCGTTCAGTTCGGCGATTGTCTTGTCCTGGTGCGCGACCAACGTCTCCAGAGCGTCGAGGCGAGAAGGGTCTGAATGTCCATCGCTCATGTCAGGCTCCAATACATTGACGGACCTCGAGAGTCGGGAGGGCCGGACCGGTGAAGGCGGCGCGAACCTGCTGATTACGACGCTTTCCCTCGCGGACGCTGTTCGACGATGGGCGGACTCGCTCTGAGGGAATGGACGGGCGAACGCAACCCCAAGCGCCGAAGCCGCATTGGAAAACGCGACTCCATCCAAAGCTAAGTAATATTTCCCCAACCATCCGAACAAGCAACGGACTGAACTGCTTGTTTTCGCACTGCGATTAATCGTGTTGCAACTCCGGTCCGGCACAGTCTTCAGCAACCTCCCGAGCTTACGGGCTCGCTGAATTGAGGGAGAATCCACCATGCAATCATCGAGCGCCCTCCACGAGATCATCAGGCATTTTGGCGGCGACGCGCGGCTCAGCAACCTCGGCATCCGGGCTCTGATCACCGACGAAGCGCATGTTGGTTTCAGATTTCTCCGACCCAATTCCAAGGGCGTTCGTTCGGCGAATATATCTTTTGAACCCGGCGGCACATGCAGCGTTGATTGCTTCGGTCGCCTGGAGCGCGGAGCCTTCCGCGCTCCCGTCGTCGCCAGCGCCAATGGAATTCTCCTTGAAAATCTCCCAAGCGCGCTGGGCGCGCTGACGGGAATCGAAAGTCTGCAACAACGGCAATTTTGAAAAGCGCTCTGCGCAAAGCCGACCGAGCGCGGAAATCCGCTCCGGCGCATCGCTGACTCCGACCCGCCTTTTTCGCCTCTCCCCGCGTGCGGCGATAGGGCGGCGCGCGCTTCATCTTTTCCCGGAGGAGTCCTCAATCCTCCGCCCCGCGATAGGACGGCAGAAAGCGCAGGCACAGGCCCGGAATGCGATGACGCAGTCCCGATAGAATGACGATATCGCGCCAGCGCGGATAATCCCGAGGCAGGAGCCGCAACGCCTCTCCGACCGCCGCAATAAACTCCTCCTCGCTGCGAAAGTCGCAGCCGGCGCCGAAAGTGACGAGACAGCCGTCCTCCGCCCGAGCGTGAGCCAACAGCACATCGAGCAGGATCGCGACGCCGCCCGGCGGCGCGGGGCGCGGCGCGGGAAGCGGCCGGCGCAGCGGCGGACAGGCCAGCCGCGCCGCCGCGCTTTCCTGCGCCAGATCGGGAAGCGCCTCCAGCTCGGCGCCGGCGAGCAGCAGCAAGGCGTCGGGCGAGCTTCGCCAGCAGGTGAAGTCGGCGAGCCAGACGGCGCTTTGCTGATAGAGCCGGCCCTGCCCCTGCTCGCCGTCCTCGTGACGAAAGCGCGCGCGGAGCAGCGCCAGCGGCGGCTGGCCCGCGCCCGGCCAGTTCGGCGCGGACCGCGCCAGCAAAAAGCCGCGCGCCTCCGCCGCGGGATCGACGAGATCGCGGTTAAGCCGCCGCGCCCCGATCAGCCGGGCCGGCGAAAGGGCGCTGTCGAAGGCAGGATCAAGCCCGGAGCTGCGGCGCGTGACGCAATAGCCTTCGTCGGCGGGAATGGAGAGATCGGCGCCCGCCGCGAGCTTGCCGTAATGCAGGCGCTCCAGCACGATTTCCGCCGGCCCGCCGCGCATCGCCCGTCCCTCCCGCCAATTGGCCGCCCCATCACGGCCCGCTTCGCCCGGCCAGAATCTCCCGAACCCGCTCGACGAGTTCGCTCTCTGGCGCGGAGAATTGGGCGGGCCGTTGCGCCTTCCATTCCTCGTTGGTGGCGATGGAGGCCGCCGCGCGCGCTCCCGCGGCGAGATCCTTGATCTGCACCTCGCCCCTCGCCTTTTCGTCCGAGCCCTGAATGACGACCACGGGACTGTTGCGCTTGTCGGCGTATTTCATCTGCGCCTTCATGCCGGCCGCGCCGAGATAAATCTCGCTGGCGATCCCTCCGGCGCGCAGCATTCCGACCATGCGCTGGTAATCGGTCAGGCGGTCGCGGTCGAGCACCAGCACCACCACCGGCCCCCGCCGTTCGGGCGTCGCGACAATCTCGCTGCCGACCAGCTTTAACGCCGCATAAAGTCGCGAAACGCCAATCGAAAACCCCGTCGCCGGCGTGTTTTCCGCGCGGAACCGGCCGATCAGCCCGTCGTAGCGCCCGCCGCCGCCGACCGAGCCGAAGCGCACGGGATTGCCCTTTTCGTCGCGCGTCTCGAAGGTCAGCTCCGCCTCGAACACCGGCCCGGTGTAATATTCCAGGCCGCGCACGACGGAAGGGTCGATGCGGATGCGGTCGAAGCCATAGCCCGCGTCGCGCGCCAGATCCTCGATCTCCATCAATTCCTCGGCGCCCTGCGCGCCGATGTCGCTCTTGCCGAGCAGGCCGAAGAGATCGAAGCTCGGCTTGCCGTCCACATATTGCCCGCCGGCGCTGAAGGCCATGATCGTGTCTATCGCCTCCTGGCCGAGGCCGGCGCCCTTGGTGAAATCGCCGCTCTCGTCCTTGCGGCCGGCGCCCAGCAGAAGCTTGACGCCCTCCGGGCCGAGCCGGTCGAGCTTGTCGACCGCGCGCAGCACGGTGAGGCGGCGGCCGGCGTTCTCAACGCCGTCCAGCCCGACGGCCTTCATCACCCCGTCGAGCACCTTGCGGCTGTTGATCTTGATCACATAATCGCCGCGCTTGACGCCGAGCCGCTCCAGCGTGTCGGCGGCCATCATGCAGATTTCGGCGTCGGCGGCGGGCGAGGCCGACCCAACCGTATCGGCGTCGAACTGCATGAACTGTCGGAACCGCCCCGGCCCCGGCTTCTCGTTGCGATAGACCTGGCCGACGCGATAGGAGCGATAAGGCTTTGGCAACGAATCGAAATTCTGCGCGACATAGCGGGCCAGCGGCGCCGTCAGATCGTAGCGCAGCGACAGCCATTGCTCGTCGTCGTCCTGGAGCGAGAACACGCCCTCGTTGGGCCGGTCCTGATCGGGCAGGAATTTGCCGAGCGCGTCGGTATATTCGATCGCCGGCGTCTCCAGCGCCTCGAAGCCGTAAAGCTCGTAGACGGAGCGAATGGCCTCCAGCATTTTCGCCGTTGCGGCGAGTTCGGCGGCGGCGCGGTCGGCAAAGCCGCGCGGGATGCGGGCTTCGACTCTCGGCTGCTCTTGCGGCTTGTTTTGATCGTTCGACATTTTTTCTCAGGCCTCTGGAGCGGCCTCTCGTTTCCGTGAAACGCGAGACCGCTCCAACTTTTTGTTTTGACGCGTTTTCTTCACGCGAACCGGCATCCACTTCGCTCGAAAACGCTCTGATCCTGGCCCTTCCTAGCATTTTCCCATGAAGAGGGAAGCGCCGCGCCGCGCGGCCACTGCCGCAAATGGCTTTTGCACCGCGGACAGTCCGAACTGCCGAAACCTTCCAGCGGCATGGGAAGAGCGGAAAGCTCCGCGTTCAACGCGCATTCGTCGCCGCCGGGAACAGCCCAGGCGCCAAGCGTTTTCCCGGCGCCGGTCAGCTGATCGACATGCCAATGCGCAGGCTTTTCCCGCCGCATATGGCGGGCGAGGCGCGCCATGAGCCCGCCTGGACCCTTGGCCGAACCGCAGTAAATATAGCGGCCCGGCGGCAAAATCGCGGCGTTGCGGCCCGCCCTGGCGGGCAGCGGCGCGTCGAGAAGGATCAGCAGAGCATAGGCGCCTTTTTCGCAGGGCGCCGTCGCCGCGTCGACAAATGCGATGGTCACGCCTGTTCACCCTATCGGAAAACGCGGCTCGACGGCGAGCATGGGGCCGCTACTATCGCGCAATGACACGCATAAATCATGCGCGAACGCGCATAAACGCGCATCCGACGCGGCGGGATCTGTTCGGTTTCGCAGCAGGATTTTTTGCGACTCCCTTGCCCGCCAAGGCGCGCGACCAAACCGTCGACCTAACCGAGCAATTGCGCAGCGGCGCAACTTCAGGTCGCGCGATTCGGCTTCCCCCAGGCGTCACGGCGATCCGCTCGCTGGAGCTTCCGCCGGGCGCTCGTCTCATCGGCGCCCCCGGCGGCTCGACGCTAAAACTCATCGGCCTCGGCCCGCTGCTCCACGCCAATGGCGCAAGCGGCGTCACGCTCGAATCGATAGCCTTCGATGGCGGCGATAATATGGTCGAGGCCAAGCGCGGTCTCCTCGACTTCGCCGATGCAGCGGACCTTTCCATTCGCGGCTGCGCGATCAGGAACTCCTCGGCGCATGGCGTCAATTTCCTGCGCTGCGGCGGAGTTTTCGCGCAAAATGTCATCGAGCGCGTTCGCGACGCCGGCTTTCATTCGCTCGACGGGCTCGGCTTCGACATTGACGGCAATCATGTCCGCGATTGCGGCGACAATGGCGTCATGGTCTGGACGAGCCAGGCCGGGCGTTTCGAGGGCTCGCGCATTCGCAACAACACCATCGAGGACATCCATAATATTTCCGGCGGCGACGGCCCTTACGGCAATGGCGTGAGCATCTGGGGCTCCGGCTCGGTGCGCGTCGAGAACAACAGAATATACCGCTGCGCCTATACCGCCGTGCGCAACAACGCCGGCCATGACATTCTCGTCGTCGGCAACGACTGCAAGGGCTTTGGCGAAAAAGCCATGTATGCGGAATTCGGCGCCAAGCGCGCGACCTTCCGCGACAATAAAATCTTTGACGCCGGCGGCGGCATAGCGCTCGCCAACGCGGAAGCCGGCACCGACATCGGCGTCGTCACCGGCAACACCATCGCCAATTTGCACGAAACCCATCCCGACGACGAATTTGGCCCGTCGATGTTGTGGATGACCGGCATTTTGGCCGAGAAGAATTGCGAAATCGCCGGCAACACCATTGCCGGCCCGGCGTGGATCGGCGTCATGCTCGGCGGCTATCGCGAGAATCTTCGCGCGGAAAGCAACATTATTTCGGGCGCCGACTACGGCGTCGCCTTCGCGACCGGCCTGCGGGTCGGCGACGGCGTCATCGCCCACAACAAAATCACCGGCTCGCGCAAGGCGGCCATCGTCGCCATGGCCGGGCCAACGATTCTGGAGGGCGATCTTTTGGGGCCGGGCGGGAGGAGTTTTCCGCGGCTGCGGGTGGAGGGGAATGTGGCGGGGTGAGGCGGGGCGGGGCGGCCAAATTGGCGGGTGAAATCTGAGGCTTGAAACCCGGTTTTGGGCTTTGAGCAGGGAGGATATCGGGGTCAGCAATGCGCCAGAAGCGGCCATTCACACCGAAAAAAGGACGGTTACCTTTTTGGGGCTGTCGAGCCAGAATTTTGGCACGAAATTAAAGAGAAACGCAACATACGGAATCGCCCGCGAAATATCGAAAAATCGCGCCATTGCCCGTCGCGCGGACGAAAAAATCTGGCGATGCAACCGGCTCCATATAACAAGGCTACGCGAATCCGGCTCTTGGCGATCTCTTGGCAGATCAAGCCGTCGTCCAAGAGCGGCATCGCGTTCGTGCGTCGCGTCAGCCGATACGCAGCCTAGCCGCGCATATCAGACTTCATGAAATGCTGGGCGCACGCAGGGTGCGCCCAGGGGCGATCAATCGAAAGCTCAGAGCGGACAGTAACGGCCGGGCGCAATGACACCATTCGGGTCGCAGACCTGTTTGAACCGCTTCACCAAGCTCCAGAACGGATCGTCCTCTTTCGCGAAGGAAACCATGTCTTCGACATTGATGCGGTAGGGGAAGACGCCTATCGACGCCAGTTCAGCCTGCGCGACACGGCTCCATTCATGCGCCCGCGCCACGTCCTGTGTGTCGTTGCGATTGAAATAGACGCGTGCGAAGCCTTCGAATGCATATTTGCCGATCGCCGAAAGCGTGATCGCCGGCTGGCATCCGAGCCGCTGCGACGCCTCGGTGATGACCCTCACGGCGTCGATCACGCCCTGGCCATGGAACGGCACCGCCGGGAGAAGACAGACGAATCCCGGAATATTCTTGTGATGATCGACGTCGAGATTGCCGTTTTTGGCGTCGACGCCGAAGGCGCGGCCCATATTGTCGAGGGTGTAGTTCGTCGGAATCCCCAGACCCAGATTCTGCCGGAATTTGATGGCGTCCGGGACCTCCCCGCCCGTTTCGAAATAATGCACGCTTTGGATCAGCCCGTCGAGCTCGGTCGCGATCGTGTCCTTTACCTCGGCAGAGAGGGACGGACTCCTGTGCCAAAGCTTCACCCAGGTGAGCCAGGAGTCGGAGCCAAAATGGTAGGAGGCGTCGAGGCCCAAAAGACGCGGATCGTTCTGCGTTGTCAGCTCGATGCCGTCGCTCAAAATGTCGAAGCGCCGCAACATTGCGAGCTTGTCGATATATTCGGCGACGTGCGCCTTTGGCGTCTCGATCAGCGCCACGGTGATGTTACGCTTCGGCGCGAGATCGATGGTAATGTTGCTGACAACGCCGAGATTCGATTGCGTGAAGAGGTGGAGCATGTCCGGCCCCATACCGTAGCTGTAATAGCTTGGTCCGCGTGTCTCGCCGAAGTGATGCTGCTGGCCGGTGCGGATGATCTCGCCAGTGCCGAGCACGACCTCCAGCTCGCGTAAGTCGCGCGTGCGCTGACCAAGAACGCCGACGCCGCGTTCGAGCGTGTTACCTACAATGCTCGAATTAGCGGAGGAGCCAGTCACATTCAGCATCAACGGAATGCGCCGCGCCTCCAGATAGTCACAGAGCTGCTTTTGCGTCACGCCGGGCTCGATCACGGCGTAAGCGAGCGTCTCGTTCACCTCGATGATCCGGTTCATGGCGGCGAGGTTAACGAGGATGCAGTCGTCGACGACCGGCAGTTTCGACCCGAGGCCCCAGTTCATGCCCGTGCTAAAGGGATAGATCGGCGTGCGATAGCTGTTCGCCAAGCGGATGATCGCAACGAGCTCGTCCCGCGACGTTGGCGAAGCGACGGCCAGAATCTTCCGCGGACGATACTCCGTATTGTTTTCCTGATACGCCGCTAGGATCTCCGGCGCGCTTTGCACTCGATCCGGTCCCAGGGTGCCCACAAGCGCCCGCAGGATCGGAGCGTCCTGATCCTCGACTTCGTTAGAAACAAGTTCTTCAACGTGCGAATCTTCGGTCAGCATTGGAATAGCGACTCCCTTTATTCCTGAACGACAAATTTGATGGTGCGATGAACTGCTTCAACGTCTTCGAGAAGCTGTTCGCGGCTTTCATGGGCGAGCCGCACGCTCCAGGGGATGCCCGTCATGTCGCGGGTGAGCTGCAACCGGTCTCCGACAGACACGCTCATTGCGTGCGAAAGGTAGGACGGCAGCGACTCGACCTGCCGGAGGCCCTGGATGTCGACGAGTGCACCAGCCTTTACGACCGCGCCGAAAAGGGTGGCGCAGATTTTTCGATAGGCGAGGTTCCTCGCGTCGATCGGCGCGCCGCCGTTCTGAAACACGCGTAGGGTGCTTCGGTAAGGGTCGAAAGCCGTATTTGTCCGACAATGCTCGGTAAGGCCGGCGCCGGGCTGTCGCAAGCCGATCTCGATCAGGATCGGCTGTTCGCGCTTGGGGCAAAGTTTGACTTCGCAATGCGCATAACCGAGGCGCAGGCCGACCGCGCGCGCGACCTGGATCGCATAGTCGCCGACGCCCGCCACGGCGTCGGTCCTGAAATCGCAAAGTATAATCGAGCGATAGAGATTGCTCGCGAAGTCCGTGTCGAATTTGTCATATTTCCAAGCGTCGACGACATGAATTTGTTCGCCGTCATGGAAAAGATTGATTGCATATTCATCGCCTCCGATAAATTCCTCAGCCACGACCGCGTCCGCCGTCTGTCCGAACAGATCGCGCGTCGTTCGAATTTCATTGAAGGCCCAGTTGGCCTCGGCGAGCGAATGACATTTGCGCACGAGATTTGTGCCGGCGCCCTGCGGAGTTTTCAGCACGATTGGAAATCCCACTTCCCGGCAGAAACTGTCGGCGTCGCTCGGATCGGTGCAAAGCTGAAAACGCGGCGATGCCAGGCCGGCTGCGGCGACGACTTTGCGCATTTCATGCTTGTTGCGCCCGGCGGCGATCATCTCGACATCGTTTCCGGGAAGCCCCAACCGCGCCGCGAGATGCGTCGCCAGAACGACGCCGGGCTCGGAACCGGCCATCACGGCTGTGGCGGCCCATTTCCCTGTGTCGCCGAAAAGACCGGAGATAGCGTCGCAAGTGTTGGCGAACAAAATCTCGACATTCGGATTGGCGCGTAAAGCGTCGAAGTCGGAACACTCGGCGACGCAAAAATTCTTATCCAGCGTGAAAATCACGACAACCGCGCAATTTTGGTCCAGCGCCGCCGAGACTAGGGATTCCCCGGCGTGGAAAGGGTCGACGACGACAACACAGGCCGGACGCTCGAGTCCCTCCTCTCCTGCCAGCGGATGCGTATCTTGGAAAGGCTGCGCTGTCACGAAATTGGGTCGCGGTTTTGTCTTCGAACGCGATTGCAGCATCACTCTCTCCCCTGTAACAGAGCAACTCCAGCGGTGCTGAATGAAAGCTATTTGCGTTTCAGATAATGAAGATTTCCTCCAACATTCAAAAAGCCGTTCAGCTCTCCTTTTGGTAACCTTACCGCTTTTCGGCATGGTATGCCTGTCGTTACAGCCGCCTTTTCAAGGAGCGATCTCGCCTCGGGTGCTGATCGCCGGATGCTTTTCGACTCAACCCAAAGGAGCACTCAACCCAAAGGGACATAGCCGAGGACGCAACGTGTCGTTATCGAGGCATGAGGGCGCGACTGATCGTATTCACTTGAGCAGGCGCTCGTGTCACTCCTCAGGGTCGTTCGATGACCGCTCGGGGTCAAAACCGGTCCAGCGCGACCACTTGCGGCATTCCATGTCGCGGGCGCCAAGCGTTGCATTTCCACAACTCACACCATCATTGCGAGGAGGCGAAGCCGACGAAGCAATCCAGGGGCCGCGCCCGCGACTCCTGGATTGCTTCGCTACGCTCGCAATGACGCTCGTGGCTCATTCGCCTTTCGCGCGAAAACTCACCCCTTCTCCGCGCTGCTATTTTGGCAATCTTTCGCGTCGGAAAACACGATTTGCGGATGGCGTTCGCGATCGTAGCGCAGCGAATAGGCGCTTGGCGCCGTGAACGCCGACTCGCGCAAGGCGGTCATCGTCGCCATGGCCGGGCCAACGATTCTGGAGGCCGATCTTTTGGGGCCGGGCGGGAGGAGTTATCCGCGGCTGCGGATGGAGGGTAATGTCGCGGGGTGAGAGGAATGGGGCGACAGCTAGCTGGCGGGTGAAATCTGAGGCTTGAAACCCGGTTTTGGGCTTTGAGCAGGGAGGATGTCGGGGTCGGCGGCGCCACAAGCGGAAATTGCTCGATCGGCGAGTTCCGGCCACGACGAACGTTCGCGTGGCGCTATTTGGGAAGGCGCCTCGCGTCTCATGGCGCCGTCTTTAGCCAGTGCCGTATGGCTTCCGGCCATGATCGGCTCTTTGAAAAGCGCGCCTGTGAAGGCGCGGACATTGGGCCGTAACGTTGATTGCAGAATGCGGCTTCCCGCGGCGTCAAGCAGATTCGATCGCTTCTTCGTCGCAAACGACCCTGGAGTTGCCCTCGGCCTCGGCGTGGACGTCGATTTTTATCCCCGCGGCTGCGGTGCGCGAAGACGTGGCCTGCTCAGTGAGATGGTCGAAGAAAATACGCATAGTTTGGTCGATGCCGATTGACGTTATTCTGCGCGTGTCGTCTCTGTAAAACCGGCTGACGTTGGGCGAGACTGTCGCAAGATCGTAGGATGGAAAATAGGCGATGTCGGGCCGTGAGCGTTTGATCTCGTCGGCAGCCGCGCGTAGGATTGCCTTGACAGCGGAATTGGACTCGATGACGTGCCGATCTTCGTATGTCGCGATGATGCCCACAGGCGACACGCTGAGCACGATGCGCACCTTCGGATTGATGGCGCGAATCTTGTCGATCGCGGCGAGGAAGTCGCGGATGACCTCGGTGACGGTCATATTATAGAATTCATAGACTCTTGGGTCCCACTCGCCGCCCGCGACTCCCGGCGCTAGCTGTAGAATCGCCCCGTCCTTCTTGTGACGCCAGGTTTCCGTGTGGCCGAATGTGAAGACGAAGACGTCCATGGTTTCGATCATATGACGCACGGCGGCGAGATGCTTCTCGCGGTCGGCGCGCATTTCGTCGGCGGTGGCGTAGCCGTCGGGCTCGATCCGTGGCCGGAAGGGATCGACGAAACGACCATCTTCGGGGCGGGTCCAAAAGTCGAGCTCCGGTTTGAAATGACCATAGGCGCGGTCGATCAACTGCAGGAATTGCAATGTCGTGTAGAGGTTGCCATAGCGGCAGGAATACATTGAGTAATTGCGGCGCTCAGCTTCCGCCGCCGACACGCCTTGCGGCGGTTGCTCCGCGAGATAATAGTGAAAGCCGCTTGATTGCAGGCGATGGGCGATCTCCTGTGCAAAGCAACTGCCGGCCGTCGCCACTTTGTCTTGCCGCGAAATCCTGAAGGGCGTCGCAACGACGGGATCCAGCGCGAACGGCGGCACTGCGGTCACCGCCTTGCGCCAGAAACGATGGTCTGGCAGTGAGCTATAAGGATTGTCCGCCATGGTAGGTCTCCAACTGGACAGTTTGCCCCCGCGCGGCAAAATTACTATTTTGTCATCAGCAACATAAACGTCGACCGATCGGCTGTCATCCACCTTCGCGGGCGACGGACCCTCGCCGTTGGCCTCCTGAACCCTCCATGGCGGACCCCATGTTTTCGCAAATAGACAAACAAATCATACGCTGCTGGAACCGCACTCTAATCGCGCCCCATCTCGCCAAATTAATCGGGGCGCCCCAAGGTCGAACCGGACCGCGCATCGCCGTCATTGGCAACTGCCAGAGCTATGGCGTCGCCTATGCGATGAAATTGATCGAGCCGAGCGCGACCGTCGATCATTTTTCGGCGATCGGAAAATCACTCGCCACGATCGAATTATTCGCAAAGACTCTGGAGAATTATGACTATGTTTTTTCACACGAATTTCCGCTCGGTCATCTCAGGAACGGCGGCATCAACGAACTGCGAGCCATCTTCAGAAAATTGATCTTGTTTCCAGCCATAACTTTTCAAGCCTTTCATCCGGATCTAATATATTTGCTCGACGAGACGCAACGTTATGCGCAATTGCACGGGCCGCTCGGACCGTATCAGTCAGCGTTGGGCGTTTTCGCGTACCGAAAGGGCCTTTCCCTGGAAGAAGCGAATGCATTGTTCAATCACAATGTCTTTGAAGCCGTCGGCTATTTGGACATGTGGGACAGCGCTGCGACCGAACTCATCAAATACGCGAAGGAGAACTTCGCCATGGATCTGAGTTTCGAGCTGCTGACCTGGGCGCGGCGCGGCGTCTTCATGTATAGCTCGGTTCACCCAAAGGGTTATGTGCTATTCGATCTCGCAAAGAAACTCTTCACCAATTCTGGACTGATGGTGCGGGAACTCGATTTCGAATATTACGCGATCCACGACCTCGCCCGTAGCGAGATTTTCCCGATTTATCCGCCCGTCGCAGAACGCTTAGGAGTGCCGGGGAGTTATCTGTTCAAATTGCAGAACCACCATCTTTCCGCCGGAGTAGGCGGCTTCCTGAACCTGCCGCAATATCTTGCTGCCTGTTACAAGATTTACCGAGGCAGCAAGCCATCCAAGATGAAGCATCCTCGCGTCGACGGCTGGTTGTCGGACAAGGCGACTGCCGAAATGCTCGTGCAACTGGCGCGAGAAAATCTGCGCGCAGGGCAAGCGCCGACGTTGTGACGCCCCGATCGTGCAGCTTTGTGCGACCGCGACCTTGGTCCTGGGAAGGCCCCTAATGACATAGGCGAGCATCGAACTTGATAAGGACAGGCCGCTTCGGGTCAACCTGCGTCGCGACCACTTCGTTCCAAGGGGTCCGCTGAACCCCGACTTGCCGCCGCTACAGACACATCTTAAGCCGGCAGCGGTGGGCCAGAAGCAGTCTTTGCAAGCTTGATCGCGCTGCGGGGCACGTCATCAGCGCAGATGCGTCACGCTAGAGAGCGTGCGCTTCAGCTCATCCTCAGTGAGCCAAATCTGACCGAGCTGCAACGTTTCCAGATACCTTGGCGCATCATGCGGGAGCAATATTCACCGGCGTTGTCCTGGACCCTGACCAGGTGTGAGATCGAAGACGAGATCGCGCGCTCGCTTCGGCGTTGCAAGACGTGATTCATATTCACGCGGACGCGGCCCGACAGTGTTTATGAGATCGAAGGCGGCCGTGATCCGAGCCCGACTCGGCTCAGTCCTTCGCAGGGCTCAATTTGTATATCCAATAACCTTTGTGCTGGTAGACAAGTTCAAGACGCTTGAGGGTGAGCGGGTTGGAGGTGGAGAACGGCAGGAGCCTCGCCAGCAACCGCTCGGAGTCCATTTGACGCGGCAGATAGTGGAGGCGGATGGCGGCGCCCATCGGCTCGACCGCGAAGCCCCCTTCGATCTTGTTTTCCTGCATCCATTCGCGCGCCGCCTTCATCACGCCATGCGTGTCACCGCCGCCTGCGAAATCCCGATAGGCGATCGAGAGGAGATCGGGCCGCGCCGCCGCCACCTTCCAGATATCGGACAAATGCACGGCGACAAAGGCTTCCTTGCCGTCGGCGAGTTCGGCGAGCGCCGCTGCGCCCCGGGCTTCGTCCAGGAGCAGCGCATCTATGAATTTCGAGAAAGTTTCGCCTTCTTGACTGGAAACCCCCACGCCCCAAAAGGCTCGCTGGTTTTCGTCGATGGCGGCGGCGCTGGCGCTCCAAGCGGTTGGCGTCAACAAGCCGCGCGTGAATGGATCGTCGAGCGGCGCTTGCCGCCCCGCGATGCTGCGGATGCGACGCGACATGTCCCACCAGGACAAGACAACCGCGTCAACGGGCACATGCTCGCGGATCGCCGCAAGAACCTTGGCGGAGTCGGCCGGTGCAATGTCGGCGAACAAGACGGGCTCCGTCACGGCGTTGCGCCAAGCGAGCGGCGTTGGCCGCTTCTCTGCGTCGCGCGTTGCGATCCCCGTGGCGATAGAGCTCTTGGTCTCGGGCGTGCGGACCTCGATGCGTTCGAGCTTCGCCATATCAACGCCCGTTTCCGCGAACTCCGCAAGCGAGCCGGCCGGCGCCGGCGCGGTCGCCTGCTCATAGGGCAAGGGCGGCGGTCGTAGGCTCGACCAAGCGGCCCAGCCCAGGACGGCGGCGCCAGCGAGAATCAAGCCGGCAGGGACGAGACGCCTCATCTGGTCGGTTCGCCAATGGGTTCGGAGAAGCTGGTCACAGGCTCCTTCACCGCTCCCTGCGCCAGTTCCTTCCGAACAGCAGGCCGACGCCGACCAAAAGTGCGGCCCCGCCTACGCCAGCCGCCATCGCCTGCCGGAATGGCGTGTTCAGCTCCAAGAGATCGCCGTGCTTCCGCGGCGCGAGCCGCTTGAGTTCCGCGCGAATCTCCGCCGCCTCGCGCAATCGTGCGTCCTCATCATTGATGCGCGCCGCGCTTTTGATGAGTTGCGACCAGCCGTCCGAGTATGTATAGCCGCCGGGGTTCGCATGCGCGAGCGCCTTATAATGCTTGATGCTATGGTGCTCCCACATCTCGGCGAATTCATATTCGACAGCAGAAGGATTATTGCCCTTTTGCCAGAACAGCTGGAAAAAGGCGCCAGCGTCGTCCTTTTCAGGCGCAGGCGGCGCGGGGCGGTTGGTCTTCTGCCCCGGCAAAATGCCGTCGTTGTAAAGCTTCATGAGCACCGAACGTGACTCCTCGGTGATCTTCACGCCGGAAATGACGCCCTTGTCCATGTCGTCGAGATAGGCACGGCTGAAGCTGTCGGAATGGCAGTTGGAGCAGGTGCTGACCCAAGCCTCCTTGCGGTTCTCAAACCAGGGATGGGGCAAATTGTCCGCGATCTTCGGAGTCGGCTCGAAAGCCCAGCGCACTTTGCGCACCATGTTATGGCTGAACTGGCCCTGATACTCCATGTGGCAGAACTGGCAAGTTGGCGCGTTCATGCCGCCCTTTTCCATCGCGTCGGAAAGCTGCGCGTTCCAGTCCCATTTGTCGCCGCGCGTCTGGAACACGGTCCCGTGCTTCGAGAGCAGATAGTTCTCGAACTCGTTGTGATCGACGCCATTGTGGCACATGGCGCAGGTCTGTGGCTTGCGCGCCTCCACAGCCGAGAACTCATGGCGCGTATGGCAGCTGTTGCAGGTGTTCTGGGTCGTGTGGCAGAAAGTGCAGCCCTCCGCCACCTCGCGCTGGTCCATCGCCGCCCAGACGGCAGTCTCGACGTTCGCCTTGTATGAAAGCGCGTGCGAGGGATGGCCCTTGGGCCACTGGCCTTGCGGCCATGTGAAAGTGTCACGCTCCGACTCGCGCTCGGCAAACTGCTTGACATGGCACTGTCCGCAGGCCGCCGCGTCCGGCATCTTCAACTCAGTCTTGTGCTGGCCATGGTCCTTGTTGACGCCCATGTGGCAGTCGATGCAGCCGACATCCTTGAGCGGCTCGCCGGCTTTGAGCACGCCCATGGAGCGCAGATTCCCCTCGACCTCGGTCAGCAGGCCCTTCTTATAGACGCGCGAGTCCGTGTCCGGCAGTTTGCGGATGTCGTCAAGATTGCCGTGGACGCTCTTTTGCCAGCTGTGAACCCAACCGGGCGTCGTCTGGCTGTGGCATTCGACGCATTGGCTTCGCGTGGCGTCGACCTCGACGGACTGAGGCGGCTTATAAAAATCACGGGGGTTCAGATATTTCGAGATCGGGATCGGCTCCCAGAATTTTGAGAACGAGCCTTTGCCCGCGCCTTCCGCTGGGTCGTTGTAACGTTTGAGCAGAGCGTCATAAAGCTGGTTAGGAGACGCATCCTTGTCGAGTCCAAGCGCCTTGTATGTTTCGTTAGGCGTCTCCGCCGCCGTCGGATTGACCGAGACGCCGAACATGATCGCCAACACGAAAACGTGTGTTGCGGCCCAGATCAGCCGGCGCACAGGTTTGCATTTCAAATCAAACATGACTGCCTCGCGTGGCGTTTCCCGCCGCGCCCTCCAACAGTGGGTGGTTCCCCGGCAAATTTTGTTTTTTTCAGCTTATGCCGCCCCAATGGATTCGAAAAGGGCCACCCAGCAAGAAATCGATGACACCAAATGCGGAGCCGTTGTCGAACCTTTCAAACATCATTTCAGAGGAAGCCATCGCATGCCCCGGCATGCCATTGCGTAACCAATTCGAGGCAGAGCAAGGCTTGCAATTTTCTGCGCCCCAATTTGGACACTTGTGAATGTTCGGCTTGCCGGCCTGTGAGAAGGCCAGGTTGCGCGATGAGCGGGCCAGACATCGAGGACGTTCGATTTTCACGCATGGCCTTGCCTCGTGCTGTCAGTCCGCTGGAAAATAAGCTCTTTAAGCGTGAATGGAGCAGAATTTATGATTCGTCCAACGAAGCGCATAGAAAATTACAAGCCTTGCGCTCGGCTCAATAGAGAAAAACGCGCCTCGGTGCGATGAAGATGAGCTAAAGTGCGCGGGAAGATGAGCTACGCAGGCATCTTCGTCTGCTTGGGGTCATCTTTGCCCGTCCAGCCCTTCCGTGAGTGTGTCCGCTCATCCTCGAAAAGCGTCCGCGACAAAAGCATTCTCGCGCTGCGGGTTAGCGCCATACATAACCCGACGTCGCGGAACGCATCAGCTGCCTTTGCTCAACAGGCCGCGGAATATCCGTAGCGGCGGCGCTGCGCCAGTCGAGAAATAGTCTTTTGTTCTCTCACCAGTCAGGCGCGGCTTCGGTTTCTTGCGGCAAGTCGTCGGGCGGAGGCGGATCGCCCTCGTAGATTGGTTCGAGTCAGCTTATACTCGCGGCGCTATCGACTTTCATTTGCTCGCTCCAAGCGATTTAAGTTCCATACTGGCGGCTTCTCGCTCGTCAAGAGTTTTTGGGCAATCCTTCGCCACGGCATGAAAGCGGCGCGCGGCTTCGTCTTTCGACCCTTGTATGAGAGCCAATTCTCCGCCGTAGAAGTTGGCCTCGCAGACTCGCCTTCGCTTTGTCTCGAGTTCGGGATCTTCGGCTGCGGCCTCCGCCTGCGCTTGCGTCGATTGACCCAGGAAGAGCGCGACGATCGGTCCCGGCCAGGTCTTCATATCGAGCCGCGCGGCTCTTTCCTAGAGATGACCGGGAACATTGTCGCGACGCTCGGCGATCTCCAGCCACAGGACGGAAAGGGCGTTTTTTGGATCAAGTTCATTCGCCTGTTTGAAATCCGCCCGCGCCGCAGCGAGCATGCCTCGGTAAAAGTACATTCTTCCGCGATTGAGGCAGGAGCCGACGCCTTTCGGATTGTGAAGGATCGCTTCATTGTAGTCGGCGAGGGCTCGGTCGAAGTCGCCCTTGGCGCGGTATGCGTCGCCGCGTCCATTGTAGGGAAGGTCAAATTTTGGATCGAGGCGGATCGCCTCATCGAAGTCGGCGAGGGCGTGGTCGTAATCGCCCTTGTCGTAATCGGCGTCGCCGCGGTCGTAATATTCCCGAGAAGTCTTTGGCTCGCTGCTCTGCGCGCTGACCCGCGCGAGATTGAGTTGCGCCTCGGCATAACCCTGATCCGCAGCCTTGCGATACCATCGCATGGCTTCCGCATTGTCCGGCTTGACGCCTCGGCCATTGGCGTGCATCTCCGCGAGAAAGTGCTGCCCCTCGGCGGAGCCTTGGTCGGCGGCTTTGCGAAACCACCGCGCCGCCTCGGCGTAATCTTGTTCCACGCCATGACACGCCGCGTACATGCCCGCGAGATTGACCTGAGCGGGAGCGAGGCCCGTCTCGACGGCTTTGCGAAACTATTTCAGCGCCTCAGCATAGTCCTTGGGCGCCCCCCCCGGCCCTCGTCGTACATGAGCCCGAGATTGTTCTGGGCCAAGGCGTAGCCTTGTTCAGCGGACTGGCGGTACCATTTCAGCGCCTCGGCGTCGCTCTGCGCCACGCCTTGCCCGGCCTCATACGTGACCCCGAGATTGTGCTGGGCGACCGCGTCGCCGCGTTCCGCCGCCTTGCGAAACCACTTCGCCGCCTCGGCGTTGTCCCGCGGGACCCCCTGGGCGGTGTAATACATGACCCCGAGATTGTACTGGGCCTCGGCGTCGCCCTGGTCGGCGGCCATGCGATACCACTTCATCGCCTCGGCATTGTTTTGCGCGACGCCGTGGCCTTCGTCGTACAAGTAGCCGACACTGTATTGAGCGGTGGCGTCGCCTTGGTCGGCAGCCTTGCGATACCACTTCATCGCCTCCGCATAATTTTGCGCCACGCCGTGACCTTTGGCGTAAATGAACCCGAGATTGTATTGGGCGTCGGCGAGGCCTTGGTCGGCGGCCTTGCGATACCATTTCATCGCCTCGGCATAGTCCTGCGGCGCGCCGCGACCCTGGTCGTACATGACCCCGAGATTGTATTGAGCGCCGGCGTCGCCTTGCTCGGCCAAGGGGCGCAAGAGCCGCAGGGCGGTCGCGAAGTCGCCTTTCTGATTGGCCGTCAGCGCATCGTCCAAGGGCCGCGCGGCCACTGGGGCGGCAAAGCTCGAAATCAGAAAGATCGCGGCAATGGCGTGCTTAGGTGCGAACTTCATGGTCTGCGTCTTTCGGTCTCACTCGGGGAGCAAAAATAAAATCCTCACGCGTTGGATGTGTATCGTCGCCGATGCATGACGAATGTGCGGCGACGCATGGAACGGCGGCTAGCCCCCTGTCGTTCGCGTCGTCCTCACTTCCTTGGATGTCGTTACATCGCCTTCCGAGACGTGCTGCGACTCTACAAGGCGATTCGGGCCGCTTTGCTAGCGACGCTTCGGCTTTCGTCGAGCACCGGCCCGATTCTCAAAGTCACCGACGGCTGAAAGATCGTCGCGTTCAAGGATTGTTCCAAGAATTGCCCAGCGGATTATTTGGATTGTTAGGATCATTTGGGTCTTGGCCGATGGAGGGAGTCGCGCCCACATCGTCATCGACAACGCCCACGCCGATCTTCACGCTAAAAAAGTCGGATAAACTCGGCCCACCGTCAGTAAGCGGCCTACCGGGAGCGCGCGGCGTTCGCACTGTGCCGGCGTACCGCCACCTGTCGCCTCTGCTGAGCGTTCGCCGTCATAGAGACAGCGAATGGGCGCTTGGCGCCATGAACGCCAAGTCGCGCAAGGCGACCACTGTCGCCATGACGAGACCGGGGGTTTGCGATTTATTGGCGCCGGGCGGGAGGCGTTACCCGCGGCTGCGCGTGGAGGGCAATGTCGCGGGGTGAGGCGTGAAGACCGCCTAATGATCTGGCGGGCGACAGGAATTCCGCCTCAATACTTCGCAAGGGCGCAAATCCCTCTGGGGGAGGGTGTCGCAGCGCGCCCTTGTTCGCGTCGCGGCTCCGTCATATAGACCACTGCGGCGGCGCGACGGAAAAGTGATCCAAATGTTAGACACAACCGAAATCGGCATTTTCACGACTCTCGGCGCCGCCTTCGCGGCCGGGCTGGTGTTTCTGACGCTGTGGGGCAAGCAGAGCCCGCTGCGGGTCTCCGCCTATGCGCTAATCGCCGTCTCCTGTCTTTACGTCGGCTTCGCCTTTCGCTCCGACGATCCCAACAGCTGGTTCGCCGTCGAGATGACCGGCGTCGCGATCTTCGGCTCGCTGGCCTATCTGTCCATCATTTCCTCGCCGTGGTTTTTGGCCGTTGGCCTCGCGTTGCATCCCTTGTGGGCGATCGTGTTCCACTACAACGGCTCGGGCGCCGCCTTCACGCCGGGGCCTTTCGCGCTGGCCAACGCCGGTTTCGACGCGGCGCTGGCGCTTTACGCCGTTTATGCAATCCTGCAGCGCGCCAAGACGAAGGCCCCCGCCCCCATCGCGCAAGACAACCGCAAAACCAGAAGAGCCAAAGGCCAATGAACGCACCCGCCGACTTCACCCTGCGTCACGATTGGACCACGGACGAGATCGTCGCGATTCACGACGCCCCGCTGCTCGATCTCGTCGCGCGGGCGAACGCCGTGCATCGGCGCCATTTCGATCCTTCCGATGTGCAAAAGGCGGCGCTGCTGTCGATCAAGACCGGCGGCTGCCCGGAGGATTGCTCCTATTGCCCGCAATCGGCGCATCACCGCGAGGTCAAGCTCGATCGCGTCGAGCTGATGGGCGTCGCCGACGTGCTCGCCGCGGCCAAAGACGCCAAAGACGCCGGGGCCGACCGTTTTTGCATGGGCGCCGCCTGGCGCTCGGCGCCGCAGGGGCCGCGCTTCGACGCGGTGCTGGAGATGGTGCGCGGCGTGCGGGCGCTCGGCATGGAGGCCTGCGTCACGCTCGGCATGGTGAGCGCGCAGCAGGCCAAGAGCCTCGCCGAGGCGGGGCTGACCGCTTACAATCACAATCTCGACACCGGGCCGGAGTTTTACGGCGAGATTATCTCGACCCGCACTTACGAGGATCGGCTGGAGACGCTGAAGGCGGTGCGCGGCGCGGGGCTGGAGATGTGCTGCGGCGGCATCATCGGCATGGGCGAAAGCGTTAACGACCGCGCTGGTATGCTGGCCGTGCTCGCCAGCTTCGACCCGCATCCCGAGAGCGTGCCGATCAACACGCTTGTCGCCGTCGCGGGCACGCCGCTGGCCGGGCGCGCGCCGCTCGATCCGCTCGATCTCGTGCGGATGATCGCGGCGACGCGCATCGTCATGCCGAAGTCGCGCGTGCGGCTTTCGGCGGGCCGCTCGTTCCTGTCGCGCGAGGCGCAGATCCTGTGCCTCGTCGCCGGCGCGAACTCGATTTTTTATGGTGAAAAACTGCTGACCACCGGCAACGCCGGCGTCAACGAGGACGATGCATTATTTTCGGCGCTGGCGGGGCGGACCAAGGAGGCTCCATGCACCACATCCACAACCGCTTTCTGCTCGCCGGGGTGATGGGCTGGCCGATCGTCCATTCGCGCTCGCCCAAGATTCATAATTACTGGCTGAAGCTGCATGGGCTCGAGGGGTTTTACGCGCCTTTGGCGATTGAGCCGGGCAAGCTCGAAGTGGGGCTTCGCGCGCTGGCGCCGCTGGGGTTTTCCGGCTGCAATGTGACCATCCCGCATAAAGAGCGGGCGATGGCGCTGGTCGACGGCGTCGACCCGGCGGCGGCGCGCATCGGCGCGATCAACTGCGTCGTGGTCGAAGCGGACGGCTCGCTGACCGGACGCAATTACGACGGCTATGGCTTCACCGCCGCGCTGCGCGCGGCCGCGCCGCATTGGCGGCCGGACGCCGCGCCCGCCGTGGTGCTGGGCGCCGGCGGCGGCGCCCGCGCCGTGGTCGCCGGGCTGATCGACGTCGGGGCGAGAGAGATCCGGCTGTTCAACCGCACCCTCGCGCGCGCGCAGGCGCTCGCCGCCGATTTCGGCCCCGAGCTGGTCGTCGCCTGTCCCTGGGACGAGCGCAGCGAGGGGCTCGAGGGCGCGGGCCTGCTGGTCAACACAACCAGCCAGGGCATGATGGGCCAGCCGCCGCTGGACATCACGCTGAGAATGCTGCCGTCATCCGCGCTGGTCGCGGATATTGTCTATGCGCCGCTGGAGACGCCCCTGCTCGCCGCCGCGCGCCGGCAGGGCCTGACGCCGATCGACGGACTCGGCATGCTGCTGCACCAGGCGCGCCCGGCGTTTCGCGACTGGTTCGGGATCATGCCGGAAGTCACGCCGACGCTGCGCGCGCTGATCGCCGCGACGCTGTAAGGCCGCGACGCCTCCGAACTCACGCCGCGAAGAAGAAAAACTTCGGCAGCGGGGCGATTTCGCCGGAGAGACGCAGGAAGCGGTTGACGCGCTCGTTGGCGAACTGCGATTGCAATTCGACGACTTCGGTCACGCTCTTCGCCTTGCTGAGCGCCGAGGCGAAACCCAGCAGCGCCTCCGCGTTCTCGCTCCAAAGCTCGAAGCTCTTGCCGGGCCAGGCTTTGGCCCAGGCGGCGGCCTCGGGAGCCGATTGCGGCGCCAGGGCGACGACCGCCGCCTCCGCCCTGATCTCTTTGGCGGCGACGATCGGAGCCGCCGCCTCAAGCGCCACGAGCTCGACCAACTCGGGCTCCTCGGGGACTTCGTAAGCGGCGACAGGCTCGCTCTTCGCGGGCGGGGCTTTGACCAGCGCGCTCTTTGCGGGCGCGACGCTAAGCGGCTCGCTCTTCACCGACGCGTTGGCGGCCGGGGCGCTCTTGGCCGCAGCGGGCGCGTCCGGCTCGCTCTTGACTGGCGCGCCTTTGGCCGGCGTCCCCGCTTTCGCGGCGGCGCCGGCGAGCGACCACTTGTTCTTGTTGCCTTGCTTATTGTCGGTCATCGTCTTTGACTCCGTCGTTGAACCTCTTCGAAGGCGCCGCCTCGCTCAGAACTCCAACGCCGTCGTCGCGGGCCGCTTCGAAATTTGACGCCTTGAATTTTAGCGTCTTACTTGGGGCTCGCGGCCTTCTGGAAGACGGCGCCGAGCTCCTTGGTCTGCTCCTGAAACGCTTCGAACTGTTTCTTGGCGAAATCGGTCTGGAGCGTCAGCACTTCCTGAACGTCCTTGGCCTGCACCAGCTTGGTGGCGAGTTCGAAAGCCGCCTTGACGTTGGCTTCGGCGTAGCCCAGCGCGGTCAGTCCGACATCCTTGGCGCCGGCGGCGACGGGCACTGCGGAGGTGTCCACGGCGGCGATGGCCTTTTGCGCGGCGCCGGAAAAGCCTTCGAAGGCCTTACGCGCCTGCTCGACGCTCTTTTCGGCGAACTCGCGAACTTCGGTCGGAACCTGGTAGGATGGGCTGGTCATCGGAATTCTCTCCCTTAAACGGACAGCGCCACAGGCGATGAGCGAACCGCTCCGCCAAAAATTTAAGTTCGCGCCGGCGCTTTCACTGCGAACGAGCGCAATATGACATATTTTATTGTGCATTGCAACATAAGTTGTGCGCCGCATTGGGCAAACGATAAAAAAAGCGGCGCCGGGCGGCATTCAGGCGGTGGGCCAATTTGAAATTTCAAGCTTTGCGGGAGGAGCGGAAATCGCCGGGGATTTCGCGTATGGCTTCTGCGCGAGCTAACTCATTGACTGGATGTTCGTTGCCTAAATGTTAACAGGCGCGCGGACAGCCAATGTTTCGAGGTTGCGACAGGGCCGCAAGTTATCTGCGGCGCTATCGTTGATCTTTGCCCCAAGAGGCGGGCAATATCTTGAACCTCCCCAGAATCCTCGGCGCCCCAATCGGAAAGCCCCTCGGAATGGATGAAAGTTTAAGGCAGGCCGTGGCGTTGCTCGCCGTCGCAATCATGGTGGCGATCGCCGCGCGGCAGTTCAGGCTGCCCTACACGGTTGGTCTGGTGATCGTCGGGGCTATTCTCACGGTCTCGAAGCCGGACTTCGGGCTCCACCTGACCCATGATCTCATTTTCGATCTGATCCTGCCGCCCCTGTTGTTCGAGGCGGCGCTGTCCATCCCATGGCGCGAATTGCGGCGCGATTATTTTCCGATCGTGGTTCTTGCGACGCTCGGCGTCGTGATCGCGGCATGCGTCGTGGCAGGGGGAATGGTCTGGCTGTTGGATTGGCCGGCGCCCTCGGCGCTGGTGTTCGGCGCGCTGATCGCGGCGACCGATCCCGTGGCGATCATCGCCATGTTCAAGGACAACAAGTTGAAAGGGCGGTTGTGCCTCCTCGTCGAAAGCGAAAGCCTGCTCAATGACGGCGCGGCGGCCGTTTTCTTTGTGATGGCCTTGGCGTGGGCGCAATCCGCCGGGCATGCGCAGGCGAGCGTCGAGACGGTCACAACCTTGATGCGTATCGTCTTGGGCGGCGTGATAATTGGGGCGGCGTTCGGAGGCGTGGCCATCCTTGTCGCCAGGCGCACGTCGGAACATCTGATTGAGGCGGCGTTGACCACGGTCGCCGCTTACGGTTCGTTTTTGGCCGCCGAATATTTGGGTGCGTCGGGCGTGCTGGCGACCGTGACCGCCGGGCTGACGATCGGCAACCTCGATTTGTTGAGCGCCAATGAAAAAGGCTATCTGACCTTGAAGGGGCGGGAGTTTGTCATTTCCTTTTGGGAGTTCGCGGCTTTTCTGGCCAATTCTGTGGTCTTCCTCCTTATTGGCGTTGATGTCGCGGCCATGCCGTTCGAGTCCTATGGATTAGGGGTTCTTCTGGCTTCGGTCGCACTCGTGCTGCTAGGTCGAGGTTTAGTCGTTTACCCGCTCAGCTTGCTCTTCCTGCGTTCCCGATGGGCGATTTCGCTTCGCGAACAGCACGTCCTCTGGTGGGGCGGGCTGCGCGGCGCGCTGGGACTCGCGCTGGCGCTTTCCCTGCCGCCAACGCTGCCCCTGCGCCACGAAATCGTGGTTGTAACCTTCGGCGTGGTCGCCTTTTCCATTGTCGTGCAAGGGCTGACGATGCCATTCCTTCTGCGAAGGCTCGGGTTTCTGCCAAGGTAGCGGCGCTGTGTCGAGAGAGGCGAGGGGCGGACGTGCGAGACAACGAAGCAGCGGCGTTTGGCGACGGAACGATTATGGGAACGCTCGGCGGGGCGGCGTCCTTCCCCTCCGCCGAAGCCAAAATATCACATGACGGGGCTATGTCGCCGTCGGCGCCGAATTGCTAAGCGGCTCGCTCAAAGAATCTTGGCCTCCGCAAACGCCCGCGCCGCGCCGGTAACCAAAGTTAACGCCGCCCCTCCCCGACCGTTCACGATGAATCGCCATTTCATTCAAAAAACCATAGGGTCAGATGGACCGCGACGCGGCGAGCGATTAAGTTCCCGTTAACCGAGAGCGGCGCCTGCGGGCGCGGTTGCGTCAATGCGCAAAAAAGGCAAGCGAGTCCAAGATGTTCGAGGACGAGCGTAAATCCACGGCGGCGCTGATCGCCGCCGATCCCGCCTTCACTTCGCTGGAGGCCTCGGGCGCGCCGATTCTCGCGGTTATCGGGACGCCGCCGAGCGTCGTCTACGCCAATGCGGCGGCGACCGCCGTGTTCGGGCCCGACCCCGCCGCGCTTCTGCTGGCCGACGGCCCGACGGGCGAGCGCGGGCTCACGGCGGCGCTCGACCGGTTGCGCGGCAGCGCCGCGCCGCGCCTGGAGCGCTTGTCGATCGATCTCGGCTCGGGCGTCCAGACCATAACCATTCTTTGCCGCCGCCTGTTCGAGAGCGACGACGCGTCCTGTTTCGTCGTCGCGGCGCTCGGCCTGCGCGCCGACGCGGCGCCGCGCGAAACGGCCGCGCAGAAACCCGCGCCGCAAGAACCCGCGCCGCAAGAGCCCCAAGCGGAAACCGAGGCGCCCAAAGCAACCGGCCAAAGCGGAGAAAAGCTCGATCTGGCGCGCGAGGCTTTGCGCATGCTGCTCGCCGAACGGCATGGCGACGCCGCGCCGCGTTTTCTGTGGAAGACCGACGCCGCCGGCCGCTTCGTCGATGTGACGCATCCGCTGGGAGATGTCGTCGGCGCAAAATACGCCGATCTGCTGGGGCGCAGCGTCGAGGAGGCGGCGAAAGCGATGGGGCTCGGCCCGGCTTTCGCGGCCGCGCTGGCGACGCGCAAATCCTGGAGCGGCGTCTGCGTCGACTGGCCGGTCGAGGAGCCGGCCTGCCGCGTCCCGACGACGCTCGGCGGACTGCCGATCTGCGACGCGCAGCGCGGCTTTTTGGGATTCCAGGGCTTTGGCGTGCTGCGCCTCTCGCAGGCCGAGCCCGACGTTTCAGCGCTCGCGCCGGAGGCCGACGCGCCGGAGCCGGCCCAAGCCGCGGCGCCGGAGGCGGACAATGTCGTCGTTCTGCCGGAGGTGAACAAAGTCGAAGCCGAATCGCCGCCGGAGCCCGAGTTTTCGGGCGCCAAAAACGTCGTGGCGCTGCGGCCGGGGCCGGCACATGAGCCGGCGGCCGCGCTGTCGCCGGTGGAGCAGAACGCCTTCGACGAAATCGCCCGAGCGCTCGGCGACAGCGCGGAGCCGAGCGGCGCGCGCGATCTTCTGGGGCATGTCGCCCGGGCGATCGAAGGCCCGCCCGTCGCGGACGACGCGGCGTCCCGCGCGATGGCGCTGGTCGAAGTCTTGCCGGTCGGCGTGCTGGTGGCGCGCGGAACAATGGCGCTCTACGCCAACCGCACCCTGCTCGACTATCTCGGCTACGCCGACCTCGACGCGCTGGCGGCGGACGGCGGGCTGGCGCGGGTGTTTCTGGGCCGCCTGCCCGGCCGTGCCCTGCCGGAGACCTCTCCGGTCGAGCTTCAGGCGCAGGACGGCGAGACGCTGGACGTCGACGCCCATGTTCAAAGCATCGACTGGAGCGGCGGACCGGCCACCCTCATCAGCCTGCGGCGGGCGCGCAAAAATGCGCAAACGCGCAACGAAAATGCGCGCCTATCCGCGAAAGAGGCCGAGCTCGCCCGCCTCAAGGCCGACCTCGCCCGCCTTAAAGAGGAGCAGGAGGCGCTGGCCGCCTGTTTCGAGGGCGCCGCCCAGCCGACGGCGATCCTCACCGGCGCCGGCCAGATCGAACGCGTCAACACAGGATTCGCCGCGCTGCTCGGCGAAGACCTTCGCCTCGTGACGGGGCGCTATCTTCCCGCCTTCTTTGGGGACGACGACGCGACGCGGCTCAAAGCCTTGTTCAACAACGGCAAAACCGAGACCGCCAACGAGACGATCCTCGCCGTGAGAAGCCGGCGCCCCGGCGCTCCCGAGACGAAACTGTCGCTGCGCCGCCTCGCCGCCGGGCGCTTCGTCGCGCGCGCTATAGCGGAGCCCGCGCCCGACGCCGCCCGGGAAGAGGCCGAACGCGCCAGCGCCGCCAAATCCGATTTTCTGGCAAGGGTTTCCCACGAAATCAGAACGCCGCTCAACGCGATCATCGGCTTCGCCGAAGTGATGATGGAGGAGCGCTTCGGGCCGATCGGCTGCGAGCGGTACAAGGAATATCTCAAGGACGTTCACACCTCCGGCGCGCATGTGCTGAGCCTCGTCAATGATCTGCTCGATCTCTCGAAGATCGAGGCGGGCAAGATGGAGCTGGCGCCCGAGGAGCTCGACGTCAACGCGATCATCGGCGAATCCGTGTCGATTATGCAGACGCAGGCCAATCAGCAGCGGGTGATCGTGCGGCTGTCGCTGGCGCCGCGCCTGCCGCGCATCCGCGCCGACGAGCGCTCGCTGCGGCAAATCCTGCTCAATCTTCTCTCCAACGCGGTCAAATTCAACGAGCCGGGCGGACAGGTGATCGTCTCCAGCGCGCTGACCGACGCGGGCTTCGTGGTGATCCGCGTGAAGGACACGGGGATCGGCATGTCGGACGACGAAATCGACATTGCGCTGGAGCCGTTCCGCCAGATCGCCACCTCGCGCAAAACCAGCGGCACCGGCCTCGGCCTGCCGGTGACCAAGGCCCTGATCGAAGCCAACCACGCCTCGTTCATGATCAAGAGCCGCAAGAACGAAGGCACGCTGATAGAAGTCGCCTTCCCGCCGTCGCAGAGTCTCGCGGCGGAGTGAGGCGCGACTCCCTTCTCCCACTTGTGGGAGAAGGTGGCCCGGCGCAGCCGGGTCGGATGAGGGGTGTTGCGGCTGGGTTGGAACTTCCCAAGAACCCTCATCCGACCCTTGCTTCGCAAGGGCCACCTTCTCCCGTTCCACGGGAGAAGGAAGGGCGCCCGGCCCTCCATATGTATCTAATTTTGCGACATTTTATCGCCTTTTGCTGCGACGGTTTGGCGCATGGCGAAGGGTCGCATTTGCGCCCACCTTTCGACTTGGCGGGGCCGATGCTTCGCTCGCGCCGACAATAAAATCCGGCGCGTTGGGGAAACGTCTCCGCTTCGTGCGGAGCGTTTGGAAACGCAAGAAGGAGACCGTCCATGAGCACTAATATTGGCGAAGGCGATATCTCTCCTAAGGTCATGATCTTTGCCGGCGCCGGCGGGCTGCTCGGCGCCATTCTTGGCGGCGCGGCGCTCGGCTTTCCCGCCCTGCTCGCGAGCGCGTTGGTGTTCGCCCTCGCCGGCGGTATTTTGGGCGCGTATTTCTAAGCCCTAGCAGCGAAGCGCGCCGTCCCGTCCCTCGCGTGGAAGGGGGCGGCGCAAATAATCCCGTTGATCCGGCGCGGCTAAGCCGGCATGTATAAATCATGCGACCCATCGCCGCCCTGCTTCTCCTCGCCCTGCTCCTGCCCGCCGCCGCGCTCGCCGAGCCGCTGGCGGTCAAGGTCGGCGTGCTGCGGCAGGCGCATTCGCGCGAGACCATCTCCATTCTCGACATTCCCGCCGGGGACGACGCGCTGGCCGGCGCGCTGATGGGCGCCGCCGACAACAACACCACCGGCAAATTCACCGGCCAGACTTTCGAGACCATCGACGCGCAACTCGGCGAGGACGAGGACGCCGGCGCGGCGCTGGACAAGCTCGTAAGCGAAGGCGCGCGGCTCATCATCGCGGACCTTTCCGCCGACGCGCTGCTCAGAGCCGCCGAGCGCGCGAAGGCCGGCGGCGCGCTGCTGTTCAACATATCGGCGCCGGACGAGAGATTGCGCGAAGAAGACTGCCGCGCCAATGTCGTGCATGTCGCGCCGTCGCGCGCGATGCTGGCCGACGGCCTCGCGCAATATCTGATTTGGAAGCGCTGGAGTCGCTGGCTGCTGATCAAGGGCTCGCACCCGCAAGACGAGCTGCTGGCCGCGGCCTATCGCGCCAGCGCGAAGAAGTTCGGCGCGAAGATCGTCGAAGAGCGGCTGTTCGAGGACATCGGCGGCGGGCGGCGCAGCGACTCAGGCTCGGTGCAGACGCAGCGGCAAATGCCCGTGCTGACGCAAAGCGCCCCGGCTTACGACGTGCTGATCGCCGCCGACGAGTCCGAGGTTTTCGCGGGCTATCTGCCGTATCGCACTTTCGATCCGCGCCCGGTGGCGGGCTCCGGCGGCCTGGTCCCGACCAGTTGGGACAGCGCCCATGAGCAATGGGGCGCGCAGCAATTGCAGAACCGCTTCGTGCAGACTTTTCGGCGCACGATGAACGCGCGCGATAACGGCGCGTGGCTCGCCATGCGGATGATCGGCGAAGCTACGACGCGCACGGCGTCGAACGAGCCGGATAAGCTGCGCGAATTTTTGATTGGGCCGGATTTCTCCATCGCGGCGTTTAAAGGCGTGCGGCTGACGCTGCGCGACTGGAACCAGCAGCTGCGCCAGCCGATCCTGCTGTCGGACGGCCGCATGGTCGCCTCGGTGTCGCCGCAGGAAGGCTATCTGCACCAGACAAGCGAACTCGACACGCTGGGCCGCGACCGGCCCGAAACCAAATGCAGGCTGAGATGATGAAGAAGACAACGCAACGCGACTCCCTTCTCCCGTTTACGGGAGAAGGTGGCATGCGAAGCATGACGGATGAGGGACGTTGCGGTTCCCGAGGCCAACCGTCGTTGAGGAGGAGAGAACCCTCATCCGACCCCGCTTCGTGGGGCCACCTTCTCCCACAAGTGGGAGAAGGAGCGCGCGGGATCGTCACTCTCGCGGCTCTTCTCACAACGCTCCTCGCCACCCCCGCCGACGCCTATCTCGCCTATGTCAGCAACGAGAAAGGCAATAGCATCACCATCATCGACACCGAGACGCTGCAGGCGATCAAGACGGTGAAGGTCGGGCGGCGGCCGCGCGGCGTCGAGCTGACCAAGGACGGTTCGGAGCTGTTCATCTGCGCCGGCGACGACGACTCGATTCAGGTGCTCGACACCAAGACGCTGCAAATCACCGGCAAGCTGCCTTCCGGTCCCGACCCCGAGCTGATGGCGCTCAGCCCCGACGGCAAGACGGTCTACGTGTCGAACGAGAACGACAATCTCGTCACGATGATCGACGCGCAGACCAAGCGCCAGATCGGCGACGTGCCGGTCGGCGTCGAGCCGGAGGGCATGGCGGTCAGCCCGGACGGAAATACTCTCGTCAACACGTCGGAAACGACGAATATGGCGCATCTGATCGACACGCGCACGAAGCAGATCGTCGCCAATATTCTCGTCGACGCGCGCCCGCGCTTCGCGCAGTTCAAGGCCGACGGCTCCGAGCTCTGGGTGTCGTCCGAAGTTGGCGGCACGATCGCGGTGATCGATCCGGTCAAGCATGTCGTCAAGCAGAAGATCAGTTTCGAAATTCCAGGCCTGTCGAAAGAGGCGATCCAGCCGATCGGCATTTCCTTCACCAAAGACGGCAAGCGGGCTTTCGTGGCGCTGGGGCCGGCCAACCGCGTCGCGGCGATCGACGCCGAGACGAAGAAAGTGGACAAGTATCTGCTGGTCGGGCAGCGCGTGTGGCATCTCGCCTTCACGCCGGACGAAAAATATCTCTTAACCGCCAATGGCGTCTCCAACGATGTTTCCGTCATTGACGCGGCGAGTCTTAAGGTGGTGAAGTCGATACCGGTCGGCTCGTTTCCCTGGGGCGTCGTGGTGGCGCCGAAATGACCGACGCGCCGGCGCTCTGCGTCAGAAATCTCTCGCACGCCTATGGCGCGCGCAAGGCGCTTGTTGATGTGAGCTTCACGCTGGAGCGCGGCTCCTTCGCCATGCTGCTGGGGCTGAACGGCGCCGGCAAGAGCACGCTGTTTTCTATCGTCACCGGGCTGTATTCAGCCGGCGGCGGGCGCGTCGAACTCTTCGGCTTCGACATTGCGAAGGAGCCTGGCGAAGCGCTGCGGCGGCTCGGCGTGGTGTTTCAGGCGCGCACGCTGGATCTCGAACTCAGCGTGACGCAGAATCTGCTCTATCACGCCGCGCTGCATGGCATTGGCCCCACCGAGGGCAAGCGCCTCGCGCGTGAATCGCTCGCACGAGCGGGGCTGCTGGACAGGGCCGGCGACAAGGCGCGCGATCTCTCCGGCGGACAGATGCGCCGCGTCGAAATCGCCAGGGCGCTGCTGCACGCCCCAAAGCTGCTGTTGCTCGACGAGCCCACCGTCGGCCTCGACATCAAGGCGCGCGCCGATATTCTGGAGCATGTGCGGAGTCTCGTGCGAGATCAGGGCCTCGCCGTGCTGTGGACGACGCATCTCATCGACGAGGTGGAGTCCGGCGACCAGGTCGTCGTGCTGCATCAGGGCAAGATGCTGGCGAACGGCGAGGCCGCCGGTATAGCGAGCGCGCAAGGCGCGGCGACGATTGGCGAGGCGTTCGAGAGACTGACGGCGGAGGCGCAGCGGTGACGAGATCGCCGGAAGCCGCGGCGCCCCTCATCCGGCCCTTGCTACGCAAGGGCCACCTTCTCCCGTTCCACGGGAGAAGGGACGCGCCTCTCCTTCTCCCACTTGTGGGAGAAGGTGGCCCCGCGCAGCGGGGTCGGATGAGGGTTCGTCGGCGTGACCAACAACAAAAATCACGCGCGCGAAGCGAAGAGCGACATAAATGAGCACCCTCCCTTTCACCCCTGCGCAATACGCCATCTGCCTTGGCGGGATCGTCTGGCGCGAGGCGCTGCGCTTTTTGCATCAGCGCGAGCGTTTCGTCTCGGCGCTGGTGCGGCCGCTGGTTTGGCTGTTCATCTTCGCGGCGGGATTTCGCTCGGTGCTGGGCGTGTCGATCATCCCGCCCTACGACACTTACGTGCTTTATGAGGTCTATATCACGCCGGGTCTGATGGCGATGATCCAGCTCTTTAACGGGATGCAGTCGTCGCTGTCGATGGTCTACGACCGCGAGATGGGGAACATGCGCACGCTGCTGGTCTCGCCCTTCCCGCGTTGGTTTTTGCTCGGCTCGAAACTGTTCGCGGGCGTCGCGGTGTCGATCATGCAGGTCTACGCCTATCTGATCGTCGCCTATTTCTGGGAGATCGAGCCGCCGAGCAAATGGGGCTTTCTCACCGTGCTTCCGGCGCTGGCGTTGTCGGGGTTGATGCTCGGCGCGCTGGGCATGCTGCTGTCGTCGCTGATAAAGCAGCTGGAGAATTTCGCCGGCGTGATGAACTTCGTGATCTTCCCGATGTTCTTCGCTTCATCCGCGCTCTATCCGCTGTGGCGCGTGAAGGAGAGCGGCCCCTGGCTGTATTATTTTTGCGCGCTGAATCCCTTCACCCATGCGGTGGAGCTGATCCGCTTCGCCTTCTATCAACAGATCGCCTGGGACTCGCTTGGCGCGGTCGCGCTCTACACGAGCCTGTTCCTGGTCGCCGCGCTGCGCGCTTATGATCCGGCCAAGGGCCTGTTGACGCGCAAGGGCGGGTGAGCCGGCGCCCGCTCCGCCATGTGCGTCAACTCACAGACCCACTGCCGCAAGCCTCCTAGCGTCAGGCAGTTCGCGACTCAGATGAGCGCGCACAAACGTAACGCAGGAGGACGGCATGACCGAGATCAGACACCTTAGTCCGCAGCTGAGCATTGGCCTCGACAATCAGTCATGGGTTAGTCCCGCGGTTTGGCTTATCGATCTAAACACCGGAGAATCTTTGTGGGAAATATTAGACCTGTTTAATGGCGAATATGTCGATTGGAAGCTGTCGAAGATCCCGGACACGCATGAGGGAAACGAATATGGGTTCCTGATTAAGCCGCAGGACGGCGACGACAACAATTCGATACAGTATAATTTCACCTATCTAAATGACGCAGCCCGGACGATGCTCATCGCCGAAGGCGCCAACCGGGACTTCAGAGTGTCGATCAAATCCCCTGTCGGCTTCCAGGAGAAGGAAGGACCGCGCGCGGCCTCGGCTTAAACGCGCAGCCGCCAGGGCGGCGACCGCCAAACCGACGATCTGCTTCTTGCGCGGCGGTTGCTCCGCCGGCAGGTCCGGCAGGCGTCGGTTCGCGACAAGCCTGCCGCCGCTCCGCGATGCATGCGGCGCGCTTCGCGAACTTCGAAAGAAGATCGTTTAAGTGTGCAATTCAATTGCACTTTTCTTGAATGACGGGAACTTTGCACGGGATGGCGCGTTCATGTCGTGACACCAACTCGTGGCGAGATTTTCTCGGTGACGCGGCGGCCATGAGGCTGGGAAAGAGAGCCAAAGAGTTCAACAAGTTTCATTCGGAGAACATCAATATGAGCAGTCTTTTCTAGACGAGCAGCCGAGTCGGGGAGCTTTATTCCGACAAGAAAGAAACCTCGCGCCGCCGGCTAAAAAGCTTCCACCCGCGCATTCGCGCGAACAGTCGGCATATCGAACGCCGCCTCTCGCGGCGAGAAAGGAGCGTGTTCCGAAATCTGCGCGGCGACATTGCGTCGTGTTCGCTTTTCTTAAATCGCCCGCGCGCCGAAACGACCGCGGAATTACATCGATGGAGAGTTCCAATGACCGTATCCACGAATCACGAATTGCACGCCATTATCCAGCAACGGGCTTTTTCTCTTCTCGATGCGCGACTCCGGGAAAGCGCCAATCTTTATCTCGATACGCGCATCAGGCCCAAAGGCGAGATCGCCGGTCCCGACTTTCAAAAGATCGTCACGCCGGCCGACAGTCTGTTGGTCTTCGTAGATGAGGAACCCTTGGCGAATTTCGGCCATCCCTGCACCTATCACTTCTTCGACGCGACAAACGGAAACTATCTCAGCAGCGCGCCCGCGCGATTTCCGCCCTATGGCGCGAAAAAGCCGGAAACGCTGATCGGCTTCCACACGCCGGTTCACACCGGGCCGACCGACTCAATCTTGCATTTCCCGCCGATCTGGCCTTGCCCGATCCTGATCCCTGATGGCGTTCGCTACGCCATCCTCTACTCCGGCATGTCCAACAAGCGGCATCTCAACGATCTCGAATTCTGCTACCGCATGTTGATCGACCGCTATGGTTTCGATCCAAAAAACATTACCGTTCTCAGCTATGATGGAACGTTGAACACACAGGACGGCCTCGCCACGACGTGGCCGGGCGATGGCGGCGCCTACCGGATCAAGGTCAACGGCGTCGGCGACCGTGCGGCGTTCCAGGCCGCCTTCGCGGCGATCAAGGGCAAGATAAAACACGACGATCTGCTGTTCATCCACACGAACAATCACGGCGACAATTTCGGCAGCGGCTCCTTCCTGTGCGCATATCCGAACTGGGGAACCTATACGGCGACGGATTTCTGCGCGGATCTCGCGACGTTGCCGAAATATCGGTCTCTGATGGTCATGATGGAGCAATGCAATTCGGGCGGCTTCAACTTGCCCGTTCTCGCCGCGAGCACCGCCGCTTCCACGAGCGTCGCCTCCGCCGCCATCGCCACGCAGAGTTCCTGGGCGTCGCCGGATGGCAATTGGGACTCCTTCGCGCGCGACTGGATCGCCGCCATGGCCGGACATAACCCCAATGGCGGCGCGCTGGCGCATAATCCCGACACCAACGGCGATGGCGTCGTGGACGCGAAGGAAGCGTTCAACTATGCTCTGTCGGTCAAGAATCCGTCGGACACGCCAAATTATTCATCGTCCTCCGCCGCCGCCGACGCCACGAGTCTTGCTCAACAATATGTGTTCTGGTGGTGGTGGTGCTTCATTATCCTGCCTATCCTGCAAAAATATCCCGTCGGCGACCTTGGCCCGGTCAGGTTGGAGCTACAGAAACTGGTTACTCCGGCGATCGATAGCGCGGCGATCGAGTTGCGCCGCACGCTGACGGAGAAAGTCGACGCCTTGCTTGCCAAACAGTTGCGGCGCTGACATTTCGATGGACAACGGCGCGGCGTCTCGCAGAAGGCGCCGCGTTTTTACTGCGGAGCGGCCAACATCGTGTCGGGAACGCCCGCCGCGCGATAGACGACGCGCCACTTCGTGTCTTTCTTCGGGCCGAACGGCGGAAAACGCGCCTCGACCGAGGTGACTTTCGCGGTCTCCGCGTCGATCAGCAGATAGCGGGCGGGATGGCCCCAATTCGCCATCGGCTCGCGGTCGATGAAAGCGACATAGGCGCGCGTCGCAGCCACAACGGGCGCGCCGCCCCCAGAGAAACTCTCGCCCGCGGCGACCGGATTTGGGAGAGCATATGCAACGCCTTGCGCTCGTTCCTGCGGCGTCAACATCGACAAGATCAGCGCCAGCGCTTTCTCCGCGGTCACATGCGCCTCCGCTGCGATTGCTTTGTCAGATCAACTTCCGAAATTCATTTGCGTTCCACGCGGGGTCTGGCTGCAATATGGCGAAAGCGGCGGCCCGCCGCAAAAACTCAACCCAGCCCAAAAGCTACTTCTTCCGCCCCTTCTTGCGCGGGGCTTCGTCGTCGTCCTTGAAGCCCGCCGGGCGCTTGACGCCTTCCGCGAGCTGCGTGCCGAGCGTCAGCGCGCGCGCCTCGGTCACCCGCAGCGCGCAATAGCCGTAATCCGCCTCCTGAACATAGTTGCGGCAAACTTCCTCGCGATGCGAGGAGAAGCCCGCCTGTTCGCGCACCAGAAGCTTGCGCAGCGGCTTGTCCTTCTTGTTTTTGTCGTAGAGCAGGCGAAAATCCGCGCGCACGGTCTTTTCGACGCGGGCGCGGGTGTTCAGCATTTGCTTGCCGCGCTTCTCGTCGAATTCCTTCTCGCCCCACAGGCCGGTCGGATCGACGCGGCAGTCGGCGGCCTTGATCTCGCAGGCGCCGCTGTCGATCGAGACGAGAATGGCGCCGTCGAGCACATCGAAGCTGAAAGCACAGGCGGGAAACTCGACCCGATAGCGGCGCAGGCCGGCGTCGCCCTCGCGACGCGTCAGTTTGAGCGGCGTCTCGGCCACCTCGACGCGGCAGCTGTCGCCGGAGCGCGACATGCGGTCGCCGGTCAGCGTCAGCTTCGAGAGGCGCGTCTCGCCGCCAATGCTTTGAAACTCCGCGACGCTGCGCGAACCGTCCTGATAGAGGGGCTTGCCGACAATGGCGTCGTCGCTCGGCGGTTTCGGCGCGATCGCCGGCCCCGACGCCCCTTCGTCTCCCTCGCCTCCCACCCTCTTGTGCGCGGGCTTGCCCCCGCCCGCCGGGTGGTTGACCCCTTCGGCGACCGCGCCCTCCTGCTCCGGCGCGACGGCGCCCGGCAAGGCGATTTGCGCCCGCGCGCCCGTCGCCGCCGTCAGCAGCGCGGCGAAACAGGCCAGAACCGCGGCGCGCCGCCGGCAGGGCTCGGGAAACCAACGGTTCGACATTTTCGCGAGGCAGCCATCGATTGAAGGGCGAAGGAAAACTACGCCGCGGCTAGCGCGGCGACAGCACCATGATCATCTGCCGGCCTTCCATCGAAGGCTCCAACTCGACTTTGGCGATCGTCGCGGTCTCGGTCTTGACCCTGGTCATCAGCCGATAGCCGATGTCCTGGTGCGCGATCTCGCGGCCTCGGAAGCGCAGCGTGATCTTGACCTTGTCGCCCTCCTCGAAGAAGCGGCGCGCGGCTTTCATCTTGGTGTCGTAGTCGTGGTCGTCGATGCCGGGGCGCAGCTTGATCTCCTTGACCTCGACGATCTTCTGCTTCTTGCGCGCCTCGGCTGCGCGCTTTTGTTCAAGAAAACGGAATCGTCCGTAATTCAGGATCTTACAAACGGGCGGCTCGGAGTTCGGGTCGATCTCGACAAGATCGAGGCCGGCGGTGTCGGCAAGCTCCAGCGCTTCCAGGAAGGGAACCACGCCGTGATTCTTGCCTTCCGAATCGATCAGCCGAACCTCTCGCGCGCGAATCTCCTTGTTTATTCTGAGGCCTTCCTTTTGCGGGGCCGCAGTGCTCTTCATTGGACGTCGAATGGATGTTCTCCTTTAAATCAAGCCCGCATTCCATCGGCCGAAAACTCGAAGGCCAGGTTCGGCCTACAGCTCTCCCGCGACGGCGGACCTCCAGCGCTGGCAGAATCCCACGATTAGCCCGCATGTCAACCACGCAAGCGCCCGAATGGGTGAAAATCATTGGAATGTGGCGCCGGCGCCGATGTCGGGAGAGGCGAGGACAAGCGCGCCTCTCGCCCGGTTTCAGCGTTGAGATCAAACGGGGAGAGCCCTCATCCGACCCTTGCTGACGCAAGGGCCACCTTCTCCCACAAGTGGGAGAAGGTGTGGAGCCGTTTGATTCAACTTCAATAATCTAAATTAGAAAGGAGCTTCCTTCTCCCACTTGCGGGAGAAGGTGGCCCGGCGTGGCCGGGTCGGATGAGGGATGCTGCGCGTAGGGCGGAAAACGCGGCCGACCTATTTCGTCCCGAGCTGGATCACCATGTTGTAATCCGCGCTGGCGTGATTGCCGTCGCCCTTCGCCTCATAAGCGAGGCCGCGGTGGCGATAGGCGGTCGCGTCCTGCGGATCGAGCCGAATCGCCTCGGTGTAATCGGCGATGGCGGCGTCCAGGTCGCCTTGCGCCTTTTTTCCCCTCGCCACGTAGATGTCGCCGCGTCCGCGCAGCGCCACGGCGTCGCCCGGCGCGAGTTCAATCGCCTTATTGGCGTCGGCGAGGGCGCGGTCGTATTCGCCCTGGCCTTTATAGGCGAAGGCGCGATTGAGATAGGTGCGGGCGAGACTGGGGTCGAGCCGCAGCGCCGCCTCGTAGTCGGCGATGGCGCGAGCGGCGTCCTTGTTCATCTGATAGGCGTTGCCGCGATTGTTGAGCGCGATTGCGCGCTCGCGCGGGGCCGAGCGCTTATCGGCGGCGATGCGGCCGCAGGCGGCGATGATCTTGCCGCGGTCGCCGTCCTCCTGCTTGCACACGCTCCAATCCTCGCTCAAAGCGAGCAAGGGGCCGGAGCCTAGGGCCGACGCGAGAACGCAAAACATTCTCAGATAGCCGCGCATCGTCTCTCTCCGCATCGCCAAGCGCCGGCGATTCCTACATCAGGCGCGGCCGAAGGCAAGAGGCGGAGTTGGGATTCAACCAACCCGGGGCGCGCTCCTTCTCCCACTTGTGGGAGAAGGCGGCCCTTGGCGCTAGCCAAGGGTCGGATGAGGGTTCGCGGGAAGCGCCAGCCAAGTCGCGACGCCCCTCATCCGACCCCGCTACGCGGGGCCACCTTCTCCCGTAAACGGGAGAAGGATAAAGAGCGGCGGCTAAAGCCAAGCCTCCAGCAGCGCGTTGACCTCTAACGCGCCGTCTTCGGGGGTCCAATGGGTGACGCCCGGCAGGCGCTCGATGCGCAGGTTTTTCACGTAAAGCCCGGTTCCCTCAAGACAGCAGGGATGCAGCGCGACATCCCTCTCGCCCCAGATCATCAGCGTCGGCGTGTCGATCGGCGTCGCGAGATCCTCGGCTTTGAAAATTTCGGGCGCGGCGGCGCGATAATAGTTCAGCATCGCCGTCAGCGCGCCCGGCTCGCAGGCGGCCGCGCGGTAAAGGGCGACAATTTCCGCGTCAAAAGCGCTCCGACGCATCGTGTTGCGAAAAATCCACTCGATCAACGCGCCGCGGCGCAACGACAGCAGCCATTCCGGCAGCAGGGGCGTCTGGAACAGTTTGACATAGCGCGAACGGCGTTTTTGCGGGAGCGTTTCAAGCTCCCTCGCGAAACAGCAGGGATGCGGAACATTGAGCGCGACCAGCCGCTCCAGCGGGCGCAGGGCGCGGGCGGCGAAAGCGAAGGCGAGCAGGCCGCCCCAGTCGTGGCCGATCAGCGCGACGCTTTTGGCGCCTGACGCGTCGATCAGCCCGGCTATGTCGGCGAGCAAAGGGGCGAGCCGATAGTCCTCGCGGGGGCGCGGCCGGCTTGTGCCGCCATAGCCGCGCTGATTGACCGCCCAGACGCGAAACCCCTTGGCGAGCAGCGTCGGGATCTGCTTGCGCCACTCCAGCGCGCTTTGCGGAAAACCGTGCAGCAGCAAGGCGAGACGCTCGCCCTCGCCAGCCTCGAACACTTCGAATTCGAGCCCGTTCGCCGCGACGACAATGCGCCGCGCGCCGAGAATTTCTTCGACGCTCCTCAAGTCGCTCCGCCAAAACTGAGATCGTTGAACGCGGGGCAATTGCCGCAGGGCTCGCCGCCCTCCATCGCCGCGCAGGCGTGCTCGGCGCTATGCGCGGAGCTCGGGCCGCCGGAGGCGGGCTTGGCGATCAGCGAAATCTGCCGGTCGAGCCGCGCGCCGCCGCATTTGGGACAGGCCGGCGTTTCGCCGGAGCGAACCAGCGTTTCGAACTCATGCGCGCAATCGGCGCAGGAGTAAGCGTAGATCGGCATTAGAGCATCCTTCAGAAAATGTTGCGACGCCGCCATGAATACGAAAGCGGGCTGCAACGCAAGCGGGCGCCGCGCAAAAATTGAACGCGCAGTCTAACCGTTTCATCCGGCTGGCCTGAAGCTTTCGGCGCGGCGCGGGCGAAGGCGCGTCGATCTGGCGGGTGGAGATTTCTCAAGACTTTGGCGCATCGCGCTCCGTTCACTCCCGCGCGAAGCACGCCAGCCTGTGCGCGCCGTACTGGACGCCGCCGGGCGCTTCCTGCATTCCCGCCGCTTGAGCCAATGCGAGCAGCGTCGAGAAGGGCTCGGGCAGGTCGTTGGCGACGAGATGATCGCAAATGGCGTCGCGCTCCTCCGCGCTCAAGCCCGTCCAGTCGCGGCGCACCCAGGCGCAATAGCGCCGGTGATAATCATCGAGCGTTTCATCCTCCTCGCGCACGACGTCGACCAGCAGCAGCAGCCCGTTAGGGGTGAGGCGGCGGGCGGCGCGGCGGAAAAACTCGCCCTTTTGCCCGGTCGGCAGATGATGCAGCACGAAGCTCGAATGAATCACGTCGTAGGAATCGTCTTCGGCCAGCGCTTCGATTATGTCGCCATGCGCCAGCGTCACCGGACAGGGCAGGTTAGCCAGCTCGCGCGCCGCGAGCGCCAGCGCGGTTTCCGAAAGGTCGACGCCCCTGTAGCGGCTCGGCGGAAAATCCCGCAGGATCGGGACCAGCGCCGTCGCGTCGCCGCAGCCGAGATCGAGGAACGCCGGCCTCCGGCCCGGGAATCGCGCGGCCAGCGCCTGCCGCATCGCCTGCGCGATCTCGCGGTGGAACATCAGATTGGCGGCGACCACCTTATGATAGGTGTCCCAAAGGTCGAATATATTTGGCGAAGACTGCGTGGACATGGGCGCGGCTCTTTGGTTCCGATCGCCGCCGTCCCTGGCGTCGGAGGCGATCGCTCGCCTTTTCGTCAAATTCGGCGCCGCTGGCAAGACGCGCGCGCGCCGCGAGACTAAAACGACGCGGCCGGCGTTCGGGCATCGAACCGCCGGCCGCTCAGGCGGAGCGTCAGAACAGCGGCTTCAGCGCGCCATAGACGTGACTGACTATGGTCGTGTTCGTCCTATGACAGTCGAAGCAGTTCGAACTTCCCGAGCCCGTCGTATTATCCGACCCTTGCTGGAAGGTCTCCATGGTCGAATTGGCCAGACTGCTCGTCCCCACCTCGTTGCCGCTGTTCGGCGCGGCGCCGCCGATGGTCCAGGTGGCGCCGCTAAAGACGTAATTGCCGCGCAGGTCGCCGCTCGCCAACTGGCCGCGAACGCTGTTGTTGATCGAGATAATCTCGGTGTTCGAGGCGGTCGCCGATCCGTCGATCGGATTGGGCGACACATTCGCCGCCGCGCCAAAAGCCTTGGCGCGCAGAACGTCGCTGGGCCCAATGTCAAACGGCGCGATGGCTTCGATATTGGGAGAGACGAACTGCTGATGCTCCGCGTTGAACGGACCGGTCGAATTCGTCTTGGTGAACAGCCAGCTTCCCGCCGCGCTCTGCGTCACCGTCTTCGTCGCGTTGGCGGTGTTTTCATAAGTGTAGGTTCCCGCCGGAGAATTGTCGACATGCTCGAATGTCGCCCACACCATCTCCGGATGGCCGTTCGTGCTGCCGACGACATGAATGCCGACCAGCGCCAGCGTCGTGGTCTTCTGTCCGTTCGGCGTCCATTTCTTGGGGTTGGACTTGTCGTAGGTCGGCACCACCGCCGGCATCGTGAAATAGCTGCCCGGATCGTGCAGTCCCGTCGTCTCGACCCAGGACGACTTGATTTCGATCGCCAAGGCGTCGGGATCGGGGAAAGTCACGCCATGCGCGCCGGCGAAGGCGACGATCTTGGCGAGTTCAGCCGCGTCGGTCGGGAACTGAGTCGGCGCCGGCGTAATGCCGCTATCGACGGCGCCCGTGCGCATGTAGGCGTACACGTCATTGACGATGGTCACATAATAGACGAGCGACCCGTTTTGCGCGACCAGCACGCCGTCGTCGGCCTGTCCTTCCTCGGTCTCCACGACATTGCCCAGGGGATCGAGGAAGATCGTCTGTGCGCCGACGACGAATTTGCGCACGATCTTGCTGACCGCCGGGTGAGCGGCCGGAGGCGTCACGACGTGATCGATCTTGGCGCCGGCGGCGTCAAAGAAGACCGCTTTATTGTCCGCCGTCACGTTGAGCTTGCCGATCTCGACGAAGTTCCCGGCCTTGTCGTGAATAAGCGGGTTGCCGCTCGGCGCGGTCGGCGGCGTGACGACTTCAAGCAATTTGCCGGCCTTCGACAGGACCACCGGCAAGCCGTTTGGGCCAACCTGCGCGGCGCGGAGGCTGAAGTTGCGCAGAACACCCGGCAGGTGCGGGATGAAACTGCGCTTTCCGCTGCTGTCGGGCGGCGACACGTCGAAAAAGGCGGAGGAATCGAAAATATGCGCGCCGGCGCCGTAAATCGTAGGCGCGGGGGACGTCAGCCACAGAAACATCTGCTCCGACCATTGATAGAAGCTGCAATTCGGAATGTTTGGAAATGTGACGCTGTTGGCCGGCTTGACGACGCCGTTCAGCGTGACCGAGCCGGATTGGAACCAGCTGTGAAACACCGGCGCGGCGACCGTGCAGGTCGGTTTGGCGTCGGCAGGAAGCGTATCCGCGAGCGCGGGAAGCGGCTGGGACGTCAGCGCCGCGAGCAAGAGGAGCGGGGCGGAGTTTCTGAGATTGCGCGTGAGCAGCAGCATATTTTTTTCTCCAATGGATTTATTGCGTCAAGCTTTTGGCGGCCCTTCCGGACACAAAATGAATCGAGAAACCTTTCGCGTCGCGGTTCTGCAGCGCCGCAAGGAAAATTCGCAGACGCAGCTTAAGTTCCAACGACAATTGGGTTTTTTTATTGCAGTATATGATGCGCCGGACTATTTCCAAAGCGAACAGGCCGTTAGGCCAGCCGCTCGCCCCCCCGCGTCCATCGCCGCGAAATCTGCTATAGAGGCGCCTCCGCCCGTGGGCTTCGCCAAGGATCGCGATCCGTCATGAACGTCGCAGACAATGCTCAAGCCGCCCCCCTCCCCGCGCCGCGCAAGGCCGACGCGTCAAACTCCGACGCGCCGAAATCCGACGCGCCGAAATCCGAAGCGCATCGCGGCGACAACGGCCTGCATGAGGACGTCCGGCTGCTCGGCCGGCTCCTCGGCGCGACGGTGCGCGAGCATGAGGGCGAAGAGGCCTATGAGCGGATCGAGACGATCCGCCGCCTCTCGGTCGCGGCCTCCCGCAATGGCGACGCCGAGGCCGACCGCAAGCTCGATCAGCTGCTGCGCAACCTCTCGGCCAAGGAGGCGCTAACGGTCATTCGCGCCTTCAGCTATTTCCTGCATCTCGGCAATATCGCCGAGGATCTGCATCCGTTGCAGCAGCGGGCGCGGGCCGAGGCCGCCGGCGACAAGCCGAGTCTAATCGAGCCCAGCCTCAACCGCACCTTCACCCATTTGCGCAAGGCCTCCGTCGGCGCCGGCAAAATCGCGCAAGTTCTGGCGCGCGGCTGGATCTCGCCGGTGCTCACCGCGCATCCGACCGAGGTGCGGCGCAAGAGTCTGCTCGACGCCGAACATTCGATCTTCGCGCTGCTCGCGGCGCGCGAACATCTGAGCTCCAAGCCCGAACTGGCGCAGAACGAGGCGCAGCTGCGCGCCCGCGTCTCGCAGATGTGGCAGACTGAACTGTTGCGCCAGTCGCGCCTCAGCGTGCGCGACGAAATCGAGAACACGCTGAGCTATTACCGCTCCACCTTCCTGCGCGAAATTCCGCATCTTTACGCCGACATCGAGCGGCGCATCGAGGGGCTGCGCGTGCCGCCGTTCCTGCGCATGGGCACATGGGTCGGCGGCGACCGCGACGGCAACCCCAACGTCACCGCCGCCTCGCTGGAGACCGCGCTGAAGATGCAGGCCGAGGTGGCCTTGCGCTATTATCTCGTCGAGACGCATCAGCTCGGCGCGGAGCTGTCGATCTCGCGCAAATACGCCGGCGCCACGCGCGCGCTGGAGGAGCTCGCCGCGCGCTCCGGCGACGACAATCCGCACCGCGACGACGAGCCCTATCGCCGCGCGCTGATCGGCGTCTATTCGCGCCTCGCCGGCACGCTGGAGCATCTCACCGGCGGACAGGCGCAGCGCCACGCGCTGGCGCCGGCTGCGCCTTACGCCAACAGCTGGGCCTTTCTCGCCGATCTCGTCACGATCGACGAATCGCTGCGCCTGCACCACAGCGAGGTGATCGCCTCGCAGCGCCTGGAGCCGCTGATCCGCGCGGTGGAGGTATTCGGCTTCCACCTCGCCACTGTCGATCTACGCCAAAGCTCCGACCGTCACGAAGAGACGATCACCGAAATTCTGGCGCAGGCGCGGGTGGCCGAGAATTACGCGGCGCTCCCCGAGCTGGAGAAGCAGCAGCTGCTGCTGCGGCTGTTGTCGGATCCGCGCCCGGCTCGGCTGGTGGGCGCCCAATATTCGCAGAGCGTCGAAGACGAGCTGGCGATCTTCGCCTCGGCCGCCGCGATGCGCAAGACCTTTGGCGACGAATCGATCCGCCATTACATCGTCAGCCACACCGAGACCGTCAGCGACCTTCTGGAAGTGCTGCTGCTGCAAAAGGAATGCGGCATGATGCACGGCACGCTCGATCCGCGCGACGCCGGCGTCGTCTCGGCCGATCTCATCATCGTGCCGCTGTTCGAAACCATCGAGGATCTGCGCAACGCCGCGCCGATCATGGAGGGCTTTTACGCGCTGCCGGGGATAGCCAAGCTCGTCGCCAATTCCGGCGCGCAGCAGGACATCATGCTGGGCTATTCCGACAGCAACAAGGATGGCGGCATCGTCACCAGCATATGGGAGCTTTACCGCGCTTCGACGGCGCTGGCGGCGTTCTTTTCTACTCAGCCGCATATTGCGATGCGGCTGTTTCATGGGCGCGGCGGCACGGTGGGACGCGGGGGCGGCCCCAGCTACGACGCCATTCTGGCGCAGCCGCCGGGCACGGTGAACGGCCAGATCCGCCTCACCGAACAAGGCGAGGTGATCGCCGCCAAATACGCCAATCCGCAGATCGGCCGCGCGCAGCTCGAACTGATCGTCGCCGCGACTCTTGAAGCGACGCTGCTCTCCGAGCATCAGGCGCCGGAGGCCGAATTTCTCGCGACGGCGGATAAACTCTCGACCGCCGCAATGGCCGCCTATCGCCGTCTCGTCTACGAGACGCCGGGCTTCGTCGATTATTATTTCGGCTCGACGCCAATCTCCGAAATCGCCTCGCTCAACATCGGCTCGCGTCCCGCCTCGCGCAAACCCTCGCGCCGGATCGAGGATCTGCGGGCGATTCCGTGGAGCTTTTCCTGGGGTCAGGCGCGCGTCGCGCTGCCCGGCTGGTTCGGCTTCGGCTCGGCGATCGCCGGCTTTCTGGCGCAAGACCGCGAAGAGCGGCTGGCGCTGCTGCGCCGCATGAACCGCGAGTGGCCGTTCTTTCGCGTTCTGCTGTCGAACATCGACATGATCCTGTCGAAGACCGATCTCTCCATCGCCCGCCACTATGCCGAGCTGGCGCCGGACCAAGAGCGCGCGAAAGAGATTTTTGCGACCATCGAAACGGAGTACGGCCTCGCGTTAAAAGCGCTGGAGGACATCACCGGCGCGAGCGAACGGCTGGCCGACAATCCGGCGCTGGCGCGATCATTGAAGCTGCGCGTGCCTTACATCACGCCGCTCAGCTATCTGCAGATCGAACTGATCCGCCGCTGGCGCTCCGGCAGGGCCGACGACGACATTCGCCAGGGAATTCTAATGTCGATCAACGGCGTCGCGGCGGGACTGCGCAATACAGGATGAGCGCGGCGCGCTCACAATTTTGTAAATTCGTTGAGTTCGCCTTCCTCGAAGGGCTGGTTGAATTCGGCGACGAAACCGCCCTCGAACACCCGCAGCACGGTCGCGGGCTTCGCGCCAAGCTTGACTTTGGCGCCCTGCGGCAGTTTGAAATTCGTTTCGATGCTGACGCCGCCGACGGAAATATCGTTGATCTTGACGATGACCTCCTTGCCGTCGGACAAATGCAGCGGCGCCCGCCGCGTGAAGGGCACGATGCGCTCGTAGCGTCTGTTGTCGGGCAAATCCCACGCCTCGCGATTGCCGTACCAGGTCAGTTGCTCAGCGAGCTTCATGTGCTTGGCCTTCGGCAGGTTCATGCTGATGGCGAAGCCGGCCGACTCCTTGCGCACAACCCCGCCCTCGAACCGGCCAAGCTCGGCGATATAGATGATGACCTTTTCGCCGATCTGCGGCGCGATCGGGGAGGCGATGCTAATTTCATTTGTCGACATTTCGACGACTTCGCAATCGTGCTCGGAACGCGAAGGCATCATGAAGCGTCCGCGCAATTCGACCTTCACCGTCGGAAAACGGTCGAAATCGGGAGTATCGGTTTTGAGCTGATTTTGCGTGGGCATGAACTTTCCACCGGCCATTTGCGACGACGATTTGAATGTGGCCAGATTGCAGTCCAAACGTTGACGCAGGCTTAAAGAAATGTCTGAGGCGGCGGGAGTTTAGCGCGCGCCGGTCAAATTGGCGCCATGATTGTTAACGAGATTCCACTCGCTCTGGTTTGCGCGCCGCCGGCCCCGCGGCTCACCCGCGTTTTCGCGCAGCCAGCCCCCGCTCCCAGGCCAGCGCCTGGCGGACGATCTCTTCGAGATCGTCATGCCGCGGCTCCCAGCCCAGCACAGCCTTGATGCGACCATTTGCCGCAATGATCGCCGCCGCGTCTCCCGGCCGGCGTCCGGAGACGTCAACAGGAAAATCGACGCCGGCGACGCGCTTGACCGTCTCGATCACCTCCCGCACCGAAAAGCCGTGCCCGTAGCCGCAATTGCAGACGAGGCTGGCGCCGCCGCCGCGCAAATAGCGCAGCGCGTCCATATGCGCGCGGGCGAGATCGGAAACCTGAATGTAATCGCGCAGGCAGGTGCCGTCGGGCGTCGGATAGTCCGTCCCGAACAGCTGCATGTTCGGGCGCAGCCCGAGCGCCGCCTGCGCCGCGACCTTGATGAGATGCGTGGCGTTCGGCGTCGATTGGCCGGCGCGGCCCTGGGGATCGCCGCCCGCGACGTTGAAATAACGCAGCGCGACATAGCGGAAGTCCTGCGCCTTGGCCAAATCCTCCAGCATCCACTCGACCATCAGCTTCGAGCGGCCATAGGGGGAGAGCGGCTTTAGCGGCTCGTCTTCGGTCACCGGATTTTGCGAAGGATCGCCATAGACCGCCGCCGTCGACGAAAAGATGAAGCGCTTCACCTCGCAGCCGGTCGCCGTCTCCAGGAGATTGCGGGCCTTGGCGGTGTTGTTGAGATAATAGCCGAGCGGATCGGCGACCGATTCCGGCACCACGATCTTCGCGGCGAAATGGATGATCTCTTCGACGTCGTAGCGCGCGATGGTCTCGGTCACCAGGTCTTCGCCGCCGAAATCGCCGACGACCAGCGGGACACCCGAAGGCACCGCCCAGCGAAATCCGGTCGAGAGATTGTCGAGAACGACGACCTTCTCGCCGGCGTCCTGCAGTTCCAAAACCATATGAGAGCCGATATAACCAGCGCCGCCTGTCACCAAGACCGTCATCGTTAACACCCGTTCACACGATTTCGTCACCCGAAATTAACGGGCGGGACCCTAAATTTGCGTCAACCCCCGCGCCTGCGACGCCGCAGCGCGGGGTTTCCCGACTCTCCGGCCATCAAGCAACGGACCCTCCATGACCAAGCGCATTCGCAAGGCTGTTTTCCCCGTCGCCGGTTTGGGCACGCGCTTTCTGCCGGCCACCAAGGCCGTGCCGAAAGAAATGCTCACCGTCGTCGATCGTCCGGTGGTGCAGCATGTGGTCGACGAGGCGCGCGAGGCGGGCATCGAGCATTTCGTCTTCGTGACCGGACGCGGCAAGGCGGTGATCGAGGACCATTTCGATATGTCCTACGAGTTGGAGGACACGCTCCGCCGCCGCAACAAGACGAGGGAATATGACGCGCTGATGTCAGACCTGCCCAAGGCCGGGGCGACCAGCTTCACCCGCCAGCAGGCGCCGCTGGGACTCGGCCACGCCGTCTGGTGCGCGCGCGACATTATCGGCGACGAGCCTTTCGCCGTGCTGCTGCCCGATATGATCACGCTGGCGAACGGCCCGCGCAAAAGCCGCTGCCTCGCCCAGGCGGTCGAGGCTTACGAGAAGCATGGCGGCAATATCGTCGCGGTGGAGGAGGTTCCGCCGAGCGAGACGCATCAATATGGCATTGTCAGCGTCGGCGCCGATTACGGCCATAGTTTTGAAATCAAGGGCATGGTCGAAAAGCCGCCGCAGGGAACCGCGCCCAGCAACTGGATGATCTCCGGCCGCTATATTCTGGAGCCGGAGATTTTCGAGCTTCTGGAGAAGGGCGAAAAAGGCGCGGGCGGCGAAATCCAGCTCACCGACGCGATGATCAAGCTCGCGGCGAGCCAAGCTTTCCACGGCGTGCGCTTTGACGGGAAGACCTACGACACCGGCTCGAAGCTGGGGTTCCTGGCGGCCAACATCGCCTTCGCGCTGGAGCGCCCGGACATTGCGGACGGGCTGCGCGCGGAGATCAAGCGGCTGCTCGGCTGAGAGGGTGCGCTTCCTTCTCCCACGGAGTGGGAGAAGGTGGCCCGGCGTAGCCGGGTCGGATGAGGGTTCTTGGGAAACTCCAACCTAGCTTACGCTTATGGGAACTCCTCCAAAGGCTGATCGCTAGACCTATACAGTGGATGGCGCGGATGGCCCGCCTTCGTCTTCCCAAGGCATTTAAGTATTACGCCCGGCCCGACGCCCCGCATTATATCGATGGCGGTTTTGTCGCCGCCATGAAGCGCGCCGCGACAACCCCAGGCGCAGACAACCGGCGTCCCGCTTTCAATCGATCTTGCCGCGATCGTCTCGATAGCTTTTCGATTGTCCTTGCCGAATGGATCGTCCGCTTGCCGTAGTTCATGCGAACGCGGGGTTCGCCAAGCGAAAAGATTAACCACAATAATGCCGCTCGCGCCTTCACGCCGAGCAAACGCCATGCAGCGGCGAATCGTGGGATCGTCTTTTTCGGCGTCGGCGTCCGAGGGGTTCAGCATAACGAAAGCCAACAAATCGCGCTCTCGCTCACCCCAATGCCGCGTGAGTTCATAGCGGTAGAGGCCGTCTTCCGAAATATTCGCGGTCCTTCGGATCGGTAAATGATTCACAAGAGCCAACCAATTATTCTTTGTCAATCAATTGAATAAGCATCGTTGCGGCTTGACCGTCTCCCTCCCGGCGACCCTCATCCGACCTCGCTAAAGCGAGGCCACCTTCTCCCACTCCGTGGGAGAAGGAACAGGTCGCCCCGCTCACCTCTTCTTGCGGCGCAGCCGGATGATCACGTCGCAGCCGACGATCTCCATGCCTTCGGGCGGGGCCGGCAGGCGCGAAAACTCCACCGAGCCGTCCACCGCGTCGAACATGCGGCCGGTGCTCTCGTCCATAAAGTGGTGATGCGGCGAGGTGCGGGTGTGGAAATAGGTGCGCGGCCCCTGCACGGCGATTTCGCGCAGCAGGCCGGCGCTGGCGAACTGGTTCAGCGCATTGTAGACCGTCGACAGCGACATGCGCAGCCCGGCCTCGTGCGCCTCGGCGTGCAGCGCCTCGGCGCTGACATGGCGGTCGCCATTGCCGAACATCAGCCGGCACAGCGACAGACGCTGCACCGTCGGGCGCAGACCGGCGTTGCGCAATTTGGTCTTGAGGTCGAGCTCGCTGGGTCCGCCGGCGCCTTCGCCTCGCCCACCCTGCGGCCGGCTCGGCGCGCTTTGGCCGCTGGTCGAGGAAAAATGCGTCATTTCCGTTCCTTGCGCGGTCGTTCCGCGCTCCCTGTTTGTCGCGAATGGCTGTAGCCAGTAGAAGACAGCGACCCCGGGCTGTCAAAGGAATTTCAGGAAAGTGTAACCTTTCCAGAAAAGCTTCAGCCCGACGCTGCTCGTCTGCGGAGACTGTCATGCAAAATTCGCGCAAGTTCGCGCTCATCGATCGGCGCGCCCTGTTGCTGGGGGCCGCAACGCTCGCCTGCGGCGGCTCCCGCGCCTTTGCGCAAGAGCCGGGTTTTCAAGCCTTTGTGCAAAGCCTCTGGCCGGCCGCGCAGGCCGCCGGCGTCTCGCGCGAGGTTTTCGACGTAGCGGCGCAGAGCCTCACGCCTGAGCCCGCCGTGCTGCAAAAGCCGGCCGCGCAGTCCGAATTCACCGTCTCGATTCCAGCCTATGTCGCGGGCGCCGCGACAACGAGTCGCGTCGCGCGAGGCCGCGCTTTGGTCTCCGAGCTGACGCACATGCTGCGCCAGCTCGAACAGCGCAACGGCGTTACCGGCGAAATTCTCGTCGCCATTCTCGGGATCGAGAGCAATTTCGGCGTCGCGACCGGCGGCGCCGATGTGCTGCGCGTGCTGGCGACGCTGGCCTGGAAGGGCCACATGACGCAAAAGCTCTCCGAGGAATATGTCGCGGGCCTCGTCCTGCTGCAACAGGGCGTCCCGCGCCATCGGCTGCGCGGCTCCTGGGCTGGCGCGATGGGCATGCCGCAATTCATGCCCTCGGCCTATCTCAAATTTGCGGCGAGTTTCGCCGGCGGCGCGGCGCCCGACATCTGGAGCTCGCAGCCCGACGCGCTCGCCTCCATCGCCAGCTTTCTGCAAAAATCCGGCTGGAATCCGGCGTTGCCCTGGGGCGTCGAGACGCGCCTGCCGCAAGGCTTCGACTTCGCCGCCTTCGACATGGATTTTGCGCAGTTTCGCGCGCTGGGCTTTGCCGCCGCGAACGGCGAGGCTTTGCCGCAAAGCGGGCCGGCGAGTCTTTACATGCCGGCGGGGGCGAGCGGCCCAGCCTTTCTGATCACCGACAATTTCGAAGTGATCCGCCAATACAACACCTCCGACGCCTATGCGCTGGCGGTGGGAATCCTCGCCGACCGCATCGCCGGCGCAGCGACGCCGCTAACGCCCTGGCCGAAAGTTACGCCGTTGACCACGACGCAATGCAAGGAGCTGCAACAGGCGCTGACAAGGCTGGGGTTTTACCACGGGACCATCGACGGCAAGCTCGGCCGCGTCGCCCGCAACGCGGTGCATGCGTTTCAGCTCAGCGTCGGCATGCGGCCGGCGGACGGGTTGGCGACGAAGGCCGTGCTGGAACGCTTGCGAGGGGGGTGAGCGGGCGAGGCGCCTCCTTCTCCCGCGAGCGGGAGAAGGAGAGCACGCCGCCGCGCTCGCTCGCGTCAAACTCCGACCGCCCTCCCCCGGATCCCCTCACAAACACCGCTCATCCAGAATCGCCGCGATGTTCACGCTCATGACCGTCGAGTCGAGGCTGAACGCTTCGTCCGGCTCCACCGTGAACGGCCCGCTTGGACCGACGATCGTCACCTATCTGACCGGGGTCCAGGACCCCAGGGGATTGTGGCGGAAGTCCGCGCATGAAATGCCCCGCGCTTGCAACTCGGGATAATAAAGCGGCCGGGGCTGGGCGAGGCTCGGAAGCGTCGGCGCGAGCAGCAGCGCGGTTAAAACAGCGCGGCGGATTTTCATTGCATGGCTCCCTTCGTTTCTCGCCTCAACCGCCCTGGCCATTGTCAAGATAGGAGGCGAAGTGCTGATCCATTGCGATTGCCACGAGCAATTCTAAATGTAGCAAATTTTTAGGATTCCCGAATCGGCGGAAAAATGATTCAGCCTTGGAATGGAGCTTTTGCCGTCTCTTCTTTCTGGTTTGAAAGCCGTGTGCGCTGCCTTCCCGGAC